>Ga0256408_1000016_pt1 | contig 489750 bp, 407 predicted proteins | sample PhyAR1_FD_185998 | JGI IMG/M metagenome (GOLD analysis project Ga0256408, IMG submission 185998) | Leaf surface microbial communities from alfalfa plants in UC Gill Tract Community Farm, Albany, California, United States - DLSL A.R1 | ecosystem: Host-associated > Plants > Phyllosphere >... | reverse complement strand
GGTACAGCACGAAAGTGGGGACGATCGACCTGAGAAATAGGTCGATCATCATGGGTAAAGGATGTTAAAAAGTGTTCACCATGTCCTTGAACACCTGTCTACCATGTCCCCGGTCTGTACAGGGAGAAGGTTAGGGTGAGGGGTTATCCAGCACATAAATGGTCGTGTCCAGCACGCTGTCCTTGATGGTTTCACGGTGCTTGAGCATGTGACCCATCTGCAGGTGCTGTTCCAGATGCGCCTGGCTCTGCCACTTCTCCAACATAAAGATCGAATCCGGCGAACGCTTCTGCCAAGGTGCCTGGGTATCGGCATCGATCATCGGCTGATAGCCGCCACAGCCTTCTTCCGCTAACACCGCTGGCAACAGCTTTTCAATCGCTTTTAAGACGCTTTCACGATGACCCGGTCTGGTTCTGATTTCTGCAATTACGGTGATCATTACGGCCTCACTGGTTAACGGTATGATTTATAAAACCCATCACAGTTAAGCAAACACTTCGCCCAGATGTGCGCGCAAACGTGCGATATCGTTGGCGATATCCGGCTGTTTGATGACGTCATTACAGATGAAGGTCGGCAGTGCTTCCATCCCCAGGAACTGATTGGCCTTGTGGAAGTGCAGATAAACGCCGTCTACGCCCACACCGTGGAAGAACTGGTCGGGATCGGTAAAGGCTTCCAACGGGGCATTCCAGGTCAGGCTCAGCATGTAGGTCTTGCCTTGGATCAGCCCGCCAGAACCATATTTTTTGCTGGCATCTGAACGGGTGCGACCATCGCTGGCATACAGGCTGCCGTGGCCAGCGGTGAACACTTCGTCGAGGTATTTTTTCAGGATCCAGGGCTCGCCCATCCACCAGCCTGGCATCTGGTAAATTACCGTATCGGCCCACAGGTACTTCTGCACTTCGGCTTCGATATCATAGCCGTCATCGACTACGGTGACCTGTACATCGTGCTTGGCATCGCGCAGGAAACTTTCTGCTACGTCGCTCAGGGTCTGGTTCAGCTCACCGTTGGAGTGGCCGAATTGCTTCTTGGCGTTAATAATCAGGATATTACTCATGGATGCTGGGTTCCCGTCAGAATGTGGAATGTGATGGCCGTAAGGCATATCGTTGAAACGGAGTGTAATCCTTCCTGAAGCTGGGAAAAATGCGATCTAGCGCACAACAGTGTTGACTGTGAGTCAAGAAAGGTGGCCGCTGATGGCAAAATTTCGCATAAACCGGGGCGATCGCCAGCATCAATGGCCGATCCACGCAGCATCTGTGACAGCCACCCCGCAGATGAGTTACTATCGCGGGCAGAATCGACCCTTTGTCGTCTGAGGATATCTGAGTAATGAGCGAACTGACTCATGACGGTGTTGAGCGTCTACCGCTGCACACATTCACTGAAAACGCCTATCTGAACTATTCCATGTACGTCATCATGGATCGGGCGCTGCCGTATATCGGCGATGGTTTAAAGCCGGTACAGCGCCGCATTATCTATGCCATGTCGGAGCTGGGGCTTAGCAACAACGCCAAATTCAAAAAATCTGCCCGTACCGTCGGTGACGTGTTGGGTAAGTATCATCCGCATGGTGATAGCGCCTGTTATGAAGCTATGGTGCTGATGGCGCAACCCTTCTCTTACCGCTACCCGCTGGTAGATGGCCAAGGGAACTGGGGGGCACCGGATGACCCTAAATCTTTTGCCGCGATGCGTTATACCGAATCGCGCCTGTCGAAATATGCCGAAGTGCTGCTGGGCGAGTTGGGCCAGGGCACCACGGACTGGGTGCCCAACTTCGACGGCACCATGCAAGAACCGAAGATGCTGCCTGCACGCCTGCCGAACATCCTGCTCAACGGGACAACCGGTATCGCGGTAGGGATGGCAACGGATATTCCACCGCATAACGTGCGTGAAATTGCCGCCGCGGCGGTAGCCCTGATCGACAAGCCAGGCTCATCGCTCGACGATTTGCTGGAGTTTGTGCAGGGGCCGGACTTCCCGACGGAAGCGGAAATTATTACCCCGCGCGAAGAGATCCGCAAAATTTACCAGAATGGCCGTGGCTCGGTACGCATGCGTGCCATCTGGAAGAAAGAAGACGGCAGCGCGGTGATCACCGCCTTGCCGCACCAGGTTTCCGGTGCCAAAGTGCTGGAGCAAATCGCCAGCCAGATGCGCGCTAAAAAGCTACCGATGGTGGAAGACCTGCGCGATGAATCCGACCACGAGAACCCGACCCGTCTGGTGATTGTGCCGCGTTCGAACCGTATCGATCTGGATCAGGTGATGAACCACCTGTTTGCCACCACCGATCTGGAGCGCAGCTACCGCATCAACATGAACATGATCGGTCTGGACAACCGCCCGCAGGTCAAAGGGCTGGTGGAGATCCTTTCCGAATGGTTGGTCTTCCGCCGTGATACGGTGCGCCGCCGCTTGAATTACCGCCTGGAAAAAGTGCTCAAACGGCTGCACATCCTGGAAGGTTTGCTGGTTGCGTTCCTCAATATCGACGAAGTGATCCACATCATTCGCAGCGAAGATGAGCCGAAGCCGGTGTTGATGCAGCGGTTTGGCATCTCTGATACGCAGGCCGAAGCGATCCTCGAGCTGAAGCTGCGCCATTTGGCCAAGCTGGAAGAAGTGAAGATCCGCGGCGAGCAGGATGAGCTGGCAAAAGAGCGCGATCATCTGCAGGCGCTGCTGGCTTCCGAGCGCAAGCTGAACAACCTGATCAAGAAAGAAATCCAGGCCGATGCGCAGGCTTATGGCGACGATCGTCGTTCGCCGTTGACCGAACGTGAAGAAGCCAAAGCCATGAGCGAGCACGATTTTGTGCCTTCAGAGCCGGTGACGATTGTGCTGTCGCAAATGGGCTGGGTGCGTAGCGCCAAGGGCCACGATATCGATCCGAGCGGCCTGAGTTACAAGGCTGGGGATAGCTTCCTTGCCGCCGCACGCGGCAAGACTAACCAGCCGGTGGTGTTCATCGACTCGACTGGCCGCAGCTATGCGCTTGATCCGCTGACGTTGCCTTCGGCACGTGGCCAGGGTGAACCGTTAACCGGTAAGCTGACGCCACCGCCAGGTGCCACCATCGAGCAGGTGCTGATGGCTGCGGACGATCAGAAGCTGCTGATGGCCTCCGATGCTGGCTACGGCTTCGTGTGTACCTTCAACGATCTGGTCGCACGCAACCGCGCCGGTAAGGTGATGATCACCCTGCCGGACAACGCCAAGGCACTGCCGCCGATGGAAATCCACGGCAGCGACGATATGCTGCTGTCTATCAGCACCGCTGGCCGTATGTTGATGTTCCCGGTCGCCGATCTGCCACAGCTGTCGAAGGGCAAGGGCAACAAGATTATCTCGATACCGTCGGCGCAGGCCGCCAGCGGGGAAGATAAACTGGCCTGGCTGTTCGTATTGCCGCCGCAGACCTCGATCACCCTGCACGTGGGCAAGCGCAAGCTGAAACTGCGCCCGGAAGATCTGCAGAAATTCCGCGCCGAGCGTGGCCGTAAAGGCACGTTGTTGCCACGTGGCCTGCAGCGTATCGATCGGGTTGAGGTGGATATGCCAGAGCGCGAATCGTTGGGTGACAGTGAAGAGTAAAGCGGTGATATACCCTGCATGGGTGCAATAAATTGCGCCCATGCGATCTCGGGTATTCCTACTAGGGGCGCTGCACGCTGCGCCCGCTTAGCTGCATGCTTCGCTCGTTCAGGCTTTTTTATCCTGATGTTTTTTAAGTTAGTTAATTTTTCCGGCTATAAATTTATTGTGCCGATCGCTGGCTGGCGGGAAAATAGAGAACTTAGAAGCGCCGCGCGTTCTTCCGCCTGCGCTCCTCATACAAAAAGAAATCTTCCCTGCCGCTCAGCGGCCGGGTTGGCAGTGTGCTAATGAGGTTGTTATGTTATTGATATTACGTGCGATCATTGTCACGGTCTATTGCCTGTTGGTGAGTTTTTTCGGTTCGCTTTACTGCTTGTTCAGCCCGCGTAACCCCCGCCATGTAGCGACCTTTGGCCATCTGTTCGGTCGCCTGTCGACAGTGTTCGGCATCAAGGTTGAACTCCGTAAGCCTGCTAGCGCGGACAATAACGGCAAATGTATTTACATTGCCAACCATCAGAACAACTACGACATGGTGACGGTTTCTAATGCGGTACAGCCACGCACCGTGACCGTGGGCAAAAAAAGCCTGGTGTGGATCCCGTTTTTCGGCCAGCTTTACTGGTTGACCGGTAACCTGCTGATCGACCGGGATAACCGCGCTAAAGCCCATGGCACCATTGCTCAGGTGGTGGATGCCTTCAAGAAACAGGACATCTCGATCTGGATGTTCCCGGAAGGAACCCGCAGCCGTGGCCGTGGTTTACTGCCGTTTAAAACCGGTGCATTCCACGCGGCGATCGCGGCTGGTGTGCCGATTGTGCCGATCTGTGTTTCTTCTACCGACAAGATCAAGCTGAACCGTTGGAACAACGGCCATGTGATTGTGGAGATGCTGGAACCTGTCGATACCAGTCATTACAGTAAAGAACAGGTGCGTGAGCTGGCGGCCCATTGTCGCGAGCTGATGAAGGCGAAGATTGACCAGTTGGATGCGGAAGTTGCCAAGTTAGACGCCGCCAAAAAATAATAGAACGCAGTAAGCTATTTTCATACGGCCTCATGCCGTTTATGCCCCGCTTTAGCGGGGCTTTGCACAAGGTTCAGCTTTGTTTTCATGGAGAAGATATGTCACTCAGTCGACGTCAGTTTATTCAAGCATCGGGCTTGGCGCTATGCGCGGGAACGGTGCCGCTGAGGGCTGAAGCGAGCGGGATGCCAACTCCGTTACCGATCCCGCCACTGCTGGAATCCCGCCGTGGCCAGCCGCTGTTTTTAACCCTACAGCGTGCCCATTGGGCCTTTATGGACAACCGTAAAGCGTCCGTCTGGGGGGTTAACGGCATGTATCTGGGGCCGACGGTGCGGGTCTACAACGGTGACGACGTCAAACTGATCTACAGCAACCGCCTGCCCGAGCCGGTATCGATGACCATCAGCGGGTTGCAGGTGCCAGGTACCCTGATGGGCGGGGCACCGCGCATGATGTCGCCCAACGTTGACTGGTCGCCGGTGATCCCTATTCGTCAGGCGGCGGCCACCTGCTGGTATCACGCCAACACGCCGAACCGCATGGCACCGCACGTCTACAACGGCCTGGCTGGCCTATGGCTGGTCGAGGATGAAGTCAGTAAAAACCTGCCGTTGCCGAACCATTACGGCGTCGATGATTTCCCGCTGATTATTCAGGACAAGCGCCTGGATAACTTCGGTACGCCGGAATACGATCCTCCGGCGCAGGGGGGCTTTATTGGCGATACGCTGTTGGTCAACGGCGTGCAGAACCCGTTTATCGAAGTTTCACGTGGCTGGGTTCGCCTGCGCCTGCTGAACGCCTCAAACTCACGGCGCTATTCGTTGCAACTGAGTGATGGGCGGCCGATCAACGTGATCGCCAGCGATCAAGGGTTCCTGCCTGCACCGGTCGCGGTACAGCAACTTTCTCTGGCTCCAGGTGAGCGCCGCGAAGTGCTGATCGACATGTCGCAGGGGGCTGAAGTGACCCTAACCGCCGGTGAAGCGGCAGGGATCATGGATCGTTTGCGCGGTCTGTTTGAACCTTCCAGCATGCTGGTTTCTACCCAGGTACTGACGTTGAAACCGACGGGCCTGTTGCCGTTGGTCACCGACAATCTGCCGATGCGCCTGCTGGCGGATCAACTGCTGGATGGTAACGTCAGTCGCTCGCGTGAATTCCGTCTGGGAGACAAGATGGCCGGCATCAACGGGGCCATCTGGGATATGAACCGCATCGACGTACAAACGATGCAGGGCACCTGGGAGCGTTGGACCATTCATGCAGATACGCCGCAGGCGTTCCACATTCAGGGCGTGCAGTTCCTGGTGAAACGCGTCAATGGCGCACAGCCGATGGCGGAAGATCGCGGCTGGAAGGATACCGTCTGGGTCGACGGCGACGTGGAGCTGCTGGTGTACTTCAACCAGGTTTCCTCGGAGCACTTCCCGTTCCTGTTCTACAGCCAGACGCTGGAAATGGCCGATCGCGGTTCGACCGGCCAGTTTGTGGTTCAGGCTTCCGCTTAAACAGCCCCGGGCGTTCGCAGCATTTTCAAGAACGCCTTCACCACCGGTGTGGCACTTTCGGCGTGGTAGATCGCATACAGATCCGCCGAAGGGGCCGCCTGCAACGGGCAGAAACGCACGCCGGGCCACGGTATGCGCCCATAGCTGTCCGGCAGTAACGTGATGCCAAAGCCTTCCGCCACCAGCGCCATCAAGGTCTGCGGTTCATTGACCTGATGGACAATGTCCGGCGCAAAGCCATGCTGCAGACACAGGTTGTGCAGATACAGCCCCAGGCTGGCCTCGTTGGGCGGCAGCACAATAAATTTGTCATGCTCCAGAGCCTGTAGTGGGATTTCTTCCCCCGTAGCCAGTGGATGCCCCGTCGGCAGCACCACCGAGATCTTCTCCCGCGCTAATAATTGACAGGCCAGCCCCGGCAGCGCCTGTTGTTTTGCCTCACGCCAGACCCCGATATCGATATGTCGCTTCTGCAATGAGACGATCTGCTGGCTGGGAGTTTGTTCATTCAACGTCCAGGTGACTTTCTCTTCCTGCCCGGTAAAGCGTTTCAGTGCCGGGATCAAACCGCCCCAGACCGACGTGCCTACCATGCCAATTACCATATGGCCGGCCTCGCCACGGCCCAGTTGCTGCACCTGATTGAGCGCATTGCCTGCCTGATCCAGCAACGTTTCGACGTTATGGAACAGCGTGCGGCCAGCCTGCGTCAGCGCCATGGAGCGGGTGGTGCGTTTGAATAGCTCCACCCCCAGCTGGCTTTCCAGCTCTTTGATATGTTTGCTGAGCGGCGGTTGGGACATGTTCAGCCGCTGTGCGGCCTGGGTAAAGTTCATCTCCTCTGCCACCACGCGGAAATAGTGCAGCAGGCGAAAGTTGATCCGGCTAGGGTCGGGTAGTGGCTTTTTCATGGTTTTTTTCGGGCCTCCCGATGCAGGGTATTTATAGGTAAACAGAATAAATCAGCGGGCAACAATGTATTGGTCGCCACCCGCTGTCGCTCTCTACTATGGGGATTAACCCCCTACAGAAGAGAATACTATGTTTAATCAAGACGATGCTTTTTCTTGTGCCGATGTGCTGCGGACCAGACTACCAGGCTTTCAACCTCGTGCAGCACTGATTCTGGGATCGGGATTGGGGGCGCTGGCAGACGTAATGACCGACGCCGTAACCATCGACTATACCGAATTACCAGGTTTCCCGGTGAGCGGCGTAGTGGGCCACGCAGGGCAATTGGTGGCGGGCTGGCTGGAAGGCGTGCCGGTACTGTGCATGAAAGGGCGTGGGCATTTCTATGAGGGCCGTGGCATGCAGGTGATGACCACTGCCGTGCGCACCTTCAAACTGCTGGGCTGTGAATTCCTGTTGGCGACCAATGCCGCTGGCTCACTGCGTAAATCGGTAGCTCCGGGTAGCCTGGTGGCACTGACCGACCACATCAACTTTATGCCGGAATCCCCGCTGGTGGGGGCTAACGACGAGCGTTTTGGTCCACGTTTCTTCAGCCTGGCTAACGCCTACGATCGTGACTTGCGTGCGCAACTGGCGGCGGTAGCGGCCAAGGCCGGTATCCCACTGGCAGAAGGGGTATTTGCCGCCTACACCGGCCCGAACTTTGAAACCCCGGCCGAGATCCGCATGATGCAGACGCTGGGCTGTGACGTGGTGGGGATGTCGATCGTGCCCGAAGTGCTTTCGGCCCGGCACTGCGGCCTGAAAGTGCTGGTGGTCTCGGCGATGACCAACTATGCCGAAGGGTTATCCGATACGCCGCTTTCCCATGAGCAGACGCTGAGCTGCGCCGCGCTGGCGGCAGACGACTTTATGCGTCTGATCCGTGAGTTCTTCAAAACGCTGTAATTCTTATTTCCATCCGACTACCCCGCGGCAAGCCCTACCTTGCCGCGTAAATCACAACAATAGGTGATGGTAATGGCAATAAAAACACGATTGAAGGTGATGATCTTTCTCCAGTTCTTTATCTGGGGCGCCTGGTTGGTAACGTTGGGATCCTACATGATCAACACCCTGCACTTCAGCGGGGCGCAGGTAGGCATGGTGTACAGTTCGAAAGGGATCGCCGCGCTGATCATGCCAAGCCTGGCAGGGATCATTGCCGATCGCTGGATCAAGGCCAACCGTCTGTATGGCCTGTGTCATCTGCTGGGGGCGGTGGCGTTGTACTACGCCGCACAGGTCGATCAGCCGATGGTGATGTTCTGGGTCATGCTGTTCAACGCGATGGTCTATATGCCCACCATGGCGCTTTCCAACGCCATTTCTTACTTCTGTCTGGAAAAGCACGGTTTTGATACGGTCAAGGATTTCCCGCCGGTGCGGGTTTATGGCACCGTGGGCTTTATTCTGGCGATGTGGCTAATTAGCTTTAGCCGCATTGAATTGAGCAATATGCAGCTGTATCTGGCTTCCGCGGTATCGCTGCTATTGGCAGTCTACTCCCTGACGTTGCCAAATTGCCCGACCAACAAGGTGAAACGCTCGCAAAGCTGGGTCAGCATGTTGGGGGTGGATGCGTTCGTGCTGTTCAAGCAAAAGCGCATGGCGGTGTTCTTCCTGTTTGCCATGTTGCTGGGGGCGGCGCTGCAAATCACCAATACCTTCGGCAACCCGTTCCTGCACGATTTCTCTCTTAACCCGCTGTATCAGGACAGCCTCAGCGTACGCTATCCTTCGGTGCTGCTCTCACTGTCGCAAATCTCTGAGGTGTTTTTCATCCTCACTATCCCGTTCTTCCTGCGTAGATACGGCATCAAGCAGGTGATGCTGATCAGCATGGCGGCCTGGACGTTGCGTTTCCTGTTCCTGGCCTACGGAACGCCTGCCGGGTTCGGTTTCCTGCTGCTTCTGCTTTCAATGATCGTTTACGGCTGTGCGTTTGATTTCTTCAATATTTCTGGCGCCATCTTTGTGGAAAAGGAAACCGACCACCGCATCCGTGCCAGCGCTCAGGGGCTGTTTATGACCATGGTTAACGGTGCAGGGGCTTACGTTGGAGCCATCGCCAGCGGCGAGGTTGTGGACTTCTTCACCCATAACGGGGTGAAAGATTGGCAGAGTATCTGGCTGGTGTTTGCCGCCTATACGCTGGTGCTGGGGGTGATTTTTGCCCTGTCTTTCAACTACCAACATCGGCCGGAAGAGATGAACGGCGATCTGCAGAAGGCGCATTAAGGTAAAACAAAGGGGCTGAGTTCAGCCCCTGTGACATCAGATAGGAAAACGCTGTTGCAACTGTTGCCAGTCTGGTGCTCCGGCGGCACCACGGCTGGCTACCACGCAGGCGGCCACGCGGTTGGCAAGATCGACGGCTTGTACCAGCGGCAGGCCAGCGGAAAGCCCGGCTAGCACACCCGCGCAGTGGGCATCTCCCGCGCCGATGGTATCGACGACGTCAACCGGGTAAACGGGTACATGCTGCGGTTCATTGCGGCCATCACAGACCCAGGCACCGTCACGATCCAACCGGCAGATCAGAGTAATGTTATGCGCTGTGGCATAACGTTGTGCGGCGCTGACTGCGTCGCCTTCCCCACACAAGATCGCGACTTCGTCACGATTGAGGGTCAGCAAGGTGTGGCTGTCGCTAAGCATGGCGAAAAACTCTTCACCCAGTTGACCGACGCGCGGGCCGGGATCCAGTAGCCGCCACTGATCGAACGGCAGGCGGGTAAGCCAGTCTCGCAGTGCTTCACCGGGTTCTCCCACCAGTTCATAGCCGTTGGCATACACCACCGTTTCCGGCGTTAGCGGCAGGGTGGTCAACTGCGCCTTATTCCAATGGGCTTCACAACCGGTCACGGTAACAAAAGTACGTTCACCGTTGGGCTCCACCAACGCCAGACACCAACCGTTGTCCAACTGGCCATGGCGTAACAGCACCGGCAGATCCAGCTCCTGCATGGCGGCTTCGATGGCTGTTCCCCAGTCTCCGTTGCCGACCGGCATACCGTTAATCACGGGGACATCCAGGCGGCGTAGCGCCCGTGCCACGTTGAAGGCGCAACCGCCAATCTGTCGCTCTTGTGGCTGCGCTTCGATATCTTCACCGCTGGCTGGCAGCTTTGGTAGCGCGAGAACTACGTCACCTACGGCACCGCCTACCACCAGAATGGGTTTTACTGCGACAAATTCACTCATTGATGTCCTTTGTTACTTGCCAGATAGAGGCCATAGGCAATCAGGCTGACCAGGAAGGAAACGAACAGCCCCAGGCTGGAATCAGCGAACAGGCCTTTAGCCAATGGGCCATCGATAAAGCCGGTTTTGGTCACCAGCAGCCCACACAAGGCGCCGAGGAACCAGCAGAATAACGGCACCTTACGCACGCCGCGGTTCTGGCCGTTCAGGCCGTACAGGGCATTACCGTCGTAACCATGATGACGGCGCACTTTAGCATAATCGAGAATGAAAATGGCTTCCCAGGCGGCAAGGAAGACCCCGCAGAACACCAGGAACGAGATGAATGGCCCCATAAAGTCGCCAGAGATAAACAGCACATAGATGGCGATGCCAAGGATCACTACGGCGTCAATGGAGACGGCCAGCGACTGTTTCACCTTCACGCCAAGCGTTAGCAGGTTAAGGCTGGCGGAGTAGAGGCTGAGCACGGCAATAGTGACGATACCGGCGGTTGCGGCTAACAGGTAAGGGATGGCCATCCACTTTGGCAGCACCGAGCCGATTAACGCAATCGGGTTGGCGGCGCTGGCCAGATCCGGCAGCTGTACCGAAAGCAGAATGCCGGTGAACATCAGCAGGATCAGGGGCAGACAGGCACCGCCCACCACGGCGGCAAAGATGCTTTTATCTGAAGATTCTGGGCTTTGATAACGGCTGTAATCGGCCCCGGCGATAGCCCAACTGATACCGGTACCGGCGGCGATCACCGAAACGGCGGGCAGGAACCCGGTCAACCAACTGCCGGAAGGCAGTGACAGCACTTTGCCCCATTCGGTGGTGAAGACGATATACAGCACCACAATCAGCGTCATGGTGCCGAAAATCCGGCTGAACCAACTCTGCATCCAGACTACCGTGTTCTGGCCCAGCAGGCTGACTACGATGGTCAAGCCACCAAACAGCAACAGGCTGATAGCGGTTAGGGAGTGGCTTTCACCCAAGCCTATCGCCTGGAACAGCGCCGCCAGAGTGAGCGTGCCGGTAATGACGTTCACCGCTTCCCAGCCCATCAGGTTGATCCAACTGAAGGTGGTGGGGGCGATGTTGCCCTTCAGGCCAAAAATCACCCGCGATAAGGTCAAAGTAGAGGTACGGCCACGTTTCCCGGCGAAGCTGGTGTAACCGACCAAAGCAAAGCTGGCTACACCGACCAATGCGGCCAGGATTGACTGGATAAAGGACAGGCCGAACGCGACAATAATTGCCCCGTAGACCACGCCGAGAATGCCGATGTTGGCGGCAGACCATATCCAGAACAGCTCGAGCGGTTTACCGGTCTGCTCCGCATCCGGTACGCGATCGATCCCGGTACTTTCTACTTTCCATGTCTCACTGCGGTTGATTTCACTCATGGTGCGATTTATTCCTGTTTTCGCAGCCTGAGGAGAGCGGCCGCGTAGGGCTCAAAATCTATTTTATTGGCGTTATTGATCGTGGCGATCCACTCCGTCGGGAAAGCAGCCACGCCGCGTAAGGCTCCGCAGATTGCCGTTGCCATGGCGCCAATGGTATCGGTATCTCCACCCAGATTGGCGGCCAGGATCGCACAACGTTGTGGATCGGTGTCTGCCAGTTCAACCAGTGCCAACGCCATCGGGATTGACTCGATAGTGTCCATCCCGGCACCGACGGTGTGGTAAAGCTCCGCCAATGCTTCACTATCCTGCCGATGGCTCAGGCTAGCGGTGAACTCCAGCGCCCAAACCAGACGGCGGCTGAGCGAAGGGCTGAAGGTGGTGATGTGTTGCTGTTGCACCTGCTCAACACGTGCGGGCAGTTCTTGCTTGATGGTGGCCCAATCAGCGCCTTCGATAGCCCGGCTAACGGCCCAGGCAATGGCAAAAGCGCCGGCCACGGCGATATCCGACTTGTGGGTCGGGCTGCAAGACTGCCGTACTGCTTCAATAAATGCTGGCAAATCGCCACTTGGCAGCAGGCAACCTAACGGAGCTACACGCATGGCGGCTCCATTGGTCACGCCGTTAGCGGCGATCTCTGCCACTGGCGTACCGGCGCGAAACGCCAACAGCGCGGCTTTGGAGCTGGGGCCGAGGATATTTTTCTCAAAGGCTCCGATCCGTTCTGCCCACAGCATGATGTGGTGAGCAATACGTTCCGGCTCGACCCGGCCCTCGGCGGCCAACAGTGCATCCATCAAGGCCACTGCCTGCTGGGTGTCATCCGTGTATTCCCCGGCGATAAAGCCGTTTGCTGCGATATTTTCTGCCGGGCCAGGCAGGAAGTGGGTGATCCAATCAAAATAATCACTAACCTGTTGTAATGGCCACAGTTCTGATGGCATCCCCATCGCATCGCCCACGGCTTGCCCATAGAGCGCCCCGAGTATGGCGTGGTGAGGATTTTTTATATTTTTCATTTTTATGGGTGTTCCCTGGTGTTGGTGCATACCGATGTAAAACATCAGTACGGCTAATGTTAACCGCAAAATGGATCCAATTGAAGTCCAATATGTGAAAAATGTGATTCCAATCTAAGTCCAATGCAAGCGCGTATGATGTCATTACCCTGAGTGTGACAAATATGGTAAAAACGAGGCGGTTGAGGAATGCGAACAAATCAGAGGTGGGTCCGATGAATGATTTTATTGCCTGGCTGCGTCAGCAGTTTTCACAGGCAGCGGCGGCACCACGTTACATCCAGCTGGCGAATACCCTGGAAATTGCCATCAAGCAGCGTGTGCTGGGCGTTGGCGATTTTTTACCGCCGGAACGAGTGTTGGCTGAGGCATTGGATTTGTCACGCGTTACGGTCAGTAAGGCGATGAAATTGCTGGAAGGACAAGCGCTGGTCTCACGCCAACAGGGTATTGGTACTCGAGTGGCCATGCACATCGGTTATTCCCTCAATCAGGATAACGGCTTTACCGCGCAGGTTTTGCGCAGTGGCAGCAGCGTCAGTAACCAATGGCTGTTGCGTTCCTGCATAAAGGCACCCAGCGAGGTAGCCAAGGCGCTGGAGTTGGCAAGCGGCAGTATCGTGGTCAAGCTACGCCGCCTGCGGTTGATGGATGGCAATCCGGTATCGTTGGAAACCACCTATATCCCGACCCGTTTTCTGCCCGATCCCGAAGAGCTGGAACATTCGCTGTATGCCCTATGGAAGTCGCGAGGTATTGTGCCAGAGGGCAGGCATTTTTTATTGAAGGCGGTTGCCAGCAGTGACGAAAACGCCAGCTTGCTTAATGTGCAAAGCGGCACACCGCTGTTACGCATTGTCCAGACCAGCCGCAACGCACAGGGCGAAGTGCTGGAGTTCAGCGAAACGCTGTGCCGCAGTGATGTGTACGAGTTCGAGGTCAAAAGCTGAGTAATCTGAGAAATAACCATGCTCTTTTGGCGGTGAGTGCGTATAATCGCCGCCCGGCGATAAATTAACCTGCACAAGAGCACCCGAATGAGCACTACCAGCCTGATCCAACCCGAACGTGAATTGTTCTCCTACGAGCCTTATTGGGCCGAATGTTTTGGCCCCGCGCCGTTTTTACCGATGTCGCGTGAGGAGATGGACCAATTAGGCTGGGATAGCTGCGATGTGATTGTGATCAGCGGGGACGCTTACGTCGATCACCCAAGCTTTGGCATGGCGATTGTGGGCCGCATGCTGGAGGCTCAGGGCTTCCGCGTGGGGATCATTGCCCAGCCGGACTGGAGCAACAAAGAAGACTTTATGCGTTTGGGCAAACCGAACCTGTTCTTCGGCGTGACCGCCGGCAATATGGATTCGATGATCAACCGCTACACCGCCGATCGTAAGCTGCGTCATGACGATGCCTACACCGCCGGTAACGTGGGTGGCAAACGCCCGGATCGCGCCACCCTGGTCTATAGCCAACGCTGTAGAGAAGCCTATAAAGATGTACCCGTCATCCTGGGCGGTATCGAAGCCAGCCTGCGCCGCATTGCCCATTATGATTACTGGTCGGATACCGTGCGCCGCTCGGTGCTGGTGGATTCCAAGGCCGATATGCTGATCTACGGCAACGGCGAACGCCCGCTGGTGGAGTTGGCGCATCGCCTGGCGGCGGGTGAAAAAATTCAGGATATCCACGATATCCGTAACACCGCAGTGATGCGTAAAGGGGCCATGCCGGGCTGGAGCGGGGTGGATTCCACTCGCCTGGACAAGCCGGGCCGCATCGAGCCAATCCCTAATCCTTACGGTGAAGATTTGCCCTGTGCCGATGGCAGCACGCCAGAGCCAGAGGCCAAGCCCGTCACCGTGCGTGCCGCCAAGCCCAAGCCGTGGGAAAAAACCTACGTGCTGCTGCCTTCCTTCGAGAAAGTGAAGGCGGACAAGGTGCTGTATGCCCACACTTCGCGCATCCTGCACCACGAAACCAACCCTGGCTGCGCCCGCGCCTTGATGCAAAAACATGGCGACCGCTACGTGTGGATCAACCCACCGGCGATCCCACTCACCACGCCGGAAATGGACAGCGTGTTTGCCCTGCCGTACCAGCGTGTGCCGCACCCATCCTATGGCGAAGATCGCATCCCGGCCTACGATATGATCCGCTTCTCGGTGAACATCATGCGCGGCTGCTACGGCGGCTGTTCATTCTGTTCGATCACCGAGCATGAAGGGCGCATCATCCAGAGCCGTTCGGAAGACTCGATCGTGCGTGAAATCGAAGAGATCCGTGACAAGGTGCCAGGTTTTACCGGGGTGATCTCCGATCTGGGTGGCCCAACAGCCAACATGTATATGCTGCGCTGCACCAACCCGCGTGCCGAGCAAACCTGCCGCCGTGCCTCCTGCGTGTATCCGGAAATCTGTACCTATATGGATACCAACCATGAGCCGACCATCAAACTTTACCGCCGCGCCCGTGAGCTGGAAGGGATCAAGAAGATCCTGATCGCCTCCGGGGTGCGTTACGATCTGGCGGTTGAAGATCCGCGTTATATCAAGGAACTGGCGACCCATCACGTGGGTGGCTATCTGAAGATCGCGCCAGAGCATACCGAAACCGGGCCATTGTCCAAGATGATGAAGCCGGGGATGGGCAGCTACGATCGCTTCAAGCAGTTGTTCGATCAGTATTCCAAGCAGGCAGGTAAAGAGCAGTACCTGATCCCTTATTTCATCTCCTCGCATCCAGGCACCCGCGATGAAGACATGGTGAATCTGGCCCTGTGGCTGAAGAAAAACCGTTTCCGTCTCGATCAGGTACAGAACTTCTACCCGTCGCCAATGGCGAACTCCACCACCATGTATTACAGCGGCAAAAACCCGTTGGGTAAGGTGGGGTATAAGAGTGAAGACGTGTTTATTCCGAAGGGCGATCGCCAGCGCCGCCTGCATAAGGCATTGTTGCGCTATCACGATCCGCTTAACTGGCCGCTGATCCGTACGGCGTTGGAAGAGATGGGGATGAAGCACCTGATTGGTGGCCGTCGCGAATGCCTGGTGCCAGCACCGAGCATCGACGAACAGCGCGAGGCCAAGCGCCTACAGCGGCATACCCGCCCGGCGTTGACCAAGCACACGGACATTACCCGCCAGCGCACACCGTCCAACAAGCCACCGCGCAAGCCTATCCGCAACGGTAAGGCCTGACAGAGCAGGGAGCCCAAGTGGCTCCCTTTCTTTTATCCCCTAGAGGGGATATTCCATAAATTATCCCTTGGCGAGGATATTATTTTGTTATCCCTTTCAGGGATGACGCTATGGAGCTAGCTATTGCCAGGCTACAAACTGTTATACGCGGCCTCGACCTTCAGCATATAGCGCGGTGCCTGCGGTGAGGGATGGTACTGGCGCACATGCCAGTGAAAGGCCTCGGGTGACAGGTTGTTGATCATTCTGATGGCTTTTTTGCGATCGCTGGAGAAGGTACGTAGCAAGGCTCCTGCGCCGTTGGCATAGGCCACTTCAGTGGCATAGCGGCGAGTCACCGGATCGTCAATCCACTTCAGTTGCTGCTGTTGCAGTGCGCCGATATAGGCCGCCCCCAGATCGATATTGGTTTCTGGATCCAACAGATCGTCATCATCCGGGCAGCCGCGTTTGCCTTTAAAGCGGTAGGCATCACAACCGGCGGTATTCGCCTTGAGCTGCATCAGACCGATCGCATTGGAAGGGCTGACAGCTTTAGGGTTAAAGCCAGACTCTACCTGAATAATGGCGGCGATCAGTTTTTCATCGACATCATACTCGTCGGCCGCGTCTTCGATTTCATCGTCATAGGCATGAGGATCGTGGCTGGTGCGCTGGTGCTTACTGGAACAGCCCGCCAGCACCAACAGCATTAACACCATGGTTAGGCGTGGCAAAGATGAGAAAGAGAGGGTCATGAAACTCCAAGCTACTGTGATCGGATTGCTGCGCCATATCATAGCGCCAGCGCCCGATAAGATCTTGGGTTAAAAGCCAATTAACGCGAGAAGCTACCAACAATAAAGCAACGGGGCCGACAGTGCGGCCCCGCCAAGCTTACAGTGAATCTGGATCCGGCCCCAGGCGGTTGCCGATATCCAGCTGGGTGATGTCACCCAGTTCGTCCTTATCCAGTTTGAAATCAAACACCTCAAAGTTTTCGCGAATGCGCGCGGGCGTAACCGATTTCGGGATCACGATCAGGCCGCTGTCCAGATGCCAGCGCACGACGATCTGTGCTGGCGTCTTGTTGTACTTCTCCGCCAGCTTCTTGATCAGAGGTTGATCGAAGACGCCTTCACCCCCTTGCGCCAATGGGCTCCAGGATTCGGTGGCGATGTGATGAGTCGCGTTCCAGGCGCGCAACTGGCGCTGTTGCAACAGCGGGTGTAATTCGATCTGGTTGATCACCGGTGCGACGCTGGTTTCATCCAGCAGGCGCTGCAGATGTGGCGTGTGGAAGTTACAGACGCCGATGCTTTTCACCAGCCCTTGCTCACGCAGTTTGATCAAGCCGCGCCAGGCTTCGACATACTGATCCTGTGCCGGTTTCGGCCAGTGGATAAGGTAGAGATCGACGTAATCCAGCTTCAGTTTTTTCAGGCTCGTTTCGAGCGCCGCCTGCGGATCGCCCTGATCGTCGTTCCACAGCTTGGTGGTGATAAACAGCTCTTCACGTGGGATCGCGGTGGCTTGCAGCGCGGCACCCACCCCTTCCTCGTTTTTGTAAATCGCGGCGGTATCGATGGAGCGATAGCCGACTTCCAGCGCTTTGGTGACGGCCTGCGTGGTTTCTTCAATGCTGGCTTGCCATACGCCGAGTCCCAACTGCGGCATCAGATTACCATCGTGGAGTTTGATGATGGGTTGCATGCGCTATCTCCTTATGACTGCTTTCAGGCCAAGGCCTGCTTACATGAATTTTAGTTCGCCACCTCAGCGTTTGCCGAGTTTGCGACCTCAAGCGTGCATATCCAGTACGATACGGTAACGGGCCTTGCCCGCTTCCAGATGCGCGATGGCATCGTTGACCTTGCTCAGTGGGAAATGCTCCACCTGTGGCTCTATGCCGTGCCGGGCGCAGAACGCCAGCATGTCAGCAAGGCGTGAAGGAGCACCGGTAGGTGAAGCGGAAAGTTCAGCCTGTTTGCTGATAAACGAGAACACCTGAACCGGTACCGGGTCTGGGATCGCGCCAACGAAGTGCAGGCGGCCTTTCGGGGCCAAGGTGCCGATAAAGGCGTCCCAATCTAAAGAGGCACTGGCGGTGACCAGAATAAAGTCGAGCTGATTGGCGATGGCCTGCAATGATGCGCTGTCATTGCTGGCTACCACGCGGTGTGCACCCAGCGAAAGCGCTTCGTCACGTTTGCTGTTGGACGAGGTGAAGGCGGTGACTTCACAGCCCCAGGCATGCATAAAGCGGATCGCCATGTGGCCCAGGCCGCCGATACCGACCACACCAACGCGCTGTGTCGGGCGGACATCGTATTGCAATAGTGGGTTGAACACCGTGATCCCGCCGCAGAACAGCGGCCCAGCGCTGGTCACGTCAACGCCTTCCGGCAGTGGGATCGCCCAGGCCCAGTGGCTGCGGATGCGATCGGCAAAACCGCCGTGGCGACCAATAATGGTAGGTTGTACCTCGTTGCACAGATGCTGATCCCCGGACATACAGGGGTGGCAGTGCATACAGCTGCCGCGATTCCAACCAACGCCCACCACCTGGCCAATCTTCAGCCCTTTGTTCTGCGCATGGGTGCCCAGTTTGGTGACTTTGCCCACCACCTCATGGCCGGGCACGAACGGGTAGTGGGTCATGCCCCATTCATTATTGAGCATGGAGAGGTCGGAGTGGCAGACGCCACAGTAATCGATAGCAACTTCAATCTCATCGTCGCCTAATGCACCGGCGTCGAAGGTAAAAGGTTCAAGCGGCTGTCCCTTACCGGGCGCGGCCCAGGCACGAATGCTATTGTCAGATGCGGAGCTGGATTGATTCGCCATAAAATTCTCCCATGAGTTAACGAGACGATGTTATGCGATGCGATCGAAAGCGCGGATAAGGCGCACAACCGTGCCCGATGATCGGTCGGGCACGGTAAGTAGAAACTAAAGCCTAGCAGGAAACTGTGATGTTGCGATGAAATCGTGCGCTAGCAATTAACGTGCCGCTTGATAAATGCGTTGGCTGACTTCCAGCGTAATATCCTGATGTTCGCCCAATGCAGTCATCCCGTGCTGGTGCAATTTGTCGATCAGCGCAGGGATGGAGCTACCGTCGAGTTGATAATCAGACAGACGGGTTGGCACGCCCATTTGTTCAAAGAAGGCACGGGTGGCGGCAATCGCGCCGTCGATACGGCTTTCTTCGGAACCCTCACGCAGACCCCAGACGCGATCGGCGTACTGCAGCAGTTTTTCGCGTTTCTGGGCTTTTTTCTCTACCAGCAAGGCAGGCAGGACGACGGCCAGGGTTTGCGCATGATCCAGGCCGTGCATAGCGGTCAGCTCATGGCCGAGCATATGCGTTGCCCAGTCCTGCGGCACACCGGCACCGATCAGGCCGTTCAGCGCCATGGTGGCACTCCACATCACGTTGGCACGTACCGCATAGTTTTCCGGTTCGGCCAGCGCACGTGGGCCATCCTCCAGCAGCGTTAACAGCAGGCCTTCGGCAAAGCGATCCTGCACCTTGGCATCGACCGGGTAAGTCAGGTATTGCTCAATGGTGTGGACAAAGGCATCCACTACGCCGTTGGCGATTTGGCGCGGTGGCAGTGAATAGGTCACCACCGGATCGAGCACGGCGAACAGAGGCTGTACCAGTGGAGAGAAGAAGTGCTGTTTGTCGCCGCTGCTTTTACGAGTGATCACCGCGCCGCTGTTGGACTCGGAGCCGGTCGCTGGCAAGGTCAGCACACAGCCCATCGGTATCGCGCTGACGATCTCGCTGCCCACGGTTTTCAGGATATGCCAAGGATCGCGATCGGCCTGGTAGTCGGCCGCTGCCGCGATAAATTTGGTGCCATCAACTACTGAGCCGCCCCCGACCGCCAGCAGGAAGTCGATCTTTTCTGCCCGCACGACTTCCACCGCTTTCATCAGGGTTTCATAGGTCGGGTTAGGCTCGATACCGGAGAACTCCTGCACGTTGCGGCCAGCCAGCGCGGCATAGACCTGATCCAGCACGCCGTTGTTCTTCACGCTGCCACCGCCGTAGGTGATCAGGATGCGGGCGTCTGCCGGGATTTGTTTGCCTAATTCGGCAATCTGGTCTTTACCGAACAGGATTTTGGTTGGGGTGTGGAGGATGAAATTTTGCATTATCGTATTCTCTTTTGTATACCCGTCGTCTTTCAAGCTGCAGCGTTGTTACCTGCACTATCTCACCCCAGTCACTTACTAAAAGTAAGCTCCTGGGGCTGAGATAGCTTGTCGCCTAGCTGCAGCTTGAAATCCATAGGGTATGGCTATAAAGGAAGCGCCAACGGCGCAAAATAACTGGAGTCTATTGTCGGTAACCTGGCCCGATCGCACAATGCACATTCCTGCCGGTGTCTTGCCTATTTCTACACTACACTGTAGAAAAGGCATCTTTATGGTTATTATCCGTGTCGAATTATTCAGGCGACTAGAGGGGCTTGCTGATGGACAACGTTGAACTACGTAGCCGTATGGCGCGCCAGGCGATGCGCTTTGCCGCTGCCAAAGGCTATAGCCCAACGCCCGTACCTATGGTGAAGGTGCTGTATTCCGACGAATATTACCCGCGTCAGCCGGTGATGTATGAGCCAGGCATTGTCATCATCTTTCAGGGCCACAAGGTGGGCTACTGTGGCAGCAAGGTGTTTCAGTACGATCCGCGCAACTACCTGTTGATGACGGTATCGCTGCCGTTTGAGTGTGAAACCTTTGCCAGCCCGGAACAGCCGCTGGTGGGGCTGGCGGTCAATATCGACACCCAGATGCTACAGGATCTGCTGATCGATATCGGTGATGACGATTATCTGATGCAACCCAGGGGAGAAAGTTGCGGCGTTAACCTCTCAGTGCTTAGCGATGAAATGTTGTGCGCCACCGAACGCCTGTTGGACGTGATGGAGAAACCGCTGGATGCTCGGGTGCTGGGGCCACAGATCGTGCGTGAGCTGCTTTATTACGTGCTGCGTGGCAGTTGCGGTGCTTCGTTGCAGGAACTGGTTAACCGGCATACCCATTTCAGCCAGATCGCCAAGGCGTTACGGCGGATTGAGAATCAGTATGCCGAGAACCTCAACGTCGAGCAGTTGGCGTACGAAGTGAACATGAGCGTGTCGGCGTTTCACCATAACTTCAAGGCGGTGACCAACACCTCGCCGCTGCAGTATGTGAAGTCGTATCGCCTGCACAAGGCGCGTTTGCTGATGGTGCATGACGGCCTGAAGGCCAGCACGGCGGCGATCCGCGTGGGCTACGAGAGTGCTTCGCAGTTCAGCCGCGAGTTTAAGCGACTGTTTGGCATTACGCCGAGCGATGAAATCGCCCGGCTGCGGGACAATAGCGCCATCATGCAGGGTTAGCGCGTCAGTACGATTTTGCCGAACGGACCGCGATCGAGGTGATCGAGCGCCGCGGGTAGCTGATCGAAACGGTAACGCTGGTCGATGACAGGTTTGATGCCGTTGGCGTCGACGGCGCGTACCAGATCTTCCAATGCGCGGCGATGGCCGACGGCAATCCCCTGGATCTGTGGCGACTTCAGCAACAACAGGCCTGCGGGGATGGCGATCTCCGCGCCTTCCAACATGCCGATCACGGAAATACGCCCGTGGATCGCCACTGCGCGCAGGGAGTTAATCAGATTGCTGCCACCCACGGTTTCGACAATATGATCGATACCGCGATCCTGCGTCAGTTGATAGATCGACTCCACCCAATCCCCTTGCAGGCGGTGAATGCTGTGATCGGCCCCTAACGCCTTGGCTCGTAGTAGCTTCTCTTCGCTGCCGGAAGTGATAAAGACCTCTGCTCCGTGGGCTTTGGCAATCTGTAGCGCGAACAAGGCAACGCCACCGGTGCCTTGCACCAATACCGATTCCCCGGCACGCAAATGGCCGCGTTCTACCAAGGCGAACCAGGCCGTCAGTCCGGCGCAGGGCAGGGTACTGGCTTGGGCATCGTCCAAACTGGTAGGTGACGCACTCAGCCAGGTTTCATCGACCACTACGTATTCCGCCAGCATTCCCTGATAAGTACCGCCTGCCGTACGATAAGGCGGGGTGCGAGCATCACCGTCAGGTTTTCCGTCGATCCAGTCTGGGCTAAAGGTAGAGATCACCCGATCGCCAGGGCGAAAACGCGTGTTGCCGCTTCCCACCGCGTCTACCACCCCAGCCATATCCGAGGCAGGGGTAAACGGCAGCGGCAGATCCAACGGCATGGTGCCTTCTATCACCATCTTATCGCGGTAGTTCAGCGCCACGGCGTTCACTTTCACCCGTACCTGATGTGGGCCCGGCTGTGGAATGGCGCTTTCGGTTAATTGCAGATGCTCACGCCCTACGGCGTTCATCGTCCAACGTTGCATGGTATCGGCCATGTGGTGCTCCTGATGGGTTGAAGATATTCACAGATAATAACGTTGATTTAAAATCACCAGTGGCGATAATTTTTCCCATGATTGTTTCCTGAAAGGCTACAAAAGATGAACGACCGATTAAGCGGCATCTCGGTATTGGTCAGCGTGGTGGAGGCGGGCAGCTTTGCGCTGGCGGCCAACAGGCTGCATCTTTCACGTTCGGCGGTGGGCAAAACTATCGCCCGGCTGGAACAACGGCTGGGCGTGCGGTTGTTTCACCGCACCACCCGCAGCCTGAACCTGACTGACGACGGCGCGCTGTTCTATGAGCGTTGTTTACGGGCGTTGGAGGAGATCCGCGTTGCAGAGAACCTGCTGGAAAGCGGTAAGCGGCAGGTCAGTGGCCGGTTGCGGGTCTCGATGCCGGTGCTGATTGGCCGCCTGTGTATCGCGCCGGTGCTTACCGTGTTGGCGCGTGAGCATCCAGGATTGGAACTCGATCTGTCATTCAGCGATCGGGTGGTGGATGTGGCTGAGGAGGGATTCGATCTGGCGGTGCGTAACGGCCCATTGCCGGACAGCGCCGGGCTGGTGGCTAGAAGGCTAGGGGATAACCGCATGACCCTATGCGCCTCGCCGGATTATCTGGCTCGCTGTGGTATGCCGAGCAGCGTTGAGGAGCTGTTCCAGCACGATGCTATCGCTTATCGCTACGCCGCAATGATACGTAGCTGGTTGATCCCGCAGGCAGACGGAACAATGCGAGAAGTGATGCCTAAACCCCGTTTGTTGATGGACGATCTGCAGGCGATTGCTGACGCGGCGGTGGCCGGGTTTGGCATTGCCTGGCTGCCATGCTGGCTAATCCGTGATGCTTTGCTGGAAGGCCGATTGCAGCAGGTGTTGGGAGAAATCCCGGGGAAAGACTTTGAAGTGCATGCCGTCTGGCCGATTACGCCGCATTTACCCTTGAAAGTGCGGCTGGCGGTGGATGCGCTGGTCAGCCACCTGCCCGCGAGGATGGCGCTATAGCCGCGTCTTTCGGCTCAGCAAGAAGAAGGCGGCGCCAGCTGAGATAATAGTAAAGAGCGTGAGTATCAACATTAGGGTACTAAAACCCTTCTGGTATACGGCAAGTACCAGCGCAGGGTCTAGGTTTTGAGAGAGGCTCATATCCCCCATGACCAAACGTTGGACCAATTCGCCATTATCACTCTGCGGTTGCAGGCGAAGGAGGTTGCTGTTGACCAGAGTAGTGAGCATGGCAATGGAGATTGCAAGTGCGATACCTTCTCCAGCGACACGAGTGGTGTTAAAAATTCCAGCCGCCATGCCCGCTTGTTCTTTGGGTACCACGCTTACCGCTAGTCCATCCATCAGCCCCCAGGGAAAACCTGTTCCGATACCGATGATTAGCATGGCCAAGATCAACTGCCGGTGATCGCCGACGGGCACTTGGCTGAGCATGTACAACCCTGTGGCTGCCAGCAGAAAACCGACGCCAGAGAGGGTTCCTGCAGTGATCCAACGGGTTAACCAAGCGGCCAGTAACGGCACCACCAGCATCGGCGCCGAAAGTGCCAGCATGACCAGGCCGCTTTGTATGGGGGAAATACCTTCAACGCCGGTCAGCCTGAATGGCAGCAGCACTATCAGAACGATGTAGCAATAGCAGGTTCCTAAAGGAAGTATCTGGACACCGATGAAACGTGGATGCCTGAGCAGGCTGAGTTCGAGCATCGGCTCCTTTGAGCGTAGCTCAATAACCACGAACGCTATCAGGCAAGTCAGCGCGCTGATAAGTATGCCCACGATCAACGATGAACCCCACCCAGCTTGTGGGGCGAGGATGATCCCGGTAGTGAAAAGCACGAGCATCGCTGAAAAACTCGCCAAACCGGGAAGATCCAGCTTTTGAGCCTGCGGATTCTTGCTTTCGTGCATCTGTGAAACGGCGGCGATTAGCGCCGTTGCAGCGAGTATTGCGGTGGTAATGAAGATCGAACGCCAGCCAAACAGTTCAATCAGTGCACCAGAAATCATTGGGCCAAATGCCAGGCCGAGGCCGAAGGTCGTTCCCAGCAGGCTAAAGGCTCGGGTTCTGTCATGCCCTTCGAACTCTTGCGCCAGAGCGGCCGAACCGCTAGCGAGTGCTGCTGCGGCGGCTATCCCCTGAATTGCCCGCAATATATCCAGCCAGACAATGCTGGTGGCACTGGCCAGAAGTAAGCTGACGATGACGAATAGCATAAGGCCCCAGGTGAATAAGCGTTTACGGCCGTAAATGTCCGAAAGCGTTCCGGCGGCCATGAGTAGGCTACCGAAACTCAGCATGAACGCGTTGGTTACCCAGGCTTGGGCAGGTGGGCCGGCGTTGAAAACCTTGCTGATGGTTGGGGTGGCGACGGCACCCCCGGTGAAACTCAGCGGTAATACCAAGGCGGCTAGGCAAGTAGCACCGAGAACGTAGTAACGACCTTTTTGTAGGGAGTGATCGGAATTGTTACCCATTGCGTAATCCCTCATTTTTGTAGCAATCTGGGAAACTAAATCTATAGAGGTCGCAATGTTGAATAAATGGGTTAAAACTCCACTTATAATGAACAAAAAGGTCTTAATCCTATGGAGAGTCTCACCAGCATCCTCTCGTTCGTGAAAACCGCAGAATCGTTGAGCTTTGTCTCTGCCGCACGTGCCATAGGCATCTCCGCAACGGCGGTAGGAAAGAATGTTGCGAGGCTTGAAGGGTCTCTGAACGTTCGCTTGTTTCAGCGTAGTACCCGCAAGGTTAGTCTCACTGTTGAAGGGGAAATGTTCTACCAACGATGCCGGAAAATCCTTGATGACTTGCAGGACGCTGAGGCCATGCTGTCGCATTCGATTCAAGCGCCCCGAGGTCGTTTGCGGGTCAGTTTGCCCACCATCGGGTACCGCTTTCTGTTACCAATGATGCCTGACTTTCGCAAAGCCTACCCAGAAGTTGAGTTAGAGTTGGATTTCAACGATCAACTCGTTGATCTCATCGATAATGGGTTTGATGTGGTGATACGGAGCGGTGATCTTGTGGATTCGCGGCTGATGTCGCGTAGGCTTGGGCCTTTCCGTTTTGTTCTTTGTGCCGCCCCTGGTTATCTGAAACGTAAAGGACGACCTGAGAAGTTGCTCGATCTGGAGTTGCATGATTGCCTTCGTTACCGTTTTGTCACGACAGGTAAAATCATGGACTGGACATTAACGGCAGATCCGGAAATAACCCAGTTGCGCCTAAACTCATCCCTGACGTTGAATAACATGGAGGCAATGCTGATGGCGACCATTGACGGGCATGGCATTGCTTACATGCCTGATTTTTTAGTCAAGGAGGCGTTGGCCGTGGGCGATCTTGAAACGTTGTTAGATACTTACACCAAGGATCAGGGGGGCTTTTGGGCGCTCTGGCCCTCCAGTCGGCATCTATCACCAAAGATTCGAGTATTTGTGGATTTTATCTGCGACCAACTTTTTAAACAGGGATAAGAGGCATCACGATATGGGTTACTGTGGCGGTGGGTAAAACCGCCACCTGACTCAGGAGGCGCGTTTTTTACGCCAAACGACCAGCATCACGCCCAGCAGTCCAACGACCAACAGCACCATCGGCAGGATCATCAGCCCAGCCATCACCTGATCTTCGTGGCGTTTAACTAGCGGAATTTGGCTAAAGGCATAGCCCAGCGTGACTACCGAGCCTACCCACAGCAAGCCGCTGAGCCAGTTAAAGATTTGAAAACGGGCGCTATTGAGGCCCGAGATACCGGCCATGGTAGGCAACAGGGTGCGTACAAATGCCAGGAAACGGCCAATCAGCAAAGCGACCAGGCCGTGGCGGTTAAACAGCATGTGCGCGCGTTGGTGGTATTGCGCCGGTAGCTGTAGCAACCAGCCTTTCACCACCGAGGTATGGCCAAGCCATCGCCCTTGCAGATAGCTGAGCCAACAGCCAAGGCTGGCGGCGACCGTCAGAATAATCAGCGTGGGGATAAAGTTCATCACGCCTTTGGCGATCAAGGCACCGGCCAACAGCAGTAAGCTATCTCCGGGCAGGAAGGAAGCGGGCAACAAACCGTTTTCCAAAAACAAGGTGGTAAAAAGGACGGCATAAACCACCCAAATCACGCTGGGATCGGCAAGTGCAGTAAAGTCTTGCGTCCACAGTGCGTGAACAATCTCTCTTAATACATCCATTCTTTATCCTGGGGTGCCTGGGCTGACTTTCTATAGGCTACCGTGCTGTTATAGCCGTGCTCACCGGTAAAAATAGGCCACACACGGCGGTGAGGCCCTAGAGCACTATATAGTGTACCGCTATTAGCTTAAGCGGACATTAAACAGAGCATAGAAAATGTGGCAAAGGCCGTAAAACTCGGAAAAAGTACAGGTGACCGTGGGTATGGCCAAGTAAAAACGCGGTAAAACCTCGCGCCTTACTGTGTGATTTTATTCTAGCCACTCTTCATCAACCGAGCCTTACGTAGGGGCGCTGCATGCTGCGCCCGCAGACGTTTTCCCGCAGTGATTGCGTGAGATATTCACTCCGTTTGTGGCCAGTTGGGGTATAAATCAGCAGTTTGAGTGATGATTTTGTTAGCGTTATGGGTAGGCAATGTTATGCCAAACGACGCGCAAACCCTGACAGTGACTGGGGTTGTATCATTTTTTGCTCGTCGATGCGTAATTCTTCAAATAATAATGATAACTACTATCAATCCCTGATTGGTTTGATATGATCGCACGCTGAATTCTTCCTTAAATGTTGAAATGGGTGGAGGCACAGCGTGAAAACGGCTGGCAAAATGACAAATCAAAGTGCTCAGGGCGCAGGCCGTGGGCAATGGGGCGCATTGGGGCGCAGTGTGATCGCCTCACTGGTATTGGTGGTGGGGTTGGCGGGCAACGCTCAGGCGGCTCCGGCCACTGCACCAGCAGTCGCTGAAAGCGTTGCCGCGGCAACGACACCGGCCACACCAACAGCGGTAACCCCAGTGGCGGGTACCCCGGAAAATATCACTCCGGTTAATCCTGAACCGACCATCCAACCGCCAGAAACGCGTGGTATGGACCTTTCCGTCTGGGGCATGTATCAGCACGCCGATATCGTGGTGAAAATCGTGATGATTGGCCTGGTGCTGGCGTCTATCGTCACCTGGACCATTCTGTTTGCCAAAGGCAGTGAGCTGTTTCGGTCCAAGCGCCGTCTGCGCCGTGAGCAGTTGGCGCTGGCCGACGTGCGTTCGCTGGACGATGCCTCCGAACTGGCGCAAAGCTTCTCGCAAGAAAGCATCAGTGCGGTGCTGCTGCAAGACGCGCAGAACGAACTGGAGCTGTCGGCGGCTTCTAACGACAACAACGGCATTAAAGAGCGTACCGGTTTCCGTCTGGAACGCCGCGTAGCGGCCTATGGGCGTCAACTGGGGCGCGGCAATGGCTTCCTGGCTACCATTGGCGCCATTTCACCGTTTGTCGGCCTGTTCGGCACCGTATGGGGCATCATGAACAGCTTTATCGGCATTGCCCATTCGCAAACCACTAACCTGGCGGTCGTTGCCCCGGGGATTGCGGAAGCCTTGCTGGCCACCGCGCTCGGTTTGGTTGCGGCCATCCCGGCGGTAGTGATCTACAACATCTTTGCTCGCGTCATTGGCGGCCACCGTGCTCAGGTGGGCGATGTGGCGGCACAGGTGCTGCTGCTGTTGGGCCGCGATCTGGATCTGGCGGCCTCGGCCGATGCCAAACGTTCGCAGCATGCGCACCAACTGCGGGTGGGGTGAGTTATGGCGATGCGCTTAAATGAAGATCTGGACGACAGCGGCGAACTGCATGAAATCAACGTGACGCCGTTTATCGACGTCATGCTGGTGCTGTTGATCATCTTTATGGTGGCTGCGCCGCTGGCAACGGTAGATATTCGTGTCGATCTGCCCGCTTCTTCCGCTAAACCGCAGCCGCGTCCGGAAAAACCGGTGTTCCTGTCGGTGAAGGCAGACAAGCAGCTGTATGTCGGTGATGAACCGGTGACGGCGGAACAGCTGACGTCGGTGCTGGATCAACGCACGCAGTCGAATAAAGAAACCACCATCTTCTTCCAGGCGGACAAGACCGTAGATTATGAAACGCTGATGAGCGTGATGGATACGCTACGCAAATCCGGCTACCTGAAAGTGGGGCTGGTGGGGATGGAAGGCGTGGCCAAGTAACGCTTAACACCGCTGTTAAAAACATCTGAAGGGGCTGTTTAGCCCCTTTGTCTTATCTAGATACCAACCTGAAAACTCCTACGCTACTCACTGATTGCGCTTCAATATCCTGAATGGTGCCTGTGGTATTCCGGCATTGAACATTTCTTGCAGAAATTCTGGCATGTTACAATTGATAATGATACTCTTTATCAATTGAGTATATTCAAGAATGGTATAGAGACTAATTAGCATTAATTGCAAAATTTGGGGGCGTGATGCGGGAAGGGGAAAGCGGTATCGCTGAGAGAAAACTGTTTATGACATTAGCTGTTGGGCTATTTCCCTTGTTTTTGCTTTTCTGTTACTTTAAATTAAACCCAACTGCCCAACTATTTGCACTCGGTGCTGAGATATCCAAAATCCATCCGATAAATATATCCTCTGATAATATTTTATTAAGTTCAGTCTTAGGGTTGTATTGCAAGTTAGCGTTATTTTTTGCCTTTTACTTTGTCATTAAATACAGAAATCATCTAAGGCTTAAGCTTAGTGGCGTCGGTTTGTTTTCGATAATAGTCAGGTTTGTTCTCTTCTCTATCGTTTACGCTATATATATTGCTATGTTTATTTTTTATTCTCTTGATGTATCACATGGGAATAGGCTACTTAAATTTTTATCTTCTAATGATTATTTTCTTTTTGTCTATTACGTGATTACTTTTACTGGGATATATTTATTTACTTCACTTTTCCTATGGTTTTTGGTGAGGTTCCCATCAGAGTACGCAGCCCGACGATAAGAGCGCCGGGCTTTATATCAATTTAATAAATCAATGATTTTATTGTTCAGTGTTTCGGCAAGTGAAGCGTCAATAAAAGATGACGCGATGCTAATTACCAGGATGGCGGCTATTACTGGTAATACAGACATTGAAAATAAAGAGAGTATTCCAGTCACTATTGCCAAGGCAACACTAGACGCTACTCCACTCAACACCATGGCTTCCACCTCTAACATCAGTGGCTTCCAGTTTCCAGATTCGTAGCCCTCTATACTTTTTTCGCGTACTTTCTCAGCCTTGATCACCAGGTCTGCGACTTTAAAGAATCGGCCAAAATTACTGAGCTTGTTTGCCATGTCGTTAACATTAGTATATCTCCAGGCATGAATAAGAGCATCTCTGTCTCCCTTGTTGATTTTCATACCTTGGTTTGACATTATTTTATTTAAAGATACCATTGCATCATCAAAATTTCTTATTCTCTTTCCTTGGAAGTTTCTAATGTTAATCGCAATTTCATCAGCTGCAAGTTGGTAATTTTTACCCAAACGTTTACTAATCCCTTCCGCTGAACTGGAAACAATGGTGGAAATGCTCAGCAAAAACGCTTTTTCGGCTTTGGCCTTTGCCTCCTTTTGTTTTTTTAAGTGCCTCTTTAAATATGCCTTTATTCATTCCACCAAATTGAGAAAATCGAGTCATGTATACTTTTTTGGCTAAAGGCATATTACCTTTGCTCAATGCACTTCTGAGTTCTTTATAATCTTTTCCATTCTTTATATAGGGACAGTTTTTCTGTCCACAGCGCAGGCAAATATTATTGTCTAATAACTCCTTGGTTTGGTCAGATACTGAGTTATCTCCTGCAGGCCAAACAGTCATTAGATCGCCAGAGTCAATACCTGTTGTAGGCCAACCCCATGCGCCACCGTCCCATGCTAGCCCCGGTTCTGGAGCTACTCCATTATTCCAACTGTAGGGATCGTAGCCAACAATTTCATCAATCATATGAGTTCCTCTTCTTGTTCACAATTAGGTTGAGCTCTGTATATGTGTTTATATACAGTATTGAGAATGATATTCGTTTCTAGTTAGCAACTCAATTAATGATAATGATTCTCAGTTGTGCCGTAAATGACACAAAACTGACAAGTGTTGGCTTTGCCAGCTATCCTCGCAGCTCCCTGATGTCCCGCCTTTTGCATAATCCTCGATAGCCATATTCGCCATTCTCCGCTTATAAAATAACCAGTCAGAAGTATGGAGAAATTGTGAATTTACGCTTTCCTGCGTTTAAATAGAAATTGTTATCATTACAATTCGCAATTACAAAAATAGTTACAAATATTATTATCTACTTTAAATAAAAGGGATTATTTCGATGTTTATACCGAAAAAAAACAGACTGCGACCTGGTGCGATCCTGCTGGCGGGGCTTTTCAGTAGCGGTGGGATGGCGGCAGAGGAGGTGCCAACAGAGGACAGCGAGACCATGGTGGTGCGTGCCACCGCGGCGGAGGAACTGAAACAACAGCCCGGGGTTTCGATTATCACCGCCGAGGATATACGCAAAACGCCACCGGTTAACGACCTCTCCGACATCATCCGCAGAATGCCCGGCGTAAACCTCACCGGCAACAGCGCCAGCGGTAGCCGAGGTAATAATCGGCAGATTGATATACGAGGAATGGGGCCAGAAAACACCTTGATCCTGATCGACGGTGTCCCGGCAACCTCACGTGATTCAGTGCGTTATAGCTGGCGTGGCGAAAGGGATACCCGTGGCGATACCAACTGGGTGCCCGCAGAAATGGTTGAACGCATTGAGGTGTTACGTGGCCCGGCGGCAGCCCGCTATGGCTCGGGTGCCGCAGGCGGGGTAGTTAATATCATTACCAAACGCCCAACCAAAGATTGGCATGGCACGCTTTCGCTGTTTACCAACCAGCCCGAAAACAGCAAGGAAGGGGCGACCAACCGCGCCAACTTCAGTTTAAGCGGCCCGCTGGTCAGCGACGTACTGACCATGCGCCTGTTCGGTAACCTCAATAAAACCGATGCCGATGCCTATGACATCAACACCCAGCAGAACGGTTCCTATGCCGCAGGGCGTGAAGGCGTCAGAAACAAAGATATCAATGCGTCACTCTCCTGGAAAATAGACCCGCAGCAGATCCTCGACTTTGACTATGCCTACAGCCGGCAGGGCAATATCTACGCGGGCGATACCCAATACAGCAATGGCAATCTCAGCCCAGGCGGTCTGGTGGCTTCGCTGTACGGCCAGGAAACTAACCGCCTGTATCGCCAGAGCTACGGCATTACCCATAATGGCATCTGGGATTGGGGCCAATCCCGGCTGAACTTTAACTATGAGAAAACCAACAATACCCGTCTGGCGGAGGGCACAACTGGCCGCATTGAGGGGATGATCAACGACGATACTTACAACACCAGCCGGTTGGAGAATTATCGCACCGGCGGTGAGCTGAATATCCCGCTGGATCTGCTGTTTGAGCAGAACGTCACGCTGGGTGCCGAGTGGAACCGTGAAAAGCTCAACGATCCGGCATCCATGCAGATGACCGACTCCAGTGGCATCATCATCGGCGGCGTCTCTGGCGATCCCTCCGAGCGCAGCGCTAAAAATAGCGCCGACATCAGTTCACTTTATTTTGAGGATAACATCGAGCCGCTGCCGGGAACCTTTGTGATCCCTGGGCTGCGCTTCGACTATCACAATAAATATGGCGCTAACTGGAGCCCAAGCCTGAACATTTCGCAGGAGCTTGGCGAGTATTTCAAACTGAAGGCGGGTATTGCCCGAGCCTTTAAAGCGCCAAACCTGTACCAGTCCAGCGAAGGTTATCTGTTATCCACCCGTGGTAACGGGTGCCCGAAGGACATAGTTTCAGGTAGCTGCTATCTGCTGGGGAATAACGATCTGGATCCGGAAACCAGCGTTAACAAAGAGATCGGCCTGGAATTTACCTGGGCGGGTTACGATGCGGGTATTACCTATTTCCGCAACGACTATAAAAACAAGATCGTGGCGGGCACCGAGATTGTTGGCTATGCCTCTAACGGTTACAACATCTTGCGTTGGGAAAACGGCGGTAAAGCGCTGGTCGAAGGGTTGGAGGGCAACCTGGTGGTGCCGTTGGTTGAGGATATGCTTACCTGGCGCACTAACGCGACCTATATGATCACCTCTGAAAACAAGGATACCGGTAATCCTCTGTCGGTGATCCCCAAGTACACGGTGAATACCCTGCTGGATTATCAGGTCACCGATAAGCTCTCCACCAACCTGAATTGGACGCTGTATGGTCGGCAAAAGCCGCGCGAATATGCGGAGATCCGTAACGAAGCTGGCACGCTTGCCACTCAGGAAGTTGGGGCTTATTCGGTGGTGGGCATTGGCGTCAATTACGATCTGATGAAGGATCTGAGCCTGAAAACCGGCGTCACCAACCTGTTCGACAAGCAGATCTACCGTGAAAACGAAGGGGCTTCGACCTACAACGAACCGGGCCGGGCCTATTACGCGGGCCTGACCCTGTCGTTCTAATCGCGGCTGGTATTACGTATCCCCTCTAGCGAGGGGATATCATTAGCCACGAGCATGTGCCGCAGCGCGGGTGATTTGCTCATCGGAAGGGCGCACACCGGTGTACAACACAAACTGCTCCAAAGCCTGTAAAGCGATCACTTCGGCACCGGTCACCACCTGCAAACCTTGTTCACGGGCATAGCGGATCAGCGGGGTTTCTGCCGGTAAGGCCACCACGTCGAAGGCGATTTTCGCCGCCTTGATAGTGGCCGGTTCAAAGGCCAACTGCTCGGCTTCGCTACCGCCCGCCATGCCGATCGGCGTGACGTTAATCACCATCTCAACCTGCAAATCGCCTACTTCTGGCTGCCACTGATAACCATATTGCGCCGCCAGTGCCTGGCCCGCCTGTGGGTTGCGAGCAATGATATGGCCGTTCTTGAACCCGGCATCGCGCAGGGCTGCGGTGACCGCCTTAGCCATACCGCCGCTGCCACGCAGAGCAAACGAGGTGGCCGGGGGGATCTGGTATTTCGCCAGCAGTTTGGCAATGGCGATATAGTCGGTGTTATAGGCCCGCAGGAAGCCGTCGTCGTTGACGATGGTATTGACTGACTCAATTGCCGTGGCCGACGCATCCAGCTCATCAAGGAACGGAATACAGCTCTCCTTGAACGGCATGGAAACCGCACAGCCGCGAATACCCAAAGCGCGCACGCCGCCGACCGCTGCCTGAATGTCTTTGGTGGTGAACGCCTTATAGATGAAGTTCAGATCCAGTTCCTGATACAGATAGTTGTGGAAACGGGTGCCGAAATTGCCTGGCCGACCGGCCAGCGACATACACAGTTGGGTATCTTTGTTGATTTCACGACTCATGACGTGCCCTTAGCTCATTGGGAGAAATGTCCCCACTGGCGGACAAGCACCCGGTGGGGATAATCAGTTTACCTTACGCCAAAAGTCGCGTTATCAAGTACAAAATATTGCCCCCCTTCATCCCATTTTCGGGTAGACCCCAGGTCCGATAGGCAGCCCCAGCACGTACCACACCACCAACAGCAGGGTCCAGACGGCGAAGAACACCAGCGGATAGGGCATGATCAGCACGTAGTAGGTGCCGAGTTTGGCGTCTTTCAGGTAGCGTTGCAGAAAGCCAAGGAATAGCGGCAGGAATGGCGACATCGGTGCCAGCGGCAGCACGGATGAGTCCGCGATGCGGAAAATCATCTGGGCGAAGGCCGGGTGAAAGCCCAACAGCATAAACATCGGCACGAAGATAGGGGCCAGGATCGACCAGATGGCGGAACCGCTGGCAATAAACATGCACAGGAAGGCGGACAGGAACATCAGGCCGAGGAACGCCGGTGCGCCGCTCATTCCGGCCGCCTCCAGCAGATCCGTCAGGCCGATGGCCATGAACTTGCCCATGTTGCTCCAGTTGAAGAACGCCACAAACTGCGACAGCGGGAACACCATGACGATAAAGCCCGCCATGTTCTTCATCGGCTCGACCAGCTGGTTGGGAATATCGTCCGGGCGGCGGATGCTCTTGGTGACGACGCCGTAAGTGATGGCGACGGTGAAGAAGAACAGGATGATGATCGGCACTATGCCTTTAATAAAGGGCGAGGGGATCACCGAACCGGTTTGCGGATCGCGCAGTGGGGCACCCTCTGGCACTACCAGTGCGGCCATCACGGCGATAAACACCAGTGCGGAGATCCCGCTCATTATCAGGCCACGGTTTTGTAATGGAGTGAGTTCCTCGAGCTTGTCTTCGGTGGTGCCTTGCCATTTTGGTAGCCGTGGCTCGATAAATTTATCCGTTAACAACGCTCCAGTGATGGTTAGTACGATCACCGAGGTGGCCATAAAGTACCAGTTATCGATCACGCTGACGTGGATTGCGCCGTCAACCGCTTTGGCCGCTTCGGTACTGATGCCGGAAAGCAGCACATCGGTGGTGACAATCAGCAGGTTGGCGGTAAAACCCGAGCCGACACCGGCGATCGCCGCCAGTAGCCCGGCAATGGGGTTACGCCCGACGGCCAGGAAGATCAACGCCCCCAGCGGCGGCATCACTACCAGCGCGGCATCGGAAGAGATATGGCTGAAGAAAGCGATAAACAGCACCATATAGCTGGCGTAGCCGGCGCTGACGTGTGAGGCCATTTTGTACATCAGCGCCTGTAACAGGCCGACCTTTTCCGCCAGACCGGCACCGATCACCAGCGCCAGGATCGCCCCCAATGGCGCAAATCCGCTGAAGTTGTGGATGATGTTGGGGAGGATCCATTGTATTCCCTCCACGCTCAGCAGATTTTTTACCTGGATCATTTCCCCGGTGGCTGGGTTTTTCACCACCAGGCCCAACCAGGAAATGAGCGCGGTGGCGAGCATTAACACCACGATCAAATAAACGAATAACAGGAAGGGATTGGGGATTTTATTACCGATACGTTCTACCCAGTAAAAAATACGCCCGGGGCTTTTATTGGCGGATGATGCTATCTCACTCATGATATTACCCTCTTGTCCATCATCAGATTTTTATAGTTTTATGGGTCGCTATGGAGTCCTGGCTCGGAACGGGAGCCAGAACGGTCGGGATTTACTTCAATGGGGAAGGTTTCACCCCCGCAGGGATGGGGCATTGATATGGCTGTTCGGCGCGTTGCTGGCGGAATTCCTCGCGGCAGGTGTTCAGCAAGGCGTTATCGCTCAGTAAAGCGACGGCGGTAGCGGCCATCACTTTACCGGCCAGGCACATGCCCTTATGGGCTATTGAGGTGCGGCCCTGGGCGACCAACTGCCAGGTATGCAACGGCGTCCCCAGAGCAAAGCAGGGGCTGAAGCACTGGGCCGTTGGCGTGACCCAACTGACGTCGCCGACGTCGGTAGAGCCGTACAGGATTTCTTGTGACTCCACGTAGGGAGCGACCTCGTCCATCAACACCTTATCGCCCAACTGCCGTACCCATTCCTGCCCAGCCACTCCACCAGTACGTGAAATGTTCAGCTTGGCATTACGCAGGTCGTCTTTACAGAGCGTTTGGCGGATCTCCGTGGCAAAACGCCGCTCTTCGTCGCTGTAATCCGGCAAGCCGAAATCGCACACGTACTGATACATCGCCTGTTCCAGGCGGCGATTGGGGACGTAGTTGGAGCAGGCTTTTTCAAAGTGCACCGTCATCTGAGTATCAGTCATCAGTGCTGCGCCTTTGGCCACGTTGACCAGGCGCTGGTAAATATCTTGCACCTGATCGAGCTGTGGAGCGCGCACCAGGTACAACACTTCGGCATCGGCCTGCACCACGTTGGGGGAACTGCCGCCGGTATTGGTGACCGCATAATGCAGCCGGGCTTCCTGCACGATATGTTCACGCAGAAAGTTGGCTCCGGTGTTCATCAGCGTCACGGCATCCAGCGCGCTGCGGCCGAGATGCGGCGAGTTGGCCGCGTGGGCGGCGATGCCCTTGAAGCGGAACGCGGCCTGAATATTGGCCAGGCTGCTGGTATTGAACATGCCGCTGAAGCCTTCCGGGTGCCAGGTGAGGGCGGCATCCACATCGGCGAACAGCCCTTCACGCACCATAAAGGTTTTACCAGAGCCGCCTTCTTCCCCTGGGCAGCCGTAAAAGCGTATCGTGCCGGTTAACTGTTGCTGTTCCATCCAGGCTTTAACCGCAAAGGCCCCGGCCAGTGCGGCGGTGCCGAGCAGGTTATGCCCACAGCCGTGACCATTGCCGTTTTCCACCAGCGGAGACGGGGTGGTACAGCCCGCATGCTGGCTCAGACCGGCCAATGCATCGTATTCACCCAATAAGGCGATCACCGGATGGCCGTTACCGAAGCTGGCGATAAACGCCGTTTCAATGCCGCCAACGCCGCGTTCAACCTCAAAACCCTCTTGTTCCAAGGCGTTTGCCAGTAGCTCGGCGGAGTGCGTTTCGGTAAAGCGGGTTTCCGGGTGATCCCAGATCTCATCGCTCAAGGCGCTGAAACGGGCCTGATGACTATCGATGTAATGGTGGATAAAAGAGACCAGTTCCGGCTGTTTCATGCTTTGCTCCCAAAAGTCGGTAGGTTCAGTGCCAGGGTAGCCAGCGTTTTTACCGCCACCGTCAGTACCTGCTCGTCAAAATCAAATTTCTCGTTGTGATGCCCGGCGCCGAGTTCGCAGCCGAAGATCACATAAGAAGCTTGGCCGCCGTGAGATTTCACCCGTTCCATCATGTAGGTGGCATCCTCAGAGCCTGCCGCCTGCTCGCGGCGATCCACCACTGAACCAAGCTCGCTGATGCTGAGTGCCTGGCGATGGATGTAATCCACCCAAGGTTGCGTCGGCTGGCTGCTTTGCGCCGAGCCCATCAGGGCGATGTCGTATTCCACCCCCTGCATGGTGGCGGCTCCTTGGATGACGTTGAGCGCTTGTTGATAGACAAACTCGTTGATCTCATTGGTGGCGCCGCGTGTCTCTACCTTCATAAAGGCGCTGTCTGCGATGACGTTACGGCCGGTGCCTGCCTGCAACACGCCAACGTTGATACGGGAGCTGCCTTCACTGTGGCGGGGGATAGCATATAGCCCAACGCTGGCCTGAGCTGCCGCCAGCAGGGCATTGCGGCCATCCTCCGGTTTGGCACCAGCATGGGAGGCCACGCCACGGAAAGTGACGTCCAGCTTGGTGGTAGCCATAAAGCTGTCGCTGCCGCACACCAGTTCCCCGGCCGGTACGCCGGTGCCGATATGCACGGCGGTAAAGAAATCGACGTCATCGACCACGCCGGCTTCCACCATCGATTTGGCTCCACGGGTGCCTTCCTCGGCCGGTTGGAAGATCAGCTTGATGCGGCCATGCAGCTGTGGCTCCAGGCTCTTGAAAACGCGCGCCAACCCTAGGCCGATGGTGGTATGCCCATCGTGCCCGCAGGCGTGCATCATGCCGCTATTGCAGGAGGCGAAGCCTTCACGGAATGGCAGATGGTCGGGATGTAGCAGTTCATTGAGATCGAGCGCGTCCATATCGACGCGAAAGGCGATGGTGGGGCCAGGGCGGCCGGTATCCAGTGTGGCGACAATGCCGGTAAAACCGCCGGAAAAGAAGGGCAGCCATTTCGCCAGGGCACCTTGTTCGATGGCGCGTTGTTCTTGCGCCGCCAGGATTTGTGCAGAGGGTAGCCCCATACGGGCTTCGGCGTTGATTACCTCGCGGCCGAGCTGCAACTGATAACCTAATCGATCCAACTCTTCCGCTACCAGCGAAGCGGTACGAAATTCAAACCAGCCGGATTCGGCATAGTGGTGGAAGTCACGGCGCCAGGCTTGAAGTTGCGGGTACAGTTCGGTCACCAACGTTGAAAGCGGAGTGTTCATAGCAATTTTCCATTAGTTATCACGCCTTGAATAAAATTCAGGCAGCAGTGAAGGTCAGACAATTAAATTAAAATTGAATATTTACGTAATTAGTTACTAAAAAGCCGTGAATGGCGCTTATTGAGCGCGATACTGCGTTTAAATAAGCGAAATGATGATTGGGTTATTTATTATGTTTTTTTCGAATGTACACAATGGTATCGGGTTAAATAAGATGCCAATATCTTGCTACTGATAAACAACGGTTATCGCCAATCGCCTATGCCAGCCTCGATAAAATTGCACCAGTTACGCGCCTTTGTGGAAGTCAGCCGCCAGGGCAGTATCCGCGCCGCCAGCCGTACCTGTAACCTTTCCCAGCCTGCCTTGACCAAGTCAATTCAGGAACTGGAGGAGGTGCTCGGCGCCAAGCTGTTTGTCCGCCGCAGCAAAGGGGTGGTCTTAACCGACTGCGGTGATAACTTTTTTCAGCATGCCAGCCTGATCCTCGAAGAGCTGCGGGTGGCGCAGGAGGATATTCAGCAGCGGTTGGGGCTAGCGGGCGGCTCGGTCAATATCGGTGTCGGTGGCAGCGTTGCCCGCACGGTAATGCCGAAAGTGATTACCCAGTTTCACCGCGAATATCCCAATGTGAAGGTGCGCATCGTGGAGGGGCAACTGGTCTCGATGATCCCGGAGTTACGCCAGGGGGAGCTGGATTTTACCATTAATACCTACTACCCCAGCAGCATGGACAATGAGTTGAGCTTTGAGCGGCTGATGGAAAGAGAATACAAGGTGGTGGTACGCAAAGGACACCCTTGTGAGAACGCCCGCACGCTCAAGGAGCTGCAACATTGCGATTGGACTATGCCAACCCCCAATGGCAGCTACTACCGTCTGCTACATGAACTGTTTGGTGATATGGGGATGGCACCGGCGATCAGCGTCACCTGCGAAACCTTTATGGCCTGCACCAGCCTGGTGGCGCAGAGTGACTTTGTCAGCATTTTGTCGGTTGATGTGATCTCCGATCCTATCCTGGGGCGCCATCTGGTCGCGTTGGAATTGGACGAAGCCTTACCACAAGCTACCTTCTACCTGATCCAACGCAAGGATACGACGCTCACGCCGATGGGCGCCTACCTGGCCCGCCTGTTCAGGCAGCATTGCCGGTAGCAGTCTATCCGTGGTGCCGTTAGCTGCGAATACAGACGATCAGAGGATTAGTAAACCCTTTGATAATAATGGCATTTTTTTCTAACCCCTTGATCTTTGAGTAAAACCCGATGCCCGGGGTTTGCGGTAACACTCTGTTCTGCCAAAGGTCTTCTGGCGTATTATCCACGGGGTGGCTTTCTGTACGGGTAAAGACGACTTCGTTAACGTTTTCCAGCTCCGACGGGTTGATGGTAAAGTAGACTGTCCTTCTCAGGATATAGTCATGGCCCTTATTTTTGACTGAGCCAGAAAATTTCATGATCCCATCATGGGTCGACCTAAATATGACGTCAACATGGGTGTTGACTTCAACTTTATCAGTTTCATAGAGTTTGAGTTGCGCGAACAACTGAGCATTACAATGAAACGGTTTACGGGACGGCAACTGATACAGGTAAAAAAGAGTTGAAGATAAACTAATAATCAACAGCAGGGCTACGACGATCTTTTTCATGTTATTACTCTACTGTTTTGTAATTTAAACAATTTTTATAGCTGGTGGCATCAATTTTACTGCAGGCAGCGAGTAGCCGGACTCTGAGGCGGTCGTTATTAGGGTGTGCCTCTGCATAAAAAACATCCAGCTCCTCCCGTGAACAGTCTATGCCTTCCGCTGCTATCTCCTTGACGATTTTAGCCGCCAAATCATTATTTGGCTTGTCGTCATTTAAGTTATAGATACTGCATTTTTCATGCGTCACCACGAAGTTCACGCTCTCTTTTTGGTTGTGTCTCAGCATTGTCGTGCCGGTTACCGTGGTCAGTAACAGTAAAAGAGCAAGTATGTAGATCATCATCTTGTGTTTTTTTAACGATAAATAGATAGATTGATGTTCTCCTTGCTCGGTCATTGTCGGCGGTAGGGTTTCTGATGAGGTGTGAGACTCTTCAGTGACAGGAACCCTGGAGACCGGTGCCTCTTCTGTTATTCCCTGCTCCGATTTTTGTATCGGATGGATTTCCGCATCCATTCTAAAACCGACGCGGGGAACGGTAGAAATTATATCCTTACTCACGCCGAGATTAGTGAAGGCTTTGCGTAGCTCACTAATATGGTTATTCAGGCTGGCATTAGACGGTGAAAAGCCATAGTCCGCCCAGACATTTTTTAGCAGGTCATCGCGAGCAAGGTTAACTCTATTGTTGTTGATCAACTCACTGAGTAACCGGGTTGCTGGCTTTGATAATTCAACAGATTGCTGAATGTCGTTTTTAACCGTCAATACTCTATTGTCAGGATCAAAGATAATATTAAGGTTTATTATATATTTCATGGCGATAACCGAGCATCCTTGGTGTTAGTGTTGAACTGCGTCCAGTGATAAGAATAGTCTTAATGGCTTGACTGTGCGTAGGAATTTAGTTGTAACCCGCTACCGTAGTCAACCCTGATTTGAACTATTTTTTCAGCAATAATAACTAGTTGAATTCAAGACAGTATTACCTACTCGCTTATCGGTTTTTTTTTACTCAGATCAACATTAAATATATTAAAAATGATAATTTTTAGTCATTAATTCTAATTTTTGTCTATTAAGTAGGTTATTTTGCTTGTTCATTATCTAGTCATTAAGATTTATCGCAACGCCAAACCAACTGGCGAAAGCGTTTAAAGAGTGTGCGTCACGGTGAAATCGGTAACGAGCCAAATGCCAAGAACAAAGTGACTGTGCCCTTCAATGGGAACGTCGCAGCCGTCGCAGACCCTTGGATATTGGAGGCTAGTCTCGTCATTGAGCATGCTAGCGCTCCTATTAAGCTGATTGAGCCAACCACCATCCAAAAGCTGCAAAAGGCATAAGACCCTGAGCTTCAGTGCTTATCTGCAGGGTGATGGTGCGTTTGCCACTGTTACCAAAGGTAAAACTCAAAGCGGTTGCGGGCTTCACTTTAGCTGGTCAGTCATCGGCTACGTCATTATAGGCATAACCTATATTGGGTATTCGCATCCCTTGTTTGGGGGCGATAGCGTCAAGGATGATTTGCCCTATAAATGAAACCCATATTATCGCCGTGTTTTTTGCCGATTTATAAGGAACTAAAATGACACCACATATTGTTATCACTATTCAGGATAGCAACCGTTATTTTGCTCTGGGCATTCAACATATTTTGCAGGACTATTTTCTGGCAAAAGGCTGTACATGGAGTTTTGTGCCGGTTGCGCCTGGAATAGCGATCGACCTGATGATTTGTGTCAACCCCTTTGGCTGGTCGTCACGGTTCAATTCTCGCCGGGAAAACTCGCAGAACCGGCGGCTTGGGACGATTATCATAAATGATACGGCTGCGGCGAATAAAATACGTCAGCATGAACTGGCGCTATTAGGTCGCAAGGAACGGCCTGATGCCGTGGTGCGTCTGGTTGAGGAGATGTTTGAGCAGGCAAGTCAGTCGTCTTTGACAGACGATACGGTAAGTGTGTGTCGGCATTTGCATCTGACCCCGCGTGAGCGTGACGTTCTGCAAGGGATCTCACAGGAATTAAGACCTGACGAGATCGCGAGCAAACTTTCGCTTAACGTCAAGACAGTCAGCACCCATAAACTTACGGCGATGCGCAAGCTGGGCTTCAAGCGTAATGGCGAGTTATATTACTGGCTGCTGCAAGGTGGCCTGTGGTTGGGAAATAGCACGCGATAAACCAAATACAGCTGCCAGCGGCGCAAGCGCTGGGAGATCAAAGCCTTTTGTTGAGCCCTGTGGCCGTTTAGGTGAGGATTGGGCTCGCATAATTCCTAATTATGCCGGTTGGTTTTTGCCGTATTGTTTTTTCTCAATGCTTACGACACTATCTCAGGCAAAATTCACTCGGGATGAGAGTGAGCACTGGAGATAAGTAAGGATATCGATGAAAAAACTCATAGTAGCCGCGGTGGTCTCAACCCTCGCTGGTACCAGCCAGTTCTCACTGGCCTCTTCCGATGAAACTGGCTGCCGCTGGAGCGACTATTGCGCAATGGGCGGTGTGCCTTACCTGGCCGCTGATAATGATACCCGCGTCAATCTACTGATGCTGGCAGCGGGGATGCGTAATTTACCCGTGGCGTTGTCGTCATTACCGCAGGATATCAGCCGCAGTAGAGGCTACCAGTTTGGCGTATTCCCTGGTGAAGCAGCGCCTGCAACCGATCAGACCACCACACCAGGCCAGACAGCCGTGCCGCAGGAAGATCCACTCGATGCTCTAGCATTAAGCCTGGGTATTAAACCGTCGGGGTTAACCGGTTTTTCAGCCGAATATGAAGGCCGCTGGATCTCTAATAATCCGCTGTCACTCAGCCAATTTTTCCAGACCCTGTTGGACGACCAGCAGTTAGATCAGGCCGAACGCGATTTATTGGCGTTGCGCCGGGCCAAAATTTACCGGGGTGAAGCGCAGCCGGAGCAATTTTTACCGCTGATGGCCAACTATGCCGCAGGGTCTCATGCGGCGGCGTTCAGAGATTACCTCACCAGTGCGGAACAGTTTTATCAGGGGCAATTTGCCGATGCGGATACCGGGTTCCAACGGTTAAAAGAGTCGGATCAACCATGGGTGGCTGAAACGGCCGCTTATATGCTGTTCCGCGTGGCCCTGAACCAGATCACTGAAAATGCCACGGATCAGTACGGTATGTTCGATCCGCAGCGGGCTAATAAAGACGCAGGCGCTCAGGCATTGCAACGTGCGCAGGACTATCTGGCCGCTTACCCCAAAGGTGAATATGTGGCTTCCGTGCAGGGATTACAGCGCCGGGTGAATTGGTATCTGTCCGACTGGCCACGATTGGCACAGCTGTATGAAAGCGAGATAACCTCTGCCACCGATATCAATACGCTTGGCGCGATGATTGATGAAGGGGACCAAATTCTGCTGAGCCGCAACATTCCTTATGACAGCGCAGAACAGCCTTTCGTCAGCAGTGCCGATGCCCCGTTGTTGACCTTTACCCAAACCATGAAGTGGCTGCGTAAATACAATCTCGATAACCAGTCGATGCCGAAAGTGAGCGATGAGATGCTGCAGGGGTACAAACCGATGTTTGCTGCCGCCAATCAGTTGCCGCTCTGGGAATATATGCATAATGCCTGGCTGTTCTATCAGCAAAAGGATTATGCCGCGGTCACCAAGGCGATCCAGCCTGCGGCACAGCTGGCAGCGAACGATCTCATCGCGTTCAGCCAACAGATCCTCTACGGCGATGCTCTGGTGATGCAGGAAAATTGGCAGGGTGCCGAAGCCCATTGGCGTCATCTGCTTGGCATGAAGCTTGCCCCTTATCAGCAACAGTATCTGCAGCAGATGTTGACCACCGCCCTGGTGCAGGAAAATAAAACTGCCGCTATTTTTGCCCCTGACAGCCCAATCAATAGCCTGCGTTATCGCTCCGTGGTGCTCAAAAGCCTGGCCAACAAAGCGTTGCTGCAACAGCAAGCCGCTGGCGCACCCAATGACGAAGAAAAGACCATCGCTCTGCATACGCTGCTGTTCAAGGATTTGATGGTAGGCGACTACCAGGGGTTTATTGACGACAGCCAACTGAAAAAAAATATCAAGCAGACGCCTGACCCACAGGTATTTGGCGATGTCGCACTCAGCGTTTTCGATTGGGATGGCAGTCGGACCGAGCCTGGCTATTTCTGTGCTTCTTTAGACGCTAACGTTGCCGTATTGGCGAAGAACAAGACCGATGCGCACGCCATGAACTGTGTGGCAGAGTTCTTGCGTACCACCTTTGCCGATATCAGCACCGAAGCGGAAATGGGGGGCAATGAACAGCTGGATGACCTGGCTGGGGCCGAACTGGGTAAAGATAAAGCGCACGGCAGATTGAAATATTATCAGCAAGTGATCGCCGATCCCAAGGCCGAACCGGAAGATAAAACCTATGCGCTGTACCGGGCGGTGATGTGCTTCTCACCTTCCGGCTACAACAGCTGCGATCGGCAGGAGATCTCGCAAAAAAACCGCCAACGTTGGTTTAACCTGTTGAAGAGCCAGTATAAAGGTAACCAATGGGAACAAAAGCTCAAATACTATTGGTGATGCGGTTATTGCTGCTGCTGTGGTTGCCGGTCTTTGCAACCGCCGCAGCGGCGGATAACGCCGCTGGCCGGTATGTCAATGCGCATAATTACCGCGCATTCTGGCTTTGGTCCGGTGTTTGGCCGCAGCCTGCGTTGCAGCAGGCTGATCTACTCTATCTCCATCAGGGTGAAATCGTGAACGGCCGCCAGGGCGCTCGTTTTCTGAAGTTAGGGCTGCCGTTGAGCAAGCTCCAGGCACCCGCCGTCTGGATCACCGTACGTGTTGCTACTCTGGACATGTCCGACGAGGTATTGGCCTCGGCGGTGCGTCTGCCTGCCCGTTGGGCAGCGGTAGGCAATCGGGTGGTAGGGCTACAGATCGACTTTGACGCGGCAACCTATCAACTGGATAAGTACGCGGAGTTTCTCGACAAGCTGCGCGGTCGGTTACCTAAAGAATATGCTTTGGGCGTGACCGGCCTGCTCGATTGGGCAAAGACCGGTAACGTCAGCCAGTTGAATGCGTTGCCAATCGATGAGTTGGTGATCCAAACCTATCAGGGGCGGCGTACTGTCACGGAGTATGAACGCTATCTCCCCGCACTTCTTAAGCTACAAATCCCCTTCAAAATCGGTCTGGTGCAGCAGGGCGACTGGAACTCCGAGTGGCAACGGCGGCTGGCCACATCGCCTTATTATCGCGGTGAGGTGGTTTTTTTGTTGAATACCACTAGGAAAACATCCTTAGGAGATAACAATGGTTAACTTTACGTTCAGTCAGGCCAAAACCCAGTTTAAACAAATGATGGCTACAGCCCAGCGTGAACCAATTTGTATCACTCAAAACGGTCAACCCTCCGTAGTGGTCATGCCTGTTGAGGACTATAATGCGTTTGCAGAGTTTAAGTTACAAAACCTGCGCGCCAAGCTTGAGCACTCTATAAATCAAGCCAAGCTAGGAAAGTTACATGAGGGAGAGTGGGTATTTGACGAACTGATAAAAGATCTATGATGGCTTAGTAACTTACTCCAACCGACCATTATATGTGGGGGCGTTGCATGCTGCGCCCGACCAAACCCCGTTCCAGCCTTTAATCCCACCACTAAACACTGACTAAACAGCCGGGGATTTTACCCGTGTTTAGTAATGCCATGGCGCTGGGCTTGATAGCTTTCACAAAAGCATCACGCAACCGCTGCGCGGCCGGTAAAGTCGCTTGATTGAGTCATATCTCCGCTATAAATTGATCTGCATCGTTTCACTAAAACGATACAGATTAAGTTAGAGGTTCTGTTTAACACATTGATTGTGCGGTGATTTAACGGATTGTCGTCCATAACGTCACCGATTAACGTCAGCACCGGAGGGGGGAGCGAAAACATGGCCAATATTCGTGATGTCGCGCATCTCGCCGGTGTTTCCGTGAGCAGCGTTTCCAACGTGTTAAATGGGCGCAGCAATCAAATGCGCCCGGAAACCCGGCTGCGTATCGAACAGGTGATGCGCGAATTGAACTATCAGCCCAACAGAGTGGCGCAGCAGTTGAAAACCGGGCATGCCCGGATGATCGGTCTGCTGGTTCCCTCGATCGTCAACCCCAGCTTTTCTGCCCTGGCTCGCGAGGTTGACCTGGCGGCTAAAGAACACCGCTACCGGGTGCTGTTGGGCAACACCTATCGGCAAGAAGATGAAGAGCGCACCTTTATCGAAGATATGTTCGCCCATGGGGTGCGCGGCATTATCGTTGCGGCGAGTGATATCCGTAAGACCCATTTTGCACAGGCTGCCGAAATGGGAATGATGATCGTCAACTACGATAACCGGATGGCGGGGAGCTTCACCGCTGATGCCCGGTTATTCGACAGCGTCTCAATGGACAACGTAGAGGCCGGGCGGTTGGCGGCTCAACACCTGATCGAGCGCGGTTGCCGCAATATCGTCTTTGCCACCGAGGCCAGTCTGACCATGAGCCGCAGCCATAAGATTGAAGGGTTTCTCACCGTGGTGCGTAATCATCGCCTGCCCGCTAAGCAGCGGGTGATAGAAGGCAAAGCCAGCGGAGAGTATGGCGATACCGAGATGGCCGAACTGGGCTTTACCCTGGCCGCTCAGGTACTTGCTCTTTCTCCGCGCCCGGATGGCGTGGTGGCTATCAACGATGCTCTGGGTATCGGCCTGTTGGCGGGGCTGCGGGAAGCGGGAGTGGCGGTGCCTGGTGAGATATCGGTGGTGGGTATCGACAATATTCCGCTCTCGGGGCTGGTGTGGCCCGCACTGACCTCCGTCATGCCACCGCTTGCCGAGATGGCCCAGGTGATGGTGGAGCGTTTATTGCAACGCGTGGGGGATCCTACATTAATCCCTGAAGAGTTTATTTTCCCGCCGACGTTAGTCAGCCGCCAGTCGGTAATAACTATTACGCCATAACTCGAATAGCGTAACGAGAACGATTAAATAGCATTATTTATTATCAGGTAAATATACCTGTATCCATCAGGCATGCCTGTAGCAGATTATTATTCCGATTAACAACGTTGGAAGTATTCTATTATGCAAAAAAGAACGCCTCAGGAAATTGAACGCAGTGCCATTAGGAAAATGACGCTGAATATTGTCCCGTTAATGATCTTATTATACTTTCTGGCTTTTTTGGATCGTAATAATATGGCCTATGCGGCAATTGCTCTGGAAGATAGCCTGGGGTTAACCGCCTCGGCCTTTGGCTTTGCCTCTGGGATATTCTTTATCGGCTATTTTATGTTTGAAATCCCCAGTAATGCGGGAACCATCAAGTTTGGGCCGCGTATCTGGTTTGCCAGGATCCTTATCACCTGGGGAATATTTGCCGTGTTGATGGGTTTTGTCCGCACGCCGATGGAGTTGTATATCTGTAGATTTATGCTGGGAGTCTGTGAGGCGGGTTTTTTCCCCTCGGTTGTCTATTACTTCACGGTGTTTTTCCCGGAGAAGTACCGCACCAAAATCCTCGGCATGTTTATCATCGTACAGCCGTTGTCGAACGCTATCGGTTCACCGATTTCCGGGCTGATCCTTAACATCGAACATGGCTGGTTTGGCCTGGAGCCCTGGCAGTGGCTGTTTATCCTCGAAGGCATTCCACCGGTGATTATTGGTCTGTTTATCCCTTTTATTATCAAGAACTCACCGAAAGATGTGGGCTATCTCGATGTGGAAGAGAAAGCCTGGCTGATGGACAACGCCACGCGCAGCAAATCGGGTTCCAAGGTCAAGCTGTCTGATTTCATGCAGGGCATAAAAAATAAAAAGTATCTGTTATACGCCATGTTGAATTTTGGCATGGTGTGCGGGATCTACGGTTTCGGGATGTGGCTGCCTTCCATTATCACAGCTATCTCTGGCGATGATATTTTCCACGTCAGTCTGATTGCTTTTATTCCCTATGGCTTGGCCGCTCTGTTGGTTTATCCGTGGAGCCTATGGGCCAGTAAAAGCAAAAAAATCGGCGTGTTTGCCGGTATCAGCATGATTGTCGCCGCCTTTGGCCTGATAGGTGCCGTGGTGTTCTTTAACTACAACGTATTTATTGCGTTGATGTTCCTGAGCGTTGCTGCGATAGGTATCTATACCTCGGTTCCTTCATTCCTTTCCATGCCCGCCAATATTTCTACCGGGGCGGCGGCAGCGGCCGGACTGGCGGTGGTGAGCTGTATCGGTAATATCGGGGGTTTTGTCGCGCCTTCTGTGGTCGGGTTATTAAAGGACGTTACTAACAGTAATACTTCGGGGCTGATTTTCCTGTCGCTGTGTTTATTGGTTACCGGATTGATCTGCATTTTTTACTGCGCCAAACAGCGTGAAGGCGTTATTCGCTCATAACTGGTGTTATCTACAAATAATCGAGAGGCAATAAAATGGGAAATCTAACGGGTAAGAAAGTGTTTATCACCGGAGCCGAGCAGGGGATTGGCAAAGCTACCGCAGAGCAGTTGATTAACGCCGGGTGTGACATCTACATCCACTATTTCAGCGGCGAAGAGGGGCCAAAGGAACTGGCTGAGCTAGCCCATTCACGCGGTCAACGCGCCGCCTATGGTTATGCTGATTTAACCGATACCGCAGATACTCAGCGATGTGTCGCTGCCGCCGCCGAGTTTTTGGGGGGGATAGACATACTGATCAATAACGTGGGCGGCATTATCGCCCGTAAATGGCTCGGTGAGATCGACCGCCAATTCTGGCAGACGGTGATTGATGTCAATATGACGACCATGCTGAACGTCACGCAAAGCGCGCTACCTTACTTAAAAAGCGCCAAGGACGGAGCCAGCGTTGTCAATCTGGCCTCACTGGCTGGCCGTGCCGGCGGGCATTCTGGTTCACTGGTTTACTCCATGGCCAAAGGGGCGGTATTAACCTGGACCCGTTCCCTGGCTGCGGAACTGGGTGAACATGGCATCAGGGTCAACGCCGTAGCGCCGGGGCTTATTCTTGGCACTCGCTTCCATAACCTGCATACCAGCAAAGAATCTGCCGATGAAACCATCCACGGCATCCCCCTTGGCCGCGCGGGGAGCCCGGAAGACGTTGCTCGGGTGATTAAATTCCTCGCCTCGGAATATGACGGCTTCGTCTCTGGTGCCACCATCGACATTAACGGCGGTATTTACCGTATGTGATCCTACCCAACCCTCTGCCTAAAAAGGAGAGGGAGCTGGTACGAAGCTGTGGCCAGGTATGGGAAGCAATCTGTAACACCCACAACCGGGCTCAAACGTAGGGGCGCTGCATGCTGCGCCCACCTGCCTTCACTACGGAAAATACTATGATCAAAGCCGATATTATTCATCCGCAACTGTTGGGTGCCCTGGCGCTGTGCGGGCATAAAACCCAGATCCTCATCGCCGATGGTAACTATTCGTTCGTCACCAACTCGTCGAAAGAGGCCACGATTGTCTATCTGAACCTGGCCCCAGGAATGATCGCCAGCAGCGTGATATTAGATAAAGTGCTCAAGCACATTAACGTGGAACACGCTTCAATGATGGCCTGGCCGCAGGACTTCACCAACACCATCGCTACCGAATATCAGCAACTGCTGCCTGACGGTTGCCCCATCGATTACCTCAACCGCGAGGCTTTCTATCATGCGGCAAAATCACAGGAGACATTACTGGTGATCGCCAGCGGTGAGATGCGGCGTTTTGCCAACCTGCTGCTGACCGTGGCACCGGTGTCGCTGGCTGATTGAATGCGGGTTATCTTTGCGGGAGGGGGCCTCTGTTGGCTACTGACAGAAACTGTCAACAGTGCAGGTTACTCTTGGTTTTTGCGGGTAGGAAAATCCTGAAAATTGCCCCCATTACTGACAAGGACACTCCGATGATACGTGCTATTACTCTCCTGACTGAAAACTTTTCCGATTGGGAAACCGCTCTGATCAACTCGACGGGGCGTGGGTACTACGGTTTTGACTGCCGTTTTGCTACTCCTGGCGCAGCCCGGGTCACCTCTTCAGGTGGCATGCTGGTTTCCCCTCATCTGGCAATAGAAGCCATTCAGCCTGATGAAGTCGATCTGCTGATTGTCTGCGGGGGCACTATCTGGCAAACCGCACAGGCGCCGGATATCACCGCCTTGGTTGCCGCGGCTTATCAAAGTAATGCTATCGTCGCGGGGATTTGCGATGGCACTCGCGTTTTAGCGCAGGCGGGCGTGCTTGATGCGGTCCGCCATACTTCTAATTCGGCAGAAAACCTGTTGAGCCTGAACTATGGTGGTGCGCAATACTATCAGGATGTGCCTTATGCCATCGCCGATCGGCGCGTTATCACGGCACCGGGTACCGCGCCGGTCAGCTTTATGGCCGCAATCCTGAGCACGTTGGGTCTGGGGGATGAAAACCTCAATGCCTACCTTACGATGCATGCTGCGGAGCACCGCAAGCCAGGCTAAACCACGATTATAATTTGCCTCCGAGGGCCACCTCACGTGGAGACCGGCTCCCTCTGGCCGAGGGGGTCTGCCTGCTTGTGCGTGGACAAGGCAGCGTAAGGGCGGTCTTTTCTCTGCCGTCCCACTAATTGTGCCGGAGAGATGAGGTTGGTTTCTGCCAGCAACGTTGGTGGCTGCGGCAAGCGCGGTTGAGTGATTGATGACCGTTCGTTCAGATAGTTTCCTCCCCCCTGCAGCAGCCACTGATACAGCTCCTGATTGCATCTGAAATTGAGCTTGCGCATGGCGTTCTGCTTATGGGCATTGGCGGTTTTATTGCTGATTTGCAAATAGTTGCCGGTATCCTGCCCATTCATTCCCATGTGTATACAGCGCAACACCTCCTCTTCCCGCGACGTCAACGGAGACATACATGTGCAATCGTGGCTTGATGCTATTAGCGATGCGAAGGGCGAAAACAGCACGCTATCCAACCGCTCGTATAATGAGGATAACGGCTGGTGGCGGTACAGCGCCCTGGTATGGCATTGTTCGCAATGCACCCTTGGCTTGAGCTGGTTTTTGTTGCGCCCCTGCTCAGTGATAAAGAACACCATCGGGTGATTTTTCCGTTGATGCAAGCGGTAATGCCATGGGTAGCTAGTGACCAGATCGCCCAGGAAAATGATGTCGATATCGCTGCCAACCTGTGTTTCCTCAAGCAGACGGATGTCCTGCTGACGGGCCTGAAAATAGGCTTGCAGCCCCAAGCCCAGACCATAGGTAAAATAACGGTCAGCATCGATTATCATGATGGACAGAGGTTGTTTCATGGCATGAGTTCCTTTCAACCGGCGTGTCTGCCTTACGTGGAACACCGTGGCAGACACGGGATAGATAAATGTCAGTAGAAAAAAATCAAACACAAGTCAGAAGGGGGGAGGCGTATTTAGCCTTCCGCCGCAACGGGCTGTGCTTCCCTTTTTTCATGATGTTTAGGTGATGGCGATGGCTCAGCAATATACCAGCGTAAACTGTTATTGAGAGCGCCAGAGGTAACATAAGCTTTTTTGTTTTCAACTAATCGCAGCAGATAGTAACGAGCAAGGTATATTGTCGTCTCGGAGTATTCTGCGATTTCCCTTGTCTTGGGCCATTGAACTTGCGGGGGAACGCCTGTGTGATGAATGTCGCGCTTGCAAAGGGTTTGTAGAGCAATAAAAACATTATTTAGCTGCTTTTCCCTTTCTTTATTGGTGCGATAAGACATGTCACTACCTCCTTTTAATGCGTCTTGATGGGTGCTATTCGAAATGGAATAATCCTATGCTGCTGGCTTTTGTTGCTAACTTTTCTAGGTGATCACAGGGGAATACTGTCAGAATCATAACCCCCATTTCTTCCTTATGAGGCGTCAGTTTACCATTCTAAGCTATCATGGACTATTGTTTCGTGAAAACCAAATTTACGATCAATGAGTTCGCAAATATCGCGTTTTGCAGCATAAAATACTAAGTAATTCGTTTTTGCGACCGGAGTCGTCGCAATAAGAATATTCTTGCATATAAATAAGGTTTTTATGGCGAAATTGCTCTGTTTGGAAAACAACACTTTCAAAAATTATAGGTATTTGCAATAATTTTTTGGCGACAGGAGATGAGGTTGTCCGATGGAAGGGTCTGAGAATTATCTTATCATAAATACCCCGGTCAATGAGAAAATTGGTGTGTGGCTGCTTTATGGTTGAAATTCTATCTATTCAGGGCTGTCGTATAAAGTTGTATTTTAATAATTCGCTTTATTCATCGGATGAAGCGCCGGAAGAGTCTTGTCTTTTCTGGTGAGCTGCCCCTTCGCAAATAAAGGGGAAGGAAAGGGATGCCTTCTTTTATACCAAATGAAAGGATGCTGCCGGGTATATCAATGACCGTCAAATAAAACAGCGTTGTTCTGATAGGCACCGTTTTAATTGTGTCGGGCTAGGTATGTCTGGAATTCTCGTTAAATTAACGTTTTAAGGATAAAGAAAACATGAAACTGACTAACATTGCGCTGGCTACGGTTCTGTCTCTGGGTATGGTCTCTCTGGCAAATGCTGATGCGGGTTCGGGCAAGGTAAATTTCGAAGGTAAAATCATTGATGCACCTTGCTCTATCGCTCCAGAAAGCCTTGATCAGACCAAGAGCTTTGGCCAGGTGGCGAATGTGGCTCTGGTGAACGGCGGTAAATCCAGCGTTCTGAACTTTGATATCAAACTGCAAGGTTGCGATATCTCTAGCAAGAACAAGGTACAGGTCACCTTCGCTGGTCCAAATGGCGGCGCAACTGGCACCACCAACACCTTGCTGGCCATCACTGGCGTGGCAAAAGGTGCAAGCATCGCGATGTTTGATGGTTCTAACCAACCGATCACCCTGGGTACTGCGACTACCGTCCAGAACCTGATCGCTGGTAACAACACTCTGAGCTTCTCTGCCTATCTGCAAGGGCATGCCGGTACCACGTTGGCGGATATCGAGGAAGGTGACTTCACCTCGACCACTAACTTTACCCTGGCTTACAACTAATAGTCGGTGTGACTGCATGCGGTTTCCGCATGCAGTTTTTGCTGTTCTTGTGGATTACGGGAGCCAGGGATGTCGGTGAATAGTTTTACGGCTACCTCGTTGTTTTTACTGGTGGGTGCGATGACTGCACTGCCGGTTTGGGGGGGCAGCCAGCTCAGCATGAACGGGGCGATAGTCGCCACCGCCTGTGATATTGACACCACCAGCCGAGACCAGACCGTTGATATGGGCACGCTGCCCTTTGATCGGATTGTTAATGACAGTCAGGCATTGTCGCGGCCATTTAGTATCCGGCTGGTGAACTGCACGCTTAAGCACAGCAACAATAACATTCTGGGCAAGCAGCACTTTCGCGTCACGTTTGACGGCCGCAATGAGGATGGACACTTCGGTGTTGAGGGGGAGGCACGCGGCGTAGCGCTGGTGCTGAACGATGCGTTGGGGAATGAGGCCGTTCCAGGTAAGGAGTTGCCGCCGCAGACGCCGGTGTTGCAGGGCAAAGAAATGCTGCTGAATTACAGCGCACGCATGGTCGCCAACAACCAGCCGTTGCAGACGGGCACCTATAGCGCACAGGTGCGCTACCAACTGGAATATCACTGAGCTGCAGGCTGACATGATAACGGATAGTCAGCACGCCTAGACAGATTGACTTCCCCGGCAGGGTATTCCCTTTAATAACAACCATAACGCCCGGGAAAGTTTTAACGCATAAAGGTCAATGGATGATGAGCACCCCACTTGTAGGAGTACAGGTTCCGCGCACCCGCTTGTTGCCGCTGTTGATTGCGCTGGCACTGGTGAATGGCCAGGTTTCTGCCGCAAAACCCATCGAATTCAATACCGACGTGCTCGATGTTCAGGAGCGCGGCAATATCGATTTGGGACGTTTTTCCCGCAGTGGTTACGTGATGCCGGGTGAATACAGCCTGCTGATTAACGTCAACCAGCAAGAACTGCCTGAACAGACGATCCCATTTTATCCCACGGACAACGATCCAAACGTGACCGAAGCCTGTTTGTCTGCCGCTCTGGTGGAACAAATGGGGCTGAAAGAGGAATTTACCCGCGATCTGGCCTGGTGGCACAACGGGCAATGCCTGGTGATCGGTAGCCTCGAGGGGATGACGGCGCGCCCCGAGCTGGGCAGCAACACCCTCTATCTCAGCGTTCCGCAGGCTTACCTGGAATACAGCTCTCCCGATTGGGATCCACCGGCACGCTGGGATAACGGTATTCCCGGGCTGCTGCTGGATTACAACCTCAATGCTCAGAGCCAACGTCAGGATCAAAACGACGGTGTCGAGAAAGGCTATAACCTGAGCGGCAACGGGGTGGTGGGCGCCAATGCGGGAAGCTGGCGGTTGCGTGCCAGTTGGCAGACACAGATTGATCATCAAACCGGCTCAGGGCAGTCCAGCCAGCGCAACTTTGAGTGGACACAATACACCGCTTACCGGGCGATCGCGCGGCTCCGTGCCAAATTGACTGTGGGTGAAGACTTCCTCAACTCCGACATTTTCGACAGCTTCCGCTACACCGGGCTAAGCCTGGTAAGCGACGACGCGATGCTGCCACCGAACCTACGTGGTTATGCGCCAGAGGTGAGTGGCGTGGCACGTACCAACGCCCGTGTGGTAGTCAGCCAGCAGGGGCGAGTGTTGTATGAATCCCTGGTGCCCGCTGGCCCGTTCCGTATTCAGGATCTGAGCAATGCGGTATCGGGGCTGATGGACGTGCGGATCGAAGAGCAGGACGGCAGCGTCCAGGCGTTCACTATCAGTACGGCGAGCATTCCTTACCTGACCAGGCCGGGGATGGTGCGCTACAAGCTGGCGAGTGGGCGGCCAACAGACTGGCGGCACCGTACGCAAGGGCCGCTATTCGGTAGCGGTGAATTCTCTTGGGGCGTCAGCAATGGTTGGTCACTGTTCGGCGGTGGCGTGGTGGCCGGTGACGAATACAACGCGTTGGCGGTGGGGATTGGCCGTGACCTGATGGCGTTTGGTGCTCTGTCGTTTGACGTGACTCAGTCGCGGGCCAATTTGCCTCAGGGGGACACCCTGAGCGGTGGCTCTTATCGCCTGCGCTATTCGAAGAACTTTGATCAGATTGGTGGTCAGGTGACCTTTGCCGGTTACCGCTTCTCTGAACGCAGCTTTATGACCATGGGGGAATTCCTGGAGGTACGTAACCTCGGAACCCGCAGCCAGAGCAGCAAAGAGATGTACACGGTGTCCTACAGTCAGCAATTCCGCGAGATAGGGCTGACGGCCAACCTGAACTATGACCACCAGACCTATTGGGATCGGGACGCCAACGATCGCTACAGCCTGTCGCTGATGCGCTACATGGATATTGGCCGCTTCAAGAACCTCAGCCTGTCAATGACCGGCTACCGCAATCAGTACAACGGGCAGAATGACGACGGGGTGTTCCTGTCACTGTCGCTGCCGTGGGGCAACAGCGGTTCGGTGAGCTACAGCGGTACGCTGGATCGTAATGACAATACCCACCGGGTCAGCTACTCAGACCGGGTCGGCGATCGCGGCAGCTATCAGGTGAGCAGCGGCTGGAACCGCAAAGGGCCATTGGCCAGTGGTTTCTATAGCCACGAGGCGGATTGGGCAAAGATTAACGCTACAGCCAGTGCTCAATCCGGGAGCTACAGCACCGTGGGGTTGGCATTGCAGGGTGGGGTAACGGCGACTGCAGAAGGTGCAGCAATGCACCGGGTCTCTATCCCGGGAGGCACCCGTTTGCTGGTCGACACCGATGGTGTAGCCAATATCCCGATCCGTAACTACGGTGCCCCAGTGCGCACCAACCGCTACGGCAAAGCCGTGGTGGCTGACATGAACAGCTATTACCGCAACCGGGTGAATATCGATCTGGATAAGTTGCCGGATAACGCCGAAGCGATGAAGTCGGTGGTGCAGGCCACGCTGACGGAAGGCGCGATAGGTTATCGCCGGTTTGACGTGATAGCGGGTGAGAAGGCCATGGCGGTGATCCGTCTGGCAGACGGCACGATGCCGCCGTTCGGGGCGACGGTGCAGAACCTGAAAAAACGCGATGTGGGGATCGTCAGCGACGCCGGCAGCGTGTACCTGAGTGGTATTGAGCGCGGTGAAACGATGACGGTTCACTGGGATGAACAGGCGCAGTGTGAACTGACATTACCGGCGGTATTGCCAGCGAACGGCATGGCTGAACTCTTGCTGCCTTGCCGGGCGATAACCGCGAAAAAAGACTCCACAGACCTAGCTGCAATACAGAAAAAGGCTGAGACAATACAATGAGATACGAAATGACGAAAACCAATACGGGGATGGCGCTGGTCGCCGCAACCTTACTGTGCGCGCTGACCACGCAGGCCCAGGCGGCGATCGCGCTGGATCGTACCCGGATCATCTTTCCTGGCGGCGATAAGTCGGTCAGCCTGAGCGTCAACAATGACAACCCGCAATTGCCGTATCTGGCGCAGGGCTGGATAGAGGATACCAAGGGCAACAAGGTGACCAGTCCGTTAACGGTACTGCCGCCGGTACAGCGCATCGAACCCGGTGCCAAGAGCCAGGTGAAGGTACAGGCGTTACCGGTGTTGAGCCAACTGCCACAGGATCGGGAAACGTTGTTCTACTTCAACCTGCGTGAAATCCCGCCGAAGAGTGACAAGGCTAACACCTTGCAACTGGCGTTGCAGACGCGCATCAAACTGTTCTATCGGCCAAAAGCGCTGGTGAAAACGGTCACCGAGATGGCGACGCCTTGGCAGGACCAACTGACGTTGACCAAGCAGGGCGACAAGTATGTGGTGAACAACCCGACGCCGTACTACGTGACGCTGGTGGATGCGGGCAGCAGAAAGGGCGTCAGCGCAACGGGTTTTGAACCGCTGATGCTGGAGCCGAAAAGCAGTGCTCCTTTAGGTATCAGCGCGTCGGTATTAGGGGGATCGCCAGTGCTGACCTACGTCAACGATTATGGCGGCCGCCCAGTGCTGACGTTCCGTTGCGGCGGATCGGACTGCCAGGTGGAACCGGCGAAGAAAAGTTAATTGAAACCGGTCGTGCCAGGTTACAGGGAGAGGGCGCGGGGTCAGGTCTGCAAGGAGAGAACGTATGCAACAATATTATCCTGTTCCTGGTAAGCATCGCCGGGGGAGCATGAGATCGAGGGCCTCAGGCTGTTGTCTTGCCGGGGCGCTATTCGGTGTCTTGCTGACCAGCGTTCCGGTCAGCGCGATGCCGGTGAATATCAGGGGAACCGTTATACTGCCACCGCCCTGTACGATTAATAATAATCAAACTATTCGGGTGGACTTTGGCGATGAGGTGATGACTACCCGGATTGATGGCGTCAACTATAAGCAGACCATTGCCTATAGCCTGAATTGTGACATCCAGAAATCCAACGATCTGAAAATGAGCATTCAGGGCGGCACGGCGGGCTTTGGGACCGGATATTTGAGCACCAATAAAAGCGATTTGGGTATCGCTTTGTACTATGGGACACAACGGTTAAATATCAATACCTGGTTTAACTACACCTATCCCAATCAGCCGGTGCTGTATGCGGTGCCGGTGAAGCGTAGCGGGGCCACCTTGACGGGGGGCGAGTTTACCGCCTCCGCCACGTTATTAATTGATTACCAGTAAGGGAGCATAAGACATGCGAATTCTACTGTTATCCCTACTGGCTGCGGGTATAAGTGGCCTTGTCTCTACTGCATTTGCCGCAGGGGGCGATATGGAGTTTCGAGGAACGTTGCTCGAGCCACCGCCTTGTAGCATTAACAGCGGTAATAATATCACCGTTGATTTTGGCCTTAAGGTGGGTGTCAAAAAAGTGGATGGCGTTAACTATATGCAGGACATTAATTATGATCTGGTTTGTGAGCCAAATACCCATAGCTGGGCGTTGAAATTGAAGCTTACAGGTAACCCTATCTCTTTTGATAACGCCGCGGTGCAAACCAATATTAACGGGCTGGGGATTAAAATTCTGCGTGACGGTCAACCCTTTGTTCTTGGAAGTGAAATAACCATCACGCCCACCAGTAAACCCCATCTTAAAGCCGTGCCAGTACAGCAGGTGGGCATAGTTTTAACGGAAGGCGCGTTTGAAGCAACGGCAACGCTGCAGGCTGATTATCAATAACAGGGAGAAACCATCATGCGATTTTCGGCACTGTTAATATCCCTGACTATAGGGCTTGGCAGTTTATCCAACGTATCCCAGGCGGTTGATAATGTACGCTTTAGAGGCGCTCTGGTGGCTGACCCTTGCACATTGCGAGTCACGGATGAAAATATCAATATCGATTTTGGCTCGATCGTTGAGAAATATCTTTATCTCAACACCCGTACGCTAGGGGTGCCATTGGTATTACACCTCGATGATTGCGACCTTAGCCTGGGAAATATGGTGAAGTTGACCTTTTCCGGCACGGAAAATAGCAGGTTGAACGGTTTACTGGCGATATCTGGGGCGAGCCAAACCAGCGGTATTGGCATCGGTATTGAAACGCAACAGGGAAATAAGGTCGCGATCAATACCGGCAGTTATAACCAAGGGCTGATCTCGGGCAATAATACCATCAGCCTGCGGACCTATGTGCAGGGTGAACCCGATGCGATTAGCCAAAAAACCATTAACCCTGGCGACTTTACCGCCAGCGCGACGTTTTTATTGGAATACGAGTAGCCCGTAATACGGCTTACCCTGAAATCGACGGCGTGACTAATGAGTCCGCGGTAGATAAGGGATGATCACAGGGGCAGTTATGAAAGCCATTAAAGCGATAATTTTGGCTGTCACGTTGCTGACAGCGTATAGCGCCAATAGCGCGATTTACTCTTATATTACCCGCAGTGAGGGGACACCTGAGAACGCCAGATATTGGTGGACTATTGAATACTGGGACACCGTTGATGCGACACCAAATCCGTGTTACGGGTGGGGGCAATGTACGGTATTTATTGGCCACCGGCACAGTGATGGGGGAGAAGCAGGCCCTGGTGTTTCTGATGGTATGGAATATCTGGATGGCATCCAGACTTTGCGCACGGTAGGCGATGTGGGCGCGGCTTTTCAGCGTAAGTATTCGCTACCGCGCAGTGGAACCCAGGATCACGTTGGCCCAGCAGTGACGCAGGAATGCGTTGGGATGTACTTTAAAACGACCACCGGGACCACAGATGCTGGTGGCAGCAGAATGATGCCCAGTAGCTTATGCGGGATCGTACCACCACCGGTGGGTAAATGTGAATTTACCGAAACCAGCATTGAGCTGACCCATGGTCAGGTTCAACTTAGGGATATTGAAGGGCATCAGGCGCGGCAGACAGGTTATATCCGTTGCACGCAAACAATGGACGTTATGGTTTACCTTGCAGGGTCGGCTGGTAACGGGATGGTTAACCTGAGAAGTGATGGTAGCCTGCAAACCCGCTTGACCATTGGTGGGGTGAGTGGCTCTACCGGGGTCAGGATCCATGCTTTAGCAGCGACCAAGATGCCGCTGGAGTTTATGTCTACGCTGACTAAAGTGGGTACCGTTGAAGCCGGTGATTTCTTTGGTTCGGCCACCGCAATACTGACTATGCCTTAGTTACTGATATCGGGCGCAGCATGCGGCTGAGGTTGCTTCAACCGCATGCTGCGCCCGTTTAATCCAATCATCAGGTTTTTCGCACCGTAAACTCCAGCGCCACGCCAATGAGCGTCATGTTTTTTACCGACTGAGCCTCGGTGACCGGGATGAGGCTTCCCTGAAACTTAACCTTCTTCAGCGGTCCATTGATGACCAATTTGGCCCGCAGGTTGGGTAGAGACTGGGGGCAAATGGGGTAAATGACCCGCCCTTTGATAGCGACCGGGATCTTCCGCAGGTCAATTCGTTGCAAAACGCCAATCGAAGCATACAGCACCGCCACCGGCGTTATGGATACCAGCGGCCGCGGGGTCACGCTGATAAAATCCAGTAATAGCTCTGGTTTGAGGTAATGCAGGCCGTCATGAGGTACGGTGACGCCGGTGATCTCTGGCATCGCGAGAGTATTAGGCGAAGAGGATAAGTCTGTCATCGGATCAGCCTTTGTCTGGAGTTGCCGCATGAGCGTTAGTTTGCTCTCACTGAACATCCCCTCTACCAAACCTCCTTTTTTGTCTCTCAAGCAAGGGCTGATGCCAGATAATTTGAAAAACGAGATTCAGCTCACTCTTATTCCCCTCTAAAGGGGCTTCCGCCTAAACTCAAATGCTTGGTTGGGGTCTGCATTGTGCTGGCATCAATGGTGCCAATAGATGACGCTATTAATAATCTCTCTGAATAACTAAATTGATATTTAATCATGGAGTCTTATATTTAACTAAGATGTATCTTGTTTTATATTAAGTAATAACTTAGAAGTTAGGAATTCAAGACAATAAATGTAGGATTATTTGCAGATTTGAGGGAAGATTCCATTTGAACTATCAGGTAAATTAATCAATAATAGTTGTCATTCAAAATTTCAATCAGTTTTATTATCACTCATGTCAATTTAAACGTATTTGTCCACTACAGGTTCGGCACACGATTGGGGGCGGCGGCTTTGCTATCCTGCCTGCGCCATTGTACCTTGATAAAAGCCATTCATTAATTAGGGATAAATGGTTTTATTTATAACTTAAGCGTTATGAAAGGGATGGTAGTTATAAGTGATATCAATAATGAGCTCTCTGCACATATTGGCCTTGGTGGGGGGTATTATGGATTCACGTGATGGTTTAATTCGATGGCGGCTTTGCGGCTGGAAATTGGCAGGAATAGACGAAATAGCTAGGGAAAAATATCCATATGTTAAAAGGACGAACAAAACGTAGGCTGCTAGGAGGAGGCGCTTTAGTGGCGATTGCCATGCTGGCCTATTGGCATTTCAGCCAGCCGCTACCTGCGGAGTTTAAAACGGTTAAGGTTACCCAGCGTGACTTTCAACAGAACGTTTTGGCGACCGGCCAACTGGATGCGGTACGTAAGGTTGATGTGGGAGCTCAGGTCAGCGGACAGCTAGAGAGCCTGAAGGTCGAGATTGGCGATAAGGTGCAAAAAGGCCAACTGCTCGGCGTGATCGATCCCCAACAGGCACGAAACAGCATTCGCGAAGGCGAGGCCACGCTACAGCAGCTGCAAGCCCAGCTGCAACAGGCGCAGGCGGAGCAGCAACTGGCAGAGGTCACCTTGCTGCGTAACCGCGAGCTGGCCAAGGTGCAGGCGTTATCGCGCCAGGATCTGGATAAATTAACCACCGATCTGGCGGTGAAAAAGGCGCAGGTGGCAAACACCCGGGCGCAGATCGCCAAAAATCAGGCCAGCCTGGATACCGCCAAGATCAATCTGGCCTATACCCGTATTGAAGCGCCGATGGACGGTGATGTGGTGCAGATCACCACCTTTCAGGGCCAAACGGTGATCGCCGCACAGCAGGCACCCAACATTCTGACGTTGGCAGACATGAGTACCATGCTGGTGAAGGCCCAGGTTTCCGAGGCGGACGTGATCCACCTCAAGCCGGGGTTGAAAGCCTGGTTTACCGTGCTGGGCGATCCGAACACACGCTTTGAGGGCGTGCTGAAAGACATCCAACCCACCCCAGAGAAGGTCAACAACGCCATTTTCTATTACGCGCGTTTCGAAGTGCCCAATCCACAGGGATTGCTGCGCCTGCAAATGACCGCGCAGGTGCATATTCAGCTGGCTGGCGCCAGCGATGCGCTGGTTATTCCGCTGGTAGCGTTAGGGGAGCAGATCGCCGATAACCGTTACCACGTTGCGGTGCTGCAACATGGCCAGAAACAGCTGCGGGAGGTGACGATCGGCATGCGTAACAACCTGGATGTGCAAATTGTCAGTGGATTGACAGCCGGTGAAGAGGTGATTGTCAGCCGCGGCGGCGTGGAGGACAGCTGATGGCCGCACTGTTGGAACTGAGTAATATCCGGCGTAGTTATCAATCCGGCGATCAAACCCTGGAGGTATTGAAAAGCGTCAGCCTGCGGATAGATGCCGGTGAGATGGTGGCGATCATCGGGGCCTCCGGCTCCGGTAAATCGACGCTGATGAACATTCTCGGCTGTCTGGACAAACCCAACAGCGGCATTTATCGCGTGGCCGGGCAGGACGTGGCTACGCTCAATGGCGATGCATTGGCTCAGCTGCGGCGCGAGCATTTCGGCTTTATCTTCCAGCGTTATCATTTGCTGCCACATTTGAGTGCGGCGCATAACGTGGAGGTGCCTGCCGTTTACGCTGGGATGAATAACTCGGCCCGGCATGCCAGGGCGGCGGCCTTGCTGCAACGCCTGGGGTTAGGGGAACGTATCGCCTATCGGCCAAGCCAGCTGTCCGGTGGGCAGCAGCAGCGTGTCAGCATTGCGCGGGCATTGATGAACGGTGGCCAGGTGATCCTGGCGGATGAACCAACCGGTGCGCTCGATAGCCACTCAGGTAAAGAGGTGATGACGATCCTCAAGCAGCTGTGCGAGCAGGGACACACCGTGATCATCGTTACCCACGATCCGGCGGTAGCGCAGCAGGCCGAGCGGATTATCGAAATCCACGATGGCGAAATCATTGGCGACTCTCGGCCACAGGCGCAGGGCAAGCCACAGGCCAAATCATTGGAACTGGCCACGCCAGCCCCGTCCTGGCAGCAGATGGCCGACCGTTTCCGGGAGGCGTTGTCGATGGCCTGGTGGGCGATGGCGGCCAACAAGATGCGCACCTTATTGACCATGCTGGGGATCGTCATCGGCATTGCCTCGGTGATCTCGATCCTGGTGATAGGGGATGCAGTCCAACAGCAGGTGTTGGCCGAGATCAAATCCATCGGCACCAACACCGTGGACGTCTATCCCGGTAAGGATTTTGGTGACGATGACCCAACCCTCCGCCAGGCGTTGAAATATGACGATCTGAGCGCATTGGATGCACAACCTTATATCAGCGCGCTTTCTCCCATGACTCGCAGCAGCATGCGTCTGCGCTTTGGCAATATCGATGTGGCGGCTAATGTGGCGGGCGTCAGCGAGCAGTTTTTCCGGGTGTACGGCATGGAGTTTTCTCAGGGGGCGGCTATTGATGTCAGGCAGGTAGAGTCCCAGACGCAGACGGTGGTGATCGATACCAACACCCAGCGCCGTCTGTTCCCGCAACAAAAAAACGTGCTGGGTGAGGTGATCCTGATTGGCAATATGCCTGCGACCGTGGTGGGGGTGGCGAAGGAAAAGCAAACCATGTTTGGCAGCAGCAAGATGCTCAGCGTCTGGGTGCCTTATACCACGATGGCCAATCGCCTGATGGGCAACGACTACTTCGATTCGATCACCGTGCGTATCCGCGATGGCTATAACAGCCAAGAGGCAGAACAGCAACTGACGCGGCTGTTGACGCTGCGCCACGGCAAGAAAGACTTCTTTACCTACAACATGGATAGCCTGGTGCAAACGGCGGAGAAAACCACCCGTACGCTGCAACTGTTCCTGATCCTGGTGGCGGTGATTTCGTTGGTGGTGGGGGGTATTGGCGTGATGAATATTATGCTGGTCTCGGTAACAGAAAGAACGCGAGAAATCGGCATCCGCATGGCCGTAGGCGCTCGTTCCGGCGACGTTCTGCAACAGTTCCTGATAGAGGCGGTGCTGGTCTGCCTGGTGGGAGGGATTTTAGGGATCGTGCTGTCGTTCACCATCGGCTTACTGGTGCAGTTGGCAATGCCGGGCTGGCAGATCAACTTCCCGCCGGTGGCTCTGCTGAGTGCGTTCCTGTGTTCTACCGGTATTGGTGTCGTGTTTGGTTATCTGCCTGCGCGCAGCGCTGCGAGGTTGGATCCGATTGACGCATTGGCACGGGAATAATCAGCCAAACCCTAATTTCACCCTGATCCGCGAGTACTGCTGAACCCTCGGCACAATAACGTTCAGGTGATACCTATTGCTGTGAGTCGATGCTCACGGTGTTGGCCGTGCTATGGCTCAAGCCAGCCCAAATATTTATAAATAAAATATCTCAAGGAGTAAAATAATTATGGCGAATAATATGGAAAGAATAACGCTCACCCCCTACCAGACAATTTTTTATTATGAGTGGCTACAGGACCCCGATCGCAGTGATTACAATATTGTGATCGACAATACTATTGTTGGCGAAATAGACAAAAAAAAGTATAACGATAGTTTTGAACAAATGCTTAACGAGCATTTTATTACCCGTCATAACATTGATGACGGACCTGAGGGAGCCTTTTGGGTACCGAGAGAGCCCGTTTTCAATTTAGTCACCTATCACGACACCCCGTTAACCGATGAAGAAATTTATGCGTTAGTTTCTGCCCCCTTTGACTTAAGAAATGGTCCACTGGTACGGATACATTTGATTTCTCTTGGGGCAGAGCGATACCGTACATTGTTTATTTTTCACCATATTGTTGTCGATGGCATCAGTACCGAAGAGATCTGGGACAAATGGCGTAAACGCTATAATGGCATCGACTATCAGGTGCCATCGCTGCAGGAACAGGGGGTTATGCACCAGCAGCTTTGCCATAATTTCGCCACGCTTCTGCAAGAAAAAGGCGAACAAATGCGTGAGTTTTGGCGCGAGCGTCTGGGCGATCTTGAAGGCGTTGATTTACGCTTTTTACAAACGGGCCGCCAGCTTACAACCGCTGCAACCCGGCGTCAGATCGGCGAGTTACTGTTTGGTTTTGATGAAGATATCAGCCGACGTGTAAAGCTGTTACTGCGTAAGTATAAGTTGACCACTTACCTGTTCGGGCAAATGGTCATGGCCCTGCTGTTACACAAAATGTCAGGGCAAAAATCCGTTGCGCTCGCTTACCCGGTGGCGATCTCTGAAGGTAAGGATCTGTTGTATGGCGCGCATATCAATACCTTGGCCATCGATTATCGCTTTGCGGATGATGCGACGATCCGTAGCGTTATTGCCAGTGTTCATCGTTATTACAAATCATTAAAACAGACAAAAGCCAAATATTTACCTGTCCATGAGATCCTGGCTTGTGGCGAGGCCACCGGCGTACTGGATGTCGCTTTTGCCCAAACTTTCCTGCGCGATCATCAGACCCATTTTAGCGGCGTCGTGGATGAGTCGGCCAATCACGACTTTCATATCGACCTGGTGAATGAACTGCTGTTTGAACAGGAGGTGTTAGCGAGTGGTATCAACTATCGCGTCAGGTTTGATAGCAACGTCCTTGATGCCGCATTGGTTGAGAATTTTATTGAGCTCTATAAAGATCTGTTTATTAATACGCTCGATAAGCTGCTGGCGGGTGAAGTAGACACTCCAATAAATTCCATCACGCTGATTGCGCAGCTGCCACACCACACCCAGCATGTATGCGCTGGCGCTAAAGTCCCTCAACATTCGATTGTCGAACAGTTTGAGCGTATGGCCGCGACTTACCCAGCCCGCAACGCCGTTGTTTGTGGCAATCAAACACTTTCCTATCAACAGCTTAATCAGCAGGCCAACCGTCTGGCTGATTACCTAAGGTGTGAACTGCGGATTAAGAGTGGCGATTTCGTCGCCCTGTGTCTTGAAAAGTCGGCAGCAATGCCTGTATGTATTCTTGCCGTACTCAAAACTGGTGCCGCCTATGTTCCGCTTAACCCTGGCGAGGCCGGGAACAGGTTAAGTTTTATTCTGCAGGACACACAAGCTAAAGCCATCTTGGGCGATAGCGCCAGCGTGAGCTATTTGAATGAGATTGCAGAGCTGCCGCAGGTGCCGATTATTGCCGTTGATAACCTACAGTTTCAGCGCGATCTGGTTGCTCAGCAGCAGTCAGAGAACCTTGATATCGCTATAGATCTGAAGCAGTTAGCCTATATTATTTATACCAGCGGCACGACAGGTAAGCCAAAAGGCGTCATGAGCGAACACGCGGGCTTAATCAATCTGGCTCGGGTTCAGGGCGAAGCGTTTGGCCTGGCACCTAGCGAGGCGTCGGTAAAGCAATGTCTTTGGTATGCCGCCTATGTTTTTGATGCTCATGTCTCTGAGCTCTTTACGGCGATTGCCAATGGCCATGTGATACATATTTTGCTGGAAGATAAGCGCAAGGATTTTGACGCGTTAGCGGCATATATTGCCGATGCCAGCATTGATATTGCCACCATTCCCCCGGCGTTATTGGATAAAAACTCCCTGTTAGCGCTCTCTACTTTGGTTGTTGCCGGTGAACCTTGTAATCGTGAGATTATGCAACGTTATCGTGCGCAGGGAACCACGGTCATCAATGCCTATGGCCCGACGGAAAGCAGCGTCTGTGCGACGTTGCACTATTACGAAAATGGCGATAGCAACCTCAATATCGGCCTGCCGCTGCTGAATCTTGATGTGCATGTTTTAGATGAACACCTGGCACCTGTCCCCGTCGGTGTGATCGGTGAGCTTTATATCAGTGGCGTTGGCCTGGCCCGGGGTTATCTGAATGATCCGCAGCAGACCGAGCGCGCCTTTATCGCCAACCCCTTCCAGAGCGACGAGCAAAAGCAGCGTAATGAAGCGGCACGGCTGTATAAAACCGGCGATCTTGTCCGCCGCTTGGCCGACGGTCACATTGAGTATGTCGGCAGGCGAGACTCCCAACTGAAGATCCGCGGTTTCAGAATTGAATTAAGCGAAATTGAAATGCAACTGGTGCAAATTCCGCAGATTATCCAATCGGCGGTCATTGCACATAAGCTCCCGACGGGAGCGCTGTCGTTAGTTGCCTACTATGTTGCGGATGTTGCCGTGGACAAAGAGCAGATCATTGGGCACCTGGCGGATGCTTTGCCTGACTATATGATCCCGCTGGCCTATGTTCATTTAACGGCGTTCCCGATGACGGTTAACGGTAAATTAAACCGTAAGGCATTACCGCTGCCCGATCTGAGCGGGCAGGATGACTATGTCGCTCCTGCCGATGAGATGGAAAGGGCACTATGCCAGATCTATGGTGAGATATTAGGCCAGGCGCCGGGTCAGGTCGGTGTTAATGACGATTTCTTTAAGCTGGGCGGCGACAGTATCAGCGCCATTCAGATGGTGAGAATGATCCGTCAAAGGCTAAAGGGGACGGCCAGCGTCAAAGAGATTTTCGACTGCAAAACCGTTCGTTTACTGGCCCGGAATATCGTGCTGGATAGCGATGAACATCACATCAAACATCTCTCCGAGTCTGGGATGTTGAGCGGCCCTGCACAGTTGCTGCCGATCCAGCAGTGGTTCTTCGATCGTGTCGATCAAGGGACTTTTGCCGCTTACCAGCACTGGAACCAATCCTTTGTGCTAGATGTTCCCCCGTTGGATATTGGCATACTCAACAAGAGCCTGGCGCTGTTATTTGCCTATCATGATGCCCTGAGACTGGTCTTTACGCGTGACGGTAATGGGGGTTACAGCCAGCACTACCAATCAGACGTCGGCGAAATACCGCTGTCGGTTATTGATGACCCCGTGGATGCCGAGCAACAAATCGCGCTCTTTGATCGGTGGCAAAGTGAGTTTGATATCTTCGGCGGCAAGCTGTGCCATATCGGCTATATAACAAGCGAAAATGCGCCGCGGGCCAAGCTGCACTTTGCTTTCCATCACCTGATTATGGATGCGGTAAGTTGGCATATCATCAAACAGGATCTGGAAAGGATTTATCGCGCGCTGGAAGCAAATGCGGCGAGCATTAGCGATCCCGTTGAGATTTTAGGTGATAAACCCACCAGTTATCGTCAGTGGGCTGCCCAGGTACAGGATTATGCCAACCATCAGGGAGCCAATGAGGAAACGCTTTATTGGCGTACTGTTATTGGCGGCCTGGGTGACTATCGCCAACGGATAGCGCCGCTTTTCACCTCGCCATCGTTGAGCCAACGCGAGTTATCGTTAAACAAAACCTTAACGCAGCATCTGTTGGGTGGGGTACATCATGTGTTCAATACCCAGGTTAACGATCTTCTGTTAGCCAGCTTCGTTGAGATCCTCAATGAGTTTACCGGGCTGCATACCCAGTACCTGACGCTGGAAGGCCATGGCCGAGAAGCGCTCGATATCAGCGTCGATATCAACCGTACGGTAGGTTGGTTGACCACTATGTACCCGGTCCGCTTGAGCAGCGAGGGGGACTGGCGTCGACGGATCGTGACCGTCAAAGAGACCGTTGGTGGGATCCCGCGCCGGGGCGTTGGATTTGCGCCGTTGATGGGGTATGACGCCGACCAGCTGCCACCGGTTAGCTTTAACTATTTAGGGCGCTTTGATGAGGTGCAGCAGGAGGGATGGTGCTTCAGCCCGACAAACAGCGGGCAAACCGTTGCGCATGAGAATGGCGAAGCGCATCTGCTCAGCGTCAACTGTGGTGTCGTTGGCGGGGAACTGAGAATACGCCTCTCCGGTTACCTGACGGATGACGTATTGCAACACCTGGCGAGCCGTTACCAGGGGGCGATTGCAGGCGTTATTCAGCGCTTGCTGGCGGAAAGCCGCACTTACCTGACTGCGCGAGATATTGACGGGGTAATACCGCAAGCAACACTTGACGCTCTGCAGCGTGATACCGAACTGGAGTCGGTTTATCTGGCCAATAGTTTGCAGGAAGGCTTTATTTACCACGCGTTATCGCAGGGTGAAGTCGACGATGCCTACCATACCCAGATGTTCTGGGACTATGACAATGCGCTGGATATCGACTGTCTGAAGCAGGCTTGGTTGCAGGCGCAACAACATTATCCAACGCTCCGTCTGCGGTTTGATTGGGATGAAGAGTTGGTACAGATTGTTGATGCCCATGCCGCTCTGAACTGGCATTTCTTTGATCTCAGCGGAAAAAGCGAGCAGCAACAGCAAGCCTTCTTCTCTGATTTATCTGCCCAGGATCGAGCAAGGCCTTATGACTTGTCGATCAGCGGGATCTTCCGTGTCTATGTGGTCAAAAATGCAGATGAACGTTACCGCTGCATTTTCAGCTGCCACCACGCCATCATGGATGGCTGGAGTAACCCGCTGCTGATTGAAGCGGTGCATAAATTCTATCTGGCGTTGTTGCGTGGTGACACATTGCCGCAGGCATGTGACCACGGTTTCCACCAGGTTCAGCGCTATATACAGTCGCACAAAAGCGAGCATTTACCCTACTGGCGGGACTATCTGGCAGCACAGGATGAACCCGAAGATTTAAATATCTTGCTGTGCGGGCAGGCGAAGCATGTTCAGTTAAATGAATATAAGCACATTAAAACGTCGAAAACACAGCAGTTGATGTTTGATGAGCCGTGTTACCAACAGCTGAAATCGTTCACCGCCGAGAACGCGATAACCCTTAATGCGCTATTGCAATATTGCTGGCACAAAGTGCTCAGTATTTATTCTGGCAATGCGGCCAGCATCGTTGGCACGGTGGTTTCAGGCCGTAACCTGCCCGTGGATGGCATTGATCAAACGGTAGGATTATTGATCAACACACTGCCGCTGATCGTCGATCATCAGGCTTCTGTGTCGGTCCTCACGGCTATTCAAAACCTGCAGGACGCGATCAACGAGGCGAATACCCGCAGCCATGTCAATCTGGCTCAGCTACAACCGGCAGGAAAACGCCTGTTTAACTCTTTGTTTGTCTATGAAAACTACCCGATGCCCAGTGGGGATATCGATAGCGATTTACGGCTACGTTTTGCCAGCGCTAACGAGAAACAAGATTATCCGTTGGTAGTGACCGTGCTGGAACAGCAGCACCTGGCATTGAGCCTGCATTATGCCGGTGAACTGTTTGACGACGTGCTGATCGAACAGCTGCTGAACACGATGAGAACGTTGGTAGAAAATATTGTTCAGGGTGCCTCTCAGTCTCAAACCGAGTTGCCTTATCTACAGGCGGCGCAGTATCAAACGATAATCCACCAGTGGAATGATACCCGCAGGCCCTACGAGCATGATAAAACCCTCGCCGCGTTGTTTGAGGCTCGCGTAGCCGCCTCACCAGACAGCGTCGCCGTAGAATTTAACGACGTGGTGTTAACGTACGCCCAGTTAAATCAACAGGCGAACCAGCTAGCGCATTATTTGCAGCAATGTTGCCAGCTGCGCGCCAACGATCTCGTGGGTCTTTATCTTGAACGCAGTGAGCAGTTGGTCATTGCTATTCTGGCCATACTGAAAGCGGGCGCGGCCTATGTACCGATGGATCCGGATTCCCCCGATGAGCGCAATAGCTATATTATCGCGGATGCCAAGGTAAAAGCGGTGCTTTGCCAACGGCAGGCTTTGCAAAGGGTAGACCTGATGGCACCCGGAGCCATGCTTATCCCTCTTGACGCACCAGATACCACCGCGCGTTTGGCGCGCTGTGCAACAGATAACCCATGCAGCAATACCGGCCCCGAAGACCTGGCGTATGTCATTTATACCAGTGGCACGACGGGATACCCTAAAGGGACGTTGATAGAGCAACGCTGTGTGAACCGGCTGGTGATTAATCCCAACTATGTTGAGATCGGTGAACAGGATCGCATTCTTGGTATTTCAGGCTATCAGTTTGATGCCTCCATTTATGACATCTTTGGCGCGTTGTTAAATGGCGCCGCGTTGGTGATTGCCGATAAGCCAAATATCCTGGACTTAGACCGTCTCTCTCAGCTTATTGTCGATCGTCAGATCAGCAATTTCTTTGCCACGACCGCCTTCTTTAATACGCTGGTGGATGCTGAACTGCCTGGGTTGCAGCGGTTGAACTACCTGCTGTTCGGCGGTGAGCAGGTGTCCGTTAACCATGTTAATCGTTTCAGAACGCTTTACCCTCAGGTCAAGTTGGTACATGTTTACGGGCCGACGGAAACGACAACCTACGCTACGGCCTATTTGACCAACACGGCGACGCAGGCGTTTGATTACACCGTTCCCATCGGTCAGCCAATCAGTAATACCCAGCTGTATATACTCGACGAACAGCTGCGCCCCGTCCCACAAGGGGCCATCGGTGAGCTGTATATCGGTGGCGCTGGCGTTGGGCGCGGCTATCTGAATAACCCGCAGGCGACATCGGACGCGTTTATTGCCAATCCGTTCCGCAGTGACGCCGAACGTAGCCGTGGTGAAAACGCCCGCCTTTATAAAACTGGGGATCAAGGCCGTTATCTGCCGGACGGTAACATCGAATACCTGGGCCGCAATGACTTCCAGGTTAAAATCCGTGGTTTCCGTATTGAGCTGGGGGAGATCGAAGCCCGGTTGATCGACCATCCTGCCATCCAGCAGGCACTGGTCCTGGCGAGCACTAACCCGGCGGGGCATACCCATCTGACGGCGTACTACGTCGCGCAGGACCCCTTGGAGCAAGATGTGTTGCGCGCCCATCTGCAACAGGTTCTGCCGGACTACATGGTGCCGTCTGCCCTGGTTCACCTGCTATCGCTACCGATGACCGTCAACGGCAAGGTCGATCGCGCGGCCTTGCCGGTCCCGACGTTTGAAGCGCAGGCAGATCGGATAGCACCAGAGACGGCGACCGAGCAGCAACTGACCGAGGTCTTCGCCGAGCTGCTCGCCATCCCGCAGGACAGCCTCAGCGTGCTGGACGATTTCTATCGCCTGGGGGGCAACAGCATTCTGGCGATCAAGCTGGTGGGCCGTTTGACCCGCGCGTTAGAAAAAAGCGTGCACGTCTCTGACCTGTTCCGCCTGAGATCCATCCGGGCGCTGGCGGCATTTATTGACGGCGAAGCGCAGGGCTGCCAGGTCATCCAGGCACCGTCGATCGCCCGGCCTGAGGAGCAGCGGCTGTCGTTTGCCCAGGAGCGCCTGTGGTTTATCGACCGTTATGAAGAAGGCAGCAACGCCTACAACGTCCCACTTACGCTCAAACTGCAGGCCGGTACCGATCCGCAGAAAGTGGCCAAGGCCCTGATGAAGGTGATCGCGCGTCATGAAGCGCTGCGCACCCTGATCCTGTGTGACGACGACGGGCAGGGGTATCAACAAATCCTGCCAGCAGAGACCTTCTCACTGACCGTACCGCACGAAACATGCGACAGCGTGCAAGCGCTGCATGCGCGGCTGCACGAGCATCAGCACCGGGTATTTGACCTGGCGCAGGAGTGCCCAATTGCAGCCAGCAGTTATACGCTGGCGGGAGCCGACTACTTCAGCATCGTTATTCACCACATCGCGTTTGACGGTTGGTCGGTGGATCTGCTGCTAAAAGAGTTGCTGCACTATTACCGCGTGTTCACCGGAGAGGCCAGCAATGAACTCCCGGCACCGGCGGTGCAGTACCGGGAATTTGCGTTGTGGCAGCGCCAACACCTGCAAGGGGCCACGCTGGACAAGCAACTGGCCTACTGGCATGGGCAACTGGCGGATCATGAACCGCTCAACCTGCCGACGGACCATGTGCGTCCACTGCAATTGGACTACCGCGGCGACGATATCACCTTCCAGTTGGATGCGACGACCAGTGCCGAACTGCGGGCGTTGGCCGCCTCGTTGAACGTTAGCCTGTATACGGTATTGCTGAGCGGCTATTACCTGCTGTTGGGGGTCTACAGTAACCAGCAGGATATCGTGTTGGGGACGCCGATAGCGGGCAGGCATTACCCGGGGGTGGAAGACACCATGGGACTGTTCGTCAATACGCTGGTCCTGAGAAGGCAGATAGACGTCAGCCAAACGGTCAGAGAATTTATTGGCGAAACGGGCCAGCAGGTCAGTGAAGCGCATACCCACCAGGATCTGCCTTTCGAAAAGCTGGTTGAAGTGCTGAAAACGGAGAAAGACAGTTCAAGGCACCCGATATTCCAGGTGATGTTCAGTCTCCAATCGTTTGGCGCAGCGGGACGTACGGAAGGAGAAAGCCTGTTTGAGCAGTATGACGCGCAAGAAGGAGCCTATCGGGCAGCGAAGTTCGATTTGACCGTGATGATGGACGACAGTGAAGAGGCGATCGGCGGCGTCTTCAACTATGCGACGGCCCTGTTCCACGGGCAAACGATGCAGAACTACATCGCCACCTACCAGCATATCCTGCGCCAACTGGGTACGCTGTGCAGTCAGGGACGTTCCCTCGCGGAACTCCAGTACTTGGATACGGCGCAATACGAGCAAATCATCTGCCAGGGGAACCGCACCGAATGCGGCTACCCACGGGAGATGACGATCCACGAAATGTTCGAGGCGCAGGTAGCAAGGACTCCAGAGAATATCGCACTGGTGTTTGAGGGTGTGAGCCTGACCTATCGGCAGTTGAATGAACGTGCCAACCGGTTGGCGGCTTATTTGAGAGCGCAGTTTGTTTTACAACCGGACGATCTGATCGGGCTTTGCCTGGAAAGATCGGAGCGCATGATCGTGAGTATCCTGGCGGTATTGAAAGCCGGAGCCGCCTATGTACCGCTTAGCCCCGATATGCCCGCAGAGAGAATGCTCTGGACGATAGAAAATATTCATTCCCGCGTTATTTTGACGGAGTTGGGCACGCAAGAGGCGCTGGCCAAACTGATTGATCCACAAAAGACGGCGCTGCTGTGCGTGGACGATCCTGAGTTGATTGCGCAGGCTGCCAGCCACCCGGTGGTTAATGTGGCAACCCAAACCAGACCTGACAATCTGATTTATGTCATCTATACCAGCGGGACGACGGGCACCCCTAAAGGGGTGATGATTGAGCATCACTCTGTCGCCAATCTCGTGGAGGCGCAGCGGAGTATCTTTGGCACTGAGATCTGCCAGGCCGGAGAGCCGACAAAAAGTTACCTCTTCTATTCAAATTATACCTTTGACGCGCATGTCCTGGATGTGTTCAGCCCGTTGCTGACCGGCCATTGCTTACATGTCTTGTCTAAAGAGATACGTTTGAATTTCGCGGCGCTGGCTGCCTACATTAAACAACATGCCATTGATATCGGCTTTGTGCCTCCAGCGCTGCTAAATAACAATGAAACACTGGGGCTTTCCACGCTAATCCTGGGAGGGGAGGTAGCCAGTAGCAGCGTGATAGAGCGCTATAGCGCTCAGGGGGTAAAAATAGTTAACTGCTATGGCCCAACGGAAACCACGGTCTTTGTCACCCGGAACGTTTACCAAACGGGCGATAGCAATACCCTCATTGGTCGGCCGATAGGCAATGCCGACGCTTATATTCTGGACAGTTGTCTACGGCCGCTCCCTGCGGGTGCTGTGGGTGAACTCTATATCAGTGGTGACTGTGTAGGCCGTGGCTATTTAAATAACCCAGAGGCGACTCGTCAGGCGTTTATCGTCAATCCATTGCAAAGCGATGAAGATAAAGCGCGAGGACGTCACGATCGGCTGTATAAAACGGGCGATTTAGTCCGTTACCTGAACGACGGTAAGATTGACTATATTGGGCGTAATGATGCCCAGGTGAAGATCCGTGGCTTCAGGATCGAATTGGCCGAAATCGAAAACTGTCTGGCCGAATACCCACATATTGAACAGGTAGTGGTCCTGGCGCTGGAGCATGACTCGGGGCAAAAGTACCTGGTAGCCTATTATGTTGCACCAGACGCATTGCCAGCAGATGTGCTGTCTGAGCATCTGCAACAGCGTTTACCTGCCTATATGATCCCCACAGCGTTTGTTCATTTAACGGCATTGCCGATGAACATGAACAATAAGTTGGATCGCAAAGCCTTACCTCTGCCGATATTAACGGATGAGGTGAACTACGTGGCCCCAGCCAACGAGAGTGAAATGCTGATCTGCCGCGTATTTGCGGAGGTATTACAGCTTAAGGATTATGCGGTGGGGGTCACCGATGACTTCTTCCGTTTAGGCGGGGACAGTATCAGCAGTATCCAACTGGCGAACAAACTCAAAAAGTTATCTGGCCACCATCTCACGGTGAAGGACATCTTTGCCCACAGAACGGCCAAAGCATTGAGCACTTACCTGCTGCAACGTCAGGGTGACAATTTGCCGGTTATCCAGTCAGAGGCAGGTATGCTGGCGGATGAGCTACCCTTGGCGCCGATCCAGCGCTGGTTCTTCCAGGCCGTAGAGTCAGGGAAATTGCCTGATGCTGGGCATTGGAACCAGGCATTTATGGTTAAAGTGCCCACGTTAAACGTTGAGCTACTGCGTTTGAGCGTGGCGAAACTGGTTGAATACCATGATATTTTGCGGGCCGTTTACCCGAAAGGTGCCGCTGCCGGCCACTATCGTCAAACGATAGCGACGTTGCCATTTGATGCGATCAATCAACAGGACTTCACAGCCGTTCAGCTCGATGCGCAGTTGACGGCCTGGCAGAACCGTTTTTGCCTGACAGAAGGGCCACTGTTCCATATCGGTTATATTGCGGGCTACGCTGACGAGACTGCGCGTATCCATGTGGCGGTACACCATCTCAATATTGATGCGGTCAGCTGGCGGATTATTAACCAAGACTTACGCACGCTTTACCAGTTCTTTGCTGCACAAGGCGATAACCTGGATGCGACGGTTGATGCGCAAACTATCCTGGGCCAGAAAGGCACGAGTTACCGCCAATGGGTCAACTCACTGCAAAACTACCCAGCCGTTGCCGTGAACAACCATAGGGATGAGAGGCATTACTGGGATAACCTGACCACGGATTTGGACGGCTGGCACCAGCGTTTGGACGCCCATCGCGTGGGGACGCTCAATCGTACGATGATAAGCCTGTCGCCAGAGCACACCGGTTGTCTGTTGCGAGACCTTCATCATGTTTATCACACCGAGGTGAACGATATTCTGCTGACCGTACTGGCGGATGCGTTGTCGCAGGTGGTTGGCGGTGACAGCCAGTATGTCCTGCTGGAAGGACATGGCCGAGAGGCGATATTTGACGATGTGGATATCAACAATACCGTCGGTTGGTTTACCTGCATGTATCCGGTCAATCTGCGTATTGAGCAGCGTGACCTTGTACGCAATTTACCGCTGATTAAAGACAGGCTACGAACCCCTCCTCACCATGGCTTAGGCTATGGCGTGCTGGTTGGCTATGATGCGCAGGCATTGCCCGCCGTGACCTTCAACTACCTTGGCCAGTTCGATGGTGATGAACGGGATGGCGAGTGGGCGTTTGTTCAGGAATCTACGGGGTCGGCATTATCAGCGAATAACCGCACAACGGACTTCTTAGCGCTGAACGGCGGTGTGCTCAATGGCCAATTACAGTTCCTGGTCGAGGGTGATCTCAGCCCGGAACAGCTCGAACTGTTTGCCACGACTTATCGCCAGCGGTTAATCCAGTTGATCGACGAGCTTAAGCGGTCAACTCGCTCTTATCTCACCGAGTCTGATGTTAAGGGTGTGGTCTCCGGTGAATTGTTAGCGCGCCTCCAGCAGGATGAAGAGGTGGCGGCGATTTATCCGGCTAACAGCCTGCAACAAGGATTTATTTATCATTACGTTCTGCAAGGCGATATCGACAACGCCTACCGTACGCAAATGGTCTGGCACTATCGCAATGCGTTGGATGTCGAGCTGTTAAAACGGGCGTGGCAATGCAGCCAGGCGAAATATCCGGCGCTGCGGCTAAGATTCTCCTGGCAGGAAGAGTTTGTGCAGATTGTCGATAAGCAAGGCACCTTTGGTTGGCAGTTTATCGATATCAGTGAGCAGGACGAACGTGCAAGAGCAAGCACCGTGGCTGAACTCGTCAAGCAGGATCAGCAGACCCATTTCGATTTGTCTGCTAGCGGGTTATTCCGGCTGTATATCGTTAAGTGCGCGGACGATCACTATATTTGTCTGTTTAATAACCATCACGCCATTCTGGACGGCTGGAGCCTGCCGATCTTGCTCAATGACGTGCACCAAAATTATCTGGCCCTGCAACAGGGAAGCGCGCCGGAGCAAGCCGCAGATCAAAGCTATCTGGAGGCACAGGCATTGCTACAGACGGTTAGCCAGGAAACCGAGCAGTTCTGGCAACACTATCTGGGTGGCTTGGAGGTGCAAGAGAATCTCACCGGCCTGCTAAAGCCGGAGATGAAACACGTCAGTTTAAGTGAATATAAACACCTGCAAGATCCCCAGACGGTATCGACCGCATTGGCTGGTGAGCTTTACCACGGGTTGAAGGCGCTCTCGCGGCAGCATGGCGTGACGTTGAATGCGCTGATGCAGTATTGCTGGCACCAACAGCTCAGTCTTTATAGCCATGCGGACGTGACGATCGTGGGCATGACGGTGTCTGGCCGTAACCTGCCGGTGGAGGAGATTGAACGCTCTGTTGGTCTATATATCAATACGTTGCCTGTCGTTCTGGCACACACCGATGAGGCGATCATCGAGAATGTCAAACGCCTGCAGGCCCATATTAATGACATCAATAGCTACAGCAATATCAGCCTGATCACACTGCAAAAGGCGGGGGTACGTCTGTTCAACTCGCTATTCGTGTTTGAAAACTATCCGGTGCCTGCCGATAACGGCGAGAGCCTGTTCAAACTCGAGTTTGAGGACAGTGATGAAAAACTGGATTACCCGCTGGGCATCATGGTGTATGAACAGGATGGGCGGATTGAGTTCAAGATCAACTATGCGGGCGAGCTGTTCAGCCGTTCGGCCATTGAGGGCGTGCTGCAAGGAATACGGCTCACCGTACAGCAGTTGATCGCAGACCCGGCCATTGCTCCCCAGAAGTTATCGCTGCTGACGCAGGACGACTATACGCAGCTGGTAGCAAACCAGCCGCGGGTTCAGGTTGCCGTGGAGCGAAATAAACTGGTCGGTCAGATGTTTGAAGAGCAGGCAGCCAGAACGCCTGATGCTTTGGCATTGGTATATCAGGATACGCGTTTGACGTATTGCGAGTTAAATCAGCGGGTGAACCAGTTGGCGGCTTATCTGCAGGCGAACTTTGCGATACAGCCTGACAGCGCGATTGCCCTCTATTTTGATAAGTCGACCCATATGGTCATTGCCATGCTGGCCGTGCTCAAGGCCGGGGCGGCCTACGTCCCGATTAGCCCTCAGGCACCGTTGGAGCGCTTGAGCCTGCTGGTCGACGACATTAAGCCGGTGCTGATCCTGACGCAGCAGCATTATGGTGCACGCATCGCTGGCTGTGGTTTCCCTCTGCTGGATATTGATAACCCGCAACTGGCCAACAGGCTGGCGCAGCTCGATGACAGCAACGTGCAGTCACGCACCCAGCCAGACGATTTGGCTTATATCATCTATACCAGCGGAACCACTGGCCGGCCAAAAGGGGTGATGATTGAACATCACTCGTTAATCAACCTGGCGCAAGGGCAGTCAGACCTGCTAGGTATGCCTACGGGCTATGAGCAGGCTGCCAGGCTAAACACGCTGTGGTATTCGGAATATGTTTTCGATGCCCATGCGCTGGATGTCTTCTGTGCCTTGTTGAATGGCCATTGCCTGCATATTCTGCCAGAACACCAACGTCTCGACTTTATCGCGCTCTCTGCCTATATCAGGGATCACGCCATCGAGTTCGCCTTTATTCCTCCGGCGTTACTGGCACAAAATGAACTCCTGGAGCTGTCCACGCTGGTTGTTGGCGGCGAGTGTCTCGACGCGGCGATGATTGACCGCTACTGTGAGGCCGGAGTCCGGTTGATCAACGGTTACGGGCCTAGCGAAACCACCGTTTGGGCGACGGCGCGGATCTATCAACCTGGCGATGCCAATACCAATATCGGCAAGGCGATCAACAACGTTGGTGTTTATCTGCTGGATCGCCACCTGCGCCCCGTCCCACAAGGGGCGATCGGTGAGCTGTATATCGGTGGCGCTGGCGTTGGGCGCGGCTATCTGAATAATCCGCAGGCGACAGCGGACGTGTTTATTGCCAATCCGTTCCGCAGTGATGCCGAACGTAGCCGTGGTGAAAACGCCCGCCTTTACAAAACCGGGGACCGGGGCCGTTATATGCCGGACGGTAACATCGAATACCTGGGCCGCAATGACTTCCAGGTTAAAATCCGTGGCTTCCGTATTGAACCGGGGGAGATCGAAGCCCGGTTGAACGACCATCCTGCCATCCAGCAGGCGCTGGTCCTGGCGAGCACGAACCCGGCGGGGCATACCCATCTGACGGCGTACTACGTCGCGCAGGCCCCTTTGGAACAGGAGATGTTGCGCGCCCATCTGCAACAGGTTCTGCCGGACTACATGGTACCGTCTGCCCTGGTTCACCTGCTATCGCTACCGATGACCGTCAACGGCAAGGTCGATCGTGCCGCCTTGCCGGTCCCGACGTTTGAGGTGCAGGCAGATCGGGTGGCACCGGAGACGGCGACCGAGCAGCAACTGGCCGAGGTCTTCGCCGAACTGCTCGCCATCCCGCAGGACAGCCTCAGCGTGCTGGACGACTTCTATCGCCTGGGGGGCAACAGCATTCTGGCGATCAAGCTGGTGGGCCGTTTGACCCGAGCGTTAGAAAAAAGCGTGCATGTCTCTGACCTGTTCCGCCTGAGATCCATCCGGGCGCTGGCGGCATTTATTGACAATACCGCGCAGGGCTGCGGGGTCATCCAGGCACCGTCGATCGCCCGGCCTGAGGAACAGCGGCTGTCGTTTGCCCAGGAGCGCCTGTGGTTTATCGACCGCTATGAAGAAGGCAGCAACGCCTACAACATCCCACTTACGCTCAAGCTGCAGGCCGGTACCGATCCGCAGAAAGTGGCCCAGGCCTTGATGAAGGTGGTTGACCGGCACGAAGTGCTGCGCACCCTGATCCTGTGCGATGACGACGGGCAGGGGTATCAACATATTCTGCCAGCAGAGACATTCTCACTGACCGTACCGCACGAAACATGTGACAGCGTACAAGCGTTGCATACACGGCTGCACGAGCATCAGCACCGGGTGTTTGACCTGGCGCAGGAATGCCCGATTGTGGCCCAGTGCTATACGCTGGCGGGAGCAGACTACTTCAGCATCGTTATTCACCACATCGCGTTTGATGGCTGGTCGGTGGATCTGCTGTTAAAAGAGTTGCTGCACTATTACCGCGTGTTCACCGGAGAGGCCAGCAATGAACTCCCGGCACCGCCGGTGCAGTACCGGGAATTTGCGCTGTGGCAGCGCCAACACCTGCAAGGGGCCACGCTGGACAAGCAACTGGCCTACTGGCACGGGCAACTGGCGGACCATGAGCCGCTCAACCTGCCGACGGACCATGTGCGCCCACTGCAATTGGACTACCGCGGCGACGATATCACCTTCCAACTGGATGCGGCGACCAGTGCCGAACTGCGGGCGTTGGCCGCCTCGTTGAACGTCAGCCTGTACACGGTATTGCTGAGCGGCTATTACCTGCTGCTGGGCGTTTACAGTAACCAGCGGGATATCGTGTTGGGGACGCCGATAGCGGGCAGGCATTACCCGGGGGTGGAAGACACCATGGGCCTGTTCGTCAATACGCTGGTCCTGAGAAGGCAGATAGACGTCAGCCAAACGGTCAGAGAATTTATTAGCGAAACGGGCCAGCAGGTCAGTGAAGCGCATACCCACCAGGATCTGCCTTTCGAAAAGCTGGTGGAAGTGCTGAAAACGGAGAAAGACAGTTCAAGGCACCCGATCTTCCAGGTGATGTTCAGTCTCCAATCGTTTGGCGCAGCGGGACGCACCGAAGGAGAAAGCCTGTTTGAGCAGTATGACGCGCAAGAAGGGGCGTATCGGGCGGCGAAGTTCGATTTGACCGTGATGCTGGATGACAGTGAAGAGGCGATCGGTGGCGTCTTCAACTATGCGACGGCCCTGTTCAACGGGCAAACGATGAAGAACTACATCGCGACCTACCAGCATATCCTGCGCCAACTGGGTACGCTGTGCAGTCAGGGGCGTTCCCTCGCTGAGCTTCAGTACCTGGATTCGGCGCAATACGAGCAAATCATTTTCCAAGGGAACCGCACCGAATGCGACTACCCACGGGAGATGACGATCCACGGGATGTTCGAGGCGCAGGTAGCAAGAACCCCAGAGAATATCGCTCTGGTGTTTGAGGGTGTGAGCCTGACCTATCGGCAGTTGAATGAACGGGCTAACCGCTTGTCGGTTTACTTGAGAGAACGCTTTGCTGTCCGCACCGGCGATCTGGTGGCGCTGTGTTTAAACCGCTCTGAGCATATGCAGGTCGCGATACTGGCCATTCTCAAGGCGGGGGGCGCTTACGTTCCACTGGATCCGCTGGCACCGGATGACCGGGTCAGTTACATGTTGGACAATGCCGGTATCGATATCATCTTAACGGCACACCCCGGCGATGAGAAAGCCGCAGCGCTAGCAGCAACCGGCAGAACCGTTATCGATGTCGCCGATCGGGAAACGTCATCCGATATTGCCCGCTACCCAGGCGAAAACCAGCCTTCATCGGTGCGGTCTAGCGATTTGGCTTACATCATCTATACCAGCGGCACCACGGGCAATCCTAAAGGCGTCATGCTAGAGCATCACAGCGTGATCAACCGTATTGTCTGGATGCACAAGCAATATCCGATCACGGCGCAGGATCGTATCTTGCAAAAGACCAACTACACCTTCGATGTTTCAGTGTGGGAGCTGTTCTGGGCTAACTGGTACGGGGCCTGTATCGTTTTTGCCTCGCAGGAGGCCTATAAAGATAATGTTTATCTGGCAGAACTGATTGAACAGCAGCAGGTAACGACGCTCCATTTCGTCCCTTCAATGCTGTCGGCATTCCTTGAAACCCTGGAAGGGCAGAGCGCCTTGCAGGCAAAACTGGGCAGCCTTAACTACCTGTTTTGCAGCGGAGAGGCGTTAAACGTGGGGGAAGTCAGAAAATGCCAGCGCTTATTGCCGCATTGCCAGATCCACAATCTCTATGGCCCAACGGAAGCGACGGTGGATGTGCTGTTCTACGACTGTAACGCTCGCTCCATCAAGGATGTGTTAATCGGTAAGCCGATCGACAATACTTCCGCCTACGTGCTGAATGCACAACTGCAACCCATTCCACCGGGGGCAATTGGCGAGTTATTCATTGGTGGCGTCGGTGTCGCTAGAGGTTACATGAATAATAAGTTATTGACGGACAAGGCTTTCCTAAGCAATCCATTCCAGAGCAATGAGGAAAAACGACGAGGTTACAATGGCCGGATGTATAAAACCGGCGACGTGGTACGCTATTTAGCCGATGGTAATATCCAATATCTGGGCCGCAATGACTTCCAGGTTAAAGTGCGCGGTTACCGTATTGAGCTGGGCGAAATCGAGACGCGCCTGGCCAGTTATCCGGACGTTAATCATGCGGTGGTGATCGCCAGCGAACGTGGCAGCAACGATAAATATCTGGTGGCGTATTATGTTGCCGCGCAGGAAATTTCCACCGAAAAGCTATGCGATCATCTGCGGGAAACCCTGCCAGATTATATGGTGCCTAGCGTATTTGTTCATTTGACGGCGCTGCCGGTGACCTCCAACGGTAAGTTGAACAGAAGGTTGTTACCTGAGCCGCAAATAACCCATTCCGTGACCTATGTGGCACCGGAAAACAAGGTTGAAAAAACGCTGTGTGAGTTACTCGCCGATACGCTGCAAGTTTCCTTTGAGGCAATCAGCATGGAGGATAACTTCTTTGCGCTGGGCGGCAACAGCATCCTGGCGATGAGGCTGAACAACCGGATTAACCAGGTGCTGAGGGTGAAAATACGTCTGCTTGATATTATCAATGCGCGCACCCTAGGCGAGTTATCGCAAGCCATTGCACAGGCTCAAGGGAAGTCCTTTGAGGTGATCGTGCCATTTAATTCGGTAACGCAAAAACCACAGATGTTTATGGTTCACCCTGGGATGGGGAACTGTTCGGTTTACCAATCCTTGGCCAATAGGCTGAGTGAGCGTTACTGCTGTTATGGGGTTGACTCATATAACTTCTATCATGAGCAGAAGATCGAGCAGCTTGATGAGTTGGCGCGTTATTATCTGGAGCATATCGATCGCATTCTTGATGTCAGCCAACCGGTCACCTTATTAGGCTGGTCGTTGGGCGGGAAGATTGCACTGGAGATCGCGGCCTATTTAGAAGCGCGTGGGGTTAAGGCGATCACGGTCTATCTGCTGGATACCTGGTTGTTAAGTGAAGATCATTATCAGCGCAATGAGTCATCCTTTAACCTGGACTCTATGATGGAGCGGTTACAAATTCCACATTATTTAAGACATAATGTCGAATCGGTTGTTATAAGCGATAAGGTGTTGAATATACAGCCACTATCTGCCGTATTAAAACATACTAAGATCGTGTTGTTTAAGGCGATGGAGGAGATCGGTTATGAGGAGTATCAACAATACCGGTTTAACAACGTTGATACTGGTGTTGAAAACGCCGCCCAACTACAGCTGTTTGAAATAGCAGCCAGTCACTTTACCTTGCTAGAAAAGGAGGATGAGTTGATTAGCCACATCCGCTAATTGCTTTCTTGGCGCTGGGCAGGGGTTCTATTACCTGCCCAGCATGCTGTAGGTGAAGGGCTAAACAACATGACCAATTATATCTACTGCTCTCGTATTGACGAGCTAAGCAGCGAACTGCTTTATTCGCAACGGGATTATCTTGATAAAGACCAACGGATCCTCTTCGATCGGTTTAGATTTGATGACGACAAACGTCGGACGTTATTAGGGAGAATGCTGCTACGTTATGCGTTAAAAAAACATGAAAGGTATCAGGGAAGTCATTTTCCCAAGCTGCACTATAACCGCTATGGCAAACCTGCGGTGATGGGGATGAAAGGGGCTTTTAATCTTTCCCATGCGGGGGACTGGGCCGTGTGTGCCTATACTACGCAGGGGGATATCGGCGTTGATGTGGAAAAAAGAGTCCCGATTGACATACATGACTATCGGGATGTGCTCACCCCTGAGGAGTTTACACAACTTGTTCAGGGGGAAAACGTTGATTTCTTTCGTCTGTGGTCATTGAAAGAAGCCATCATAAAAGCGGATGGCCGGGGTTTTGCTTTATCTCCGACCACGTTTACCTTACCTCACCCTTTTGCCAATGGCTTAACCGTCGACGTGGCTGAAAAACGTTGGTACTTGTACTCACAGGATATTGGGGAGGAATACGTATTATCCAGCGCCTCAACATCCTATGAAACCGCACTGTTTTCGTTAGCCTTTGACACTTTGTTGGCCTGAGTTACTCGTTGCCGTCTCTGCCAAAGCCATACGGGCTGGTCGCTCAGCTCTGGCAGACAAAAGCGCTGTCCTTGTCCAACAAATAAGGGCGCAAATAGGCAACCGTGCTGCACATCGGCAAGATATCTGCTGACAGCGTTATCCCCAATGTTTCGATCAGGTATTTTCTACGCTGCTGCATCCGCTGCCATAGCTGTGGATACTGCTGTTGGATCTCCAACTTAAGCTGTTCATCTGCCAGTAGCACGGTGCTTTCGGCAGAAACGCCGCCAAAGTTGGGCACTGAAGGAATGATATCAATCTGCAGGATCATACCGCTCAACAGCTTTTGCTGTGAGCCTTGATAAATGGGTGAAGACATCCACTCTTCTTCAGCGGTCAAGTGCCCTGGGCACAGTGACCAACCGTACTTTGAGCGCGGTAAGACCGCTTCCACGTGATCAAACAGCTCGCCGCCACGCATGCCAACGCTAATCACTTCAAGCCAGTGGGCATAGGCAGAGAAGTAGGGCTTGGCGACCGCATCCAGATAGTTTTTTGCCTCTGTTGATAACTCACCATTAGCATTTACCGCATAACCCGCCCGGCTGGAGGCACCGCCGCGATAGCCTACGGTTAACGAGATCGTATTACCGTACTTCACGGTGTTGTCGGTTGGGAACAGGTTACCCTTGATAAAGCGTGGGCCGCTGGCAGCAATGGTGACAATACTCGGGTGCTGGCCAAAGCGTACCAGGCAATCCCCTAACTGCTGCTCTGTGACGCCTGGCGCCAGCTTATTCATCGCATCCAGAATGCAATCGGAGGCTAATGCAGCACCATACTCGTAGTGAGCCACCTCGTTGGCATTATTGACCGTTCTGACCCCGTGCTCGCCGATAAACAAGTCGGTCTCATTGGATAAGCAGGCTTCATCACCGACAATGTTGCGGAGGGTATCGACAATAAATGACGGGAGGTCATAGATTTTCTTGTCGATCTCTGGCCCGTTGGTAAACATCTTCCAGCCAACCAGGCCGGTGCGGGCATTTTCCCGAATGCCGGCTTCAACCAGCAGTTCCTTAATCGACTTATCGCTTCTACCGGGTTGATTTGGCAATGAAAATTGAGATAGGTGTACCGCCTTGGCCTGGATCCGCGCTTTGCTGACCTTATTGAGATTCTCGTTCCCCAGCACCAGCGTCATTTCGCCATCGGCGTTGATAATCAACAAGGCTTCTTCAAAGCGGGTGAAAAAGCCGACCAGATATTCAAAATTGCCACCGTGCTCGACATCACAGTAAATCACCAGTTGATCAAGCCCACGTTGCTTCATCCTGCTGAGGATGTTGGTTTTTCTTTGTTGGATGGTTTCGTCCGTTAGTGCAACGGGCACGCCAGAACAGTCCTTTTGTGGCTGTGGGATGGTTTTTAAGCTTACTTGCTGGTTTTTCATCTGACCCTCTTTTGCCAAGTGGGAGTTCGTACAGCCTGTTGATCAGGCCATAACATCGAAAATATAGTTGAGACTTATCTCGCAGTGTTAAACAGCTAAAAATCAGCTTAACGTTAATTTGATCACAGTTTCTACTTTTATAGATTTGATTTCTTGCATTCATTTATCAAACTGTTAGCGTATCGGACTGTAAATTAGGATTGTTACTGTTTAACAGGCAAAACCTAAACCTCTGGTGGTGTTGGCTATTAGTTAGCACGCCACCAGAGGTTTAGGTTTTTTTTTGCCTGAAAATCAGCTGATACAACAAGCAGGTAGCAGAGGATATTCCTGTAACGGATAAAGAAGGCAACGATGAAAAATATGAATAACTAGGGAAAGAGTTATGGATGGAGATAGGGTCCATCTACGGAAGGCCAATAATGATACAAACTAAAACCATTGAGGAAATAACCATGAAACGGTTTTCACTATTACTTGCTCTATTGTCTTCACTTATTTTTAGTCCGCTTTTGGCTTACGCTGAAACCGTAGGTGATAATACAGTCACCATTTATGTCACCCGTCATGGGAAAACCATGTTTAATACCGTACATCGGGTTCAGGGTTGGGCAGATACCCCGTTGACTACCGCAGGCGTTACGGTTGCTGAACAACTTGGCAAGGGCCTAAAAGGTATTGAATTTAAAAAGGTATATGCCAGCGATCTGGGGCGAGCGCGTCAAACTGCGCGTATCATATTAGCCGCAAAAGGGCAGCAGTTGAACATCGTTGAAAGCGAGAAACTGCGTGAGTTCTGCTTCGGCATTTATGAAGGCGATCTCGATGCCAATATGTGGGGAGCCATCGCCACCAAGCTTAGCTATGAGTCGGAAAAAGCGCTATTCGGTGATTTTGCCAATGGAAAGTTGCCATTTGACAAGATGTTCGGCGGTGTTGCTCTGGTCGATACCAGCGGTGAAGCTGAAACGTTTGCCACCGTCAAAGCACGTATGCAATCCGAGCTAAAAACGATTGCTGAGGAAACGGCAGCTCAAGGGGGCGGTAACATACTCCTGGTTTCACATGGCGCAGCCATTCTGGCCATGGTAGCGGATATGAGCTCTACACCCATTGTCGCGCCACTGTCTAATGCTAGCGTTACGCAGATTACTTATAAAAACGGTGAATTTACCGTGGGTGAACTGGGCGATATGAGCTATGTAGAAAAAGGTGCAAAGCTCTGATTGGGCGGTGAGCTAAAGGAAATATAAGCTTCTGGGTAGGCCTTGGCTTCGAGTGGCTGTTTGTGAACAACGATTTTCTAGGATGTTCCCATCAGCACTGTCAAGCAATAGCGGCGATGCAGGAACGGATGGCCTGAATATCAGGGGGGCCGTTCCATCATGTTGGCCCGTGCAAAAAAAGACTGGGTGGGTCCATAGGGAGTTGATCAGTGGGTTGGGATTGGGAGCGTGAAATGCGGTTAGAATCGTTTAGGTTGTGGGTGTGGAACTAAAAATCCTTAATTTTTCCCCTACTCAATTCTAGGCGAGCTGCTTTGACATGCGATAATTGTGAATAGGGACATTGTTTATACTGAAGTCGTTACGGTTATCAATGTGAAAACCTTGACGTTCAAATAGATAACGCGCCGATTCGCTTGCTTCGACAAACAATAGCACCATCCCCTTTTTTCGGGCCGCAGCCTCTAAAGCTTGGTAAACGGCAGTGCCCACTCCGGTACCCACCCAGTCTGGATGGGTGTAGAGATGATCGATGTGTCCGTTTAATTCCAGGTCACCGTATCCTATTATCTGGCCTGAATCATCTTCGGCAACAAAAATGATGCGATCTTGAGCCTTTTGTAAATACGTCTCTGGCGCTGGTTTTGCTGGGCTCCAAACCATAACTTGTTCATGGCTATAGTCTTTGATAGCAGCTTTATGCACTGACGTATGAAAAATTGTGGCAAGTGCGGTGGCATCGGATTTTTTAAAGGGGCGGATTTTCACAACTTATAACCTCCACGTTTAACATGAAATACCATTCAATCATACTTTTAATACTATTTCACTGTGAGTGTATCATGACACTCACTATACGGTGTTGAATAGTAAAAGCATAGATGAAGGGATGCCCTTGGCAAGGTTACGCCAACCGCCTTTGAAAGCATTCCTAATGCCAAGGGAATAGTGTAGTCTCGTTAGTCATGAACGATGTCTTTTACACATTAAATAAAAATTACTGAATCTAAAAATCAACCCTGCCACTCGCCACTTCAGTATGGTTGAGTAAAGTTGCTACGCCAGTGTTATCATGGATTTTCGTGTTGGAGCATTAAATAGAAACATCATTTTCAGTCGTTCTGCTTCCACGTCAGCTTTGAGTAAGTTGTTATTTAGACAGAGTCCATATCGATACATGGTGATTATTGCATCGTTTGGACAACCCACTGCCTGAAGGGACTCTCGTAGTTTAAAGACCAGTTGGTTGTATTTGTTTTCATGGGTCGAATTGTTATCCCCCCACAAGTATCTCATTATGTCATTTTTATAATTGACATTGCCAATTAAACATAAAAGCAAGTTTCTTTGCTTAGTTGTCAACCTAACCTTTTTGTTTGTCGATTTTAAACAAAAAAGATCATCTTTCAATATGATATTATCATTTTCGAACTTGCTGTAATTTTTAATTAAAGTCTTCATGGAACTCTTAACCTTATATTTTTAAATTTACCTATATGCGATTCCCTGTGTATGAAATGGTTGGTTGAATATAAAAAGCAAGCAGCTACCCAACCACCACTCAACGATGATTAGGATAATTCTTGCTTGACTCGGTTAGCTATCTATAAGAATAAATACGGATTTTATATTTTTTTATTCTGATACTTTCCTGTTTGATAGGTTTTTGTTCTGATTTTGTAGGGCATGGGCAATAGGCGTTATGGGGGGCGGATTAATATCTGCATTCAGTAATAGAGCCCCCCTTCTATCGGAGAAGAGGGAAAGGCTCGGTTTAATTATTTTCGGTTGTACACATCAGGATGGGCTTGATCGGTGTGGTGATAATATAGTCGTTACTGTTGGTCTTGGAGATTTTTATTTTTATCACATCTTCGGTGAGTACTTTGGCAATTCGGGAGTCACTTACATCTCTAGGGCCAAGGGTGAGTGAGTAAAAATCACCTTCTTCAGTATAGGTAAAGTTGATGGTTTCACTTTGAGCAACAAGTTGGTTTTCATCTTCGCAAACTGAGGTTCCAGATATAATAATGTATCCTGTGCCATCATCCTTCATTGCGAAGAAAAAATTAGAGGCACTTTTTCTTGTGCAGGGCAAAAGTTCGGCATCATCCCAAACGTACATCTGTGCCCTACAATTAAAACTTGTGGGGATTGTTTCATAATTATAGAGTCTCATTGCCGAGGATATCAAGGCTATCGCCAAGGCTGTTGCCATGATAACGAGATAGGTGCGCTTTTTCATTTAAAACTGTGCTCTTTATAGTTAATACATTGCGCCGAACTATTGTAAGGGCAGTAGCTTATTATCTGAGTAATTGTATCGCGCCCCATGGCATCCTTAATTTCGCTATAGAAAAAATAGACATTAGATTTTAATTGGTGGCAGCTAATTTTTTTCATTTTCAAAAAATCTTCAATACGGGTTTTAATATACTCTTTGCTCAAGGATTTTGTATCGTTATCGGTTACATAAAATCGACATTGTTCGACACTAAGGACTTCTTCACGAAAAGAGGAAAGATCCATTTTTTCATAAAAATTTGGGAAGCCGATAATGAGCAAGATTAAAAACAGGAATGCAGTTATTTTAAAAAATGGAATGGGTTGAGGATTATTTTGGGGTGACAATGGCGCTAAAGATTTTGGCTTTATTGATGTTAACTCATCCTGAGAGGGACTTGTTTCCCCTGCGCGAGCGAGCGAGGTGACAGAGTTTGCAGTGAACATCAATCCTTTTTTGGGTATGGTTTTAATAATGTCGTCACAACCGCATTTGGCCAGTGATTTTCTTAAAATTGAAATGTGGTTATTCAAGTTGTTATTAGAGGAGTCCAGACCTTGGTTTTCCCACACTTCCTTTAGCAGATGATGTCTGGTGAGCAACTGGTTATTGTTATTGACGAATTGAAGTAAAATGCTGTTATTAACCCTGGTTAAAATAAGGGTATCTGAGTGGTGCTCTGGCGAATAGAGAGTGGCCGATAGCGGGTCGTACTTTAAATGCTCATTGATTACGTAGATCATCGGGCTCTCACTTTCGCAGGATTTTGGTCATTTGGATCGGTAACACTTTAACTTCCATTCAAAGGAATAGGAATATTATTGTATTTGAGTTTTTGAAATATTCAACTCATTAGGTTATATCAATGATGGTAGTGTGGTTATTATTGAAGGAAAGACGGCTTAGTGATTGCCCCTTGCTCTCTCACTTTTGTTATAGGATGATGTTTTTTAAAATGAAAATGGTGGTGGTGAAATGAACTTATGTTCTCCTTATAACGGCGAAGTATAGCAAGAAACATCCTATAACAAGTGCATTAATTAAAAAATATAAATTATCTTAAGCATTTAGACGTAACGGGTTACCTTCAACGGCGTAACCGATAGGGCGCTTTTCTGAGCCGTATTGGCGATAATGTAGGGGAGTACAGCCTACCTCTGCAGCGACTAATGTACTCGGTTTACCGTCAAGTAGCGGATGTGGTTAATGACCCATCGCAGCCACGGTTCAGGAGCGACGCCCGCAGGCAACGGCCATCATTATGCTACAGGTGCATTCCATCAGCAGGGGGATCGGCTGGCAATTCGCATTGGTTCATGAAAATGTCTCTTCTTGGTTATTTAGGCCGCCATTGCGCAGCCAATAGAACAGTTCAGAATTACGTTGAAGCCCCAGCTTACCCATGGCATTACGTTTGTGTGCACTGATGGTTTTGGGGCTCAAGGAGAGAAAGCGTGCGACCTGGCTGAGGCACATACCATGCTGAATGGTCGACAAAACCTGCTTTTCCCGCAAAGTTAGGGCTTTGCCACAACACGGACAGTCGGGGCGATCGGATGTCTGCGCGCCAAACCTCCACACCCGCTCCACTTCTAGCAGCATTTCCTCGCAATCAATATCTCGGTGGATCATGCCTTGTATGTATAGGCATGCTGGTAGCATTCGCTGACGGTGACAGGTGTTGGCAGTGTCTTGTATGGCGATCACTTTCGATTTGGCAAGTGTGTGGTGATTCTGACAAAATTGTGCGCCGTGTTGTGTGTCGACGTTCTGAAAAATGAGGTCGGCACTATAGCCGCGATGATCGTTGATAAAAAACCGAGGCGTCAGTCCTTGGTTGGTGAAGTATTGCCGCAACACCGCTTCCAGACCTTTGGCAAAATAACGGTTGGTATCAGATATCATGATGGTCAGAGTAGGGATCATTGCTTACTTCCATTTGTGTGTGAAAGGGGAGTCGAAGAACATAGAAGATTCCACCAGTTCGAGTAATAAACAGCGGGCCTTATAAATACCGATGCCATGCCGAACAGTTATTTCCCGTGGGTTTAGCCACTCCTCGGATAAAGAAAATACCAAGGAGGACCCGTTTGGCGGATGAGGTAATTTGGACAGTAAATTCAAAAGGTTTCGCTGCCTATCGCGTAGAGCGATTGGCATTAAAAAGGAATGAAGAGACATTTCTCTATTGCTCCAACTTTCTGGCTAACAACTACCGGTACTGCATAAGAATGTCCTTAATAATAGAGGGGGATCCCATAATAGTCTGGTGCATCCTTTAGCTATCTGTGTATGTCTCATTCTTAAATGCTTGCACCGAGGCCGCCTCCCATGCCTCTGGTTATCATACGGATTTTTCTGAATTTTAGAAGTTTAATGTCGCAAAATAAATAAATTCGGGATAATAATCTATTTTATCATTAATTTATGGTTTGTTGTGCTTTTGATGGTTTGGAAAAAGTAATAGCAGTGAAGGGTTATTGCGTTTTTTAATCAATCTATATTTCAGGGGTTTTCTGTGTGCGTTTTTTTTGTAATGATTATTGCGACGAGGAGGAGGTTGGAATACTCACCAATAGGATTGAGTGGGTTTTTCTTTTTAAGATTGTCTTGTTAATCGTTTATATACTATTAACCGGCGATACATCTCATCGCGTAATGATGTTTTTCAATACACTTAAAACAAGGAAATAGATCACATGTTTATGAAGAAAACGCTGCTGGCTGCCGTTATTGCTTTGGGCTCTGTCTCTGTGGCGCAAGCCGGTGAACTGGGTCATGGTAAAGTCACTTTCAACGGATCCATTATTGATGCGCCGTGCTCAATTTCAGCCAAGTCCATCGACCAGACCGTTGAGCTAGGCCAAATTTCAAATGTTTCTCTGAAAGGTGGTGGTAAAACAGCACCGCATCATTTCTCTATCGAACTGGAGAGTTGCGACTTAGGTACTACCTCTGAGGATCCTGAGTCCAAAAATAAAAACAAAGTAGTTATCACCTTCTCTGGCGCAGAATCTAGCGCGCAAAAGGGTCTGTTGGCTATCTCTGGGACGGCAAAAGGCGCCAGCGTGGCTATCGCCCAGGGTAATGGTGAATTGATTAAATTGAATACAGCAACCAAAGAACAGGTATTGCAGAACGGGTCAAATAGCCTGAAATTCGCAGCTTACGTACAAGGTGACGGCACTGCTGCTACGATCACTGAAGGTAGTTTCCAGGCCTCAGCTGATTTTACCCTCGCTTATAACTAAGCCCTGCTTTTTTAATTTCTCTGATATTTGTGCACATGCATGCGGGTTCCCCCGCGTGCATTTTTCAGGCACCTGTGCAATGAAGGGCATATCTCGATGAGTATTAAAAATGCGACATTTTTAGTGTTTCCCTGCCTGTTGTCCTCATTTTTCGTGTCCGCGCAGGCAGCGGATGCCCTTATCGGCTGGGGACGGGTCAACATGCAAGGAGCCATTATCGATACTGCCTGCGCTATTGCAGTCGCCAGCCGGGAACAGACCATCGACATGGGACTCGTACCGCTGGATGAAATAGAGCGCAACGGCCAGGGGCGCAGTAAACCCTTAGCTATCGATCTGGTCAACTGCACCACGAACCGCCCCGGTAAGGTCGACTGGAAACAGTTTCAGGTGACTTTTGACGGCGAGGCGGACGGCGACGGATTTAGTATTCATGGCACAGCCGCAGGCGTGGCGCTGCAGATTACCGACACCGTGGGCAATATCGCGCTTCCAGGCACGGCATTACCGATCATGGCAGTTACTCCTGGTGAGCGGCAATTAAATTATACCCTGCGGCTGATTGCCAATCGTCACGCACTCAAGTCGGGGGATTATTTTTCTGCTATCCGGTTCAAGCTGGATTATTTCTGATGTTGGATACGGTAGACCGCCGTTGAAATATAAAAAGTCATATTAACAGGGCAAGGATATGGAATTCTCACCGGCTGGGAAAATGGCCCGTCTTCACGTGCTGACGTTGTGTGTGTCTTTGGCTTTGGGAAGCCCGATGACGGTGGTCCACGCCGCCGGTGATATCGAATTCAACACCGATGTGTTGGATATCAACGACCGCAAGAATATCGATCTGAGCCAGTTTTCCCGGGGCGGCTACATCATGCCTGGGATCTACGACATGGTGGTGCATGTCAACAAGAACGATTTGCCGGAGCGGCAGGTGCCGTTTTATGCGCCGGAGAATGACCCGAATGGCAGCCGTGCCTGCATCAGTCCTGCACTCGCTACCGAGTTGGGGTTCAAGGACAGCGTACTCAAGGATCTGACTTGGTGGCACCATGGTGAGTGCCTGGATGAGAGCACTGTGCAAGGCATGGAGGCGCGGGGGGATCTGTCGACGTCGTCGCTGTACCTGAATATTCCCCAGGCCTTTCTGGAGTACACCGACGAGAACTGGGATCCGCCGTCGCGCTGGGAAGAGGGGATCCCGGGGCTGTTGTTAGATTACAACGTCAACGCCCGTTCACAGCATCAGCAGCGCGACGGCAGTAACTCGTACAGCGTCAGCGGCAACGGTACGGCCGGCGCTAACCTGGGATCGTGGCGCCTGCGGGCAGACTGGCAGGGCAACTCCAATCACCAGACTGGGTCCAGCAGTTACAGCGAGAACCGGCTGGAATGGAGCCGCTATTACGCCTACCGTGCCGTACCAACGCTGCAGTCTAAGTTGACGCTGGGGGAGAGCTCACTGGATTCCGGCATGTTCGACAGCTTCAGTTTTACCGGGATGAGCCTGGTATCAGACGACAGCATGTTGCCACCGAACCTGCGCGGCTACGCGCCGGAGGTAACGGGGGTGGCGAAGACCAACGCTAAAGTGATTATCCGTCAACAGGGGCGGGTGCTCTACGAAAGCTCAGTGGCGGCGGGGCCGTTCCGCATTCAGGACCTCAACGATGCGGTGTCGGGTGAATTGAACGTGAGGGTAGAAGAGCAAGACGGTTCCGTGCAGGAGTTCACCGTGAACACCGCCAGCATTCCGTATCTGACCCGGCCGGGTTTGGTACGTTTCAAGCTGGCGGCGGGCAGGCCATCGGATTCGCAACATCATTCACAGGGGCCACTGTTTGGCACCGGTGAGTTCTCCTGGGGGGTGAGCAACGGTTGGTCGCTGTATGGCGGTGCACTGGCAGGCGGCGATTACAACGCACTCTCGATGGGGCTTGGTCGTGACCTTATGGTGTTCGGTGCCCTGTCGCTCGACGCGACCCAATCGCGCGCGCGCCTGCCACAGGAAGCGAGCACGCTCAGTGGCGGGTCGTACCGGTTGAGCTATTCAAAGAGCTTCGACGAGTACGACAGCCAGGTGACCTTTGCCGGCTATCGCTTCTCAGAGCAGAACTTCATGAGTATGAGTGAGTATCTGGACGCAAGGAACTACGGTACCCGTACCGGTAACGGCAAGGAGATGTATACCATCACCTTTAACAAGCAGTTCCGCGATTGGGGCCTGAGCAGTTACATCAACTACAGCCACCAAACCTACTGGGATCGGCCAGCCAACGACAGGTACAGCCTGACGTTGTCGCGCTATTTTGACCTCGGTCGGCTCCGTAACCTGAGCCTGTCGCTATCGGCGTACCGTAACACCTATAACGGCACCAATGAAGACGGGGGGTATCTGTCGCTGTCGATGCCGTGGGGGGACAACGGCTCGATAAGTTACAACGCTACGGTAAACCGCAGCGACACCACGCAAGGGATGAGTTACTACGACCGAATTGACGATCGCAGTAACTATTCATTGAGCGCCGGTGCTTCCCGCAGTGGTAGCAGCGCCAGCGGGTATTACAACAGGGAAGGGGACGTTGCCCGGATCAGCGCCAACGCCAGCTATCAGGACGGACGTTACAGTGCAGTGGGATTGAGTACTCAGGGCGGAATAACGTTAACCACTGAAGGTGGCGCGTTGCACCGCACCGGGATGGCGGGTGGTACGCGGATGCTGATTGACACTGAGGGGGTGGCTGGCGTGCCGGTACGGGGCTACGGGCGGGTCAGTAAGACCAATGCATGGGGTAAGGCGGTGATCGGTGACGTGAACAGTTATTACCGCAACCGGGCAAGCATCGATTTAAACCAACTGGGTGACAACGCCGAGGCCACGACATCAGTAGTGCAGGCGACGCTGACCGAAGGGGCGATAGGTTACCGCAAGTTTGAGGTCATTGCCGGCGAGAAGGCGATGGCGGTTATCAAACTGGCCGACGGCAGTGAGCCGCCGTTTGGTGCGACGGTGCTGAACGCGCGCAAACAGGAGACAGGTCTGGTCAACGATGGCGGCAGCGTTTACCTGAGCGGCATCAAAGCTGGTGAAGCCATGACGGTGAACTGGAACGGAGCAGCGCAGTGCGAGGTGCAGATGCCGACGCCGTTGCCGGCGGACATGTTGATGAACACGTTGTTACTGCCATGCCACCCGGTAAACGGCCGGGCCGAGGGAGACGATAAATCGTCAGCGTCGGTATCACCGATCAACAAATAAAGAGGGGATGCTGGCTTAACCGGAGACGGTGAGCGCCCTTCCTCTGAAAGAAACGAATACGACAGAGAGAAATGAAAATGAACGACCAAATGAATGTTTCAAACCTTCAACGAACTTCCAGCCTGACCGCGCGGATACTGAGCGTGGTGCTGTTAGGCGCGGTGGCTACACCTTCGGTACAGGCGGCTATAGCACTGGACCGTACTCGGGTGGTTTTTGACGGTGGTCAAAACTCAGTGAGCCTGAACGTCAGCAACCATAACAAGCAACTGCCGTACCTGGCGCAGGGCTGGATTGAGGACGAACAGGGCAACAAAATCCAGAGCCCGCTGACGGTGCTGCCTCCGGTGCAGCGTATCGAACCGGGCAAGCCGAGCCAGGTGAAAATCCAGGCGTTGCCAGCGGCGAAGTTGCTCAAGCAGGACCGGGAAACACTGTACTACTTCAACCTGCGGGAAATTCCGCCGAAGAGCACCAAGGCAAACACCCTGCAGATTGCACTGCAGACCCGTATCAAGCTGTTCTACCGTCCGGCAGGGATTGCGATGGACAAAAACGGGGCTCCGTCGCAGGAGCAACTGACGCTGACGAAGCAGGGCGACAAGTACATGGTCAATAACCCGACCCCCTACTACGTCACGATAGTGGATGCCGGCAATAACAAAAGCGCCGGCGTGAAGGGTTTCGAGCCGATGATGGTGCCGCCGAAGGGCCGCCTGCCGCTGACGGTGAGCGCAGAGGCGGTAGGCAATAGCCCGGTGCTGACTTACGTCAACGATTATGGTGGTCGGCCACAGCTCAGTTTCCGCTGTAACGGCAGCACCTGCACGGTGGTGCCGGAGAAACAAGCGTAATAAACCGGCGGAGCGGCAAGGGAGATGAAAATATGACGAACAAAGCAGGCAGGCATACGCCACGCTGGGGAGCTGCAGGTGAGTTGAAATACTACGGCACGCTGTGCGGACTGGCACTGATGGCACCACTGACGCTGGGCATGATGCTATGGTTGTTGCCAGCGGCCCAGGCGGCGGTGGACAACGCAGACGTGGAAGGGGCCAATGGTTCGTTGTATGTGCACGGTGCGCTGACCGAAAGTGCCTGTCGGCTGGAGATGACCAGCGTCCGCCAGGATATCTCGCTCGGCGAAACGGCAACGGGCCGCTTACAGACCATTGGCGCACGGGGCACGCCGGTACGGTTCGAGCTGCGGCTGATGGATTGCCTGCGCAGTCCGGCCAGCAGCCGGGACGTGCGCACTGGCGGGCTGACCTGGTCAGGCAGCCAGCCTGCGGTGTCGGTGAGCTTTAACGCCGTGCGCGATGCGGACAACCCTCAGTTGGTGAAAGTACAGGGTGTCTCCGGGCTGGGATTGCGCCTGGAAGACGAGCACGGCCGCGAAGTGCGCCTAGGCAGTCGGGGTGCACCGTTGTTGCTGACGCCGGGGCAGAGCGCGTTAACGTACCGCGTTGCGACGGAACGTACCCTGGCCGAGCTGATCGCGGGCCGCTATCGGGCCGTGGTGGATTTTCATCTGAGTTATGACTGAGGCAGCCATGAACGGAACATTGCGATACCGGAAGGTTTCCTGCCTGCTGTGTGGGGTGCTGGCCACGCTGCCGCTGATGGCGGGGGCGGCCGATACGGCCACGATCACCGTGAAAGTGACGGTGCTGGCACCGCCGCCGTGTACCGTCAACAACAATAGTGTGATAGAGGTACCGTTCGGTAACGTGATGACCACACACGTGGATGGCACCAGCTATCGGGTACCGGTGAACTACACGCTGTCATGTTCCAAAGGAGCGTCGAATGCCATGAAACTCCAGGTGCAGGGCAATGGTGCGAGTTTTGACAGCACGCTGCTACAGACCAGTAAGGACGGCCTGGGCATTGAACTGCAACAGGGGAATACCAAGCGGGCCATCAACAGCTGGCTGACCTTCACTTACCCGTACAAGCCTGATTTGTGGGCAGTGCCAGTTAAACAACCTGGAGTCAAACTCTCTGGGGGCCAATTCAGGGCGGGCGCGACGATGAAGGTCGATTACCAGTGACAAGGGAGCGAAGTATGAACCGAACCAGTGCGTTGAAGGTATTGCTGACCAGTTTGCTGTGGGTTGTCATGGCGGTACAAGCCAAGGATAACGAGGCAGATATGGTGTTCTCCGGAACGTTAATAACGCCGCCACCGTGCACCATCAACGACAATAATCGCATTGACGTGGACTTTGGCGAGCGGGTAGGCATAAACAAAGTGGATGGTACTCACTACCGTCAGCCCATGAACTACCAGATTAGTTGTGAAAAGGGCAGCGGCGGAAACTGGCTCCTCAGCCTGAGCCTGATCGGCACTGCGACAGGTTTTGATAAGAATGCCCTGCAGACGAACCAGTCAGACCTGGGGCTCCGGGTGTACCAGAACGACAAGCCGTTTATGCCAGGAAGCAGCCTTGCAATCAGCCTGGACAACAAACCACGATTAGAAGCGGTACCGGTGAAACGAGCCGGGGCGACGCTGACGGAAGGCACGTTCGAGGCCTGGGCAACGTTGCAGGCGGACTACCAGTAAGGAATGAAAAGATGGGCATGATGAGACAGCCGCCCAAGGGTGAGGCATTCGCTGGCGCAATGTTGCTGGCGCTACTGGTTGGGGGCCCGGCGGCGGCACAGCAAAACGTTCACCTGTATGGCGCTCTGGTGGCAGAACCTTGTGTTATCCCGCCGGGAGAAGAAAACATTCCGTTGGATTTTGGGACGGTTATAGACAAATACCTGTATCTGAAGACCCGAACGTTGGGACAGAGCTTTCGTATTCACCTGGCAGAGTGCGACCTGAGCCTTGGGAAAACGGTGAAGGTGACGTTTTTGGGGTCAGAGAACCTGGCGTTGCCGGGGTTGCTGGCGCTGGATGCGGGCAGTCAGGCTAAAGGCATTGCGATAGGGCTGGAGACGGCGGGAGCGAAATTGCTGCCGGTGAATAAGGCGAGCGGAGCCTACCCGCTGCGGGCAGGCGATAACCTTATTGCTCTTAAGGCCTATGTGCAGGGCGAGCCCCAGGCGCTTGGCAATAAAACGATAGGGCGTGGGCCGTTTACCGCCACGGCGACGTTCAACCTGGAATATGAATAAGGGGCCTGTCTCACGCAAGGGCGACAGGGATACTCCGTGGGACGAGGCAATGCACTAAGCCCGCTCATTGGCCGCAGGGAGGACCTCTTTTATGCCCGCTATAGGGACGACTTTATTATTTTCACCCAAACGCAGTGGCATTTACGCAAGGCAATTAAACGTCTGCATGAATTTTTTGACCTGGGCGGTTTTGAGGCACATCCGGATAAAACCCAGCTTGGTCGGATTGAGCGGGGTTTTGACTGGCTGGGGGTGTGGTATGCCCCCGAAGGGCCCCGGATAGCGCCGAGAGCGATAGAGAACCATCGGGAACGTGTCGCGCGGCTTTATGAGCAAGCCCGGTATCGGAAGCTGTCAAAGACAGAGACCGAGCTGCGGGTGCGGGAGTACGAGGCCTGGTGGAGAACATGGGCAAAATACCTCTTGCAGAACGCGGGGTGATTGCCTGCTTTTTTTAACAAATAAAAACCAGGATTGTCGATGTATAAAGTGTTTATATTGTGTCTCTGCTTCGCTGCGGGCGTCGCGGGGGCTGCGGGGACGGTGCTATATCCCTACGCCGTTAATCCGCATATCGTGAGCTGTGGCGACGCGGAGTGCACCCGGGATGTCCACGCGGCTATCGACGGGGTTGAACTGCGACCTGTCCCGGTGCTCTACCCACCGTTTCCGAGGAGTGACATCAAGAGCGATTATCAGTTAGAAATCGTCGGTGTGAGGTGTTCGTATGAATGGGAGGGGCAGGCGGTACCAACCCGATGTGCATTTGGTGTTAGGAGCGAGTACGGTCCGGAACTCAACAGTTCTAGTTGCGCGCTAATGAAAAGAACAGGGTGGGAACTAGACCCGGCCGCGAACACGTGCGTGCTGAGTCGAGCTGACTGGGTCATTCCCGTGCTACCGGCGACAGAACGGCCTGTGGTCTGTTTGCTGTTTGCTAGCGTTAATACGTACGTGTCGGGGATGGTCCGGACACCCGGCGGGGATGTCAGTCCTGACCAACTCGTGGCGGCCGGGGCGAACGGATGTGTCGTTGTCGCGAAGCCGCCTGTCCCGTGTGAGATCGACCTTCCGGGGGAAATCGACCACGGGACGGTCGGGACCAATGGTGTCCAGTCGGTAACAGTGGAAGGGACCGTACAGTGCGGATTCTGGCCCCGGTACCGGATGTACCCGTCGGTGAATGAAACGACGACCCTCCAACTAGGCCGTGGGGTGACCAGCACCATATCTCTGGATGGCACGCGAGAGCGCTCGGTGCGTGTGACCTCGACCTTGCGCGTTAACGATGGGGCACCCGGGGTACATCAGGGCATCGTAATAATCCTAGTCAGGCCCTACTGAATGTTGCGGGGGGAGCCTTGAGGCACGACTATACGCCGGCCCTGGGGGTAATGTAGCATGAGGTCGCGGCCGAGCGGGACGGCTACCGGGGCCGGAGCGGCAGGGGCGAGCTTATCCGAGCCTCATCGCCGTGTATGTACCTATAGTAGTAACGCGATAGCGTGGTGTAGGGGATTGGGAGGACGGTGGCCTGACCGTGTGGGGCATACTCCTTCATCGGGCCTCGTGGTGACCACCGGTCCGGCGCACCCGATGTGTGGTATCGCCCCTGGGGGTCTCTGTAATGGGGCGGATAATAGATGGGTGTGCTCCACCTGGCGCGCTGAGATCTTGATTATGGGATAGCTCTTGTTATGCAAGGTCTGCTTAACCGGTTGATGAACCAGGGCGCCCCCGTTACTCCGGGGGGGCCATTATTAGAATAGAGCATCCGCCGATTGACTCCCTCTCGCCCCCCAACACCAACCGGGCAGTCATCGAAATCTCAGCTCTTCAGCTCTATAGATCAAGGCCTCTTGTCCCCCTCCGCGGCCAAAATCGAACTCGGCACGTGTCTTTATGTCACCGTTTAGCGGGATAGCTCGCCGCGGGGCATAATCCCGAAGGCTTGTCGGGTGATGGCAATAGACGTGGATCGCTTGAGCTATATGATGGGGGAGTCGGCCTGGGCGGGAATCGCCCACCAGTCGAATTCGAGCACTATTACGTGTTACGCGACAATACGACACTAGGTGGGCCGTCGGCACAGTTGGAGGCGCGAGTTAGGGGATGCATTTCCGCCCTATCGCTGGCGTAAATGGCGGCGTATATGTAGAAGAGAGGATCTTTTCCTTCGTATGACGGGAGAAAGTCAGTGAGTTTAATAAAAAGTAAGCCCTGCTCTCTTAGCCGGCGGGCGACATATGTTTTCATTCTAAATTATCTTAATATATGGATTTTTATGCTAATGTTTCTGGGCTGAATTAGAAGTAGGGACCAGGCATAAATATAACCTTCGCTATCGAAACACTCGAAAAAGGAGGTTGTTGGTGTAGATGGGGCGATGAGTTGTGGTGAAACTCACGCGATCGCCATCCTTGGGGGGAATGCTCTTAACCTTGTGTCTGGAGTGACCAGCTCCTCAGCGCGACACCGCTGGCTTTCATCTCCTCGCACCTTCCGATCGCTCAGAGCAAAAAGCTATTAAAAAACGTATTGCAGCATATAAAAATATACATCCAGTATTCATGGTTATATATATCACGATATGCGCGGAGGAATTTATCATGCTAGTGGCCAGATGTGATTAGCATTTTCAACATCTATTAATACAGCAAGCCACAAGGAGAATGATGCTGTGAATAATATAAGTAGGGAGAGCGATACTCCGGTTATCAGCGGCAGCGATGCTGATGATGTACTGCGCGGCAGCGGTATCTTTGAGGGCGGGAAAGGCAACGACACTATCTATGCCGAGAAGTCCGGGTCGGAAGACACCCTGCGCTTTAACCTGGGCGACGGGCAGGACACCATCATCAGTGATGACTGGGATCAGGTGCAGGACACCGTGCTGTTCGGCAAGGGGATCACCCAGGAGATGGTCGGCTTTGTCCGCAGCGTCGACGACCTGATCGTGACGGTGGGGGATAACGGCGACCAGATGACCTTCCGCGGCTTCTTCGCTGAAAGAGACAGGCAGACCTTTACCCGCTTCGAGTTTGCCGACGGTTCCGTCTGGAGAAATATCCGTGCAACCGAGCAGTGGAAAAGTATCGACTCTGCCCCGGTCACTCGCGGCACCGATGCGGATGATAGACTGCGCGGCAGCGGCATCATTGAGGGCGGAAAGGGTAACGACACCCTCTATGCCGATGAATGGGGTTCAAAAGACACCTTGCGCTTTAACCTCGGCGACGGTCAGGACACCATCTACAGTTATGACTTGATAGATAGCGGCGTGCAGGACATCGTGCAGTTCGGTAAGGGGATCACCCAGGAGATGGTCGGCTTTGCCCGCAGTGGAGACAACCTGGTCGTGATGGTGGGGGATAGCGGCGACCAGATGACCTTCCGCGACTTCTTTGCGGATACAAGCAGCCAGACCTTTACTCGCTTTGAGTTTGCCGACAAGTCCGTCTGGGGCAATATCAAAGAGAGTAAAACCTGGAAAGAGAGCATAGACAAGCCTGCATACAGTGCCAATGACATGCCGCGCCCTGCTAGCAGTTTCTGTCTGGAGTCGTCCGTGGCCAACCAGGCGAACAGCCTGCTGACGGCCATGGCAACATTCGCCCCTCAGGAGGGCGGGATCGGCTTCCTACCCGAGAATAACGCTCAGTCAGCACCGATACTGTCTGCCAGCAGTGTCTCATAACAGATCATAAAACCTGACTTAACTCCGGCATACAACCACGTTGTGTGCCGTTTTCTATTGTTTATTTTTGGATATATTTATATGGACAGTCAGGCTGATAACACCAGGCAAGCTGATGAGATCCCCCCTAAAGAACAGCCTGATACTGGACTGATGGGGTTGGCATTACTGGCACAATTTCATGGTGTTTTTGTTGATATTCCCCAGTTGATACATCAGTACGGTGAGGGGACTGGCTATTTCAACGAAACCACACTACTGCTTTGTGCCAAGTCCCTCAACGTGAAAGCCAGAATAGTGAAGCAGCCTCTGGCACGTATTGCGATGGTTAACCTGCCCGCGCTGGCGTTAGCCAAAAACGGTTCGCACTTTATTGTCGGCAAGGTAGAAGATGAACGTGTTCTGATCCAGGATCTGGTCGCGCAAAAAACCAAAGTGCTGAGCATGGAGGAATTCTCCGCACGATATGATGGCCGCCTGTTGGTGATGACCTCGCGCGCCTCTATTGCCCAGGCCCTGAATAAATTCGATTTTACCTGGTTTATTCCCGCCATGGTTAAATACCGCAAGTTACTGCTCGAAGTGCTGGCGGTTTCCCTGGTCCTGCAGATATTTGCGTTAATCACCCCGCTTTTTTTCCAGGTGGTGATGGATAAGGTGCTGGTAAACCGCAGCTTTACTACGCTGAATGTGATTGCCGCTGGCCTATTGATTGTCACCCTGTTTGATGTCGGTCTCTCGGCATTACGTAATTATGTGTTCTCTCATACCACCAGTAGAATTGACGTGGAGCTGGGCGCCAAGCTCTTCAGGCATATGCTGAATTTGCCCATTGCTTATTTTGAAGCTCGAAGGGTGGGCGAAACCGTTGCCAGGGTGCGCGAGCTGGAGAACATTCGCAACTTCCTGACTGGTCAGGCGCTGACCACCATCCTCGATATGCTCTTTTCGGCGATCTTTATTATCGTCATGCTGTTTTACAGTGGCTGGCTGACGCTTATTGTTCTGGTTTCCCTGCCTTGCTACGCCATCTGGTCTGCCAGCATTACGCCGCTACTGCGCCACCGACTCAACGAGAAATTTGCCCGCAGCGCAGATAACCAGTCCTTTTTGGTGGAATCGGTCGGAGGCATGGGGACCATCAAAGCCATGGCCGTCGAACCGCATATGGCGCGCAAGTGGGATAATCAGCTAGCCGCCTATGTTAATGCCAGTTTCAAAGTGACCCGCCTGGCCAACATTGGTCAACACGGCGTGCAGCTAATCCAGAAACTGGTCGTGGTCGCGACGCTCTGGGGTGGTGCGCAATTGGTGATTGGTGGGTATTTGTCGGTGGGGCAGTTGATCGCCTTTAACATGCTGGCCGGCCAGGTCGCCGCGCCGGTCATTCGCCTGGCACAGCTTTGGCAAGATTTTCAGCAGGTAGGCATCTCCGTTGAACGCCTGGGTGATGTGCTCAACAGTAAAACCGAAATTCCCGCCAGTAAGATGGCACTCCCGCCCATTAAGGGCGATATCCACTTTGAAGATGTCGTCTTCCGCTATCACCTTGATGGCCCGGCTATCCTCAAAAACCTGACGTTGCAAATCAAGTCTGGGGAAACTATTGGTATTGTTGGCCGCTCCGGTTCAGGTAAGAGTACGCTGACCAAGCTCGTCCAGCGGCTTTATGTGCCCGAGCAGGGGCGTGTTTCCATCGATGGCTATGATCTCGCCCTGGCCGATCCGGCCTGGCTGCGTCGGCAGATTGGCGTGGTGCTGCAGGAAAACCTGCTGTTCAACGGCTCGCTTCGCGACAACATCGCGCTGACCGATCCGGGCATGGCCCTTGAGAGGGTCATCAACGCAGCAAAACTGGCGGGCGCGCATGATTTTATTACGGAACTGCCCGAAGGCTACGACAGCCAGGTTGGAGAGCAGGGGGGCAATCTTTCCGGTGGACAACGCCAGCGTATTGCTATCGCCAGGGGGCTGGTTACCGACCCACGCATTCTTATTTTTGACGAGGCTACCAGTGCACTCGACTATGAGTCCGAGCGGGCCATCATGCAAAACATGCACGCAATCTGCCAGAATCGCACCGTCATTATCATCGCCCACCGCCTTTCCACGGTTCGCCATGCCGATCGTATTGTGGCAATGGACAAAGGAAAAATTTTAGAGATTGGTCAGCATGACGAATTATTAGCAAGGCCAGAGGGCTATTACGCCCATCTGCACAGTTTGCAGCAAGGATGATGGGTAATGAAACTTTTGCTTGAGGGTTTACGCCATTTTATTCAGCGCTATAAACAGACCTTCCGCGAGGTTTGGAAAGTCCGCCTGCAATTGGATCCTCCTGCTCGTACCGCAGACGAGCTTGCTTTCCGGCCTGCGCATCTTGAGCTGATTGAAACACCTGTCTCCCCTTTGCCACGTTGGAGCATGCGCGCCATCATGCTGTTTGTCTTCATCGCGTTAGCCTGGTCCATCGTTGGCCATATGGACGTGGTGGCCGTAGCCAGTGGTAAAACTATCACCTCTGGCCGCACGCGCATTATCCAACCCCTTGAACCCTCTATTGTTAAAGCTATTCACGCCAGGGACGGCCAACACGTCAAGCAGGGCCAGGTGCTGGTTGAACTGGACGCCACCACCGCCAGTGCAGAGTTGCAAAGAATACAGGAGGCGCTAAATACCGCACGGATGTCACTGGCCAGATACACTGCATTACTCAGTGCCGTACGGCGGAAGTTGAAATCAGAGAGCACACCGAGGAAAACGGGGAACAATCACATCCCCCGTTTGTTAGCCTCCTCCCAGCAACAGTTGAGAGATGAAGGACCCATTATCCATGCCCCGTCCGATATTCCTGCAACGCAAAAACAGACAGAGCAGGCTTTGTTGACCTCGCAATATCAGGCGTTTATTTCGCAGGTCGATAAGCAGAAACTGCTCATTCAACAAAAAAGTGATGAAATAGTGACCTTGAAAAGTCAGATAACCAAAGCGACTAGCATGCTGGCTCTGGCGGAGACGAAAACTGCAGATTATCGCAGGCTTTACGACAAGAAGTTTGCCTCTAAACATGAATGGTTAGCGCAGGAACAGGAGAAAGTGTCATTACAGAACGAACTCTTCATTCAACGTAACCGGCTGCAAGAATTATCCAGCGCCATTGAGGTGCAAAAACAAGAACTGAGCAGTATAGAGGCGCAGTTTATCAATAATGCCACCGAGAAACTTAACCAGGCGCGAGATAGTATCGCCCAATACGAGCAGGAGATTGCCAAAAACCAAAAGCGCAAAGATATTCTGAGGCTGACGTCCCCCGTCAGCGGTACGGTCCAGCAGTTGGCTATTCACAGTGTAGGAGGCGTGGTCACTGAGGCACAACCGCTCTTAGCGGTTGTCCCCGATAATGAAGAGGTCGAAGTGGAAGTGATGATCGGCAATCTGGATATTGGCTTTATTAAAAAGGGACAGGTCGCTGCAATCAAAATTGCTTCATTTCCCTACACGCGTTATGGCTATCTTGAAGGTGTTGTCACGACCGTGTCACATGATGCCGTGCAGGACGAAAAACGCGGCCTGCTGTTTCCTGCCACTATCCTGATGAAGCAAAGCTTTATCCTTATTGATGGTGTCAGGGTGAACTTGAGGCCGGGTATGGAAGTCACTGCCGAAATAAAAACACGGCAGCGCAGAGTCATCGACTACTTCCTCAGCCCGCTCAGGCAGTACACTAGCGAAGCGATGCGTGAGCGCTAATCATAATCTCCTCTGGCCTTGCTGGAGGTAAAATAACTCGCTTATAAAATGTTGAGGAATTTCCCCTTCCCGTACTTTTTTCGGCGTAAGCAGGATTATGCCTTTATTTTTGCCAAGCGATAGGTCATCTCTTTTGCGACACCGGGATCGTCGGAGTGAGAGAGCTTGTTGATTAGCTCAATCGCTTCCGGGGTATGGATACTGGCAAGCGCATGGTTGAACCATTTTGTAATGGTTTCATTCTCAGGGTACCTGTATTCAAGAGCCGTACCCTTCAACCTCTCCTGCGAAACGATGAACAAATTCAGAAGCAGAATAGTGTCTTCATCTTTACTAAAAAGACACATATAAGTGTTATTTTTGTATAGATAACCGTGCTAAACTCTCTTGTGTGTACAAAAAAGACTCATATAAAGGTGTGGCAATGAACAAACTGACAGCCATCAACAAACTGGATGAGTTCAGCCGTAACGGGCGTTACGTTTTTCATTTGCGCGACTTTGGCAAAATCTTCCCCGATGAGTCGGAGCGGGCACTGAAAGCGTCAATTAAGCGTTTGGTGGAAAGCGACATTCTTACGCGTGCGGTCTATGGTGTGTATGTTTACAATCGTGCCACACAGGATAGTTATATTCTTGAGCACATTGTTAAAACCCTGCGTCGGGGTGAGTATAGCTATGTCAGCCTGGAATCCGCGCTGTCGCAATATGGGGTAATCTCGCAAATCCCAATTGATCGCTTAACGGTCATGACTACCGGGCGAAGTGGTGAATATCAAACGCCATGGGGAGTTATTGAATTGACCCATACGGCACGTTCCGTCAATGATATTCTGGCCGGGACGATTGAAACAAAATCCCCCATCCGCTTTGCCAAAAAAGAAACGGCAGTCAGAGATTTGCTCCGGGTTGGGCGCAACACTCATTTAATTGATAACACGGAGCTGACGAATGTCTAAACGTATCATTTTTGACACTCTAGTTACAGAGGCAATTCGGCAGAATGGTCTGGCGGCGCTCCGGCCTGTGGTGGAAAAAGAACTGCTGCATTACGATATATTGTTCTGCCTGTCAGAAGCCGGATTATTGAAGAGCTTGACGTTTCAGGGGGGAACTTCACTCAGGCTATGTTACAACTCAAACCGTTTCAGTGAAGATCTGGACTTTGCCGGAGGAACTGAATTCTGTTCGGCTGATCTGGCTGAAATGAAAGAGTGTATTGAGGATTACCTCGGTAACCGCTACGGACTGGAAGTGACGGTTAAAGAACCGAAAGAGCTGCGTAACGAGCCAGCCTATGCGGAAGTCAACGTTGATAAATGGCAGATTTCGGTCACTACCGCACCCGAACGACGCGATATTCCCCGGCAGCGTATTAAGATTGAAGTAGCCAATGTTACCGCCTACACTCGCACGGTCAGGCAGTTGGTGCGTAACTACTCCGTATTGCCGGACGGATACAGCGATATATTAATTAACGTTGAAACATTAGACGAAGTGATGGCGGATAAACTGCTCGCTTTCCCTGCTTCGACCAAGCATATTCGCTATCGGGATATGTGGGATCTGGTGTGGCTTAAGCAACAGGGGGCAAGTTTAAATTCGGCGCTGGTGAGTAAGAAATTGTCGGACTACCGTATTGAGGATTTTAGAGAGAAACTCCAAGCGCGAATTGACTCTCTGCCAAGTATTATCTCTGGGGTTGAATTTTACCAAGAGATGAAACGATTTATTCCTGCACCTGTTTATCAAAATACTCTGGGGAAAGAGGGTTTTTCGTTATTTTTGCAGAGTGCTTTGGTTGAGCTTTTAACCCAGTTGAGAAAGGAGTTATATGAGACTGGTAATACGATGGATTCGTTTGTTTTGTGATGGCTTTCTGAAAAGATCTATCTCAATGATAGAAACAGGAAAGGGGGCCTAGACTCCGAAAAATCCGTCTGGAACAGATTTAACAATGCTATGCGTTGAGCCGCAACGGGGAGCTACAGAGATGTAGCCCATAATCGAACGTAGTTCGATGAAGAGCCTACACTCAGAAAGCAAAAAACCCGCCATAGGCGGGTTCTTCTAAATGATGGTGCCCGGACTCGGAATCGAACCAAGGACACGGGGATTTTCAATCCCCTGCTCTACCGACTGAGCTATCCGGGCAACGGGGCGCATTAAACCGTATTTGGCCCTGTGTCGTCAATGGGTTTCTGTCACAAAGCCGAGCGATTGCTCTAATTTCAAACAAGGGCAGGGCTACCTTCCTGCGCCAGCATTCTCCCTTTTCCCCCAAAATGCCCGATACCAGAGATCGAAACACTCACCCCAACAATGTTCATCCCTGCCTATTCCCTAATCAAGTTAATGTTAGTGATAAGTACAACATGTTACATATATGTATTTTAAGGCTATTGTCATTTTTAAATGTGATCGGTGTAACTTTAATAACATATTGTCTGTGTTATGTTTCGATAATAACATCATTAGTTCCCGGCAAACGTCAGGGTACAAGGCTCGGCAACGGAACGTAAAAGTTCACAGATAATTTTGGGGAAAAGATGAAATATATCATAGGGATAGTGTGTATCGTTACTATCTGTATTTTGGCACTTTTAGTGAGCAACGATCGCAAAAACATCCGCTATCGTCCGATTTTCGTCATGCTGGCCTGCCAGTTTTTGATGACCGCACTGCTGCTTAAGACCGACGTAGGCAACAAAGTGATTGGCGTGATCGCCGGGGTATTTGGCAATTTGCTCTCCTATGCCAACGAAGGGGTAAACTTCGTCTTTGGTGGTTTGGTGAATCACGGTGAGATCTCTTTCTTCCTGTCCGTTTTGCTGCCCATCGTGTTTATCTCCGCGCTGATCGGCATCCTGCAACACTGGCGCATCCTGGGCTTTATCATCAAGTACATCGGCCTGGCGCTGAGCAAGGTCAACGGCATGGGGCGCTTAGAGTCCTATAACGCGGTGGCTTCGGCGATCCTTGGCCAGTCTGAAGTGTTCATCTCGGTGAAAAAACAGCTCGGCTTGCTGCCGGAGCACCGCCTGTATACGCTGTGTACCTCGGCTATGTCGACGGTCTCAATGGCGATTGTGGGCGCTTACATGGTGATGCTTGATCCGCGCTACGTGGTGACTGCCTTGGTGCTGAACCTGTTTGGCGGTTTTATCATGGCGTCGCTGATCAACCCTTATCAGGTCAAGCCTGAGGAAGACATCCTGGATGTCATTGAAGGGGAGAAGCAGAGCTTCTTCGAAGTCCTGAGCGAATACATCCTCGATGGCTTCAAGGTGGCGATTATCGTTGGCGCGATGCTGATCGGCTTTATTGCGCTGATCACCATGGCTAATGCGCTATTCACCGCTGCATTTGGCATTTCCTTCCAAGGCGTGTTGGGTTACGTGTTCTCTCCACTGGCTTTCCTGGTGGGCGTACCGTGGCACGAAGCGGTGCAGGCCGGTGGCCTGATGGCAACCAAGATCGTTAGCAACGAATTTGTTGCCATGCTCAACCTGTCGCAGGGTGACTACAACTTCTCTGAACGTACCATGGCGATTATCTCGGTGTTCCTGGTGTCGTTCGCCAACTTCTCCTCTATCGGCATTATTGTCGGTGCCATCAAGGCGTTGGATTCCAAGCAAGGTAACGCCGCAGCCCGCTTTGGCCTGAAGCTGCTTTATGGCTCCACGCTGGTCAGTTTCCTGAACGCCGCCGTCGTAGGTTTCTTCTTTTAATTATCTCAAGGCCACATCGAGAGGTTGTGGCCTGCTATCGCTATAACAATAAGGAATATGTGATGAAAATGACTTCTCCCCTCAAGCTGTCGTTATTGGCCCTGTTGGTTGCAGGCGCTGCGCATGCCGCAACGGTGGATCTCCGTATCATGGAAACCACCGACGTTCACGGCAACATGATGGATTATGACTATTACAAAGATAAAGCCACCGCTCAGTACGGCTTGGTGAGAGCGGCCACGTTGATTGATGCTGCCCGCGCGGAAGCGACCAACAGCGTGCTGGTCGATAACGGCGATATCATCCAGGGTAGCCCGATGGCGGACTATGCCGCTGCCAACCTGAAGAAGGGCGATGTGCATCCGGTTTATCAGGCGATGAACACCCTGGATTATGCGGTCGGCAGCCTGGGTAACCACGAGTTCAACTACGGGCTGGATTACCTGAAAATGGCGATTAGCGGGGCCAAATTCCCGTACATCAACGCCAACGTCTATGACGCCAAGACCAACAAGCCTTATTTCAAACAGTACCTGATCGTGGACACGCCGGTAAAAGATACCGAGGGTAAAGAACATAAGCTGCGCATCGGTTATATCGGCTTCGTACCGCCACAGGTAGTGCTGTGGGACAAGGACAAGCTGTCGGGCAAGGTGATTACCAAAGATATTACCGAAACCGCCAAAGAGCTGGTGCCACAGATGCGTAAAGAAGGGGCGGATATCGTGATTGCTATCGCCCACTCCGGCATCTCTGCCGATCCTTACAAGGCGCTGGCAGAAAACTCGGTCTACTACCTCACGCAGGTTCCAGGCATCGATGCCATTACCTTTGGCCACTCTCACGGTATTTTCCCAAGCAAGGATTTCGCCGCTATTCCTGGGGTAGATCTGGAAAAGGGGACGGTCAACGGCGTATCTGCAGTCATGCCGGGCCACTGGGCAGATAACCTGGGTGTGATCGATCTGGTGCTGGAAGGGGAAACCAATAAGTGGAAGGTGGTCTCCAGCCGTGCAGAAGCGCGCCCAATCTTTGATAAGAAGAATGACAAATCGCTGGTCGATGCCAAGGCCTCGTTGGTGAAAACGCTGGAGCAGGCACATAACGACACCCGTGAGTTCGTTAACAAGCCGATTGGCACCATTGCCGAAGATACCAATACCTATCTGTCATTAGTGCAGGACTCCTCGGCCATCCAGATCATCCGCGCGGCGCAGAAAGCCTACGTTGAACACTTTATTCAGGGCGATCCGGATCTTGCTGATATCCCGGTACTGTCTGCTGCGGCACCGTTCAAGGCGGGTGGCAGGAAGAACGATCCGGCGGCCTTTGTTGATATGCGTAAAGGGCCTCTGAGCTTCCGTAACGCGGCCGATCTTTACCAGTATTCCAACACGCTGGCGGCAGTGAAAGTGAAAGGCAGCGATCTGAAAGAGTGGCTGGAGTGCTCTGCGGGCATGTACAACCAGATCGACGTGAAAAGCGATAAGCCACAGTCACTGCTCAACTGGAACGGTTTCCGGGCCTACAACTTCGATATGTTTGACGATCTGAGCTATCAGATCGACGTGACCCAGCCAGCGCGTTATGACGTGGATTGCAACGTGATCAATCCACAGGCCCAGCGTATCAAGTCGCTGACCTATAAAGGTAAGCCGGTGGTGGCAGACGCGCCATTCCTGGTTGCTGTGAACAATTACCGGGCATTTACCGGCAAGTTCGCCGGCACGGGTGAAAAAAATATCGTTATCTCCTCGCCGGATGAGGTGCGCACTATCGTGGCCAACTACATCTCCGAGCAGACCAAACAGCATGGCGCATATAAGCCAGAGGTAAAAAACAACTGGCGGATCGCGCAAATTACTGCGGATAAGCCGTTGGATATCCACATCGAGACCTCACCAAGCCAGAATGCGGCTGATTACATCAAACAGTCCGCGCAGCATCCAATGACGCTGGTAGGAAAAGACGATATCGGCTTTGCCGTTTACAAGATTGATTTACAGAAATAAAGAGCCGGAGAATGACAATGAGAATGGTTGATATCATCGCCAAAAAGCGCGATGGAAAAGAGCTGACTACGCAAGAGATTGAGTTTTTTGTTAACGGCTACACCCGGGGAGATATTCCGGATTACCAGGCCAGTGCGCTGGCGATGGCGATCTTCTTCCAGGATATGAACGATCGTGAGCGTGCCGATCTGACCATGTCGATGGTGAACTCCGGTGACGTAATCGATCTCTCGGCGATCGAAGGCGTCAAGGTAGACAAGCACTCCACCGGCGGCGTGGGTGATACCACCACGCTGGTGCTGGCACCGCTGGTAGCGGCGCTGGATATCCCGGTGGCGAAGATGTCGGGCCGCGGCCTGGGGCATACCGGTGGCACTATTGATAAGCTGGAAGCGGTAGCCGGTTTCCACGTGGAAATCTCCAGCAAACAGTTTATCGAGCTGGTGAACCGCGACAAGGTGGCGGTGATTGGCCAGACCGGTAACCTGACCCCGGCGGATAAGAAGCTGTATGCGCTGCGTGATGTGACCGGCACGGTGAACTCAATTCCGCTGATTGCCGGTTCGATCATGAGCAAGAAGATTGCGGCGGGTGCTGATGCCATCGTGCTGGACGTGAAAACCGGTGCCGGTGCGTTTATGAAAACCACCGAAGATGCCGTCGAGCTGGCCACGGCGATGGTGCGCATTGGTAACCACGTGGGTCGTAATACCATGGCGGTGATCTCCGATATGTCGCAGCCCTTGGGCTACGCCATCGGTAATGCGCTGGAAGTGAAGGAAGCCATCGATACGCTGCGTGGCGAAGGCCCGGAAGATCTGACCGAACTGGTCATGCAGTTGGGTAGCCAAATGGTCGTGCTGGCGAAGAAGGCCGATTCGTTACCGGCTGCGCGCGCCATGCTGCAAGAAGTGATCGATAACGGCAAGGCGCTGGCCAAGTTCCGTGACTTCCTGGCTAACCAGGGCGGCGATGCTTCAATGGTGGACCATCCAGAGAAGCTGCCGCAGGCTAAATACCTGATTGAAGTCCCCGCCAAGCAGGCCGGTGTGGTAGCCAATATCGTGGCCGACGAAATCGGTGTGGCAGCCATGTTGCTCGGTGCCGGTCGTGCCACCAAGGAAGATGACATCGATCTGGCCGTGGGCCTGATGATGCATAAAAAAGTTGGCGATCGGGTCGCCATCGGTGACTCACTGGTGACTATCCATGCCAATCGCCCAGATGTGGCAAACGTCATGGAGAAAATCTATGACAGCATTACCCTTGCCGATAAGGCGCAAGCGCCAAAACTGATCCATACCATTATTACAGAATAATAATATTAACCGTGTGTCACCCTGGTTGCAGGGTGACACATTTTCAACATTATCTAGAAATCATTTAATTAAAATAGTTCTGGGTGAGTAGATAGAAAACGGGATTTTTCTATGTATCAAATTAATAAATTTAAAATTAAAAAACCTCTGGCACTGTTTGCACTGATGTTCTCTTTCCCCCTTAACGCAGAGGAAATAAAGGTAAGCGATCATCTCTTCTCAAGTTTTATTAACGATAGCCACGCAGACCTTTCTTTCCGTAACGTGTTTAAAAATTTAAGCACCGAGGATTATGGGGAGCGCTCCATCCAAACGGCCTGGGGGCAGGGGATCACCCTTGATTATCAGTCCGGCTATTTTGCGGATATGTTGGGAGTAGACGCTTCTTATTATGGCGTGATTAAGCTGGCCGCCAGCGATGATTTCTGGGGCCGTAGCGTGTTGTATAACGACAACGGCCAGGCGAAAGGTTTCAACAAGATTGGTCAGCTCTACCTGAAAGGGCGTTTGGGTGATGATGATACCTATCTGCACCTTTATTCCGGTTGGCAGCAGATTAAAAAATGGGGCGCACTCAATAACTCCACGCGTGCCATTCCAAGTACCTATCTGGGCTTGCGTGGCGAAGCGGCTACCGGGCCAGTACGGTTACGTGGCGCCTACGTGACCCGCTACAGCGACAGAGATTCTCCGGATAAGATCCATTTCCGCACTGCGGATAAAAAGGAGATCAGCAGCATTGCGACCGGTGAGTTGAGCTACAGCGATCACGGCTATAGCGCGCTCTATTTCCTGGGTGAAAGCCATAACTATATGCAACGGCACGGGGTGGAGCTGGGTTGGCAACCGGCGTCCTGGGCAGAGAATCGCCTCAAGTTTGCCAGCCAGGTATATTACAACCATGGTTTGCAAGACTGGACCCGCATGTCCACCCGTCACAAGACGTTCGATGATGATGCCTACCATTATGCGATGTATGCCGAATGGCGCGCCGAGCGTTGGAAGCACAAGGTTGGGGCTTCATACACCCGGGCCTCACTTGATAATGGCAACGGGTTAGGGCGCTTTGAGTGGCACCTGGCCAAACACAGCCGCGGCACCTTTAACTCCATGGCCGATAGTTGGGGTAACGACTATGTGGGCGATAAGGAAAAGATGCTGGCCTGGACCTTCGGCTATGCCGTTACGCCAGAAGTTGAGTTAGGGATGGTCACCAACTATGGCTGGGGGATGAAGTACCGTGGCCATAGCATCGAGCGTGGTGAAACCCTGGTTTACTCCCGTTGGACGCCGTCACAGCCTGCGCTGAAGAATCTGGCGTTCCAGCTCTCCGGTGGCCCATCCTGGAACTACCAGAGCCAGAACAATCAGCCGAAACTGACCTCGGATGGCAAGCCGATGCGCGCTCAGAACCACTCGATTGAGTTCCAGGTGGATTACAAGTTCAACCTATTCTAATCAAAGCCTGCCTGGCCGTGTGGGAAACCCACACGGCATCACTAAATAATTATGCATTAATAGTAACTATTAACCGGCTTGAACCCTCGAAAAAAACGTGTAATCATTGCGCGAATTCCACATTTCATCACAGAGGAGTACAGGCATGACGGGTTTAACCACCTCAGCGCAACTGCGCTCCAGAAGTCTGATGACGCCCTCACTCCGTGTTTCCTTAACGCCATTTATGCGAACACCGCTGCCCCTTATGCGGTAAAGCTAGCCAATGCTCGCTGTTAGGCATGATTAAAAATAGAGCTGCGGCTCTGATTTTACTGATGTCTATCGGACGCTGCCGATCCCAGTCCCCGATAGTTGTCTGATGCCTACCCGCATCGGCCGGTCATGGTTGCGCCTTGGCTCATCACTTTGCCGGGATAACCAGGGTTATCTCATTATGTGCCCAGTGGCACACCCTCATCCTTAACCGTTTGAGACTCAGCATGATGAAAGAATTGAAGATAGCAACCAGCGCCAGCCTGGTAGCCAGCATTGAAACCCTGCGCGAAATTGTGCGCGTGGGGCAGACTGACTATACCGATGTGGCGGCTGCCGTGGTCTCCGTTAGCGATGTGGATGCCGGTATTCTGGCAACGCTCAAAGCGACCGGCTTTGAGATCCCGACGTTTGTTGCCGTTGAGGGGGATGAGCAGCTCTCCCCGGATCACCTGCCGTTGATTACTGGCGTATTTGCCTTGGCTGCCGCGACCAAAGCGTTTTACATGGCGCAGTTGGAGGCCGCCGCCGATGCCTACGAGCAGGCGCTGTTACCGCCGTTCTTCAAAACGCTGAAAACCTACGTGGAAATGGAGAACTCAACCTTTGCCTGCCCGGGCCATCAGGGCGGCGAGTTTTTCCGCAAGCACCCGGCAGGGCGCAAGTTTTTCGAGTTTTACGGCGAAACGATTTTCCGTTCGGACATGTGCAACGCCGATGTGAAGCTGGGCGATCTGCTGATCCATGAAGGCTCGGCCAAGGATGCGCAAAAACACGCGGCGAAAGTGTTCAACGCTGATAAAACCTACTTCGTGCTGAACGGTACTTCGGCCTCCAATAAAGTGGTGACCAACGCGCTGCTGACGCGTGGCGATCTGGTGCTGTTCGATCGCAATAACCATAAATCCAATCACCACGGTGCGTTGATCCAGGCTGGGGCAACGCCGGTGTATCTGGAAACCGCGCGTAACCCGTTTGGTTTTATCGGCGGCATCGATTCCCAATGCTTTGATGAAGCTTACCTGCGCGAGCAGATCCGCCATGTTGCCCCGGAAAAAGCCGCTGCGGCACGGCCTTTCCGCCTGGCGATCATCCAGCTCGGCACCTATGACGGCACCATTTACAACGCCCGTCAGGTGATCGATACCATCGGCCATCTGTGCGATTACATCCTGTTTGATTCGGCCTGGGTGGGGTATGAAGGCTTTATCCCGATGCTGAAAGAGTGCTCGCCGCTGCTGTTGGAACTGGATGAGCACGATCCGGGTATTTTCGTCACGCAATCGGTGCATAAGCAGCAGGCCGGGTTCTCGCAGACTTCGCAGATCCATAAGAAAGACGATCACATCAAAGGCCAGAAGCGCCACTGCAACCATAAGCATCTCAACAATGCGTTTATGCTGCATGCTTCAACCAGCCCATTTTATCCGCTGTTCGCCGCGCTCGACGTCAACGCCAAGATGCATGCCGGTGCTGCGGGCCGCCGCATGTGGATGGAGTGCGTCAAGCTGGGGATCGACACGCGTAAACAACTGCTGGCACGCTGCTCGCAGCTGCGGCCCTTTATTCCGCCGCAGGTGGCCGGCAAGGACTGGCAGGACTACGATACCGACTTGATTGCCAACGATGCACGCTTCTTTAACTTTGTACCGGGCGAGCAATGGCACGGCTTTGCAGGCTATGCGCAGGGGCAGTATCTGGTCGATCCTTGCAAGCTGCTGCTGACCACGCCGGGGATTGATGCGGCCACCGGTCAGTACACCGAGTTCGGTATCCCGGCGACTATTCTAGCCAACTTCCTGCGTGAGAACGGCATCGTGCCGGAGAAGTGCGATCTCAACTCGATCCTGTTCCTGCTGACCCCGGCGGAGAACCCGGCGAAAATGGATCATCTGGTGGATATGCTGGTGCAGTTCGAGCGTTACGTCGAGGCAGATGCGCCACTGAGTGAGGTCTTGCCGACGGTCTATCGCAAGAATCAGCAGCGTTATGCAGGCTACACCCTTCGTCAGCTGTGCCAAGAGATGCACGATCTGTACGTCAGCTTCGACGTGAAGCAGTTGCAAAAAGAGATGTTCCGTCAGGATCATTTCCCGCCGGTGATGATGAATCCGCAGGATGCCAACGTCGAGTTTATCCGCGATAACGTTGAGCTGGTGCCGATCGCTCAGGCAGCCGGGCGCATCGCGGCGGAAGGTGCCTTACCTTATCCACCGGGGGTGCTGTGTGTGGTTCCGGGTGAAGTGTGGGGCGGCGCGGTACAGCGTTACTTCCTGGCGCTGGAGGAGGGCATCAACCGCTTGCCAGGATTCTCACCGGAGCTGCAGGGCGTGTACATCGAGAAGAAAGATCACGGCTGGAAACGGATTTTTGGCTATATGATCAAACAGTAAAGCCTTATCCGAATAGCCACATCGTAGGGGCGCAGCATATGCTGTGCCCGTCTATCTTGCATGACAAAGACGGATGTCACCGCTACATTGAGTAGAGTGGTATGACAACGAGTCCAACGATGAAAGATAGAAAATACGCCGCCTGGGTTGCCAAAGAAAAAAGAAAGTCCACGTTTCACAGTTTTGACTGGTTTTTGCTGGTTAACGCCTTGTTCTCTTTCTACCTGTTCCTACAGCGTCTGGGGTCAGGGCTTTACGAGTCGTTAAGCCATTTGCTACGTTCAGCTCCGGCGATCTCCGGCGTGATGTTGGTCTCCTTCGTCACCTATATGGTGTTGAGGGTGTTACGGCCATACGGTGAGAAAGCCCGCTGGTGGGGATTGATTGCCAGTGTGACGGTTTTGTCGCTATGTTGGTGTGCTGCCTTTCATCACCTGATTGTCATGGACAACGTTACCCTGGTCTACCCCTTGCTGATTGGCTTGGTGTTTGCCTCTCTGATCCCCTTTTACCTCTCTCCTTTGCTGCTGTGCCTGTTTACGATACCGATATTGGTGATGTCCATCAGCGAAAATATTATCCTGCGCGGTGCGGCCTCTGTGGCGAACGTGTTCTCTTATTTGCTGATGCTGTTTCTGATCTACTCGGCCAAACGCATGTTGGAGAAATGGTTTATGTTGGCCATCGAGCGGGAAAGGGAGAACAAGCAACTGATTGACCGCCTGGGGAAATTGGCTAATCGCGATCCGCTGACCGGGCTGGCCAATCGGCGCTATTTCAGCAACTACTTCGACTCGGTGTTTTCTCGGGAGGCGGAGAGTCGGGAACCTTTCGCCATCATCCTGCTAGACGTGGATTTCTTTAAAAAATATAACGACCATTACGGCCACCAGATGGGGGATGAGTGCCTGATCCGCCTGGCTGAATGCTTTGAAAATAGCGTACGTCGTTCACAGGATCTGGTGGCTCGTTACGGTGGAGAGGAATTTATCATTCTGCTGCCAAAAGCCGATCGTGCCGAGGCGATAGCGGTGGCAGAAAGGATCAAGTCTCAGGTCGCGGCGATCGCGATCCCGCATGAAGGCTCCGACGTTGGGCAATGGGTCACGGTGAGCCAGGGGCTTGCATTATGGCGAGCAGACGTGGGGCGTGAGCAACTGGTAGAGATGGCCGACAAGGCTCTGTATCAAACCAAGGCTAATGGACGCAACGGCTATACATTGGCGGAAAAAGGGTAGCTCTCAAGGCCAGTCTTTGCCCCTCACCCCAACCCTCTCCCACAGGGAGAGGGAGCTGACCGGTGTGGTGGTTAGGTGTGGCGTAAAGCTGTGGCATGTTCGATTTGATGTGGCGGTTGGATACTGGAGTTAAGTTGTTGCACGTTCGGTCCCCTTATTTTTCGGGAGAGGGAGCTGACCGGAGTGGTGGTTAGGTGTGGTGTAAAGCTGTGGCATGTTCGATTTGATGTGGCGGTTGGATACTGGAGTTAAGTTGTTGCACGTTCGGTCCCCTCACTTTTCGGGAGAGGGAGCTGACCGGAGTGGTGGTTAGGTGTGGCGTAAAGCTGTGGCATGTTCGATTTGATGTGGCGGTTGGATACTGGAGTTAAGTTGTGGCACGTTCAGTCCCCTCACTTTTCGGGAGAGGGAGCTGACCGGAGTGCTTGGTTGGCCTGCGCTGCTCCGGTAAATGCGGAGTAAGAAGAACGAGGATGGGGGTATGACGCAGAAAAATCAGCGTACTCGAACTGTCCCCAAAAAGGAGTTGGTGCTGTGCTCAGATGTGGAAGTTATTCTGTAAGAAGGTGATGTTGAGGACGAATACCGTAGTTAAGATCTAGCACGGTCGGTCCCCTCTCCCTGTGGGAGAGGGTTAGGGTGAGGGGAAACATGTCTCCCCCCAGCCCCGTATTTTCCCACCAGCGATTACTTCCGCCGGTAGTTTTTCTGCGCGTTGTTAACCTTCACCAGATAACGGCGCGATTCACCCGCCGGATGCTTGGTGGTCAGGGTTTGATAAATATCACCAGGTTGCATGCTGTTGATGATAGTTACCGCTTTGGTCTTGTCACTATTGAACACCCGCAGCACGCTGCCAGCCCCACCGTTGTATGCGGTGATCACCGCATAACGGCGTGAGGTCGGGTTCTGAATGCCGCCCAGGTAGTTGTTCTGCAAGATGGCCAGATAGGCGGTACCGGTATCAATGTTGTTCTCCGGATCGAACAGATAACTGCGGCTTGGTGTGCCCCATTTACCTTTGCTCTGGAACACGTCTTTACCCGCGGTATGTTGCACCACCTGCATCAGGCCCAGCGCGTCGGAACCGCTTACCGCATACGGGTTAAAGCTGGATTCGGTCTGCATAATCGCCAGGATCAGCGACTCTTCGACGCCGTATTTCTCAGACGCCTGGCGAACCATCGGCAGATATTTGTGTGCACGTTTATCCAGGTGGTTAGGCACCAGTTGCATAGTCACCGAGTAGATCACGTGCAGGCCCGAGGTGCGCCTCTTTAGCTTGTTTTGCAGCAGGTAGTCGGCGAAGTGCGCTGCCCGCCATTCCCAGCGGATGGGTTGGCCCTTGTTATCCAGCACCTGGCCGTACAGGAACGGCTCTTTGCTGATCTGGATATCATTGGCGTCGGAATAGAGGTCGATCGAGCCTGGATCGTCACCCATCAACAGGGTGCTGATCACCGCCTGGCGCAGATGAGCCGCAGGATCGGTGGTAGCGATGGTCTCGATGGTGATGGTGCCCGAATCAAAGTTGATGTGGCTACGGGTCTGATATTGGTCGGTATATTTGACGTAGTCCTTTGGCCCGGCGATCAGAACTTCGCTCAGCCCCCAGATGTTCTCGATATTGTGGGCAAATTGGCCCATCAAAATATCAAAGGCGTTGGTGTCTTTGACATAGGCTTCCGTGACCACGTCGTTTTTTTTGCCGGAACAGGAGATCAGCAAAGGCGCTATCACTAGCAAAGCTAATATTTTCTTCATCTTGTTAAAGCCGTATACGCGAAGAATTAAACAGGGGGAAAGGGCCAGCGCTGGCCCGGAAAATCTTATTCGCTCGGTGGCGTATAGCCTTCGATGTGGACCTCATGTCCTTCGAACAGGAAGCGGACCATCTCTTGTTCCAGCAGTTTGCGGTCATCCACGTTCATCATGTTGAGCTTTTTCTCGTTGATCAGCATGGTCTGCTTCTTCATCCATTCTCCCCAGGCTTCCTTGGAGATTTCGTTGTAGATGCGCTTGCCGACTTCCCCTGGATAGAGCTGGAAGTCTTGCCCATCGGCGTCACGCTGCAGGAAGGTACAAAAAATGGTTCTGCTCATGCTAATTCCTCGTCAATGGCGCTGTTGCCAAATAAACCGGGTTGGGTCGGGGACTGTTTGGCCAACTGCTGTAGCAGGCGCTCAACCGGCGCGGCCAGCCCGACCGAAGGGGGCTGCGTTAAGTTATACCAGAGACCGGAACCCGCATCCATGGCGCTACCCGCTTTGTCGATGTTCAGCCACATAGGCACAATATCCAGATGGAAATGGCTGAAGGTGTGGCGGAAGGCGGTCATTTGCTCTAAACGGCTACCTTGCAGGCCGCGTTGTTGCAGCCAGAGTTCAAGATCGATCCGCGCGCTAAACTGCGGGAAGCAGAATAACCCGCCCCACAGGCCAACTCCTGGGCGCTGTTCCAGCCAGACGCCATCGCCCTGTTGCAGCATCAGGAAGTAGGCGGTTTTTTCCGGCAGGGTTTGCTTGGGCTTTTTGCCCGGGTAGTTGGCCCAACTGCTGTTGCCGTTGGCAATGCAGCCGACATTGAGCGGGCATAGCTCACATTTCGGTTTGCTACGGGTGCAGACCATCGCTCCCAGATCCATCATCGCCTGATTGAACTGGCCAACCCCTTTTGCTGGTGTGACCTCTTCGCTGATTTCCCACAGGCGATTTTCCACCTCTTTCTTACCCGGCCAGCCAGCTATGGCGTAGCAACGGGCCAGTACGCGCTTGACGTTACCGTCGAGGATTGGATAGTGCTGCCCCTGGGACAGAGAGAGAATGGCACCGGCGGTTGAACGGCCTACGCCAGGCAGCGCGACAATTTCTTCAAAGGTTGTCGGGAACTCACCGCCGTGCTGTGCGACAATGGTCTGCGCCGCTTTATGCAGGTTTCTGGCGCGGGCATAATAGCCAAGCCCGGTCCACAGATGCAGGACTTCATCCTGCGGCGCTTCGGCCAAGGCTCTCACGTTCGGAAAGTGTGCCATAAAGCGCTGAAAATAAGGAATAACGGTGGCAACCTGAGTTTGTTGCAGCATCACCTCAGAGAGCCATACTTGATAAGGCGTTTTATCGAGTTGCCACGGCAGCGTTTTGCGGCCATAGCGTTGGTACCAGTCAAGCACTACGTGCGAGAACTGTTGTGCTTGCATCATGAGCGAGTTCGCTATCCGGCAGATAAATAATGATGCGCGATTGCAGCATAGAGTGATGGTGCTGTAAACCGGAACTTTCCGCAGTAGCACATCCGGTATGATGATGAACGCTTGCTAAAGCAAGGTATCTTTGCATAATGCGCGTTCCCCTAATTGGCAGCCAAATAGACAGAAAGCACTATGATTAATGACGTCATCTCCCCAGAATTTGATGAGAACGGCCGCGCGATGCGCCGTATCCGCAGTTTTGTTCGCCGCCAGGGGCGGTTGACCAAAGGCCAGCAGCAGGCGCTGGACAACTATTGGCCGGTGATGGGCGTGGAATATCAGGCTGAACCTGTCGATATCGCCGCGCTGTTTGGCCGTGAAGCGCCAACCGTGCTGGAGATTGGTTTTGGCATGGGGGCTTCGCTGGTCACCATGGCGGGCAACAACCCGCAGCAGAACTTCCTGGGGATCGAGGTTCACTCGCCGGGCGTGGGTGCCTGCCTGGCCGATGCCCATGAGGCGGAGTTGGCCAACCTGCGGGTGATGTGCCACGATGCGGTAGAAGTTTTGCAGAATATGATCCCGGACGCTTCACTGGATATGGTGCAGCTGTTCTTCCCGGATCCTTGGCACAAGGCACGCCACAACAAACGCCGCATCGTACAGACGCCGTTTGTTGAGCTGGTGCAGCGCAAATTAAAAGTCGGTGGCGTATTCCATATGGCCACCGACTGGCAACCCTATGCGGAACACATGCTGGAAGTCATGAACAGCAGCGCAGGCTACCGTAATCTCTCCGAGAGTAATGATTACGTACCGCGTCCGGACTCGCGTCCGCTGACAAAATTTGAATTACGTGGCCAGCGTCTGGGACATGGCGTTTGGGATTTGATGTTTGAGAGGATGGAATAATGGCTAAGAACCGTAGTCGTCGTTTACGTAAAAAGTTGCACATCGAAGAGTTTCAGGAACTGGGCTTCTCTGTAGCCTGGCGTTTTGCTGAAGGGACCGCCGTTGAAGATATCGACAGCACCCTGGACGCGTTTATCGAGGAAGTGATCGAGCCGAACGGCCTGGCGTTTGACGGCAGTGGCTATCTGCAGTGGGAAGGTTTGATCTGCCTGCAGACGATTGGTCATTGCACCGACGAACACCGTGAGCTGATCAAAAACTGGCTGGAAGCACGTAAGCTGAACGATGTGAAAACCAGCGATCTGTTCGACATCTGGTGGGATTGATCCCGTCCGATTAGCATTGCCGAAGGTGCCTTAATGGCACCTTTGTTTTATCTGGTGTCCTTTCTGGAGTAGTGAGCGCGGTGGTAACAACATTAGATAACGCGTTGCTGGAAGAGATCCTGCAACAGGTACGCCCGTTGATTGGGCAAGGTAAGGTTGCAGACTATATTCCCGCTTTGGCAGAAGTCGCCGCCGATCGGCTGGCGATCGCCGTCTGTACCGTTGACGGTGAGCTGTTTCAGGCCGGGGACGCGACGGAGCGCTTTTCGATCCAGTCGATCTCCAAGGTATTGAGCCTGACGCTGGCGCTAACGCGTTATCAGGAAGGTGAAATCTGGCAGCGGGTGGGGAAAGAGCCCTCTGGCCTGCCGTTTAATTCGTTGCTGCAGTTGGAGATGGAGCAGGGCAAACCGCGCAATCCGTTTATCAACCCCGGAGCGCTGGTGGTATGCGATATGCTGCAAACCCGGCTTAGTGCTCCCAAGCAGCGGATGCTGGAAGTGGTGCGCCAGTTGGCAGGCGTTGATGACTTATCCTATGACACCCGCGTGGCGCGCTCTGAATTTGAGCATTCCGACCGCAATGCCGCCATTGCCTATCTGATGAAGTCGTTCGGTAACTTCGACAATGACGTGCTGACCGTGCTGCAAACCTATTTTCACTACTGCGCGTTACGTATGAGCTGCATTGAGCTGGCACGCAGCTTTGTCTACCTGGCTAACCAGGGCCGGACGCTTGATGGCGAAGAGGTGATCAGCCCCTTGCAAGCCCGGCAGATTAACGCCTTGATGATGACCAGCGGTATGTATGATGGCGCAGGCGAGTTTGCCTATCGGGTTGGCATGCCGGGCAAGTCTGGCGTGGGCGGCGGTATCATCGCTATCGTCCCCGATGAACTGTCGATTGTCGTCTGGTCGCCGGAGCTGGATGCATCCGGTAACTCATTGGCGGGAACTGCTGCACTAGAACTGTTGTCTCAACGCATTAGCCGTTCGATTTTTTAACTCCATCGCACATGCGGTTGGAAGGGAGTCAGGAGAAACTATGTTAATGAGAACCGGATTGGCCTTGCTGTTGTTAACGGCTTCACAGGCGCATGCCGAGTACCAGTGCAGCGTCAGGCCACAGGACGACGTGATTATCAGCCCACAGACCGTACAGGTGGTAGGTGCCAGCGGTAACCTGCAAATCACCGCCGACGGCGATGTCACACGTGATGGCAAAGCATTGAGCCTGAATGATAGCCAGCGCCAGAAGGCGTTCAGCTACCAGAACGCATTGCGTAAAGACTTACCCTGGATCGATCAGGGTGCGCAGCAGCATCTGGAAAAGGCGCGGGTAGCGCTGGATAAAGTCATCGTTCAGGAGTTGGGCACAGACAGTAACGTACGCAACCGCCTGACCACGCTCAACGATCAGTTGAAGCAGCAGATGAACCGTATTATTGAACACCGCAGCGACGGCCTCACGTTCCACCACAAGGCGATCGCTCAGGTGGAGCAGGATGGCCGCAATATCGTGCAGCAGAGCATGGGCGGTGTATTGCAGGACAGCCTGAACGAAATGGGCGTCAAGCAGGTCGCCAACAGCAATGGCAACCCGTTGCAGGCGATTATGGGCAACCTGGGTGGGCTACAGCAGGCCATCAAGAACGAATGGAATAATCAGGAGCAGGACTTCCAGAACTTTGGTCGCGACGTGTGTAAGCGCGTAACGGCTCTGGAAACCCAGCGTAAGGATCTGGTTAAGGCGCTGAACTAAGGTTTGACGTTAACAGGTTCCGTTGTTTTAAGAGTTGCACTCTTAACTCGACGGAACCTTTTTTTCTGCCAGAGAAGCGCGACGACCTCTGCGAGGCGATTTAATCATGGATACTTTCAAGTCCGTACTCAAGCTGCTCAGCCCTCTCATCTTCCTTTATTATCTCGTATGCATTTTCTACATAATGATATTTTCAGTAATAGAGTATGAATGGGCGATTGGAGAAGAGGGGATAGAAAATATCTGCGATGTTATTCTGCACTTTAATATTGATGATGTCAGTGATGTTGGAATTCCCTTTACTGCAGCGATTATCTTTCCGCTAATCATATATTCTATTTATAGGGTTAGGCAACGAAGATTCATACCAGTAATAGTAACCAGCTTGTTAGTGATTTACTGGTAGTGGGCATTCTTTGGTCGGTTTTTATATTGTTGATTATCCACTTGGCTCGTAAATTCCACGTATTACAACCAGAGACTCCTGTGATATGGTGAGTTCACGGTTTATTAATAAAAATTCATTGTGGAACAATTCACGGAGATTGATAAGTGAATGGGTGATGTTTTTTAAAGTATGGAAGTTCTTTCGAGGCTGTATATGGAAATACAAGAAGAAAAGTATCTTGAAGATCCCGGATTTAGACGAAAGAAGTTCATTTATGACAATCGTATTCATCACAGCTATGTTTTTGTGGCTGGAGGAAGAGTGTACACAGCGGTTTTTGGCAGTTTAACCACTGAGCAGAAATTCTTGGATATTGGCTACAATATGCCACCAGATACACCTTTTCCCTGCAATGGCATGTCTAAGGTTTACTTCGACATTTATATTGATGTTGAATCTTTTGGGGATTTCCGACACGTTGAGTTCCACGGGCTTGCCGGAGGCGTCGTATTGGAACAAGTCGCTTTAGCCATGCTTGCGCATTACCAGGCTTTTGATGTCGGCGGTTTTGTCTTCCAGGCGGCCAGTGGCGAAATTGCCGATAAAGGACGCAGCGTGACTCTCGAAGAGACATATGATTATATACTTGGGTTAAAAAGTGAACCACGCTACAATAAAAGTACTGGTCTTCCTAAGGGAACGCCGAGAAAGCTCTTGCCTGATTCCCTAAAGGCTTACAAAGACACATCAAATGGGAGGGCTTGTTATGCCATTATGCCATAAAACCATACGCTCTCATGCTGGGGCAGATGAGAAAGAGTTATTGCAAGCACTTGCCACTGTTGAGCTTGCAACGACTTCCCACGCTGATGCGGAACAAGTTCTTCGTCATGAACTTCAGGAAAGGCAGAAAAGATCTTCTGCTACGTTGTTACGTAACAAGCTCAGCCAGCTAACGCTAAAACGCGAATATCAGAAAATCTGACCAAAGGGTTTCTTGCGCAGCCTTTCAGATTGAGGGCAGCATGCAGCTAAACGGGCGCAGCATGCGGCGCCCCCTACAGGTTAGTTATTCTTCCGGCAAGAACAGTTCCAACAGCGAATTAAGGAACAGTTTGCCATGCTCGGTGATCTGCCAATACTCTGGCGTCTCTAGCAGATAGCCTTTAGCCAATGCTTCGTCCAATGGCGCGCGGATCACACTCTCATCCAGCCCGGTATATTGGGCGAACTCGGCGCGTGGCGCAGCTTCCAGCAGGCGGAAACGGTTCATAAAGAACTCGAATGGCCGATCGTGCGCCTCGACTTCATGCAGCTTGTCCCGATAGTCACCCCGCATAAAGCCGCGCGGATGCTTGGTTTTGGCGGTGCGCAGAATGCGACCATCGGCAAAGGTCAGCTTGCCGTGTGCGCCACAACCAATCCCCAGATAGTCGCCAAAGCGCCAGTAGTTGAGGTTGTGCTGACACTGATAACCCGGTTTGGCGTAGGCCGAGGTTTCGTACTGCTGATAACCGGCGGCACTCAACAGCTCATGCCCTTGTTCAAAGATATTCCACAGCGCGTCATCATCCGGTAATACCGGCGGGCGTGAGCTGAACAGGGTATTTGGCTCGATGGTGAGTTGGTACCAGGACAGATGCGGCGGATTAAGGGCGATAGCCTGGCGCAGATCGTCCAGCGCTTCTTCCAGTGACTGATCCGGCAAGCCATGCATCAGGTCCAGATTGAAACTGCGTAGGCCCAGGCCGGTTGCCAGATGCGCCGCGCGTTTGGCCTCATCCGGGCCATGAATGCGCCCCAGACGGGTTAACTTCTCGGCGCTAAAGCTTTGTACGCCAATCGAGATGCGGTTCACCCCGGCGCGCTGGTAGCCACTGAAGCGATCGGCCTCTACGGTGCCTGGGTTGGCTTCCATGGTGATCTCGGCGTCATCCGCGACGTGAATGCGTGCCCGCACGCCATCCAGCAGCGCCTGCATAGCTTCGGCACTCAACAGGCTCGGCGTACCCCCACCGATAAAGATGGTGCTGATTGCACGACCGCTGGCGAGCGGCAAATCGGCATCCAGATCCGCCAGCAGATGATCGACATATTCCTGGTGCGGTACTTCGCCCTTCAAGGCATGCGAGTTGAAATCGCAGTACGGGCACTTTTGTACGCACCAGGGAATATGGATGTACAGGCTGAGCGGTGGCAGTTGTACGCTGTTAGCTGGCATTACGCATCGCTTCCAACATCAACTTCAACGCCTTGCCACGGTGAGAAATGGCAATTTTCTCTTCCCGCGTCAGCTCTGCTGCGGTGCAGCCCAACTCTGGCACATAGAAGATCGGATCGTAACCGAAGCCGCCAACGCCGGCCGCTTCAAAAGTGATCTCACCGTTCCAGCAACCGTGGAATACCAGCGGAGTTGGATCTTCTGCATGACGCATATAGACCAGCACGCAATGGAATTGAGCACCGCGCTTGCCCTCAGGCACGTCTTTCAGCGTCACCAGCAGCTTGTCCAGATTCTGCTGGTCGCTGGCCTCTAAACCGGCATAGCGGGCAGAGTAGATACCCGGAGCACCGCCCAAGACATCGACTGCCAGGCCAGAGTCGTCGGCAATCGCTGGCAGGCCGGTGATCTGCGCGGCATGGCGGGCTTTGAGAATGGCGTTTTCAATAAACGTCAGGCCGGTCTCTTCGGCGGAGTCTACGCCAAGCTCGGTTTGCGCTACCACGTCAAAGCCGAAATCGGCCAGCAGTTCGGCGAGTTCACGCACTTTGCCGGGGTTGCCGGTGGCAAGAACGATTTTTTGCATAATAGATACCTTGAAATTATTCGATGAGCGCCGCGATGGCCTCAGGGATCTGTTGCGGGTTGAGGATGCGCAATTGCTTGTGCCGCCCCAGTTCGCCTTTCTCGATGATCACGTTGCTTTTCGCCACCTTGAACTGCTTGGCGATAAACTTGATGAGATGGGCATTGGCCTGGCCATCAACCGGCGGTGCGGTGATGGCGACTTTTATCTCGTCGCCATGCAGGCCAATAATCTGATCGCGGCTGGCTTTGGGCTGAATATATAGCCTGACCACCAGCCCGTCCAGCTGCGGGGTAACTGCACTCACAGCAGGAACCAGAGCTCGCCAAACAGATCCATCCCCAGGTAGTTGATCAGATACAGGATCAGGATCACCACCATCGCGGAGAAATCAATACCGCCCATCGCCGGGATCACACGGCGGATAGGGGCCATCAATGGCTCGGTAAGCTGGAACATCACATAGTCAATCGGGCTGCGGCCCTGGCTGATCCAACTCATCAAGGCGCGAATGATCATCACCCAGAAGATCAGGTAGCCGACGGATTTGATTAGAGAAATCAGGCCAAACAGCAAGTTGTACAGGCTGAGTGACAGGGTACCGCTCTGGATCAGCAGCAGTAGCGGATATTTGATGGTCATCAGCAGGAACGCCAACAGCAATGAGGCGCTATCTACCGGCCCCATCGAAGGAACGATGCGGCGCAGAGGGCCGACGATCGGCTGGGTGATTTTCACCACAAACTGCGAAAACGGGTTATAAAAGTCAGTGCGCGTCAGTTGCATCCAGATGCGCAACAGCAGCACCATGACGTAAATATCAACGACGGTTTTGACCAGGAAAGTCAGCGTTAGCATGTAAGTTACCCTTCTCCTTAACTTCTGGGTTATCCCCTTGGTTATCAGACCACCGTGGCGGCCTGAAACTCATCGGGCATAGTTAAAATGATTTTTCCATTTCCTGCGCACGGGAAACGGCGGCCTGCATGGCTTTGGCAACGGTCTCTGGCAACCGCTGTTCGTTGAATACCCGCAACGCCTCGGCGGTAGTGCCCCCTTTGGAGGTCACCTGCTCACGTAGCGTGGTTAGCGAGATCTCCGGGTTGGCGGCGGCTAATGCCGCAGCACCGATAGCGGCTTGCTGCACCAGATCGCGAGCGGCCTGGCTGCTGAATCCCATACGTTCGGCTTCCTGTTGCATGGCATCCATAAACAGGAAGAAATAGGCCGGTGCACTGCCTGCGGCGGCGATCACGCCATTGATGCCGTTTTCGTCATCAACCCAGCAGACTTTACCCACCGAGCTCATGAGGTCGCTGGTGTAATCACGATCCTGTTGGCTAACCTGCTCGGGAGCATACAGCCCGCTCATCCCTTTACCGACCAATGAAGGGGTATTGGGCATGATGCGCACGATATTCAAGCCTTCGCCGAGCATTTGATAGAAACGGCTCACCAGGATACCGGCGGCGATCGACAGCACCAGTTTACCGGAGAAATCGACCTGTTCCTGTAAAGGTAAGCAAACCTGCGCCATCATTTGCGGTTTCACTGCCAGGACCACGACGTCGGCCTGTTGTGCACAGTTGATGTTGTCTGCGCTGCTGTTGATGCCATATTCGGCGGCCAGGGCGTCACGGTTTTTTGCCGACGGCGCACAAACGCTGATGGCAGTTGCCGGATAGCCACCGGCGACCAGGCCAGCAATGATAGCGCGAGCCATATTACCGGCACCAATAAAGGTAATTTTGCGATGTTGCATCCAATCCTCGTTATACGGTGGTGTGCGAGTAGTCACGGGCGCCAAAAATTGCGGTGCCGATACGAACCATCGTGCTGCCAGCGGCGATCGCCGCCTGCATATCATCTGTCATGCCCATCGACAGCGTATCCACCTGCGGATAGCGCAGCTTGAGCTCCTGGAAAGCGTCATTCATCTGGCCGAATGTTGCCAACTGGCGCTGATAGTCGTGTTCCGGGGCCGGGATGGCCATCAGCCCACGCAAGCACAGGTTAGGCAATGCGGCGACCGCCTCGGCCAGCGCAGGCAGCTCACTCAATACAATGCCAGATTTACTCTGTTCGTCACTGATATTTATCTGGATCAGCACGTTTAATGGCGGCATTTCTGCGGGGCGCTGATCGCTCAGGCGCAGGGCAATACGCAAGCGGTCAACGGTGTGGCACCAGGCAAAGTGCTCTGCCACCAGCCTGCTTTTATTGGATTGCAGCGGGCCGATAAAGTGCCATTCCAATCCAGCCCCTTCCGGCCGCTGGGCAAAATACTGGATCTTGTCTACCCCTTCCTGCACGTAATTCTCGCCGAACGCGTGCTGGCCTGCGGCGATGGCTTGTGCGATCGCCTCCGCAGGTTTGGTTTTGCTGACTGCAAGCAATGTCACTTCTTCTGGAATGCGTGCGCAGTCTTGAGCGGCCGCTGCGATGCGGCTCCTGACATCCTGCAGATTCTGTTGGATAGTGCTCATGATTAACCCGGGAGATTGATATGGATATCGATGAATTTGTGGCCCTTAGTGTAAAGCATAATGCCTCCGATCTGCACCTATGTACCGGCCATCTGCCAATGTTACGTATCGATGGGGAACTCCAGGCCGTGGAAAGTGGGGAAATCCTCACTCAACAACAGATGGCGGCATGGTGCCAAACGCAGTTGTCGCAGACAATGTGGCAGCAACTCCAGCAGGTGGGGCAGCTCGATCTGGCGCTAGCCCTGGCTGATGGCACCCGGCTGCGTGCCAATTTCTTTTTGCAGAACGCCGGGGTCTCTGTGGCGCTACGCAGGATAGCCAGCCAGTGCCCAACGTTGGCCGAACTGACTACCCCGGAAATTATTCCGGCGCTGCTGCAGCGTGAAGATGGCTTGATACTCGTCACTGGCGCTACCGGCAGCGGCAAGTCGACCACGTTGGCGGCGATGATCGACTTTATTAATCGGCATCAGCGCCGCCATATCCTCACGCTGGAAGATCCGATCGAGTTTATCCACCGTAGCCAGCGTTCCCTAATCCAGCAGCGGGAGTTAGGGCGGGATACCCACAGTTTTGACGATGCGCTGCGGGCCGCACTGCGTGAAGATCCAGACGTGATCCTGTTGGGGGAGCTACGTGATACCGCCACCGTTCGGCTGGCGTTGACCGCGGCAGAAACCGGCCATTTAGTTCTGGCTACTTTGCATACCCGCAGCGCGCCACAGGCGGTGGAACGGCTGGTGGATGTATTCCCTGCGGAAGAGAAAGCCTATGTTCGGGCTCAGTTGGCCAGTAGCCTGCAGGCGGTGATCGCGCAAAAGCTGCTGAGCAAGCCCGGGGGAGGGCGTGTGGCCATTTACGAGATCCTCACGGCCACGGCGGCGGTGAGCAGCATGATCCGCGAAGGTAAAACCCATCAGTTGGTCAGCGTATTGCAAACCGGTGCGCAGTCAGGCATGCAAACTTTTGAACAAGGGTTGCAACAGCGTGTTGCGCAGGGAATATTATAATGCCACAATCGATTAGCTATTTTCCCCTTATACCTTATATTTAATTGCAATCAATAGCGCAGAGGTTGCGTGCGAGAGCGAAATATATTGGTAATTCAAGAGCGAATTGTGTTGCAGTATAAGCAACTATCTATGGGCTGTTATTTTTAGGACTAGTATTAGGATAAGGATATTCTTATGGGTTCTTGGCTGATTGTTGACGATCACCCCGCAATTTGTTTCGCTGTGAAAGCAATTTTATCTTCATTAGGTAATGACTCGATCCAGACCGCAACTAACGGTCTGGATGCCATGGCGCGAATAAGGGAAAATACGCCGCAGCTGGTGATCCTTGATATCATGCTGAACAAAATGGATGGGCTGCAGATCCTGCAGCATATTCGCCAGGTGGACAGCGCTATTAAAGTGGTGGTCTATACCAGCCTGCCCACGGGGAGCTATGCAGAAAGAGCGTTGCGTGCCGGAGCTAGCGGGTTTTTCAACAAGGATCAGGATATCAGTCAATTGGCACCATTGTGCCAACTGGTGCTGCAAGGCTATGCCTGTTTTCCACAGATTACTCTGATGCCTTTGCTAAACCCACCGCAAAATAGTGAGAATAATCTTACGCACCTTTCCAATCGTGAATTGACCGTGTTACGGTATTTGTCAGAGGGTCTTAGCAATAAGGAAATAGCCGATCGTCTGATTTTGAGCAATAAAACTATCAGCACTTATAAGACACGTCTGATGGAAAAACTAAAAGTTAGTAGTACAGAAGATTTGGTGGCTTTTTTTCACCATCAGAGTGAACGACCTGACGATGAATAAATTGCTTTTGATACTTTTGTTTTTTTGCTGTGGTGTTTCCGCTGGGGAAGTTCCAGCATTTCGTGAAACTAATTTGCTTAGCCGTAGCCAGGTTCAATTATCCGAGCCCGAGTTAACCAGTGATGATTGGCAATGGTTGCGCCGTAAACGTGTGCTGGTTTTCGGCATTGCGGCACCCAATTATTCTCCTTTTGATATCATCAGTGGCACCCGGGATTATGGCGGTATCAATGCTGATTACCTGGGGATTGTCGGCTATAACCTTAACGTACAGATAAAGGTGCGTTACTACGAAGATGCCTCAGCCCTGCGGCGGAGTCTGGATAAGGGAGAAGTCGATCTGATCGGCAATGTCGCTGCAAAAAACGTAGCCGATCCCGACATGCTGCTTTCTACACCTTATGTCTCTGCCTCACCGGCATTGGTGGTGCGCACCGACAGCCTGCTGCAACATAGTTCCCCCAAGCGCATTGCTATCGAGCGCCTATACAGCGGTAATCAGAGCTTGGTAGCACGCTTTCCGGCGGATTATCAGGTTTTTGACATACCGCGCCGGGCGCTGGAGGCGTTGTCGTTCAAGAAGCTGGACGCTTTTATTGGTGATGCCACGGTAGCTCGCTATTTAATCAATCAGGGCAACCTGAACAATCTGCGTTTGCAGCTACTGCCGCAGCAGGATATCAAAGGTTTCTCCTTTGGTATGGCCAGCGGGAACGTGCGTTTACAGCGAATATTGAACGCTGTTTTAGCGAGAATTCCGGAAAGCACTCAAGCAGAGATCCAAAGCCGCTGGAATGGCGGGATCCCCATGTCACAAAGTGATGAACACCTGCTGCTGACCTCACTGGAAAGAAAGTGGGTGGAAGAGCATCCCAGGGTGCGCTTGGCCGTGAATGGCGATTTTGCCCCTCTGGGCTTTTTCGACGTTCAGGGGGAGTTCCGTGGTTTGACGGCGGATGTCATGGAGGCTATTTCTAGCCGTATAGGGTTAAAATTCGACATCATCCGCGCGCAATCACTGCAAGACTCCCTGGATGCGGTGAAAACCGGCAGGGCTGATATTGTCGCCGGCGTGACGCTAGATGCAATCTGGCCTAACGGGTTGCTGACCACTCGATCTTATTTATTCAACTCTTGGGTATTACTGGGGATCCAGGAGCAGATTAGCCATGATCCTCCGCAGTTGATTGCCCTGGTCGCAGGGCACCCTCTGCAGGTTATCTTGCGGGAACAGTACCCCGAGAGCCGGATCATTACCGTGCCTTCACCCCAAGCCGGTATTGAGGCGCTAAAAGCGGGGAAGGCTGAAGCACTCGTGTTGCCGATGATTAGCGCCGATTATTTCCTGGCTCGGGAGCCCACATCGGGGCTTAGTATTCTGAGTGCTCTGGATATTGAACCGGCGCGTTTTGTGATTGGTGTCTCTGGTAATGAATATCCCTTGGCAACCATCCTCGACAAGGCATTGCTGAATATCCCCCCAGAGGATATCCATGCGATGACCAGCAATTGGTATAACAACACCTATCTGCTTGAAGGGACCCCGGGTGATGGAGAATTGCTTGCCCACTGTTATTCCACAGCGTGGTTACTGATCGTTCTGTTGCTGGCAATGCTGGTGATAGTCTTGGTTATCAGCCGGTTGCGCAGTAAGCGCCACCTGGTGCAGCGTTGCCAGGCGATCATCGATAGCGTGCCCTTGCCGATTTACATCACCAATCTGAAAGACCAGATAGTGATGGCGAACACGCCGTTTTTTAATGCCATCAATGTTCCTGCAGAGAAGGTGATCGGTAGCTCACTGGACAATTACCCACTGCAACTGCCTGTTACGCTGGATATTGGCCGGGGCGGTGAGCAGGAACAGGTTTTATCTGTTATGCAGTTGGGAGGCCAGCCGCATACTTTGCAGCAGTGGGGCCAATTGCTGATTACTGAAGATCAGCGTGCAGAAGGCAAAATCGGCGGGTGGTTCGACGTGACCGAACGCGATCGCCTGATTGCGCAGTTACAGCAGGCGAAAGAGCGCGCAGACAGTGCCAACCGGGCTAAAACCACCTTCCTGGCCACCATGAGCCATGAAATCCGTACCCCGCTTAATGCCATTATCGGCATGTTGGAACTGTTGCTGAACCGCCCGCAACGGGAGGAAGCTTTAGATCGAGAACTGCTGAGCGTTGCACATGAGTCTGCCCATTCTCTGCTGGCCTTGATTGGTGACATTCTTGATATCTCACGCATTGAGGCTGACCGTCTGATCCTGCATCCACAGCGTGCAGATATCCGTCGTTTGATTGAAGCCGTAGCGATGTTATTTGACGGTGTGGCACGCCAAAAAGGGTTAGCGTTCAGGTTGGATATTGACGCGGAGATCACCGGCGATGTGTTAGTTGATCCCATGCGTTTCAAGCAGGTGCTATCCAATCTGGTGAGTAATGCCATCAAGTTTACCGAGCAAGGGCAGGTCACGCTCAGCGTCGTGGTTGATCAGATTAGCGAAGAACGAGCGGATCTGCGGCTACGTGTTTCTGATACTGGCAAGGGGATTGATGCTGTTACTCAAGCGCGTCTTTTCCAACCCTTTACTCAGGGCAATGGAGAGGCTGGCGGGACAGGGCTTGGGCTGTATATTTGCCGCAAGCTGGTGGAGATGATGGGGGGGACCATCGCATTGAACAGTGAGGTGGGTATTGGCAGCGAGGTCACCGTGCTGCTTTCGGTGCCGAGATTGCTGAAATTCCCTCCTCAAACACCTATGGAGGAACCAGTCCCGGTGGCATCATCCCAGCTGCGGGTACTGATCGTTGAAGATCATCCTGCGGGCAGAATGTTGTTGACCCAACAGTTACAGTTTCTTGGCCATCAGCCCAGTGCGGTGGGGGATGGGGAGCAGGCGCTGCAGTTGCTGGAGCAAGAGAGCTTCAACCTGATTATTACCGACTGCCAGATGCCTGAACGTGATGGTTACAGCCTGAGCCGCCAAATCAGGCACCTCGAGCATGAACAGCAGTCCGATCCTACTGTGATCTGGGGGCTGACGGCCAATGCGCAAGAAAGTGCACGGGAGGCATGTCTGCAGGCGGGAATGGATGACTGCCTGTTCAAGCCGGTTAACCTGAGCATATTAAAAGCGAAATTGTCTACGTTGCCACTGGTTGATACGGGGCACGGTGAAGAGGAACCCGCGTTTATCGTGGAAGATTTGCCAGCGGAATTGCGCCAGCCAAAGGTATTGCGGGAGTTCATACAAACCCTGCTGGATTGTTTACAGGAAGACTGCGCGCAACTTGCCATGGACATTAAGCAACAACCGATGGACCTGATAAGCATACGGGCGTTGGCCCATAAATTGGCCGGCGCGGCTCGGTTGGTGAATGCTGAAAGACTGAATCAAGCTTGTCAGTCATTGCATGACAACCCCGTTCAGGCAGCCGCCACGGCGGTGCTGGGGGAAGCACAGCGGCTGCTCAGCACCTTAAGGAAGCTACAACGGACTACAGAAGAATAGGCCCTTCCTACAGAGTGATTAAGGCTTCTGTAGATATTAAGGTAAGGGCGATCATTTTATTCTTTGTTGCACAGGAAGGGGGGCTTTTGGGCTCCTCATGTGTAATAACGTTTAAGGATTAAATGATGAAAAACACCACTAAATTAGCGATTCTGCCACTGGTTCTGGTTCTGGGAGCCAGCTTCTCTACCATGGCTAATGCGGCTTACGACTGTAACGCCAAGCGTGCTGCGATCGAATATCAGATCCAGCAGGCTGAGAAGTACGGTAACTACAACCGCGTAGCGGGTCTGAAGCGTGCTCTGAGCGAAGTTAATGCCCATTGCACCAACGGCAGCGTGCTGCAGGACGCGCAGAAGAAAGTCACCAAGCTGGAACAGAAACTGGCTGACAAGCAGAAAGACGTCCAGGAAATTAAAGCCGACCTGCGCGAAGCTCAGGCTAAAGGTGACGCCAAGAAAGTGGCCAAGTACCAGAAAAAACTGCAAGAAAAGCAGGCTGACGTAAAAGAAATCAAACAAGAGCTGAAGCAGGCTCGTGCTGAACTGGCCGCTGCACAGAAATAAGCAGTCATGATTTGGTAATTAAGGGGCGCAGATGCGCCTCTTTTTGTGTCGGATAAATATTGTGGTTTGCACTCAGGGAACGAATGAAACCCACTTTTCATATTGCCATTATGTCGTTAGGCCTGTTGGTTAACGGAGCCAGGGCTGAAACAAATAACGTCTATCTCATTATTAACGATAACTTTAAGGGCGAGCTGGCCGTTAACCTGGGGCTGGATGGGCAGCCGTGTATTAATGCCCCATTGCTACGTGAGTGGGGGATACGTGATGCCGCGATAGTGATGGAAACGACCCCAGAAGGCTGTATTCTGCCCGACGTATTGAGTGCCCGAAAAATTGGGGTTTTCTATGAGCCGATAGCACAATTGCTGACGGTAGATATCCCGGCTGGCATGCTGGGTGACAGCAAGCTGGCAGGCCGCTGGGATGACGGCATCAATGCGGCATTTGTTAACTATCAGTTCAATTACGGCCATTATGCGGGCGAAAACTATCGCGATACGCTACGGCACGAAAGCCTGTATGCCGATATCACCACCGGGGTAAACGTGGGCCCTTGGCGGCTGCGTTATCAGCCCGTCTATCAGAAAGAGATCTGGGGCAACCCGACCTGGCACACCGAAAGGGCGCTAGCCTATCGGGATATCAAAGCCTGGCGCGCCACGCTGACCTTGGGCGACAGCGTGACGCCGTCAGTTTTGTTCGACAACGTCCGATTCCGTGGCATCAGTCTGGTATCGGATAGCCGAATGCTGCCGGATGGCCTGCGGCAGTTTTCACCTTGGGTACGCGGCTTCGCACGCAGTAATGCGGAAGTGAGGGTGCGCCAGAACGGTGAAATCATCTATCAGACGTTTGTTTCCCCGGGAGCATTCGTGTTGAAAGATGTCTATCCGCCCGCGCTCGAAGGGGATCTTACCGTCACGATACGCGAAAGCGACAGTACCGAAACCGAACGAAAAATACCCTATTCCTCCATGCCCAACCTGGTTTATGCCGGTCAGTGGCGCTATGACGCCTCGGTGGGTAAATACCAACCTTATTACGGCATGGAAGAGGAACAGCCAGGCTTTGCCCAGGCCTCGGTCAGCTATGGGCTACCGGGAAAGGTCACGCTGTACGGGGGTTTCCAGGGGGCGGATATTTATCGCAGTGCGGCGGTCGGGATTGGTAAGAGCCTTAATCAGTGGGGAGCGATCTCGGCGGATTACACGTTTTCGTCTGCCCGTCAGCCAAGGCGTTCAGCGCCGGACACCGGCGGCATGGCGCGTATGCGTTACGCCAAGGCTTTCCCGGCCTGGGAGTCTTCCCTCAGCCTGATGGCGCAATATTATCCGCGGCAGCGCTATCGTACGTTTGGCACGGCGATAGATCAGCAGAGCACCTATTGGTGGGACTGGGAAGACGGCATTTTTGTCGGTGACTTTGACGAGGAAAAAAAGTATCGCCTGGAAGCGCGCTATAACCAGTATCTGTCCGATTCAGACAGCCTTTACCTGACGTTGACTCGAGAGGCCACTCGGGGTAATCAAAGAGGCGAAACCAGCGTCGAGATGGGCTTCAGCGCCAGCCTGGGTAAGGTAGACGTTGCGCTGTATGCGGAATATAACCGCCCCGCGTATGGCAAAGAACAGGCACAGTTGGGGCTTTCTGTCTCCCTGCCGTTGAACGCGCTCGGCGCACCACGTATGAAGCTGAACTATGATCATACGTTGGCTAACGATCGGACCGACAGCCGGCGGATAGGCGTCAGCGGTACGCTGCTTGACGACTATAGCCTGAGCTACAACGCTAGCACCAGTCAGAGCCAACGCAATGGCAGCAGCCAGGATCTAAGCGCCAATTATCAATATAACGCAGGTGATCTGCGGGTAGGTCATTCGCAAGGGGCAGGCTATCGCCAGCAGAATCTGGAGCTTGCTGGCAGCCTGATGGCGCATCAGGAAGGGCTCACGCTGGGGCAGACGTTAGGCGAAACCGTGGCCATCGTCAGCGTGCCGGGGACGCCGGGGATTGGCATCGATAATCAGTATGGCGTCACCACCGACTGGCGGGGCTATGCGCTGATAGGCAATCTGACGCCGTACCGTATCAACAGTCTGACGCTGGACAGCCTTGAACTACCGGATACGCTTGAGTTGCCTGAATCCGATCAGGAAGTGGTGCCTACCGCCGGTGCGATCATGTTCAGCCGCTTTGCTCCGGCACGGAAAATCAGCCCAGATGCTGCTCAAACCAGCTTTCCAGAATAACCACGGCGGAGGCAGAATCGACGCTGCCTTTATCCAATGCGCGGAATCCTCCATGGTCAAACAGATTGGCCCGTGCTTCAACGGTGCTCAGGCGCTCGTCATGCAGGGCAATCTGCACGCCAAAGCGGCCATGCAGCCGGTTGGCAAATTTACGTGCTCGTTCGGTCAGCGGCTGTTCGGTGCCATCCATATTCAACGGTAAGCCAACCACCACCAGGTCTGGCTGCCATTCTTTCAGCAGGCGCTCGATCTTCTGCCAGTCAGGTACACCGTCCTGGGCTTTAAAGGCCGCCAGCGCCCGAGCGGTGCCGGTAATTTCCTGGCCGATCGCTGCGCCGATGCTTTTGGTTCCGAAGTCGAAGGCGATAATGGTGCGGTTAGTCATCAGGCGTGTCCTGCGTGGCTGGCAATGCTGCGAATATCGATGCCAAGGCGGTTGGCTGCTTCACGCCAGCGGTTGGCGATCGGCGTGTGGAACAGAATGTCGGTGTCAGCCTCGGTGGTCAGCCAGGCATTCTCCAGTAGCTCTTGTTCCAACTGGCCCTTTTCCCAGCCCGCATAGCCAAGCGCCACCAGCACATCAGCGGGTTGATCTGGCGTGCCAAGCGTTTCCAGCACGTCTTTTGAGGTGGTGATCATGGTGGCCGGTGAGATTTGAATGCTGGAACCAAAGCCTTTGCGTGGGGTATGCAGAATAAAACCGCGATCGTCAGCCAGCGGGCCGCCGGCGAACACTGGCTTATCCAGGCTGATCGCCGGATCGCGCGGTGAAGGCTTGATGTCGAGTTTATCCAGCACCGTCTCCACGGTGAAATGTTCCACGGGCTTGTTGATCACTAATCCCATGGCTCCGTCGTCATTATGTTCGCAAACGTATATCACCGAACGTTTGAAGCGCGGATCTTGCATTGCGGGCATGGCAATCAGGAAATGGTGCTGTAAATTCATGGCGTTAATTCAATTCGGAAGTAAAATGCATGCCCTCTCCCAATGAGAGAGGGCGCGTCGTCGGCCTACTTCGCGGCCAGACGTTTTTCAATGGCGTCCATCAGCATGCCGGTGACGGAAACCGGGAATGCAGCTTCGATCTCACGGGCACAGGTTGGGCTGGTGACGTTGATCTCGGTAAGGCGATCGCCGATCACGTCCAGGCCAACAAAGATCAGCCCTTTCTCTTTTAGCGTTGGGGCAACTGCGCGGGCAATTTTCCAGTCGCTTTCGCTCAGCGGGCGCGCTTCACCACGGCCACCGGCGGCCAGGTTACCACGGGTTTCGCCTTGGGCAGGGATACGCGCCAGGCAGTATGGCACTGGCTCGCCATCCACCACCAGGATTCGTTTGTCCCCATCCTTGATGGCCGGCAGGAAGTTTTGCGCCATGCAGAAACGGCTGCCGTGTTCGGTCAGGGTTTCGATAATCACCGACAGGTTGGGATCGTCCTGCTTCACGCGGAAGATTGAAGCTCCGCCCATGCCGTCCAGCGGCTTGAGGATGATGTCACCGTGCTGCTGGTGGAATTTGCGGATATGAGCAGCGCTGCGGCTGACCAAGGTGTCTGGCGTCAGCTCCGGGAACCAGGCGGTGAACAGCTTTTCGTTACAGTCACGCAGGCTCTGTGGCTTGTTGACCACAAGCGTGCCTTTCACTTCGGCTCGTTCCAGGATGTAGGTTGCATAGATGTATTCAGTGTCGAACGGTGGATCTTTGCGCATCAGGATCACGTCCAGATCCTGCAACGCCAAATCCTGCTCGCTGCCAAAGCTGAACCAGCTCTCTTTATCTTCTTTCACGTTCAGCAGGCGCGTGCGGGCACGGCCATCACCGGCATGCAGATAGAGATCGTTCATCTCCATATAATGCAGTTCCCAGCCGCGGCGCTGCGCTTCGAGCAGCATGGCAAAGCTGGTGTCTTTTTTGATATTGATGGATGCGATAGGGTCCATCACGATGCCGAGCTTGATCATCTCTTCTCCTTACGAACCTGTGAGACAGGTCCTTAGCCCAGGTCGCCGAAACGGACCTGCAAAGCGGTAATTGCGGTGAGCGCGGTGGTTTCTGTACGCAAAACGCGTGGCCCCAGCAGGATATCAGTAAATCCATAGTCTGTGGTCATGGCAATTTCTTCGGCGGATAATCCGCCCTCCGGCCCAATGAGCAGACGTACGCTCACTACCGGCAGCGGCAGGGTATTGATACTTTGGCTGGCGCGTGGGTGCAGGTTCAGTTTGAGGCTATCGTCCTGCTCGGCGCACCAGTGTTCCAGAGTCATCGCTGGGCGGATCTCCGGAATGCGGTTGCGGCCGCATTGCTCGCAGGCCGCGATGGCGATTTTTTGCCATTGCTGGAGCTTTTTCTCCAGGCGCTCACCGTCGAGTTTAACGCCGCAGCGCTCGGAAAATAGCGGAGTGATCACGTTCACCCCCAACTCGATGGATTTCTGGATGGTGAATTCCATCTTTTCGCCACGTGAGATCACCTGGCCAAGATGTAAGTTGAGCGGTGATTCGCGATCTTCCAGTTGCCCGGCGTTGATCTGAACCAGCACGTTCTTTTTATCCACCCGGGTGATTTCTGCTTCAAACACCTGGTTGCTGCCATCGAACAGTTGCAGTGCCTGCCCGGCGCTCATCCGCAGCACGCGGCCGACATGATTGGCTGCATCCTCACTCAATGCAATTTCTGCACTGGCGCTCAAGGGCTCTGGATGGTAAATGCGGGGTTTACGCATAATGATTGTCAGATCCTGGCTCAATGATACGGCGCTGCCGATGGCAGCGCGAAAGCACTATAGTAGGTCAGCCTTTTCGCTGCTGACAAGCCTGTTGAATATAAGGGTTGTGATTCCCTTGTACCATGGCGATGTGTGCTTCACGTCGGCATTCCCAAGTGTTGACCGGATACTGGCGGTTCCAGGCTTCAAACAGTTGGGTTTGCTGGCGTGAAAGCGGTAACTGGTAGCGATCGCGCATGTAGAAGTAGGTGCGGGCGATGGCGCCTCGCGCACGGGCCGGTGGCTCGGCCTGCTTGTTCTTGAAGTCTACCTTCATCTGGCACTGTCCGTATTGCCCTTCGCCACCCCGCCACTGGCTGTACATAAAGTTATTGCGGTCACCGTTGACTTCACCGATGGCAGGTTGCAGGTTGTGCAAGTCGATCTCTATCTGGCGATAAACCGGATCCTTGTTGCAGTTTTTACGCCCACCCTGCTGCCAGCACTGTAACTGATGGCCGAACTGCCAGGCCGGAACCACATGTTCCCACTCGATACGCTCGGCGCGTTGGGCATTTTTACGCACCTGATAGCCGCAGCTACCGAGATCGGGAATACCTTTCTTACCTTGCCAGTCGATCTTGCAGCCACAATAAAAGCTGCCTGGGGCGTCCTGGTTGATTTTGGCGGCAGCAGCCTTGGCCTGGGTAAAGTTATTAATCCCCTTGGCTAGCGTGCCGCTGGAGGCCGTCAATACGACTAAAAATAAAATTTTGCGATGCATATTCCAAAACAGCTCAAAATTGGAAAGGCAGGCAGGGTAACGGAAGTCACCGACAGGTGCAAATAGAGATAATGGATTGTTTTAACTTATAAATATGATTGTTAACGGCTTTGACTAACCGGAAAATGTCAGCTTTTCACCACACTGGCGGCAGCGGTATTCGCTCTCGCCGCGCATCACCCGATTATGGCGGCGCAGGGTCAACTGATGCTGCTGGCAATCGCAGCGGTAAGGGAAGGTTTTGCTCTGTACCGAGCGGGTCTCAAACTGGTGGGTACGGCTGGCGGGAACCTGCAATACGTTTTCCATCATCCAGCGCCATTCCCGGCCATGCGGCGGCACGCGGCCAAACTGGCGGAAGACCAGCAGATGAGCCAACTCATGGGGGACCACTTCGTCGATAAACGGCTGTTGGTTTTCCATCAGCAGCACCGGGTTGAGGCGGATTTCCCAGGCTTGCAGCCAGGCGGTGCCCGCGCTGGTGCCGCGTTGCTGATACAGGATCTTGGGCTCTGGGAACTCGACGGCAAAATGCTGCCGCGCCAGCTGCAACTTGTCTCGCAGGCAGCGCATTACCGCCTGTTGCAGCGCAATGGGGATTCTTACTCTGTTCATAGTGGCGCTAGCTTAAGCAATGATGCGGCGGCTGGCAACGGGGCAGTAAGGAAAAGTCTATGGGCTCTTAACCGTCACGCAAGGCTTGTATGTACGAGGCTTGTGTCTACAATAGCAGCGATTTTTCCCCTTACCCTAACGGCGATAACCATGCTTTTACCGAACCAGATTGAATTACTCAGCCCCGCCCGCGATGCAGGTATCGCCCGTGAAGCTATTTTGCACGGGGCCGATGCGATCTATATCGGTGGCCCAGGTTTCGGCGCCCGCCATAATGCTGGCAACAGCCTGAGCGATATCGCCGGACTGGTTGAATTTGCCCGCCGCTACCGGGCCAAAGTGTTCATCGCCCTCAACACCATTTTGCATGATAACGAGCTGGAGCCGGCACGCCGCTTGATCCATCAACTGTATGACACCGGAGTCGATGCGCTTATCGTGCAAGATATGGGGATCCTGGAGCTGGATATTCCACCCTTTGAGCTGCATGCCAGTACCCAGACCGACATCCGTAGCGTAGAGAAGGCTCGTTTCCTGTCCGATGCCGGTTTTTCCCAGTTGGTATTGGCGCGTGAGCTGAATCTCACTCAGATAAAAGCTATCAGTGACAACGTTGACGCCGCCGTCGAGTTTTTCATCCATGGCGCGTTGTGCGTGGCCTTCTCCGGCCAGTGTAACATTTCCCACGCCCAGACCGGACGCAGTGCCAACCGTGGCGACTGTTCGCAGGCGTGCCGGCTTCCTTACACCCTGAAAGATGAGCAGGGGCGGGTAGTTGCGTATGAAAAGCATCTGCTGTCGATGAAAGACAACGATCAAAGCCGCAACCTGACGGCGTTGATCGACGCCGGTGTTCGCTCATTCAAGATTGAAGGGCGTTATAAGGATATGAGCTATGTGAAAAACATCACTGCGTACTATCGTCAGCACCTGGATGCCATTCTCAACGATCGTTCCGATCTGACGCCGGCATCGTCAGGTCGCACGGAACACTTTTTTATTCCGTCGCCGGATAAAACCTTCCACCGTGGCAGTACCGATTACTTCGTTAACCAACGCCAGATGGATATTGGTGCCTTTGACTCACCCAAGTTCATTGGCCTGCCTGTAGGAGAGGTGCTAAAGGTGGGTAAAGATCATCTGGACGTGGAAGTAAAAGAATCGCTGACCAACGGTGATGGACTTAACGTGCTGATCAAGCGCGATATCGTCGGCTTCCGTGCTAATAAGGCGGATAAAATTGCTGAAGGGCGCTACCGGGTTTGGCCTAACGAAATGCCGGCGGGTCTGGATAAGCTGCGCCCAAATCATCCACTTAATCGTAACCTCGATCACAACTGGCAACAGGCGCTGCTAAAAACCTCATCGGAACGTCGCGTAGCCGTCGATATTCTGCTGACACAAAGCAGCGATGGAGTGACGCTAACCCTGATCAGCGAAGAGGGCATCAGCGTCAGCCATACGCTGCAGGGCGAATTCGGCGCCGCCAACCAGCCGGAAAAAGCGCTTGTCACACTGCGTGACGGATTGAGCAAACTAGGGCAAACCCTTTATTACCCGCGTGACGTTCATCTTGATCTGCCGATGGTTTGCTTCATACCCAACAGCCAGGTCAACCAACTGCGCCGCGATGCGGTGGAAGCGCTGGACGCCGCACGCCTGGCGGTAAACGAACGCGGCGACCGCAAACCGGTTTCCGTCCCGCCGCCGGTTTATCCGGATTCGCACCTGACGTTTCTTGCCAATGTTTATAACCAGAAGGCGCGTAAGTTCTACCAGCGTTATGGTGTCACATTGATTGATGCCGCCTTCGAGGCGCACGAAGAAAAAGGGGATGTACCGGTAATGATCACCAAGCACTGCCTGCGCTTCGCCTTCAACCTCTGCCCTAAACAGGCCAAGGGTGTGCAGGGTGTGAAGGGGCGGGCATCGCCGATGCAGTTGGTACATCAGGGTGAGGTGTTGACGTTGAAGTTTGACTGCAAGCCATGTGAGATGCATGTGATTGGCAAGATCAAAAATCATATTTTGCGGATGCCAGTGCCGGGGAGTGTGGCAGGAGGGATCTCGGTAGAGGAGCTCAAGGCGACTCTACCGGGGAAGAAAAAATAGCCGTATACCAGAGACTGCTGACAAACCCTCACCGGGCTAACAATGTAGGGGCGCTGCATGCTGCGCCCGTCTGGATAATCAATGGGTTAGCAAATACTGGTATTGATAGATCCCGACCAATTCAGCAATATTGCCACTTTGTCAGCAATCTGATACCAGGTCATTGATGAGAACGGCTTGGTGTGGACATGAGGCAGCAAGGCAATTGTCGCAACGCTATTTTCCCACAATGATAAGCCGATCGACTCACACAGATTGTAATCATTGTGTTAACTGCGGGATAATAATCCGTGCATGATGAGTCTGTACCCGCAGTTCTCACCGGATGAGGTCAGAAAAACATCGCCAGCGTTAAGTCCTTACGTTAATAGAGGTTATTTTGCGATTTGGCGCAATAACTGACTACCTAAAAATACGTAAGGTGTGGGGAGTTTTTTTGACGCAGCGCGCCCCGAGCACGCTGGGTAAGTGTGAATTTAACGCAGCTGATGTTGCAAGTGAGAGATCAATGTCGAATAAACCGTTCCATTATCAAGATCCGTTCCCGCTGAAGAAAGACGATACCGAATACTATCTGCTAAGCCGTGACCACGTTTCCGTCGGTGAATTTGCCGGCCAGGAAGTCCTCAAGGTTGACCCTCAAGCCCTGACCCTGCTCGCCCAGCACGCTTTCCACGACGCCTCGTTCATGTTGCGCCCTGCGCACCAGCAGCAGGTGGCGGATATCCTCAACGACCCCGATGCCAGTGAGAACGACAAGTACGTTGCGCTGCAATTTTTGCGTAACTCAGAAATCGCCGCCAAGGGTATTTTGCCAACCTGCCAGGATACCGGCACGGCGATCATCATGGGTAAAAAGGGCCAGCGCGTCTGGACCGGTGGTGGGGACGAAGAAGCCCTGTCGCGTGGGGTGTACAACACCTTTATCGAAGACAACCTGCGCTATTCGCAAAACGCCGCGCTGGATATGTACCAGGAGGTCAATACCGGCAGCAACCTGCCTGCGCAGATCGATCTCTACAGCGTGGATGGTGACGAGTATAAATTCCTGTGCATCGCCAAGGGCGGTGGTTCTGCCAACAAAACCTATCTGTATCAGGAAACCAAGGCGCTGCTGTCCCCAGGTAAGTTAAAAGACTATCTGGTCGACAAGATGCGTACTCTGGGCACCGCGGCCTGCCCACCGTATCACGTGGCCTTTGTGATTGGCGGCACTTCGGCGGAAGCCACGCTGAAGACCGTGAAGCTGGCTTCAACCAAATACTATGATGCGTTGCCAACCGAAGGCAACGAACACGGCCAGGCGTTCCGCGATGTGGCGCTGGAAGAGGAACTGCTGAAAGAAGCCCAGAATTTGGGCCTGGGTGCACAGTTTGGCGGCAAATACTTTGCCCACGACGTGCGCGTAGTGCGTTTGCCACGCCACGGCGCTTCTTGCCCGGTGGGGATGGGGGTTTCCTGCTCCGCCGACCGGAATATCAAAGGCAAGATCAACCGTGAGGGGATCTGGCTGGAGAAACTGGAGCATAACCCAGGTAAATTTATTCCACAGGAACTGCGCCGCGCGGGTGAAGGGGAAGCGATCAAGGTGGACCTGAACCGCCCAATGGCTGATATCCTCAAGCAGCTGTCACAGTATCCGGTGTCTACCCGCCTTTCCCTGAGCGGCACCATCATCGTTGGGCGTGATATTGCCCACGCCAAGCTGAAAGAGCGCCTGGACCGTGGCGAAGGTTTACCGCAGTATGTGAAAGATCACCCGATCTACTACGCGGGCCCGGCCAAAACGCCAGAAGGCTATGCTTCAGGTTCTCTGGGGCCAACTACGGCAGGGCGCATGGACTCCTATGTCGATCTGTTGCAGTCACACGGCGGCAGCATGATCATGCTGGCCAAAGGTAACCGCAGCCAGCAGGTGACGGATGCCTGCCACAAGCACGGCGGATTCTATCTTGGCAGCATTGGTGGCCCGGCGGCGGTGCTGGCACAGCAGAGCATCAAGAGTCTGGAGTGCGTGGAATATCCTGAACTGGGTATGGAAGCGATCTGGAAAATCGAAGTGGAAGATTTCCCGGCCTTTATTCTGGTAGATGACAAAGGTAATGATTTCTTCCAGAAGATCCAGGAATCTCAATGTACGCGCTGTGTGAAGTAATCTGATTGATAGCCGCCCCCGGTGGGCGGCTTGTACTTTGAGTAACAAGCTGCGATGTTTGTGATGAATTCGTCAACCTTTGTAAAATAGTGTCGTCGCTTTGGACGCTCTAAATAAATCTGTATACCATTGCCGTGGACAATTTTGGCTAGGAAAAGTAATGGTGACGCAGGAAACACATATCAAAGAATTACTGGTCTGGATAGAAAATAACCTACGCAATCCACTATCCCTGGATATTGTTTGCGAGAAATCCGGCTACTCCAAATGGTATCTGCAGCGCATGTTCCGCCAGCAGACCAACCTGCCCCTTGCTGCTTATATCCGCGCCCGTCGCCTCTATCTGGCGGCCTTCTCATTACGCTTTACGCAGAAAAGCATTCTGGATATTTCGTTGGAGTATCAGTTCGATTCCCAACAGACATTCTCACGCTGTTTCAAAAAACATTTCTCTGTCACACCTAGCGCCTACCGTAAGGCCCAGAATTGTGACTTCAGCCATCTGGTGCAATCGCTGTCGCTGAATCAACCCAGCGATATCTCTATTGACTATGTTGAGGTTAAACCAGATAGCTACTCGCTGGTCGGTCAGTATTATTCTTATCACATCGATATTGAACAGTTGGGCGAATCCCACGCGACAATTCGTGATGGAATAAAGGATCGTTTTTGTGATGAGTTTAAATTAAATCCAGACAAACTTTATGCGCTAACCAATTTTACGCCCGATGGTGAGCGGGTGAAGGTCGACTATTTTGTGGCGGTAGATAAAACCATCGCCAAAGGTAAATCGTTGCTGGAACTACCGGAAATCAGCGGCGGTTATTGCCGCTTTCGCTATGCTGGCAAGCCAGTGGCTCTTCACGAGTATATCGCCAGCGTTTATACCAAACTTCTGCCGCAGTTTAATCTGGTACGCCGGGAAGGGTACGATATCGCGCAGCATAGCTACTCGCTCGATGGTGACGAAGAGCTGTACCTGGAATATGAGTATCTAATTCCGATAGTGCCAGACAAAGCCTTTGCAGAGAAAACCAGTCCGCGCTCCTGATTGCCATTGCGGATGTAAATACCGCCCGAAATGGGCGGTAATCAAAGACCTCGATCAGTGTGAACCAATCTCCCGTAGCGGTTTCCCAGCCATCAAATTCCGCTCGATATGTTCCAGAGAGATATTTTTGGTTTCAGGTATCAGAGCAATGGTAATGAAGATAAATACCAGGTTCAGCCCGGCATAGATCCAGAAGGTATGCGCGCTGCCCAGGGTGTTGAGCATAGTCAGGAAGGTGGCCCCCACGATCATGTTGGCGATCCAGTTTACCGTCGTTGAGCAGGTGATACCGAAATCACGGCCTTTAAGCGGTTGGATCTCTGAACACAATACCCAAATCAGCGGGCCGGCACTCATGGCAAAACCGACAATAAACATCAGCAACATCAGTATCGCGAAGTATTGAGCCGCAGGCGTATCCATGCCGATATTCATCATGGTACCCAATGTCCCCATGCCGATGGCCATCACCAGGAAGCCCAGCTTCAGCGTAGGTTTACGGCCCCAACGATCCACCAGGCCGATGGCAATAAAGGTTGCCAGCACGTTCACTAACCCGACGATCACCGTTCCCCACATTTGTTGCGCTGTACTGGCAAAACCGGCCAGATCGAAAATTTTCGGCGCGTAATACATGATGACATTCATGCCGGTGAACTGCTGCATGACCTGAAGCAATACGCCAAGATAGACCGCACGGCGGAAATTCTTGTTGTCTTTGAACAGTGCCCAACCGCTTTGCTTTATTTTCAGGCTTTCACGGATCTCATCCAGTTCGGCTTTCGCCTGTTCAGTCGTATCTCGCAGCATTTCCAGCACTTTCCTGGCTTCTGCATCACGGCCACGTGACGCTAACCAGCGAGGGCTGCGGGGCAGGAAGAACACGCCAACGAACAGCAACAAAGCCGGAAGGGTGATGATACCCAGCATCCAGCGCCATGAACCGCTGTAGCTGAAAGCCGTATCGGACAGATAAGCCCCCAGGATCCCTATCGTAATCATTAACTGGTACATGGAAATCATGCTACCGCGAATGCGCTCAGGCGCGATTTCAGAAAGGTACAGTGGGGCAGTGAAGGATGCGATGCCTACTGCCAGGCCGAGCAGAACGCGGGAAATCAGCAGCACATCGTTGTTGGGGGCGAAAGCAGAGCAAAGCGAGCCAATGACAAACAGCACGGCGCCAATCATCAGGCTGTATTTGCGCCCCAGCCGGTAAGAGAGCCAGCCACTGCCGACAGCGCCAACCGCTGCGCCAAACATCATTGAGCTCACCACCCATTCTTGTTGCTGGGAAGTGATTTGGAACTCATGAGCAATAAAAGGTAATGCTCCGGCGATCACGCCGATATCCAGTCCAAACAATAAGCCTGCCAGTGCTGCCAGAAAACAGACAAAGAAGGTCATTTGGGCATTCGATCTGCCTTTGCTTGTTGATGATGTACTCATAACGGCCTCGGTTAACCAGATAGGTGATTCGTTAGTAGGCTATGTTATTGGTCTGGGTGATGATTTAACGTGCTATCGATCACATTTAGTGTAATCGATTACACTTGGTGTGTTTATGTATTGCCATTTAACATCATGAATATGAGATGTTAAACCATGGGTTAAGGTGTGGTTGGTGATTTTTGATGTCAGTTTGTGTAATCGCTTTCATTTTTTTGGCCAGCAAATGATTTGCCATCGCGGGAAGGATTGCGTCAGGTATTCAACTGGGTTGGCGGTGTTGGTTCTTCTGCTGCACGATATCGGCCATCACGGCCAGCGCGATCTCCGCTGGAGTTTTACTGCCAAGCGGCAGGCCGATCGGCGCATGGATACGGCCGAGTTCCTGCGGGCTGAATTCGGCGATCTGTTGCAGCCGCTGGCGGCGGCGATCGCTGTTCCGTTGGGAACCCATCGCACCGATGTAAAATGCTGGGGTGTGGATCGCCTCCATCAGGGTTAAGTCATCCATGCGCGGATCGTGGGTCAGCGCCACAATTGCGGTGTTGGCGTGACAACCGCCTTCCTCAATGAATTTGGCCGGGAACTGGCGCAGCAGGGTGATATGCGGTTTGAGCTGCGTAGCGAAGTTCTCCAGAGCTTCCGGACGGCTTTCGCATACCAGCACTTCAAAGCCGAGTGCGCTGGCAAAGTCGGCGCAATACAGCGCCACGCTGGAAAGCCCGGCAATCAGCAACCGAGGAGCGGCGGCGATGTGTAACTGGATCTCCTGTTGGTTGCGCACGACCTGGGTGGCGCTGGCAAAGCTGGTGGTTTCCAGCGCGCTACAGGCATTGGGCAAGGTCAGGTGTTTGACCAGGGCATGATGGCCGGCCAACGCCTCGGCGATATTGCGCAAGTAGCTAATGCTGGCTGGGCCCGCGGGCAGATGCTCGATCAATACGTCCAGCACGCCACCACAGGGCAGCGCCACGCTGGGGGTTAGCCCGCCAGCACCGTAGCGGATCACCTGGCTGGCGGCTTGATATTCCCCTTCTGCCAGACGGCGTAAAAAGTCCTCTTCCACGCAGCCACCGGATAACGAACCACAATAGTGTCCGTCGCGGGTAGCCACCATCAACGCGCCAGGAGAACGTGGTGATGAGCCATAAGTGTTCAAGACGGTACACAGCCATACCGGCTGCTGTTCCAGCCAGTTGATTGCCTGGCCGACTACGGTGATATCAAGGTGTTGCATTAATTAATGGACTCGTTGGCTACTAGCTGGGAAGGGAGATCGATATCTTGCACGATGCCCGGTTGGTCGAGATGGAGCAGGTAAACCTCCCCGTGACTGCGTAGCAGCTCTCGCGCACCATTATCGCCATGCAGCGCACACAGTTGTTTGCGCAAAATGGCGGTGAAGCCCACCGGGTGGCCGGGATGGTGCTGGAAACTGGGGCGAACGATACTATGTTGGCTCAGGGCTGCGGCTACCTGTACAAAGATCTGCGGTGAGACAAAAGGCATATCCGCCAAATGGATCAGCCAGCCGTCCCAGTCTGCCGTTGCGGCAACGCCAGCGGCAATAGACTCACCCAGCCCACCGCTGGCCAGTAAGGTGCAGGGAACCTGATGCGCAGCACAAGCCTGTTGCACCGGCAGGTTTTCTGGTCGGGTGACGACCTGTACCGGTAAACCGGAGGCCAGCGCCTGTTGCAGCGTCTGTTCGAACACCGTCTTGCCCTGCAATAGGGCATTAAGCTTGTTGCCACTGCCACCGGCCTGAATAAAACGCTCACCCCGCCCGGCGGCGGTAATCACGATACCTGTCGTCATCTCTTTTGCCCACGTTTGCGCAAATCAGCCACACTATAGAGGCATTATATGTTTCCAAGTGTTTCATTTTATGAAAACAAAATGTTAATACTCACATAATTTTGGTTATAAGCTTATGATTATAACGTCTTCGGCAAGGTTACTAGCGGTTGCGCAACAAAACCGATAAAAAAAACGACTTACCTCCAGCCTTCGGGTTAAGGCGCTAATGCCGTATCTGGATGCTAGGGGTAGATAAGAACGTAAAGGATATTTTATGAGCAATTTCAACCCGTCACGACGCCGCTTTATCAAGGGTGCCGTGATAGCGGGGGTGTCTGTTTACCTCGCGCCTCTGTACAGCCGCGCCTATGCCGCGCTGTTTGAGCAGAAGATCCTGCAATCGCCCAACTGGGATGCGCAGACTAAACGCATTCGCTACCGTATCGATGGCCGCTCCAAGGTCATGGGCCAGAAAGTGTTTGCCCGCGATATTCGTGCCGTTGATATGCCGCACTGGCCGCAGCAGCAGGCTCATGCCTTTATTCTGCGCGCCACCAAAGCCGATCGTCTGTTTACCGGCATCGATCTCTCCTTGCTGGGTGACGATCTGCAACCGGATCGGATAGTAACGGCAGAAGATCTTGAGCGAGACGGCTTGGCCTTCCCGGCGTTTTATGGCGATGACATGCTGCTGCCCACAGGGAAAACCCCAGCCTATCTCGGCCATGCGGTGGCAATCCTGATTTATCATGATTTTGCTCGTTTCCGCTTTGCCAAAGACAAGCTGAAATTCCACGACGAAGTGATCCAGTATGGTACTGAAACCGGCCCGTTACAGCGCGATCCTTGGGGTAGCTTCCGCTACGTGCGCGTCGGGGGCGAAAAGCCATTCGATGACGATCGCTTCTCCAGCCTGAAAGACACTCCTATCTTCCCGCTGTCAATGCGCAGACACCTGCCGGTGTGGCCGGAAGGGCGTGAGGGCGGCAAGCTGGATCAGGAAGGCATGTATTACGCCGGGATGATTGCCGACCAACTGCAAACCCCACCGCAGGACTGGTTGGTAATGTCACGCCGCTATACCACGCAATCCGTTGATACTTCGGCCCTGGAGCCGGACAACGCCAATGGCTGGTTTGATACTGCCAGCCAGACCCTGCACCTGGTGATCCCGACCCAGTCCCCGCAGGAGGTGGCGGACGAAATGCCACGCATGTTGGCCAAACGTCATCAGCCGGTCAAACAGCTGATCCTGCACCCTTGTTACACTGTGGGCTACGGCTCGAAAGATCACTATAACTTCCCATATTACGGTGCGGTTGCCGCGCTGTACGGTGACGGGCTACCGGTGCGGCTGGCTAATGACCGCTATGAGCAGTTCCAGACCTCGATCAAGCGCCATGCCTTCGATATGGATTACCGTATTGCGGTAGACAAGCAGACCGGCGTATTGCAGGCCTTCCAAGGGGCGATGACCGCCGACGGTGGCGGGCGCTGTAACTTTACGCCATCGGTGGTGATGGTTGGCGCTACGGCGGCCCAGTCGATTTACTACTTCCCGAAAAGCGATCTTTCCTCGGTCGGGCTGGCCTCTCGTGCCATCGATGCGGGTTCCGCACGCGGTTACGGCACGTTGCAAAGCATGGCCGCCACCGAGATGATGATGGACGAATTGGCACAAGAGCTGAAGCTCGACCCGATCGAGTTTCGTTTGCGCAACGTGCTTAAGTCCGGCATGAAAAACACTCAGGGGGCGATCCCGGCAGGGGCTATTCGCGCCGATGAAGTGCTGGTGAAAGCCTCACAGCATGAGATGTGGCGCAAACGCGCCGAACGCAAGGTGGAGTTTGAGAGCCAGAATCCCGGCAAACGCTATGGCGTAGGCTTTGGCTGTGTGCAGAAAGACTTTGGTACCGGGGCTGAAACCTCTTTTGCTCGCGTGGAGTTCAGCGAGGACGGGCGTATCTCGCTGTTTCACAGCGGGGCCGAAATGGGCACCGGCATGTCAACGTCGCAGTCGGTGCTATGTGCGCAATGGCTGGGTAAACCGGCGGATGAGGCTCATTTTTCGGTGACCGATTGGGCACTGTTGCCAATGGTGACCAGCGGCGATCCCTACACGATGTCGCAGGATGAGCAGGACAAACTGCAAACCAATCCGAACTGGACGCCAAGCTACTGTTCACCTTCCAGCGCCAGTAACTCCGCTTACTATTTCTCTCACAGTACGCGCGAAGCGGCCCGGTTGGTGTTTGAACAAGGGCTGTGGCCTGCCGCGCTGTCTATCTGGCAGTCTGGTATTGGTGGTGGCCAGGCGGCACCGCTGGTGGTGCGTAAAGAAGATGCTCGCTGGGTCGAAGGTGGCCTGACGGCGGCCGGGATGCAGATATTGCCGTTTGAGCTGTTGGCTAAGAAAGCCTATCAGATGGGTAACCTGACTGGCGCAGTGGTGCACGTCTTCAACCGCTGGCAGTGGGCTGAAGCGGACTTCAAGCTGAATAATCACAGCGAGCGCCTGCCTGTCGACGGCTTGTCGGTACGCATTGGCAACGGTGAATTCAGCACCCTGGCACGTGAGCAGGTTTATTACCCGCCAACCCAGCGTAATAACGCGGCTGTGACCTATTACAGCGCCGTGGGTACGTTGACGGAAATAGCGGTGGATATCGCTACCGGTAAGGTCGAGCTGCTGAACCATCATTCGATTATGGAGTGTGGCAACCTGATCGTGCCTGAGCTGGTTTCTGGCCAGTTGCAGGGCGGTTTGGCGATGGGTATTGGCCATGCGCTGCATGAGTATTTACCGCTGTACGAAGATGGGCCAGGTAACGGTACCTGGAACTTTAACCGTTACCATTTGCCGCGCGCCAGCGATGTGGCGGTCTGGAAACAGACCGGTGACATCCTGCCTGCGCTGTCGGAAACCGATCCGCCGAAAGGAATGGCGGAAGTCGTCATGATCCCAGTGGTCGCCGCATTGGTTAACGCCATTGCCCACGCCACCGGCCATCGTTTCCGTGATTTGCCTGTCCGTGCCGAAAATATTCTTGAGGTGTTACCATGAGCATTAAAACCCAACCCATTACCCTGACCGTTAACGGCAAACAATATGGTCCCGTCGAGGTACCGGAAGGGCTGATGATGATCGATTTTCTGCATGAATATCTCGATCTGACCGGCTCGCGTCTCGGCTGCGGGCAGGGCATCTGCCACGCCTGCGTGGCGATCCTCGACCATCCAAGCGGCACCAGCGAAGAAATCCGTACCTGTATCACCGGCGCTCACTTTTTCAATGGCAAACAGGTACGCACCATCGAAGGCCATGCGGAGGTGGATAATCAGGGCGAAGTGGTTGAACTCTCTCCGATCCAACAGTCGTTCCTCGATCATTACAGCTTCCAGTGCGGCTATTGCACGCCGGGCTTTGTCAATGCGGCCACCATCTTTGTCGAGAAGCTCAAGCGCGAGCCAATTCCGCGCGATCAGTTGGAAGGCGCGATTGAGCAGGCGTTGGAAAACCATATCTGCCGTTGCACAGGCTATGTCCGTTATTACGAAGCGGTGCGTGACGTAGTGTTGAAAACCCCTGGTCTGCTGAAGGAGACGGCGTAATGAAAAAACGTCTCGCATTGTTGATTGTGCTGATTGCGGCGATTGTCATCGCCGTGCTGTGGTGGCGAGAAAACCGCAGCTACGACGGCCCAGTCCAGCAGGTTACCGCCAGCAGCGAACAGATTGCCCGTGGGCGTTACCTGACGCAGGCTGCCGACTGCGCCGCTTGCCATACCGCCGCTGGTGGAGCACCGCTAGCGGGTGGCTATCCTCTGGATACTCCATTCGGCACCATTTATGGCAGCAACCTGACGCCTTCTGCCGACCAGGGGATTGGCCGTTGGACCAAGGATGACTTTTTCCTGGCGTTGACACAGGGGGTTGCTCCAGGTGGCCGCCATCTGTACCCGGCGATGCCTTATACCTCCTACAAAGGCATTTCGCGTGAGGATGCGGATGCTATTTATGCCTATCTGATGTCGCGCCCGGCGGTGGACGTAGCCATTCCAGCCAACGATATGCCGTTCCCGTTCAACCAGCGGATGGCGCTGATCGGTTGGAATTTATTGTTCCGCAACAGCGATCCGTTACCGGCCAGCTCGCAGGGGAGCTCCGCTGAATGGCAGCGTGGCCGTTACCTGTCTGACGTGCTTGGGCACTGTGGCGAATGTCATACGCCACGGGGCATGCTGGGGCAGATGGAAGTGAACAAGCCAATGCAGGGCGGCGATCTGGGGCGCTTTATCGCACCGGATATCACGCCACAGGCTTTGGCACAGCGCGGCTGGACGCCAGAGGATCTGAGCCGTTTCCTGAGCACCGGGTTAGCGCCGCAGGGCTCGGCGTTTAGCGAAATGCACATTGTGGTCGATCTCAGCACTCGTCATTTGACGCCGGAAGATCATCGGGCGTTGGTGACCTACCTGATGGGCGACAAGCCACCGCAGCCGGTGGCCGCTAAGATCGGGCAGGGCAGCGATGCCGGGCGTATCACCTATCTCGATCAGTGCTCCGCCTGCCATGAGCGTGATGGTGCAGGTATACCGCATGTGGCGGTGGCGATGCGTGATAATGCCACACTGCGCCAACCAGACGGCAAGAACCTGATCGTTTCGGTGCTGGATGGGCTACCAGCTCAGCAATTCCCCGGCAACGAAAGCATGCAGAGCATGCCGGGCTTTGCCGATCGTCTGGATGATGAGCAAATTGCCGAGCTGGTGAATTACCTGCGTGTCACCTGGGGCGGACTGCCGGCGGATATCACCGCCGAGCAGGTGAAGGCACTGCGCAAAGCTCATTAACCCCGTCAACTGTGGGCTAGTGATTATCTGCCGGAGGAACGCCAAACAACGGCATTCCTTCGGCATCCCACTCCAGAGTTTTAATCCGCGTATGGCGATTCGGATCGTATAACGGATCGCCTTCTATTTCGGTGTAATTGCGGGCGTGGTAGACCAGCACGTCATTACCCTTTTCATCCACGGTAAAACTGTTGTGCCCTGGGCCGAACTGGCGGTTGGCATAGCTGGTGCGAAACACCGGTTCGCTGGCCTTATGCCATTGTGTCGGATCGAGGAGATCGGCATCGATGTCTGCCCACAGCAGGCCGATGCAATAATTCTCGTCGGTGGCGCTGGCCGAGTAGCTGATGAAGATCCGCTTACCGTGTTTGATCACCGCCGGGCCTTCGTTCACCCAAAACCCAATGGTTTCCCAAGGCAACTCCGGTTTGCTCAGCATCACCGGGGCCCCTGTTAGCGTCCAGGGATTGGCCATTTCTGCCAGATACAGGTTGGAGTTTCCCCGGATCTGCGGGTCTTGCTGCGCCCAGAGATAATAGTGCTTTCCCTGATGCTCAAAGTGAGTGGCATCGAGCGAGAAGCTGTCGATCGGGGTTGCAATGCGCCCTTTCTCTACCCATTCTCCCTCCAGTGGATTGGCGGCGCTACACTCCAGCGCAAACATGCGATGCTGGAACAGGCCGTCGGCAATCTCCGGGCTATGGGCCGCCGCAAAGTAGACATACCACTTACCGTCGATAACGTGCAGCTCAGGTGCCCAGATCAGGTTGCTCATAGGCCCAGACGCGGGTTTACGCCAGATGACCTGCGCTGGGGCCTGTGCAAGCTCCGTCAGTTTCCGGGCGCGGCGCAGTTCCAGGCGATCGTACTCCGGCACCGAGGCGATAAAATAGTAATAGCCGTCGCTATGGCGATAGATAAAGGGATCGGCACGCTGTTCAATCAGTGGGTTAGGGTAAATAGACATCTGTTCCTCTCAAGAGTGTTTGGCTTCGAGCTGTTGTTCGCGGTATTCCGCCAGTTCCTGATAATTGACGCGGCGCTTTTCCAGATCGCTCTGGATCTGTGACATCAGGTTGCGATCCACTTTCAGCAAACGGACCACGCCAGCGGTGATCAGGTAGCCCACGCCAGGGATCACGGTAAACAGCAAGACGATGCTCTGCAGTGCCCCGGCGCTTTGAGCTCCTGCATCGGCCTGATAGCCGGAGTAAGACATCACGAAACCCACCATTGCCCCGGCTACCGCCAGCCCGACCTTCAGGAAGAACAGGTTACCGGAGAAGCTGATACCGGTGATGCGCTTGCCGGTTTTCCATTCGCCGTAGTCGTCCACGTCGGCCATCAGCGACCAGTGCAGCGGGGAAGGGATCTGATGCAGGATATTCAGCAGGAAGTAGGCCACCACGATCAGCGAGGTCAACTGCGGATTGAGGAAGTAGAAGCCGCTGGAGAAGATGGCCAGCACGATGTTGGTCCAGAAGAATACCTTCAGCTTGCAGAAGCGGTCGGTTAACGGCTTGGCCAGGGCGCTGCCGATCATCATACCGACCACGCCCAAGGCGATAAACAGGCTGGCGAACGAGGTGGATTGCTGCATGACATAGGTGACGTAATACATGGTGGCGGCCATGCGAATAAAGCCGGGGCAAACGTTGCAGAAAGTCAGCAGCAGAATGCGTACCCACTGATCGTTTTTCCACACGTCTTTCAGATCGGCCTTCAGCGCATCGTGAGTAGGCACCGCCGGGCGGATACGTTCTTTCACCGTCGCAAAGCAGAACAGGAACATAGCCAGTGCGATCAACGCCATCACGCCCATCGACATTTGGTAGCCCTTGGCCTTGTCGGCCCCGCCGAACCATTCCGCCATCGGTAACAAGGTTAGCGAGAGGATTAGCGTTGCGATGCCGACCATGATGAAACGGTACGACTGGCAGGAAACGCGCTCTTGCGGGTCGGCGGTGATCACTCCTCCCAGCGAGCAGTAGGGAATGTTGATGGCGGTGTAGGTCAGCGACATCAGGAAATAGGTGACAAAGGCGTAAATCACCTTGCTGTTATAGCTCCACTCCGGGGTGGTAAACATCAACACGCTAAACAGCACGTAAGGCAGGGAAATCCATAACAGCCAAGGGCGGAAACGGCCAAAACGGCTTTGGGTTCTATCGGCAATCGCTCCCATAATGGGATCGCTCACGGCGTCCAGTACGCGTACGGACAGCAGCAAAATCCCCACCAGTGCTGGGGTAATGCCAAAGATATCGGTATAGAAGTAGTTGAGGAACAGCATGATTGCGCCGCCGATCATGTTGCAACCGGCGTCTCCCATGCCGTAGCCAATCTTTTCTTTTATCGATAGGGCATTGCTCTTCATGGATATTTTCTCCGCGATGACAGGATCGGACTGTTGGATAACGATTATTGCCCTGCGTGGCGGTGAACTATCAGAAATTAATGGTTGTAGAGATGGACAAATCAGCCACTGCGGAAAAAGTGTGAGCCAGTTGGCAAAAAGCGTAGGGTAAAAAAAGGCCCGCGTTGGCGGGCCTGAGAAAACTGATTCAAGATTAACGGCTTGCGGCACTGGCCGGTTGTTGGCCACGCTGCTTGATGAAGTAACCGATGCCGAGAATGGCGAGCCATACCGGGATCAGCAGCACGGAAATCTGGATCCCCGGCGTCAGATACATGATCACCAGAATGGCAGCCAAAAAGGTCAGGCACAGATAGTTGCTGAACGGATACCAGAAGGCTTTGAACTTCGGCTCGACGCCCTCATGGTTTTTCGCCTTGCGGAATTTCAGGTGTGCCAGGCTGATCATCGCCCAGTTGATCACCAGGGCAGACACCACCAGCGCCATCAGCAGCTCAAAGGCACGGCCTGGGATCAGGTAGTTAATCAGCACGCACAGTGCGGTTGCCAACGCAGAGAAACCGATGGCAACTACCGGCACACCGCGGCTATCCACTTTCAGCAGGGCTTTCGGGCCATTGCCCTGTTTGGCCAAGCCGTACAGCATGCGGCTGTTGCAATAGACGCAGCTGTTGTAGACCGACAGCGCAGCCGTCAGCACCACGATATTGAGCACCGTTGCGACCATATTGCTGTTCAGCGCATGGAAGATCAGCACGAACGGGCTGCCGCCTTCGACCACTTTGCCCCACGGATAGAGTGACAGCAGAATAGTCAGCGAACCGATATAGAACAGCAGGATGCGGTAGATCACCTGGTTGGTGGCTTTCGGGATGCTTTTTTCCGGGTTATCGGCTTCGGCGGCGGTAATGCCCACCAGCTCCAATCCACCGAAGGAGAACATGATCACCGCCATCGCCATGAGCAGCCCCATGGTGCCGTTCGGGAAGAACCCGCCCTGGGCCCACAGGTTGGTGACGCTGGCTTCCGGGCCGCCGAGGCCGCTGAACAGCAGGTAGGCACCAAAGACGATCATGCCAATGATGGCGACGACTTTGATGATGGCGAACCAGAACTCCATTTCACCATAGACCTTCACACTCGACAGGTTGATGGCGTTGATGGCCAGGAAGAACACGGCAGCGGAGATCCAGGTGGGGATCTCCGGCCACCAGTACTGCACGTAAATGCCCACCGCGGTCAGTTCCGCCATGGCAACCAGCACGTACAGCACCCAATAGTTCCAGCCGGACGCGAAACCGGCGAAGTTCCCCCAGTATTTATAGGCGAAGTGGCTGAAAGAACCGGCCACCGGCTCCTCTACCACCATTTCACCCAGTTGACGCATGATCAGGAAGGCAATAAAACCGCCAATTGCATAACCAAGGATGACCGACGGACCGGCCATTTTTATTGTTTGAGCGATACCGAGGAACAGGCCGGTACCTATTGCGCCACCTAAGGCGATCAGCTGGATATGGCGGTTTTTCAGGCCGCGCTTCAGCTGGTCGCCATGCTGTTGACCATCCATCAATGAAACCCTCTGTGCTGACATAATGCTCATTACCGTAAAGTAATGATTACGATGTGTGTTGTTTTTTGTTTACGACGTTATAGCTATAAATTCCGCGGCGTCGCTACCGTTTGGCAGAGAATAATGGTATGTGCGAAAGTTTGCACCTGCTTTGTTGTTCGAATGATGAAGATTGCAGCAGTTTAGGCAACAAAATGCGGGTTGTGTGACGAGCGGGGGGATTGCGTGCACGAAATAAGCAATAACTCACAGAATTGGCAAAAATAATCGCCATTGTTGTTGTTTTTTTGTTAACAGGACAGAGCTCGGAAAGCGGTAGTAAAGCGAAAATAACCCTTAATCTCCTTGCCATATAACCCGGGCATTCTTCTAACCAGAGGTTTCACAAAAGTTAAATTCGGCGGCTACCTCGTAAATGGTATTACCAACGCTGAGTTGCCGGTTTGCAAAGGCTTATGGATTGAAGTGTTAAAATGTGCGGCATTCATGATTTCGATCAAGGCCCATATGGACAGGAGGTGAATACTTTGTTACTTTACCGTCACGTTTTTGAAATTGGTATTACCAATTGACTCCGGGCACTTCGCAGAGAAGAAATCACCCATGGCCTACAGCAAAATCCGCCAACCCAAGTTGTCAGATGTTATCGAGCAGCAGCTCGAATACCTGATCCTCGAGGGTACGCTACGTCCAGGCGAAAAGCTGCCTCCAGAGCGCGAGCTGGCGAAACAGTTTGATGTTTCCCGTCCTTCTCTGAGAGAGGCAATTCAGCGTCTGGAAGCTAAAGGGCTGCTCCTGCGTCGCCAGGGAGGCGGCACCTTTGTACAAACTAATCTGTGGCAGAGCTTCAGCGATCCGCTGGCTGAGCTGCTGGCCGATCATCCTGAATCACAATTCGATCTGCTCGAAACCCGTCATGCCCTCGAAGGTATCGCTGCCTATTATGCGGCGTTGCGTGGGACTGACGAAGATCTGGCGCGCATCCGCGACTGCCATCATGTGATCCAGCAAGCTCAGGACAGCGGCGATCTAGACGCCGAAGCCGACGCGGTCATGCAATACCAAATTGCCGTGACCGAGGCTGCCCACAACGTTGTGTTACTCCATCTGCTGCGCTGTATGGGCCCGATGCTGGAACAGAACGTTCGTCAGAACTTTGAATTGCTCTACTCGCGCCGTGAGATGTTGGCAACAGTGAGTAGCCATCGCGCCGGGATCTTTGAGGCGATTGTGGCACGCGAACCTGAAAAGGCCCGTGAAGCCTCGCACCGCCATTTGGCGTTTATCGAGGAAATTTTGCTGGATCTCAGCAGGGAACACACCCGGCGTGATCGATCGCTGCGGCGTCTCCAGCAACGCAAGGATTAAGAGTGGTTCTCTTCAAGGCACACCAGCTTGTAGAGATAAAGCTCGGAGTGCTTAGTTAAGTACTTAAGCGGCAACCAAACTGATGAGCCTGTCTTCGTGCGTTTTACGATAGAGCGCAGGAAGACAGGCTCCAAACAAACCATTAGACAGATAAGGAATACCACCATGTCAGAACGTTTAAACAATGACGTGGATCCGATCGAAACCCGCGACTGGCTGCAGGCGATCGAATCGGTCATCCGTGAAGAGGGTGTTGAACGCGCTCAGTTCCTGATTGATCAGGTGCTGGGAGAAGCCCGCAAGGGCGGTGTTAGCGTTGCAGCTGGTGCTGCGGCTAACAACTACGTCAACACCATCGCGGTAGAAGACGAACCGGCATACCCGGGCAACCTGGATCTGGAGCGTCGTATTCGTTCTGCTATCCGTTGGAATGCCGTGATGACCGTGTTGCGTGCTTCCAAGAAAGATCTGGATCTGGGCGGCCACATGGCTTCCTTCCAATCTTCCGCGACCTTCTATGAAGTCTGCTTTAACCACTTCTTCCGTGCTCGCAACGAAAAAGACGGCGGCGATCTGGTTTACTTCCAGGGCCACATCTCTCCGGGCGTTTATGCACGTGCCTTCCTTGAAGGCCGCCTGACCGAAGATCAAATGAACAACTTCCGTCAGGAAGTGCACGGTAAAGGCCTGTCCTCTTACCCGCATCCAAAACTGATGCCTGAATTCTGGCAGTTCCCGACCGTCTCCATGGGTCTGGGCCCAATCAGCGCCATCTATCAGGCCAAGTTCCTCAAGTATCTGGAACACCGTGGTCTGAAAGACACCTCTGGCCAGACCGTTTATGCCTTCCTGGGCGACGGCGAGATGGACGAACCAGAATCCAAAGGGGCGATCACCATCGCAACCCGTGAGAAACTGGACAACCTGGTATTCGTCATCAACTGCAACCTGCAGCGTCTGGACGGCCCGGTCACCGGTAACGGCAAGATCATCAACGAGCTGGAAGGCATCTTCGCAGGTGCTGGCTGGCAGGTGCTGAAAGTGATCTGGGGCGGTCGTTGGGATGAACTGCTGCGTAAAGACACCAGCGGCAAGCTGATCCAACTGATGAACGAAACCCTGGACGGCGACTACCAGACCTTCAAATCCAAAGACGGCGCTTACGTGCGTGAGCACTTCTTCGGCCGCTTCCCGGAAACCGCTGCGCTGGTCAAAGATATGACCGACGACGAGATCTGGTCTCTGAACCGTGGTGGTCACGATCCGAAGAAAGTCTTTGCTGCTCTGAAAAAAGCGCAGGATACCCAAGGTAAACCAACCGTGATCCTGGCCCATACCATCAAAGGTTACGGCATGGGTGAAACTGCGGAAGGTAAAAACATCGCTCACCAGGTGAAGAAAATGAACATGGAAGGGGTTCACCACTTCCGCGATCGTTTCAACGTGCCAGTGGCCGATGCCGATATCGAAAAACTGCCATACATCACCTTCGAGAAAGACTCCGAAGAGTACAAGTATCTGCACGAACGTCGTCAGGCGCTGGAAGGCTACGTGCCAACCCGCATGCCGAAATTCACCGAGAAGCTGGAAATGCCAGCTCTGGAAGATTTCAGCTCCTTGCTGGAAGAGCAGAACAAAGAAATTTCTACCACCATCGCCTTTGTGCGTGCCCTGAACGTGATGTTGAAGAACAAGTCGATCAAAGATCGCCTGGTGCCAATCATCGCCGACGAAGCGCGTACCTTCGGTATGGAAGGTCTGTTCCGTCAGATCGGTATCTACAGCCCGAACGGCCAGCAGTACACCCCGCAGGACCGTGAGCAGGTTGCATACTACAAAGAAGACGAGAAAGGCCAGATCCTGCAGGAAGGTATCAACGAACTGGGTGCTGCCTCTTCATGGCTGGCCGCAGCGACTTCCTACAGCACCAACAATCTGCCGATGATCCCGTTCTACATCTACTACTCCATGTTCGGTTTCCAACGTATTGGCGACCTGTGCTGGGCAGCGGGTGACCAACAGGCGCGTGGCTTCCTGATCGGCGGGACTTCAGGGCGTACTACCCTGAACGGCGAAGGTCTGCAGCACGAAGATGGCCACAGCCACATTCAGTCTCTGACCATCCCTAACTGCATCTCTTACGATCCGGCTTACGCGTATGAAGTGGCGGTGATCATGCATGATGGCCTGGTACGTATGTACGGTGACGCGCAAGAAAACGTCTACTACTACCTGACTACGCTGAACGAAAACTACCACATGCCAGCCATGCCGAAGGGCGCAGAAGAGGGTATCCGTAAAGGTATCTACAAGCTGGAAACTCTGGAAGGTAGCAAAGGTAAAGTACAGCTGCTGGGCTCCGGCTCAATCCTGCGCCATGTGCGTGAAGCTGCGCAGATCCTGGCGAAAGACTACGGCGTGGGTTCCGACACCTACAGCGTAACTTCCTTCACCGAACTGGCGCGTGATGGTCAGGACTGTGAGCGTTGGAACATGCTGCACCCAACCGAAACCCCACGTGTGCCTTACATCGCTCAGGTGATGAACGAGGCGCCAGCGGTAGCTTCTACCGACTACATGAAGTTGTTCGCAGAGCAGGTTCGTACTTTCGTACCAGCCAGCGATTATCGCGTACTGGGTACTGACGGCTTCGGTCGTTCAGACAGCCGCGAAAACCTGCGTCACCACTTCGAAGTCGATGCTTCCTACGTGGTGGTTGCTGCTCTGGGTGAACTGGCTAAACGCGGTGAAATTGAAGCTTCTGTGGTCGCTGATGCGATTAAGAAATTCGACATCAACCCAGAAAAAGTTAACCCGCGTCTGGCATAAGAGGTACTGAACAATGTCTATCGAAATCAAAGTGCCGGACATCGGTGCAGATGAAGTTGAAATCACCGAGATCCTGGTGAAGGTTGGCGATAAGGTTGAAGTTGAACAATCGCTGATCACCGTGGAAGGCGACAAAGCCTCCATGGAAGTGCCTTCGCCGCAGGCTGGCGTGGTGAAAGAGATCAAAGTGGCCGTCGGTGATAAAACCGAGACTGGCAAACTGCTGATGATCTTTGAAGCAGAAGGTGCGGCCGCTGCCGCACCAGCCGCCAAGGCTGAAGAAAAACCAGCCGCAGCTCCTGCAGCTGCCGCAGCCAAAGATGTTGAAGTACCAGACATCGGCGCTGATGAAGTTGAAGTCACCGAGATCCTGGTGAAGGTTGGCGATACCGTGACTGCCGAGCAGTCTCTGATCACCGTAGAAGGCGACAAGGCATCTATGGAAGTCCCTGCGCCATTCGCCGGTACCGTGAAAGAGATCAAAATCAACACCGGTGACAAAGTGAAAACCGGTTCCCTGATTATGGTCTTCGAAGTGGCTGGCGCGGCTTCTGCTGCCCCTGCTGCTGCGGCTACCCAGGCGGCTCCGGCTGCTGCCCCTGCGGCAAGCGCGGCGAAAAACGTCGAAGTGCCAGACATTGGCGGCGACGAAGTAGAAGTGACCGAAGTGATGGTGAAAGTGGGCGATAAAGTTGCCGCTGAGCAGTCACTGATCACCGTTGAAGGTGACAAGGCTTCTATGGAAGTTCCGGCTCCGTTCGCGGGCACCGTGAAAGAAATTAAAATCGCTACCGGCGACAAAGTGAAAACCGGTTCTCTGATCATGGTGTTCGAGGTGGAAGGCGCTGCACCAGCACCTGCCGCTGCTCCGGCCCAGAAAGCAGAAGCTGCTCCGGCTCCGGCCAAGCAGGAAGCCAAAGCGGCTGCACCTGCCGCTGGTAAAGGCGAGTTCGCTGAAAACGACGCCTACGTTCACGCTACCCCAGTCATCCGCCGCTTGGCGCGTGAGTTCGGTGTTAACCTGGCGAAAGTGAAGGGCACCGGTCGTAAAGGCCGTATCCTGCGCGAAGACGTTCAGGCTTACGTGAAAGACGCGGTCAAACGTGCCGAAGCCGCTCCTGCCGCTACCGGTGGTGGCCTGCCAGGCATGCTGCCGTGGCCGAAAGTGGACTTCAGCAAGTTTGGTGAGATCGAAGAAGTTGAACTGGGCCGCATCCAGAAAATCTCTGGTGCCAACCTGAGCCGCAACTGGGTGATGATCCCGCACGTGACTCACTTCGACAAGACCGATATCACCGATCTGGAAGCGTTCCGTAAGCAGCAGAACGACGAAGCTGCCAAGCGTAAGCTGGACGTGAAGTTCACCCCGGTGGTGTTCATCATGAAAGCCGTTGCCGCTGCCCTGGAGCAGATGCCACGCTTCAACAGCTCACTGTCCGAAGATGGCCAGAAGCTGACGCTGAAGAAATACATCAACATCGGCGTGGCGGTAGATACGCCAAATGGCCTGGTGGTTCCGGTATTCAAGGATGTGAACAAGAAGAGCATCACTGAGCTGTCCCGTGAACTGATGGCGATCTCCAAAAAAGCGCGTGACGGTAAGTTGACCGCAGGCGAAATGCAGGGCGGTTGCTTCACCATCTCCAGCCTGGGTGGTATCGGGACTACTCACTTCGCGCCGATTGTTAACGCGCCGGAAGTGGCTATCCTGGGTGTCTCCAAGTCTGCGATGGAGCCGGTCTGGAACGGTAAAGAGTTCACTCCGCGTCTGATGATGCCAATGTCGCTCTCCTTCGACCACCGAGTGATTGACGGTGCTGATGGTGCGCGCTTTATCACCATCATCAACAACATGCTGGCCGACATTCGCCGTCTGGTGATGTAATGAAAAAAGGGCGCAGCATGCTGCGCCCTTAGTAATTCAGTAGCAGTTTTGTCGGGTTTTGCATGACTCGACAGAATTGTTGGGACACGGGTCACTCGAACACGCTTTGCAGATTATTAACAATTCTGTAAACTGCTCGCGGTGTATGCGTCCCGGTGGATGAAGGGCGTTATGAGATTGATTAATAATATGCCCAATGGATTTCAAGCTGCAGTTAGGCGGTAAGTTCGTGAGTCCCCAGTAGCCTACTTGAGTAAGTGACTGGGGTGAACGAATGAAACCAACAACGCTGCAGCTTGAAAGACGAAGGGGATAAAATGACGTCTGACCCGCCGGACAACTAATTAAGAGGTCATGATGAGTACTGAAATTAAAACTCAGGTCGTGGTACTTGGGGCGGGCCCTGCAGGTTACTCTGCTGCTTTTCGTTGCGCTGACTTAGGTCTGGAAACCATTCTGGTTGAGCGTTACTCCACTCTGGGCGGTGTTTGCCTGAACGTGGGCTGTATTCCTTCCAAAGCACTGTTGCACGTTGCCAAAGTGATCGAAGAAGCCAAAGCGCTGGCCGAGCACGGCATCGTTTTCGGCGAGCCGAAAACCGACATCGACAAAGTGCGCGTCTGGAAAGAGAAAGTCATCAATCAGCTGACCGGTGGTCTGGCTGGCATGGCTAAAGGCCGCAAAGTGAAAGTGGTCAACGGCCTGGGTAAATTCACCGGCGCCAACACGCTAGTGGTTGAAGGTGAGAATGGTGCTACTACCATCAACTTCGACAATGCCATCATCGCCGCAGGCTCCCGTCCGATCCAACTGCCATTTATTCCTCATGAAGATCCACGCGTGTGGGATTCCACCGATGCACTGGCGCTGAAAACCGTTCCAGAGCGCATGCTGGTTATGGGCGGCGGTATCATCGGCCTGGAAATGGGCACCGTATACCATGCACTGGGTTCACAGATCGACGTGGTTGAAATGTTCGACCAGGTGATCCCGGCTGCAGATAAAGACGTGGTGAAAGTCTTTACCAAGCGTATCAGCAAGCAGTTCAACCTGATGCTGGAAACCAAAGTGACCGCGGTAGAAGCCAAAGAAGACGGCATCTACGTCACGATGGAAGGTAAAAAAGCCCCTGCAGAACCACAGCGCTACGACGCGGTGCTGGTAGCGATCGGCCGTGTGCCGAACGGTAAACTGCTGGACGCTGGCCAAGCTGGTGTAGAAGTTGACGAACGTGGCTTTATCCACGTCGACAAACAGCTGCGTACCAACGTGCCGCACATCTTCGCGATTGGTGACATCGTCGGTCAACCGATGCTGGCGCACAAAGGCGTGCATGAAGGCCACGTAGCTGCTGAAGTTATCGCCGGTATGAAACACTACTTCGACCCGAAAGTGATCCCATCGATCGCTTACACCGAGCCAGAAGTGGCATGGGTAGGGATGACCGAGAAAGAAGCCAAAGAGAAAGGCATCAGCTACGAAACTTCCACCTTCCCGTGGGCAGCTTCAGGCCGTGCTATCGCTTCTGACTGTGCAGACGGTATGACCAAACTGATCTTCGACAAAGAAACGCATCGTATCATCGGTGGCGCGATTGTCGGCACCAACGGCGGCGAGCTGTTGGGTGAAATCGGTCTGGCAATCGAGATGGGTTGTGACGCAGAAGATATCGCATTGACTATCCATGCTCACCCAACCCTGCACGAATCCGTAGGCTTGGCAGCAGAGATCTACGAAGGCAGCATCACCGATCTGCCAAACCCGAAAGCCAAGAAGAAGTAATTTCTGCGGTTGGTAAGGTTGATAAGCGGCTCCTGTAAAGGGGCCGTTTTTATTTGGCGAGTTGTAGACATTCCCGCTCCGGACTTAAAAAGTAGGGGCGCTGCATGCTGCGCCCGCCTGGATAAAAGGCCGCTCAAAGAGCGGCCAGTAGCTTACTTGTTCTGGAATACGACGTTGAAGATCAGTTGGTTGCCGGAAACTGACCAGCCACCTTTACTTACTCCAAACACCGATCCCAGTACAATGAGCAGGATAATGAGTGATCTCCCTTTCATTGCGCGTTCCCTGTGGAACCACGACCACCGCGACTTCACCGGAAAAATCCCGGCGGAACAAGCGTTCGTCAGCGCTTGTATCGTTCTTAACGATGTAAGAAATCTGTTCGGTGCCTGCTAACACCGCACGGATACAAAAGAACCGTCTTTATGGCGGTTTTTTTGTGCCCAATGCCCGCCAATTTCCCCAACTCTATCGATAACCATTGTAAAAGTATGGACGTTATGTTGTGCTCATTGGGCTGAGATTGCTGTTGTGCCGTAACGAACCCGAGCCCGTCCCGCCTGCTTTGCAGCCGATTACGCTGCGGTCAACGATTCAGCAAAGATTTAATGTTGCTTTTATGTGAACGAATTAACAACCGATTCAAATCCTGATATGCTGGCTGGGCGGAACCGGGCACTGTACCTTACTTACAGTCCAGGATATCGACAGCAGTGCCCCGTCAAATATCGCCGTGCGCTAAACCCGGTTTGAATATAAAACGCCAGGCACAATAAATGACAATGAGAGCGAGGAGAAAGTCGTGCTAGAAGAATACCGTAAGCACGTGGCCGAGCGTGCTGCAGAGGGCATCGTCCCTAAGCCATTAGATGCGACACAAATGGCAGCGCTGGTTGAATCATTAAAAAATCCGCCAAAAGGCGAAGAAGAATTTCTGTTAGACCTGCTGATTAACCGTGTACCACCGGGCGTCGACGAAGCCGCCTATGTCAAAGCAGGTTTTCTGGCAGCCGTTGCCAAAGGCGAAGCCACTTCCCCCCTGGTTACCCCCGAAAAAGCCATTGAACTGCTAGGCACCATGCAGGGCGGTTACAACATTCATCCGCTGATCGATGCGTTGGATAACGAAAAGCTGGCACCGATTGCTGCCAAGGCGCTTTCCCATACGCTGCTGATGTTTGATAACTTCTACGACGTAGAAGAGAAAGCCAAAGCCGGTAACCCACACGCCAAGCAGATCATGCAGTCTTGGGCCGATGCCGAATGGTATCTGTCTCGCTCACCGTTGGCGGAAAAGATCACCGTGACCGTGTTCAAAGTGACTGGCGAAACCAATACCGACGATCTGTCACCCGCTCCGGATGCCTGGTCACGTCCAGATATCCCACTGCATGCGTTGGCAATGCTCAAGAGCGAACGTGAAGGTATTTTCCCGGATCAGCCGGGTAGCGTTGGCCCGATCAAGCAGATTGAAGAGCTGAACAAGAAAGGTTTCCCGCTGGCCTACGTCGGTGACGTGGTCGGTACCGGTTCTTCTCGTAAATCAGCCACCAACTCGGTGCTGTGGTTTATGGGTGACGACATCCCCTACGTGCCGAACAAGCGTGGCGGCGGTGTGGTGCTGGGCGGCAAGATTGCGCCAATCTTCTTTAACACTATGGAAGATGCCGGTGCGTTGCCGATCGAAGTGGACGTCTCCAACCTGAACATGGGCGATGTGATCGACATCTTCCCGTATAAGGGCGAAGTGCGTAACCATGAAACCGGTGAACTGGTTGCCAGCTTCGAGCTGAAAACTGATGTGCTGCTGGATGAAGTGCGTGCCGGTGGCCGTATCCCACTGATTATCGGCCGTGGCTTGACCACCAAGGCGCGTGAAGCGCTGGGCCTGCCGCACAGCGAGGTGTTCCGCATTGCCAAGCCGGTAGCGGCTAGCAGCAAGGGCTTCTCGCTGGCGCAGAAAATGGTTGGCCGCGCCTGTGGCGTTGCTGGTGTTCGCCCTGGCGAATACTGCGAACCTAAGATGACCTCGGTTGGTTCACAGGATACCACCGGCCCGATGACCCGTGACGAGCTGAAAGATCTGGCTTGCCTGGGCTTCTCTGCCGATCTGGTGATGCAGTCGTTCTGTCACACTGCCGCGTACCCGAAACCGGTAGACGTCACGACTCACCATACGCTGCCAGACTTCATCATGAACCGTGGCGGCGTTTCGCTGCGCCCGGGTGATGGCGTGATCCACTCCTGGCTGAACCGCATGCTACTGCCGGATACCGTCGGTACCGGTGGCGATTCCCACACCCGCTTCCCGATCGGTATTTCCTTCCCTGCTGGCTCTGGTCTGGTGGCCTTTGCTGCCGCGACCGGTGTGATGCCGCTGGATATGCCTGAGTCGGTGCTGGTGCGCTTCAAAGGCAAAATGCAGCCTGGTATCACCTTGCGTGATCTGGTGCATGCTATCCCTTACTACGCGATCCAGCAGGGCCTGTTGACCGTAGAGAAGAAGGGCAAGAAGAACATCTTCTCTGGCCGTATTCTGGAGATCGAAGGTCTGCCGGAACTGAAGGTTGAGCAGGCGTTTGAGCTGACCGATGCCTCGGCAGAACGTTCCGCTGCCGGTTGTACCATCAAGCTGGATAAGGCACCGATCGCCGAATATCTGAGCTCTAACATCGTGCTGCTGAAGTGGATGATCTCCGAAGGTTATGGCGATCGCCGTACTCTGGAGCGCCGTATTCAGGGGATGGAAAAATGGTTGGCGGATCCGCAGTTGCTGGAAGGCGATGCGGATGCGGAATATGCCGCAGTGATCGAAATCGATCTGGCCGATATCAAGCAGCCAATCCTGTGTGCGCCGAACGATCCGGACGACGCGCGCCTGCTGTCCGACGTGGCCAACAGCAAGATCGACGAAGTGTTTATCGGTTCCTGCATGACCAACATCGGCCACTTCCGTGCGGCGGGTAAACTGTTGGATCAGCATAAAGGCCAACTGCCAACTCGCCTGTGGGTGGCTCCGCCAACCAAGATGGACGCAGCGCAACTGACTGAAGAAGGCTACTACAGCGTCTTTGGCAAGAGCGGGGCGCGTATCGAGATCCCTGGCTGTTCACTGTGTATGGGTAACCAGGCACGCGTAGCGGACGGTGCGACCGTGGTTTCCACCTCGACCCGTAACTTCCCGAACCGTCTGGGTACCGGTGCCAACGTTTATCTGGCTTCCGCAGAACTGGCTGCAGTGGCATCACTGCTGGGCCGTCTGCCAACGCCTGATGAGTATCAGACCTATATGGCGCAGGTCGACAAGACGGCGGCGGATACCTATCGCTACCTGAACTTCGACCAGTTGACCCAGTACACGGAAAAAGCCGACGGTGTGATCTTCCAAACCGCGGTGTAATTCGGTACTAAGTTAGCATCATCACGGGGAGCCTTTGGGTTCCCCATTTTTTTGTGATCGTCTCCCGCTTTTATGGATATTAACTGATTGATTAGTCTTGTTTTGATGAAATCATTACTCTCAGGCTAATAAACCATCCCCCTGCTTGATTGATGGCGCTCTCCTAGACTCTTACTCTAACCGTACTGAACAGAACCAAGTAAACCCAGGAGGTTGAGGTATGTCGCTTCATCAAAGCCCCACGCGCGTTTGGGATACCCGGCGGCAGGAAAAAAAACGCCGTATCGCGAGTGTGCAAGGGCAGTCGCAGGGCAAAGTGATCCCCACCGCCGATTTGACCAGCGTGCTGGAAAAACTGCTGGTTTCTGGCGATCGGGTAGTGCTGGAAGGCAATAACCAGAAACAGGCCGATTTTCTCTCCCGTATGCTCGCCGAGGTCAACCCCGCCAAGGTCCACGATCTGCATATGATCATGCCAAGCGTTGGCCGCGCCGAGCATCTGGATATTTTTGAAAAGGGAATCGCCCGCAAGCTCGATTTTGCCTTCTCTGGTACCCAGAGCCTGCGCATTTCCCAACTGCTGGAAGATGGGCAGCTCGAAATCGGTGCCATCCACACCTATATCGAACTCTATTCCCGCCTGTATGTGGATCTGGTGCCGAACGTGGCGCTAGTGGCCGGGTTCAAGGCCGATCGTCATGGCAATCTGTACACCGGGCCAAGTACCGAAGATACCCCGGCACTGGTGGAAGCCACTGCGTTTAAAGACGGCATCGTCATCGCTCAGGTCAACGAACTGGTTGATGATGAAACGGACCTGCCAAGAGTTGATATCCCCGGCTCCTGGATCGATTTTGTCGTGGTGGCAGACAAGCCGTTCTTTATTGAACCGCTGTTTACCCGCGATCCGCGCCTGATCAAACCGGTGCACGTGTTGATGGGGATGATGGCAATCAAAGGCATCTACGCCAAACATCAGGTGCAATCGCTGAACCACGGTATCGGTTTTAACACCGCCGCCATCGAGCTGCTGTTACCTACCTACGGTGAGCAGCTGGGCCTGAAAGGTAAAATCTGTAAACACTGGACTCTGAACCCACATCCAACCCTAATCCCGGCGATCGAAAGCGGTTGGGTTGAGACCGTGCACTGCTTTGGCGGTGAGCTGGGGATGGAGAATTACATTGCCGCTCGCCCGGATATTTTCTTTACCGGTAGTGACGGCTCCATGCGTTCCAACCGCGCGTTTTGCCAGATGGCCGGTCAGTACGCCGTAGATATGTTTATCGGCTCCACCTTACAGATCGACGGTATGGCTCACTCTTCTACCGTGACCCGTGGCCGCCTCTCCGGTTTTGGCGGCGCACCGAACATGGGGCACGATCCACACGGTCGTCGCCACGCTACGCCTGCCTGGTTGGATATGATCGAAGAGCCGGATCCGTTGGCTCGTGGCCGCAAGCTGGTGGTGCAGATGGTGGAAACCTTCCAGGCAGGTGCCAAACCGACCTTCGTAGAAAAACTCGATGCCGTCGATGTGGCGCAAGAGTCTGGCATGCCGTTGGCGCCAGTGATGATTTACGGCGATGACGTGACCCACGTGCTGACCGAAGAAGGCATCGCTTATCTGTATCGTGCACGCTCGTTGGAAGAGCGCCGCGCCATGGTGGCTGCGGTGGCCGGTATCACCGATATCGGGCTGGGTGTGGACGCCAAACGCGTGGCCGAACTGCGCCGCGAAGGCAAAGTGGTGTTCCCGGAAGATCTCGATATTCGCCGTACCGATGCTTCGCGTTCTTTGCTGGCCGCGGGCAGCGTAGCGGATCTGGTCGAGTGGTCCGGCGGCTTGTATAACCCGCCAGCTAAATTCCGGAGCTGGTAATGAAACTTTCCCCCTGTTTAATCGCCTCTGATGCGGATCTGGTTGCCGCACGATTGGCGGAGTTTGCCACGCAGGCGCTAGTGGATGAGGCGCGCCTCAGCCCGAAACCGGGGCTGGTGGATGCCCGGGGTTCCGGTGCGCATCAGGATCTGACGCTGGCGTTGATGGAGCGTTCGGCCCACAGCCTGACGCCGGTCTTCCATCGGCTGGCGATTGCCGGTTGGCAGCGTCCGGCAGATAGTGCGTTACGCCAGGAAGTTGGCCGGATTGGCCGGGAAGGTGAACAGCGGATGATGGCAGCCACTGCCGGTGTTAATACACATCGCGGGGCGATCTGGGCGATGGGCCTGCTGGTGACGGCGGTAGCCATGCAGGGGGGGAACGCAACACCATCCAGCAGTTGCGCATTAGCCGCCCAGTTGGCGCAGTTGCCGGATCACGCCAGCCCGAAGGTGTTCAGCAAAGGCTTGCGAGCCACTCAACGTTACCAGGTACCCGGCGCGCGGGAAGAGGCCCAGCAAGGTTTTCCGCACGTCATGCAACGGGCGTTGCCGCAGCTGTGGCACAGCAGGAGCCAGGGGGCCAGTGAGTCTGCCGCGCAGATTGATGCGCTGATGGCCATCATGACCACCCTGAGCGATACCTGCGTGCTGTCGCGTGGTGGGTTAACGGCGCTGAATGCGATGCAGCAGGGGGCAGCCGAGGTACTGCATGCCGGAGGATATCAACATTCGGCAGGACAGGCGGCGTTGGCCAAACTGGAACAACGGCTATTGGCGAGCAACGCTTCACCCGGCGGCGCGGCCGATTTACTGGCTGCGGCTCTGTTCCTCGATCGGGCTACGGCCCGCTGAATAATCAATCCAGAGGATGTTATGGAACATATCGATTTGAGTTATCCGGCCAGCATTACGCTGCCGGATAAGGCACTCACCGGCGTCGTGGGCTCCGGTGACATGGAGGCTCTGTTTGAGCCTGCGGCTGACGGCACACTGACGGTGGCGATCAAAACCTCCGTAGACGGTAGTCGTCAGCGTTGGCAGCATCTGTTTGAACGCTTGGCTTCTTTGCGTGATTTACCTGCCGGACGGTTAGAGATTAACGACTTCGGCGCTACGCCGGGGGTGGCTCGGTTGCGTATCGAACAGGTATTTGAGGAGGCCGCCCATGCGTGATGATCTCAGCTTTATCGAACTCAGCGCCCGGGAGCGCGCCCGCAATCTGCTGGACAGCGGCAGTTTCCGTGAACTATTGGGGCCATTTGAGCGTATTACTTCGCCCTGGTTGGAGCCGCAGGGCATCGTCACCCAGGCCGATGACGGTATGGTGGTCGCCAAAGGCACCATTGACGGTAAACCGGCGGTGGTGGTGGCGGTAGAAGGGGCATTTCAGGGCGGTAGCATGGGGGAGGTTTCCGGTGCCAAGATGGCCGCGGCCCTGGAACTGGCAGCAGAAGATAACCGCAACGGCATTGCGACTCAGGCAGTCTTGCTGCTGGAAACCGGTGGCGTGCGTTTGCAGGAAGCCAACCTGGGGCTGGCAGCGATCGCGGATATTCATGCGGCAATTGTCGATCTGCGCCGTTACACCCCGGTGGTGGGTATTATTGCCGGTACCGTGGGCTGCTTTGGCGGGATGTCGATCGCAGCTGCATTATGCAGCTACCTGATCGTCACCCGTGAAGCACGCCTGGGCTTAAACGGCCCACAGGTAATTGAACAGGAAGCCGGTATCGAAGAATACGATTCCCGCGATCGGCCTTTCATTTGGAGCATGACAGGTGGCGATGTGCGCTATCGCAGCGGCTTTGTCGATGAAGAAGTCCCGGATGCGCTGCATGCGGTCAAGGCGGCGATGACAGGTTGTCTGCAACGCGGCGTGCCTGCCCAGCACCGCTCCGACAATTATCACTATTACTTGCCGAAACTGTCGCAGTTCGATACCCGCCAGCAGGCGGACTCGGCGGTCATTGCTCAACTGTTTGCTGCGGAGGATCGGGTATGAGTACGTCATCATCAAGCCGTGGAGAATATTGGTTCTCTTTGCTGACGGAGGGGGCCGATCAGCGCCAGGGGCAGTGCGCCTCGATCCGGGTCGCGGACGCTGAACTAGAGGGTCAACCGGTGCGTTTTATCGCCGTGGTGCCGGATGCAAATAACCATTACCCACGCGCCGCACGCGGTGAAGTGGGTTTACTGGAAGGTTGGACATTAGCCCAGGTAGTCAGTGAAGCGGTCGCGGCTGATGTTGATAAAGCACAAAAGCGAGCCATCGTGGCGGTGATCGATGTGCCGAGCCAGGCCTATGGGCGTCGGGAAGAGGCCTTTGGTATTCATCAGGCGTTGGCCGGTGCGGCCGGGGCTTATGCCAAGGCTCGGCTGGCAGGCCATCCGGTGATTGGTTTGATCGTCGGGAAAGCCATGTCCGGCGCGTTTCTGGCGCACGGCTATCAGGCCAACCGCTTGATCGCCTTCAACGATGCAGGCGTGATGATCCATGCGATGGGCAAAGAGTCTGCAGCGCGCATCACGTTACGTTCCGTAGAGGCACTGGAGAAGCTGGCAGCAACCATTCCACCGATGGCCTATGACATCGAGCATTACAGCTCGCTGGGCCTGCTGGAACAGTTACTGGATATCCGTGACCCGCTGCAGGCCAGTGAGCAGGAGCTTAATCTGGTGCGCCACTCGATGGTCCAGGCGATTGCTAAAACTCGCAGTGAAGGGGTTGGATTAACTAACCGCTTGGGGGCAGACAACCGCCATAGTTCTTCGCTGGTGCGTGAACGTATGCGCGCAGAGTGGTAATGCCACGTTAGCCATTTTTACGTCAGAGTTCAGGAATCTAATACGACCGCCGGGAGAGCGCCTTTGATGCGTTCCATCCCGGCATATAGCTTCACCTGCATATAACAACATAACTAATACCATCGCACCTGATCTGACTGATTTTTTCTTTTTAACAGGTGATTTATGACATACGTAATTATTCATGCCTTGGCACCGATTTTTGTCATTATGCTGCTGGGCTTTTTTGCCGGTAAGGCAAAAATGGTCGATAACCAGAACGTTTCATTACTCAACATCTTCGTGATGGATTTTGCACTACCGGCGGCCCTGTTCGGTGCCACCGTACAAACGCCTTGGGCGGGGATCGTTGAGCAGTCGCCGCTGATCGTGGTGTTGGTGCTGGCGATGTGGATCACCTATGCGGCGATCTATTTTACCTGCACCGGGATCTTCCATAAGTCTCCGCAGGATGCCGCGGTGCTGACGCTCACCGTGGCGTTGCCCAACTATGCCGCGCTTGGCCTGCCGATCCTCGGTAGCGTACTGGGGGAAACGCCGGGAACCTCGCTGTCCGTGGCGGTGGCAATCGCCTGTGGTTCGGTACTGATGACGCCGTTCTGCCTGCTGATCCTCGAGCGTGAAAAAGCCCGCGCAGCCGGTGCGGTTCAAGGTTCCAGCCTGGGCATGTTGCCGGTGCTGATGTGGCGCTCGGTGAAAAAACCGATCGTCTGGGGGCCGCTGCTTGGGGTGGTGCTGTCGGCGGTAGGCGTGCATATGCCTGAAATGGTGCTGGCCGCGATCAAACCGCTTGGCCTGTCGGCTACGGCGACAGCGCTGTTCCTGACCGGTGTGATCCTGTCTGCCCGTAAGTTGCAGATCAACGGCCCGGTGCTGCTGTCGAGCGTAACCAAACTGCTGATCCAACCGTTTATTGCCTGGGGGCTGGTGCTGGCATTGGGCCTGCACGGTAGCGTGGCCATCACCGCTATTTTGATGATTGCCCTTTCCGCCGGCTTCTTCGGTATCGTCTTTGGTAACCGTTTTGGCGTGCAGTCGCCGGATGCCGAAGCCACGTTACTGATCAGTTCCGTGTTGTGTATCATTACCTTACCGCTGTTTATCACCCTGACCTCAGGGATGTAACTGGAGAAGCCGATGATTCGCCCGCATGACCTGATTTGGATTAGTGACCGTTCTGCCCTCAGCGCCGACCAGGCGTTGCCGGAGTGGGTTAGCCAGCAGTGGCGCACCTCATTACCGTTGGTGGTGCGGCGCGATGTTCAGGGCAACGGGCGGATCCCGGTGGGGATCCGGGGTATGAAACGCAGCCAGCGCGCCGCAGCCTGGGTTAGTGCAGAGGCTATCCGGCGCATAGTGACGCCGGAGTCTTTGGTGAGTGAGCCGTTGGCGTTGCTGCACTCGAGCTTTGTTTCCCAGCCTCCGGTGCAGGCGCTCATAATGCTGGCTCAGCGGCCTTGGCCGTGGGGCTGGGGCGTGACCGGCAGCTGTGGTTATGCGCTGGCGACTGAAATCCCAGTGATGCATGCCGACAGCGATCTGGATCTGTTGGTTCGCTGCCCGCAGCCTGCCAGCCCCGAGGAGTTGCAGCGGCTGGCACAGTGGTTACAGTCGCTGCCTTGTCGCGCCGATGCCCAAATAGAAACACCGCTCGGCGGCTTTGCCCTGAGCGAATGGCTGCGGGATGGACGAGCGATGCTGAAAACCGCTGAGGGGCCGTTGTTGACGACCGATCCATGGGCCAGCTCTCAGGAGATCTGATGAAGATTTTATTTACCTTTCCCGGCCAGGGACCGCAGGTGCCTCAAATGCTGCACCAACTGCCGACCAATGAAACTACCCGACAGTTGTTAAGCGAGGCCAGCTCGGTTCTTGACCAGGACGTACTGACGTTGGACAGTGCCGAAGCCTTACAGAAAACCCGGGCGGTGCAGCTGTGCCTGCTGATAGCCGGTGTGGCCTACGCGCGGGAATTACAGCAGAACGGGATCGAGGCTGATTTTGTCAGTGGACTATCCATCGGCGCTTTTCCGGCCGCAGTCATCGCCGGGGCCTTGGCATTTCCCGACGCCGTCCGGCTGGTGGCGTTGCGTGGCCAGCTAATGGAGGAGGCGTATCCGGTGGGATATGGCCTGGCGGCGATTATCGGCTTGCCGTTACGCCAGGTGGAAAGGCTGATAGCAGAGGTCAACAGTGCTGAGCTACCGGTCTATCTGGCCAATATCAATGCCGAAGACCAATTGGTCATTGCGGGTAGCGAAGCAGCGATGGCGCAGGTCATGGCACTGGCAAAAACCGCAGGTGCAGCTAAAACCCAGCGTTTGGCGGTGAGCGTCCCTTCCCACTGTGCCCTGTTGGCACAACCGGCGGAAAAGCTGGCGCAGGCCATGAAGCAGGTAACCATCAACCGGCCGCAGGTTGCGTATCTCAGTGGCAGTACCGGGCGTGTGCTATGGCAGCCGGAGCGGATTGCCGACGATCTGGCCTTCAACATGGCCCGCACCGTGCGCTGGCATGAGGCAATGGTGGCGGCCTACGAACGGGAAGTCCGTCTGGCGATCGAAATGCCGCCGGGCGCGGTATTAACCGGCTTGACCAAAAAAGTGATGGAGCAGGGGGAAGCGCTGTCCCGCTGCCAACTGGGGCTGAACGCAGTCTGCGGCATTGTGGCTAAATATCGGCGAGATTAAACCGGCCCTTCACCGCGTGCGTACATGCGGCCTTCCGCCGTTAACGCCAGCAGGTTCGGATCCTGCTGCTGGTTACGGTTGAACACCAGCGCGATGGTTTGGCGCATCTGGTACTGTTCGCACAGCGGCAGTAATTTTAAGGTGTGTTCATACATCTTCTTCATTCGCCCTGGCACCAGCGTGTAGCCCACCCCGGCCTGCACCAGGCTGAGCATTGAGAAAATATCATTCACCCGGGTGACGATTTCCGGTTCAAAACCGGCAATCTGAAACGCTTCGCTAAAGCCGTGATAAGTGGCGAAGCCTTCGGTAAGGGAGACAAACTTCTGGCTGCGAAAGTCTTGCAGGTCTGCCGTGCCATCGCTGTTTAGCGCCGAGGCTGCTGGTGCGGCAAGATAGATATCATCCTCAAACAGCGGCAGGATCTCAAAGCGCAGCGGATCAATTTGGCTGTCCGAAACCGAAATCAGGATGGCGTCCAGCAATTGGTTTTCCAACTGGGCCAGCAGATCCTCATTCGATCCCATCGTCAGGCTAATCTCCATGGCCGGGCGGCGTACCTTCAGCCCCATGATCAACCGTGGAATGGTTTCCAGCGTCAGTGAGTAGAGCGTGCCGATACGCATGCGTTGCTGGCCAAACCCCGCCTTCAACCGAGTTTCTTCGATGCCTTTGTAGGTGAGATCCACGATATCGCGTGCGTATTCTGCCAGCGTAAGTGCTGCGGGCAGGGGCAGCAGGTTGCGTCCTTTATGAATAAACAGCGGGCAGCGAAAGCCCTCTTCCAGGGTATGTAACGCACGATGCACGCTAACGCTGCTCAAGCCAAGCTGTTCGGCGGCTCGGCCGATGTTCTCCTTCTCCATAAACGCCAGAAAGATTTCCAATTTTTTCAGGGTGATTTCGCTGTCGATCATCGGCTCAGGCTTGGGTAAGGGCTAAGAAGTGTCATGATAACAACAATTGCCCGTCCATAGCAGGCACCGAGAGCCTTCCCGCTTCCCAAGTGGAGGGCGGGCCGTTATATTGCGCCACGAATTATTGAACAACTTTGCGAGCGCTCACTGAGTTAGCCGCGAATTTAGGGTTAAACTCAGTCTTATACACGGCTCAGGAGGGCATGCTATGGATTACGAATTTCTGCGTGACGTAACCGGTCAGGTGGTGGTCAGATTTTCGATGGGGCATGAGGCCATCGGCCATTGGATTAACGAAGAACTCAACGGTGATTTTAACCTGCTGGACCGTATTGAAGCCGGTGCGGCAGGGGTCAAGGGCAGTGAGCGTCAGTGGCAGTTGGAAGGCCACGAATACACGTTGCTGATGGACGGTGAAGAGGTGATGATCCGCGCCAACCAGTTGGAGTTCGAAGGTGACGAAATGGAAGAGGGGATGAACTACTACGACGAAGAGAGCCTCTCTTTCTGCGGCATCGAAGACTTCCTGACGGTGCTGAAAGCCTACCGCTCGTTTATGCTCAACTACTGATTATCCAGACGGACGCAGGATACTGCGCCCCTTATGAGTCCCAAGTGGCCGAATCTCGGCCGCCTTTCCTCCCTTTTGTAGTGATTAAATAAAATCAAATAATCATGTTACTGATTTTTTAATCTGCGACACAGCGCCGATTTTTTATTTTTTGATTCAATATAATCATTTTGATTAAAATAAATCATAATGACGAGGGTAGGATGAAAATTAAGGCGACAATAGAGAAAATCCCTGGGGGGATGATGGTCGTCCCACTGGTGCTTGGCGCAATGATCAACACCTTTGCTCCACAGGCGCTGGATATCGGCGGCTTCACCACGGCACTGTTTAAAAACGGTGCGGCTCCACTGATTGGTGCTTTCCTGCTGTGCATGGGGGCCGGCATCAGCTTCAAGGCGGCTCCGCAGGCACTGTTGCAAGGCGGCACTATTACATTGACCAAGCTGCTGGTTGCCATGGCTCTGGGGTTAGGCGTTGAACATCTGTTTGGTGCAGAAGGTATTTTTGGCCTGACCGGTGTGGCGATCATTGCCGCAATGAGCAACTCCAACGGTGGCCTGTATGCGGCGTTGGTAGGTGAGTTTGGTAATGAGCGGGACGTAGGGGCGATTTCGATCCTATCCCTGAATGACGGGCCGTTCTTCACCATGATCGCGTTGGGTGCGGCAGGTATGGCGAATATCCCACTGATGGCGCTGGTGGCGGTGTTGGTTCCCCTGCTGGTAGGGATGATGTTGGGTAATCTGGATCATCAGATGCGCGATTTCCTCACCAAGGGGGGCCCAATCCTGATCCCATTCTTTGCCTTCGCGCTCGGTGCTGGCATCAATCTGGAAATGTTACTGCAAGGCGGTATGGCCGGGGTTCTGCTTGGTGTGTTGACCACTTTTGTCGGCGGTTTCTTTAATATTCGCGCCGATCGACTGGTGGGTGGCTCAGGCATTGCCGGTGCGGCTGCATCAAGCACTGCCGGTAATGCGGTGGCGACGCCATTGGCGATTGCCCAGGCGGATCCTTCGTTGGCTAGCGTCGCGGCTGCGGCGGCCCCGTTGATTGCCGCTTCGGTGATCACCACCGCCATACTGACCCCGATTCTCAGCTCTTGGGTGGCGAAGCGTAATGCCGCGAAGGGCGCAGCGCTGAAGGAGACAGCATGAAGATGATCGTGATTGCCGATGATTTTACCGGAGCCAACGATACCGGTGTGCAATTGGCAAAAAAGGGCGCGCGTACCGACGTAGTGCTCAACGAGCTACCACAGTCTACCCGGCGCACGGATGTGCTGGTGATCAATACCGAAAGCCGGGCGTTATCTCCTGCAATGGCGAGCGCTAAGGTGAGCGAAGCCTTGCGGGCTTATTGCCAGAGCGATACGCCGCCCCTGGTGTATAAAAAAATCGACTCGACCTTTCGCGGTAACGTAGGGGCAGAAATCGAAGCGGCGATGATCGCCAGCGGTGCGCAGTTGGCTATCGTGGCCGCAGCCATCCCTGCAGCGGGTCGGGTAACGCTCAATGGCGAATGCCGGGTTCACGGCGTACCGTTGGTGGAGACCGAGTTCGCCAGCGATCCGAAAACGCCGATCGTTTCTTCTCATATCAAGACCTTGATTGGTTTGCAGACGGCCTACCCGATCCATGAGTTGGATTTACAGGTAGTACGCAGTGGCGAGCTAGGCCGCGAGTTACCGCTCCTGAGCCACAACGGGCCAGCGATTGTGGTAGTTGATGCTGAAACGGATGGCGATCTGGCGCAGTTGGCGCAGGCAATTCAGCAACTCGGCTGCCGTTATCTGCTGGTGGGCGCTGCCGGGCTGGCAAATGCATTGCCAGCCAGCAGCTATCTGGCCGCTCGACAGCGCCTGCCTGTGCTGGTGGTTGCCGGATCGATGAGTGAAGCCACCCGGCAGCAGATTGTGTTTGCTGCAGAAGAAAAGTCGCTCGGCATACTGGACATTGATGTCGAAGCCTTGTTGCAACCGCACAGCCAGTCTGCGGTAGATGAAATTATTCGCCAGGCCGTCAGCGTACTGCGAGATCGGCAGCACTGTGTACTACGCACCTGTAGAGATGCCGATGCCCGCCAGATGATAGATACGCTGTGTGAAAAGCATGACCTTTCGCGCCAGCAGTTGGGGGACAAAATCAGCCAGACATTAGGCTCCATCACCTTGGCGATTATCAATCAGGCTCAGATTGGTGGCTTGTTCCTGACCGGTGGTGACATCGCCATTGCGGTTGCGAGAGCGCTGGGCGCGGAAGGTTACCGTATTACCAGTGAGGTTGTTCCTTGTGTGCCCTGTGGCACTTTCGTCAACAGTGAGATCGACGATCTGCCGGTGATCACCAAGGCCGGCGGATTTGGCGGTGCTTCAACGTTGCGGGATGCACTTTATTTTATTGAGGAGATGTACAGTGGCAAATAACACGATTGCGGTCACCATGGGCGATCCGGCAGGCATTGGGCCAGAAATTATCATTAAGGCGCTGTCTGAAGGCGAGTTGGCGGGAACGCCAGCGGTCGTGGTGGGCTGTCTGCAAACGTTGCAACGTATTCAGGCATTGGGGATCGTGCCAAAGGTCGAATTGAGGCCGATCCTGAAGGTTTCGGAGGCACGCTTTGCGCCTGGAATTATCAACGTGATTGATGAACCACTAGAGGATCCCGCAGCGCTGACACCGGGGAAAGTGCAGGCACAAGCGGGCGATCTGGCTTACCGATGCGTAAAGCGTGCCACCGAACTGGCCATGGCGGGTGAGGTGATGGCCATCGCCACGGCGCCGCTGAATAAAGAGGCGCTGCATCTGGCCGGGCATCTGTATCCAGGCCATACGGAGCTGTTGGCAAAACTGACCAACAGCCGGGATTATGCGATGGTGTTGTACACCGATAAGCTGAAGGTGATCCATGTTTCCACTCATATCGCCCTGCGCAAGTTCCTTGATACGCTGAATGCCGAGCGGATCGAAACGGTGGTGACGATGGCGGATACCTTCCTCAAGCGCGTCGGTTTTAAACATCCAAGGATCGCGGTCGCGGGTGTTAACCCCCACGCGGGTGAACATGGCCTGTTTGGCGATGAAGAGATCAACATTGTCAGCCCGGCGATTGCGGCAGTAAAACAGCTTGGGATCGATGTCTCAGGCCCGTGCCCACCGGATACCGTCTTCCTGCAGGCTTATGAAGGCCAGTACGATATGGTGGTCGCCATGTACCACGATCAGGGGCATATTCCCCTCAAGCTACTGGGCTTCTACGACGGGGTTAACATCACGGCGGGCTTGCCGTTTATCCGGACTTCTGCCGACCACGGCACCGCGTTTGATATTGCCTGGACAGGTAAAGCCAAGTCTGAGAGCATGGCGATCTCGATTAAATTAGCCACTCAGTTGGCGTGATATCACGGACGTCATGAAGCCACAAACTCGCCAGGACCAGATTCTGGAATACCTGAAAGCTCATAATCTGGTCACCGTTGAGCAATTGGTCAGCGCTATCGATGCTTCTCCTGCCACCATCCGGCGCGATCTTATCAAGCTGGATGAGCAGGGGATCATCAATCGCAGCCATGGCGGCGTGGCCCTCAACCGTTTTATCCCCGCACAACCCACCACTAACGAAAAGCAGCTGCGTAACCCGCAGGAGAAGCGGGCGATCGCCCTGTATGCGGCCACGATGGTTAAAGCCGGTGACGCAGTGGTGCTGGACGCAGGCACCACCATGCTGGAGCTGGCGCGGCACTTGACCCACCTCCCGCTACGAGTGATCACCGCCGATCTGCATATCGCACTGTTTCTCTCAGGATTTAAACAGATCGAAGTGACCATCATTGGTGGCCGTATTGATGACAGCAGCCAGTCCTGCGTTGGCGATCATGGGCGCAGGTTGTTGCGTGGGATCTACCCGGATATTGCGTTTGTCAGCTGTAACTCGTGGAGTATTGAGAACGGTATTACCACCCCAACCGAAGAGAAGGCGGGTTTGAAGCAAGATCTGATGGCCAATGCCCGCCAGCGGGTGCTGTTGGCAGACAGCAGTAAATATGCTGCCTATTCATTATTTTGTGTGGCTCCGCTTGGCAGCCTGACGGATATCGTCACCGATAAGGCGCTGCCTGCCACCGCACAGCAGCAACTGGCGGATTTACCCGCAGGCTTGCATCTGGTGTAACCTCAACCAGGGGGCTTGCATGCTCCGCTCGTGGAATAAGCGCAATGGGTTTAATCGGGTCGAACATGTTCGACCCCTACAAATTTAACTCGGAGCTCGTGGCGTAGGGGCGCTGCATGCCGCGCCCGCCTACTATCACAGGTGCGGAATATTGCGCCCGTAGTAGATCTCCTGCATCTCTTTCCACAGCAGATCGGTGATCCTTTTCCGCTCCGCCTCGCTCAGTTCGTCCGGCCTGGCGTTGAACAGATAGTGCTTCAGATCGAAATCCTTCAGCAGCATCTTGGTGTGGAAGATGTTCTCCTGATACACATTGACATCCATCATGTGGTACAGCGCCTTCATATCCTCAGACATAAAGTTCTGGATCGAATTGATCTCATGGTCGATGTAATGCTTCACGCCGGCTACATCGCGGGTGAAACCGCGTACGCGATAGTCCATGGTGACGATATCGGATTCCAACTGATGGATCAGATAGTTCAGCGCTTTGAGCGGTGAAATCACGCCGCAGGTAGAGACTTCAATATCGGCCCGGAAGGTACACAGACCGCCTTCTGGGTGGCTTTCCGGATAGGTGTGGACGCAGATATGGCTTTTATCCAGATGTGCCACCACCGTCTTTGGCAGCGGCCCTGGGTGCTCAGAGGTATCGACGTCTTTCGGATCGACCGGCTCTTCGCTCATCAGGATGGTGACGCTGGCGCCTTGTGGATCGTAGTCCTGGCGGGCGATGTTGAGAATATTGGCGCCAATGATCGAGCAGGTTTCACTGAGGATCTCGGTCAGGCGGTTGGCATTGTACTGTTCGTCAATGTAGGCGATATAGCCATCGCGATCGTCTGCGGTTTTGGCATAACAAATATCGTAAATACAAAAACTCAGGCTTTTGGTCAGGTTATTGAAGCCGTGCAGTTTAATCTTTTGCAATTTGTTTTAGCCCCTATCTTCTCGCTTAACGTGAAACGTTCAGTGCATTAAGCAAATACTGCGGCAGGGCAAAGCTGCCAGCGTGAATTGCCGGATTGTAGTAGCGGCAGTCTAAGCCACTTTGATGAAAGCGTTGTTGCAGTGTGGTGACATCCAGCTGGCGTAAGGCCGGGTTCTGGCTGGCCCAGGCAAAGGTCATGATGCCGCCGTAATAGGTCGGGATCGCTGCCTGATAGAAGCTGACGTCGTTAAAATACTGGCTGAGCTTGGTGTGGCTGTTGACCGCTTCGTCCTGCTGCAGGAAGCAGACGCCGTTCTGGGCCACGAAGATGCCGCCCTCGTTGAGGCAGCGTGCGCAACCTTCATAGAACGCCGAGGTAAACAGGCTTTCACCGGGGCCGATCGGATCGGTACAGTCAGAAATAATCACGTCGAACTTTTCGTCGCTCTGGTTGACGAAATTGACGCCATCGTCGATCACCAGCTTGAAGCGGGGATCGTCATAGGCCCCGGCGTTGTGATTCGGTAAGTATTGGCGGCAGAACTCCACCACGCCCGCGTCGATCTCAACCATGGTGATATGTTCAACGCCCTGATGACGGCAGACTTCACGCAGCATAGCGCCGTCGCCACCGCCGATAATCAGTACTTTCCTGGCCTGGCCATGGGCCAGCAGCGGCACGTGGGTCATCATTTCGTGATAGATAAACTCATCGCGTTCGGTGGTCTGCACCACGCCATCGAGAGCCATCACGCGGCCCAGCACCGGGTTTTCAAAGATCACCAGATCCTGATGTTCGGTTTTCTCACGGTAAAGTACCTGCTCTACTGAGAAGTACTGGCCAAAGTTGGCATGCAGCGTTTCATACCAAATCTCTTTCTGGGTCATGTGCGGGTTACTCCGTAATAACAACCATGAAAAATGAGCGCAACATCATAAACCCTCCGTGTGGCAAATTACAGCATTGTCGGCAGGGCAACAGATAGGCGATAGCAAACCCTGCCAGCTATCGTTGGCAAGGCTGAGAGAATGCAGGGGGAAGTTAGTTGGCGTAGGCCAGAAGGCTCAAGGAGTCGCGCGCCAGAGATTTGCACTTATTGGGGGTAGGAATAGCAATGCCGCTGAGATCGCGGTAGCTGTCTTCACCCAGGGATTTCATATTAAAGCTATTATAGTTAGTCAAATCCCAACGGTTTTGCTGGGCGAAGTACACGATGGCACGTTTGATTTGCGCGTTAGGCAAATCATTATAGCCACAGTCGTTTTTGAGATAGACAAACACCGCGGTCAGATCGGCAAGATCTTCCGCTTCGGATTCATTCAGCGCCAGGCTGGCATTGGAAAAGCCCAGCATAGTCAGCAATAGCATTAACAACGTTGTTTTTTTCATCATGAAATAGACCTGTTCAATATCTGCTGACGTTACCACACTTGGCTGTAAAGGCACCAAATTAATTATGCGGGCTTAACACTCCTTAATAGTAGCTCTTGACCTTCCACTAAGGGGAGGGTTTAGGCTGCGGACCTTAAGCTTTCGATCACTGAGAAAAGGGAACCAGCGATGTTACGCCGTGATTTTATCAAACTGACCGCCGCAATAGGTGCCGCAAGCGCCTTGCCATTATGGAGCCGTGCCGCCTGGGCCGCCGATCGCCCAGCCTTGCCGATCCCACCGATTTTGACGCCAGATGCGCAAGGAAAGATCGCGTTGGCGCTGCAAACCGGTGAGATGAACTGGTTGCCTAACGTGGCTACCCGCACCTGGGGGATCAACGGTGCGTTGCTTGGCCCTGCGGTCCGTTTGCAACGGGGTAAGCCGGTGACGGTGGATATCAGTAATAAACTGCCAGAGGCCAGCACGGTGCACTGGCACGGTTTGGAGATCCCCGGTAATGTCGACGGTGGTCCACACGCTTTAATCCAACCTGGCACCACCCGCACGGTGAGTTTCACTGCCGATCAGCCAGCGTCTACCTGCTGGTTCCATCCCCATACGCATGGCAAAACCGGCGAGCAAGTGATGAAGGGGCTGGGGGGACTGGTGCTGCTGGAAGATGAGGAAAGCAGCCAACTGCCCTTGCCGAAAACCTGGGGAACAGATGATATTCCCGTGATCCTGCAAGATAAGCGCCTGGGCAAAGACGGCCAAATCGAATATCAGTTGGACATCATGAGCGCGGCCGTGGGCTGGTTTGGTGACCGCATGTTCACCAACGGTGCCAGCTATCCGCAACACATCGCGCCACGCGGCTGGCTGCGTCTGCGTTTCCTGAACGGCTGTAACGCCCGCTCGCTTAACCTGTCCACCAGCGACAATCGGCCATTATACGTGATTGCCAGTGACGGTGGCTTCCTGGGCGAACCGGTTAAGCTGACCGAACTGCCGATGCTGATGGGCGAGCGCTTTGAAGTGTTGGTCGATGCCTCCGATGGTAAGCCGTTCGATATCGTTACCCTGCCGGTGAAGCAAATGGGTATGACGTTGGCCTCGTTTGACCAGCCGCTGCCGGTATTGCATATTCAGCCATCGCTGGCGCTGGGCGTGAAATCCATGCCGGACAGCCTGGTGAAATTGCCTGCGCTGCCATCGCTGGCCGGGGTGCAGGAACGCTGGTTGCAGCTGATGATGGATCCTAAGCTGGATATGCTGGGGATGCAGGCTCTGATGGATCGTTATGGTCACCAGGCGATGGCCGGGATGAGCATGGATCACGGCAATGCCGCTGGCAACATGGCTGGTATGGACCATAGCAAGATGCAAGGCATGGATCACGGTAACATGGCGGGAATGGACCACAGCAAGATGGATCATGGCAGCAAGCCGTTTGATTTCAGCCATGCCAACACCATCAATGGCAAAGCCTTCGATATGAACAAGCCAGCGTTTGAGGCTAAACGGGGCAAATATGAGAAATGGACTATCTCTGGTGAAGGCGACATGATGCTGCATCCGTTCCATATCCATGGCACCCAGTTCCGCATTCTGTCGGAAAACGGCAAGCCACCGGCGGCCCACCGGGCAGGCTGGAAAGATACGGTGCTGGTAGAAGGTTGGCGCAGCGAAGTGCTGGTGCGTTTCAATCATCTGGCCAGTGCCGATCAGGCCTATATGGCCCACTGCCATCTGCTGGAACATGAAGATACAGGGATGATGCTAGGCTTTACCGTAGCTGAATAAGTTATCCCTGGCTGCGGCTTGTCACGCCGCAGCCTGTAAAGTGGTGACGCACTCGCGTCGCCACCGCCCGCCAGCTATGCTAAACTCTGCGCCCTTCTTCCGGCAACTGACCTGAAAACTATGAAACACACTGTAGAAGTAATGATTTCCGAGCAGGAAGTTAAGACCCGTATTGCTGAACTTGGCCGCCAGATCACCGAAGACTACCGCGATAGCGGCAGCGATATGGTGCTGGTCGGGCTGCTGCGTGGTTCTTTCATGTTTATGGCCGATCTGTGCCGCACTATTGAGGTGCCGCATGAGGTCGATTTTATGACCGCTTCCAGCTACGGCAGCGGCATGTCTACCACCCGCGACGTGAAAATCCTCAAAGATCTGGATGAAGACATCCGCGGTAAAGACGTATTGATCGTCGAAGACATCATCGATTCTGGCAACACCCTGAACAAGGTGCGCGAGATCCTGGCATTGCGTGGGCCGAAGTCGTTGGCGATTTGTACGCTGCTGGACAAGCCTGAGCGCCGTGAGGTTGAAGTACCGGTGGAATATGTCGGCTTCCCGATCCCGGACGAGTTCGTAGTGGGTTATGGCATCGATTACGCCCAGCGTTATCGCCATCTGCCTTACATCGGTAAAGTGGTGATGCTGGACGAATAATCCGGTCGGGGTTCAGCAGGGCGCTGAACCCCGATAAGGCGCTAGAACAGGCCTTTCTCCTGCTTGAGTGTGGCTATCGCTTTGCGGTAGCCCATCTCCAGGCTCTCACGGCTGGTGGCGGTGACTTCCAGATCGTGCAGACGACCGTCCTGGATCCCGTATACCCAACCGTGGATCATCACTTTCTGACCGCGTTTCCAGGCAGACTGCATGATGGTTGAGTGACCCAGGTTATACACCTGCTCAATGACGTTGATCTCGCACAGCACATCCAGACGTTGTTCCGGCTCCAGCTCGCCGAGCAGGGAACTGTGCTTGTACCATAGATCGCGAATGTGCAGCAGCCAGTTGTTGATCAACCCCAGTTCCGGGTTCTCTACTGCCGCTTCTACCCCACCGCAACCCAGGTGACCACAGATAATGATATGTTCCACCTCCAGCACGTCGACGGCATACTGCACCACTGACAGGCAGTTCAAATCGGTATGGATCACCAGATTGGCGACGTTACGGTGAACGAACAGCTCACCCGGCTCCAGGCCGGTCAGGCGTTCGGCAGGCACGCGGCTGTCTGAGCAGCCGATCCACAAGAATCGCGGTTTTTGCGCTTGAGCCAAACGTTCAAAAAAGCCGGGATCTTCCTTGTTGATGTTAGCGGACCAGGCTTGGTTATTGGCGATAAGCCTTTCGATTTCTTGCATGGCGGTTATTGGCCTGTTATGAACGAATTGCGTTGATGTAATATATGGCAAGCGTCACAATTTGGAAATCGGAACAGTTGATCAAATTTATATCCTATGAATTTCAAGCCACAGCTAGGCGACAAGCTATCTCATCCCCAGGAGCTTACGTTTAGTAAGTGACTGGGGTGTGATAGTGCAGGTAACAACGCTGTGGTTTGAAAGACGACGGATATTTGCGCACGGATTCAACTCGGTAATCAGGCCGCTGATGATAAACTCCCTCTTAGACAAGTTCGGCAGCCAACTCCATCACAAGGTACTCTCATAACTTATGAATTATGCACTGGAAATAGCGCAGCTGACCAAAACCTACGCGGGTGGCGTCAAGGCATTGCGCGGTATCAATCTGAACGTGGAGGCGGGGGACTTTTATGCCCTGCTGGGGCCGAATGGCGCCGGGAAATCCACCACCATCGGCATTATCAGTTCGCTGGTCAACAAGACGGCGGGCACGGTGCGAGTGTTTGGTTACGATATCGATAAGGATATCGTTAACGCCAAGCGTCAGCTCGGGCTGGTGCCGCAGGAGTTCAACTTTAACCCGTTTGAAACCGTGCTGCAGATTGTGGTCAACCAGGCGGGATATTATGGCGTGGAACGCCGCGAGGCGATGGCGCGGGCAGAAAAGTACCTCAATCAGCTCGATCTTTGGGGTAAACGTAACGAGCGGGCGCGTATGCTGTCTGGCGGGATGAAACGCCGCCTGATGATTGCCCGTGCGCTGATGCATCAGCCCAAACTGCTGATCCTCGACGAACCGACTGCTGGGGTGGATATTGAGCTGCGTCGCTCGATGTGGGGCTTCCTCAAAGAGCTGAACGCCCAGGGCACCACCATTATCCTGACCACGCACTATCTGGAGGAGGCAGAAATGCTGTGCCGCAATATCGGCATCATCCAGAACGGTGAGCTGGTAGAAAACACCTCGATGAAGGGGCTGTTGGCCAAGCTGAAGTCCGAAACCTTCATCCTCGATCTGGCGGCGAAAAGCCCATTGCCCCATCTTGAGGGTTACCACAGCCGTTTGACGGACACCTCTACGCTGGAAGTGGAAGTGATGCGTGAGCAAGGTCTGAACGGTCTGTTCACCCAACTGAGCGCGCAGGGGATCCAGGTCCTGAGTATGCGTAACAAGGCCAACCGGCTGGAAGAGCTGTTCGTCAACCTGGTGAATGGCAATGGAGAACAAGCATGATGCATTTGTATTGGGTGGCCTTGAAAAGCATCTGGGCCAAAGAGATCAACCGCTTCGCCCGCATCTGGATCCAGACGCTGGTACCGCCAGTGATCACCATGACCCTGTATTTCATCATCTTTGGCAACCTGATTGGGTCGCGTATTGGTGAGATGCACGGTTTTGATTATATGCAGTTTATCGTGCCGGGCCTGATCATGATGGCGGTGATCACTAACTCCTACGCTAACGTGGCGGCGTCTTTCTTTAGTGCCAAGTTCCAGCGGAATATTGAAGAGCTGCTGGTGGCACCGGTGCCGACGCACGTGGTGATTGCCGGTTATGTTGGCGGTGGCGTAGCGCGTGGTATCTGTGTGGGGATCCTGGTGACGGTGATCTCGCTGTTCTTCGTTCCCCTGGTCGTCCATTCCTGGTGGGTGATCGCGGTGACGCTGCTATTAACGGCGATCCTGTTCTCGCTAGGCGGTTTGCTTAATGCCGTCTTTGCCAACACGTTCGACGATATCAGCCTGATCCCGACCTTTGTGCTGACGCCGCTGACTTATCTGGGCGGGGTATTTTACTCGCTGACGCTGTTACCGCCGTTCTGGCAGGCGGTCTCTAAACTGAACCCTATCGTCTACATGATCAGCGGTTTCCGCTTCGGTTTCCTGGGCATTTCCGACGTGCCGTTAGCGCTGACCATGCTGGTGCTGGTAGCGTTCATTGCGGTGTTCTACGGGCTGGCCTGGTATCTGATTGAGCGTGGCCGCGGCTTGCGTTCCTGATGTCATTTCCCACCCCCTAACCCTCTCCTTTAGTGAGAGGGGACCGATCGAGTTGGGCTGAAAGCGTAGTGATTCTTCATGAGCACAGACTGACTCACCTTGGATGAGTGGGCGATCGAGTTTGCTGAGATGAGCCCTTAACTTCCAAAAGAGCAGGGGCTAACAGCTCCCTCTCCCTGTGGGAGAGGGTTGGGGTGAGGGCGAATCGTGCTATGCTGGCGCTCCACATTTTCTTCATTTTTTCATGACGCACTCGTAAGCAGAACAAACCATGCAGCCTCAACATAAGATAGCAGCAGGGCTACTCGGCATTGTTATGTCGCTGTTGGCACCGGCGGCGTTGGCGGATTTGCTGTCAGAAGACAGTGCTATTCAAGCCCAATACATGGAAGTGCAGCGTAACAGCGAGGTTTATTCGTTGATCGGTGAGCATGTGATCCCGGTCGGTGAAGTGAAAAAAGGGCAACTGATCCAGATGTTCCCGGCGGATGCGGAATATTACGAGCTTAAGTTTGGCAATGGCACCGGCTTTATCGATAAAAACGACGTTCGCACCATCAGCAAAACCCGTAAGGTGAAGGACGATCTGGGAGATCTGAACAAACCGCTGACCAACCAGAATCTGATCACCCAGCGCGCAATTAACGTCTACACGGCGGCGGATAATAAAAGTGAAATCTTTGGCGTACTGGAAGAGAACCTGCGCTATCCGATTATCGGCAAGCTGAAAGATCGGCTGAATAACACCTGGTATGAGGTCAATATCGGCGATCGTCTGGGATTTGTCAGTGAGTTGGACTGCGAAGTCGACAACGGCATTCCGGTGCTGACCTATCATCACCTGCTGAAAAACGAAGAGAACAAACGTTTCCGCAATACCTCGACGACCACCTCGGACGTGGCCTTCAGCAACCAGATGACCTATTTGAAGCAGACGGGTTATGACACCATCTCGATGTATCAGCTGGAAGCCTACCTGAATAATCAAATCAACCTGCCGGGCAAAGTGGTGCTGCTGACTTTTGATGACGGGTTGAAGTCGGTTTATCGCTATGCGTATCCGGTACTGAAGGATTACGGTTTCCGCGCTACGGCGTTTATCATCTCTTCGCGTATCAAACGTCACCCACAGAAATGGAATCCGGATTCACTGCAGTTTATGAGCATTTCAGAGCTGAAAACGATCCAGGATGTGTTTGATATCCAGTCACACACCCATTTCCTACATCGTACCGATGGCAACCGTAGGCCGATCCTGCTTAGCCGTTCACTGCATAATATCGAATTCGACTTTGAACACTCAAGACGGGCGCTGGAGCAGTTTAACCCGCATGTGTTGTACCTTTCCTATCCATTTGGTGGCTATAACCAAAAGGCGATCCAGGCGGCAAAAGATGCCGGGCTGCATTTGGCCGTGACCACGGTGCAGGGCAAAGTGAAACCGGGTGATAATCCTTATACCTTGAAACGGCTGTATATCCTGCGTACCGACTCCATCCCTACCATGGCGGAGCGGATAGCCAACAAGCCTGGTGCGTTGCCGGGTGTGACGGTAACAGAATAGAGAGAAGACGGGCGCAGAAAGCGCCCGATTTTTTAGGCAACCTGAACGGGGACGGCTTTTGCCTTGCGTTGCAAGTGATTGTCACCTTCGAAGTAGGCGACTTTGGGGTGGTGCTGGCGGGCATCGGCATCGCTCATCTGCACGTAAGAACAGATGATCAGTTTATCACCCACACAGGCACAGCGGGCGGCCGCACCGTTGACCGAAATAATGCGCGAACCGCGTTCGGCGGCGATGGCATAGGTGGAGAAACGTTGGCCGTTATCCACGTTGTAAATGTCGATCGCTTCATATTCCAGGATCCCGGCGGCTTCCAGAAAATCCTGGTCAATGGCGCAGGAGCCTTCGTAGTGCAGGTCAGCCTGAGTCACTTTCACCCGATGCAGCTTGCCTTGCAACATAGTACGTATCATAGCGTTACCTAACTGAATATCGGCCTTTTCAGGCGGCTGAAGAAGAACTGCTTCCTTGCACTATTTATCGTCACCGAAAACCCGGCCAGTCTACCGCCAACCGGGTAAAAACGGCAACGACTGTACAATAAAGGGCTTACTGTGTCAGATCGACCTGTTGATTATCGATCAGGCGGGCTTTGCCCAACCAGGCGGCCATCAGCACCACGGCCCGGCGGCTTTCTACGCCCAGCGGTTGCAGCGTGTCGGCATCGCGAATAAACAGCTCGTCTGGGGTGAAACCTGCTGCGCGCAGTTTTTCGGCCGTCTGCGCCAGCAACTCTTCGATGTGGCGTTCGCCGTTGCCGAGCTGCTCTGCCAGGGCGTTCATGATTTTGCTCAACTGTGGCGCGATCTTGCGTTCTTCTGCGGTGAGATAGCCGTTGCGGGAGCTAAGCGCCAGCCCGTCTTTGGCCCGCACCGTTGGTACACCAACGATATCAATGTCATAGCCCATATCCGCCACCATCTTGCGGATCAACGCCAACTGCTGATAATCCTTCTCGCCAAAGCAGGCCAGATCCGGTTGGATCAGATTGAACAGTTTGCTGACGATGGTGGAAACACCGCGGAAGTGGCCAGGACGGCTGGCGCCTTCCAACATGGTGGAGATCACCGGTACGTCGACGCTGGTGTGTTCTTCCAGCCCTTTGGGGTAAATTTCTGCCGGGGCAGGGGCGAAGATCAACTCGACATTACGGCGATTGAGCTTTTCACAGTCTTCCTGCAAGGTGCGCGGATAGCGCTCCAGATCGTCTGCACGTTCGAACTGCAGCGGGTTAACGAAAATGCTCACTACTACCACGTCGGCACGGGCGCGGGCTTCTTCCACCAGCGTCATATGGCCCTCATGCAGATTGCCCATGGTGGGCACCAGCGCAACGCGTTTGCCCTCTTGCCGCCAGCGGCGGATCTGTTGGCGCAGCAGTGGCAGGGTTTCGATAATTACCATTCCATAACTCCTCGGTGTCTCCCCCGGTGTTGAAGTACCAGGGGATAAGCTAGTTAGCTATACCCGTCGTCTTTCAAGTTGCAGCGTTGTTACCTGCACTTACTCACCCCAGTCACTTACCCAAAAGTAAGCTCCTGGGGATGAGTAAGCTTGTCGCCTAGCTGCAACTTGAAATCCATAGGGTATATCAATCGTGGCCGGTCACTCAGTTGAACGAGTGCTCTTCGTCGGGATAAATACCTTGCTCGACTTCCCGAATATACAGCTGCACGGCACCGCGAATATCGCCGCCCTGCGCCAGAAAGTTTTTGGCAAATTTAGGGGTATGGCCGCCGGTGATCCCCAAGGCGTCATGCATCACCAGGATCTGGCCATCGGTAGCGTTGCCGGCACCAATACCGATCACCGGGATCGACAAGGCTTCAGTAACCTGGCGGGCCAGTTCGGTCGGTACGCACTCCAGCACCAGCAGCTGCATACCGGCCAGTTCCAGATTCTGGGCGTCGATCAGCAGTTGCTTGGCCGCCAACTCGTCACGCCCCTGCACCTTGTAGCCGCCAAACACGTTGACGGACTGTGGCGTGAGGCCGAGATGGCCGCAGACGGGGACGGCGCGCTCCGCGAGCATTTTCACCGTTTCGCAAAGCCAACTGCCGCCTTCTATTTTGACCATGTTGGCCCCGGCGCGCATCACCTCGGCCGCGCTTTGGCAGGCAAGCTCAGGCGTGGCGTAACTCATGAAAGGCAGGTCGGCCAACAGCAGGCTGGCTGGTGCCCCACGGCGTACCGCGCGGGTATGGTAAGCCACGTCGGCCACGGTTACCGGCAGCGTTGAGTCATGCCCTTGCAGCGTCATTCCCAGCGAGTCTCCGACCAGTAATACTTTAATACCTTGTTCTTCAAACAGCTGGGCAAAGCTGGCATCGTAGGCGGTAATAGTCGCAAACTTGCGCTGCTCCTGCTTCCACTGGCGTAAATGGCTCAGGGTGGTAGGTTTCATCACAACGTCTCCTGCAGTAACCGCGCGGCCTGGATTTGTAGCACGGTGGTAAAAAGTGTTGTCATTCTACTGTAACCCTTCAGGGGTGGGTAGCTCCGATGCTGATGGTTAAGATGTTCTTAAGAAGCTTATGATGTAATGGTCTGTCCAAAGGGAGAGCGCATGAGAATTCTGTTGATTGAAGACGACAAACTGATCGGTGATGGCATCAAGGCGGGCTTGACCAAGCTGGGGTTTAACCTCGACTGGTTTACCGATGGCATCGTCGGTAAGAACGCCCTGGACAGTGCACCTTATGATGCGGTGATCCTCGATCTCAGCTTGCCGGGGTTGGACGGGTTGGATCTGCTGCGCCAGTGGCGTCAGGCCGGGCAGGATGTGCCGGTGCTGATCCTGACCGCGCGTGACGCGTTGGAACAGCGTGTCAGCGGGTTGCAAAGCGGAGCCGATGATTACCTGTGCAAGCCTTTTGCTCTAACGGAGGTTGCCGCGCGGTTACAGGCGTTGATCCGCCGCCGCCATGGGCAACTGACGCCTCAACTGGTCCACGGCAACCTGGTGTTTGATGCCGCATCCCGCAGCGTGAGCTGCAACGGTGAGCCCGTGACGTTGACCCCGCGCGAACTGGCGGTGCTGGAACTGTTTCTGCACAACAAGGGGCGTGTGCTGGCACGGCCGCTGATCCAGGAAAAACTGTATAACTGGGATGACGACGTGAGCAGTAACGCGGTTGAGGTCCATATCCATCATCTGCGGCGCAAGTTGGGTAATGGTTTTATCCGCACCGTACATGGCGTGGGCTACACGTTGGGGGATGAACCGTGAAGTCATTGAGTTTGCGGTTGCGGCTGATCCTGATCTTCAGCCTGCTGGCATTGCTGACCTGGTGCTCCGCCAGCATGGTGGCGTGGATGATGACGCGCCACAATATCAACGAAGTGTTCGACACCCAACAGATGCTGTTTGCCAAACGGCTGGCGACCGCCGATCTGGGGGATTTGCTGGCTAATCAGCAAGTGCGCAGCCTGCCAAAAACCAAGAAGATGCTGAACCACGGCAAGCGCGGAGAGCAGGACGATGATGCGTTGGCGTTCGCCATCTTTTCCCACGATGGGCGCATGCTGCTCAACGACGGTGAGAACGGTGAGGATTTTCAGTTTGACGGCGAGCGACAAGGATTTGTCGATGGTCAACGCAAAGAAGATAGCGACAGTTGGCGGTTGCTATGGCTCACCAGCCCGGATGGGCGTTACCGCATTGTGGTCGGCCAGGAATGGGATTATCGGCATGATATGGCGTTGGGGTTGGTGATGGGGCAGTTGCTGCCCTGGCTGGTGACGTTGCCGATCCTGATGTTGCTGATCGCCCTGATGGTTGGCCGCGAGCTAAGACCGTTGCGCGAGGTGGCCGCCAGCCTACGCCAACGAGCTCCAGACGACGCTACGCCGCTGAATGCACACCAGGTACCCAGTGAGGTGCGCCCGCTGGTGGAAGCGCTGAATACGCTGTTTACGCGCATTAATAGCCTGCTGGTGCGTGAGCGTCGGTTTACTTCGGATGCTGCCCATGAGTTGCGCAGCCCATTGGCCGCATTGCGGGTGCAGACCGAGGTGGTGCAACTGGCGGGGGACGATGTGCCCATGCGTGAACATGCGGTGAACAACCTGACGGTGGGTATCGATCGAGCCACGCGCCTGGTGGATCAACTGCTCACCTTGTCCCGGCTGGACTCGCTCGCCGATTTGCACGATCTGGCCTTGGTCGACTGGTGCCAACTGGTGCCGATGACCCTGGCAGAACTGGATCGACAGGCGCATACCTCCGGGATCACACTGCGTTACCAGCAGCAGGGTGAACCTCCTGCACTATCGGGCCAGCCGTTGCTGTTATCGTTGTTGGTGCGCAATCTGGTGGACAATGCGGTACGTTACACTCCGGCCGGTGGCACGGTAACGGTCACGCTCAGCCAGCGGCAACTGACGGTGGAAGACGACGGCCCTGGCGTCACGGCTGAGCATCTGGAAAGACTGGGGGAGCGCTTTTATCGCCCACCGGGGCAGGAACAGACGGGAAGCGGGCTGGGCTTGTCTATTGTGCAGCGGATTGCCAGCTTGCACGGACTGCGGGTGAGCTTTGCCAATCGGCCGGAAGGTGGGTTTATCGCGACGTTAACGTTGTCTGGGAGTGGTATTCAACCCTTGGGTTGATGCCACAGCGTCATGCCGTTTTTTGGCACGCGTTGTAAGCACTCCGCGAGGGTTTCACCGTCTGGGAATATCAGATCCGGAGCGATATCCGCCAGCGGGTAGAGCATAAATTCACGTTCTTTCAGGCCGTAATGGGGCACGGTGAGGCGTTCGGTGTTGATCACCAGATCGCCGTACAACATCATATCCAGATCCAGCGTGCGAGGGCCCCAGCGTTCATCTTTGCGCACTCGGCCCTGATTGCGTTCAATCGCCTGGGTGTGATCGAGCAGCTGTTCCGGTGGCAACTGGGTATCCAGTGCCACCACCGCGTTGAGATAATCCGGCTGGTTCTGTGGCCCCAGAGGCTTGGTGCGGTACAGCGGTGAACAAACGATCAGACGGGTGCGTGGAATATGCTCCAACGCCTCCAGCGCGGTCTTCACCTGTTGCAAAGGTTGCGCCAGATTGCTACCCAGCGCGATATAAACGCGGATCATTATGCTCCTTCGTTATTTGGAGACCTGCGGCGTGGGCGGCGCTGACGAGCCCGACGCGGTGCCGGATCTTCGCCTAGCGTGCTCAGCATGTTTTTCTGGCGGGCCGCGGTGGCCACCTGGAATTCATCCCACCATTCGGCAAGACGCAGCATCTCCGGGTTGTTTTCCACTTCGGCACGCAGTGCCAGCAAATCATACGCCGCACGGAATTTAGGGTGTTCCATCAGTTTGTGCGCACGCTTGCCCTGACGACGGGACAGGCGTAACTGCAGTTGCCAGATGTCACGTACCAGTGTAGTGATTCGTTTGGGGATTGCCAGTGAACGGCACTCTTCGTCCAGCACATCGTTCATGGCCAGGGCAAAGGCGTCGTAATAGGCCAGGCCGCTTTCCTGCGCCAGTTTCTGTGCGTGCTCCAGCAGTGGGTACCACAGCATGGCGGCAAACAGGAACGCCGGGTTGACGCGCTTGTCGTTTTGCAGGCGATGATCGGTATTTTTCAGTACCTGCTCAAGAATGCGTTCCATCGGCGTGTCGTGATTCGGCGTGAAGTTACGCGCGATCAATGGGAACAGCGGCTGGAACAGCTGATATTCACACAGCTTCAGGTAGGTCTGGTAACCGTAACCCGTTTGCAGCAGCTTCAGCGCCTCTTCAAACAGGCGAGCCGGTGGGATTTCGTGCAGCAGCGAGGCCAGGCGTGGAATTGGCTCGGCGGTTTCTTCGCTGATGGTCATATCCAGCTTGGCGGCAAAGCGTACCGCGCGCAGCATCCGCACCGGATCTTCGCGGTAGCGGGTTTCCGGATCGCCGATCAGGCGGATAACGCCCTGTTGCAGATCGCGCAGGCCCCCAACGTAATCACGCAGGGCAAAGTCGGCTACGCCGTAATACAGGCTGTTGATGGTAAAATCGCGGCGCTGGGCATCGTCTTCGATGGTACCGAAGATGTTATCGCGCAGCAGCATGCCGTTCTGGGCCTGCTGGGAAGAGTTCTTGTCAGATTCCTGACTCTGTTCGTGGTGGCCACGGAAGGTGGCGACTTCGATGATTTCCGGCCCGAACATCACGTGTGCCAGCCTGAAACGGCGGCCGACCAGGCGGCAGTTGCGGAACAGTTTGCGCACCTGCTCTGGGGTAGCGTTGGTGGTAATGTCGAAATCTTTCGGCTTTTTGCCGAGCAACAGATCGCGTACACCGCCGCCGACCAGATAGGCTTCATAGCCGGATTTATTCAGGCGATACAGCACCTTCAGCGCATTTTCGCTGATATCTTTGCGCGAGATCGCATGTTGATCGCGGGGGATAACGGTCATTGAGCGCGTTCCCTCTGCGGCTACAAATGGCGGGCGTTTACGCGGCGCCGGACGGCGGGCAGGTGTTTCCCTGCCGCTCTCGGTAGAGCGCGGTGGCGTTGTTGCTAACGGTTCTGCAGGCGCGCTTTCTTCGCGGACTTGGTTTTTATCGCTGGCCGGCGCATCTTCGCGGGTCAACTTGTCATCGCGGATTAGTACCTTACGGCAGAAATTGGCTACTCGGGTAAAAATGGTACACCTCGATAGTGACGGATAAAAATGGCGCTAACAAAAAATAGCGGCTAATCATAGCTTACCCCGGCTGTTTTGAGAATGCCGTTGTGTTTTCACACTGTGGGATCGCTTGCTGACGTGGCACATTTGCCAACTGCCAATGCTCAACCGCCCAGCTCAATAATAACGGCAGATCAAGATCTTGCCAGTTTTCTGGCAGCGGTTGGCGCAGAAACTTCAGGGCAGCAACCAGTACTGGCCGTGGATCGCCAGTGGGCAGCGCGGGAGCATGATTTTGCTTCGACAGTTTAATGCCGTTGTTCCCCAGCGCCAGTGGCAAATGCACATAGTCGGGAACCGGTGCCTGTAATTGCTGATACAGCGCAATCTGGCGCACCGTGGGTTCGATCAGATCGGCACCGCGGACGATTTCGGTCACGCCTTGAAAATGATCGTCGATCACCACCGCCAGATTGTAGGCAAACAGGCCGTCGCGGCGGCGGATGATGAAATCTTCCTGTGCCAGCGCCGGATCGGCCCGTAGCTCGCCCTGCAACCGATCGTGGAAGGCATACACCGGGTTTGATTGACGTAAGCGGATTGCGGCACCCTGCGGGCCAAGCCGTAACTGGCGGCAATGACCATCGTACAAACCGCCGATCTGCTGGATGCGGCTGCGGGTACAGGTGCAGTAATAGCTGAGATCCTGGCGTTGCAGCCAATCAAGGGTTGCGCGGTAAGCTTCAGAGCGTTGGGATTGATAGATGACCTGGCCGTCCCAGTGGAGACCATAGTGTTCAAGTGCGGATAAGATACGCCCGGCAGCTCCGGCGACTTCGCGCGGAGGGTCGATATCTTCAATACGTACCAGCCATTGCCCGCGTTGAGCACGAGCCTGGAGGTAGCTTCCCAGAGCGGCAATCAGCGAACCGAAATGCAGATCCCCGGAAGGCGATGGGGCAAAGCGCCCCACATAGTGACTTGCTAGCATATCTGAAGGGATTGCTTCCCTTAACTCTGTGCGGCGCGCGTTATTGGCACGCGCCGCAGGAGGTAACAACTGCTTAGCCGGCCATCTGCTTTTCGCGGATTTCGGCCAACGTCTTGCAGTCGATGCACAAATCAGCAGTCGGACGCGCTTCAAGGCGACGAATGCCAATCTCCACGCCGCAAGACTCGCAGAAGCCGAAATCATCGTCTTCTACTTTCTTCAGCGTTTTCTCGATCTTTTTGATCAGTTTGCGCTCGCGGTCACGGTTACGCAGTTCGAGGCTGAACTCTTCTTCCTGAGTGGCACGGTCTGCCGGATCCGGGAAGTTGGCTGCCTCTTCTTGCATATGCGACACAGTACGATCGACTTCGTCCCTGAGTTGGTTGCGCCATGCTTCAAGGATGCGCCTGAAATGCGTCAACTGGGCGTCGTTCATGTACTCTTCGCCCGGTTTCTCTTGATACGGCTCCACCCCAGCGATGGCGAGAATGCTCAAGGACGAGGTTTTACGGGTTTGCCCTTCTTGCATATTGCTTCTCCTACATACACACGCACTATACCCTTTAATGCTAGTAGGGTATGTCGAATCCCCAATACGGGGGAAAAACAGGCCGCTATAAATAACAGAAGGGAAGAGGGATGGCAATTATTCCTGTCGCCTGCTTGACAATGGTGTGAAGGAAGGCGTATTTGGCGAAGCAATATCCGGTTGTCGATTTATTTGTGCCCGGCACCGCTAGCCAATAAAAAACGGTAACTTAGCGCTTAGCGAGATACCGTCAGGTGATAATTTTGCCCCGTAACAAACAACTTCCACTCCCAACTGCTGAACCTGCGCTAGTAGCACCGCATAATGCTCATCTATATGATTTGCTGGGGTGACCCGATCGATGCCGCTGTGTAACACGGCAAAGAACAGCACCGCCCGCTGCCCTTGTTCAACCACGTTTTGCAACTCACGCAGATGCTTCTGCCCTCTCAGCGTTACGGCATCAGGGAAGTAGCCCTGTTGATGTTGCAATAGTGTGACTGACTTAACTTCAATATAGCAGTCAACCCGGTTTTCTGCCTGTAATAACAAATCGATACGGCTGTTTTCGCCGCCATATTTCACTTCGCCGGTGATTTTACTGTAACCGGATAATTCACTGATTATATTCTGTTCAATGGCTTCACGAACCAGAGTGTTGGCGCGCAGGGTATTGACGCAGATCCAGTCGCCAGCCTGGGTATGCGTCAGCTCCCAACTGTGGGCATATTTGCGTTTGGCGTTGTCCGAAGTGGAGTACCAAACGGTGTCCCCTGGCGTAGCACAGCCGGTCATGGCGCCGGTGTTGGCGCAGTGCAGGGTAAAGGTTTCACCTTCGGGGGTGATCACATCGGCCAGAAAACGTTTGTAGCGCTTGATGAGCGTGGCCGGTTTTAGCGGTGGGTCAAAAATCATGATTTATCCTGTCGGCGAGTGGCCACTGCTCTAATTCGTGATAGCGGGTGCGACCTTGTTCAAACGACGATTGGTAGAGTGAGAAATGGCTGGCGTTGAACGGCCAACCCGGCGTGCCAGGAGGAATAGCGACCGGCTGGGTTGCTGCCCGCAATAGCGTGATATGGGGATGAAACGGCATCGGGCTTTGATAACAGCCGCTGCGGGCCGCTTGCGAACGCAGCAATTCCGCCAGCTGTAACAGCGCGCGTGGGGGGCGTTTGCTGCCCAACCATACCACTCCGGGGCGCGGCCAGTGGCCAAGATCGTCCAGATTGAGGCTAAAACCCGCCTGCGTGATACGCCCGGCCTGCGTTTTTAGCGCCAGCTCTTTCTGTGCACTGACCTCGCCGAGAAAGGCCAGCGTCAGATGCAGATTGGCGGCGGCCACCGGGCGGCCATCTTCGGGTTTAAATGCCTCGGCCCGCCAGCGGATCACCTTCTGCTGCAAGGCATCGGGTAGCGACAAGGCGAAGAACAGGCGGCGAGAGCTGGACATGGAACCCCGGTAAATGAATGAAATGCTGAGCCTAATGCTACAATGTGCGCTGTCCATTAACTACCCCATGGAGAGTTTTGTGTCCTCACTGCCCGTCAGCGCGGTTCTTGATGAGCTGCTTGCCGCACTGCAATCTGCCCCGCAGGTGTTGTTGCATGCCCCCACCGGTGCCGGGAAATCCACCTGGCTGCCGTTGCAGATCCTGGCAAAAGCCGGGCTGCCGGGGCGTATCATCATGCTGGAGCCACGGCGGCTGGCGGCAAAAAACGTCGCTTACCGTTTGGCGCAACAGCTGGGTGAAGAACCGGGTCAGACCGTGGGCTATCGCATGCGTGCCGAGAGCAAAAGTGGGCCGCATACGCGACTTGAGGTGGTGACCGAGGGCATTCTCACCCGCATGTTGCAGCAGGACGCCGAACTGCAGGGTGTCTCGCTGATTATTCTTGATGAATTCCACGAGCGTAGTTTACAGGCCGATCTGGCCCTGGCCCTGCTGCTGGATGTGCAGCAAGGGCTGCGTGACGATCTGAAACTGCTGATCATGTCCGCGACGCTGGATAATGCGCGGCTGTCGCAACTGCTGCCGCAAGCGCCGGTGGTGGTGTCGGAAGGGCGTAGCTACCCGGTTGAACGGCAGTACCAACCTTTGCCAAGCCATCAACGGTTGGAGGATGGCGTTGCCTCGGCGGTGAAGCGTCTGTTGGCTGAGCAATCAGGTTCGCTGCTGTTATTCCTGCCCGGCGTGGCGGAGATTAACCGCGTGCAAGAACGGCTCATTGGCGAGGTGCCAGCGGATACCGATCTCTGCCCGCTGTATGGCGCATTGCCGTTGGCACAGCAGCAAAAGGCGATCCAACCGGCGCAGCACGGGCGGCGTAAAGTGGTGTTGGCGACCAATATCGCCGAAACCAGTTTGACCATTGAAGGCATCCGTCTGGTCGTCGACAGCGGGCTGGAGCGCGTAGCGCGTTATGACGTCCGTAATGGCCTGACGCGATTGGTCACCCAGCGTATCAGCCAGGCTTCAATGATCCAGCGCGCCGGGCGTGCCGGGCGCTTGGAGCCGGGAATTTGCTGGCATCTGTTTGCCAAAGAGCAGGCGGAGCGTGCTGCGGAACATGCCGAGCCGGAGATCCTGCAAAGCGATCTGGCCAGCTTCTGGCTGGAACTGCTGCAATGGGGCTGTGTGGATGTGGATCAACTCACCTGGCTCGATCGGCCGCCGTTGGCTGCATTAGCTGCCGCTCGCCGTTTATTACATACCCTGGCAGCTATCGACGACGGTGAGAAGCTCACAACCATTGGTCGTCAAATGGCCGGGTTGGGTTGCGATCCCAGACTGGCGGCTATGCTGTGTGCCGGTGCCAAGATGGGAGCCGATGGATTAGCCACGGCGGCGATGTTGGCCGCCTTGCTGGAGGAGCCGCCGCGCAGCGGGCAGATGGATATCGGTTATTGGCTGAGCCGCCCCCAGCCACATTGGCAACGCCGGGCGGCGCAACTGAGTAAGCGCTTACCGCAAAAAAGTGGGCAGATTGATGCCGATCTGGCCGCTCCTTTGCTGGCGCAGGCATTTGCCGATCGTATCGCTCAACGGCGCGGGCAGGATGGGCGCTATCTGTTGGCCAATGGCCTGGGCGCAGCGATGGCTCAGGACGAAGCGCTCTCGCGGGCTTCCTGGTTGATTATTCCCAGCCTGTTGCAAGGCCATAACAGCCCGGATGCCCGTATCCTGCTGGCGTTACCCATCGAAATTGATGCGCTGGTGGCGAGGTTGCCCGAGATTGTCAGTAGCCAGACTGCCGTCGAGTGGGATGAGGAAAAGGGCACCCTGCGGGCCTGGAAGCGCCAACAGATTGGCCGCTTGACGCTGCGGGCTCAGCCGCTGGCCAAACCGGCGGAAGAGGAACTGCAACAGGCACTGATAAACTGGGTCCGCGCCCAGGGATTGGCCGTGCTTAATTGGGACACCGCTGCCGAACAGTTGCGCCTGCGTTTACACTGTGCCCAGCGTTGGTTGCCAGAGGCCGACTGGCCGCTGGTGGATGACGAGACGTTGCTCGACTCCCTGGAAAGCTGGTTGCTGCCGTCATTGAGCGGCGTTCGCGATCTGCGCGGATTAAAGCAGGTCAATATCGCTGAAGCCTTGGCCCGCCGGTTAGACTGGCAGCAAAAGCAACGGCTGGATAATGCCCTGCCAACTCATTATGCTGTGCCGACCGGTAGCCGTTTGCCGATCCGCTACGATGCCGACAAACCGCCGGTATTGGCGGTGCGTTTACAGGAGATGTTTGGTGAGCAGCGTAGCCCAACGTTGGCTGAGGGTCGCATCCCGGTGGTGCTTGAGTTACTCTCTCCGGCGCACCGGCCATTGCAGATCACCGGCGATCTGGCCGCCTTCTGGCAAGGGGCGTACCGCGAGGTGCAAAAGGAAATGAAGGGGCGCTATCCCAAACACGTATGGCCAGACGATCCGGCTAATACCGCCCCAACCAGGCGCACCAAGAAATACCAGTAACGAATTCAGATGTTTCTTCTGTTCAGCCCGGCAACATAGGCACAGATTAAGCGACAAAATAACGGACCCGTCGTCTTTCAAGCTGCAGCGTTGTTACCTGCACTAACTCACCCCAGTCACTTACCCAAAAGTAAGCTCCTGGGGATGAGATAGTTTGTCGCCTAGCCGCAGCTTGAAATCCATAGGGTATAAATTGCAGCAAGCGTGGAGAAGAACCGCAATGGCTGGGGATGACCGCGAGCCCATCGGGCGCAAAGGCAAACAACCAAAACGTAATCAGCCGCGCAAAGCGGCGCGTCGTCAACGTGACGACGATTATGAAGAAGACGAGTATCAGGATGAGTATGACGATGATGAGTACGATGACGACGAAGAGGAACAACGCATGCCGCCAAAGGTAAAAGCGAAGTCGCCGCGTAAAAAGCGCCGTTGGCTCGGCCTGCTGATAAAACTGTTCCTGGTGATTGCGGTGCTGCTGGCGATCTACGGTGTTTATCTGGATTCCCAGATCCGTAGCCGCATCGATGGCAAAGTCTGGCAGTTACCGGCGGCGGTGTATGGCCGCATGGTTAACCTTGAGCCGGGCATGCCGTATAGCAAAAAGGAAATGGTCGCCCTGCTGGAGGGGATGCAATATCGCCAGGTCAGCCGCATGACCCGGCCTGGGGAGTTTACCGTGCAGGCCAACAGCATCGAGATGCTGCGCCGCCCGTTTGATTTCCCGGATGGCAAAGAAGGCCAGATCCACGCTCGCCTCGATTTCCAAAACAATGGTCTGGCGAAAATCGTCAACATGGAAAATCAGCGTAACTTTGGCTTCTTCCGCCTCGATCCGCGCCTGATCACCATGCTGCAATCGCCGAATGGCGAGCAACGCCTGTTTGTACCGCGCTCTGGTTTCCCTGATCTGCTGGTCGACACGCTAATCGCTACCGAAGACCGCCATTTCTACGAGCATGATGGTATCAGCTTCTACTCCATTGGCCGTGCGGTGGTGGCCAACCTGACCGCCGGGCGTGCGGTGCAGGGCGGCAGTACCTTGACTCAGCAACTGGTAAAAAACCTGTTCCTGACCAACGAGCGTTCGCTGTGGCGTAAGGCCAACGAAGCCTACATGGCCTTGCTGGTAGACTACCGTTATAGCAAAGATCGTATTCTGGAGCTGTATCTGAACGAGGTGTATCTCGGCCAGAGCGGCAGCGATCAGATCCGTGGCTTCCCGTTGGCCAGCCTGTACTACTTTGGTCGCCCGGTCGATGAACTGAGCCTGGATCAGCAGGCGCTGTTGGTGGGCATGGTGAAAGGGGCCTCGCTGTATAACCCTTGGCGTAACCCAAAGTTGGCGCTGGAGCGTCGTAACCTGGTGCTCAAGCTGTTACAGAACCAGGGAGTGATCGACGCTGAGCTGTATAACATGCTGAGCGCTCGCCCGCTGGGCGTACAGCCGAAAGGTGGGGTGATTTCACCGCAGCCTGCGTTTATGCAACTGGTGCGTCAGGAGTTGCAGGCCAAGCTGGGTGACAAGGTTAACGATCTTTCCGGCGTGAAGATCTTCACTACGCTGGATCCGGTTTCACAGGATGCGGCCGAGAAGGCGGTGGAAGACGGTATCCCAGCTCTGCGCGCTGCGCGTCATGTGAACGATCTGGAAGCGGCGATGGTAATTGTCGATCGCTTCACCGGAGAGGTTCGCGCCATGGTGGGCGGTGCCGATCCTCAGTTTGCCGGCTTTAACCGTGCGCTGCAGGCGCGCCGTCTGGTTGGGTCACTGGCCAAGCCGCCAACCTATCTGACCGCGCTTTCAGAACCGGATAAGTATCGGCTCAATACCTGGCTGGCCGATCAGCCGCTGTCGATCAAACTGTCTAATGGCAGTTCGTGGCAGCCGAATAACTACGATCGCCAGTTCCGTGGCCGGGTGATGCTGGTGGATGCGTTGGCCAACTCGCTCAACGTGCCAACGGTCAACCTGGGGATGTCGGTAGGGCTGGATCAGATCAGCGCGACCCTGCAAAAGTTGGGTATTCCTAAATCGGCGATCACTCCGGTGCCTTCCATGTTGCTGGGGGCCATCGGCCTGACGCCGATGGAAGTAGCACAGGAATACCAGACCATCGCCAGTGGGGGTAACCGCGCGCCGCTGTCTGCCGTGCGTTCAGTGATCGCGGAAGACGGCACCGCGTTGTATCAGAGCTTCCCGCAGGCGGAACGTATGGTGCCAGCACAGGCGGCTTACCTGACGCTGTATGCTATGCAGCAGGGTGTGGCACGCGGGACTTCACGTTCGCTGTCGGTCAAGTTCCCTAATTACAACCTGGCCGCTAAAACCGGTACCACTAACGATCTGCGTGACAGCTGGTTTGCCGGTATCGACGGTAAGGAAGTGGCGATTGCCTGGGTAGGGCGTGACAATAACGGCCCAGCCAAATTGACAGGTGCCAACGGTGCTTTGACGCTGTATCGCCGCTATCTGGAAAACCAGACGCCGCTGGTGCTGAAGCTGCAACAACCGGAAGGCATTAGCCAGATGGGGATTGATTCTGCCGGTAACTTTATCTGTGGTGGCAGCAGTTGGCGCACCATCCCGGTTTGGACTGAAAACCCGCAGGGGCTATGCCAGGCAAGCCAGGCCGAGCAGCAACAAACTCAACAGCAGCAAGCCGGCGAACAGAAAGATGCCGATGGCGTTGCTGGCTGGATAAAAGATATGTTTGGCAAATAAACCCCAGCCGTTATGTTAAGCATATTTATCATTTGATTTTACTGTGTTATCAAGCCCGTAGCGTTCTGTTACGGGCTTTCCTTTCTGTGTTGTTGGTTTTATTTCCACTCTGTTAATGCGGTTACCACGCCAATCCCATAGCTTTTTTACGGCCGAAATACGCTTGCAGTTCCGCTAGCCTTCTGCATAAAATGCCGCGCTTATAATAATTATTATCGTTCACATTCGTTATCAAATCACATCAGAGAAACCAGACATGCCGACCAAGCGTCATTCCTCATCACCGGCCAAATCAGGCTTGTTCCCCGTAAGCGTTTTGGCTGCCACGATCGCGGCTACGCTAACCTTGCCTGCGGTTGCAGCTCAGACGACGGCTGCCGCGGATGCCGATACTATTACGGTGGTAGGGGGCGGCAGCGGTGGTGCTTCACAGGAAAGCGCCTGGGGCCCAGTGGGCACCATCGTGGCGAAACGCAGCGCGACCGGCACCAAAACGGATACGCCGTTGGTGAAGACCCCTCAATCGGTGTCTGTGGTCACGCGTGAACAAATGGACGTTATGCAGCCTTCCTCGGTGAAAGAAGCGTTAGGCTTCACCCCTGGTGTGATGGTGGGCAGTCGCGGCAGCTCCAACGTCTATGATGCGGTTTATATTCGTGGTTTTGGCTCGGTCAACCAGAATATCTATCTGGACGGTTTGAAGCTGCAAGGCGACTATTTTAACGAAGCCGTAATCGATCCTTATTTCCTGGAGCGGGCCGAAGTGCTGCGCGGGCCTTCTTCCGTGCTTTACGGTAAAAGCAGCCCGGGTGGGATTATCTCGCTGATCAGCAAGCGCCCAACCACGGAACCGCTGAAAGAAATCCAATTTAAAATGGGTACAGATAACCTGTTCCAGACTGGCTTTGATTTCAGCAATGCGTTGGATGATGACGGCAAGTATTCCTTCCGCCTGACCGGGTTGGCCAAAGACGCTGACGCTCAGCAGGAGATGGCCAAGGAAAAACGCTATACCATTGCGCCTTCATTCAGTTGGCAGCCCGATGAGCATACCAACCTGACGCTGTATTCTTACCTGCAAAACGATCCTAACCTCGGCTACTACGGCTGGTTGCCGATGCAGGGAACGGTGGTCAACGCGCCTTATGGCAAACTGCCAACCAACTTCAACGAAGGCGAAAAGAGTAACTTCTATTCGCGCCAGACGCGCATGTTTGGTTACAGCTTCTCTCATGATTTCGATGATACCTGGGCCGTACGCCAGAACCTGCGTTATATGCAGTTGCATACCAACCAGAACAATATCTATGGCACTGGCGTAAACGCCGACAACACGACCCTCAACCGTAACTATATCGCTTCGGATGAGCGCCTGAATAACTTCAGCGTCGATACCCAAGGCCAGGCCAAGTTTGCTACTGGCCGTGTGGATCATACGTTGCTGGCTGGCGTAGATTTTATGCGCATGAGTAACGATATTCAGGGCGGCTGGGGCGTGGCCAGTCCACTGGATCTGGCAAACCCGCAGTTTGGTAATTATACCAAGGGGACGTTAAACCCAACCAGTAAGGTCAATGGTCAACGGCAGGTGGGTATTTACCTGCAGGAACAGGCAGAGTGGAACCAATGGATCCTGACAGCCGGTACGCGCTATGACTGGGCTAAGAGCACCGTTGAGGATCGCACCGACATGGCTACGATCCCCTACAGCGAGCAGAAAGATCACCAGTCTACCAATCGCATCGGCCTTAACTATCTGTTCGACAACGGCATCTCGCCGTATGTCAGTTACGCGCAATCTTTCGAGCCGAACGTGGGCGCAGGTTATGACGGCAAAGCCTTCGTTCCTTCCAAAGGCGAACAGTATGAAGCTGGCGTGAAATACATGCCAAAAGATCGCCCTGTCTCTGCCACCATTGCCATCTATCAACTGACCAAGTCAAATAACCTGGTCACGGATGTTGAGCATGCCGATAAAGGTTGGTTCCAGCAGCAAACCGGGGAGATCCGCTCTCGCGGCGTAGAGTTGGAAGGCAAAGCGGCGCTGACGGCTAACGTCAACCTGCTGGCGTCCTATACCTATACCGATGCTGAATACACCGAAGACACCACCAACCAGGGCAATACGCCAGCGATCATTCCTAAGCATATGGCCTCGCTGTGGGGGGATTACACCTTCCATGAAACCGCGTTGAGTGGCCTGACGCTGGGCGCGGGTGTGCGTTATACCGGCTCAACCTATGGTGACGAAGCCAACACCTTCAAAGTGCCGGACTACACCGTGTGGAATACCGTGATCAAGTATGATTTGGCACGCTTCAACCTGCCAGGTTCTTCCGTAGCGCTTAACGTTAACAACCTGTTTGATAAAGAGTATGTCTCTAGCTGTTTCGCCACCTATGGCTGCTTCTGGGGTGCAGAACGTCAAGTGGTCGCCACGGCAACCTTCAGTTTCTAATCGGCTAACGGGAGCGGCCTTTGGTTGCTCCCCGCCAAGCAGGGCCTATGCAGGATAAACACCTTAATCGCGATGCTACGTTCCAGCTCGACGGCGTGAGCTTCGCCGTGCCAGGGCGGGTGCTGTTACAGCCGCTGTCATTGGCTTTCCCTCAAGGCAAAGTGTGTGGATTGATTGGGCATAATGGCTCCGGCAAATCCACGCTGCTGAAAATCCTCGGTCGTCACCAAAATCCTACCTCCGGCCAGGCGCTGCTTAACGGGCAACCGCTGGGCCAATGGGATAGCAAAGCCTTCGCACGCCAAGTAGCCTATCTGCCGCAGCAATTGCCCGCAGCGGAAGGGATGACGGTGCGCGAACTGGTCGCCATCGGCCGCTACCCGTGGCACGGCGCGTTAGGCCGTTTCAAGGCTGGCGATCGCGAGCTGGTAGAAGAGGCGATCGGGCTGGTGGGGCTCAAACCCTTTGCCAACCGCCTGGTAGACAGCCTCTCCGGCGGTGAACGTCAACGGGCCTGGCTGGCGATGATGGTCGCGCAGGACAGCCGTTGTTTGTTGCTGGATGAACCGACTTCGGCGTTGGATATTGCCCATCAGGTTGAAGTGCTGGCGTTGATCCAACGGCTGAGCCATGAGCGCGGCCTGACGGTGATTGCAGTGCTGCATGACATCAACATGGCGGCTCGGTATTGCGACCATCTGGTGGCGTTACGCGGTGGTGAAATGATTGCCCAGGGGTCATCGCTTGAGCTGATGCAAGGGCCGGTGCTGGAACAGATCTACGGCATCCCGATGGGCATATTGCCGCATCCAAGTGGCGGTGCACCAGTGAGCTTCGTTTATTAATGCCTACCTCTGCCGATTTTCATCATGACCCGCTGCGCCGGCGTTTATTAACGGCGATGGCATTATCGCCTCTGTTGTTCTCTTTACCGTCGCGTGCGACAGGTTTGCCCGATATCACCCGTATCGCGGCATTGGAGTGGCTACCGGTCGAGCTGCTGATCGCACTGGGCGTGATGCCGCAGGCGGTGGCCGATATCCACAACTACAACCTGTGGGTACAAGACCCTCGGTTGCCGGACTCGGTGATCGACGTCGGTCAACGTACCGAACCTAATCTGGAGCTGTTGCAACAGCTCAAACCTTCTCTGATCCTGCTTTCCAAAGGCTATGGTCCTTCGCCACAAAAACTGCAGCCTATCGGCCCGACCATGGAGTTTGGCTTTAACGACGGTAGCGGTAAACCGCTCACCGTGGGCAAAAACTCGTTGCTGCAATTGGCACAGCGGATAGGTCTGGAGGCGCGGGCTACCCAACATCTGCAACAGTTTGATGCTTTCATGCTAGAGGCGCGTAACCGCCTGGCGGGGTACCGGCAACAACCGCTGCTGCTGTTTTCTTTGCTCGATCCTCGGCACGTGTTGGTCATCGGCCAGAAGAGTCTGTTTCAAGAAGTGATGGATCAGCTAGGCATCGAGAATGCCTGGCAGGGGGAAACTAACTTCTGGGGAACTTCGGTGGTGGGGATAGAACGTCTGGCGACAATAAAAAATGCGCGAGCGATTTATCTCGATCACGGTAATCAAGCCATGATGGATAAGGTCAGCAAGACGCCGCTGTGGCAGGCGTTACCGTTTATCCGTCAGGGCCAACTGCGGCAGGTGCCAGCGGTGTGGTTCTACGGCGCCACGCTGTCGGCCATGCGTTTTTGCCGCTTGCTGGAGCAGGCGCAGGAGACCCGCTCATGAGTGCACGCCTGCGTATCTTGCCGATAGCGCTGATCCTGTTATTGCTGGCAGCGGCGGGTGGCCTGACGCTCTTCAACCTGCTGCATCAACTGCCGTGGGGCCAGTGGTCACAGGCGTTGGTACAACCAGACATCGACAATGTCGATCAGATGCTGTTCCACTACAGTCTGTTGCCACGTCTGTCGGTGTCGTTGCTGGTGGGGGCCGGACTGGGATTGGTCGGCGTACTGTTCCAGCAGGTATTACGCAATCCATTGGCGGAACCCGCCACGCTCGGCGTGGCTGCCGGGGCTCAGCTAGGCTTGACGATTGCCACACTGTGGATGCTGCCTGGGGGCGAATTGACCCGACAGCTGGCGGCGATGGTCGGTGCCATTGTGGTCGGCGGGTTGGTGTTCGGCGTTGCCTGGGGCAAACGGATGTCGCCCGTGACGTTGATTCTGGCCGGTCTGGTTCTTGGGCTGTACTGCGGTGCGGTCAATAGCCTGCTGGCGTTGTTCAATTACGATCAGCTGCAAGGCCTGTTCCTGTGGAGCACCGGTGCGCTAAATCAGCAGGATTGGGGGACGGTGCAGTTTATCCTGCCGCGCTTGCTGCTGGTTGCCGTGCTGGCCGCGTTATTGATCCGACCGTTAACGCTGTTAGGGTTGGACGACGGCGTGGCACGTAATCTGGGCCTAGGCCTGGCAATGTCGCGCTTTGCCGCGTTGGCGGTGGCGATTGTGTTCAGCGCCATGTTGGTCAATGCGGTCGGGGTGATCGGTTTTATCGGCCTATTTGCCCCGTTGATGGCCAAGATGCTGGGAGCTCGCCGTCTGGCGCACCGCATGATGCTGGCTCCGCTATTGGGTGCATTGCTGCTGTGGTTGACCGATCAGGTGATGATCTGGCTGACATTGGTATGGCGTGAAATCCCGACCGGCGCGGCAACGGCACTGATTGGTGCACCGTTGTTGCTTTGGCTACTGCCACGCTTACGCAGCAGCGCAACCCCGCCGCCGATGGATCTTGGTGACAGAGTGCCTGTCGAACGTGGCAACTTGCCGATATGGATCCTGCTGGGGAGCGTTTTACTATTGGCCGGAATTGCGGTGGCGCTGATGTTTGGGCAAAACCCCCACGGCTGGCACTGGAGCGTAGGCAGTGAATTACAGGTGCTGATGCCTTGGCGCTGGCCACGAGTGGTTTCTGCCCTGGCGGCCGGGATGATGCTGGCGGTAGCCGGAACGCTGATCCAGAAACTGACCGGTAACCCGATGTCCAGCCCGGAAGTGCTGGGGATCAGTTCCGGTGCAGCTTTCGGCGTGGTGGTGATGCTGTTTATCGTCCCTGGTGATGCTTTTATCTGGCTATTACCCGCCGGGAGTCTGGGGGCGGCGGCTACGCTGTTGATCATCATGATTACGGCTGGGCGCGGCGGATTCTCTACCGAACGTATGCTGTTGGCGGGGATCGCCCTCAGCACCGCCTTTAGTACCACCATTTTCCTGCTGCTGGCCAGTGGCGATCCCCGTATGGGGGGGCTATTGGTGTGGCTTTCCGGCTCTACCTACTCGGTGGATGCTCCGCAGGCAATACGTACGGCGGCGATTGCTGGCGTGTTGATATTGTTGGCCCCGCTGTGTAGACGTTGGCTGACAATTCTGCCGTTGGGCGGCGCTACAGCACGTTCCGTAGGGATTGCCCTGACGCCGACCAGGCTGAGCATTTTGCTGCTGGCGGCAACGCTGACCGCGATGGCAACGCTAACCGTTGGGCCGCTGAGTTTTATTGGCCTGATGGCACCGCATATGGCCCGCATGTTGGGATTCCGCCGGGCGCTGCCGCAGATGGTGATTGCTGCGTTGCTAGGCGGCCTGCTGATGGTGTTTGCGGACTGGTGTGGCAGGATGGTGATGTTCCCTTACCAAATCCCCGCCGGGTTACTGGCGACCTTTATTGGCGCGCCGTACTTTGTCTATCTGCTGCGTAAGCAAACTTCGTAGACTATCTCGGGTTACCACCATTGCCACCAAGGGCTCAGCATTGCTGGGCCCTTGTTTTTTCAGGCCGTTACAATGCATTGCGTGGCACTGCGCAAAGTTGGTATTTAGCCGCGAAACAGCCGCCAGTCGGGCTGGAGAGGTGAATATACTGCGGGTGGGTGCTCTGGATCTTTGTATCTGGAGCCTGAGCGAAAGGTACAAAGAGAAAAGCCCCGAGTCGATAATATCAACCCGAGGCCAACTCTAACGCCGAACAACGTTAGGTTAGCTTCTTATCTGCCGCGAGGCAAGGATAAGGAGGCATGATGCCAAACAGAGGAGATATCGTAAAACTGGTCGTTATCTGTACCACGGTGATCTTGTTGGTATGGATAACGCGCAGCAAACTTTGTGAGCTGCGCATTCGATCGGGCAACACGGAGGTTGCGGCCATTTTGGCCTACGGATCCGAACGGTAAGGCAACCCAACGGCGGGGGCCTGCTCCCGCCCGTTGGTTGTAAGCGAACAGATCTATGAGCACCCATCTCTTACAAACTCAAACGACGGACTGACGGTTCGTTGTTTGAGACTGCTCACACATTCATCCTGCTACGCCCGTTCAGGTTAGTTCGGTCTACACATTCAGCAATAATGCCACGGTCATTGAGCGCTGTTTTTTCAGGCCGTTACAATGCATTGCGTGGCACTGCGCAAAGTTGGTATTTAGCCGTGAAACAGCCGCCAGCCGGGTTGGAGAGGTGAATATACTGCGGGTGGGTGCTCTGGATCTTTGTATCTGGAGCCTGAGCGAAAGGTACAAAGAGAAAAGCCCCGAGTCGATAATATCAACCCGAGGCCAACTCTAACGCTCGACAACGTTAGGTTAGCTTCTTACTCGCCGCGAGGCAAGGATAAGGAGGCATGATGCCAAACAGAGGAGATATCGTAAAACTGGTCGTTATCTGTACCACGGTGATCTTGTTGGTATGGATAACGCGCAGCAAACTTTGTGAGCTGCGCATTCGATCGGGCAACACGGAGGTTGCGGCCATTTTGGCCTACGAATCCGAACGGTAAGGCAACCCAACGGCGGGGGCCTGCTCCCGCCCGTTGGTTGTAAGCGTATACCCGTCGTCTTTCAAGTCGCAGCGTTGTTACCTGCACTATCTCACCCCAGTCACTTACAAAAACGTAAGCTCCTGGGGATGAGATAGCTTGGTGCCTGAGCTGTGCCGTACAGGGATGTACAAATGCCGTGAGCGCAGGGATGCGCAAGAGCGGCCAACTTGAAATCCATAGGGTATAGAGATCTATGAGCACCCATCTACAAACTAAAACGGCGAGCCTCAGGCTCGCCGTTGTTACGTCTAACGCTCAGGCTTACTTCAAACCAGCCGCTTCACGCAGCTGGGCTGCCTTGTCGGTCGCTTCCCATGGGAAGTGTTCGCGGCCAAAGTGGCCGTAAGCTGCGGTTTCACGGTAGATCGGTTGCAGCAGATCCATCATCTGGATCAGGCCGTATGGGCGCAGATCGAAGAACTCACGCACCAGCAGGGTCAGTTGCTCGGTTGAGATCTTCTCGGTGCCGAAGGTTTCCACCATGATGGAGGTAGGTTCCGCTACACCGATAGCGTAGGACACCTGGATCTCACAGCGATCTGCCAGACCCGCGGCCACGATGTTTTTTGCCACGTAGCGTGCAGCATACGCCGCAGAGCGGTCAACCTTGGAAGGATCCTTGCCGGAGAACGCGCCGCCACCGTGACGGGCCATGCCGCCGTAGGTATCAACGATGATTTTACGGCCAGTCAGACCACAGTCACCCATTGGGCCACCGATAACAAAACGGCCGGTTGGGTTGATGTGGTATTTGGTGCCTGCGGTCAGCCACTCGGCTGGCAGTACCGGCTTGATGATCTCTTCCATCACCGCTTCTTGCAGATCTTTCAGCGCGATATCATCGGAATGCTGGGTGGACAGCACCACGGCATCAATACCGACGATTTTGCCATCGTCATACTGGAACGTGACCTGGCTTTTGGCGTCTGGGCGCAGCCAAGGCAGGGTACCATTTTTACGCACTTCGGCCTGGCGTTGAACCAGACGGTGGGCATAAGTGATTGGCGCAGGCATCAACACGTCGGTTTCATTAGAGGCATAACCGAACATCAGGCCCTGGTCGCCAGCACCTTGCTCCAGCGGATCGCTACGGTCAACACCCTGGTTGATATCCGGTGATTGTTTACCGATGGCGCTCAGTACGGCACAGGAGTTGGCATCAAAGCCCATATCGGAATGGACATAGCCAATCTCGCGCACGGTTTTGCGGGTGATCTCTTCGATATCGACCCAGGCGCTGGTGGTGATCTCGCCGCCAACCAGCACCATGCCGGTTTTCACGTAGGTTTCGCAGGCTACGCGGGCTTTTGGATCCTGTTCCAGGATGGCATCAAGAACGGCATCCGAGATCTGATCGGCAATTTTATCCGGATGTCCTTCGGAAACAGATTCGGACGTGAAGAGGTGTTTAGCCATGGTGTTCTTTACCTTGCAAAAGACGGGTTGGAAATTACTGCACAGCGCTGGAGATCCGGGCATCAAAGCGAAGGGTCTTCCGCTGATGGCGAGATGCATCCTGCAACGCCCCTCAGGCAAAGCCGTTAAGCAGTTTATCGGTTAATCAGTATAGATGGATTAACATCTGGACGTCTATTTTAGGTCAGCCTTTAGCCGGATTGCCAGCAATTTTTTGCCCTAACGCTCTTTTGGGCAAACCACTTGCCGCCATTTTCATCGCTTGAAACAGTTTCTGGCGAATTTTCATTTTGCATTTTGCCCGGGGGTCCGGTATAAACTGCGCGCGCGGTTCATTTGGTGCACAGCGTGTTGCAGAAAATTGAAACTTTCTGTAAACCCGGCAACGCCGCGCCATGATCTACCGTAGGTACCCAATGATGGGGCCGCCGCTTCATTGAACGTTCACGTTCTTATACTATATAGAGGCTTTGTCGTTCATCGCGAGCGGCATGCGTGGAGGTGGTTGGATTAATGATCCGTTGTCTACTGGTTGTTGGTTCTCAACAGCAGTGCCGTTCTGGCGCGCATTCTTGTGCTATTTCCCGTCTTGTCTCTACACCATCTACCCGATGTTACACACATCTGGGCGCTACTCAGGATTCTCGGGCCGGTTAACGGCTGTCTGAAGCACTGAACAAGGGTAGCCTACAGCTCTCCTGTGGGATGATTCTTTACCCGATTCACGAGGTTTGAACAGGGTGTCTTACAATAAATCTATTGGGTATAAACCGATCGCTGACCACGAACGGCAGGTGAATTCACTGCTAAAATGGGGTGTTTCCGGGTTGTTCTCGCGGGTTGTAGCTGCGATAGTGGCTGACTATATCGTCAGTATGCAAGGTGAGGCGAGTAATGTCTGAAGATATGCCGATCCAACGCCCGTCAGTAGCGGGTGATAATTTATCTTTACGCTCCATGCAGGAGGTTGCCATGAATGATCGTAATGCCAGCAAGATGCTGCGCACTTATAACGTCGCCTACTGGGGCAACAATTACTTTGACGTCAATGAGCTGGGCCACATCAGCGTGTGCCCGGACCCAGACGTCCCGCATGCGCGCGTCGATCTCGCCGAGTTGGTGAAAGAGCGCCAAAAAGATGGCCAGCGCCTGCCCGCCTTGTTCTGCTTCCCGCAGATCTTGCAGCATCGTCTGCGTTCCATTAACGCCGCGTTCAAACGTGCGCGTGAATCCTTCGGCTATGAAGGTGGCTACTTCCTGGTTTACCCGATCAAGGTTAACCAGCACCGTCGCGTAATTGAATCACTGGTCAACTCCGGTGAACCACTGGGGCTGGAAGCCGGTTCCAAGGCGGAACTGATGGCGGTACTGGCCCATGCCGGTATGACCCGCTCGGTGATCGTCTGTAATGGCTACAAAGACCGTGAATATGTTCGTCTGGCGCTGATCGGTGAAAAGCTGGGGCACAAAGTGTACCTGGTGATCGAGAAGATGTCGGAAATCCAGATGGTGCTGGAAGAAGCTGAGCGCCTGAATGTGATCCCACGCCTGGGTGTGCGTGCCCGCCTGGCCTCACAAGGGGCAGGTAAATGGCAGTCGAGCGGTGGCGAAAAATCCAAGTTCGGTCTGGCAGCCATTCAGGTATTGAAACTGGTGGAAACCCTGCGTGAAGCGGGCCGCCTGGATAGCCTGCAACTGCTGCATTTCCACCTGGGTTCTCAGTTGGCCAACATTCGCGATATCGCCACTGGCGTACGTGAGTCTGCGCGTTTCTACGTAGAACTGCATAAGCTGGGTGTTAACATTCAATGTTTCGACGTGGGTGGCGGCCTGGGTGTGGATTATGAAGGCACCCGTTCGCAGTCCGACTGTTCGGTCAACTACGGCCTGAATGAATATGCCAACAACGTGATTTGGGGGATCGGTGATGCCTGTAATGAGCATGGCCTGCCGCATCCAACGGTGATCACCGAGTCTGGCCGTGCCGTAACCGCCCACCATACGGTGCTGGTTTCCAACGTCATTGGCGTTGAGCGCAACGAATTCTGTGAGCCGGTTCCTCCGGTCGAAGATGCACCGCGCGCGCTGGAAAGTATGTGGGAAACCTGGCAGGAAATGAACGAGCCGGAAAACCGTCGTTCGCTGCGTGAATGGTTGCACGATAGCCAGATGGATCTGCACGATGTGCATACCCAGTATGCCCATGGCATGTTGGATCTGACCAAGCGTGCCTATGCCGAGCAGCTGTATCTGAACATCTGCAACAAGATCCAGCAGCAGCTCGATCCAAGCAATCGAGCGCACCGGCCAATCATTGATGAATTGCAGGAGCGGATGGCGGACAAGTTCTACGTCAACTTCTCACTGTTCCAGTCGATGCCGGATGCCTGGGGTATCGATCAACTGTTCCCGGTCTTGCCGTTGGAAGGCTTGGACAAGCCGCCGGAAGGCCGTGCGGTATTGCTGGATATCACCTGTGACTCCGATGGCACCATCGATCACTATATTGATGGTGACGGCGTAGCCACCACCATGCCGATGCCGCCGTACGATCCGGAAAACCCGCCTCTGCTTGGGTTCTTCATGGTTGGTGCCTATCAGGAAATCCTGGGCAATATGCACAACCTGTTTGGCGATACGGCTTCGGTAGACGTGTTTGTGTTCCCTGATGGCAGCGTAGAGACCGAGCTGTCTGATGAAGGCGATAGCGTAGCCGACATGCTGGAATACGTGCAGCTCGATCCGATCGCGCTGCTGGCTAAATTCCGCGATCAGGTGAAAGAAACCGATCTTGACGCGGAGTTGCAGGCGCAATTTGTCGAAGAGTTTGAGGCCGGTCTGTATGGCTATACTTATCTCGAAGATGAGTAAGCTATCCCGATAAGCTGACATACTTTCTATCCAGGAGCGCGGCAGAGGCTGCGCTCCTTCATTTACCCTTCTTAGCCCTTACCCCGCCAAATTAGAAATTCCCTTTAAACTTTCAACGTATTAATGCAGCGTTCCCAGTTATCACAAATTTGTGAACTCTCCGTGAGGATTTGGTCACGACTTTCTCTGTAGTTTGTCATTGTCGGTGAATAGCACCAGAGGTAACGATGATGATCAACAGACGGTATTTTATTCTGGGCGGTGGGGCACTCTCTGTGGCCTATGCCGTAGGCTTGCTGCCTGCACTTTTTTCTCGTTCGGCGATGGCGGAGTCGTTTGCCGTCAACTATACCGCAGAGCAATGGCGGCAACGGCTCTCCGCCAGCCAATATGCAGTTTTGCGCGAGGAAGGCACAGAGCCACCTTACAGCAGCCCGCTTAACGAGGAGCACCGCGATGGTCAGTTTGCCTGTGCGGGTTGCCAGCAGGCGCTGTTTTCTTCCCACACCAAATTTGACAGCCATACCGGCTGGCCCAGTTTCTGGCAACCTCTCGAACAGGCGGTGGCGACGCGTAAGGATCGAACGCTGGGCATGGTCCGCGAAGAGGTGCATTGCAGCCGCTGCGGCGGGCATTTGGGGCACGTATTTGATGATGGCCCGCAACCCACCGGTTTGCGCTACTGCATGAATGGCATCGCCATGCTGTTCACGCCAAGCTCGGTCTGACCAGAATAGTGAGGAATAATATGAGAAACGTAGACAAAACGCTGCCATCGCTAGGTAAATACGGCATATGGGGCGCGATATTGGTTGCCGCCGGATTCTGTTTGCAGAGCGTGGCCTGGCCACTGGGTGATACCGAGGCGGCGGTAGCGATCCCTGCGCCGGTAAAAGACGAAGCGCCGACGACATCGCGCACGGAAACCGCGATCTTTGCCGGCGGTTGTTTCTGGGGCGTGCAGGGGGTTTTCCAGCACGTTAAAGGCGTGACCAATGCCATATCCGGTTATACCGGAGGTACGGCACAAACGGCTAATTATGAGGCCGTCAGCGGAGGGGATACCGGCCATGCAGAGTCGGTACAGGTCACCTTTGATCCACAGCAGATTACCTATGGCCAACTGCTGCAAATCTATTTTTCGGTAGCACATAACCCAACCGAGCTCGATCGCCAAGGGCCGGACAGTGGCACGCAATACCGCTCAGCCGTTTTCCCACTGACGGCGTCACAACAGCAGGTTGCCAAGGCTTATATTGCACAGCTGGATGCCAGTAAACGCTTTGCCAAACCGCTGGTGACCCGCATTGAGGACAAGGGTCATTTTTATCCTGCCGAGGCTTACCACCAAAACTATCTCACCCTTAACCCGGATCAGCCCTATATCGTGGTGAATGATTTGCCGAAGGTAAAACAGTTACAGCAGCTGTTCCCAACGCAATATCGTACAGATCCGGTGTTGGTGAAATAATAACAGTCGCTGTTGTAATATATTAGCCAGTGGAGTTTTCCCAGTAGCCTCAAGCCATCTCCCCGGAGATGGCTTTTACTTATTTATTTTACGTTATCAATCAACTAATAATACTTGACGGTGTTGTTGAGTTGTTCTGTTTATTTTGGTAATTTCATTGTTAAAGAAAACCTCTGTTCAAAAATCAAGTAAATAACAATCTGTCACTTTTAATTAAATAACTAATGCTCAAGTGTCGATTAGTAATAATCGCTATTAATTTCATTTACAGGGAACGGTAATATTTATGGTTAATAATAGATTGCCAGAACAACGTTATATCGCCGGCAAGACGATTAAATTGGCTGATCCAATCACGTGACGCGTCTCTACCGCCAGGCCTATTTTGCCGCCCAGGCCACGCGAGCCGAAGGGGGGATTTTGATTTCCCCCAGTCCGGATATGACGCTTTATGCCTGTGCCAGCGTGCTCTTGGTGGTTGCATTAATCGCTTTTTTAATCGGTGGCGAATATACCCGTAAAGCCCGTTTGGAAGGTGTCGTGATGCCTTCAACCGGAGTCGTCAAAGTAGTTGCGCGTACGCAAGGGCGGGTTGAGGCCTTGTTGGTTAACGAGGGCGATGAGGTTGCAGCAGGCCAATTACTCTACCGGCTAAGTGGTGAGCGCTATGACGGCCAGGGGTTGGCCACCTTGGCGACGCTGAAAAACTCCCTGGCGCAGCAGTATCAGATGTTGGTGCAGCAACAGCATCAGGAGGTTGCCGCCATTACCCTGCAGATACAGGGATTACGGCAGCGGGCAAGCCAACTGAAGGATGAACTGCGCAGCGCCGATGGGGCTCTGAAACAGACGCTGCGCCAGGCGGCGTTAACCCGCTCGATGATGGAGCGTTATCACCGTTTGGTGCGGCAAAAGTATGTCTCCGAGCTTGAGTATCAGCAAAAGCAGATTGAACTGGCGGCGGCGGAAGGTTATGTCGAAAACCAGCGGCAGGTACAACAGCGCCTGAAGCGTGAGTTGACCTCGGTTGAAACGGATCAGGGGAGTTTGTTGCAGCAGGGGCAAAGCCGCCGGGTGGAGCTGGATCGGTTACTACAAGGGATCCGTCAGCAACAAATAGAGTTGCAATCACAGGAGGAGAGCACGCTGGCTGCCCCGGTGGCAGGGCGTGTTGCTGCGGTGTTGGTCAAGGCGGGGCAAACGGTCAACCAAAATGAGCCGCTGTTAACGCTGGTGCCACAGGCGGCCCAAATGCAGATTGAGCTGTATGCGCCGAGCAAGTCCGTTGGGTTTATCAAGCCTCATCAGCGGGTTGGCCTGCGTTTCGCGGCTTATCCTTATGAAAAATTTGGCGTGCAGTATGGCACGACGCGGGAAGTGACCCGCATCAGCCTCAGCCCGACAGATGTCATGCCGCATAACCCGGTGGTGTGGAAAGAAAACGAGGGGCATTACCGGGTGATTGTCGTGCCGGATAAGCCCAGCGTGACCGTGTATGGTCATCAGGAATTACTGCGCACCGGGATGGTGGTGGCCGCAGATATCGAGCTGGACAAGCGGCGACTGTACGAATGGTTGCTGGAACCGTTATGGAGCCTGCAAGGAAAAATATAGCCATGGAATGGACCGAGCATTTGCACCTGAATTTGCATTGGCGCCGCCGCTTGCCGTTGATCCGTCAAACCGAGTCGGCGGAATGTGGGGTGGCCTGTCTGGCGATGGTCGCCGGTTGGCACGGTTATCGTATTGACCTCCCCAGCCTGCGTGCAAGATTCAATGTTTCGACGCAGGGCATGACTTTCGTGCATTTGATGGAATGCGCTCAGAACCTGAAATTAACAGGCCGTGCGGTACGTTTAGAGCTGGAGGAACTCAGCCAACTGACCGTACCCTGCATTTTGCACTGGGATCTCAACCACTTTGTAGTGCTTAAACGGGTACGTGGCAACGAGATCGAACTGCACGATCCGGCACGCGGGGCGGTTAACATGTCGTTGGTAGAGGCTAACCGTCATTTTACCGGTGTCGCGCTGGAACTGACGCCAACCCATGACTTTGAGCTGCGTGACGAACGCAAGAAAGTGCGGCTAACCGAATTGGTCGGCAAGACCGTAGGGTTGAAGGCTGCGTTGGCGCGCATTTTCTGCTTTGCCCTGGCGTTGGAAGTCTTGGCCTTGCTTAGTCCGTTGATCAATCAGATCGTGATCGATGAAGTCCTGGTGGCGCTGGATGATAGCCTGTTGGTGCTGATCGTCATTGCCATGCTGCTGATGAGTGCGACCCAGACGTTGATTGGCCTGGCCCGGCAATGGGCCACCATCACCATGGCGGTCAATTTCAATATGCAGTGGACGGCCAACGTGTTCCATCACCTGCTGCGTCTGCCGATCGACTGGTTTGAGAAGCGTGACATTGGCAATGTCAGCGCCAAGTTTGATGCGGTCGATACCATTCAGGATACGCTCACCACCAGCATCCTTGAGGCGCTGCTGGACGTATTGCTGGTGGTCGGTACCTTGGGCATGATGTTGCTCTACAGCGTGTCGTTATCCATGCTGGCGTTAGGCGCGGCGCTGATTTATGGCTTATTACGCGTGTTATGGTTTCGCACCCTGCGCCGGGCAGCAGAGGACAGCTGGACTGCGGGTACCCTGGAATCAAGCCACTTTCTGGAAACGCTGCATGGCATGCTTAGCCTGCGGGTTAACGGAGCGCTGGCCCAGCGGGAATCTGCATGGCGTAACCTGAATATCGCCAGACGTAATAGCCAACTGCGTGAGCATAAGCTGGCCATCGGCTACGACATCATTAACCAGGTCATTGGTAGCCTGGTGGGTGCGGCGGTGCTGTGGTTTGGTGCCAATTCGGTGCTGTCGGGCTCGTTTTCGATCGGCATGCTGGTGGCGTATATGTCATTTCAAGGGCGTTTTTCCGCCAGCATCAATGGCCTGATCGATAAGGCGTTTGCCTGGCGAATGCTGGATGTCTATAACGAACGGCTGGCAGATATTGTGCTGACCCAGAAGGAGGGCGGTGCTCAGGCGGCAGAATCTCTTACCGTAGCTTTCCCCGTGCAAAGAGAGGATCGCCCGGTTATTGAACTGGAAAATATCACCTTCAGCTACGGCCAGGGAGGTAATGATATCCTGGCTGGAGCGGCGTTGCGTATTATGCCTGGGGAGGTGGTGGCGCTGGTAGGGCGCTCCGGCTGCGGGAAAACCACCCTGGCGAAGATCCTGCTGGGGCTTTACCCGCCAACGGCCGGGAGGTTGCAGGTGTTTGGCATCGATCATCATCATGCGGGCTATCGGCAGGTTCGCCAGATGATCGGCGCGGTGATGCAAGAGGATCGGTTATTCCGTGGGGCAATACTCGACAACATCACTTTTTTCTCTCAACACAGCGATCTGGATTGGGCGCAACACTGTGCTCAACTGGCACAGCTGCATGAGGATATCATCGCGTTACCGATGGGCTACCAGACGTTGATTGGGGAAATGGGGAATTCGTTATCGGGGGGCCAAAAGCAGCGCCTGCTGTTGGCCCGGGCATTATACAAACGCCCACGGTTACTGATCCTGGACGAGGCAACCAGCCATCTTGATGTCACCAATGAAATCCTGATCGGCAGCACTTTGCGCAACCTGGGCTTAACCATCCTGCTGATTGCTCACCGGCCTGAGACGATAGCCTCTGCCGATCGAGTGGTCGAACTCGATGCTGGCAGGTTGGTTGTTCCTTCTTCTGCATCAGCTGACAACGGGCACCTTGAAGAGTGAACCAATTGCGGCGATAATCTACCCATTGAAACAGACATCGAATAAATCCCTTTCTCGTCGGGCTAACGACGCGGGAGGGATTTTTTTTTGCTACCGCCCAAGCGTCCGGCTACGGGCGAACCGTTAAAAATGAGGGTAAATATGAGTACCTTAGGCCATCAGCCCGATAATTCCTTAGTGTCCAACGCCTTTGGTTTCCTGCGCTTTCCGCTGAACTTTATGCCTTACGATAGCGATGCAGAGTGGGTGATCACCGGTGTTCCTTTTGATATGGCTACCTCCGGCCGTGCCGGTGGACGTCATGGCCCTGCGGCGATCCGCCAGGTTTCTACCAATCTGGCATGGGAAGGGGCGCGCTGGCCGTGGAACTTTGATCTGCGCGATCGTCTGAACGTGGTCGATTGTGGTGACGTGGTATTCAACTTTGGTGATGCCCAGGATATGAGCGACAAGCTGCAGGCGCACGCAGAAAAACTGCTGGCAGCCGGCAAACGCATGCTCTCTTTCGGTGGTGACCACTTCGTGACGCTGCCGTTGCTGCGCGCGCATGCCAAGCATTTTGGCAAAATGGCGCTGGTGCATTTCGATGCCCATACCGACACCTATGCCAACGGCAGCAAGTTTGACCACGGCACCATGTTCTTCCATGCGCCGAACGAAGGCCTGATCGATCCCAATCACTCCGTGCAAATCGGTATCCGTACCGAGTTCGATCGTGACAACGGCTTCACCGTACTGGATGCTGCGCAGGTTAACGATCGTGGCGTGGACGATCTGCTGGCGCAGATCAAACAGATCGTTGGCGATATGCCGGTTTATCTGACCTTCGATATCGACTGCCTGGATCCGGCTTTCGCACCTGGCACCGGCACCCCGGTGATCGGCGGCCTGACCTCCGATCGCGCCCTGAAACTGGTGCGTGGTATGCAGTCGCTGAACATTGTCGGCATGGATGTGGTAGAAGTAGCTCCGGCTTACGACCAGTCAGAGATCACCGCACTGGCTGCGGCGACCTTGGGTCTGGAAATGTTGTATCTGCAAGCTGCCAAAAAGCAGGGCTAAATCAGTTTGCTGAATGGGTAGGGGTCGTACATAGTCGACCGTAGGGGCGCTGCATGCTGCGCCCGCTTGGAAGCGGCCCTTACCCGTCAACCCATCATGAAAATATTGCCGTGAAGATAAAGTGTATTTCGCGTTTACGGAGGAACCGTGCTGACTAAACCATCTATACGCCTCAACAAATATATTAGCGAGAGCGGCATCTGCTCGCGTCGCGATGCCGATCGTTACATCGAACAGGGCAATGTTTTTATCAACGGTAAACGCGTAGCGCTCGGCGATCGGGTATTCGCTGGCGACGTGGTCAAGGTTAATGGGCAGCTTATTGAACCCCGTAACGAAGACAACCTGATTTTTATTGCGCTGAACAAGCCGGTGGGTATCGTCAGCACCACCGAAGACGGTGAGAAAGACAATATTGTCGATTTCGTCAACCACAGTACCCGTGTCTTCCCGATCGGGCGCTTGGATAAAGACTCGCAGGGGCTGATCTTCCTTACCAACCACGGCGATCTGGTGAACAAGATCCTGCGTGCCGGTAACGACCACGAGAAAGAATATCTGGTCACGGTTAACAAACCGGTGACCGACGATTTTATTCGTGGTTTGGGTGCCGGAGTGCCGATGCTGGGCACGGTGACCAAGAAATGCAAGGTGAAGAAAGAAGCTCCCTTTGTGTTCCGTATCGTGCTGGTACAGGGGCTTAACCGCCAGATCCGCCGTATGTGTGAACATTTCGGTTATGAAGTGACCAAGCTGGAGCGCACCCGCATCATGAACGTGGGCCTGTCTGGGCTGCCGTTAGGGGAGTGGCGTGATTTGACGGACGACGAGCTGGTTGAGCTGTTTAAGTTGATTGAGGACTCGTCCTCAGAGGCTAAACCGACCAAGAAAGCGGCCAAGCCCAAGCCTGCGGTGAAAAAACCGGCGAGCAGCGGGCAGAAAGCCGCGGATAAAGCGGGCAGTCAAGCACCGGCGCGTAAGCGTTTTGCTCAGCCTGGGCGCAAAAAGAAAGGGCGCTGAAACGGGCGCTGCATGCGGCACCTCCACAAATCACTGCTGATTAAACGGCCTCAGTCATCATGACTGGGGCCTTTTTCTTATAGGGGCGAACATGTCCAACCGTAGGGGCGCGGCATGCTGCGCCCGGCCCTTTTATCTTGTTTTCACCCCCGGTGCATTTTTTCGTGATCCACTCCGCAGTTGTAACTTTAAAATAACCAATCATTAACATTCTTCCCTTTGCTGTCTTGACGAAAGATTCGCCATACCTATAGTGACTGTATTAAATAAGAAACTGAGTTTCATATATGAAACAATCAGATAGAGGACAGAAGCAATGAGCTGGAAGAACGTGTGCGAAGTGTCTCAAGTTAAAGAAGATTTTCCTTTCTCCGCCAATATTGAGGGAAAAGAGGTCGGCGTCTATTTGATCGACGGTCAATATTACGCGCTGGAAGACGTCTGCCCGCATGCCTATGCCTTGCTCAGCCAAGGGTTTGTTGATGACGGAAAAGTGGAGTGTCCACTGCACGAAGCGGTGTTCGATGTGCGTAGCGGCCAATGCCTGCGCGAACCCGGTGGCCGTGATCTGCAAACCTACCCTACCCGGGTGATCGACAATCAAATCCAAATCACCTTTATCGCGGAGGAATAAGCATGCAGCACATTACCGATTTCAACCCTTGGCTGCCGGATACCCAACAGGTGATCCCGGCGCGTGAGGGCGGCAACGGCCAAATCCACCAACCCGGCCAGTTTCAGAATGTGATCTGGCAAACCCGGGCACGTGTACCAGACGGGTTTGAAACCTCGCTGGTGGCCGCGCTGGAAGAGATCTTCGAGCAAGGGGCTGAGGAGCTGGAGCAGATCGTCAGCGCGCTCAATCAGCGTCGCCTGTTCGATCGCAGTGGTCAGCCATGGAATGAAGCCACGTTCCGCGAATTCCTACACGTCAACGGTTTCTGAGCCGCACAGGGAGAAGGACAATGACAGCAAACACAACATCTTCCGCGCAGACGGTACAAGACTATCTGGATCAGGGCCTGCGCGGTATGTGGTACCCGGTACTGGCCAGTTGGGAAGTGGGTAATAACCCGGTGGGCATCACCCGTCTTGAACAACAGATCGTGGTGTGGCGCGATAAACAAGGGGCGATCCATGCTCTGGAAGATCGCTGCCCGCATCGTGGCGCTCGCCTGTCGATGGGCTGGAACCTTGGCGATCGCATTGCCTGCTGGTATCACGGCGTTGAAGTGGGGGGCGATGGCGAGGTTAAAGATGTGCCAGCGGTGGACCGTTGCCCGCTGGTGGGGCAGAAATGCCTGAAATCCTACCCGGCAAAAGAGGCTTACGGTGCGGTGTTCCTGTATTTCGGCGTCACTGCCGACGAACAGCCTGCCGAACTGAGCTTCCCGCAGGAACTGGCGGATGAGGCCAACTACAGTAACTTCCTGTGTACCGCCAGCTGGGACTGTAACTATCAATACGCATTGGAAAACGTGATGGATCCGATGCATGGCACCTACCTGCACTCCTCATCGCATTCGATGGCGGAAGGGGATCGCAAGGCCGATATGGCGCTGGAACCTACCGACAGCGGTTTCATCTTTAAAAAGAACGGCCAGATTGGCGTGAACTTCGACTGGGTCGAATTTGGCAGCAGCGGTGCCTATTGGATGCGCCTGTCGATCCCTTACAAAAAGCGTTTTGGGCCAGGCGGCCACTTCTGGATCATCGGCATGGTGGTGCCGGAAGATAAAGATCACTGCCGGGTATTCTTCTGGCGTATCCGCAAAGTGAAAGACTGGCAGCGTGACGCATGGCGCTTTATGTATCGCAACCGTCTGGAAGAACTGCACTGGGACGTACTGGAGCAGGATCGCATCGTGCTGGAGAACATGGCACCGAACGCGCGCGGTCGTGAATACCTGTATCAGCACGATGTAGGCCTCTCCCGCCTGCGCCGTATGATGCAGAAAGAGGCACAAAAGCAGCTGGCAACGCTCAGCGAGCTGGAGGCGGCACAGTGAGCGGCTTGCTGGCAGGAAAACGTATCGTAGTCACCGGAGCGGCACGTGGGCTGGGGCGCAGCTTTGCCGCTGCGGTGGCTCAGGCCGGGGCCAGCGTGGTGATGTGCGATATCCTGGCGGAGGAGTTGCAGGACAGCGCCGCCAGCCTGCGTGAGCAGGGGGCACAGGTTGAAGCTCAGGTTATCGATCTGGCTTCACCGCAATCCATCACTGCGGCGTTCAGTGCGATAGCCCAGGGCGGCGCGATCGACGGGCTGGTGAACAACGCCGCGATGGCAACCGGTGTCGGTGGCAAAACCATGATGGAATACGACATTGAGCTGTGGGACAAGGTCATGCAGGTCAACGTGCGGGGGACCTGGTTGGTGAGCCAGGCGGCGGTGCCATTATTGGCCCAAACGCCGCATGCCAAAATCGTCAATGTTGCCTCAGATACCGCCTTGTGGGGCGCGCCGAAACTGATGGCCTATGTGGCGAGCAAAGGGGCGATCATCTCGATGACCCGCTCCATGGCACGTGAGCTGGGGCCACAGGGCATCTGCGTCAACGCCATAGCACCGGGCTTGACGCGCGTTGAAGCCACTGAGTATGTCCCTGCCGAACGGCATCAGCTTTACGAGCAAGGCCGGGCACTGGCAGGTGCACAGCATCCGGACGATGTGACCGGTAGCGTGCTCTATCTGCTGTCGCCGCTGGCGGATTTTGTCACCGGCCAACTGATACCGGTCAACGGTGGTTTCGTGTTTAACTGACCGCCTGACGGACAGGCAAACATTTAGGAGCAGCACATGGCAGACGATCAAGCGTGTAAATATCTGATCCCGGGGCTGGATCGCGGGTTACAACTGTTGCTGGCCTTCGGCGAACAGCATAAGGAAATGACCTTTGCAGAATTACATCGCCTGGTCGATATGCCAAAGGCAACCGCCTACCGCGTGGTACAAACGCTGGAGCATCTGGGCTTTTTGGAGCGCAATCCACGCACCAACACCTTTGCGTTGGGGATCAAAGTGCTGCGTCTGGGTTTTGAGTATATCGCCTCGCTGGACGTGGCCCAGGCTGGCCAACCGGTGATTGAGCAACTGCGCGATCGCAGCCAATGCAGCAGCCATCTGGCGATCCGCGATGGGCATGACGTGATCTATATCGCCCGCGTCAGTGCGGCTGGCTCGCAGATCAACCAGGTAAGCGTCGGTACCCGTTTACCAGCGCACCGCACCTCTCTTGGCCGTATGCTGCTGACCAGCACCAGCCGGGAAGAGTTTGAACGCCTGTTCCCGCATGAAGCCTTGCCCGATGCGGCTCCGGGGACACCGGCCAATCGCGAAGCGCTGTGGCAGATGGTGCAACAGGATAAGGCTCGTGGCTATGTGATTGGCGAATCCTTCTTCCGCCATGGCATTTCCTCGATCGTCTATCCGATCTTTAACCGTGAACAGCGGGTGGAAGCGGTGGTCAGCATTATGGTGCCTTCCGATGAGATCCCGAAGGCGGATCGCGAGCGGTTGCGCATGGAAGTCCGGGACGCCGCAGTGAAAATTTCAGGCCTGCTGGGCGCGCCACCGCAGGCTAACGTCGGCTAACTATGTTGTCTGGGCGAAGCTTTTCGCCCATTACCAATCACTCAGGCAGGGATAAGACTCATGAGCTTCATGGGCCGGGGTCGATCATGCCTGAAAAACGCATTCAGCGAGAACGTGAGGCACAATAATGAGCATAACCGGAATCGAAAAGCTGGAATTTGGCGTCGAAGATCTACCAACGTGCGAAAAATTCATGCAGGACTTCGGTCTGCAACCGACACTACAGCATTGGGGCGAACCGCGCCGTGAATTTACCACGTTGAGCGGGGCTAGCGTGGTGCTGTATCCGCAAGACAGCGAGGTCTTACCGGCCGCGTTTGAGGCAGGTTCCACCTTGCGCCGCATGACCTGGGCGGTTGAAAGCCCTGCTGCGCTGGCTGCGTTGCAACCCCTGTTGGCGCAGATGCCAGGCTTTCGCCACGTTGGCGAAGAACTGGAATGTCGCGATCCCAACGGTATGACGCTGCGTTTTGCCGTTACGGCGCAGCAACCGGTGGAACTGCCCGTTTCGCCTATCAACCAATGGGGCGATGTACGCCGCATCGACCAGCCTAGCCCGGTTTATGCCAAAGCCGAGCCGGTCAATATCGGCCACGTAGTATTCTTCGTTGAGGATTTGGCTGCTACCGAACGCTTCTACTGCGATCTGCTCGGCTTCCAGGTTTCCGATCGCTATATCGATCGCGCCGTCTTCCTGCGCACCCAGGCTCGGGGTGGCCATCACAACCTGTTCCTGCTGAAACTGCCTAACCGCCCACGGGGCCTGAACCACGTCGCCTTCACCGTACGCGATATCCATGAAGTGATCGGCGGTGGCATCGCGATGAATAAAGAACAGTGGAGCACCTTTATTGGCCCAGGCCGCCACCCGATCTCCTCGGCCTATTTTTGGTACGTCAACAGCCCGACCGGCGGTGCCTTTGAGTATTACACCAATGATGACTACCTGACGGAAAACTGGCAGCCGCGTGAGCTTGAGCATTCGTTGGTGTCGTTTACCGAATGGGCGGTCGAAGGCGGGATCGATCACGATACCCGCCGCCAACATAAGAAGCCGGGGGCGGTATGAGCCAACCAACCCGTGCAGGCATTGTCATTATCGGCGGCGGTCAGGCCGGTGGTTGGGCGGCGAAAACGCTGCGCGATCGCGGTTACAGCGGCAGGTTGTCGGTGATCAGTGACGAGCCTTATGATTTTTACGAACGCCCACCGCTCTCCAAGGCGGCGCTGTTGGATGGCAGTGCGCCACTCAGCCGCCTGTTCAGTGAAGAGGTGGTGGCCGGGATGAATATCGACTGGTACCGTCCACTTCGTGCCGAAGCCATCGACGGGCAGCAGCAAATCGTCACGCTCAGCGACGGCAGCCAGTTGCAGTTCGATCAACTGCTGATCGCCACCGGTGGCCGACCACGCCTGCCGGATGCCAGTTGGGCCAAGCACCCGCGAGTAATGACCCTACGTTCCTGGGATGATGCGGCACGCCTGCGCCAGGGCCTACAGCAATGCCAAAAGCTGGCGATTGTGGGTGGTGGCTGGATCGGGCTGGAGATTGCCGCCTCGGCCCGCAAGCTGGGTGTTGACGTGACGGTGTTTGAGCGCCAACCCGCGCTGTGTATGCGTAGCGTAGGGGCTGGCGTTTCCCAGGCGTTGTTGGAACTGCATCAACAGCAAGGCGTCACCGTGCATTGCGACTGCGGCGAGATCACGCTTGAAGATCGCGAGGGTGAAGCCTGGATTGGCAGCGCCAGCAGTGCCGCGCAGCCCTTCGACCTGGTGGTTGTCGGCATCGGCGTTGAGCTGAATCTGGAACTGGCCCACAGCGCCGGGCTGAAGCTTGAAGGCGGGATCGTCGTCGATGGGCAAGGGCGTACCAGCCACCCGGCCATTTTTGCCGCAGGCGATGTTGCGCGCCATCCCACCCTCGGCCTGTGTCTGCAATCCTGGGCCTACGCACAGAATCAGGCGATCAGCACCGCTTGCGCGATGTTGGATGCGTTTGCCGCGCCTTACGATGATGTTGCCTGGCTGTGGTCGGATCAATACGACGCCAATATCCAAATCCTGGGCGTCCCTACCGGCGGCGTTCACCAGATAGTGCGCCGCACGCCGCAGTCACAACTGTTCTTCACCCTGAATGCCGATCGGCAACTGGTGCAACTGGTCGCGTTTAACGACGCTCGCACCATCAAGCTGGGTAAACGCTGGCTGGCCAGCGGCCGGGTACTGGATCCGCAGCAACTGGCGGATGTGGAATTTTCTCTGATGGCGTTGAAATAACGCCCGACCCAAAGGGAGCGTTTTATGACTACGCAAGATATCGACGCCCGCAGCGGTCGGGTGGGGGATGCTGTTGCCGAAAATTCACCAACCAGCGTGCGTTGGTCGGTGCCGGCAGCCCTGTTTGCCTGTGTGCTGTTGGCGTTTTTCGACAAGATCAGCATTGCCGCGCTGTTTTCTGACCACGAGTTTCAGCAGGCGATGGGCATCGGCTTTGATCCCACCCGGCTCGGGCTGCTGATGAGCGCCTTTTTGTTCTCCTACGGCTTCTCTTCGATGCTGTTGAGCGGCATTGGCGATCGACTGAATCCGGTCAAAGTGCTGATTGGCATGATGGTGACCTGGGGCGTGTTGATGGTGCTGATGGGGATGACGCGCTCTTATCACACCATGATGACGCTGCGTATCCTGCTGGGCATCGCCGAAGGGCCGCTGTTGCCAATGGCCTATGCCATCGTGCGCCAGGCTTTTCCGCAACGTCTCCAGGCGCGTGCCACCATGCTGTGGCTGCTGGGGACCCCGATTGGGGCGGCGCTGGGCTTCCCGGTCACGCTGTTCATTCTCAGCCGCTTTAACTGGGAAACCACCTTCTTCTTTATGGCGTTTCTGACCGTGCCGGTGATGTTGTTGGTGCTGTTTGGTATGCGTCACCTGAACGTGGCGCGCCCGGCTGCCAGCACCACCAGTAAACCGGCCGTTGCCGAGCGTAAACAGCTGCGCCGTGAACTATTCAGCACCCCGCATTTTTGGATGATTTGCCTGTTTAACATCGCATTTCTTACCTACCTGTGGGGCATGAACGGCTGGCTGCCGAGCTATCTGATCGAAGGCAAAGGCATTCATCTGGAGCACGCCGGATACCTGTCGTCACTGCCGTTTATTGCCATGTTGCTTGGCGAGGTGGTGGGGGCCTGGCTGTCGGACAAGATGGATCGCCGCGCGTTGGCCTGTTTCATCTCGCTGTGCGGTGCCGGGATCGGTTTGGGTGTCGTTCTGTATATGCAAGGCACCTACAGTGTGATCGCCGCCATGTCCTTCAGCACCTTTATGTGGGGAGCTGGTGCGCCAAACATCTTCGCGCTGTTGGCCAAGGCCACCAGCAGCCGGGTGAGCGCCACCGCTGGCGGGGTATTTAACGGATTGGGTAATTTTGCCGGTGCATTGGCACCGGTGCTGATGGGGGCACTGATCGCCGCCACCGGCAATATGGATAACGGTTTGCTGTTCCTGGTGGTGATGGCCTTTGTCGGCTGCGCCATTCTGCTGCCGTTACTGAATAAGTATTGATGCAACGAAGGAGAGACAACATGTCCCAGGTTGAGAATAAAGCCGGCATCAAGCCGCAGGATCTGACGATGGAAAACTGGGTGGAATCGCGTATCGCCCGTTTTGAAGGCCGTAAATATGACTGGAATGCACTGAAGTTCCAGGCCGATTACGATCCGAAGTACCGCCGTGCGCAGATGCGCTATATCGGTACTGGTGCCACCGGCGTCGTCAGCGACACCAACACCATTCCGGCGGGGAACTTTACCTTCTCCACCATGGTGCTGCCGTCAAAATGTGAGGGGCCATTGCACCTGCATGACGACGTTGAAGAAGTGTTCTTTATGCTCAAAGGCAAGATCACGCTGATGATCCAGGACGGTGAAGAGTATTACGAAACCATCCTGAAAGAGCGCGACCTGATTTCTGTTCCGGCGGGGGTTTATCGCGGCCTGTTCAATCACGGTGAAGAAGAAGCGCTGATGTGCGTGATGCTCGGTACTGCCAAGCCGGAAACCCCGACTTACCCAGCCGATCATCCGTTGTCGAAAGTGAAGCGCAACTGATGAACGGCTTACCGGAACGCCAGCAGGCGGATTGTGGAGGCCAGCGGCTAAGTTGGCGTGAAGCCGGGCATGGCCGGGCAGTAGTGCTGCTGCATGGCATCAGTTCCGGTTCTGCTTCGTGGGTGAAGCAGTTCAGCGATCGCGCCCTGACCGACGGACACCGCCTGATTGCCTGGGATGCTCCGGGTTATGGCGGTAGCGCCGCGTTGGCACAGACAGAGCCAGATGCTGCCGCTTATGCCAACGCGCTGGCGGCGTTGATCGCCGAGTTGGAGTTACAACAGCCGCTGATCGTTGGACATTCGCTCGGTGCGTTGATCGGCAGTGCCTTTGCCGCTGCCAATCAGGATGGGCTGAGTGGACTGGTACTGGCCGATCCGGCTCAGGGCTATGCCACTGCGCCGCTGGAAAAACGCCAGCAGGTGTATGGCCAACGCAAACAGATGATCGAAACGCTTGGCCCGCAGGGCTACGGCGAACAGCGTGCGGCGGCACTGCTGCGTGAAGATGCGGATCCGCAGGATATTGCCTGGGTACGCAGCGGCATGCAGCAACTTAATCCGGCCGGTTTTCTCAGCGCCGCCTGGATGCTGGCCAATGACGATATCAACCGTTACCTGGTGCGCTATCGCGGCCCGTTACAGGTGTGGTGTGGCAGTGTCGATCGCATCACGCCACCGCAGGGGGCCGCAACGTTGGCGCAACAGCAGGATGCGACAATGCGCTTGATTGATGTGGCGGGGCATGCCAGCTATCTCGATGCGCCAGCGCTGTTTAACCGCTATTTGCAGGACTTTACGGGGGCAATCCAACCATGAATTTTCAGATTGAACGGCGAGTGGCGGTGGTCACCGGAGGATCCTCGGGGATCGGTTTTGAAACGCTGCGTCTGTTGCTGGCCGAAGGGGCGAAAGTCGCTTTCTGTGGCCGCAATCAGGACAAACTGGCCAGCGCCGAGGCCAGCCTGCGTGAAGAGTTCCCTCAGGCGGAGATCCTGGCGTTACGCTGCGATGTGCTCGACGCCGAGCAGGTTGCCAAGTTTGCCGAGCAGGTCAGCACGCATTTTGGCGCAGTGGATATGTTGATCAACAACGCCGGGCAGGGGTTTGTGGCGCATTTCGATCAGACACCACGTGAAGCCTGGTTGCATGAAGCGGAGCTGAAACTGTTCGGGGTGATCAACCCGGTGCAGGCCTTTTTACCGGCGCTGGAGCGTTCAGATATCGCCTCCATTACCTGCGTTAACTCATTGCTGGCCCTGCAGCCGGAAGAGCACATGATTGCCACCTCGGCGGCCCGTGCCGCGTTGCTCAATATGACACTGACCTTATCCAAAGAGCTGGTAAGCAAAGGGGTCCGCGTCAATTCCATCCTGCTGGGCATGGTGGAGTCGGGCCAATGGCGGCGGCGCTTTGCCGAACGCCAGGATCAACAACAAAGCTGGGAACAGTGGACGGCGGCGATTGCCGAGCGGCGTGGCATCCCGATGGGGCGTTTGGGTAAACCGCAGGAACCGGCACGGGCGCTGCTGTTTTTAGCCTCCCCCATGGCCTCCTTTACCACCGGTGCGGCGCTGGACGTTTCCGGCGGTTTCAATCGCCATCTCTGACGGGACTGAAAAGATGAAGAAGATCATGATGATTGGTTATGGCGCGATGGCAAAAGAGGTGCTGGCGCGCCTGCCGGAGGGCGTGGCAGTCGGTTGGATCGTGGCACGTGAAACGCATCATGCCGAGATCGACGCTGCGTTTGCCGGACAGGTGCTGGCGCTGACCCATCCTGACCAGTGTACCGAGCAACCTGATTTGGTGCTGGAGTGTGCCAGCCAGCAGGCGGTCGCCGAGTTTGGTGAGGCCATCGTTAAACGTGGCTGGCGGCTGGCGGTGATCTCTACTGGCGCTCTGGCAGATGCTGCATTGCAACTGCGTTTGCAGCAGGCCTGCACACGCTACCACGGGCGGCTGATTGTGTTGTCTGGTGCGGTGGCGGGTATGGATGGCTTGGCTTCGGCGCGGGAAGGCGGGTTGGACAGTGTGACCTATCAGTCCAGCAAAAGCCCGGCCAGTTGGCGCGGCAGCCCGGCGGAAAAACTGATTAATCTGGATGCCGTCAGCGAAGCACAGGTGTTCTTTGAAGGTTCTGCTCGGGAAGCCGCAAGCATGTTCCCTGCCAACGCCAACGTAGCGGCCACTATTGCGCTGCATGGCTTGGGGATGGACGCCACGCGGGTACGCTTACAGGTAGATCCGCATACTCAACGTAATACTCACCGCTTACAGGTGTGTGGTCAGTTTGGCGAGTTCCAGATTGAGCTGTGCGGCAACCCGCTGGCCAGCAACCCGAAAACGTCAACGCTGGCGGCGCTGAGTGCGGTACAAGCCTGCCGCAGTCTGGTGGACGGCGGTTTTATTGCCTGAATGGCAGGAGCAAAGCATGGAAACGTTAAAGATTTTTCTTGCCGGCCGCTGGTGCGAAGGGCGCGGCGAAGAGATGAGTTCGGTTTTCCCGGCTGATGGCAGCGTGAATGCTCGCCTGCGAGCGGCCAACGTCGAGGATGTGAATGAGGCCGTTGCGGCGGCAGAAAAAGCCTGGCGCGATCCGAGCTGGCGTGGACTGGTGCCGCATCAGCGCGCGGCGATCCTGCATCGCGTCAGCGATTTGATTACAGAACAAGTGGAAGCCCTGGCGCAGCTGCAAACCCGTGACAATGGCAAACCGCTGGCGGAAACCCGTGGTCTGGTGATGAGTGCGGCAGCAACGGCTCGTTATTTTGCTGCTGCCTGTGAGGTGCTGGAGGGAGAACTTCCCACCCAGCGTAACCGTGACGCGATGACGCTGAGCCAGTATCAGCCGCTGGGCGTGATAGCGGCGATCACGCCGTGGAACTCACCGATTGCCAGTGAAATGCAGAAGGTGGCTCCGGCGCTGGCGGCAGGGAATGCGGTGGTACTGAAACCGGCAGAGGCTACGCCGTTAATGGCGCTGAAGCTGGCTGAACTGTTTGAACAGGCAGGCTTGCCTGCCGGATTGCTCAGCGTATTGCCGGGCAAGGGCTCGGTGATTGGTGAAGCCTTGGCTCGCCATCCGTTGGTGAAAAAGATCTCCTTCACCGGCGGGACCTCCACTGGCCGTCATTTGGCGCATATTGCCGCAGAAAAACTGATCCCTACCTCGTTAGAGTTGGGGGGCAAGTCGCCCACCATCGTGCTGGAAGATGCGGATCTGGAACAGGCTGCTCGTGGTATCTGCTACGGCATTTTCAGCTCGGCCGGGCAGGCATGTATCGCCGGTTCACGGCTGTTTGTGCACCGTTCGCTGTATCAGCCGCTGTTGGCCCGTTTATGCGAGCTGACCGCCGGGCTGCGTATTGGTAACCCGCTGCAAGCCGGTGTCCACCTCGGCCCGCTGATCAGCCACAAGCATCGCCAGAGCGTGGCGGACTACGTGGCCTTGGCTCAGCAGGAAGGGGGCCGGGTGCTCATTGGCGGTGAAGCCCCTGCCGATCCGCAGTTGGCTCAGGGTAGCTATTACCTGCCGACCATTATTGAAGGGCTGAGCAACAGTGCCCGCACTTGCCAGGAAGAGATCTTTGGCCCGGTGCTGGTGGTGTTGCCGTTTGATGATGAACAGCAGCTGATCGAACAGGCCAACGACTCGATCTATGGCCTGGCTGCCGGGATCTGGAGCCGTGATTTTGCCCGCTCGATGGCGCTGGCGGAACAGCTGGAAACCGGCACCGTCTGGATCAATACCTACAAGACATTCTCGATTTCCACACCGTTTGGCGGCTTTAAACAAAGCGGCCTGGGGCGCGAAAAGGGCCTGCATGGCATCCAGGCCTATATGCAGCAAAAGAGTTTGTATCTCTCCCTTAACAACCAACCTAACTGTTGGAGTAATTAACTCGCGGTTAGAACTCCCTGTTTTCCCTATGGATTTCAAGTTGTAGCTAGGCGACCAGCTCGTTCATCCCCAGGAGCTTACTTTTAGTAAGTGACTGGGGTGAGCGAGTGCAGATAACAACGCTACAGCTTGAAAGACGACGGGTAAAGATTGAAGACAATAAGAAGGCAGACGATGAGCGAAAAAATTACGGTTGGTGAGGCGATAGCCCGAACGTTGGAACAGTACGAGGTGGCGGCAATGTACGGCATCATCTCGATCCATAATCTGCCGATTGCCGATGCCGTTGGGCAGCGTGGCGCGATCCGTTTTGTACCGGCGCGCGGTGAGGCAGGTGCTGTAACTATGGCCGATGCCCACGGGCGCTTTTCTGGCTTGGGGGTGGCGCTGACCAGTACCGGTGCCGGAGCCGGTAACGCCGTCGGTGCGATGATTGAAGCGCTGAATGCCAATACGCCGCTGTTGCATATCACCGGTCAGGTAGAGAAAGCCTATCTGGATGCGGATGCCGGGTTTATCCATGAAACCAAGGATCAACTGGGCTTCCTGCGCGCCTGTTCTAAACAGGCTTATCGGGTGAACTCGCCGGAGCAGGCGGTCGCGGTGATCCAGCGCGCCATTCTGGATGCGCAAACCGTGCCTTGTGGCCCGGTGGCGGTAGAGATCCCGATCGATATTCAGAACAGCCTGGTTCCCGCCAGCCTGGTAGGGAAGGTGGTGCTGCCTCCTGCTCTGCCTGCTGCGGACGAAGCTGCGGTTGAACGTCTTTACCAACAGGTGAAGCGTGCCAAACGTCCATTGCTGTGGGTCGGTGGTGGTGCGCTGGCCTGCCGTGAGGCGGTAAAACAGTTGGCGGATGCCGGTGTGGTCGTGATCTCCAGCACCCATGGGCGTGGGATTTTACCGGATAGCCATCCGCGCAGCCTGCGGGCCTTCCACAACTCACCAAGCGTTGAGTCGATCCTGACGCAGTGTGATTTGACGCTGGTGGCCGGTTCCCGCCTGCGGAGTAACGAAACTCGTACCTGGTCACTGCCACTACCTCGCCCGTTGGTACAGATTGATATCGATCCGGCAGCGGCCAACCGCAATTATCTGGCGGATGAGCAGGTTTATGGCGACTGTTCCGCCTTGCTGAGTGCGCTGGCAGCACGCCTGGCCCCCGGCGAGAAGGTGAATGCCGAGTGGGATGCCGAGATTGGCCGTGCGGTTGAGTTGGCCGAAACGGCGCTGCGCCAGCAGTCTGGTGAATACGCCAAATTGAACGATGCCATCGCCGCCGCGCTGCCGCAGGATGGCCTGCTGGTACGTGATATCACCGTTTCTGGCAGCGTGTGGGGTAGCCGTCTGTTCCGGGCCATCTCGCCTTTATGCAATATTCACTCGCTGGCCGGGGCGATCGGCATGGGGTTACCGATGGCGATCGGCACGGCCATTGCCAACCCGCAGCGTAAGGTGGTTGGCTTGGTCGGGGACGGTGGTTTGGCGCTGGGCTTGGGGGAACTGGCAACCATGGCGCAGGAACAGGCCAATATCACTTTGCTGATCATGAACGACGGCGGCTATGGCGTGATGCGTGGCATTCAGGACAAGTATTTCTCTGGACGCCAGTATTATAACGAACTGCATACTCCGGCGTTCTGCCAGGTAGCGGAAGCGATGGGGCTGAAAGCCTGGAAAGTGAGCGATGCCGCGCAGTTTGGTGGCGTGCTGGCGGAGGCGATTAATTACCCTGGGCCATCGGTGGTAGAGGTTGATATGAAAAGCGTTGGGCCGTTGACCTTCGCTGGCCCACCGCAGAAGCTGTACTGATTGCTTGCTCGGTTCCCTCTCTAGAGACGTACTCCCAAGAGAGGGAACATAGCGTTACTTACCGGCGGCGATGCGATCGCGAATGTGCTTGGCACGGGCTTCGGAAGTTGGGTGGCTGTCAAACATGCTGCTTTCATGACCACCGTCTAATTTCGCCAGTTTATCGAAACTGGTGGCCAGGCCTGCAGGATTGATGCCGCGTTTTTTCAGCAGATCGAACGAGTAATCATCCGCTTCACTTTCCTGTTTTTGTGAGAACTGGGCATTGACCAGTTTTTCGCCCAGATCGGCCAACTGCGACTGAGACAGTGAGGCTGCTACGCCGCCAGCTGAAGATGCTGCGGTACGTAATGCCACTGTCCCATAAGCGACCTGCATGGCTTTACGAGTGTGGCCCAGCGCAACGTGGCCCATTTCATGGCCCAGTACGCCTTCGACTTCGTTATCATCCATCATGTCCATCAGGCCGCTGTAGACGCGGATACAGCCGTTAGCCATCGCCCAGGCATTGACGTCTTTGGTCACGTAAACCTTGTAGTTTGCAGGGGTACCGTTGATGTTATCCCCCAACGCTGCGGCAATCTTGTTCAGGCGCTTGGTATAGTCGCTGCTTGCTGGCGCAATTTGCTCCTGGCTATCCATCTCTGCGCAGGATTTATCACTGAGTGCCTTGACGTCGCTATCGCTCAGCGTCGCCGCCTGGTAGGCCTGGGCGCCGGATTGTAGTAGGGTATCGGTATTAAGGTTTTGACAGCCGCTCAATAAAGCAGTAATGCTCAGTGCAATCAAAGAAGTACGGATTTTCATCGTTCTATCGTCCTGTGATAGTTAAGGGGGAGATCTGCTGCCATTATTCTGCGCATAGCCTAGTGTACGGCAGGCTTGGTCGAAATAGCTATATTCCGAAATGTGTTCCGAACGTGCGCATTAGTGATGAACTCGCTCTCATTCGGTATTAGGGATTGCTGTTTCAATGCCGAGTCTGAGAAAATAGAAATCTTGATCGCTTTTTTAATCCGACCTGGAGTAAAACATGTCCTCTCGTAAAGAGCTTGCCAACGCCATTCGCGCACTTAGCATGGATGCCGTACAAAAAGCCAATTCCGGCCACCCGGGTGCCCCTATGGGCATGGCAGATATCGCCGAAGTCCTGTGGCGTGACTACCTGAACCACAACCCGACTAACCCGCACTGGGCTGACCGCGACCGTTTCGTGTTGTCTAACGGCCATGGCTCAATGCTGATTTACAGCCTGTTGCACCTCACCGGTTACGATCTGCCGATGAGCGAGCTGGAAAACTTCCGCCAGCTGCATTCCAAAACTCCGGGTCACCCAGAATATGGTTATACCCCAGGCGTAGAAACCACCACCGGTCCGCTGGGCCAGGGGATCGCCAACGCGATCGGTTTCGCCATTGCCGAACGTACGCTGGCCGCGCAGTTCAACCGCCCGGGCCACGACATTGTTGACCACCACACCTACGCCTTCATGGGCGATGGCTGCATGATGGAAGGCATCTCTCACGAAGTCTGTTCCCTGGCTGGTACCATGAAGCTGGGCAAACTGACTGCGTTCTATGATGACAACGGTATCTCCATCGACGGCCACGTAGAAGGCTGGTTCACCGACGATACAGCCAAGCGTTTCGAAGCCTATGGCTGGCACGTGGTGCGTGGCGTTGACGGCCACAACAGCGACTCTATCAAAGCCGCGATCGAAGAAGCCCATAAGGTCACCGACAAACCTTCCCTGCTGATGTGCAAAACCGTGATTGGCTTCGGTTCACCACACAAAGCGGGCACCCATGATTCCCACGGTGCTCCACTGGGCGCAGCCGAAGTTGCGGCTACCCGTGAAGCTCTGGGCTGGAAATACGCTGCCTTCGAAATCCCGCAGGACATTTATGCCCAGTGGGATGCCAAAGAAGCTGGTAAGGCTAAAGAAGCCGCCTGGAACGAGAAACTGGCCGCTTACACCAAAGCCTTCCCGGAACTGGCCGCAGAGTTCAAACGCCGCACCAGCGGTGAACTGCCAGCCAACTGGAAAGCGGAAGCGAAGAAATTCGTTGAGCAGTTGCAGGCTAACCCAGCCAACATCGCCAGCCGTAAGGCATCACAGAACTCACTGGAAGCCTTCGGCAAACTGCTGCCTGAATTCCTCGGTGGTTCTGCGGATCTGGCACCAAGTAACCTGACCATGTGGTCCGGCTCCAAGTCTCTGGGTGACGATCTGGCGGGTAACTACATTCATTACGGCGTGCGCGAATTCGGCATGACCGCCATCACCAACGGTATCGCGCTGCACGGTGGTTTCCTGCCGTACTCTGCAACCTTCCTGATGTTCGTGGAATACGCCCGTAACGCGGTGCGTATGGCTGCGCTGATGAAAATCCGCAACGTGTTCGTCTACACCCACGACTCTATCGGTCTGGGCGAAGATGGCCCGACGCACCAGCCGGTTGAGCAATTGGCCAGCCTGCGCGTGACTCCGAACATGAGCACCTGGCGTCCTTGTGACCAAGTGGAATCCGCTGTCGCTTGGCAGTACGGCATCGAGCGCAATGATGGCCCGACCACGCTGGTGTTCTCCCGTCAGAACCTGACCCAGCAGCCACGTACCGCCGAGCAATTGGCGAACGTTTATCGCGGTGGTTATGTGCTGAAAGACTGCGCAGGTACTCCGGACGTGATCCTGATTGCTACCGGTTCTGAAGTAGGTATCACCGTTGAAGCTGCCGACAAGCTGACCGCCGAAGGGCGTAAAGTGCGCGTGGTATCCATGCCGTCTACCGACGCCTTCGACAAGCAGGACGCGGCCTACCGTGAATCTGTGCTGCCAGCGGCAGTTTCTGCTCGCGTAGCGGTAGAAGCGGGTATCGCGGATTACTGGTACAAGTATGTTGGCCTGAACGGCGCTATCGTGGGCATGACCACCTTCGGTGAGTCTGCTCCGGCAGAGCTGTTGTTCAAAGAGTTCGGCTTCACCGTCGACAATGTGGTAGCCAAGGCTAACGCGCTGTTGAAATAACGACTGAGCTTTAACTGTGCGAGGGGCGAATATTCGCCCCTTATTTTTTACTCCTCGCCAACCAACCTCTCTCCATCCACAGCCAGGCAACATTAAGAAATCCTTAATGATTGGATAATCATGGCTGTTGCTGTCCAAAAATCGCCCACCATCACAAAACAGCAACATGGCGAATTAACGGCGTTGCTTAACCACCGCCATTCGCTATATGTTAATTTTTGGTTTTATAAATGTAACCAGGAGTTAATGATATGTTTTTGAAGATTGGCGTATCCATGGCGGCTGCCGTCTTGATCTCTGCTCCGGCCTTCGCGCAGTTCCCGGCAGGCTACCCGGCCGATTATCAAAAGATTGTCGATGCGGCGAAAAAAGAAGGCAAGGTAGTGGTGTACTCCACCACGGATACCAAAGCCGCGGGGCCACTGATCCAGGGGTTTGAAGCGCTGTATCCTGGTATCAAAGTCGAATACAACGATATGAACAGCACCGAGCTGTATAACCGCTATATCAGCGAACAGGCGGCTGGGGGCACCAGTGGTGACGTGGTGTGGAGTTCCTCCATGGATACCGCGCTGAAGCTGGCCACCGACTATGCGCTGGAATATGCCTCGCCAGAGCAGGGGCAATTGCCTAAGTGGGCCGTGTGGAAAGATAAGGCCTATGGCACAACTTATGAGCCGGTGGTGTTTATCTACAACAAGCGCCTGATCCCGCAGGGTGAGGTGCCTGATTCCCATGCTGCGCTGGCTAAACTGATTGCCAGCCAGCCGGATAAATTCAAAAAGAAAGTCACCACCTATGACATCGAGAAGTCGGGCCTGGGCTTCATGCTCTCGGTGCAAGACTTCAAGGCCGATCCAAACTACTTCGCTACCTTGGCTGATATCGCCAAGGGCGGGTTGGCCGTGCAGTCTTCCACCGGCACCATGATGGAAAGGGTCTCGTCAGGCGAAAACCTGATTGGCTTTAATATCCTGGGGTCCTATGCCGAGGCGCGGGCCAAAACCGACCCTTCACTCGGTATCTCATATCCCAAAGACTACACGCTGGTGTTGTCACGCGTGACCTTTATCAGCCAGGAAGCGGCCAACAGCAATGCGGCCAAACTGTGGGTGAACTACGTGCTGTCTGAGCAAGGGCAGAACATTCTGGCCAACAAGGCGGATATCCCCTCCATTCGCAACGATATCGAAGGCAAGAACGACATCGATGGCATGACGCAGATGTTGGGCAAGGCGTTGAAGCCGATCCCGGTGGACGAAAGCCTGCTGGAATATCTGGAACCTGCCAAACGCCTGGACTACATCAAACAGTGGCGTACCGCCGCCGCGAAGTAATGGTGGAATTGGGGCCATGCTAATCATTGTTGCCCCTCACCCCAACCCTCTCCCACAGGGAGAGGGAGCCAGTTCAGTGTCGTGGGTGGGGGCAGAAGCCCATCTGTGGCACGGGCAAATCTAGTCCTTCTCCTCAAAAAGGAGAGGAAACCAGCTCGGTGTTGTAGTCAGGCGCAGAAGCCCATCTGTGGCACGAGTGTAGTGACCAGGCACTAAAGTGAATAGGTAGCACAATCAGTCCCCTCTCCCTGTGGGAGAGGGTTAGGGTGAGGGGAACTGCACAGAGCTAAAATCTCTGCGGCGTTCTCCTTCAGCATGAAGCCTGTATTGCTTAAACAGGGAACTCTACCCCGGTGCATCTCAGGATGCAGGGGATATCACCATCGGGACAGTCTATGAAAGCATTGCGCAACAAGTGGCAGAGTCTGCCGCGCGGCTTGGTGGTGCTGATAACCGCGCTGGTTATCTACGTACCACTGTCGTTTATCGTGATCCAAAGCTTCCTTTCCGCGCCGTTTTTCTCGCCTTCCAAGGTGTTCAGCCTTGAGGCATTCCGCTTCATCTTTACCGACCCCGATTTCTACAAGGCGCTGAAAAGCGGGTTTATTCTGGCATTTGGTCTGGTGGTCATCTCCATTCCGTTGGGCGGCGTACTGGCGTTTTTAATGGTGAGAACCGATCTGCCGGGCCGCCGCTTTATTGAACCGCTGATCCTGGTGCCGATCTTCGTCTCGCCGATGGTGTTGGGTTTTGGCTACGTGGTGGCCGCCGGGCCGGTCGGTTTCTTCTCGCTGTGGGCGGAATCCTTGCTGGGTTTTGTGCCCTGGAATATCTATGCGATGGGTAGCATCGTGGTGATTGCCGGGCTGACGCATGTTCCCCACGCTTATCTCTATATTTCATCGGCGCTGCGCAGCGTCGGCTCGGATGTCGAAGAGGCCGCCCGCACCGCCGGGGCTTCTCCGTTGCAGGTGATGACTGCCGTCAGCTTGCCCATGGTGCGCCCGTCGATCCTGTACGCCAGCGTCTTGCTGTTCTTCCTGGGGCTGGAAGTGTTTGGGCTGATGCTGGTGCTGGGCGATCCGGAAGGCAACCTGGTGCTGGCGACTTACCTGTATCAACTGACCAACAAGCTGGGTACGCCGTCTTACCACCTGATGGCGGCGGTGGCGGTGGTGTTGATCTGCATTACCATTCCATTGGTTATGCTGCAACGGCGTCTGATGCGTACCGCCAACCGCTTTGTCACGGTCAAGGGCAAAGCCTCACAGGCCCGTGCATTACCCTTGGGTAAATGGCGCTGGGTTGCCGGTGGCGTGGTGGTCTTGTGGCTTACCGTGACCATCGGTGTTCCGCTGGTGGGCGTGGTGCTGCGTGCCTTTATCTCCAACTGGGGCGTCGGGGTTTCCATTTGGGATGAGCTTTCACTCAACACCTTCCGCACCATTTGGCAGCAACCTAACTTGCTGCGGGCGATCGTTAACTCGATGGCAATCGGGGTGTTCGGTGGTGCGCTGGCGGTGGTGTGTTATCTGTTTATCGGCATTGCGATGCACCGTAAACCTGACGGCGTAACCCGTTTTCTGGATTACAGCGTACTGGTGCCGCGAGCGGTGCCTGGCTTACTGGCAGGCTTGGCCTTCCTGTGGGTGTTCTTGTTCCTGCCGATGTGGCTGGATAAATCGCTAAAAGCCGGTTGGCTCTCCGCGCTGCCGATCGCCGAATGGTTACGCGAAAACCTGGTGGTATGGCTACGCTCTCTGCGCAGCACTATCTTCAGCGTCTGGCTGGCTTATACCGTGGTGTGGATGGCTTATGGCCTGCGGCTGATCTCATCGACGCTGTTGCAGGTTGCTCCCGAGTTGGAGGAGGCTGCACGCAGCACCGGCGCCTCTCGCGGGCAGATCACGCGCCATGTGACGATCCCGCTCTCCCGTTACGGCCTGATTGGTTCCTGGCTGCTGATGTTCCTGATCTTCGAACGTGAATATTCCACCGGGGTCTATCTGCTGTCACCGGGTACTGAAACCATAGGTTCCATGCTGGTTTCCCTGTGGGCGGCGGGGGCGATCGATATTGTCGCCGCGCTCTCTTTTATTAACATCCTTCTGGTCGTGTTAGGACTAGGGATTGCCCTGCGATTTGGAGTGAAAATCCATGATTGAGCTTTCAGTAGATAACCTGCACCTGACCTACGGCGATAACCCGGTATTGAAGGGCGTTTCCATGCAGCTCAAACGGGGGGAGGTAGTTTCACTACTCGGGCCGTCAGGCAGTGGCAAAACCACCTTGCTGCGCGCGGTGGCCGGATTGGAAAAACCTACCCAGGGGAAAATCGTCATTGGCAACAATACCGTCTATGACGGCACGGCGTGCAGCGAGATCTCGGCGGAAGAACGCAATCTGGGCCTGGTGTTTCAATCCTATGCGTTATGGCCCCACAAAACCGTGTTTGATAACGTGGCCTATCCGCTGAAATTACGCAAAACGCCTGCAGCGGAAGTTACTCAGCGTGTACAAGCGGTACTTGAACAGCTCGGTCTGGGGCAGTTAGGTAAGCGTCATCCCCATCAACTCTCCGGTGGTCAGCAGCAGCGCGTGGCGATTGGCCGTGCGTTGGTCTATAACCCGCCGGTGATCTTGTTGGATGAGCCGCTATCTAACCTGGACGCCAAGCTGCGCGAGGAAGCGCGGGTGTTCCTGCGTGAGCTGATCATCAAACTGGGTCTTTCTGCGCTGATGGTGACTCACGATCAGAACGAGGCGATGGCGATCTCCGATCGCATTCTGCTGCTCAATAACGGCAAGATCGAACAGCAGGGCACGCCGCAGGAAATGTACGGTTCGCCTGCCACGCTGTTCACCGCCGAATTTATGGGCAGCAACAACCGTCTGTTTGGCAAGGTGACGGAGATCCGTGAAGGCAACGCACGGATCGAAGGTAAAGACTGGGTGCTGTGGGGCAAGGCCGGGGCTGGGTTAACCACCGGGCAGGAAGCAACGGCGGTGATCCGCGTTGAGCGCGTACGCTTAGGGGAAGATCCGCAGGGTAACCAGATCGCGTTACCCCTGCTGACCAGTATGTATCTAGGTGACCGTTGGGAATATCTGTTCCGCACGGTAGCAGAGGACTTTGTGGTTCGCGCCTATGGCACAGAAGTCCGTGGCCAAGAGATGTGTACGCTGTCTCTGCCCGCTGAACATCTTTGGATTTTCCCCAAGGTATAGCGAGGGGTTGATAACGCAGGGCGCAGAGATCGCCCTGCGGACAATGAGATGCACTTAGCCGGGCAGTTGCGCAACCCGGTGGCAATTACTGGCTCAGGTTTAAAGTTAAACCCCCCTGCAGCAGCCAGTGAAATAATTCGCTGGTGCGAGTAAAGTTCAGTTTCTTCATCGCAGAGCGCTTATGGGAGTGCACTGTTTTGACTTTCAGTTGCAGAATATGTGCCGTCTGCGACTGGCTGACCCCTTGCCTAAGGTAATGCAAAACCTGGCGTTCACGTTCGGTCAGATTCCTGTGATGGCAAGCTGGGCAATGGTGCATCCTTTCTGGTGGCAGGGAACGCAATTGCATAGCCACTTTTACCATTCCCAGCATGTCGTCGAGGCTTTGGTTACGGTATAGCGTACTACTCTTGGCGATACAGCGGATAGGCGGAGTAAAGCGCCTTTCGGCTTTATCTCGTATCACAAAATAGAGCGGTTGAGGTGCGTCAGCAGCAAAGTGCCGACAGATGTCGGTTCTTTCGCCCTGATACAGCGCCTGAAAAATGATGTCTGGTTTATCGTTGGAGTAACCGTTTAAAAAATCAACCTGAATGCGCAGTTCGGTAAAATATTCAATCAGTGCGTACTGTAGGCCTGCTAAGAAGTAGCTATTGTGATCGTTTAATGAGATGGATACCTTGTTCTTCATGGTTAAATTCCATTTGGTGTTGTGTCTATTTCAGTAAATACCGCGAAGATCGTTTTGGTGCTATAAATGTAATGCGTTATCTATGGGGGATAACTTTCTGTATAATATGTTATACAAACGTTTTTAGTGTATCAAACTAACTCACTTAACCTCATTATGTTGGTTTTTAATCTTGAGGGTTTAATCTTCACGGGGCGGTTGTTGGGTGTGTGGGTTGTTTCATGGCATAGCATTAGGTTTTTATACTATGTCATTTGCCACTAAATCATGGCAGCAATTCAGTAGCAGGAATAATAGGCAGTGTTAGTCCTGCTTTATACAGACCAGGAAAGGATTGCTAAATCCTCGAATCAATAATGCGTTGTGGAATAAGGGAACTGCTTCAGTATAAATATCAACCAGTTCGACCTCCGGCATGACATATTTTCGCCAGATGTGGTCCGGCGTATTGTCGGCGGGGTGAACTTGTTCACGAGTGAATTGGATATTATTGCCCATCTTTATTTCTGCTGGCGTGATGGAGAAGGAGACGTTGCGATCCAGCAGATAGCGGGTGTCATTTTCTTTGATCGAACCGGTGATGTAAAACATGCCAGATTTTGATGAGGAAAATAGGATTGTAGTACTTGCATTAAGCACAATATTACTTTTTGCTTTCACCTGAAGCAACACTTGCTGAGTGTCGCAGCGGAAAGGTTTTCTACCCTCATGATGAACGTTGAAGTACCACAGACACATCAGTAGGACGATAAGGAGTAACGCTGCGCCAATAATTTTTTTCATTTCAGTTTACTCAATGGTTTTAAATACTTTGCAATGCTGATAATCGCCTTCAGTCGGGTCTTTTTGACAGGCGGCCAGAAACGTTATCTTCAATAGTTCGTTATCGGGGCGCTCTTCAGTATAAAAAATGTCTTGCCTGACCAGGTCACAATCCAGTTTTTCTGACTCCAGTATCTTTTTTGCTCTGAACTCAGAGCCGGGGATGGGGTCTTTTCTGATTGAGTAAATATCACATTGTTTATAGGTACTAATTAATTTTAGCTGAGTTGATGGTGCCCTAAGCAGCAAAGCCAGGCAGATGAAACCCAATACGGTCAGCAGTGCCAGGGTAAGTATCATCATGGTTTTTATGGTCAATTTGCCTGGCATGACTAGTGGAAGAGTGCTGATGGACTGTTCCTCTTTAAGAGCCCCCTCCTTCTCTGGTTTCGTCACCACTTGTTCCACTTTCTTTATCTTGGCGTCGGTTTTTTGTTTTGGTATGGGGTGAATATCTGCGTCCATTCTAAACCCTATCTTAGGTAGGGTTATAATGATGGGTTTTTCTATCCCTAGGCTAACAAATGATTTTCTCAACTCACTGATGCAGTTGTTCAAGCCCGCGTTGGAAGCAGGAAAACCATAATCCTCCCATGCATTTTTCAGCAACGAATCACGGGATAAGTTAACCCCATTGTTTTTGATAAACTCATTAAAGACTCGGCAAGAGGGTTTTGAGAGTTCAAGCGCTGTCTGATTATTATTATTTAATGCGAGTGTTCGATGCTCAGGATCGAAGACAACGATTAAGTTTATGGTGTATTTCATTTTGAAATCAACGTCCTAGGTGTTGTTAATGAGATGATTTTGCTGACTAAGATTAATCTTTGTTTATAAATTTAGGATAAATCTAATTTAAGAGTGCATAGATAGTCAAGTGTGACTTATAAATTTATTTCTCATCAAAGTTTACGTTGTTATCTAATGAGTTAGAAATGCTGGTCATTGGTATTTATTCATCATTTATTAGTGTTTAATGTTAATTAATTTGTTTTTTTAGAATTAAAACCTAATATTTAACCTAAATGCAGATTAATTTGCTGTTGGCGGTGTTTATCCATAGTATTTATCGGGTCGCCGCAAGCTATGTGTCAATCATCAGGATATGTACTCAGCGTATTATGTATTACGACATGTAAAAACGGTGACGACCAATAATGGAGGCGCAGGCTTAACCTGTGCTATTGTTAGAGAGAAAAGGAAAAAACGATGAAATTTTCGCAAATTGCTATGGCCACTTTACTGGCGAGCGGTATCTCATTCGGCGCTCAGGCTGCTGTCGGAAACAACGGGACCGTGACGTTCACCGGAGAAGTGAGGGATTCGCCATGCGACCTGGCTGCGGGCCAGGATGGGTCAGATATTAAGGTAGATTTTAGTCAGCTCTCCATGTCTGGTTTGAATTCAGGCAGAAGCGTCACCAAGGACTTCAATATCAAATTGGAGAACTGCGTGATGGATAAGAAAACGGCGGAAATTACCTTTAACAGCACCAACCAGATTGCGGGTAAAAATATGCTGAAAACTTCGGGCAGTGCGACCGGGTTGGGTATCAAGATCAACGATATCACCTTTGGTACGGCGTTGGCACTGACGGGTTTGGCAGATGACAATAATACCCTGACGTATACCGCTATGGTGCAGAAAGCCGATGATGCCACAGCGGTCACCGCGGGTGATTTTACCTCTAGCGCCAACTTTGTGATTGCCTATAAATAAAGAATTCTTCTGACGCAGGAGATGTGCTCTCGCGTCAGAACGTTTCTTTTGCATGGCAGGACATTTTCACCGTTCTGCCATTGCTACTGTAACTACGAAACACTATTCGCCGTGCGGAGTTAGCGCAAAACTCTTTTCATCCATTATCTGGATAGATTTTTCCTATGCCTCTGTAGCTGTGTTTAACCCCTTTTTCTCGATATTATGGAGGGGCGGCAGTGTCTGGTGTAAATGGTGTGATGGATTGCTTGTGAAGGGAATTCGGATAATAACCTATGATTCAGTTACGGTTTATAAAAAACCGCATCACGTTGTCGATATTATTGATGCTAACGGCAGGGAATGCACAGGCTGTCAAATTCAATATCGACATGCTTGATGCGCAAGATAAAACGAATATTGATTTCTCTCAATTTTCTCAGTCAGATTATGTGATGCCGGATGAGTATCAATTGCGGGTCACAGTCAATGGCCAGGGGGTGGGCAATGAGCGAGTTATCCCGTTTTATCTGCCTGGGGGCATAGCGGCCGCAAAGCCAGGTGCCGTTAATTTACCTCAGGCCTGCTTGTCACTGGAAATGGTTGATTCACTAGGGTTGACGGATCCTGCCCGTAACAAGGTCACCACTTGGCATAACGGGCAGTGTGCCGATTTTAGCAGCCTGCCAGGGGTTACGCTGACCCCCGATCTCGGGGCAAGCGTGTTGAAAGTCAATGTGCCTCAAGCCTGGCTGGAGTACAGCGATGATACCTGGCTACCGCCCTCTCGCTGGGATCACGGTATTCCCGGGATACTGCTGGATTACAACCTGAATGCTTCGGTAACGCTTCCGCAAGGGAACGGTGGCCGACAGCGAAATATCAGCGTTAATGGCACCGCCGGGATGAATGCAGGGGCTTGGCGCCTGCGGGCGGACTATCAGGGTAATGATAGCCAGACTTCCGGGCCTAACTCGTCCTCCAGGCGCAACTTTGACCTGACCCGGGTCTATATTTTTCGCCCTTTACCCAGCCTAAAGTCAACGCTGACCCTGGGGGAGGATTATGTTAACTCGGCCCTATTTGACTCCTGGCGTTATACCGGGGGGAAACTGGCCAGCGATGAACGGATGTTACCGCCGCGTTTAAGAGACTACGCCCCGGAAATCATCGGGGTGGCAAATAGCAATGCGCGAGTCACGGTGACCCAGCAGGGACGCAAAGTGTATGACAGTACCGTACCGGCGGGCCCTTTCCGCATACAGAGCTTGGACAGCGCTATTCGCGGCACGTTGGATGTGACTATCACTGAACAAAATGGCGAGCAGCGCAAGTTCAGCGTTTCCACTGCGTCTGTGCCCTACCTGACCCGGCCAGGGCAGATGCGTTATCAATTGATCACCGGGCGGCCCAGCACATGGCAGCATAATCTGGAAGGCCCGTCGTTTGTGGCAGGCGAAATGACCTGGGGTATCAGTAACGCCTGGTCAGTCTACGGCGGCGGGACGTTATCCCGGGACTATCAGGCTGCGGCACTGGGGGTGGGGCGTGATCTGTTTGTGTTGGGAACCATGGCGCTGGACGTCACCCAGACGGTGGCGCGATTCCCCCAGTACGATAATCGGCAGGGTAAATCCTGGCGTCTCAGTTACTCCAAGTTCTTTGATGAGATGGATACCGATGTGACCTTTGCCGGATATCGTTTCTCGGAAAAGGATTTTCTCAGCATGCAAGAGTACCTGGATGTGCGTTACCGGGAAAATACACGCGGCCATCAGAAAGAACGCTATCAGATAAACGTCAACAAGCGTTTTGAGGGTTTTTCGCTGGGGCTGAACTATGAGAAGCAAACGTATTGGGAACAAGGGGATACCGAGCAGTTTGGTGGAACAGTCGGTACCTATTTTGACCTGCCATCGCTGGGGCTGAGAAACCTGTCGGTCACTGGCTTTGTCACCCGCAGCCAGTATCAGGGGCGCGAGGATAATTTGGTCAGCGTAATGATTTCGGTGCCGCTAGGGTTAGGTACGGTGAGCTATAACGCCAGTCAAAGCCGAGGGCGCTATAACCAGCAAGTCGGCTATTACGGCCTGGCGGGGCAGGACAGTTACAGCGTGAATGCCGGGATTATCAGCGGCGCTCATGCATCGGCCAATAGTCAGTTTAATGGCATGTACACCCATAATGGCGATATGGCCAAGGTCAGCGCGAATGCGGCTTTTGAAGACGGAGGTACATCCTCTTTCGGATTTAATGCCAGCGGTGGTCTGACGGCCACCGGGCTCGGGGCGGCACTGCACCCGGCAGGTTATAACGGCGGAACCCGGCTTATGTTGGGCACTGATGGCATTGCCGGAGTGCCGTTAAACACTTCGGGCGTCAGGAGCAACCGCTGGGGGATCGGCGTGTTGGGTAATGTAAACAGTTATTACCGCACGACAGCGCGTATCGATGTCAACACCTTGCCGGATGATGTTGAGGCGGTTCAGGGGGTGGTAGAGGCCTCGTTGACGGAAGGCGCGATTGGTTACCGCCGATTTTCCGTATTGCAGGGGGGGGCGGCGTTTGCGGTGCTGCGGTTGGCGGATAATAGTTTTCCTCCCTTTGGGGCGAGCGTGAGAGACCAGAGAGGTCGAGAGGTGGGGCTAGTGGGGGAGCAGGGGATGGCGTGGCTCAGCGGTATTGCCCCCAAGAATGCCTTGAATGTGGCGTGGGCAGGGGAAGTTCAGTGCCAGGTGCAGTTACCAGCGCAGATTGGCGAATCTAATCTGTTATTGCCTTGCCGGCTAACCGCGTCGGATCAGATTAATTAATGAAGAGTAAATACTTATGAGAATTCGCAAGATGGCAACCCGCACCGTTTGGAGTGTAGTGGTGTTTTTGATATTACCTTTAGCTGTTCAGGCGGCGGTCACGCTAGACCGAACCCGGGCGGTATTTGACGGTGCCAGCAAGTCCATCAGCCTGAATATCAGCAATGATAACCAGCAGCAGCCCTATTTGGCGCAGTCCTGGCTGGAGGATGAACAGCAGAACAAAATGTTAACGGGTCCCTTGATCATTACGCCGCCGGTGCAGCGTTTGGAGCCGGGGGCTAAAGGGATCATTCGGGTCAAGGCCACGGGCTCGGTGAGCCAACTTCCCCAAGATCGGGAGTCACTATTTTATTTTAACCTGCGGGAAATCCCACCGGAGAGTGACCAGCCGAATGTGTTGCAGATAGCGCTACAGAGCAAAGTCAAACTGTTTTACCGGCCGAAGGCACTGAAGCGTGAACCGGGAGCGGTATGGCAAGATCAGTTGGTCTTACATACTGAAACCGGTGGTTATCGGATAGACAACCCCACCCCGTATTACATCACTGTCATAGGGCTGGGGGGCAGTGAGCAACAGTCCCTGGAAGGCGATTTTGACAGCGTGATGCTGGCCCCGAAGAGCAGTGCCCGCGTGAAAAGCGGCATTTATGCCAAACCCTATTTAACCTACATAAATGATTACGGTGGCCGTCCTACGTTGGCGTTTCGCTGTAGCGGTAGCCAGTGCGTTGCTCGCTAAACAGGGTCAGGGGGCTTATGAACAGATTATTGATGGGGGGAAGTGCCAGCCTGTTGCTGGCGCTATCGCTGGCGAGCCAGGCAGGCGATCATCTGGAACTGGTATTTAATGGGGTGATCCTGGTGGCAAACTGCCAGTTTGACCAAGATGGAAGTAGTCAGAAGGTCTCCTTGCCCAGCCAAAGATTACGGTTTTTCGAACACAACTCACGTACCCAAACCACGCCATTTACCCTTGGCCTGAAAGATTGTACGCCTGCCACTCTGGGGAAAATGGTGAAATTGACGTTTAACAGTGCGCAGACTCAGCAGGTCAACGGGGTCCCCATGTTGGCTACCACCGGCGATACCGGGCTGGTGATTGGTCTGGAAGACAGTCTCGGTCAGGCGATTATCCTAGGGCGTGAGGTGAATGCCGGTACCATTAGCCAAATCGGCTCCGGCGGCATTAATCAGTTTCAGTTTGGTGCCTATGCGTTAGCTCCAGGGGCAGTGAAAGCGGGCGATTATAGTGCGACGGTGACGGTTGAGGCCAGCTATCAGTAGGAGATAACATGCGAAAAAATGGCAGACGATATTGGCGATATGGCTTGTTGAGCCTGGTGTTGGGGGCAGCGGCGGTGCAGGCGGACATTCCCATCACCGTCAAGGCGACGATAGTGATCCCTGCGTGTAATGTCACCAGCGAGAGCGGTGAGTCACGATTGGAAGTGCCTTTTGGAGAGGTCAATGTACAGGATGCAGGCAGCGCCAAAGCGGAAAAATCGGTCCGCATCAAGGTGTCGTGTAGCGGCAGGGCACCGGTGGGCAAGAGTTTGAAAATGCATTTGTCGCCTACCGCCTACGGGGTGATGAACACTATGGGAGCCAACGTGTTGGCAACCTCGCAGGCAGGGGTCGGGGTAGCGTTAACTCGCGATAATATGGCCTTTACTATAGGTCAATGGCTGCCGATACAGGCAGGGCTATTTACGCTCACTGGGCGGGTCGTTATCCAGGATGGGATGGGCAAAGAGGGCGGAGCGTTTAGCGCAACCGCGTCACTGTTTGCCAGTTATATCTAGATTGTGAATATCCCTGAGACAAAAGGGAACGGGGAATATACAGATGAGTGAAACGGGCAGCAAAAAATACCTCAAAGTATGGGGCAGCGGGCTATTAATCGGTTTAATGGGCATAGTTCCTGCTTTTGCTGACTATACTGTAATCGGCACAACTGCAATCTCCAGGGTGAGGATTAGCAGCAAGGCTGAGGTGAGTTCTGGGCTGATAAGCACGTATGTTATCAATAGCGACACTGTCTCTGGCAAAGTGTCTTGTGGTCCTGCAAATTTGCCATCATCAAAAGCATGGCACTATACGCTGATTGATTTGCCGAAAGAGCCTAATATTGCTGAGCGTTATCGGGTTAATGAAAATTTATCTGTTTCTGCCACAGCGGCTAATAATTCCCTTGGTAGATGGGTAAATAAGGAAGCGCTGTATTGTTCTAGTGGTAATATAAATGAGATTGCGGCGGGGTTTGCCGTGGCTTTTCCTATTACGCTTTCATTTTATATAAAACGGCGGCCTATTGATAATTTGATTACTTTTCCTTCAATGCCATTGGGGGGATATATTCGCAGTTTTGGCAGTCCAATGGGGCTAAATGAAAGGATTTATACTATCCCGTTTTATCTGCAGGGGGGAACGATACAATTACCCAACACGTGCCAGGTAAATCCCACCGCTCTGACGTTGGACCATGGAACGCTGCCAGCAGATAGCGTCTCGCATCGCACTTCTGCACCCGTTACTTATACCTGTGACTCACTGGTGAAGGCGACTTTCTCACTGAGCTATGAGGCTGATGGCAATGGTGACCTGCCGTTGAAAGACACGGCAGGAAAAACCGGCGCGATCTCTAAGCTGACGATTACCGATCCAGAAACCGGGGCTTCAGGCAGAAGCATTAAGGCGACTATTGGGAAATCGAAAACCTTTACGGTCAGCAGCGAGCTTTCTAACATCACGGGGAGTGGGCAATTGAGTGGCAGCGCCTGGCTCATTGCCATACAGGATTAACTCAATGTGCTGCGAATGTGAGCCGTGAAACGTTCACCGTTGAGTGAGCGGAAAGGGGGCGCCGATCGGCCCCCTAAGAAGCACAATTACAGCTGAGTCAGTTTTTTCACTTCCAGACTCACTAGCTTCCCTTCCAATTCGGCCAGGAAGGCATCGTGGTAAGACATTGCCATGTGCTCTTTCAGCGCTTGCTCAGAAGTCCAGCGTTCGATAAACACGAAAGCGCCCGGATGGCCCTGCTCTTCATGCAAATCATATTGGATGCAGCCTGGCTCGGAACGGCTTGGGGCGACCATGGCGCGCACGGCTTTGTCTACCGCAGCACGGTGTTCCGGCATGGCTTTGATCAGGGCGACTACTTTGATTTCACTCATCTTGGTTCCTTGTAGAAAACAGTAAAAGATAGAGAGACTGCAGACATTTCCCCACAGGCTCACAACATGGGGGCCGCTGCTAGGCGGGCGCAGCATGCAGCGCCCCTACGGTCGAACATCTGCGACCCCTACCCATTCAGCAATCTGAGGGTAAAGAATATTTCCATCAGCATTTGCTTCACCTAACAAACGCAGGGTCTATTATGGTGGTCTTGGCGTTACCGGCAAGTCATTTGCGCATTCGAACTCAATTCGGCTAGCGAGGGCTGAGGGTAAAAATGTGCGCTAGATCATTTTATTTTCGCAAAGTCCCCTCGACATGACAGGCAGCGCATTGCGCCTGTTCCTTTTGGCAAAACTTTGGTTTATGCTCGGCTGAAGCGTTTCAGTTGTCACTGTTGTCGGTGGAAACGCAGAGTGAGTGGTTGCGATGAGCAACGGGGTTTGACGAATAATGCAAAGCAGCGATTCACAGCAGGCGGTACGCTAAAGTACTCTAGGCGAGATAATCAGTCTGCGCGATCCTTGAAGTGGAACACCACCGTCAGGGAGCGCCCTTTTTCAGGGAGTAGCATGACCATCCGCATAGCGATAAACGGCTTTGGCCGTATTGGCCGCAGCGTTTTACGCGCACTGTACGAATCGGGACGACGCGCCGAAATTTCTGTCGTCGCCATCAACGAACTGGCACATGCCGAGGGGATGGCCCACCTGCTGAAATATGACTCCAGCCACGGCCGCTTTGCCTGGGATGTGCGCCAGGAATGTGACGTGTTGAGCGTGGGGGATGACAGCATTCGTTTGTTGCATCAGCCAGAGCTGCACCAGTTGCCCTGGGGCGAGCTGGGCGTGGATGTGGTGCTGGATTGCAGCGGTGTGTACGGCAGCAGGGCAGATGGCGAAGCTCATCTGGCGGCAGGGGCAAAAAAGGTGCTGTTTGCCCATCCGGGCGGTAACGATCTGGATGCAACCATCGTGTTTGGGGTTAACCACCAAACGCTGCGTGGCGAGCATCGCATCGTGTCCAATGCCTCCTGTACCACCAACTGCATTATTCCGATTATCAAGCTGTTGGACGATGCCTACAGCATTGAGTCCGGCACGGTTACCACCATCCACTCCTCGATGAACGATCAGCCGGTGATAGACGCCTATCATCAGGATTTGCGACGTACCCGCGCGGCGAGCCAGTCGATTATACCGGTCGACACCAAGCTGGCAGCGGGCATTACACGCATCTTCCCGCAGTTTTGCGATCGTTTTGAAGCGATCTCCGTGCGGGTGCCGACGATCAACGTAACGGCCATCGATCTTAGCGTCAGCGTAAGCTCGAAGGTGTTGGTCACAGAGGTAAACCAGCTGTTGCAAAAGGCGGCACAGGGATCATTTCGTGGTATAGTTGACTATACAGAACTACCATTAGTCTCGATTGATTTTAACCATGACCCGCACAGCGCCATCGTTGATGGGACGCAAACCCGGGTCAGCGGACAGCACCTGATCAAGACCTTGGTCTGGTGTGATAACGAATGGGGCTTTGCCAACCGGATGTTGGATACAACACGGGCAATGGCCGCAAGCGGTTTCTAGTAAGGCGCTATCAACGTGGTGTTGATGCGTCGCTCAGGCAACTTTATAGAGAATCAACAAAGAGGGTTCACCATGTCTGTAATTAAGATGTCCGATCTGGATCTGGCGGGTAAACGCGTTCTGATCCGTTCCGATCTGAACGTACCAGTGAAAGACGGCAAAGTGACTTCAGATGCGCGTATCCGTGCCTCCCTGCCAACTATCGAAGCTGCGCTGAAACAAGGCGCCCGCGTGATGGTAACTTCCCACCTGGGTCGTCCTACCGAAGGCGAGTACAACGAAGAGTTCTCCCTGCTGCCAGTGGTCAACTACCTGAAAGAGCATCTGAAATCCCCAGTCCGTCTGGCGAAGGATTATCTGGAAGGCGTGGACGTTGCAGAAGGTGAACTGGTTGTTCTGGAAAACGTTCGCTTCAACAAAGGCGAGAAGAAAGACGACGAAGTGCTGTCCAAGAAATATGCTGCGCTGTGCGACGTGTATGTGATGGACGCCTTTGGTACCGCACACCGTGCGCAGGCTTCTACACATGGCGTGGGCAAATTTGCTCCGGTTGCCTGTGCAGGCCCGCTGCTGTCTGCGGAACTGGAAGCCCTGGGCAAAGCGCTGGGTAACCCGGCTCGCCCAATGGTGGCTATCGTTGGTGGTTCTAAAGTGTCTACCAAACTGACCGTGCTGGATTCTCTGTCCAAGATCGCCGATCAGTTGATCGTTGGTGGCGGCATCGCTAACACCTTCGTGGCGGCACAAGGGAATAACGTGGGGCAGTCCCTGTACGAACCCGATCTGATCCCGAACGCGCAAAAACTGTTGGAAACCTGCGATATTCCGGTGCCAACCGACGTACGCGTAGCAACCGAGTTCTCTGAAACCGCAGTGGCCACTGTGAAGCAGGCCAACGAGATCCAAGACAACGAGCAAATTCTGGATATGGGCGATGTCTCTGCCGAGCGTCTGGCCGTTATCCTGAAGAACGCCAAAACCATTCTGTGGAATGGCCCGGTTGGCGTATTCGAGTTCCCTAACTTCCGTCGTGGCACCGAAATCGTTGCACGCGCTATCGCAGATAGCGAAGCCTTCTCCATTGCAGGCGGCGGCGACACCCTGGCAGCTATCGATCTGTTCGGTATCGCTGACAAAATTTCCTACATCTCTACCGGCGGCGGCGCCTTCCTGGAATTCGTTGAAGGGAAACCTCTGCCTGCAGTAGTAATGCTGGAAGAGCGCGCTAAGCAGTAATTCAGATAACGGGGGGCGCAAGCCGCCCGTTTGTTTATGCTCCCCAGCTGAGCTGTGGGGGTAAAAAAATCGCTATTTATCCATCGCTACCACTAGCTTGCAGGTTGTAGCTTGCAAGACGACGGGTATACGGCCAACGAAACAGGACAACGTCTAATGTCTAAAATTTTTGATTTCGTAAAACCAGGTGTCATCACAGGTGATGACGTGCAGAAAGTCTTCGCAGTTGCCAAAGAGAACAACTTTGCACTGCCAGCGGTAAACTGCGTGGGTACCGACTCCATCAACGCAGTGCTGGAAACAGCAGCCAAGGTGCGTGCTCCAGTAATCGTTCAGTTCTCTAACGGCGGTGCTGGCTTTATCGCGGGTAAAGGCATCAAAACTGACGTGCCACAAGGTGCTGCGATCCTGGGCGCAATCTCTGGCGCGCACCACGTGCATCAGATGGCTGAACATTACGGCGTGCCAGTGATCCTGCACACCGACCACTGCGCGAAGAAACTGCTGCCATGGTTAGACGGCCTGTTGGACGCGGGTGAGAAGCACTTCGCGGCGACCGGTAAGCCACTGTTCTCTTCACACATGATCGACCTGTCTGAAGAATCACTGGAAGAAAACATCGAAATTTGCAGCAAGTACCTGACCCGCATGGCGAAGATCGGTATGACCCTGGAAATCGAACTGGGCTGCACCGGCGGTGAAGAAGATGGCGTAGACAACAGCCACATGGACGCTTCTTCCCTGTACACTCAGCCACAAGACGTTGATTACGCTTACGAAAAACTGAACGCTATCAGCCCGCGCTTCACCATCGCTGCTTCCTTCGGCAACGTACACGGTGTTTACAAGCCAGGCAACGTGAAACTGACCCCAACCATTCTGCGTGATTCTCAGGACTATGTTTCCAAGAAACACAACCTGCCGCACAATGCGTTGAACTTCGTGTTCCACGGTGGTTCAGGTTCTACCGCAGCAGAAATCAAAGAAGCGGTCAGCTACGGCGTAGTGAAAATGAACATCGATACCGACACCCAGTGGGCAACTTGGGAAGGTATCCTGAACTACTACAAAAAGAACGAAGGCTATTTGCAGGGCCAACTGGGTAACCCAGAAGGTGCCGACAAGCCGAACAAGAAATACTACGATCCACGCGTATGGACTCGTGCTGCTCAGACTTCCATGATCACCCGTCTGGAACTGGCATTCAAAGAACTGAACGCGGTAGACGTGCTGTAATAGCGTCCCTTCGTACAGATTGACGCTAAAAGGCTCCCTCGGGAGCCTTTTTTATGATGAAGCGGGCGCAGCATGCGGCGCCCCTACAGGGTAAGACTCGTGACAATGTATTTGTAGTGGCGAGCATGCTCGACCGTAGGGGCGCAGCATGCAGCGCCCGTTCACCTAATCAGCTACCCCAATAACCCCGCCCCGACGTTAATCGACAATCCCAGTATCAAGATATTGAAGACAAAAGAGATCACCGATTGCAGCAAGGTGATTTTACGCACATCTGCGGTACCCACGGCCACGTCGGCAGTTTGTGACGCCACGGCAATGGTGAAGGAGAAATAAGCGAAGTCCCAATAGTTTGGCTCGGTCAGCTTGCCGGGAAACAATAGCGGTAACACCTCCGTATTGGCCCGCTGGCGGTAAAACAGATGGGCGTAGTGCATGGTGAATGCCGTGGGTAGCAGCAGCCAGGAAACCACCAGTGTGGAGCCGGTCAGGGCCAGATGCAGCGTTTTCAACGCATCGCTGACCTGTTTGGCGGTGCTCAATTCAAACAGGATAGCCAGAATGCTCACCACGCAGCCCAAACTGACCAGCGCCAATACCTGGCTGGCACTCTCGTCCTGCTTGCGTGCCAATTGCCGGGTACGTTGTGGTGTGCAGCCCAGCATCAGATGCCAAAGGCACAATAAATAGATCCAGGCCATCACGTTCCAACCAACGATCAGCCGTTGCAGCCATGGCAGATGAGCAGGAAGCAGCCCGACACACACAAGCCCAGCACCTACCGAAATCAATAATCTGGGGCGTACTTGCCAATAGTGCTTGATTGAGAGGGGAAGGTCGATCACTGCGCGTTCCTTGTCGTTTATTTTGCCAGTATGGCTAGTTTCATCATAGTTGACCTGGCTGGCGCTGTTCACGTGCCAGTAAAGGGAATTGCTATGTGGTTATACCAAAGGAGTTTTTTCCTATGGCGATTGGCGTCGGGTTGAAATGTTGCATACCCTTAAGCTGCGGTTTTCTGACCGGCATTAAGTGTCGGTTTATTTCGCCTATTCCCGCTATTTGGGGGAAATAAAGTAGGAATACATGAATGGAAGATCTCAACGTTGTAGAAGGCATTAATCATGCCGGCAGTTGGTTGATAGATCATCAGGATCTGTTGATTCGTTATGCGGTTAACATCGTTACCGCGCTTGTTATTTTCATTATTGGTTCGATCATCGCCCGTGTTGTCAGCAATATGCTCACTCGTGTAATGAGGCTGCGCGGTATTGATGTCACCGTTTCTGACTTCTTGGCAGCGATGGTGCGTTACAGCATTCTGGTCTTCACCTTCATTGCCGTATTGGGGCGTGTGGGTGTGCAGACCACCTCATTGATTGCGGTGCTGGGGGCCGCAGGGTTGGCGATTGGCTTGGCGCTACAAGGATCACTGTCCAACTTTGCCGCAGGGGTAGTGTTAGTGGTGTTTCGCCCGATGCGCACAGGTGAGTATGTCGATTTGGGGAGTGTGGCTGGTACGGTCTACCAAGTGCATATTTTCTCTACCACTCTGCGTACTTCAGATAACAAAATCATTATGGTGCCCAATGGAAAAATCATCGCTGGCAATATCATCAACTATTCCCGAGAACCCAACCGCCGCGTGGATATTGTGGTCGGAGTGGCCTATGACGCCGATATTGATGTAGTGAAAAAAGTGCTGGGTGACGTGATTGCGGGCGATAAGCGCATCATGCATGACAAAGGGGTCACCGTACGTTTAAACGAAATGGCTCCGTCTTCGCTGAATTTTGTGACTCGCTCCTGGACCACCAATGCGGAGTATTGGAACGTCTATTTTGACCTGATGGAAAACTTTAAGCGTCAGTTAGATGCCCACAAGATTGGCATTCCCTATCCGCAAATGGATGTGCATGTGCGCCACGTAGAGAAATCGCCAGAACAACCGGAATAATGGCACCCTGTCTCGGTAGCATGGCTTACTCATGCCCGCGTGATATTGAATGCTGGTGACTTAAGGTTACTGGCATTTTTTTTAGGATATTTCTGTGCGTTGCCGTAACATCTCCTTGTTAAAGTAACGCCCGTTGGCACTCCGCTGTATATTTGTATATTCCGCTGCATCTAAGAGCTTTCTAGCGACTTTTTTCGGTGGCGCAGGATTTTTCCTGTGGCAGTTGGCGCGACGTTAAAATGTTGGTTACCCTTAGCCGGTGGTTTTCTTGCTGATATTGTTTCGTCAGTATATTTTGCTCATTTCTCCCTTAGGGGATTTCAAGTAGGACGTCAGAATGGAAGAACTTAACGTAGTAGAAGGTATTAACAATGCCAGCAGTTGGCTAGTCAATCATCAGGATATGCTGATCCAGTATGCGGTGAATATTGTTGCCGCAATCGTGATTTTCATTATTGGTTCGGTGGTGGCTCGCGTAGTGAGTAATGCGCTCAGCCGTGTGATGAAGCTGCGTGGCATCGATGCCACCGTGGCGGATTTCCTGGCTGCGATGGCACGTTACAGCATCCTGGCGTTTACCTTTATTGCGGTGCTGGGGCGCGTTGGTGTTCAGACTACCTCGGTAATTGCCGTTCTGGGTGCTGCCGGTCTGGCCGTGGGTTTGGCGCTGCAAGGCTCCTTGTCCAACTTTGCGGCTGGCGTGCTGCTGGTGGCCTTCCGTCCGCTGCGGGCCGGGGAGTTTGTCGATCTGGGTGGCGTTTCAGGTACGGTAGATCAGGTGCAGATCTTCTCCACTACGCTGCGTACTTCAGATAATAAAACCATTGTGGTGCCGAACGGTAAAATCATCGCGGGCAATATCATCAACTACTCCCGTGAGCCAAACCGCCGTGTGGATATCGTGGTCGGTGTGGCCTATGACGCTGATATCGATCTGGTGAAGAAAGTGTTGGGTGATGTGATCGCGGCAGATAAGCGCATCATGCACGATAAAGGCGTGACGGTTCGCCTCAATGAAATGGCCCCTTCTTCACTGAACTTTGTGACTCGCTCCTGGACCACCAATGCCGAGTACTGGAACGTGTACTTTGATCTGATGGAAAACTTCAAGCGTCAGCTGGATGCCCACCAGATCGGTATTCCATTCCCACAGATGGACGTGCATGTCCGCCATGTCGCGAAAGCGGCAGAGCAGCCGGAGTAATGATCTGACGTTCCCTCACTTTGTAGTGAGGGAACGGATTTCAATCAAACAAACGGAGCTAACGGATCGGCGGCGGCAAAGGCCGTTTCACGTTCTGCCAGCGGGGGATAGATCAACTCGTTGGTAATGGAGACTTTGATTTTCTTTCCCTCTTCTTTGGTGAATTTCACCACCTGATCCCAACCTTCGCTGTAGACCGCGCCCCAGGACCCCAGATCCAGACAGGTAACGTAATTCACCTGGCGGTAGGGCAAGGGTTCAATACCGATCAGATCGGCGGCGACGTTATGGCCGACAAAGCGCCCTAACATAATGGCGTGCTGGCAGGTCATCAGGGCGTGATTGCCTTGATCGTCAGTACTGGCAAAGGCGACATCGCCGGTCGCATAAACCGCGTTCTGCCCTATCACTTTTAAGTGCTGATCGACGTGCAGCCTGCCTTGCGGATCGCGCTCACCCGGGATTTGCCGGGTTAACGGGCTGGCCTGTACGCCCACGGTTAAAATCACGGTGCTGGAAGCGATATGTTCGCCGTTTTTCAGCGTCAGCCCGCTCTCGTCAATGGCCTTAATCTCGCTATTCAGCCGCCACTCGACGCCCAACTCTAGCGAGGCTTGGCTAATTACGTCGCGCAGTTGCTCGCTGTAACGGCCTCCCGCCACCGGGCTGCGATCGACGACAATCACACGAATTGCAGCTGAATCACCGAGGATCGCCCGTAAGCGTGATGGCATTTCGGTGGCCACCTCAATACCGGTAAAGCCGCCGCCACAAACGATGACGGTATTACGTGCGGCGCTATCAGGCTGCTCGGCCAATGTAGCAAGATGCCGCTCCAGGCGGGCTGCACTCTCCATTTGATCGACGTCGAAGGCGTGCTGCTGTGCTCCAGGCAAGGTATGCGCGATATGGCTACCGGTCGCCATGATCAGGCGATCGTAACGTACGGCAGTCAGTTGGTCCTGCTCGTTGTGGTACCAAACCTGCTGGCTGGCGTTATCAATCTCACTGGCAACCCCGGCGATAAATTTTACCCCGGTTACTGCGAATAATGGCAGCAGCGGAGCGGCGTAGTTTTCCACTTCGGACTCATAGAAACGGGGGCGAACACGCAGCTCTGCCTGAGGGGACAGCACGGTGATCTCGATATCGTGACGATCGTGGAGATCGGTTAATCGTGCCGCGCTCAATGCCGCCCACATCCCTGCAAAACCGGCACCCAGGATAAGAATTTGTTGTTTCATGTAGTCACTCCGCTGTTGTTTCATCTGTAAATTGGCTTAATCGCATAACTACGACTATATTGATCGCAGTTAAGATCATCAAGCCTTTTACCAGTAATCGTGGGTGTGGTTTGTTTAATTATTTGAATTTTATTGTATTTTAAATTTTTATGGTGTGACTGCATGCTGGCATTGCATCGCTGAAGGGAAGAAATTACTATCTAACTCAGAATTAATCGCGCGGAGATAACATGGCGTTCTACAGTTCCGGGGTGGAGTATGGCATCCATAGCCTGATGTGTATGGTCGATAGCAAAGGCGAAGGGCGTGAGATGAGCGTGCGTGAAATCGCCGAATTGCAGGGCGTGCCTTATGACTACCTGGCCAAGATATTCACCAAGTTTTCCAAGGCTAAGTTGGTTGAAAGCAGCGAGGGTAAGGGCGGTGGCTTCCGGCTGGCCAAACCGGCCGATCAGATCACCGTGCTGGATATCGTGGCGGCTATCGACGGTGAAAAGGCCATCTTCGACTGCAAAGAAATCCGCCAACGCTTGGCCGTCTTTGATGAACCTGCGCCCGACTGGGCCTGTGAAGGCATCTGCGGCGTGCGCCAGGTGATGAATATTGCCCAGCAACGTATGGAAGAGGCGCTATCGCAACATACCGTGCTGGACCTGGTGCGGCGGATGTTGAGAAAGGCGCCGGATGTCTTCCCGATCCAGATTGAAGAGTGGATCGATCATCGCCGTAACGATTGAGCATTAGTATTACTGATGCCTGATTAGAAATATCCATTTCCCCTAATAATTTTCTCTTCGTATGATGCGCGTGTTGAACAGCACACGCCGCATTCCCGGCGCTGATATTTCCAGAAGGAACACCATGTTAGCCATCTATCTGCAAGGCTTTGCCTTGAGCGCCGCGATGATCCTGCCGCTTGGCCCACAAAACGTGTTTGTGATGAACCAGGGGATCCGTCGCCATTATCATCTGATGACCGCCTCGCTGTGTGCGTTGAGCGATATCATTCTGATTTGCGCCGGTATTTTTGGCGGTAGCGCCTTGCTCAGCAGTTCACCTATGCTATTGGCGCTGGTGACCTGGGGCGGCGTTGCTTTCCTGTTGTGGTACGGCTGGGGGGCTTTCCGCACCGCGTTTAGCCAACATCTGGAACTGGCTACGGCGCAAGAGATGAAGCAAAACCGCTGGCGCATTGTGGTGACCATGTTGGCTGTCACCTGGCTGAACCCGCATGTGTACCTCGATACCTTTGTGGTGCTCGGCAGCCTGGGAGGGCAACTGACGCCAGACATTCGTTCCTGGTTTGCCCTTGGCGCGGTCAGTGCTTCGGTCGTCTGGTTCTTTGCCTTGGCATTACTGGCCTCATGGCTGGCTCCATGGTTGAAAACCCTGACGGCACAACGGATTATCAACGTTCTGGTCGGGCTGGTGATGTGGGTCATTGCACTGCAATTGGCCTGGCATGGGCTAACCGCTAATTGGTAATAATCGGCCATAGGGGCGAGCCGGGCGCAGCATGTGGCGACCCTACAGCCCGATTAGCCCTTATATTTGTCACTAATCCGAATTCCAAGGGCGGCAGGATGTGTTAGCTTTGAAGGCAAGCATTTAGTCATTCAAGGAGACACTGTGAAGCTTAAAGCATTGGCCATGGCCGCAATGATTGGATTAGGCACGTTACCTCTGGCGCTGCAGGCAGCAGAAGTACCTGAAGGGCCGCACGTGGTCACTTCCGGCACGGCCAGCGTAGACGCCACCCCGGATATTGCCACACTGGCGATCGAAGTTAGCGTCTCTGCCAAAGATGCCGCTCAGGCGAAAAAACAGGTTGATGAACGCGTAGCGCAGTATTTTGACTTCCTGCAGAAAAACGGTATTGAAAAGAAAGATATCAATGCGGCCAACCTGCGTACCCAACCAGAATATGACTATCTGAAAACCGGTGAATCACAGCTGAAAGGCTACCAGGCCGTGCGCCAGGTGCAGGTGACCTTGCGCCAGTTGGATAAACTCAACGAGCTGTTGGACGGTGCGCTGAAATCGGGTTTGAACGAAATTCGTGCGGTTGAGCTTGGGGTGGCCAAGCCAGAGGTTTATCGCGAGCAGGCGCGTCAGAAAGCAATTGAAAACGCCACTCAGCAAGCTGCCTCGTTGGCGCAGGGCTTTAAGGCCAAGCTGGGGCCGGTGTACAGCATTCGCTATCACGTTGCCAACTACCAGCCGATGCCGGTCGCACGCATGTTTAAAGCCGCTTCTGCGGCACCGGAAAGCGATGCCGCTCAGACTTACGAACAGCAAAGTATCCACTTTGACGATCAGGTGGACGTGGTATTTGAGCTGAAAACCAACGCCGCGCAGTAAGCAATCTCTTGCCATGGCGCGGTGTTATGCCGCGCCTTTAATCCTGCCTTAACACCTGATGCCCATGGGACAGCAGCGCATCGGTGACCTTACGCATCATGCGGCTCTCCGGTGCAAAGCGGTGCCAGAACAGCATACGGCGCTGGAACAAGCCCGGAGTCAGGTCGATCAGTTCTCCGCTAGCCAGCTCTCTCTCAATCTGCAAATGCGGGATCATACAGCAGGTGGTGCCTTGCCGTGCCAACTGAACAAATGCCTCTGACGAGTTAACGATATGGCAGGGAACGCTGCCCGGCGAGAGATCGAAGTTCTGCTGTAAAAACGCCTGATGCATATCATCGAGATGATCGAAAGCCACCGCCGGTGCCTTCAGCAGGGCAGAACGGGTCACGCCATTAGGGAAATAGCGATCGGCAAAGGCTTTCGAGGCGACAAACAGATAGTCCAGCGCGCCCAACCGATCGACCAGGCAGCTCGGCAGCGGCTGCGGCTGGATACTCACCGCACCCACCACTTCCCCCCGGCGCAGACGTTCCTGCGTGCGGGTTTCGTCTTCCACCTGCAAATTCAGACGCACCGGAGAATCGGCCAGCACCGGTTTTAGCGCCGGTAACAGCCAGGTTGCCAGGCTGTCGGCGTTGACCGCCAGTGACAGCAACAGCGGCGTATCGACCCCATTGTCATTCCCTAACCACTCCTCTTCCAGCAGCTCGACCTGATGCAGCAAGGCCAGCAGTTTTTGACCCTGCTCGGTTGGGCGCGGTGGCACGGTGCGTACCAGTAGCGGTTGGCCGAACAGGTTTTCCAACTGTTTGATGCGCTGGGATACCGCCGATTGGGTGATGCAAAGTTTTTGTGCCGCGCGCTCAAAGCCACGCTCACGGATCACCGCGTCCAGCGCTTGCAGCGTTCTATAGTCTGGGCGTTTCATCGGAGAGAAGATCCCTTTTAGTAAATTGATTCAGGCACTATGCCACATTTTTGCACTTTCTCAGGTGAAAAAATCCCGCCGCTCTTTTCAGCGCGGGCGCCGTAGGGAAGGGCAGAAATGTGCGTCAGGTTAAATAAGTGTGTTTTAGCCTAAGTTGCCGTCAGTGATTTACCCTATAATACGCACACGTTTTCGTATATAGGCAATGAGACATCATGACTCAGGATGAACTGAAAAAAGCGGTAGGCTGGGCAGCATTGGAATTCGTGAAGCCTGGCACTATCGTGGGCGTGGGCACCGGCTCTACTGCGGCTCACTTTATCGATGCGTTGGGTTCGATCAAACACCAGATCGAAGGCGCAGTATCCAGCTCAGACGCGTCGACCGCCAAGCTGAAAAGCCTGGGGATCCACGTATTCGATAGCAATGAAGTGGATTCGTTGGATATCTACGTGGACGGTGCCGATGAGATCAACGGCCACATGCAGATGATTAAAGGCGGTGGCGCAGCGTTGACCCGCGAGAAGATCATTGCTGCCATTGCCCGTCAGTTTATCTGCATTGTCGATTCCACCAAGCAGGTTGATGTGCTGGGTAAATTCCCGCTGCCGGTAGAAGTGATCCCGATGGCCCGCTCCTACGTAGCGCGTGAGCTGGTCAAACTGGGCGGCCTGCCGGAATACCGCCAGAACGTGTTAACCGATAACGGCAACGTGATCCTGGACGTGCACAACTTGGAAATCCTTGACGCTATCGCGTTGGAAAATAAGATCAACAGCATCGCTGGTGTGGTTACCGTGGGTCTGTTTGCCAACCGTGGCGCGGACGTTGCACTGGTCGGCACGCCGGATGGCGTAAAAAAAGTGGTCAGATAATCCGGCCATGAAAGCGGCGAGCCTGCTGACATAGCCTCAGCCGGTTCGCCGCTTTTTACGGGCTAACGACCCACCACGCATAATTCTTGTCTTAAAATATCTTTTCTCAAAATCGACGAATTTGGTGACATATGTCACATTCCGTTAATAACCTCCGTTAAGCTTCTGCCTAAATCTTTCCCAATGGCATTTTCCACCAGAAAGCACCGACATCGCTGAGCCTTGTGCTAACGGGCAGGCAATCGTTTGTATTGCCGGGCGCGTTATTTTTGTTATGTTGGAGGGACGTGCTGTTGATTTTGAGTTGCTGCCGGTCTGGCGATGATTTCAAAATTATGCCCTATGGATTTCACGTTGCAGCTAGGCGACAAGCTATCTCATCCCCAGGAGCTTACGTTTTTGTAAGTGACTGGGGTGAGATAGTGCAGGTAACAACGCTGCAGCTTGAAAGACGACGGGCATTGAGGGGAAACAGCCGCTTCTGAAGTCTGATTATAGGGTCGGGTAAATGGCAAAAGTATCATTGGAGAAAGACAGGATTAAGTTCCTGTTGGTAGAAGGGGTTCATCAGAGCACCGTAGATAACCTGCGTGCTGCCGGATATAGCAACATCGAATATCACAAAGGTGCGTTAGACACCGAAGCGCTGAAAGCATCGATCCGCGATGCACACTTCGTAGGTATCCGATCGCGCACACATCTGTCCGAGGAAGTCTTCGCGGCCGCAGAGAAGCTGGTCGCGGTGGGCTGTTTCTGTATCGGCACCAACCAGGTTGATTTGAAAGCGGCGACCAAACGCGGCATTCCGGTGTTTAACGCGCCTTTCTCCAATACTCGATCCGTGGCCGAAATGGTGCTGGGTGAGCTGCTGTTGATGCTGCGCGGGATCCCAACGGCCAACGCCAAGGCACACCGTGGCCAGTGGCAGAAACTGGCCGTGGGCTCGTATGAAGCACGGGGCAAGAAACTGGGGATCATCGGCTACGGCCATATCGGGACTCAGCTCGGCATCCTGGCTGAAGGCCTGGGGATGAAGGTGTTCTTCTACGATATCGAGAATAAGCTGCCGCTGGGTAATGCCCAACAGGTGCGCCATCTGTCCGATCTGCTCAATATGAGCGACGTGGTCACGCTGCACGTGCCGGAAACGCTGTCGACCAAGAACATGATCGGCACCGAAGAGCTGGCGCTGATGAAGCCAGGTGCGATCCTGATCAACGCCTCACGCGGCACCGTGGTGGATATCCCGGCACTGTGTAACGCCTTGGCGAGCGACCATCTGGCCGGTGCGGCAATCGACGTGTTCCCGGAAGAGCCGGCAACCAACAGCGATCCGTTCAATTCTCCACTGTGCGAGTTCGATAACGTGCTGTTGACGCCGCATATCGGCGGTTCAACCCAGGAAGCGCAGGAGAACATCGGTGATGAGGTGGCTGGCAAGCTGGCGAAGTATTCCGATAACGGCTCAACGCTGTCTGCGGTCAACTTCCCAGAGGTGTCGCTGCCAGCTCATGGCCCGAACGCCAGCCGTTTGCTGCATATTCATGAAAACCGCCCAGGTATCCTGACGCAGATTAACCAGATCTTCGCCGAAGAAGGGGTGAACATCGCGGCCCAGTATCTGCAGACCAGCTCGGAAATCGGCTACGTGGTTATCGATATCGAAGCGGAAACCGAACGTGCGGATGCCGCGTTGCAACGTATGAAAGCGATCGAAGGGACTATCCGCGCCCGCCTGTTGCTCTAACTGGCCATACAACGGGCGCAGCATGCGGCGCCCCTACGACGAACCATCTGAGGCCGGAGTAATCCGGCCTTTTGCTATGTGGACAGCGGCCAGGCCCAGCTTTGTGACGGGGTAATAATTTCTGGCAGAGGGATATCCCATTGCTCCACCGGCAAGGCGTTAACCCGTTGGCAATCGTGCGCAATCCCCATCGGATAGGGGCCTGCGTGCTGCCAGTTTTGTAAGGTGCGATCGTAAAACCCGCCGCCCATCCCCAGACGTTGCCCTGCCGAATCGAAGGCGACCAGCGGCGTCAATACCACATCCAACAGTGACACCGGCAAGACGTGGCGGACATCGAGCGCTGGCTCAAGGATGTTGAAGCGGTTGCTAACCAGTGGTGTTTGCGCGGTGTAATGCAGGAACAGCAAGTTACCGGGGCTGAACGGATGCAAAACCGGCAGATAAACCTGTTTACCCAGTTGCCACAGCTGCTCGATCAGCGGGCCAGTATCTAGTTCACCATCAAAAGAGAGAAATGCCGCGATGTACCTGGCTGCCTGAATGCGTGGATGCTGCGCAATATTGCTGGCCATTTGCTGGGCGAAATCATGCTGTTGAGCGGGCGTTAAGGCACGGCGTCGTTGACGTATTTCGTTACGGATGAGTTGGCGTTGCTGAGCGAACTGAGGTTGCAAAGACATAGTGTTAGATTCGCCAGTAGTGGTGAGTTAACACACTGAAAACGCAGGTGAAGGGATCTCCGAGATGCCGTCGCAGGCTGTAACCCTTGAACCCATGGTTCAAGGTGAACGTGCTGTCACAATCTTAAGGCTTCTCGGACGGGCCGAGCATGCACACCGATCGTGGATCATCACATTCTGTTGGTACTAAATATCGGCTCAGGGGACTGGCCCGCTGGCAAACATCTCAGAGAAATTTTTCACTCATTGCCGGAGCCTTCAACTCCAGCAACTTAAGTTATTCGAATTGTGCATCCTGACGTTCAGAGATGCGACCCTGTTCAAGCAGCGCTTGTTCAATGGTCTGTTGCAGCATACGAATTCGTTGTTCCATATTGGCCGCATAGTCACGCGTTTTCAAGCGTTCTTGAGCAAGTTCGTGACAGACGTTCAATGCTGCGATAAATACGAGCTGCTCTGTATTTGTGACTCTAGTGCGAACTTTAAGATCTTGCAACCGTTGGTTAAGATCTTCTGCTGCCATGTTCAACGCATCTTGTTGTTCTGGCGGGCAATTGACTCTTAACGAGCGGCCAAAAATTTGAATATCTACCGGTTGTGCAGACATGCCACCTTCCTGCCTAAATTTCGCGCCAGCACCGGTCAGCCATTGCCGGGCTGCCGAAGCGGGCGTCACTATATATACCTGGGTACCAAGATTCAACACTTTTTCAGTACCTGGTTGTAATCTACCGCGCCTAACATTACCAGACAAAAAACGGTTGCAAAATGCGTATTTACCGTACGTTTGCCCGGACTGCGCTGATTATAACTAGCCACTGAGGTGTTGCCTCAACTGGTATACCAACGGACCTTGGTGGTAGCATAACACGAACTTATCCTGCCAACGATGACGAATGCGCATGTCTATACAGAATACATTTCCAAGTTACCAATCTTTGACCGTGGCTCTTAACCAGCAGGCGGTTGCTTTGACCGCAGCCGAGATGCACGGTTTGATCAGTGGCCTGCTGTGCGGCGGCAACCGTGACGCCAGCTGGCAGACGCTGGTGTTTGATCTGACCAACGAGGGCATTGCCTTCCCGCAGGCGTTGAGCCAACCGTTACAGCAGCTGCATGAAATCACTCGTGATACGCTGGAAGATGACGAATTCATGTTCCAACTGATGATGCCGGAAGGCGAAACCGTCAGCGTGTTTGACCGTGCGGATGCCTTGGCAGGTTGGGTAAACCACTTCCTGTTGGGGCTGGGCATGATGCAGCCGAAGCTGGCGCAGGTGAAAGATGAAGTGGGCGAGGCGATCGACGATCTGCGTAATATCGCTCAACTGGGTTATGACGAAGGCGAAGACCAGGAAGAACTGGAACAGTCGTTGGAAGAAGTGGTGGAGTACGTGCGCGTTGCTGCGCTGCTTTGCCATACTGAATTTACCCGTCAGAAACCGACGGCCCCGGAAAATAAAAGGCCAACGTTGCACTGACCGGCGGATCCCACGTCCGTTGGCCGAGAGCGCTGATAACCCCTACTGACCGCGTTCAGCAGGTGGCATAAACCGATTTCAGGAGATGTGATGACCCAGCAGGAATTTCATAAACGCCGTCAGGCTTTGTTGGCACAGATGGCTCCGGCCAGCGCGGCCGTGATTTTCGCCGCACCGGAAGCGACGCGTAGTGCAGACTCTGAATATCCTTATCGTCAGAACAGTGATTTCTGGTATCTGACCGGTTTCAACGAGCCGGAAGCGGTGCTGATCCTGGTGAAGAGTGATGAAACTCATAACCACAGCGTGCTGTTCAACCGCGTACGCGATCTGACGGCAGAAATCTGGTTTGGCCGCCGTTTGGGGCAAGACGCGGCTCCGGCCAAGCTGGGAGTAGACCGCGCGCTGGCCTTCGACGAAATTAACGATCAACTGCACCTGCTGCTCAACGGCCTGGACGTGGTGTATCACGCGCAGGGGCAATATGCCTATGCCGATGAAATCCTGTTCGGCGCGCTGGATAAACTGCGTAAAGGCTTCCGTCAGAACCTGGAAGCTCCTGCAACCCTGACGGATTACCGTCCTTGGCTGCATGACATGCGCCTGTTCAAATCGGCAGAAGAGGTTGCCGTTATGCGCCGCGCCGGTGAGATCAGCGCCATGGCACATACCCGTGCGATGGAAAAGTGCCGCCCGGGCATGTTCGAATATCAGCTAGAAGGGGAGATCCTGCACGAGTTTAATCGCCTGGGTGCCCGTTTCCCGTCTTACAACACCATTGTCGGCAGCGGAGAGAATGGCTGCATCCTGCATTACACCGAGAACGAGTGTGAAATGCGTGACGGCGATTTGGTGCTGATTGATGCCGGTTGTGAATATCGTGGTTATGCTGGCGATATCACCCGTACTTTCCCGGTCAACGGCAAGTTCAGCAAGCCGCAGCGTGAGGTATATGACATCGTGCTGGCGTCGATCAACAAGGCGCTGGAAATGTTTAAACCGGGGATCAGCATTCGCGAAGTGAACGATCAGGTCGTGCGCATCATGATCGCCGGGTTGGTGGAGCTGGGCGTGATGAAGGGCGACGTGGAACAGCTGTTTGCCGAGCAGGCACACCGCCAGTTCTTTATGCACGGCCTGAGCCATTGGTTGGGGCTGGATGTGCATGACGTGGGCCACTATGGCTCAGCGAGCCGCGATCGCGTGCTGGAGCCTGGCATGGTGTTGACGGTAGAACCTGGCCTGTATATCGCACCGGATGCCGATGTGCCGCAGGAGTATCGCGGTATCGGTATTCGCATCGAAGATGACATCCTGATCACCCAAGACGGCAATGAGAATTTGACCGCCAGCGTGGTGAAGGATGCCGACGCGATCGAAGCCCTGATGGCGGCGGCCAGATAACATGAGCGTAATCATTGTGGGCGGTGGGATGGCGGGCGCTACGTTGGCGCTGGCGATTTCATCACTGACGCAGGGCAAGGTGGCCGTCGATCTGGTGGAGGCCACTCGGCCGGACGATCGTGCGCATCCAGGCTTTGATGCACGGGCTATCGCTCTGGCGCAGGGAACCTGCCAACAGCTGGCGCGTATCGGTGTTTGGGCTGCCTTGCGGGACTGTGCCACGGCAATCACTCACGTCCACGTCAGCGATCGCGGGCATGCTGGTTTTGTGAACCTGCACGCGCAGGACTATCAGGTGGAGGCGTTGGGGCAGGTGATTGAACTGCACGATGCTGGGCAGCGGTTGTTTGCTCTGCTGGCGAAGGCCCCTGGGATCACTCTGCATTGTCCGGCCAAAGTGGTCGACGTGCTGCGCACCGCCGATCGTGCTGAAGTGCAGTTGGATAACGGGCTGCGCCTGACGGGCCAGTTGCTGGTGGCGGCGGACGGTTCACGTTCGGCGCTGGCGCAGGCCTGCAATATCCAGTGGCAGCAGAGTGATTACCCGCAGTTTGCCACCATTGCCAACGTTTCGACGGCCGAGGCTCCGCAAGGGCGGGCGTTTGAACGCTTCACCCGCTACGGGCCGTTGGCGCTGTTGCCGATGTCTGGTGGGCGTAGCTCGTTGGTTTGGTGCCATGCGCGGGAAAATCGTGAACAGGTCGATAGCTGGAGTGATGAGCGTTTTCTCAGTGAGCTGCAACAGGCCTTCGGCTGGCGGCTGGGCAAGATGCTGAAGGCGGGTAAGCGCCACAGTTACCCTCTTAGCCTGCTGAAGGCCAATCAGCACGTTAGCCACCGTCTGGCGCTGGTTGGCAACGCGGCGCAGACGCTGCATCCGATCGCCGGGCAGGGATTCAACCTGGGCTTACGAGACGTGATGTCGCTGGCGGAAACCTTGGCAGAAGCCGCGCAGGCTGGCACCGATCTGGGTGCCTATGCGTTATTGAGCCAGTATCAGCAACGTCGGCAACAGGATCAGCAGGCGACTATTGGCGTCACCGACGGTTTGATCCGCCTGTTTGCCAATAGCTACGCGCCGCTGGTCGTCGGGCGTAATCTGGGGCTGATGGCAATGGAGCAGCTACCGGCCATGCGCGATGCCTTTGCCAAACGCACTTTAGGTTGGGTTGAACGCTAATTTATTCCCTCATCTTCCTTGTCGAAGTGGGGCAAGATATTGATAACGGTCACCGAATCAGTTCCCTCTCCCTAGTGGGATAGAGTTAGGCCGAAGTTGGGATGAACACTAATTTTTGCCCTACCTGCCTTGCCGAAGTGGGGCAATATTTTGATAAAAGTCACCAAATCAGCTCCCTCTCCTTAGTGGGATAGAGTGAGGCCGAAGTTGGGATGAACACTAATTTTTGCCCTACCTGCCTTGCCGAAGTGGGGCAATATTTTGATAAAAGTCACCAAATCAGCTCCCTCTCCCTAGTGGGATAGAGTGAGGCCGACGTTGGGATGAACACTAATTTTTGCCCTACCTGCCTTGCCGATGTGGGGCAATATTTTGATAAAAGTCACCAAATCAGCTCCCTCTCCCTGTGGGAGAGGGTTGGGGTGAGGGGCAAATTTAAGGAACTCAAGCAGCATGCAATCATTTGATGTGATTATCGCCGGTGGCGGTATGGTGGGATTGGCACTGGCCTGCGGCTTGCAGGGAAGTGGCCTGCGCGTCGCGGTGCTGGAACAACGGCAGCCGGAACTATCGCCGTTGCCAGAACAACCCGCGTTGCGCGTATCTGCCATTAACGCCGCCAGCGAGCGCTTGCTGCAAAGCATTGGCGTGTGGGATGAGATCCGCAACCTGCGCGCCAGCCCGTATAACGCGATGGAAGTCTGGGATCGTGACAGCTTCGGTAAGATCGCGTTTCGCGGCGACGAATGTGGTTTCAGCCATCTCGGCCATATCATTGAAAACGAGGTGATCCAGCAGGCGCTGTGGCACAAGGCGGCCACCTTGGCCGATGTGACGCTGCTCACTCCGGCCGCGCTGAAACAGGTGGCATGGGGGGAAAACGACGCCTTCGTCACGTTGGAAGATGGCCGCATGTTAACCGCCCGACTGATGATCGGGGCCGACGGAGCCAACTCCTGGCTGCGCCAACACGCCGATATCCCGTTGACCTTCTGGGACTACCGCCACAGCGCGCTGGTGGCCACCATTCGCACCGAAGAGCCCCATTTGGCCACGGCCCGCCAGGTGTTTCATGGCGAAGGGATCCTGGCCTTCCTGCCGTTTAGCGATCCGCATTTGAGTTCGATCGTCTGGTCGGTTGCGCCAGAAGAAGCTGAACGGCTGCAACAGCTGGAACCGGAAGCCTTTAACCGGGAACTGGCAATGACCTTCGATATGCGTTTGGGTAACTGCCAGCTCGAAAGCGAGCGGCTGACCTTCCCGCTTACCGGGCGATACGCCCGCAGCTTTGCCGCCCATCGTCTGGCGCTGGTAGGGGATGCGGCACACACCGTGCATCCGCTGGCCGGGCAGGGCGTGAACCTGGGCTTTATGGACGCCGCCGAGTTGATATCCGAGCTGAAGCGCCTGCAACGTCAGGGCAAGGATATTGGTCAACACCTGTATCTGCGCCGTTATGAGCGCCGCCGCAAGCACGGTGCTGCAGTTATGCTGGCGAGCATGCAAGGGTTCCGCGAACTGTTTGCAGGCCATAACCCGGCGAAGAAACTGCTGCGTGACGTGGGCTTGAGGCTGGCAGACAGCCTGCCGGGCGTGAAGCCGAAGCTGGTACGGCAGGCCATGGGGCTTAACGATCTGCCGGACTGGCTCGCCTGAAACCAGTGTAGTTGTCAAACGGGCGCACATGCGGCGTCCCTACGGCCGAATATTTCAGCAACCATGGCGTTGCTGCCAAAACTTGACCGATTCACTACGTCGTAGCGGGTGCCACATGCCGCGCCCGCTAATCTGCATGTTTACCCGTCATCGATTTCCCTTATACCTCCCTTCGTTTGAGAAATTCTAATTTCAGGCAGAATTTCTCATTACTTTTTCTAATTCCATGGTCGGTTATCAAAAACCGAAATTCTCTATCCCAGCCTCTGTTTGTTATATAACTTCGGATTTTTGCCGCTTTAATTGTTAATTTTGTGCCTCAAAGCGCATTTTTCCAGTGAAAAACTCTGCAAAATAACGCGGCATTTTACCGACCCTGAACCCGGTCGAGCCTATTTTAACTTATGGTTAATAGGGGCGTTCGGTGTTAACGTCAGGGCAAAGGTATCGTTTGCGTCGTTGACCATTGGCGAGGCAATTTGTGTTGAGCAGCCAGCGTGTTTCGCGCAATCAGGCCCGCGAGCTACACCCGCCTTATTGCGTAATAACACCCTGTCTTCGGCTACTTGAGTGGAAAGAGGGAAAAGATGGCAAAGCAAACCCCACTGTACGACCAGCACGTGGCGTGCGGTGCGCGCATGGTTGATTTTCATGGCTGGATGATGCCGCTGCACTATGGCTCCCAGATTGATGAACACCACGCCGTGCGTCAGGATGCCGGCATGTTCGATGTCTCCCATATGACCATCGTGGATCTGCGCGGTGCTCGTACCCGTGAATTCCTGCGTTACCTGTTGGCGAACGATGTCGCCAAACTCACTCAATCTGGTAAAGCGCTGTATACCGGCATGCTGAATGCGTCCGGCGGCGTGATCGACGATCTGATCGTCTATTTCTTTACCGAAGACTATTTCCGTCTGGTGGTGAACTCCGCCACCCGCGAAAAGGATCTGGCCTGGATCGAACAGCATGCGGCTCCGTACAACGTTGAGCTGACGGTGCGTGACGATCTGGCGCTGGTTGCGGTGCAAGGCCCACAGGCCAAAGAGCGCGCCGCCACCTTATTTACCCCAGAACAGAAGCAGGCTGTGGAAGGCATGAAGCCGTTCTTCGGCGTGCAGGCGGGTGACCTGTTTATTGCTACCACCGGCTATACCGGCGAAACGGGCTATGAAATTGCCCTGCCGAAAGAGCAGGTGGTGGATTTCTGGCAGAAACTGCTGGCCGCTGGGGTAAAACCTGCCGGACTGGGTGCCCGCGACACCCTGCGCCTGGAAGCCGGTATGAACCTCTACGGCCAGGAAATGGACGAAGGCGTTTCACCACTGGCTGCCAATATGGGCTGGACCGTTGCCTGGGAACCGCAGGATCGTCAGTTTATCGGCCGTGAAGCGTTGGAACAGCAGCGCGAAAATGGCACCGAACAACTGGTCGGCTTGATCATGACGGAAAAAGGCGTATTACGTAATGAGCTGCCGGTGCATTTCACCGATGCGAACGGCCAACCCCAGGTTGGGGTGATCACCAGCGGTTCTTTCTCACCAACCTTGGGCTTCAGCATTGCGTTGGCAAGGGTTCCGGCCGGTATCGGTGAGCAGGCTATCGTACAGATCCGTAACCGTGAAATGCCAGTGAAAGTCTGTAAGCCAGGTTTTGTACGTGCCGGTAAGTCACTGATCAATTAGTTTTTATTCTTCGAAGGAGTAGCAGGCCAATGAGCAATGTGCCAACAGAATTGAAATACGCCACCTCCCATGAGTGGGTGCGTGACGCAGGCAACGGTGAATATGTTGTCGGTATCACCGAACACGCGCAGGAACTGCTGGGCGATATGGTCTTTGTCGATCTGCCGGAAGTCGGCACCACGGTTTCCGCGGGCGATGACTGTGCCGTTGCGGAGTCGGTCAAGGCCGCTTCCGATATTTACGCGCCAATCAGCGGTGAGATCATCGCGGTTAACGGCGAACTGGAAAGCTCCCCGGAGCTGGTCAACAGCGAGCCATACGGCGAAGGTTGGTTGTTCCGCATCAAGGCATCCGATGCGGCAGAGCTAGACAAGCTGCTAGATGCGGGTGCTTACCAGGCCTCCATCGACGAATAATCACTATCACGCCCCACCTACCTGTGGGGCGTTTTGCAGTTCAGGCTATATCCCGTACCCCGCAAGCATTCAGGAATTTGTAGCAATGACTCAGACACTCAGCCAACTTGAACACAGCGAAGCGTTCATCGAGCGCCACATCGGCTCTTCCGCAGAGCAACAGCAGCAGATGCTGGAAGCCGTGGGCGCTCGCTCGCTCAGCGCGCTGATCCAACAGATTGTGCCAGCCGATATCCAACTGCCAGGGCCTCCGCCGGTAGGCGATGCGGCCACGGAACATCAGGCGCTGGCCGAACTGAAGGCGATTGCCTCACAGAATCAGCGCTACAAATCCTATATCGGTATGGGCTACAGCGCGGTGTTGACGCCGCCGGTGATCCTGCGCAACATGCTGGAAAACCCAGGCTGGTATACTGCTTATACCCCTTATCAGCCGGAAGTGTCGCAAGGCCGCCTTGAGGCGCTGCTCAACTTCCAGACGCTGACTCTCGATCTGACCGGGCTGGATCTGGCCTCTGCCTCCTTGCTGGATGAAGCTACTGCTGCCGCAGAAGCGATGGCGTTGGCCAAACGTGCCAGCAAACTGAAAGACGCCAACCGCTTCTTTGTGGCTGACGATGTGCACCCACAAACGCTGGACGTGGTCCGTACCCGTGCCGAAACCTTTGGCTTTGACGTGATCGTCGACAAACCGGCGAAGGTGCTGGAGCTGCAAGGCGTGTTTGGCGTACTGCTGCAACAGGTTGGCACCACTGGTGAACTGCACGATTACAGCGCCCTGTTGGCGGAGCTGAAAACGCGCAAAATCATCACCAGCGTGGCAGCCGATATCATGGCGCTGGTGCTGCTGACGGCACCGGGCAAGCAAGGGGCCGACGTGGTATTCGGTTCTGCGCAACGCTTTGGCGTACCAATGGGCTACGGTGGCCCACACGCGGCGTTCTTCGCCTGCCGTGACGAATTCAAACGCTCGATGCCTGGCCGTATTATCGGGGTGTCCCGCGATGCTGCCGGCAATACCGCGCTACGCATGGCGATGCAAACTCGTGAGCAACATATCCGCCGCGAAAAGGCCAACTCGAATATCTGTACCTCGCAGGTGCTGCTGGCCAATATCGCCAGCCTGTATGCGGTGTACCATGGTCCACAAGGCCTGCAACGTATCGCTGGGCGTATCCATCGCCTGACCGATATTCTGGCCGCTGGCCTGCAACAAGCGGGTCTGACACTGCGCCATCAAACCTGGTTCGACACGCTGACCGTGGAAGTGAAAGACAAGGCGGCGGTGCTGGAACGCGCGCTGGGCTTTGGCATCAACCTGCGTACCGATATCCACGGGGCAGTAGGCATCACGCTGGATGAAGCGACTTCCCGTGAAGATGTGCAGACGCTGTTTGCCCTGTTGGTCGGCGATAACCACGGTTTGGATATCGATGCGCTGGATGCCGCCGTGAGCAAAAACAGCCAGTCGATCCCGGCGGCAATGCTGCGTAAAGATCCGATCCTCACGCATCCGGTATTTAACCGCTATCACAGCGAAACCGAGATGATGCGTTATATGCACCGTCTTGAGCGTAAAGATCTGGCGTTGAACCAGGCGATGATCCCGCTGGGCTCCTGCACCATGAAGCTGAACGCCGCTGCGGAAATGATCCCGATCACCTGGCCTGAATTCTCTGAACTGCACCCGTTCTGCCCACCGGAGCAGGCCGCAGGTTATCAAGTGATGATTGGGCAGCTTTCACAATGGTTGGTGCAACTGACCGGTTACGATGCGGTGTGCATGCAGCCTAACTCGGGCGCGCAGGGCGAATATGCCGGTCTGCTGGCGATCCGTCGCTACCATGAAAGCCGCAATGAGGCTGGGCGTAATATCTGCCTGATCCCAAGCTCGGCGCACGGTACCAACCCGGCTTCTGCCCAGATGGCGGGCATGGGCGTGGTGGTCGTGGCTTGTGACAAGAACGGCAACATCGATCTGCACGATCTGCGGGTGAAAGCCGAGCAGGCCGGGGAGGCCCTGTCCTGCATCATGGTGACCTACCCGTCAACCCATGGCGTGTATGAAGAAACCATCCGCGAAGTGTGCCAGATCGTGCATCAGTTTGGCGGCCAGGTTTACCTGGACGGTGCCAACATGAACGCGCAGGTGGGGATCACCACGCCGGGCTATATCGGCGCGGACGTCTCGCACCTCAACCTGCATAAAACCTTTTGTATCCCTCACGGCGGTGGCGGCCCAGGCATGGGACCTATCGGCGTGAAGTCTCATCTGGCACCTTTCGTACCAGGCCACAGCGTGGTGCAGATTGATGGCGTTACCACCCAGCAGGGCGCGGTTTCTGCCGCACCGTTCGGCAGCGCCTCTATCTTGCCGATCAGCTGGATGTATATCCGCATGATGGGCGCGGAAGGGCTGAAGCAGGCCAGCCAGGTGGCGATCCTGAATGCCAACTACATCGCAACCCGCCTGAAAGACGCTTATCCGGTGCTGTATACCGGCCGCGATCACCGCGTGGCGCACGAATGTATTCTGGATATTCGTCCGCTGAAAGAAGAGACGGGCATTAGCGAGATGGATATCGCCAAGCGCCTGATCGACTACGGTTTCCATGCGCCAACCATGTCATTCCCGGTAGCAGGTACGCTGATGGTTGAACCGACCGAGTCGGAAAACAAGGTGGAACTGGATCGCTTTATCGATGCGATGCTGGCAATCCGCAGCGAGATTGACCGCGTGCAGCAAGGCGAATGGCCACTGGAAGACAACCCATTGGTTAACGCACCGCACGTGCAGGCGGAACTGGTCAGCGACTGGCAGCATGCTTACAGCCGCGAGCTGGCGGTATTCCCGATAGCTGGCGTACGTGAGAATAAATACTGGCCGAGCGTGAAGCGCCTGGATGATGTCTACGGCGATCGTAATCTGTTCTGCTCTTGCGTACCGATGAGCGACTACGAATAACACCATCTGCCAAAATGATGATCGAGGGACACTGCATGATGCCGTGTCCCTTTTTTATTGCAGCTCCACAGTGATTGCGGTTCACTGAGTAATGGGTCACCCGAACGAACAAGGAAACGGTATGAAAGCAGCAGTCGTTAGTACGTTAGGTCAGGCACCACAGTTAGGCGTTTTTGCTGCCCCACAGCCATTAGACGGCGAAGTGGCTATCGAAGTGATGGTTGCCGGTATTAAACAGTTGGATCGCGCCATTGTGGCTGGTAAACACTACTCCAGCCCGAAGGATCTGCCGTTTGTCCCCGGCACCGATGGTGTAGGCAGAACACCAGATGGGCAGCGGGTGTACTTTGCTTCTTTTCGCCAGCCACACGGCGCATTGGCCGAGCGTACCGTTGCTTCATGGACGGTTCCAGTGCCCGATGCGCTGGATGATGCGACCGCCGCAGCGTTGATCAATCCGGCGCTGGCGGCGTGGTTGCCGCTGTTCTGGCGTGCCAATATTCAGCCAGGGGAAACCGTTTTGATAATCGGCGCAACAGGCACCTCAGGTAAGCTCGCAGTTGCGGCAGCACGTCAGGCCGGTGCCGGGCGAATTGTCGCGGCTGGACGGCGGCAGAGCGTACTGGATGCGTTAGCAGTGGATGCCACGGTGGATCTGAGCCTTGAGGGTATTGAACTACAGCAAGCCTTTACCGCCGCTGCCGGGCCGCAAGGCTATGACGTGGTGGTGGATTATATCTGGGGGCCCGCTACGGAGGCACTGCTGGCGACCTTCAATAATCACGATCTTTCCTCTCATGCTGGTGGGCTGGGCATCCGCTTGGTGAACGTAGGCTCCATGGCTGGGCCTACCATTAGTTTGCCTGCGGCGGTGCTGCGCAGTACGCAGTTGCAGATCCTGGGTAGTGGCACGGGCAACTTCCCGCCGATCCCGCAATTAAAAACCATCGTGGCCGATATTCTTGCACTGGCAGCGGAAGGAAAAATCAGTGTCGATACCCAGGAACATGCCTTTGCCGATATTGCCGAGGCGTGGCATATCAACAAGAAAAGCGATACCCGCTCCGTTATCCGCATCCGCGACTAAGCGTAGTTAAGGAACAGAAATGACAAAAGTAGTGTTAGTGACCGGTGCCAGCCGTGGGATAGGCCGCGCGACGGCATTATTATTAGCCCAACAAGGCTATGCGGTGGGGGTCAATTATCTGCGCGATAGTGAGGCGGCTGAGCAGGTGGTGGCGCAAATCCGCCAACAGGGTGGCAAGGCGCAGGCACTGCAAGCCGATATCGCTGAAGAAGCAGAAGTGGTGGCGATGTTTGCTGAATTGGAGGCCACGCTGGGGCCAATCGGCGCTTTGGTCAATAACGCAGGCATTCTGTTCCAACAGGCGAGTATTGAACAACTCACCGCCGAGCGGATCAATAAGGTGCTGACGACCAACGTTACCGGGTATTTTCTCTGCTGCCGCGAAGCGGTAAAACGTATGGCGCTACGCCATGGTGGGCAGGGCGGAGCGATCGTCAATGTGTCTTCCGCTGCGTCGCGTCTGGGGGCCCCGTGGGAATATATCGACTATGCGGCGTCAAAAGGGGCTGTGGATACGTTAACTACCGGTCTGGCGTTGGAAGTGGCGGCACAGGGGATACGCGTCAACTGTGTAAGGCCAGGTTGTATTTACACCGAGATGCATGCCAGCGGAGGAGAGCCGGGGCGGGTAGATCGGGTGAAGGTGGCGTTGCCAATGCAGCGGGGGGGTCAGCCAGAGGAAGTGGCGCAAGCTGTTGCCTGGCTGCTTTCCGATGCGGCGTCCTACGTCACCGGCACTTTTATCGAAGCCGCTGGCGGACGTTAAGCACGGCAATTGCGGTGTCCCCTCACCCCAACCCTCTCCCACAGGGAGAGGGAGCTAGTACTGAGTTGTAATCAGGTATAGGTGTTAATCTTTAACAGGGGCGATTTAGGGGACGAATACAGAAGCTGATATGTAGCACGTTAAGTCCCCTCTCCCTGTGGGAAAGAGGGAGCTAGTACTGAGTCGTAATCAGGTATAGGTGTTAATCTTTAACGGGGCGATTTAGGGGACGAATACAGAAGCCGATATGTAGCACGTTAAGTCCCCTCTCCCTGTGGGAAAGAGGGAGCTAGTACTGAGTCGTAATCAGGTATAGGTGTTAATCTTTAACGGGGCGATTTAGGGGACGAATACAGAAGCTAATATGTAGCACGTTAAGTCCCCTCTCCCTGTGGGAAAGAGGGAGCTAGTACTGAGTCGTAATCAGGTATAGGTGTTAATCTTTAACGGGGCGATTTAGGGGACGAATACAGAAGCTGATATGTAGCACGTTAAGTCCCCTCTCCCTGTGGGAGAGGGTTAGGGTGAGGGGCGTTACTTCAGCCAGCCTTTACGCTGTGCATCCTGCAAATGCTGCTCCAAATAGTGCCACAGCTCAGGATGGATATCGGCAATCATCGTATTACGGTCCAATACCTGCTGTAGGCTGATATCATTCTCTACCCAGCTCTGACCGCCGTTGTGCAGGTTCATCAGCATTGGCATGCAGCGATCCAGCACCAACGCGAAGCGGGCATCGGCGCTTTCGCCTGCTTCATACTCTTGCCACAGCGCGGTGAAAACCCCGCGTTGAGGTTCAGGTAATATCCCGAACAGCCGTTTTGCCGCCGCCACTTCCTGATCGTGGATCGCCGCCCGCGCCGCCAGATCGTAAACCATAACGTCACCGGCATCGATCTCGACGATATCGTGCAGCAGGGCCATCTGGATCACGCGCTGAATATCCACTTCATCGCTGGCATAAGGGGCCAGGCTCAAGGCCGCAATGGCAAAGTGCCAACTGTGCTCGGCCGAGTTTTCCTGACGCTGGGTGCCCATCACCTTGGTACGGCGTTGCACGCTTTTAAGTTTGTCGATTTCCATCAGAAACTGGATGGTTTGAGTCATGGAGCCAAAGTCTAACGCGGGTACAGCGGATGACATGGTACGAACCTCGAGGTGAATGATGGGATACCCGCCGTCTTCCAGCCGTAACTGAAATCCATAGGGTGCAAAGCATATCGATTGTAGCCCAGCGGGCTGAGGATTTCGATGTTAGCGTGGTGTTACAAGCGCTCACAGTTTTATTTTAGCGTACACGTGTACACTGGAATCGTTCTCAGTTAATCTCATTTGCGGTTAATTCGCACAATATGCGTTGTTTTGAGGAGTTGCGCGTTATGGGGAAAAAGGACGAAGTGAAAGCCGGGGCCGACCAGTTGCCCGCCACGGCTTATCCATGGGCAGAGGAAATTGCCAACAGCATTAGCCACGGTATTGGCTTGGTGTTTGGGATTGTCGGCCTGGTGCTGCTGTTGGTTCAGGCGGTAAACGACGGCGCTGGGGTAACGGCCATTACCAGTTATAGCCTGTATGGCGGCAGTATGATCCTGCTGTTCCTGGCTTCCACGCTGTACCATGCTATTCCACATCAAAGAGCCAAGCACTGGCTGAAAAAATTTGACCACTGCGCCATCTACCTGCTGATCGCCGGAACCTATACGCCGTTCCTGCTGGTGGGGCTGGACTCACCGTTGGCGCGAGGGCTGATGGTGGTGATCTGGGGGCTGGCGCTGTTCGGCGTGATCTTCAAACTGGCATTTGCGCACCGTTTCGAGGTGCTGTCGCTGGTGACCTATCTGACCATGGGCTGGCTATCGCTGATCGTGATCTACCAGTTGGCAATGCGCCTGGACGTCGGTGGAGTCACTTTACTGGCGGTGGGGGGCGTGGTTTATACGCTAGGGGTGATTTTCTACGCCTCGAAACGCTTCCGCTTTGGCCATGCGATATGGCACGGTTTTGTGCTCGGCGGCAGTGTGTGCCATTTCATGGCGATCTACCTTTACGTATAATCCGCCCATCTGTTGTCGATATATTGCCAAAGCGTTTCTTTTGGGTTAAAAAGAGGCGCTTGTTTCTTTCGGGTATCCAGCAAGCCTTAGCTTTATTTCTGAGCCCGCCAAACCCCTCGCTTTCAAGTCGCAGGGGGTTGGCTGCGCTTGCTGCTGGCTGACCTGCATCTTGAGATCTATGGGGTAGTTTGCACCTCCCGGTGCCTTTAATCATTACCCAGGACTCTTCACTATGATCGTTCGTTTATCCAAAGCCTTGCTGGTTTGCGCTATCGCGCTATTTGCCTCACTGGTGGCCTTTGGCAATATCACCGATTACGACACCAACTTCGCTTTCGTACGCCATGTTTTTATGATGGATACGATCTTCCCTGATGCCACTATCACCTATCGTTCCATCCAGTCGCCATGGCTGCATCAGGTGGGGTATATCGGCATTATTGCGTTGGAAACCCTCACCGCTATTTTGTGTTGGATTGGGGGGATCCGCCTGCTGTGCGGCCTGAAATTGCCTGCGGCCAGCTTTAACCGTGCCAAGACCTTTGCCATCGCAGGGTTGACGTTAGGCTTCCTCACCTGGCAGGTGGCCTTTATGTCGGTTGGTGGTGAGTGGTTTGGCATGTGGATGTCAAAACAGTGGAACGGGGTGCCCGATGCCTTCCGCTTCTTTGTCACTATTTTGCTGGTGCTGATTTATCTGGTGCCGCGTGATGGGGAATTGGACGAATAACTCGTCTGGCCGCAGGCGCGATGCCTGCGGCCAAACCATTTACTTTTCTTCTGCCAGTGAGTAAGGCAGAGACTTGATGGTTAACTGGCTGCTGACATCATCGCGTACGCGCAGCACGCTGTCCGCTTCCAGATCGTTATTCATTACCACCTGCACCCACAGTGTCCCGTCAGCCAGCGAGCTTGCTGCCAATACGGTGCCGGTACGGCGCCAGTTTTCACCCAGCTTCAACTCCAGATCGTCACCCGCCTGCGGAACCTGACTGCTTTTACCTTCCAGCCAGTACAGGGCACGTTTGTTGGCTCCCCGGAACTTGGCACGAGCTACCATTTCCTGCCCGGTGTAGCAGCCTTTACTGAAGCTGATCCCGTCCAGCGCCTGTAGATTGGTCGCCTGAGGGATCAACTGCGCACTGTTTGCAGCATCAATCACCGGATAACCGGCCTCGATATCCAGTGCCAGCCATTGGCGGCTGTCGTTCAGTTCAGCCTGACCTTCCAGCTTGGAAGCTAGCAGAGCGGCGGTTTCTGCCGTGGTAATCAGCACAAAACGTTCTGCTGGCAGCGCAAAGTGCAGCAAGGTGGTATCGCCGTCTTGCACCACTTGATGTTCTGCATCCGGCAGGGTGCTAAACACCTTCGCCAATGCGGCCCGAGCCTCAAGGCCAGCTAGGCCCAGCAGCACCGCATCGCTGTCTGCCGCGATGGTGATTTTAGAGAACACCGCGTATTTCTTTATTTCCGCCAGTTGGCTTTCCAGCACGCTGCGGCGCTCAAGATAGGCAAAGCCTTCACCGCGGTGGAATAAACGCAGATTGCTCCACATTTTGCCTTTGGCATCGCAATGGCCGCACAGCACGTGTTGATCGGCCGCCAGTTTATCGATATCAGCCGTTACCTGGCCCTGAAGATATTTTACCGTGTCTGGCCCGCTCAACTGCACCATGGCCCAATCTTCCAGTGAGATCAGCGTCAGTGGCAGATGGGAAGAGGCGGAAGGTTGACGGGGTGGAAAAGGAATATTGAACGCCATAATCGGTTCCTGCTGCATGTTTAGCATACCTGTTGGGGTTGCTACCATGGTAAAAGAGGTGGCTGGCTTTGCAAACAGTTATTACCAGGCAGCGCTTTTTTTGACATTTTACGTTTTGTTGGGTGAACGCCCTTCCCGGCGAGTATGTCAAATTGTTACTCTAGGCGCTTACGGCCAACGAGACCCAATTGCACTCAAATCGTTGGCTGACGGAATTAAATTGCGCGCGCGTTGCCATACCAAGTGTCGGTTGCCCAAGAGCATGGCAAGCCATGCCGAAAAGAGGTTAGTCATAACAACATGGATATTAATAATAAAGCACGTATTCACTGGGCCTGCCGCCGCGGCATGCGCGAGTTGGATATCTCGATCATGCCGTTTTTCGAACATGAATACGATACGCTGAGTGATGCAGACAAGGCCGTATTCATCCGCTTGCTCGAATGTGACGACCCCGATTTGTTTAACTGGCTGATGAATCATGGCGCTCCGCACGATCAAGATCTGCAGAGAATGGTGTCCCTGATCCAAACGCGAAATAAAGCCCGTGGCCCAGTGGCAATGTGATGTCCGCGTTTCCTGGCGTACCCAGTTAATCTCGTTGTTGACTCACGGCCTGCTGATTTTGCTGATCCTGATCGCCCCGTGGCCGGAAGGCTATGGCCCGATTTGGTTGGTGCTGTTGACGTTGGTGGTGTTTGAGTGCATTCGCAGCCAAAAGCGCATTGCATCCAGGCAGGGAGAACTGCGGTTGCTGGCTGAACGCCGGATTGAGTGGCATGGCCAGGAATGGCTGATGGTGAACAAGCCCTGGATGCCTGGGTTCGGTATTTTACTGTCGCTTCAGCAGATCGACGGCAAGAAACGCCATCGGCTGTGGTTGGCTTCGGATTCCATGAGCAAAGCGGATTGGCGCCAACTGCGTCAGGGGTTGTTGTTTGAACAATCCGCTACCGACGAGGACGCATAATGAAACCGCTGCTTTGGCTGGTAGAAGACGAGCCCAGCATTGCGGATACGCTGATTTATACCCTGGAGAGCGAAGGCTTTCAGGTGCGTTGGTTTGAACGTGGCGAGCCTGCTTTGCAGGCTCTGCAACAGGGCTTACCGGCGTTGGTGATCCTCGACGTCGGCCTGCCCGATATCAACGGTTTTGAGCTTTGCCGTCGACTGCTGGCGCAGGCGGCGGATTTACCGATCCTGTTCCTTACCGCGCGTAGCGGCGAGCTCGATCGCCTGATCGGGCTGGAAATCGGTGCCGATGACTATGTCGCCAAACCCTTTTCCCCGCGTGAGGTTAGCGCTCGTGTACGCACGATCCTGCGGCGTCTACACAAACAGCAGCGCTTGCAGCAGCCGACGCTCTATCATTTTGGTGCCTTCAGCCTGGATGAAGAGGGGGCCACGATCTGCTACCACCAACAGCCGCTGCCGCTGACCCGCTATGAATTCCTGTTGTTGAAAACCCTGTTGCAAGCGCCTGGGCGGGTGTTCTCCCGCCAGCAGTTGATGGATATCGTTTGGGCCCAGGCGGAAGAGAGCCTGGATCGTACCGTCGATACCCATATCAAAACGCTGCGGGCCAAACTGCGGGCGATCGACGCCGCAGAACCCCCGATCCATACCCATCGTGGCTTAGGCTATAGCGTGAGCCGCCAGCCATGAGGATTGGCCTGCGCCTGCTGTTGGGCTATTTCCTGATTGTGGCGGTGGCGGGCTATTTCGTGCTGAGCATTTTCGTTCAGGAGGTCAAACCTGGCGTACGGCGTGCCACCGAAGGCACGCTGGTGGATACTGCCAACCTGCTGGCGCAGGTGGCGCGGCTGGATATGAGACATGGGGATGCGGCAAAAGGCCAGTTAGCACAGGCTATCGCCCAGCTTAATAAGAGGCCGATCGGGGCCAATATCGCCGGGATCCGCAAAGATCGTAACGAATATCGCGTCTATCTTACCGATGGGCGCGGCAAGGTGATTTTCGATTCATCAGGCCAGGCGCTGGGGCAGGATTACTCCCGCTGGAATGATGTTTATCTGACATTACGTGGCCAATACGGTGCGCGTAGCACCCGAACGATTGCCGAAGATGAGAGCAGTTCGGTGATGTATGTCGCCGCACCGGTGGTAGAGCAAGGGCAGATTATCGGCGTGTTGAGCGTCGGCAAGCCCAACAGCACCATGGCTCCGGTGATCCGCCGCAGCGAACGGCGTATTTTGCTGGCGGGCGCGGTGCTTCTGGGGATTGCGCTGGCGATCGGCCTGGGCTTCGTCTGGTGGATTAACCGCTCGATTAACCGTCTGGTTCGCTATGCCGACGGAGTGGCGCACGGCGAGGCGGTGCCGTTACCACGCATGGGCAGCGTTGAGCTGACCCAACTGGCGCAAGCGCTGGAAAGCATGCGCATGAAGCTGGAGGGCAAGGCCTATATTGAGCAGTATGTGCATACCCTGACTCACGAGTTGAAAAGCCCGCTGGCGGCGATCCGTGGCGCGGCGGAACTCCTCCAGGAATCACCGCCTCCCGCGACGGCGAAACGCTTTTTGACCAACATCGAACAGCAGAGCGCCCGCATTCAGCAATTGGTCGATAAGCTGTTGGTGCAGGCGCAGTTAGAAAGCCGGCCCGGTTTGGAATTGGCTGCGGTAGCGCTGGTGCCGTTAGTCCGGCAGATTGTCGCGGGCAAAGAAGCACAAGCTGCGCAGCGTGGTGTCACGATCAAACTGGGAGAGTTAGCTGAAACCTCAGTGACCGGGGATGCCTTTTTACTGGGGCAGGCGCTGAGCAACCTGCTGGACAACGCCCTTGATTTCACCCCTGCTGGTGGCTCGGTAAGTATCGATGGCGAGCGGTTAGAGCATCACTACCAGATCACCCTTTGCGATACCGGCAGCGGCATACCCGACTATGCGCTGGATAAAGTGTTTGAACGTTTCTATTCCCTGGCGCGGGAAGATAAACCCAAGAGCAGCGGCCTGGGCCTGAACTTTGTGCAGGAAGTGGCGCGCCTGCATCGTGGCACCATCCGTTTGCAAAACCTGCAACCCACCGGCGCGAAGGCTATCCTCACTTTACCTCTCTGATTACAACTTATTGCCCGCACTTCACCTTCTCTTCACATAACCACATTCTGATTTCACTTGCCGACTCTATCGTAGCGACATTACCTACAAGGAGTCTGCCACGATGTTTAAATCGGTACTGTTTTGGAAAATAACCACTCTGCTGGGATTGATGATCCTGATGATGATCCCGGTGGGTATGCTCATGGATGTGGTACAGGAACGCAGCGGCTATCGCCAGAGCGTGGTGGGGCAAGTGAGTGAAAGCACCAGCCGGGCGCAGCGTATTCTTGGGCCAGTGATCGTGATCCCTTACACCTTGCGAGAAGAGAAGAAGAATGAAAAAGGTGAAATCAAGATAGAGACCAGCCGCTATCAACGCTTTGTCTTGCCCGAATCCTTGGTGGTGAATGGCAGGCCAAACGTTGAGATCCGCAAGCTGGGTATCTACCAGACTCAGGTGTATCAGGGGCCACTGGATTTCCAGGTGAAATTCGGCCAACCCGATCTGGAGGATTTGCAGCATAGCAACATCACGGTTGGCCAACCCTTCCTGATGGTGTCATTGAGCGATTCTCGCGGTATCAAAAGCATTTCTGCCCTCAACGGCATTCAACAGCAGGCCAAGTTTGAGCCGGGTACTTTGGTCAGCGGGCTTTCTCAGGGGATCCATGCACCGCTGGCCCTGGCCTCGTTGCAGAAAGAAGGGCTGACGGCGGATTTCACACTGAACCTGGCAGGGACCAGCAGCTTGTCCCTGGTACCGGTAGGGCGCAGTTCCGAACTGTTGTTGCAAAGCAACTGGCCGCACCCGAACTTCCTGGGCAACTTCCTGCCGGATGAGCGCAAGGTGACCGATAGAGGCTTCTCTGCCCGCTGGCGCAGCACCTGGTTTGCCAACAACATCAATAGCGCCTTCATGTATGACAACGGCATTATGGAAGAGGAAAAGCTGCCGGCCTTCACCACCAGCCTGATCGAACCGGTCGATCACTATCAACTGACCGAGCGGGCGGTGAAGTATGCGGTGCTGTTCCTGGGGCTGACGTTTATGGCGTTCTTCCTGTTCGAAACCCTGACCGGGCTGCGGGTACACCCGATCCAGTATCTGCTGGTGGGGGCGGCGCTGGTGCTGTTCTATCTGATCCTGCTGGCTTTCTCGGAACATCTGGGGTTCGACGTGGCCTACCTGCTGGCAAGTGTGGCCTGCAGCGGACTGATTGCCTTCTACCTCAGCGCGGTACTGCGCGGGATGCGCCGTGGGATGCTGTTCGCCGCCAGTCTGCTACTGCTGTATGGCATTCTGTATATGCTGTTGCAGTCGGAAGATAACGCGCTGGTATTAGGGTCGGTGCTGCTGTTCGGGGTGCTGGCAGGCATTATGCTGCTGACACGTAAGCTGGACTGGTATCAGGTGGCAGACCCGGCTCGCTTGAAGGGCAACGCTGCCGAGCCAGAAACCGCTGAGACGCCAGCCAGTAATGGCGATAGCCGTTTCAGATTGTGGAAGTAAGATTGTAGGGTCGAACATGTTCGACCCCTACAAATTTAGCTCGTAGTTCGTGATGTAGGGGCGCAGCATGCTGCGCCCGTTGCGTTACAGCAGCGGTTCCATTTCCAGCAGGATCTGTTCACACCACTGTTGCAGACGTTCTTCGCTCAGGTCGTATTGATTCACTTCATCCAGCGCCAGGCCAACAAAGTGTTTGCCGTCGGCGCTGAGCGGTTTGGGGCTGGTGAATTCAAACCCGTCAATCGGCCAGAAACCGATAAACTGCACGCCCTGTGGGGCAAGCTGGTCGTGCAACATCCCCAGCGCATCCAGGAACCATTCGCCATAACCCAACTGATCGCCCATCCCGTACATGGCGACGATCTTGCCTTTCAGGTCTAGTTCAGTCAGTTGCGGCCAGATCGCTTCCCAATCCTCTTGCAGCTCACCAAAATCCCAGGTTGGAATACCCAGGATCAGGATGGAATAGTCTTCCATCAGCTTGGGGGAAACGTCTTTCAGGTTGTGCAGGTCGACCAGGTCTTCACCCAGAATCTCACGGATTTTTTCTGCCGCCATCTCGGTGTAGCAGGTGCTGGAGCCGTAAAACAGACCAATCTTCATGTTTAAACCATTTATAATGCCGTAGGTAGAATTGCAACGAGTATACCTTAAGGCATAATGCCTGTGGCATATACCCGTCGTCTTTCAAGCTGCAGCGTTGTTACCTGCACTTACTCACCCCAGTCACTTACCCAAAAGTAAGCTCCTGGGGATGAGTAAGCTTGTCGCCTAGCCGCAGCTTGAAATCCATAGGGTATAAATATAACCAAGAGAGGACCGCGTGCAACAGCAAGACAGTGCGCTGATTGAGCAATTCCTGGATGCGTTGTGGATCGAACGCAATCTGGCAGAGAATACGCTGGCCTCTTATCGGCTCGATTTACAGGCGCTGGCCGGTTGGTTGGCTCTCAACAACCGCAGCCTGTTACAGGCCGAAGCGTTGGACTTACAGGCCTTTCTCGCCGAACGGGTGGAGGGAGGATATAAAGCGACCAGTTCAGCCCGGTTGTTAAGCGCGATGCGCCGCCTGTTCCAATATCTCAACCGTGAAAAAATGCGGGCGGATGACCCCACCGCGTTGCTGGCCTCGCCCAAATTACCGCAGCGGTTACCCAAGGATCTGAGCGAAGCCCAGGTTGAGGCCTTGCTACAGGCACCTTGCGTCGATCAACCGTTGGAGCTGCGTGACAAGGCTATGCTCGAGGTGTTGTATGCCACCGGGTTGCGCGTGTCGGAACTGGTGGGGTTGACCATCAGCGATGTCAGCCTGCGCCAGGGCGTGGTGCGGGTGATCGGTAAAGGCAACAAAGAGCGCCTGGTGCCGTTGGGTGAAGAAGCGGTGTACTGGATCGAAAATTATCTGGAACACGGCAGGCCCTGGATGCTGAACGGCCAGACGCTGGATGTGCTGTTCCCCAGCAACCGCAGCCAGCAAATGACCCGCCAGACGTTCTGGCATCGGATTAAACACTATGCGATCCTAGCGGGTATCGACAGCGAACGGCTGTCTCCGCATGTGCTGCGCCACGCTTTCGCCACCCACTTACTGAACCATGGGGCCGATCTTCGTGTCGTACAGATGTTATTGGGGCATAGCGACCTCTCAACCACACAAATTTATACTCATGTAGCCACTGAAAGATTGAAACAGCTACATCAACAGCATCACCCGCGCGCCTGACGCGCAGGGATCGAAAGGATTGGAAGAATGAAAAAAGGTTTAATGCTGCTCTCCCTGCTGGTGGCTTCGGTTACTGGCGCGGCCCATGCTGACGATGCAGCCATTCAGAAAGCACTAGGTAGCCTGGGCATTAAGCAGGCAGACGTGCAACCCTCGCCGGTCGCCGGTTTGAAAACCGTATTGACCGAAGGCGGCACGCTGTATGTGACGGAAGATGGCAAACACGTGTTGCAAGGGCCGCTGTATGACGTCAGCGGCGGTGAACCGGTCAACGTGACTAACCAGCTGTTGATGACCCGTCTGGAAGCGCTGAAAGATCAGATGATCGTCTACAAAGCGCCGAAAGAGAAACACGTGATCACCGTGTTTACCGATATCACCTGTGGCTATTGCCACAAGCTGCACGAGCAGATGAAAGAGTACAACGATCTGGGGATCACCGTGCGCTATCTGGCGTTCCCGCGTCAGGGGCTGGAATCTCAGGCAGAGAAAGATATGCGTTCCATCTGGTGTACCGCAGACCGGGCTAAAGCCTTCGATGCCGCCATGAAGGGTGACGCGGTGTCTCCGGCAACCTGCAAAACCGATATCAGCCAGCATTATGCGCTGGGCGTACAGTTTGGTATCAACGGCACCCCGGCTATCGTGCTGAAAAACGGCATGGTTGTCCCTGGCTACCAAGGGCCGAAAGAGATGGCCGCGATGTTGGATGCGCATGCAGCCTCCGCAGCCACGAAATAAGTCACGGTGAGTATTAAAACCCAATTACGCCGCCGCGAGGCGGCAGATGCCAGCCATTTACCCGCCAGCCTGCCCCCCCTGTTGCGTCGTTTATACGCGTTGCGCGGAGTTAAGGGCGAGCAGGAGCTGGAGCGTAGCGTCAAGGGCATGTTGCCTTGGCAACAGTTGAGCGGTATCGATGCTGCGGTAGCGATATTGCAGCAGGCACTGGCCGATGGCCGCCGCATCATGGTGGTGGGTGACTTTGACGCCGACGGCGCCACCAGTACCGCGCTGACGGTGCTGGCCTTGCGCAGCATGGGCTGTAGCTCCATCGAATATCTGGTACCCAACCGTTTTGAAGATGGTTATGGCCTGAGCCCCGAAGTGGTGGAGCAGGCGGCGGCTCGGGGTGCTGAGCTGATCGTCACGGTCGATAACGGTATCTCCTCGCATGCGGGCGTTGACGTTGCGCACGGCTTGGGAATACAGGTGCTGGTCACCGATCACCATCTGCCGGGGGATACTTTGCCTGCGGCAGAGGCGATCGTTAACCCGAACCTGCGTGACTGCGATTTTCCCTCCAAATCCCTGGCCGGTGTCGGTGTTGCCTTTTATCTGATGCTGGCTTTGCGGGCCAAGCTGCGTGAAAGTGGCTGGTTTGAACAGCGTGCGCTGGCTATGCCTAATCTGGCCGAATTGCTGGATCTGGTGGCGCTGGGCACGGTGGCGGACGTGGTGCCGCTGGATGCCAACAACCGTATTCTGGTGTATCAGGGGCTGAACCGCATCCGGGCTGGCAAGTGTCGGCCAGGTATTCGCGCTCTGCTGGAAGTGGCCAACCGCGATGCGCGGCAATTGGCGGCCAGCGATCTCGGCTTTGCCCTTGGGCCACGGCTGAACGCGGCAGGGCGGCTGGACGATATGTCGATCGGCGTAGCCATGCTGTTGAGCGACGATATTGCCCAGGCGCGTATGTTGGCCAACGATCTCGACGCGCTCAACCAGACCAGGCGTGAGATTGAGCAGGGGATGCAGGTGGAAGCGCTGGAGCTGTGCGATCAACTGGAACGCACTACCACTGAACTGCCTTACGGGTTAGCGATGTATCACCCAGAATGGCATCAGGGCGTGGTGGGTATTCTGGCTTCGCGTATCAAAGAGCGTTTCCATCGCCCGGTGATCGCCTTTGCCCCTGCGGGCGACGGCATTCTGAAAGGCTCTGGCCGCTCGGTGGCCGGGTTGCATATGCGTGATGCGCTGGAGCGGCTCGATACCCTGAATCCTGGGCTGATGATGAAGTTCGGCGGCCATGCGATGGCGGCTGGTTTGTCGCTGGAAGAGGCCAAGTTTGACGAGTTCCGCCAGCGTTTTGGCGAGCTGGTTGGCGAATGGCTCGATCCGGCGATGCTGGAAGGCGTGATCTGGTCGGATGGCGAACTGATGATGCAGGAGCTGACCCTGACCACCGCAGAGCTTCTGCGTGAGGGCGGGCCGTGGGGGCAGGCGTTTCCTGAGCCAACCTTTGACGGCAAGTTCCGTATCCTGCAACAGCGACTGGTGGGCGAGAAACACCTGAAGCTGATGATCGAACCGCTCGGTGGCGGCCCATTGTTGGACGGCATCGCCTTCAACATCGACACCACACAGTGGCCGGACAGCAGCATCAAAGAAGTGGAACTGGCGTACAAACTGGACGTGAATGAGTTCCGTGGCAATCGTAACGTGCAGTTGCTAATCCAGCACCTCTGGCCGCGTTAACCTGCTGGCCCCTCTCCCAAAGGGAGGGGGGACTTAACGTGCCACATGTTGATTCCTGCATCCGATCGCCGATCCCCCACAAAAACTGACCAACTCGCTATAAACTGGCCGCTGGATCCGCTAGAATTACCGGTTCCAATGGCATTTCGCCATCGACGACATCAACGTAAGAACGCAAAAAATCATGTTTGAAATTAATCCGGTAAAAAACCGCATTCAGGATGTGTCCGAGCGGACAGCCGTTCTCAGGGGGTATCTTTGACTATGATGCCAAGAAAGAACGCTTAGAAGAAGTTAACGCCGAGCTGGAACAGCCGGACGTTTGGAACGAACCTGAACGCGCACAGGCATTAGGCAAAGAGCGCTCGTCGCTGGAAGCCATTGTCGAAACCATCGATCAGTTGGAACAGGGCTGTGAAGACGTCACTGGCCTGCTGGAACTGGCGGTTGAGGCGGAAGACGAAGACACCTTCAACGAGACCGTAGTTGAGCTCGATCAACTGAGCGCCAAGCTGGAACAATTAGAATTCCGTCGTATGTTCTCTGGTGAATACGACAGCGCGGACTGCTATCTGGATATCCAGGCAGGCTCCGGCGGCACCGAAGCGCAGGACTGGGCCAGCATGCTGCTGCGCATGTACCTGCGTTGGGCGGAATCCAAAGGCTTTAAAACGGAAGTGATTGAAGAGTCCGACGGCGACGTCGCGGGCCTGAAATCGGCAACCATCAAGATTATCGGCGACTATGCGTTTGGCTGGTTACGTACTGAAACCGGCGTGCATCGCCTGGTACGCAAGAGCCCATTCGATTCCGGCGGCCGTCGCCATACCTCTTTCAGTTCCGTATTTATCTATCCGGAAGTGGATGACGATATCGATATCGAAATCAACCCGGCCGATCTGCGCATTGACGTTTACCGCGCCTCCGGTGCCGGTGGTCAGCACGTTAACAAAACCGAGTCGGCAGTGCGTATTACCCACTTGCCAACCAACATTGTGGTGCAGTGCCAGAACGATCGCTCTCAGCATAAGAACAAGGATCAGGCATTCAAACAGCTACGCGCCAAGCTGTATGAATACGAGATGCAAAAGAAAAATGCTGACAAGCAAATGCTGGAAGACAACAAGTCCGATATCGGCTGGGGCAGCCAAATCCGTTCTTACGTGCTGGATGACTCCCGCATCAAGGATTTGCGCACCAACGTCGAAACACGTAATACGCAGGCCGTACTGGATGGCGACCTGGATAAATTCATTGAGGCAAGTTTGAAAGCCGGGTTATGAGGAACAGAAATGTCTGAGCAACAAGCACAAGGCGCCGAACAGGCGTTGGATCTCAACAACGAGCTGCAGTCACGCCGTGAAAAACTGGCCGCGCTGCGCGAGAACGGCATTGCGTTCCCGAACGACTTCCGTCGTGATACCACCTCCGACAAGCTGCATGCCGAATACGGCAGCAAAGAAAACGAAGAGCTGGAATCCCTGGGTATCGAAGTGACCGTGGCTGGCCGTATGATGACCCGCCGTATCATGGGTAAAGCCTCCTTCGTGACGCTGCAGGACGTGGGTGGCCGCATTCAGCTCTACGTAGCACGCGACGATCTGCCTGAAGGCGTTTACAACGAGCAGTTCAAGAAATGGGACCTGGGCGATATCCTCGGCGCACGCGGTAAGCTGTTCAAGACCAAAACTGGCGAACTGTCTATCCACTGCACCGAACTGCGTCTGCTGACCAAAGCACTGCGTCCGTTGCCAGACAAGTTCCACGGCCTGGCCGATCAGGAAACCCGTTATCGCCAGCGTTATCTGGATCTGATCGCCAACGAAGAATCCCGCAACACCTTCAAGATCCGTTCGCAGGTGATGGCGGCGATCCGTAACTTCATGGTGGGCCGAGGCTTTATGGAAGTCGAAACCCCGATGATGCAGGTGATCCCAGGCGGTGCCTCTGCTCGTCCGTTCGTTACTCACCACAACGCGTTGGACATCGACATGTACCTGCGTATCGCGCCAGAGCTGTATCTGAAGCGCCTGGTGGTAGGTGGCTTCGAGCGCGTGTTCGAGATCAACCGTAACTTCCGTAACGAAGGTGTTTCCCCGCGTCATAACCCAGAGTTCACCATGATGGAACTCTATATGGCGTATGCGGATTACAAAGACCTGATTGAGCTGACCGAGTCGCTGTTCCGTACGCTGGCGCAGGACGTGTTGGGTGACGTCAAGGTGCCTTATGGTGATGAGGTGTTCGACTTCGGCAAGCCGTTTGAAAAGCTGACCATGCGTGAAGCGATCAAGAAATACCGCCCGGAAACCAACCTCGACGATCTGAACGAGATGGCTAGCGCGGTAGCGATTGCCGAATCAATCGGCATCAAGGTAGAGAAGAGCTGGGGCCTGGGCCGCGTGGTTACCGAGATCTTCGAAGAGACCGCAGAAAGCCATCTGATCCAGCCAACCTTCATCACCGAGTACCCGGCAGAGGTTTCTCCGCTGGCACGTCGTAACGACGAGAACCCGGAAATCACCGACCGTTTCGAATTCTTCATCGGCGGGCGTGAAATCGGTAACGGCTTCTCGGAGCTGAATGATGCAGAAGATCAGGCGCAGCGTTTTGCCGATCAGGTTAGCGCGAAAGATGCTGGTGACGACGAAGCGATGTTCTACGACGAAGATTACGTCACCGCGCTGGAACACGGCTTGCCGCCAACTGCAGGCCTGGGCATCGGTATCGACCGTATGGTAATGCTGTTGACCAACAGCCACACCATCCGCGACGTGATCCTGTTCCCGGCCATGCGCCCGAGCAAGTAACGTTTGCTGAGTGATTAAGCCGGTACAGGCGACTGTGCCGGTTTTTTTTCGCCCGAAGAGAACCGGTTGTTGCTAACCGCTTAAAACATCGGCAGTTATGCGTTATCTTCGCTTGCCCGGCGCGCATAACCGGTTATAATGCCAGTCGCACACCTAAGCGGGTGTAGTTCAATGGTAGAACGGCAGCTTCCCAAGCTGCATACGAGGGTTCGATTCCCTTCACCCGCTCCAAACTCAAGTCTTCTGAACTCAACGGTTCCCTTACTCTACTTCATAGTCATCACATAGCTTGTTGCGCATAACGATATTGCGTAAACCGGCTAGGCATACGTCATATAAAACTATCTTGAATTGCCTCAACAGGGCTCTCAATCGTTGCTGCATCGTGGCATTTCTTGAACCAAACCGTGGCTCAGAGCACGTTGCGGATAGGATCATCAGCCTAAAACAACCCCCCTCAGGGATTAGCTATATCCAAAATGTAGAGCATAGGTACTCAGCAAATATGCTCCACAACCGAAAAATTCATGATATCTAATTCGCCACTATTGTGCCAGTCAAGCGAAAATATGAAAGTACTAAATTTATAAAGTAAGAATATGAGTAAGTTTATGAGTAATGAATAAATATGTTACAAAAGGTATACACTAATTTATTCAATGTGCGATGGCGTGTCTTAATTTATTTAAATTAATGCGTTAATTAACGATCTACTTTATCATTGATATGGATCATGTTAAAAATAAAATATAAACGTATATACTGGCATGAGAAAATAATAGATCTTTATTAAGCATATAGGCTGGGCATGAAAAAGATACACTCGTTAATCTACCGTTCAATGAACCACGAGATTCATTATGCGATGAGCTTTATTGGAGGTGGCGTTGAAATAATTAGCTTCATCTATCTATACAAAGCCCTCATCGGTTTTATGACTTCAAACCTAATCTTTGGTATTAATACGCTAGCCAACGGGAAGTTCGATTTCATATCAATTTATCATATTTTGATAATTGTTATATGGATGTTGATAGCTGCGGTTCATCAAATTATGATTATAAAATTCCAACGATTAAAAATGAAAACACCATGGCATTGTTATGCGATTGCCCTCACAATAAACTGCTTTTTGTTAGGGTCATTTATCATTCTAGGGCAGAGGATGCTCACTTCTGGTGCTATAGGAGCAGAACCTACGCCAGTCGTTATTCCTTTGGTTATTAATGGTCTTATCTTTATGTACATTCAAAACTTTTTAATAAAAAGCGGAGGTACAAACCATCCAACAACGACATCTGTAGTAACCACTGTTTACATACTCATGGTAACAAAAATCGTAGCTTATTTTAATAAAGAACATTCGCAAAGCGATCGTAAAGCCTCTTTAGATGAAGGGACTCACTATCTTATGGTTCTTCTTCACTTCTCGATTGGTGCTTTTATTATTGCCAAATTGAGCGATGCATTTGGATTTTACAGTCTAGGGCTAATGCTATTAGTGCTGATTTTTATTACATTTAAAACCTGGAGGGCTCACAAGACATCCCTAAGAGATGATGTTATCAAAGAGTAGCTAACTGAAGATAATATGAAGTGAGTTTCTTATCTGAATATTTTTTGGGATGAATCGGTCTTTGATAGATAATTTCCCTATTAGATACTTCATCAGGTAAATTTTCACGCCGTTATACATCATTTTGTATAATGCTCAATTCATCGCCATTTCGGCCACCTGGCGCTAGTTGAATTGATAACTCGGCTGTGCTCATCAATTGACAATCATTGGCGCTAATATGCAATTGAGGGACACAGCCAGGTTGGGTTTATGTATATTTACCCTCCGTAAATATCAATTTTTACTCAAGTGAGTTAAGCTATACATGTAATGTTGTTAAGAGCTGTTTAAATAATCAAGTGTATTTATAGTTATTAATAACTATAGTAATTAGCGTGTGACGCGCAGTCCACCATCAATACCACGGGTAAATACGAACTGCCATAGTTGAATGTTTCTGGACCTGAAAGCTCCCGCGCAAGACTTTAAATAATAGCTGAACATACGATAAAAACGTTCAGAGTATTTTTCTTCTATCTCAGGCCAGAATAACTCAAAGCGTTGATGCCAGGCCATTAGGGTCTTATCGTAATCAGTACCAAAATTATGTAAATCTTCAAGTACAAACTTTGATTCGCTCGCGTTAGAAATCTGTAATATTGAAGGCAGACATCCATTTGGGAATATATATTTATTAATCCATGGGTCTACGTTGTTACTCGACTCATTAGACCCAATGGTGTGTAGCAGAAAGATACCTTGAGGTTTAAGGTTTTTATTTACGACATTGAAGTAGTCATTATAATTTTTAGGCCCCACGTGTTCAAACATGCCTACCGATACAATACGATCAAATTGCATGTCTAGGTCGCGATAATCCTTAAGAATTATCTCAACATCCTGTAACTTACAGCGTTCTTCAGCTGATTTTTTTTGTTCTTCAGAAATGGTAATGCCAGTAACCTTTACACCATAATTTTTTGCTGCATATTCTGCCAGACCTCCCCATCCACAGCCAATATCTAGCAAGGTCATACCTTTTGCCAGTTGCAGTTTTTCGCAGATGAGTCTTAACTTATCTTCCTGTGCCTGAAAAAGATCGTCAGATGTATGCCAGTAACCACAGGAGTATTGCATCCACGGGTCTAGCATTAAGTCAAATAAATCATTTCCGAGGTCATAATGTTCTTTACCCACAATCCAGGCACGTTTTTTTGATTGAAGATTGAATAATTTTGCTGACATTATACGTATTACATCTTTAAAGTTGCTAACAAGCGCATTCCTCAGGTCTGCTTTCATAATGCGATTAATGAACTCATCCAGTTGCTCGCAATCCCACCACCCATCCATGTAGCTTTCACCGAGACCTAATGATCCTTCTTTCAGAACTCGTTTAAAAAAATTCTGGTTGTGAACTTGAATATCAAAAGGTCTGTGGCCGTTGATTATGATATCTGCTTCAGTGAGTAATGAACGGCAAATTTCATTCCATGGATTAGCTTCATTGTGGCGAGTGTCGGAATCTGCAATACTCATAATATTTATCCCAATAGAAGGTGAATAGTGTCACTTTATGAACTTTACTCAATATTTGTGAGTTAATTTTATTAAAATGATGAATATATCGCCAGTGTAAATACTGGATAACGGATAAGATATTTTTACAAGGGGATATTCTCAGCAATGTCTGTTGACAATATAAGATGTGATATCATGCCCTGACTTTATTATATGGGAGGAAGGGGGCTCAAATAATAGAGCCCCCGATAAATATTATAACTAAGTAGTATATTATTAATGCTCGTATTTTTTGTCTGTTACTTCGTCAGATTTTTTATATAAAAGGTAGTATTCGCTAGCCATTTTCTTCAGTAAACGACCAATCTCAGCGTATTGATATTCGTTAAGATTTGCCAATGAAACCCGGCCTGAAGGATGTTGACTACCAAAGCCTTTACCCGGTAAAAGCACAATCCCGGTTTCCGACGCGATGCGGAAAAACAGTTCATTATGAGAGAAGTTTGTACGTAACCACAGAGCAAAGTCGGCATCAAATAGCTCGGTGGCGATGGTTTCTAAATCCAGCAAGGTGTAATAGTCAACAGAGTACGGATCTTGCGGAACCGATACGCCAAGTTCACGATAAAGTGTACATTGACGCTTACGGATAACTTTCTTCAGTACACTTTTGTAGAGATCGTTTTCATCCATCAGTGCAAACAGTGAGAACATCACCATTTGAATTTGCTGTGGTAGAGAGAGGCCTGCAGTGTGGTTTAACGCGACCGCACGGCTATCGGCGACCAGCCGGTCGATAAAGTGCAGATCTGCTACATTGGTAATTATCGAGGTGTAGCGGCGATTTAACTGCTCCTTCATTTCTGAAGGTAAGTTTTTCAGTTTCTCATCCAGGACATTGTCTTTATGGATCGCAATGGTACCCAGGCGCCACCCGGTAGCACCAAAGTATTTTGAGAATGAATAGACCAAAATCGTATTGTGCGGGCAAACTGCAAACAGGGATTTAAAGTTGTCGGCAAAGGTGCCGTAAACATCGTCGGTAAGAATGATAAGATCCTTACGGTCATTATCAACAATGCTCTTGATTTTATTTAAACAGCGGTCATCCAGTTTAACCGAAGCAGGGTTGCTTGGGTTAACACAGAAGAAAACTTTAATCGCAGGATCTTTCAGTTTCTCAAGCTCTGCGTCACTGTACTGCCAGTTATTCTCTGCATCAGAGTTAATCTGTACAATTTCAAGACCATACTCATCAAGTTCTGGAATTTCAATATAGGGGGTAAAGACAGGCATGCCAATGGCAACTTTGTCACCCTTTTTGACCAGGTTATTTTCTTTGAGTGAATCGAAGATATACGCCATGGCAGCAGTGCCACCTTCAACGGCAAAAACTTCAATATCATCAGTTGAAGCATCGCTTCCTGACATTTCGCGCAGTAAATAATGACGAACAATTTGTTCGCTGATTTTTAACATACGCGAAGGTACTGGGTAATTACAGCCAAGGATACCTTCTACCAATTCCTGGAGATAACCTTGTGCGGATAAGCCGAGCTGATCTTTCACATAGCTTAACGTACTATGCAGGAAGTTAACCTCTGGCAGGTGAGCGTTTTCATTAGTAAAGCGTTCAAAACGGTCCATCATTCCTTCACCATCAGGAATGCCGCCAATGTCTTGCTTCATATACGAATAAGATAGCTCAGATTCGCTGGTAGCAAATAAACCAAGTTGAAAGAAAGCACGGCGTGGCAGCGTAGCTAAAAAGTTAGGGTTACCACGGCCCGCATTTAACATAGTATGGTTTTTGTCGCTTGAAGCATGCTGGATCAGCTCATCTTTGAGTTCAAATGGACTAAGTTGAGCGAGTTTTTTTAAGTCAGTCATAATAAAACCTCAGTTATATTTAAACAAGTGCAACAATTAATGGGCCTAATAATGTCAGGAATACATTAGCAAGAGCATAGGTGATTGCGAATGGAACGGTAGGTACTGAATTTCCTGCTTTAACCAATATTTCACCAAAGGCTGGATTTGCACTTCGCGTACCCGATAAAGCACCGGCGAAAATAGCGGTATTGTCATAACGTAAAATATATTTTCCGACCAACATCGTTATGATTAAAGGTACAATGGTCACTACTACACCAATAAAGAATATTGAGACGCCACTCTGTGCGATAGTGTGTATGGCTTGTTGGCCAGACTGCAGGCCAACGACGGCGACAAATCCGGCGAGCCCTAGGTCTTTCAATAGGCCAGATGCTGCTGTCGGCATATTCCCCATCACCATATGACGGGAACGATACCAACCAAAAATCAAACCAGAAAACAGAGCACCGCCACCTGCACCGAGGGTTAGCGGGATCGAACCGATATGAACCACGGCCAACCCAATTAATAAGCCAACGGCTACACCGATGCCATGATAAATGAAGTCGGTTTTCTCACTGACGGCAATGACAGGGCCAATTTCCTGGGCGAGTCGTAAAATATCTTCATTAAGCCCATAGACGGTAACAACATCACCAGCCTTAATGGTCGTGGAGCTGGACAGAGGGATCGCATGCTGCCCTCTGGAGAGGCTTAAGAAGTAAATGCCATGCCGCAGAGCCTTACTGGTAGTCTGTAGTTGCGAGATGGTTTTATTGGCATAAATTTTATTAGAAATGATGATGTCGCGAGTGACAACTACCATCTCCATTCCGTCATTATCTGTGGTTTCAGGCCCAACCAGCTCATCGAGATGAACCATGCCGGCTCGTCTACCCACAATTAACAGGATATCGTCCCGCTCCAGAATCAGATCGGAGCTTAAGCCAATGATATCACCACGGCGCTTGACTCTTTCAACGGTGATTTTCCCTGCCGATGCCGAGTCTTCAATTTGTGCCACGGTTTTACCGGCAGCATAGGCAACTTTGAAGACGCGACCTACCAGATCGGGAAGCGCAGGAGTTTCACCCGGTTCGTATTTTTTTTGCCCATTCAACAGGGCCGCCTCGGCTTTGATGGCGTCCTCACGTAGCCCACGGCGCATAAACCATGGGAGTATGTTGACACAGATAATGATGGCGCCAAGCGAGCCAAAGATATAGGTTACTGCATAGCCAATAGCTACATTTGACTGTAGGTGTTGTGATATATCAGGAGACAAGCCTAGTTTTTCTATAGCAGAACTGGCGGTACCAATAATAGCTGACTGAGTGAGAGCGCCTGCGGCGATGCCCGCAGCGGTACCTTTGTCTAGATCGAATACTCTTGCCAAGATAACGACAGTCGCTAAACCGCTGACGGCTAAAACCACCGCGAGCACGATCTCTTTAATCGATTTTAGGCCCAATGAACTGAAAAATTGCGGGCCGCTCTCAAAACCAACCGCATAAATAAACAGCGCGAACAAGACTCCTTTGATGCCGTCATCAATAGTCACGCCAAACTGGCTTAGGATTACTGAAATAACCAAGGCACCGGCAACGCCACCTAATTGAAACTTACCAAATTTGAACTTTCCAATCCATGTGCCCAGAGCAAGCGCAATAAACAACGCTATCTCAGGGCTCAATTGGAAGATGGAGTGTATTAAAATCACGGCGTACAATTCCTCTTGAAGGATAAAAATCAGACAGCCAACCTCTATCCAGAAAAAATGGATAAATAGTCTGAAGCCAAACTAATAAGGTTTCTTAACGCCCTGCAACGTCATGGTTGCTCTGCGCTTTAGAGGCCGGATTATATTGCTCGCGCCGTTCGAATAATCATGATCCAGATCAATTTAAAACTATTAACTTAATATTATAAATTTTAATAATTAAAAAAATCCGGATTAACGAAAGGTATTTGTGGGGTTATTTTCGGGAATCCGAACGTTATGCTTTTAAATCGATAATCTATTTCTTCTAGACATAGAAAGGGAGAAATATATTTAGACTTGATTGTTTATACTGAGGGGTAGGTAGGGTTAGATAAATTATGTTATGCTTTTAGCAAGTTACATTATCTCCGATTTATCGATACCCGAAATGGGCTTGATCATCGACCTATTGGCGAGGTTCTATGAGGTTAAACCGCTCGACTTTTTCAGTTGCTCCCTCTAGTTCGAGGTTCACCACTCGTCGTCAAGTGCTGGCTGTGGTGATAATGATTATCATTGTCGCATTTTCGTCTGCCGGATTGCTGATCCATGATGAGCTTAAAAAGCAAATTAACTTTTTAAGTGATCAATTAAACCAGAAAAGCCTTGAGTTAAAACTGAGGGTGAAACGCTACGAATTTATTCCCTACTCACTTTCGCTTGATGACAAGATCACGAATTTCCTGAGTAAGCCCATTAAAACCGCTAAAGAACAGGAAGCCTTGAGTCATTATCTGCATGCAATACAGCAACAAACCGGTGCGTTGGCAATCTATCTGCTGGATGAGCAGGCATCCGTCATTGCGGCCAGTGATATCGCTTCCGAAGTTAGCGCAATCGGAAAAAACTTATCTTACCGTCCTTATTTTCATGACGCTAAACCGGGCGAAACACTTGGCTACTTTGGTGTTGGTACCACGAACTCTGTTTCCGGCTATTATCAGGCGAATGGCATTTTCGTTGAGGGAGTTAAACTTGGTGTTGTTGTCGTCAAGATCAACCTGAATGAGTATCTTAATAACCGTACGGTAGGCTATCAAACCGTATTGCTGGATAGAAATAATATTGTTGCCTGCTCGACTCACCCGGAGTGGTTCTATCATGCACTAGAGTCATTACCTTTGTCTGAGAGCGATCAAATCAACAGGGAAAAAAGGTACTCTAATAATATTATTAAATTCCCTGATGTTAAGCGAAAACTGTCGTTGGGTGATGCTTCAGGCGTGATTGGTTTTAATGAAAAGTACTTTATTTATACCTATCAATGTATTCCTGAAATCAAGATGGTACTAGCGGCGCTGTTACCTATACAAGACATTATCGAGGCAGTGCTTCCTGGTCTGGTTATCGTTAATCTTATTTTTATATTTATTCTGTTCTTGCTTTACATCGCTAAGCAAAAAAATCAAATTACTAAGCTTAAGCTTGAAAGGCAACAGACGTTAGAGGAACAAAACGGAGAGTTGGAGTTTTTAATTGCCGAGAGAACGAGGGAGTTAAAAATTAAGAGTGAATTTCTCAAGGCAGAAATAAAAGAACGCATTGATACAGAAACCATGCTAAGGAATACACAAAAAGAACTGGTACATAGTGAAAAACTGGCGGTTATAGGACAACTGTCGGCTGGGTTAGCTCATGAAATCAACCAACCCTTGTCAGCCATCAGTATGATGTCGGCCAATACATTAAAGTTTATGGATATTGGTGAGATGGATGAGGCGCGGGAAAACATCAAGCGGATTTTACGTTCTGTCGATTTCATTGCACAACTGAGTAATCAGTTGCGGACTTTCTCCAGAACGGGCGATGATACCCTAAGCCCGGTATCGATCAAGGTGAGTATTGATAATGCTATGTTATTGCTGAGCCATAGGTTTAAAAAAATCAGTTGTAAATTTATCAGAGCTTCTCAATATGTTGATGTTTGGTGTATGTGCAATCATTTAAGATTAGAGCAAGTGCTGGTGAACCTCATTAGTAACGCACTTGATGCCGTCATGGTTAATGACTCTGACCGAGAGATTTATGTGAGGTGGTTTATTAATGGTGACTATGCAGTCATAGAGATTGAAGATAATGGTGTTGGTATTGCACCAGAAATCGCCGGATCTATATTTGAACCCTTTTTTACTACCAAGAGCAATCATGGTTTAGGATTAGGGTTGGCCATCTCTGCTGATATCATCAAGTCTTATCATGGCACCTTACGCGCTACCAATGGTGAGCAGGGGGCATGTTTTATATTATGTCTACCACAGGTAGAAAATCATAGTAAGGAGTTAAATGATGACTAACGTCGATGTTCTGGTGATCGAAGATGATATGGACGTACAACTCGGGTGTATCCAGGCTTTAAAACTGGATAAAATTCATGCTGTAGGGGTTAGCTCAGTAGAAGATGCTCGTTATTTCCTGCCGGCGTTACGCCATCATGGTGTTATCGTGACAGATATGCAACTACCTGGCATGAGCGGTTTTACTTTTCAGAAAAGTTTTAACGAGACAGATCGTGATGTTCCTATCATCATTATTACCGGGCATGGGGATATTGAGACCGCCGTTGAGGCAATGCATAATGGCGCCTATGATTTCCTGCCAAAACCTTTTAGCCCACAACAGTTAACAAATATTGTCAGGCGAGCATTGGACAAGCGTAGACTGACTGATGAAAATAACCAACTCCGCCGCAAGCTAGCAGACGTTAGTACGCTTGAAAACCGCCTGATAGGTAACTCTGTCGCCATTATTGAAGTAAGAGAAAAAATAAAAGATGTTGCCATGACTCCCGCTAACATCATGATTTATGGTGAAACAGGGACGGGAAAAGAGCTGGTTGCCAAATGTATACACGATCTAAGTGGTCGAACCGGACCTTTTGTGGCGCTAAATTGTGGTGGATTGCCAGAACATTTATTTGATAGTGAGATATTTGGCCATGATTCTGGCGTATTTCCTGGTGCATCAAAAAAGCGAGTTGGGAAAATAGAGTATGCAGATAAAGGCACGCTGTTTCTTGATGAAATCGAGAGTATGCCATTAAATTTGCAAGTGAAATTATTAAGAGTGTTGGAAGAAAAGAGTTTTGAGCGATTGGGATCGAATAAGCCTATAGCTATAGATATTCGTATCATTACGGCTGGAAAAACTAATCTGCAGGGGATGGTTGACTCTGGGTTATTTCGTCCAGACCTACACTTTAGGCTAAGTGTTATTCATATAGAAGTGCCGCCGTTACGTGATAGAACTGAGGATATTCCACTCCTTTTTAGCCTCTTTGTTAATCAGGCTGCGTTATCATTTAATCGTGCTGAGCCAGAAATAAAACGCTCCTTTTTACAGGAACTCATGTCTCAACCGTGGCCAGGGAATGTTAGAGAATTACGTAATCAGGCGGAAAGGTTTGTGCTAGGCATACAGGAAGTTAAAAATGATAATAATATCGGCAAGTCCCTCGCTCAGATCGTGGAGAACTTCGAACGTAGTATAATACTCGATGAGCTTAATCAACATAATGGAAATTTAACCAAAACGGCGGACGCTCTAAATATAGCCAAAAGTACCCTGTTTGATAAAATAAAAAAGTACTCTTTAAATTACTAATGCTATTTTATTATTGAGCACTTCACCGACGTGTTTAACCGATTTGATTCTCCAATCCTCCTGGTGCAATACAACTTGCCTACTTATGTAGGCATTTATTCCATTGCCTGTAGCTATCGTCTGATATCGTCTAACTAGACGAGACTCTACCATTCTCAGTTGCCGCAGCCTTTTTGCTACGGATTGTCTGTTTCCTCCGGATTGGAGGAGGCGCGTGCCTGTACAATGTGTTGAGATCAAACCTATGTTCAAGAATACCCTGTTAACCCTCACCCTGTCTGCCGTTGCGGGTTCTGTTGCCGCTGCGCCGGTCGCTAACCTGAAAATCAACGGCGACATCAAGCCACCAACCTGTACGGTCAACGGCGGTGACCAGGCTGATTTGATTTATAATCTCGGGGCGGTGTCGCCGTCAGTGATCCCTCAGTCTGCGGGCTATAATGGTTTGCCTAGCGTTGCTAACACCCTGACTGTGGACTGTGATGCTGCGACTTATCTGACTTTTAAGGCCTCGGATAATTATCAGAACCCCTTTATCTTGCCCCCAGGAATGAACGTAGGGTTCAAGGCTCATACCTTCAACCTTGTTGATGCCAATGAGCCAGACAAGACGGTCGGTGGGGTAACCTATTTATGGGATAAGGTTTCTGCCGATGGGGTAACCGTATATATTTCACGAGCCAACGATGGTTCCTTTGATGACGGAGAGTGGTCCGTTAATCAGGAACTTGTTAAAGATGCTACCAATGGCTGGACGAAAATCCAGCAAAGGTACGTAGATCCAGCTAAGTTGGACTTAGTCTCTGCGAAAGTGTTTTCAGCAAACTTCACCAATAAGATAAAAGTGAATAACATCTGGGCACATACTTATTTGTTATCTAGAGATGATTTGACTAAACAGGGTGTCGATATTTCAAAGGGTATCGATTATACCGGTAACGTCTTGCTGACCTTTAACTTTGGTGTCTGATAATTAGTAACGCTTTAGTACCGTACTTTACGCCCTTCTGCAAATTCAGAGGGGTGTTTTTGTTTTTTACCACGTTAATCCCGCTGTTAGGGACTACGTCTGTAGTTATTTATTTCCCTGCATGTAAATCTCGTCTGATATCACCGAGGCACAGAAGGCTTTATTGTTCAGCACTGCCGCAGCCTGTTTGCTACGGATTGTTTGTTTCCTCCAGGTTGGAGGAGGCGCGTGCCTATTAATTGTTGAGATAAATCCTATGTTCAAGAAAACCCTGTTAGTTCTCGCTCTGACCGCTGTTGTTGGTTCTGCTGTTGCTGCCCCAGTTGCCAACCTGAAAGTCACCGGCAGCATCACGCCGCCGACCTGTACCGTAAACGGCGTGGACGAAGCTGACGTGTTGTACACCTTTGACGTGTCCCCAGGTCTGTTCCCGGCCAGCGGCAACCTGACCATGGCACCGCAGTCTCACAACATCCAAGTGGTGTGTGACGCAACGACTTATCTGTCGTTCACCGCGAGCGATGAGCGTGCAGGCACCGAGCTGACCGCGGGTAACACCAACTTTGGTCTGGGCCAGTACGGCGACGATACCAAGGTTGGTTTCTACAAAGTGACCATGGAAAACGCGACGATAAAAGCCGATGAGAATGCTGCTGATAAAACCGTAGGCGTGCTGGTTGGTACTACCTACGCCACTAGCGGTGTGTTGGATAAAACGCAGACCGTTGCTTGGGCCACGGATAAAGACACGCTGGCCGCTGGCCAGGTATTTGCTGCTGACTTCGCGGTAGCACCGACACTGAATTCCGTGCTGAAAAACAGCGATGGTACAGCGCAACTGGATGGCCATGCGGTGCTGACGTTCGCTTTCGGCGTCTAAGTTTGCGATAGGTCCGAGAAAACCAGCCCACAAAGGCTGGTTTATTTCATAATGAACGCGATGATGGAAGTATGATGAATAAACAAACCTTAGGGATGATGGGGGTTGCGATACTGGTCTCGGCAACCGCGACGGCAGCGCCGGTAGCGAATCTGAAAATCAACGGCGATATCAAGCCCCCGACCTGTACGGTCAACGGCGGCGACCAGGCAGATTTGATTTACAATCTGGGGGCGGTATCACCTTCCGTTATCCCACAGTCAACAACTTATCAGAGTCTCCCAATCGTTATTAATAAACTGACTGTTGAGTGTGATGCAGCAACTTATCTCAGTTTTAAAGCTACGGATGCTTACCCCAATGAGTTTATCCTGCCTCCGGGCATGAATAGAAACTTTAAGGCGAATGCCTTTACTATGGTCGATTCATCAGACACTTCTAAAACCATCGGAGGGGTTTCTTATCGATGGGATAGGGTTACTGTTGATGGTGAGACGGCATATATCTCTCGGGCTAATGATGCCCCAGATGATAATAAAGACTATGCTTACAGTATGTATATGTTAAAAAATGCCACTAATGCATGGACAAAGATACAGCAAAAATATGTGGATGTGTCCGCTCTTGAGTTGATTTCGGGTAAGGTTTTTACTGCTGATATATCCACTAATCGCGAATTGAAGAATGGCAATACACTTACCTATATTCTTCCTCGTGATGAGTTGGATAAGCAAGGCGTTGATATTTCTGAAGGGATTGACTATACCAGTAACACTATATTGACCTTTAACTTCGGCGTCTGATAGCTTTTAGTTTTGCATGGGTATTTAGACCCGCTCCTACAAGCGTAGGAGCGGTCTTACATGATGAATACACGTTGGCCTATGTGATTTATTTTCATTCTGCGTATCCTTAATTTTATCCGATACGGATGTTTGTCGATATTAAATGTGCGTGATGCCAGGTTTGGATGTTAATTGAATTCGTAGGAATGGACTTGAGGTTATATTAATGGTTGCCAATAAGTTAACGCGTTATATATTTGTGTCAAATTCAGTTTTGGGGATATTAATTACCCTGATGACCGGGTTTGCCGCCAGTGCGCAGGCACATAACCTTAGCCAAATGGATATCCCACCGTTGGAGGTCCAACCCGCTCCGTCCTGCGATATTCAGGCACCCGATGGTGGTGAATACGCCTATGCACAGCTTCATGCCAGCCAATTTCAGGCGAGGCAATCTACTGCGTTGCCGCCTATGACCCGGCGCTGGGCCGTGGTATGTGATGCGCCAACTGCACTGACGCTTCAGGTGCGGGACGTTCAGAGTAGCAGCGCTCCCATGGGTGACAGCACCCAGTTTGGTCTGGGTAAGGTCAATGGTAGCGGCAATCTGGGGCATTATCAGATCACGCTAAGCCATGCGGATATTGATGGCAGAGCGGCGCAACTCTATGAAACCAGCGATGCATCTGCCCCCGGTATTGCAGCCGCTCAGTGGGCAATTTCCACAGAAAAATACTATGGCTGGACTGAACGTGACGGCGGTGCCAGTCACGGTAAATTATTTGCCGCCGACATTACCGTTTCCCCGGTCCTCAATAGCTTGCAGCTCACTAATGGGCCTCTGGTGAATGGGGCGGAGCTTAATGGTTTGGCAGAAGTTATTTTCACCTTTGGTCTTTGATTTATATTGTGCTTTATCCGCAAGATAGCGAAACAAATCAATATCGAGCGGGCAGAAGCTGACAGGTTATCATGATGCGTTATTCCTCGCTTGTTATCGGTATTCTGATTGCCCTGTCAGGAACGAAGACTGCATGGTCAAATGAAACTATCGCCGCGAACAAACCGGCAGGTGTGGTTGATTTTGATCTGGACTCACTAAAGTCCCTGGGTTATGGCTCTGAAGTCGCTGATTTTTTTAAAAACGGTAATCAATTTTATCCAGGCCAGCATGACGTGGTGATTAACGTTAATGGTGTCGGCAGTTATGCGGCAACCGTCACCACCGGTGACCACGGGCAGCTTTGTGTCACACCGGAGTTGCTCAAGCAACTCCGGCTGAAGACCGTACCGCTGGAGCCTGGCTGCACCACATTGAACGACATTTTGCCCGCTGCCAAGGTAACACCGCACCCCTCCAGGTTCGCTATTGATGTGGTAGTGCCGGAAGACGCGTTTGACGACCAACTGCGTGGCAGCAATCTGACCTCGGGCGGGTTTGCGCTGATGAATAACTACCGGATATACGGGATGCGTATGCAAAACCGTGACTCTCAGCAGTTTTATCAGGGCCAGTTTGAAACCGGTATGAATCTGCGCAACTGGGTGTTACGTAATAACAGCAGTTTTACCTCGGGCAAAGACAGCACGAAATACGAATTTAACGAAACGACGCTTGGCCGTGCTATTGAGCCGCTGAAGTCCATTCTGCAAATGGGCCAGATCAATACTCAGGGGGCGCAGTTCGGCGGAACTCCACTCAATGGTTTACAGCTATACAGCGATTCCTCCTTGCAGGAAAGCGGTCGCCTGCTGGTGCCAGTGACCGGGCTGACGGAAACCCCTGCCACGGTGGAGATCAGCCAGAACGGGCGTCTGTTGTACCGTACGCTGGTGCCTGCGGGGCCGTTTCAACTGGATCGTGTCAATGGCGTGATCGGGGGGCAGCCTCTGGATGTCAGCATCTTGCAGAATGACGGGCGAACCCAGCGCTTCCAGGTGACTACCTCACCGTTGGATAAAAATGCGCGCGGTGAGATGAATTACCAACTGGCGCTAGGTACCTACCGGGATCGCAGCAGCAGTAGTGATAGCGATAAGCCGTTGATTGCCAGTGCGGAAGGGGATATCTCCATCGGGCAGGCTCAGTTTGCCGGGGGAGCGCTGTTTTCCAGCCCCTACCAGGCCGCGAGCAGCCGGGTGAATCTCTACTGGTTGGGCGATCGCTCCGTTACCGTCGGTTTGGGGATGAGTGGGGCACGTAGCCGCGAGGATCAGGGGTTGCAGGTTGATACGAGCCTTGGCCTGGCGCTCGGCTCCATCTCACTCGGTCTCAGCACGCTGATGCGCAGTGCGCAATACCCGACGCTGGAGTCTACTTTGCAGCGCAGCGAGCCTGAATCCTCACCCGATGAGGAGCAAAATTGGCAGGTACAGGATGTCGGTATTTCGACCTCGACCTCACTCTCGCTCAGTTGGGCCGATGCTGCATGGGGACGGCTTGGGTACAGCTTGGGGTTTAATCAGTTTCATGGCGATAAAGAGGCCACGTTGCTGCACACCCTCAGCTATGGGCGCAAGTTTGGCAATGTGACGATGAATCTCAGCTTTCAGGCTGCCAGCGATCGGGATAACCGCCTGTTCCTCAGCGCTTCGCTACCTCTGGGACGGCGTGCATCATTGAGCAGCCAGATGCAACGTTATCAAGGGGAAAACAACTACACCACGACGTTTTCCCACAATCCGAGTGACCTGTGGGGCTACTCCGTGGGAGCGAGTCATAACCAAAGTCAGAGCCGCCTGAACGGTTCAATGCGTGCGACCACGGCCTACAGTCAGCTGTCGGCCAACGGCACCTTGGGTAATGATAACTCCAGATCGATGATGTTCTCCGCATCCGGCGCAGCCGCTTATGCAGGGGGGATGTTTGCGACCTCACCGTACGCGTTAAGCGATACCTTTGGCATTGTCAGCGTTCCTGGGCAGTCCGGCGTGCGCGTCAGCGCGATGGGCAGTGGCACCACGATCACCAACCACTTCGGTAATGCAGCCATACCGTCTATGCCGGTGAACAAGAAGACGACCATACAGCTTAATACCAAGAATTTGCCGTTAAATATCCGCCTAAGCACGACATCGTTTGATGTCGCCGTCTCGCGGGGCACAGTCATTACCCGTGAAATCAAGGCCGCAGTGATCAAGCAACTGCTGTTGACCATCAAGATGGTCAATGGTCAACCGGCTCCTGCCGGGGCAAGCGTGCTGGATCAACAAGGTGTGCTGGCCGGTGTCATCATGGGGCAAGGCAACCTGATGCTCAGTAACGAGCAAATTGATAAATCGCTGTTTCTTCGTATCCCTAACCAGAGCGATTGCCGCCTGCGTTTTAAGGTACCGGATTATTTTGATCCGAACGCGCTGTATGAAGAAGCAGATGCAGAATGTCACTAAACTACTAATTGGAGCTTTAATGTTTTACTCAAACCGTCTCGTCCAGAAACTCAAAGGCCATGCAGGTAAGGTCATGTTTGCCACCGCTATTTTAATGGTGGCACCTGCGGTACAAGCCAGTTTCCAACTAGAAACTATGACGGTGATCCTGGACGCCAACGATGGGCGTAAGGTCTTCAGCGTCAAGAATATGTCTAAAGAGCCGATTTTGCTTTCTACCAAAGTGGAAGACATTCCAGGCGATCTGCCGATTGCCAAGGATATTCTGGTCTCTCCGCCGATCATTCGTATCGAGCCGGAGGAAAGTCAGCAAATTAACTTTGTGCTGAAGAAGGGCGTTTCGATCCCGCACGAAATCATCCTGAAAGCCTCATTCCAGGGGGTTGGCGCCGCTAAACAGAATGTCACCAAAATGCCTATTCGTCAGGAAGTGGCGATGTTGGTTATTCCTGATGGTATGGTGGAAAGCCAAAAGCCTTGGGAAAAGATGCTGGTGAAACAGTCCGCTAACCAGTTAACCCTCACCAACGAAGGGCAACAGGTTATTCGTATGTCACCTAATTTCACCACGCTGCCGGATGGCAAGGTGCATGGCATCGGTCAGTTTTACCTGCGCCCGGGCGAATCAAAAAGCGTGGAGGTTCAGGGTAGTGTTAAAGACATCAAACTGTCTCCGCTGAGCCGTTACGGTTTTCGTATGGCCAATGATGCCACTGTGGCTGTTAAATAAACAAGGGGCCGTCAGGCGTTAACAGTAAATAAATGACGGCCAAAATAAAATGAAAGATACCGATCAGCAAAATAAAATGTCACTGTTAGTGGATGAAGGTGCCCCCAGGGTTGAGTCGGCGGTGATCATAGACGATCACCCTATGGCAGCAATGGCGCTGGAGGCTCTGCTAAAAAAACATGGCATTCAGGTCACTAATAAGTGTGGTGATGGCGATGAGGGGCTGGCCACGCTGCTTCAGGTAAAGCCGGATGTAGCGATTATCGATATTGACGTGCCGGGGATTAATGGCCTTGAGGTAATTAAATCTGCCAGGCGTGCCGGGATTAAAAGTATTCTGGTGGTTTTTTCAACCAAAAATGACGTGTTTTATGGTAAAAAATGTGTTGCTGCGGGTGCCAATGGGTTCGTCAGTAAGAAAAAAGGCATGGACAACATTATTAATGCTATTCGCGCGGCGCGCAATGGCTATAGCTATTTCCCGTTCGAACTGAATTATTTCTTAGGTAATGTGACGACGGAAGAGAGCCTGATCGATGCACTATCAGAACAAGAAGTCAATGTGTTGCAATATCTTCTTCGGGGGGTGACTGTTGGTGCTGTGGCGGAGGCAATGGGCATTAATGCTAAAACTGTGAGTACTTATAAATATCGCCTAATGCAAAAGCTTGGCTGTAATTCAATAGTAGAGCTGCTAGATTTTTCAGCCAGAAATAATATAAGATAATATGATGCGTTATTGGGTATTTATATTACTATTAATGGCCTGGGGGATAGGCGGTGCGCTAGCAGATCAGAGTGTGATGGTGAAAAGCGAACAGGATTTTTCACCGCCGTTTTCACCCTGTGCTGCTGTACCCGCAACGCTCACCATCGGTATTTACCGGCCGCTGATAATGCCGCTCAATTTCATTGATAATTACGGTGCTCTGCGCGGTGTTGATGCCGAGTTTATTTCATTGCTGAATAATAACCTGCAAATGAAAAGCACCGTCAAGATTTATGATAGTCAGGCTGAAGCGCTGGCAGCCTTGGCTAAAGGAACCGTTGATATTATCCTGCCCTCGCTTTCTGACTCGTCGACGCAGGAATTCCGTACCGTGGATACGGTATTCAGAAAGATACCGCTGTTACAGACACAGATTGTTGCGGTGACGAAGGTGCAAAACCTGATATCCAGGCCGGGCGAGAATAAGCGGATGAGAATTGCTACGGTGGCAAATCCATTCTATGCTGCATTTATCAAACAAAAATTCCCTGGCGCATGCGTGAAGCGATACAGTGAGATTTATGCTGCACTTAACTCGGTAGAAGATGGTGAAAATGATCTGTACATTGGCAATAGTCTGGATACGGGTTATTATCTAACCAATGATTTCTCGCATACTCTTGATATAAAAAAATCCTGGTCCGAAAATGCACCGGGAAAATATTTCGTCATTAATCCCCAAAACACTACGCTTGCCGCCAAACTCAATGATTTCGTCACCCATCTGTCAGCCAAACAAAAAAATAACTTGCTCGATTACTGGATTAATACCGATAAAATGCTGCTGGCCGTAGAGGAAATGGATCTGACCCCTGAGGAAACTGAATGGCTTAAAAACCATCAGACGATCCGTGTTCTGGTTAATCCTTACTATGCCCCTTTTTCCATGATGGACTCGGCGACAGATATCAATGGCGTAGCGGGGGATCTGTTAAAAATGCTCTCGCTAAAAACGGGGCTGAAATTTGATATTAACTATGTTAATACTGAAAGTGAGATGGCAGAGGTGATCAAAACGGGGCAGTGGGATATGATTCCGGCTGCCACCGCAACCAAAAAAAGAGAAAAGTCTGCACTGTTCACCAATAGCTACCTTTCTACGCCTTACGTGTTTCTCTCCAAGCATAGCGATATGCTGAAGGAAGGAGCATCGGCTCCCGTGCGCATTGCCGTTCCTTGTCACTATGCACTGTGCCAGTTTTTAAAAAAGAAATACCCCCATGCCGTGTTTATTAATACGGACAGCTCCACTCAGGCACTTTCTTATCTGATTGAAGATAAGGCCGATGTGGCCGTGGCTAACAAGGTCACCGCCCGCTTTTTTATCGGCCATTATTTCCATGAAGCGATAAAGTACGCTGATATCCCTGATGCACCTATGGCGAATATTGCTGTCGCCATTAACCAAGACCAGCCCGTTCTGTGGGATATTATTAATAAAGCCATTGCGAGTGTACCTTCGAAACAGGTTATCTATTCCATAGATAAGTGGAACAGCATCCGCGATCCGCAGCTGAATACCTGGAAGCTGTACCGTAATGAATTCTATTGCGTTTCAGCATTTTTTACACTGCTTATTGTAACCAGCCTTATATGGGGGATTTACTTGCTACGCGAGACGCGTAAGAGAAAAGCGTCCGAGATGCATCTTATCGATCAGCTAAATTATAGCGCCGAGTTGTCTAATGCACTGCCTATGCCAATTTATACGATTGATATTGAAGGTAAAGTAGGGACCTATAATTCTGCTTTTCTGAGCGCAGTGGTGCCCCATCACCCAACGGAAAGCATCGCGGTACAACACCCACTTTCAACGGTGTTCAGGCAGATAAAAACACACTTTAACGCGGGTATGCTTCCTCATGTGGTGATCAAGTTTGAAGAAAGGTTGAACTTGCGGGGGAAAATCAGTGACGTTATCCACTGGTTCGTACCGTTTAAGCGCAGTGGTGATGCTACCACTTCCTTTATCTGCGGCTGGCAGGATATGACCGAGCACACCAGGCTGCTCCATGACCTGCAGGCAGAGAAAGAGAATGCGATCGGCGCAAATAATGCCAAACGGTTGTTTTTAGCCAGAATGAGCCATGAAATACGTACGCCTGTCAGCGCGGTGATCGGTTTCCTCGAAATACTCCAGCATAAATATCCGCAGGATAAAGACATTGCTCTGGCCTATAACGCGGGCGCGACATTGCTCGGGGTTGCCGGAGATGTTATTGATATCGAAAAAATTGAATCCGGTAGCTACGAAATCAATAAGAACTGGGTATGTATTGGTGCTTTGCTTGAGCAAATCACCCATATGTTTGATGGTTTGGCCGAACAGAAAAAGTTGGCGCTGTGTTACCACTCAGCCATTACTGATTGTATGGAGTATGACCTTGCCGCGCAGCCGCTACGCCAGATAGTAGTGAACCTGTTAAGTAATGCGGTTAAGTTCACCGACAAGGGAACGATTTGCGTTGCCGTCAGAACGGAATATGCCAATGTTAATCTCGCTTATCTTATTATCTCTGTGACGGATTCAGGTTTAGGGATCGCTCCCGAGGAACAGTGTAAGCTCTTTTTACCTTTTAGCCAGACGGAGTCCGGCAAACGAAGGGCTGGCTCAGGCCTTGGGCTGTCTATCTGCCGCCATCTGGCCACTATGATGGAAGGTCATCTGGCGGTACATTCTGCTACTGGTGCAGGCAGTACTTTCACGCTTAAGTTACCTGTGGCGTTCAGACCAAACCGATCTTTTGGCACAACACCACAAGCTATCCCTATCTTGGGTGAAAAAAACCATGACTTAAGCATTTTGATCGTGGACGATAGCCTGACTAACCGGCTGCTATTGAAGCAACAATTGCAGATTTTAGGCTACCAGGCCGATGAGGCAGCCAATGGCCTTGAGGCATTAAATGCGATTAAACATGCAGCCTATGATCTGGTGATTACCGATCTGGATATGCCTGAAATGAACGGTACGGAGCTAGCGAGTGCGGTACGAGAATTCGACGATCGCCTATTTATCATCGGCCTGACCGCTAACGCTCAGGAAAGTGAGAGAGAGCGCTGTATTCAGGCAGGAATGAATGACCTTACCTTTAAACCGATGGATTTTAACCAGCTAAATCTGTTGCTCTCTAGTTGCCCGGGTAGAGGAGTCTTGCATGACCACACTCTGGCATTGCCGGAGCTGGAGGAGTTATTTGGCGAAGACACTGCTGGGTATATCACTTTCCTACAGCAAGCAGAGAGTGATGTGATATCAGATATGAAGGAAATAAACCGCAATCTTAATGGCAAAGACTGGAAGATGATCGATAAAAGAATACATCGGCTATGCGGTACTGCACAGATAATGAGTGTTGAGAGCTTAATAACTCAGCTAGACAAATATTATGCTATTGATAAGGATAGTTGGCCAGAAGTTCAGTCGTATTTTGTTGCGTTGATGGCTCAGCTTGATGAGCTGGTTAAGAATATCGAAATAATACGATCGCGGTTATCCCATTATTAACCCTCTGTTACAGCATTATTTTCTGTATCTTGTTTTACTACCGAGCTAAGGACAATTCGTGGCACGTACTGTCCCCTCTCCTTTTGGGAGAGGGGTAGGAGCAACAGGCCACAGGTTTTTGCGTTATGGCTGTTCTAGCAAAAGATAGTTTACTAATGATGAGAACCTTTTAGGGTAAAGCTCGATGGAGTCTCCAGATGAAAGGCTGACTCCGCCATTGTTAATCCGGTACTTCCCAGAGACATAAACAGCAGGTGTCCCTGTCACTTTAAGTGCTTTAACTGCCTCATTTTGCTTATAAATAAGCGACTTTACAGGCAGGCTACCTCTGGTCTTTTCGTACTCTTCAGGTGTGACACCCGCAGCATTAAATATATTTTCAATATCGTTCATGCTGTTAATGGTACGGTCCTTCAGTATTCCTTCAAATAGCGGTTTCTCGACTTTATCCTGGATGCCAAGCACCATAGCGACGGACCAGGCCTCAGTAAGTTCGTGGCCAAGATTCCCCATGGCGCCAACATGGTATTTAACAAATTTAGCATTGTCTGGCAGATTGTTGCTGATGGTGTTTCCGATATGGTAGGTTTCGTTGAATAAATAACATGGCCCACAGTAAAATGAAAAAAACTCTACAACATCGGGTGTTTCTGCTGTGGCGGTGTGCAGTTTCTTAAAGTGTGTCCCCTCTTGAAAGGTTGTTGCGTGCGCAGTTGAAAATAATGTAGAAATAACTAGGGTTGCCATTAAGGCATTGTGTTTGCTCAGCATGTTGATACCTATAATTTAATCGACTCACTATTATATTATTATAATAAAAAAAGTTGTATCGGCCATGTCTTGCGCATTTGTAGGTGGCTCCCTACGCGTGAAGTCCTGAAAAACCAACCTTGAAAATCACGGCATGGATTATGCCGAAGAAGCACCGCCGCATGAATGGTCGTAAAATACTCTTGGGGCGTAAGGGGGTGCCGATGTTGCACCGATCTAAATAATCAATAGATTTCCCCCTTGATACTAAGTACTTTATTAGATTGCCAGGTGGTGAAAGGAGCTACGGTGGCGGCAAATAACGTAAAGCCCTGCATGGCTAGCAGGGCCTTGATGGTTTAGAGCGTGGTACCGGGAAGGCGTTCTATTTTTGCACCGGCCCGGCGAGCCGTTGATGGCAGAATATTGGCTTTAGTCACATAGCCATCGGGATCCAGGCAACGATTAAGTTTGCGTACATCCTCAAGCAGGGTTTCATCCCAGTAAAGGCGTTTACGTTGATCCCCCTGAGTGGTCAGCGTGGCTTCCATATCTGCGTCCAACGCCCGATAGCTGCGCCAGCAGCCGGCAGGAACAGAAACCACCGAGCGCTCGGTGGCTACAATGGTCACTTCTTCCCCCTGCCGGTTATAAGTCACCTCCAGAATGCCCTTAAATACCATCAGTACCTGTACGTTTTCACAAAGATGACGTCCTACCTGGTGCGCAGCGGCCAGGCGCAGCCACTCTACCGAGAAGCCATGGGGATTAACTATTGGCGGCGTGGAGTTACGATCCTGCGAAATCCCATAGCCAATCACCGGAGCTATTTCACCGCCGTGCCCTGGCAGGACGGCATCCAGCAGCGCATCTGACGACCATTGACGCTGTTCACCTGTCACGGCACGCCGCGCCATCTCTTCGACGGAATAATCACGCAATTCACGGATGCTGTCTTGGTCTAATGGTGGTAACAGATCGTTGGTATCGGGCAGCGGATCTCCTGCATTGATGTCAATCAGCATGTTGTCCCGGCTAAGATACAGACCGTATTCCTTGGCCGCATCCAAAATGGAAGGATGCCAAATGATCCCGCCGGTGCTATCGCCACCCAACACCGTGTACACCATGCCGCAGGTATCTTCGGGGCTGACGTTGGTGAAGCCACGGAAGATCCAGGTGGGGATCGACAAAATGGCCGGAGCGGAGAACTCGGCCTGATGCTCACCGTTGGCTCCCCAGCGAAAACGCCATGTGCCTTCGTGGATCAGGAATACCTCGGCGGTGAAGTGCAAATGCAGATTATTGGTCACTCCTTTTGGCATGGCTGCCGCGCCGATATTAAAGCCGTGGGCTTCAGGGATATTCACCACCTGAGAGGCTGACTGTGTTACGCCAGGCCCAATAAAGGAGTAGTTTTGCTTGAGGTGGGAACCTGGCAACTTACAGTCGATAAATGCCACGCTGCACGACACCATATCTTGCGGACGTACCAGGCGGCGCTCGGCTTCTTGCTGGCTCAACGTTACTGTTTTCATGTGGGTAACTCCTGTTAATAACCGGACGCACCGCGGGTGGGTGCGGATTTGCCAAGGGTGGCGGCAATGGCTTCACGGGCGGCACGGCCAAGCTGCATGACATCATTGGCGGGTGTCACTAATTGAAATCCTTGCGCCAGGCGGGCAGCAGCAGCGTCGCCAGAGGTACAGAAAATACCGGCAACTTTGCCGTGTGCACGGCTGCGGGACAGCACCAGCTCAATGGCCGCCAACATGTCAGGATGCTGAGATTCGGCGCTCGCGCTGCCGGTTAACGTCAGCGAGAGGTCGTTCGGGCCGATAAATACGCCGTCCAGCCCTTCGGTGTCCAGAATGGCGTCAAGGTTGGCCAGCCCCTCACGGGTTTCAATCATCGCCAGCGTCAGAATTTCACTGTTGGCGTATTGCGGGTAATCCTTGCCGCCGTACAGCAGCGCACGCGCAGGGCCAAATGAACGGGTGCCTAACGGTGGATAACGGCAGGCGGAGACAAACTGCCGCGCCTGCTCGGCGCTGGAGATCATCGGGCAAATAATGCCCCAGGCTCCTGCATCCAGCAGCCGCATGATCTGCGCCGGATCGTTGCAGGCCACCCTGGCGAGCGGGACAGCAGGCGTGCAGGAGATGGCTTGCAGCATGGATAACGCATTGGAAAAATCGATCATGCCGTGCTGCATATCCACGGTGATGGCGTCGTATCCCTGATGCCCGGCAATTTCCGCGCTGTAACCCGACGGGATTGCCAGCCAGCCGTTGACGACAGGGAGTTGCTGACGAAATGCCTCTTTGAGGCGGTTCATTCTCATAAAAGCTCCATTAACCAATGACGAAGAGCAGCGGCGGTAAATTCCGGTGCTTCAAGGGGAAGAAAGTGCCCGCAGTTGGGCAGGGTCTGCCAGTGAGCAGCCGGTGCGGCAGTGGCAATAGCCCGATGATGTTGTGCAGTACAAATCACGTCTTGATCACCGTTGAGGATGAGTATCGGATGTGAAAAATTGGCTAGCGATGCACGATGATCGTGGCGAGTTATCGCGATTTCTGTTTGCTGGGCAAACGTTGCAAGGCCGCATTCCAGCGCCATTTGTACGACGGTGTCATGCAAGTTGGCATCGTCGAGGCGCTCGGGAGAGACATAGTGAGGCCAAAGCGTCGCGGTTAACCAAGGAACCAAGCCTTGCCGTGCTGCATTGGCCACCGCTGCGCGTCGGGGGGCTGCAGATTCTGGCGGGGCGGTGAAGGGGTTGGCCGAAATGAGCGCCAGCCCTGCCAGCCTCTGGGGGGAGTCTGCCAACATCTGTAAAGCCACAATCGCGCCCAGTGAAAATCCCACCAGGCAAAAATGCTCAGGCAGCATGGCCAATAACCGTTTTGACTGCGCTTCGGCGGAATCAGCCCCCGTCAGCGTCACGCAGATGACCGCGCTGACATTCATGTGATCGATCGCCGGTTGCCAGAGCCGCGTATTGCACAATGTGCCGCCAAGCAGCACCAGTGGCAGCGTCGTGTTATCCAAAAGGCTCAGGGAGGTGTTTGATCTCTTCATGTTGCGGTCCAACCCCCATCCACCATTAATGACGATCCGGTGATTAACGCGGCAGCGGGGGAGGCCAGGAACACGACTGGCCCCATGATGTCCTCAATTATCCCCAACCTTCTTAGCTTGATGTTATCCATGACGTAGCGTTTGAAAGCCGGGTCGGCCAATGAAGCATGCGAAAGTTCGGTCTCGATAAAGGTGGGGCAGAGAGTGTTCACTCTGATCCCCGCCTCTCCCAATTCCAGCGCCATCGCTTTGGTCAGCCCTTCCAGCGCAAACTTTGAGGCACAGTAGACGCTGCGATTGGGGCCGCCAACGTGGCCCATTTGCGACGAGATGTGGATGATGGAACCTTCTACGCCCTTTGCCAGCATCGAGCGGGCGACATGCTGGCTGATCAAGAAGGTCGCGCGTAGATTAAGGGCCATCACCGCATCGTAATTTTCCTCGCTGACCTCGACAAAAGGCTGGTGGCGTGCCAAGCCAGCGCTGTTGACTAAAATGCTGAAGCTTGGCAACTCAGCCAGCGTCGTCGCCACCGCGTGGCTATCCGTAATATCCAAAACGACTGGGTGCAGTTGAATGTTTTGCTCAGCAGCGAGCGTGACCGCTAGTTGCAGTTGCTGACTGTCGCGAGCGGCAATCCAAACCTTTGCTCCGGCTTCGGCAAGGGCAATGGCTGCCGCAAAACCGATGCCGCGTGAGCCTCCGGTCACCAGCGCCTGCTGGTTGTCGACACGAAAGCTTGGCGTATGGGGAACCGTCATCATGTTCAGGCCCTGTCACTATCCGTGACCGCCACCGGATTGGCGTAGGGCACATCGCGTTGGCCGTAGCGCCGCACGCGAATGTTTGCCTGTTCCGCATGGCCAGAGAAACCTTCCAGTAACGACAGGCGTGAGCAGTAGCCGCCGATCTCAGAGGATGCCTCGTCGCTGAGCACTTTCTGCCAGGTACAGGTTTTCATGAATTTACCCACCCACAATCCGCCGGTGTAACGTGCGGCTTTCTGCGTCGGCAGGGTATGGTTGGTGCCGATCACTTTGTCGCCATAGGCCACATTGGTTCTTGGCCCGAGGAACAGTGCGCCGTAGTTGGTCATATTGTTCAGGAACCAGTCGTCACGGGAAGTCATCACCTGGACATGTTCGGAGGCGATACGATCGGCTTCTTGCAGCATCTCCTCGTAGCTGTCGCACACAATCACTTCGCCGTAGTCATGCCAAGCCTGACGAGCGATCTCGGCGGTAGGAAGTTGAGTCAGCAGCCGTTCGACCTCCAGCAGGGTAGCCTTGGCCAGCGCCAGGGAATTGGTGAGCAAAATGGCAGGCGTGGTCACGCCGTGTTCCGCCTGGCCGAGCAGGTCGGTGGCACAAATTTCTGCATCCACGCTGTCATCGGCGATCACCAGGGTTTCGGTCGGCCCGGCGAATAAATCGATCCCCACGCGGCCAAATAGCTGACGCTTGGCCTCTGCCACAAAAGCATTGCCGGGGCCGACCAGCATATCGACCGGACTGATGGAGCCGGTACCCAGTGCCATGGCCCCAATCGCCTGAATGCCACCTAAGGCATAAATCTCATCGGCTCCGGCCATCGCCTGGGCGGCGACAATGGCTGGCGCCGGTTGACCATGAAAAGGAGGAGCGCAACTGACAATCCGCGAGCATCCCGCAACCTTGGCGGTGATGATGGACATATGCGCTGAGGCGAGCAGAGGATATTTCCCGCCAGGCACGTAACAGCCCACCGCATTAATCGGGATGTTTTTATGGCCAAGAATAATGCCGGGGCGCGTTTCCACTTCCAGATCCAGCAGGCATTTTTTCTGCTGGCTGGCAAAGTTAAATACCTGCTCTTGAGCAAACTCAATATCTTTAATATCCTGGCGAGTTAACTGCTTGATACAGGCGTTGATTTCATTTTGTGATAGTCGGTAATCGTTACGGTCATAGTGATCAAATTTGATGGATAATTCACGGATCGCCCGATCGCCGCGTAATTCAATGTCGGCGAGGATGTTTTCTACCGTAATACTAACTTGCTTATTGTTTTGCTGGCGCTCGGAGAGCGATTTACTGGTTTTCAAATAATGGCTCATAACACTTTTCCTTTTTCTGCGCAGGAAATACCCGGCCAAAATATGGCATCAGGTGCGAGGTGATAAATTTATAGAGGTTGCTTGTTACTAATGAACTAATCCTGTAACGCTGTCAGCGGTGATACCTCACCTTTATTCTTTACCAATTTTGATTGACGTTGATAAACGCTGCGCGCAGCCAAAGGCGTCAAGAGAGCAGCCACAAATGACAGAGCACCTATAAACAAATATCCCGATGACAGATTAATGTGCTGTAGCATCACGCCCATGATCACCGGCCCGGCAAACATGCCGCAGGAATAGATCGTTTGAAACAACCCCATACGCGTAGACTGTTCCTCTTCCACCGTGTTAACCACGCTGAGTGACATAAAGACGGCGAAGGCCATACCGAAGGAGAAACCGGCCAGCGCTTGCAGGAAGTAAATCAGGTTTATATTGCTGGTAAAGGGGATGCCGACGCTGGAAACCACCTGCAGCATAATGCCAACGAAAGCGGTTTTGACTAACCCCAGCCGTTTGTAGAACACCGAGCTGCACAGTGCGACGGCCAAGGCGTAGCTCAGCAGATGAATATTGCTCAATAGGGTAAGAATACCGGCTTTAGCCCCAAGCTGCTGGGCGTAGATAGGAGTCAAAGTATCCCGGGTGGCAAAGGGTACTAACACCACAATGGTGGCGAGCACGCCAATCAACCATACCGAAGGATCAACCAGTTGGCGGCGTGCGCTGACGATGCAGGCTTTCAGGGTCGGAGCCTTTGCCGCATCGTGTACATCCTTGATGCGGGTAGTCAGAATCAATGCCAGGATGGCGGATACGCAGGAGACGAAATAGCCGATATTAGCCGCAAAATAGTAGATCAGAATGCCACCAATGCAGTTCCCCAGAAATACTCCAAGCGGGCCAGCTAACGCCAGCAGCGCCACTGCGGCAGGGGCATCTTTGCGATCGAAATAGCGGATAAACAGGATGTTATAAAGCACCCAGGTGGCGGCAGTAAACCCGTCGGCAGCTTTTGCCAGATACAGCGTCAGTGCACTGGGTTCGATGTAGGCGATTGGCCAGGCAATAATCGGCAGCAACAATGCCCCTTGAATAAATATCTTACGGCTTTTGACTACGTCGGAAATGATGCCCAGCGGGAAGCGGATACACAAGGTTGCCAGACCGCTGGCACCCATGATCATACCCACAATCTGTGGTTCCATACCCTGATTAATCATCATCGGTGCCAGAAATGCATCGATGCTGTGGATGCAGATGAAAAACAGCACGCTGATAGAAAAAAACAAACGTAGCTCAGGACGACTGAATAGTGCACGAAACATGGTGGTGAACCTCTTTATTATTAGTGGTTTATAACCAATCAAGTACGGCATTAACGGGTTTTGTCCAATCAGTTTGACGCGGTATCCCCGGTAAAATTGACGGCCTTCGGTGTGCTTGCATACGTATTCAAGGATTGAAGTTACGAAAAGATTTCACGTTTGTAAATGGTGTTAATGAAAAATTAAAAAATAACACAGTGACGCTTGCATACGCATGCAAAAATGGTGTAAGTATAAAAAACACACATTCCTGCAGGTGGTGAAAGTGCCCTTGACGTGGCGTTCTGCGAGCGCTCCGTTACACTGGAAGACACCATGAGCACCGGGCCAGAATTCATGGCGGGAATGTTAAAAAGGAAGAAACAGCAATGAAACGTAAGACGTTTGGACCTGTGACATCGCAGCAGGTAGCACAGGTTGCCGGCGTGTCGCAATCGGCGGTATCACGCACTTTCACGCCAGGGGCCAGCATTTCGCCCGCGACCCGTGAAAAAGTGTTGCAGGCAGCGCGTGAGCTGGGCTATCGCCCGAACGCTATCGCCCGTTCGCTGAACACCGCGCGCTCCCGAATTGTTGGCGTAGTGATGTCTTATTTTGATAACCAGTTTTACCCACAGGTGCTGGAGGCGCTGGCGCAGAAACTGGATGAGCTTAACTATCACCTGTTGCTGTTCGTGGGCGACAAGGACGGTAACGTTGACAGGATCTTCGATCAGATCATGCAATACCGGGTGGATGGCATTGTGCTGGCCTCGGTTTCTTTATCGATTGAGTTGTCCGAAGAGTGCCTGGCTGCGGGGATCCCGGTGGTGCTGTTTAATCGAAATGCAGAAACGGGTACCGCTTCGAGCGTCAATACTGACAACGCCAAGGCGGCACAGCAAATCGCCGAGTTCTTGCTGGCAGGGGAGCATCGCCATTTTGCTTATGTTGCCGGGATTGCCGAGTCTTCAGTGAACCTGGCTCGCCAGCATGGCTACGTTGCTGCCTTGCAAGCCAGAGGAGTAAAAGATATTCAGGTGGTGTTTGGCAATTACGATGCGGAGCAAACCGCCAGGGCTGCACGCGAGTTGTTTTCCAGCCCACAGCCACCGGATGCGATTTTTGCAGCCAACGACCACATGGCACTGACCGTGATGGATGTAGCGCGCTACGAATTTGGGCTACGCATTCCGGAAGATGTTTCGGTGGTAGGTTACGACGATACCGGGCCTTCGGGCTGGCCGTCCTATGCGCTGACCTCCGCATCACAACCGGTTGATGCCATGGTGACGGCAACGGTAGCGCTGTTGATGAAGCAAATTGACAGCGGCAATATTGAACCCGAGCAGGTGATTGTCCCCGGAGCGTTGATCGTGCGGCATTCAGCCAGGCGCCCACGTCTTGGCATTATAGAAAAAGAGGGATTGTCCCTGTTCCAGCCCCAGGAGGTTGAATGACACGCTTACCCGGCTTTAGCCCGCAGTTTGATTCTATTCAACAGTTTATTCTGACCCTGACCCACGTAGTGTGGGAGCAAAAAGACATTGGGCAGCTGGCCGATTTTTACGCCACGCCGGTGGTGTTTCATACCCCCGAAAAACGCCTGACCGATCTGTCGCAGTTTATGCGGTTGACTCTTGAGGCCATGCACAGTTTCCCGCAACGCTCCGTGCTTACCGAAGATATTCTGTGCAGCCAAAATAATGAGGGTGAGTATTATGCGGCGCAGCGCGCGGTGGCCTGTATCCGCCATCAAGGGGAGGGTTTCTTCGGCAAGCCGAGTGGGAAAACCCTATGGGTACGCACCTGGGCCGATCGTATTTGTGCTGAAGGTGCGGTGCGTCAGGAATGGCTATTACAGGATCGGGCTGCCATCGTTTCACAAATTGGGCTGGACGTGCGTGATTTTGCCAGCCAACTGGCGGCAAACCGCCGTGAACTGGGACTTGAACCGACCACGGCAGAAGAGTTGGATGCCCGCTGGGCCGGGGGGCCTGAAGGTGATGATGTCGAAGGCCCGCTGGCTGGATTGATCGAGCGCTATTTATCTATGTGGGCGGGCGGTAACAGCGGAGTGGTGCCCGGTTTGTATCACCCAGCCGCAACATTGAACGGCCCTGGCCATGTACTGTGCACTGGCGAACAGGATATTGGCAGCTTCCTTTCTGGTTATCGGGCGTCTTTCGCCGATAGTGAGACGCAGCTGCATCATCTGATTGTCCGCAGAGATGCCAATGAACCCGTGCGCCTTTCGCTGCGTTGGTCATTACTGACCTGGCACGATGGCTATGGAAAGTTTGGTATCCCTTCACGGCGGCCGGTGTCGATTTCGGGGATCAGCCAACTTGAATTGCGTGATGGGTTAATAATGCGGGAGTATTTAGGTATCGATGAACTAGCAATATGGTCACAAATATTTAATTAACTGGGCTCTGCCCAATAAAATAAGCAGCCATTCAAACGATAAATACTTTGGTATTTATCATGGCTGTCTGTTGCCCTAAATAACTCAAAGTATTATCAGCGAAAGAGCCTTCACTCTTAATCAATGCTCGCAGGAGTGAGCCTCAGGCGTGCTGCGTATTTTACGCGTGCACATAAAAGAAAATACAGGAGATACCATGTCTTCCACTGAAACTACCAATAAAGCACCGGCAGCACCTGAAAAAATCACACCGAAGGCCGTGCGAGATGAGCCGGTATTACAAGTTGAACGCCGTGACTTTACTGACTTAGTCCCGGAAAAACGCCCGCGCGCACAATCACTACGCGGTTTCGATGATTGTTATACCGATATCGTTGATTACATTGTTCGCTGTACGCATAAAATATGGGACGAGCGCGATGTGGGATTAATTTACACCCACTATACGCACAACTGCATTTTATATAATGCTTTGGGAACCATGTATAACCGTGAACAGGTCGTGCAGGATACGCTGCAACGGCTGGTGGCATTCCCTGAGCGGCGTGGCATGGCGACGCAGGTTATCTGGAATGGTAATGACGTCGACGGTTTTTATACTTCCCACCTGGTCACCGGCAGCGGTCGGCATACTCAGTTCAGCCATCTGGGTAAGCCGACCAATCGTACCTTCGTCACCCGTACCGTCGCCGACTGCATGATCCATGAAAACAAGATTTACCGGGAGTGGGTCGTAAGTGACAACATGGCGCTGATGAAGCAGATCGGCCTGGATACCCATGCCGTGGCCCACGACATGGCAAAAGAGCAGTTTGATAAAGGTTTCCGGGTGACCGACATCGGTGAAAACCGTCGCCTGCTTGGGCAGTACCCACCAGAAACCGAGTGCGATACTTCCATTGCCCATACCGACATTGAAGAGCAATGCCTGCGTTGGCTGCATGAAATCTACAACCGCAGAATGCTTGGCAAAATCAAAGACGTTTATGCCACCAACGTGCAATGGCATGGCCCACTGATGAAAGAGCTGTATGGCCAGGCCGCGGTGATCCACCAGACGTTGGCACTGATTGGCATGATCCCGGATGGTGCCTGGATGCCGCAGCATATCTGCTCAAATCCTTGCGAGGAGGGCGGTACCAAAGTCGCTGTGCGTTGGATTATGGAAGGGCATCATCTGGGCTATGGGGAGTTGGGTAAACCGACCGGCGAGCGTCTGTTCGTGATGGGCATGTCTCACTACCACATTATCAACGGCAAAATCGTCGACGAGTGGGTGGTCTATGACCATCTGGCGTTGTTGGCACAAATCAAACTTGGGCAAATGGAGAAGTAACCGATGAGCAGCAGCGATAACTTTGCAAGCGTACAGTATTTGAAGCGGCCACAAGGGCAGGACGTGGTCGCAGACCGCTCATTGGGTGAGACCGTTAGCGATATTATCAGCCAGGTTCGCGAGCGCGGCGATGCGGCCTTGCGTGAATACTCACAGAAATTTGATCGGGTGACCCCTGCCCGTTTTGAAGTTACTGCGCAAGAAATCGAACAGGCACTGGCAGAACTGGATCCCCAAACCCGGCTCGATAGTGAATTTGCCATCAACCAGGTCAAGCGCTTTGCCGAAGCGCAATTGGCCACCATTAAGCCATTGGAAGTCGAGGTACTCCCGGGAGTGCATCTTGGCCATCGTATTATCCCGATCCAAACCGTGGGCTGTTATGTTCCTGGTGGCCGTTACCCGATTTTATCTGCGCCGGTGATGTCGATCGTTCCTGCGAAGGTGGCAGGGTGTGACGAGATCGTTGCCTGCCTGCCGCCGGGGGCGCATCCTGCAATGATTGCTATCTGTCATCTGGCCGGCGCTCATCGTATTTTTAAAGTCGGCGGTGCACAGGCCATTGCAGCGATGGCTTGGGGAACCGAGAGCATCCCAGTGGTTGATAAAATTGTCGGGCCGGGCAATGCGTTCGTTAATGAAGCGAAACGTCAGGTATTTGGCAAAGTGGGTATTGATGCACTGGCTGGCCCCAGCGAGATCTTCATTATTGCCGATGACAGTGCCGATCCACGCATTCTGGCTGCGGACCTGTTGGCTCAAGCCGAACACGACGTACGTACCCGCGTGGGGCTGGCAACCACCAGTCTGGAAATTGCGCAGCAGACGCTGGCTGAAATAGAGCGCCAACTCGGTAATCTGCCTACGGCTATAACTGCGGGTGAGGCTTGGCGTTTACAGGGGGAGATTGCCGTCTGTGAGGATGAAGCACAGTTGATCGCCTATGCGGATCATATGGCGACCGAGCACTTACAGGTGCATACGCGAGATCCGCACGGTACCGCCAGCAAAATCCGCAACTATGGTTCGGTGTTTATCGGCCAGAATGCCAGCGTGGTGTTCTCGGATAAATGTTGTGGAACCAACCATACGTTGCCGACTATGGCTGCTGCACGTTACACCGGTGGATTATGGGTGGGGGCTTATGTGAAAACCTGTACCCATCAGTGGATCGATGAGCAGGGGATCCCGGCCATTGCCCAGCCGGCCATTCGCCAGAGCAGAACCGAAGGGATGCAGGCCCATCGTCGGGCTGCGGAGATTCGTTTGCACCCGGAAGCGATCGATGCCATAACCAGCGGCGAACGCGACTAGTAGCCCTCACCCCGACCCTCTCCCACAGGGAGAGGGAGCCGCCACGGTGCACTGGGTTACCTTGTGCTGCTGAGGGACGCCGAGTAAAGAACAAGAAAGGCAGGGTATTACGCAAAGCAATCAACGAACTCGATCGGTTCCCTCTCCCCGTGGGAGAGGGAGTTGCCACGGAGCGCTCGGTAGCCTTGTGCTGCTTCGGTAAGTGCGGAGTAATTTATGACGCAGGAAAATCAGCGTACTCGATCGGTTCCCTCTCCCTGTGGGAGAGGGTTAGGGTGAGGGGGCCATCTTGGCGCAAAACAAATGGATATCATATGAAACCTCCTTCACTCATTCCTCCGCTGGATTGTCGGGAAGAAGTGCGCCGTCGGCTGCAAACTATTGCCGAACATAAATCACTGAATGCTATCTTGCAGGTAAATCCGCAGGCTATTGCTGAAGCTGAATATTGGCACCAGGCCAGGAAACAGGGCCTACCGATGGGGCCACTTCAGGGCATCCCAATAATCATTAAAGACAATATTGATCTTTCCCCTCTGCCAACCACGCTGGGATGTTTAGCTTTGGCAAACGCCAAAGCGTCACAAGATGCCTTGGTGGTTCAGCGTCTGCGAGGGGCCGGAGCCATTATTCTCGCCAAGGCTAATCTGTCGGAGTTTGCTTTTGATGTGCGTTCACGCAGCTCTCTTGCTGGTGATGTGCATAATCCTCTGATGCCTGGCGTCACCGCTGGAGGATCAAGCGGGGGTTGTGCGGCAGCGGTGGCGGCGAATATGGCCGTGGCTGCCATCGGCACCGACACGGGCGGTTCAATACGTATCCCCAGCAGCTATACCGGCTTGGTAGGGTTGCGCCCCCATCATCGGCGTGAACTATTGCAAGGTGTTGCCCCTCTCTCTCCCAGCAAAGATTGCGTGGGGCCGATGGTGAACAGCGTGCAGGATGCCGCTCTGCTAAACGCGATTATGGCGGGGAAACCGCCGTGCCCGTTACCAACCATCTCGTTGAAAAGAATGCGACTGGGAGTATTGAATGAGCTGGAAGGCCATTCTCCGCAACAACTCGTGGTTTGGCACGAAGCGTTAAACCTACTGCGCCGCAACGGGGTGGAGTTAATCGATGTGACATTGCCCATTATGGCGGAAGTGGCGAATGAACCTTGCCTGAGCCTGTATGAGTTTCATGTCGCCATCAACACGTGGTTGGCAATGTACCCGTCAACCCCGCATGACTTGAGCGAGCTGTATCAATCAGGCCAGTTTTTGCCAGAGTTCTCACCGTTTATTGCGCAGTTGCTTTCACACAGAACGCTGAAAACAGCGCAATGGCGCAACGCTCGTTGCTTCCAACGCAAACTCAAGGGGGCTCTCTACGAACTTATTGATACTCACCGGTTGCATGGAGTCATTTACCCAACCGTGTCCCGCCAGCCGGAGAGTCTGGAAAAAATGCCTCCTGGTTGCGCCCCTGAGCTTTCCGCCATCAGCGGTTGGCCCGCGCTGACTTTACCCTGTGGTGTGAGTGCTGTGGGGCTGCCGGTCGGGTTAGAAATATTGTGCGTCCAGCCGCAAGAGGATTTATTACTCTCGCTGGCATTGGCATGCGAAGGGATTTTTACCCAATAATAGTCTGGCGTTAGCGTGCTAGGATGAAAGGCGCCAGGAACGGCTCGGTAGATTGCTCTAGCAGCGTGATAAGTTCAGGATCCATATATTGATAGTCATCGGGGATATCGAGAACATGCAGGGGCTTATGTTCCAGCAGGCGGCGATACTCGGCAACCAGCCGGTTTTTGTGTTTTTGCTCCATGACAAAAATCATATCCGCCCAGTGCAACAACTCCGGCGTCACCGTTTTTATGGCATTACGGCTGGTCCCGGCTGACCTTGCGGTCAGGCCGGGAGTTCTGTGCCATATGCGCTCTGCGGTTGGGCTGCGCCATTGGTTACGGCTGCAGACAAACAGCACATTCATGGTCAATCGATCTCATCAAGTGCGTTACGCCGGGCTACGGCGCGGGATATCTGTGGATACTCAATACCCAATTGACTCGCTCGCGTTATTTTATGTGAGCGGGTGTAGAGCATTTTCCACCGTTTCTCTTTGGTGAACTTGGGTTGAAAATCCCCCATTTCACTGTGTTTGTTGCGTTTGTTAATCACCAGGCGCCAGGCCCGGCCACGTATGTCAGTCATGTTAATGCCTCATCGGTTTATCGGGGTTCAGCAGCCGCGATAATACGAGAGGTGGTGCAGCAGCATCTTATGCCGCCCGGTAATGCTAACATTTCGGCTATAAACAATAAATCATCTTGATACGGTGGCCGCTGGCCTGACGAGGTTGCAGCCTCTCTATGGGAAATAAAAGGAATGCATGATGTCAGTGAAGGATAGGTTATTGGCGCTGTTCGTGGTGGTGGCCTGGGGGCTGAACTTTGTGGTGATTAAAGTTGGGCTGTATGGCATGCCACCGTTTCTACTCGCAGGCCTGCGTTTTGCGCTGGTGATGTTCCCGGCCATCCTGTTTGTCAAACCACCGAATATCCCTCTCCGTTGGATGCTGGCGTACGGCATCACCATCAGCTTTGGTCAGTTCGCTTTCCTGTTTATGGCCATCAAGCTTGGCATGCCTGCGGGTTTGGCATCACTGGTGCTGCAGGCTCAGGCTTTCTTTACCATTTTGCTCGGCGCGCTGCTGTTGGCCGAAAAGCTGAAATGGAACCATATTGCCGGGATTATGATTGCCACCGTTGGCATGTTTATGTTGGCTAGTGCGGGCATGGCTGGGCAAACGACGGCGGGCATCACGCTGACCACCATGATGTTGACGCTGGCCGCAGCGTTATCTTGGGGGCTTGGGAATATCACTAATAAGGTGATTATGCGCGATCGCAATGTGCCGATCATGTCACTGGTGGTGTGGAGCACGCCGGTACCGGTGGTGCTGTTCTTCATGTGCTCATGGTTGTTTGAGGGGCAAGCGCTGTTGATTGACAGCCTGGTGCATATTCAAGGTGAAACCATTCTGGCGCTGATCTATTTGGCGTTTGTTGCCACCATTATGGGTTATGGCATCTGGGGTAATCTGTTGAGCCGCTATGAAACCTGGCGCGTTGCGCCGTTGACGCTGCTGGTGCCGGTTATCGGTATTCTCTCTGCCGCATGGCTATTAGGCGAAAGGCTATCATTGCAACAAATGATCGGTGCATTGGTGATCATTGTGGGCTTGCTGGTCAATGTGTTTGGCGGTTTGCTCAAGCCTGCCATCAGAAAATATCAACAGCGCTAGCGGTGAGGGGAGGCAACATGCTGAACTCCCTCATCTATTCTTTTTATCATGCTGAGTCCGTCAGCTGTTGAAGGCAGCGTGATAAAACATCAGCCAACGCTGCCATCGCAAGCCCGAATTTATTTGTTTCACCCCCACACATTTTGCGACTATTCCGGATCCATCGCGATGGGCATCGGTGGTACAGTGGCGCGATTTTCATTCATTTTGCTGTTTTTTTGGCTGTTGAACGCCGAGGTGTGAGTATGAGTAAGTTTATTGCTGCGGGCCTGCTGGCCGTTTTACTGTCCGGGTGTGCTACCGAGTCGCCTTGCGTACCGGTCTATGATGACCAAGGCCGTCTGGTACATACCAATACCTGCATGAAAGGCACCACTCAGGATAACTGGGAAACCGCCGGGGCGATTGCAGGCGGGGCGGCAGCGGTAGCTGGCCTGACGTTGGGCATTATCGCGTTAACCAAATAGTGATTTTTTAGTCGGGGCGCAGCATAGGCGCCCCGACCCTCTTAGTGCTGCTGAGCCAGTTTTTTGCTGTCACAGCCGGTACTTTTGCATTCCCGCTCTACGCTTTTCAGAAAATCGATACGGCTTTGCATGGTCTTGTTTGAGCAGGCGACATTGATCATGGAATCGTCGCTACATTGGCTGTCCCGATTTTTCAGCCATTCGATCTGCGACTGCTTCAGCGTCTGCTTTTGCGGTTGAGTCAGCAGCCCCATCACCTTCTTGTATTGCACGTTGATCTCTTGATCCAGTTGCACCATCTCCAATGCCGCGCAGTAGGTCACGTCATAAGGGGTGCGCGGGCTGTCACAACCACCAGCCAACGCAGTGGCAGAGACCAACAGCAGCGAACATCCCAAGATTGTTTCTTTAATCACTTTGCACTTCTCCGTGTTTGGTTTTGAACTGGCTACACAGTAAACCAATGCCGCATTTTGCAATAGCCCGATTTATGCAAGAGGCTCTCTTTATTGCGAGGCCGTGTAAACGGGCGCAGCATGCGGCGCCCCTACGTAGAGTGCGATCTCAAGCTTCAGTCGTCACCTTTTGCTTGTCGGAGTTCATGCAACTGTAGATCACCGGCAATACCAGCAGAGTCAGCACGGTAGCAAAGCCCAGGCCGAACATGATCACCACCGCCATACTTTGGAAGAAAGCATCGCTAAGCAGTGGGGCCAGGCCGAGTACGGTGGTAAAGGCCGTCAGCAGGATAGGGCGTAAACGTGAGGTAGAGGCGTCGATGATGGCCTCCAGGATCGGTTTTTCCTGCCGCTGCAACCCAATCTCCTCTACCAGCACAATGCCGTTACGGATCAACATGCCGCTTAAACTCAACAGGCCGATCAGCGCCATAAAGCCAAACGGAATACCGGTTAGCAGGAAGCCCACGGTTACCCCAATCAACGCTAGCGGAATGGTCAGCCAGATGGCGACGGCATTTTTCAGCGAGCTGAACATCAGCACGGTGATGATGAACATGATCACAAAGGCCACCGGCAGGCTGGTGAACAACCCGGCCTGGGCTTCCTTGGTACTTTCATAGTCGCCGCCCCAATTCAGTTCATAGCCGCGCGGTAATGGGATGGCATCAATATCCGGTTTGATGCGTTGCAGCAGTTCGGCAGAGGTTTCACCGCTCTGGGAGCTTGGATCGGCCTGAACCGTCAGGGTGCGTTTGCGATCCCGACGCATGATCAGCGGATCTTCCCACTCGGTAGTAAAGCCGTTGACCACGTTGTCGATAGGAATAAACGCCTGCCGTGCCTGGCTCCAGATCATCACGTCGTTCAGCCGTTCCGCATTCAACCGCTCCGAGTCCGGCGTTCTTAACACAATCGGCATTAACCGCGTGCCATCACGATATAGGCCAACGGCGATCCCGCCAAAACTCATGCGTAGCGCACTGTCGATTTCGCGCTTATCCACCCCTAATTCACGGCCAAGATAATCCGAGAACTGCGGGCGAATGACCTTGCTGCGCTGTTGCCAGTCGTGCATGACGCCGTCGGCATTGGGGTCTGCGCTGGCGATGGTTTCTGCCTTGGCCGCCAGCGTGCGCAGCACGTTCGGATCGGGGCCGATAAAGCGCGCTTCGATGGAACTGTTATTCGAAGGCCCGAACATGATGCGCTTGGCCTGGGCGTTCACCTGAGGGAAATTGTTGCGTACGTAGCCCTCTATTTGGCCGATCATACCGGGGATCTGGTTGAGCTGTTTGGCTCGCACCATGATCTGCGCATAGTTGGAATATTGCCGCTGTGCGTTGTAGGTGAGCATAAAGCGCATGGCACCTTGGCCAATGGTGACCATGGTATCGCTGACGCTCTCTTGCGACTGGATATGTTGCTCGATTTCGGCGGCAATCTTTTCGGTGTAGGCGATATCGGTGCCATAGGGTAGCCAGAGATCGACGAAGAAGATCGGCGTATTGGACGGCGGGAAGAAGCTTTGGCGCACGTTGCCAAAGCCGATCACCGAAACGACCATCAGCGCGGCCAGCACCCCCAGCGTAATGGTGCGCTGGCGCAGCAGTTTGCCCAACAGATTGCGATAGACGCGGAACAGCCAACCATCATAAGGTGACTTGGCTGGTTCATCGCCTTTCGGCTCGGCCAGCTTCTGTTTTTCAAACGCCCATTTGGTGAATACCGGCGTCAGGGTCAAGGCGGTGAACCAGCTCAGCATCAGCGAAATCAGCAATACCTGGAACAGTGACTTACAGTATTCGCCGGTGGCATCGTTGGATAAGCCGATCGGCGCAAACGCCAGAATGGCAATCACCGTCGCTCCCAGTAGCGGGAACATGGTGCGTTTGACCACGTTATTAATGGCCTGCAGGGTCTTCTCACCCTGTTGCCGCCCAACCAGCACGCCCTCGACGATCACAATGGCGTTATCCACCAACATACTTAAGGCGATCACCAGTGCCCCGAGCGAAACGCGTTGCAGCTCAATATTGAACAGCTTCATGATCAGCAGGGTGCCAAGCACGTTCAGCGCCAGCGAGGCGGCGATCACCAGCCCGCTGCGCACCCCCATAAAGATCAGCAGGGTACCGACCACGATCAGCAGCGCCAGCAAGAAGTTCATGATAAAGCCGTTCACCGCGCCTTCCACTTCATGGGACTGATCGTAGAAAACGCTGATATCCATCCCGGCGGGGCGTTCGGCTTGCAGTTGGGCCAAGCGGGCCTTGACCGCTTCGCCTACCACAATCACGTTCACATTCGGGGCAAAGGATACGCCGATAGAGAGCGCAGGCCGCCCGTTGGCACGGTAGATATTATTGGGGGAGTGGGTTACGCCCTGGCTGATGGTGGCAATATCGCGCAGGTAAACGCTGCGCGGGCTGCCTGGCTCACTAATCAGCAGGTTACCCAATTCTTGCACGCTGGCAAATTCCCCGGTGGGATGCAGCCTGATCGACTCGCTGCCCACCAACAGATCCCCGGCGTTGGACACCACGTTCTGCCGGCTCAACAGATCATAAAGCCGCTGTGGAATAATATTGGCGGCGGTCATCTGGGCGCGGGAAATCTCAATCTGCACCTCTTCCGGGATCACCCCGACAATCCCCACCTTGCCAACGCCTGGCACCACCACTAACTCACGGCGTAACAGCTCGGCAAAGTTGCGCAGCTCCTGATTGCTAAAGCCGTCGCCATACAGCGAGAAGAAGAAGCCGTACACATCGCCAAAATCATCGTTAACTATCGGAGGGCTGGCACCGGGCGGTAACCGTATCGCGGCATCGCCAATGCGCCGGCGCAACACATCCCAGATTTGCGGCAGTTCGGCGGCACCGTATTCGGCACGGATATTAATGGTGATCTGCGACAGCCCCACGCTGGAGATGGAGGTGACGTTATCAATATAAGGCAGCTGCTGAATGGCATTTTCCAGCGGCAGGGTGACTTCTTCCTCCACTTGCTGGGCCGAAGCGCCGTCATAACGGGTGACCACCACCGCAGTCTTGATGGTAAAGGCCGGATCCTCCAGCCTGCCGATGTTGAGAAACGCCAGCACGCCGCCAATACCTAGCAGCAGGATCGCCAGCCAGATCCGGGTGCCGTTGTTGATAAAGTTCTCTGTCAGTTTCATTACAGACCTCGCTCACGGACCCAGGCGCGCACTTCCTGATTGGGGCGCAGTTCGCGAGTACCGGCGGCGACAATCCGTTCACCATCGGCCAGACCGGATACGATCTGTATGCCGTTCGCGGTCAGTTGTCCGGTTTCAACCTGACGAGATTCCACAAACAGTTTGCCATCACGTTCCTTGATCACCCACACATGGGGCTGATTGCGTGGGCTGTTATCCGGGTTAAATACCGCCTCGACGGGAACAATAACGCTGGTTTTCTGCGAAGCCCCGGCCAGATTACCGAGATTGATTTTCACGCTGCCGCTCATTCCCGAGAGCATTGGCAAGTCTTGCGGACGCGGCATGGTCAGGGTCATTTGATAAGTCAATGAGCCCGCAGTGGTATTGGTGGTGTGTTCTTTATAGCGGGCGGTAAATTCGCGGCCCGGCAAGTTGTTCAACAGAACAATAGGTTGGTACTGTGCATTGTTTTCATCAATCACGATGAACAGATTTTCGGGGATGCTGAAGACTACATCCAGCGAATCCAGCGAGTTCAGGGTCGCTATCGACTGGCCTGCGGGGATCACCTGATGGTTACGGGCAGTGAGCGTGGCAATCACACCGGTAAAGGGGGCACGGATTTGCATATCGCTCACTTCTTCCCTGGCCAACTTCAAGGCGGCCTGGGCCGAGTCACGCGCTGCGCGATGAACATCGAGTTCGGCACGGGGAACGACATTACGAGCACTCAGGGTGGCGAAACGGTTGAATTGCGCCTGCGCCAGATCGAATGCGGCCTGCCGGTCACGTAGCCGCAGGCGTGCGTCATTACTGTTTAGCTCGGCAATCACTTGCCCCTTGCTGACCCGCTCCCCTTCACGTACCAGCAGTTGCTGCAGTTGTCCTGGACGCTTGAAGGCCAGTTCGGTACGGTCACCCGCGACAATCCTGGCAGGGAAGATGCGTACTCCTTGTTGGGCACTGTTGCTAACTTCAAAGATATTCACCGGACGGACGCTTTCGAGTTCTTCAGGCGTCTCTCTGTCGCAGGCGGTAAGAAAAAGTGTGCAAAGCACAACGGCAACCAGTTTTATATTCACGATGCAATCTCTTCGGATCGGATTTTAGGGGAGCGATGAGTTAACTCGTTGACCAATGCATCACGTCTTACCGCTCGTCTAGGCCAACTCCGGCCTTTGTTCACGCTGTTGCGGGAACTTAATCTTGCTACTGTGACCGTAGGACACAACCACCTCGGATTTCACGCACTCCCGGCGCTATTCCCCTTGCCCGTTAGCGGGCGTGCGCCCTCTCTATTGTTTCCTTCAGTTTCAACCACTCGTAGACTCTTCAAGCTTAGTATGCCGTTTGCTAACGTGAGTAAATTATCTTCAGTTCATGCCGTCGGCCCGGTTTTTGGCTATGGCTAATCCATCAGTGCTAATGATTTCCCGACTCAAATGATGAGTAAAAGACAATGAATACCCGCTGTGTGCGGCTGGATGCCGATGATGGTACGGAGTGAGATGATTCCTGGTTATGATCTCAATCATTTTTCTAGTTATAGCGTTGAATATTTTTTTAAAAACAGACATCTTATTTAGGTTTTGTTTAGGAATCTTCTTTTCTCAATAGAGTGAAAATAATCCTATTGGATAGGGAATATCCCGTGTTAGAGCTTGTGGCAATATTATTGCGATTAATTGTCATTTACATCTGTTATGAAATTGTAATCCACAACTATTGTATGGTTATGATTTAGCGCAAAAAACCAACAAATTGTGTGATGATTAGAGGCGTGTCGACGTTAAAGATCTTAATGAAATGATGCTTGTTACTTAATTAATTGATAATAGTGGTTATTTTATAATTTATGGTTGGCTTTAATCAGTGGGTAGGTGTTAATGATTTCTTAGTTAAAGTTGTTTTTAACATTTATTTATCAATTTAATTCAATAAGATAAACAACTGCGTTCGTTTTTACTACATTTTAAATGGGTGAATGTGTCTTTGGTGTTATTATTTGTGATGTATTTCGTTTCGTCTGATCACTAAAATATAACAGATACAATTAAATTGCGGGGTTTATATTTTTAATTGTTAATTTAAATGTTAATTATTTCGAGGTAAATATTATGATGGTGTAATATTCAGACATATTTTGAATTTATTTGAATTTAACTATTGCAATGAGATTTTACTCAATATACTTTCCTCCACCAGAAAGGAACTGGTAAGGAGTTAACTTCGTCATGCTAATTATGGCTCCCGTTTTCATCCGCACTTACCGTATTTCGATAATCACTTTTATATAAACTTTAGATAGAGAGCTATTATGAAAATTCGCGTACTTTCACTGTTGGTTCCGGCTTTGCTGGTTGCAGGCACCGCGGGCGCTGCTGAAATCTACAACAAGGACGGTAACAAGCTGGATCTGTTCGGCAAGATTGACGGCCAGCGCTACTTCTCCAGTAACGACTCGGTTGATGGCGATCAGTCTTATATGCGTCTGGGCCTGCGTGGCGAAACCCAAATCAACGACAGCCTGACCGGCTTCGGCATGTGGGAGTACCAGGTTAACCTGAACCAGGCAGAAAGCGAAGCCAACAACAGCTTTACCCGCGTAGGGTTTGCCGGTTTGAAATTCGCCAATTATGGTTCACTGGATTATGGCCGTAACTATGGCGTGATGTATGACATCGGTGCATGGACCGACGTACTGCCAGAGTTCGGTGGGGACACCTACGGTGCCGATAACTTCCTGTTCCAACGTGGCAACGGTTTGCTGACTTACCGTAACAGCGACTTCTTCGGCATGGTTGAAGGCCTGAATTTTGCTCTGCAATATCAGGGCACCAACGGCAGCGCCTCCGAATCCAACAACTACCGCGATGTATTGGCGCAGAACGGTAACGGCTACGGCATGTCCGTCAGTTACGATCTGGGTTATGGCATCAGCGCAGCCGGTGCGTTCTTCAGTGCCGATCGCACGGCAGATCAGAACGGCCGCAACAACCCGGCAATCCTGGGTAATGGCGATAAGGCTCAGGCCTATAGCACCGGTCTGAAATACGATGCCAATAATGTCTACCTGGCGGCCATGTTTACCCAGTCTTATAACGCTAACCGTTTTGGCAGCCGTAATAGTCAGGCTTATGGCTTTGCCGACAAGGCTCAGAATATTGAGCTGGTGGCACAGTATCAGTTCGACTTTGGCTTGCGTCCGTCCGTGGCCTACGTACAGTCCAATGCCAAAGACATTCAGGGCTTTGGCAGCCAGAACCTGGTGAAGTATGTTGATCTGGGGGCTACCTATGCCTTCAATAAAAACATGTCCACCTATGTGGATCATAAAATCAACCTGCTGGATGAAAACGACTTTACCAGCAAGGCGGGTCTCAACACCGATAACGTGACCTCGGTCGGTATCGTTTACCAGTTCTAAGCTTGTCCGTTTGGCTTAGCCCGGTACATCCGTGTATCGGGCTTCGCTACGTATGATAAAAAGCCCAGTGCCGCACACCTCGTGCTATCAACATTGCAAGTGGTTCCGCTTTCTCCCTCCGATTATCGCCTCGTAATACTGTTTAGATTCTCTTTAATATCTTGCGTTCTTGATGTGGGGCTGCTTTTACGCTCAGGGAATTGTCCTTTATTAATTATTGTTATTTGGTACGGTATATCTAGCAGTGTATTTTCCTATTGTATTTAATCTTATTATTTATTGAGAAATATCCTGCATTAGCGGTGTTATGATCTGGTTGGAATATGTCAATTGCCATAAAAATTATTATTGATCTGCTTTAAACGTCGGGCTATCCTTGGGTCAGAGCTCTTTTGATAGAGAGAAATAATTAACTTTAACTTAACTCCCTGCGCTTTAATAAAGGCATGGTTAGTTATGTCTTTATATCAAGCGTAGGATTACTCTATCACTGATGATAGACGTTACTCGGGCTGTTTTTGTTTCACTTTTATAAAAAGGACGACACTGTGAAAAAAGTTAATACCTTAGATGCAGGTGCAATTGTTGGTGGTAAATGTAAAAGAGTCTGTGCTGTTGAGTATGTGGGTGGCGTTGGTGGTGCTTGCTATCTAGTCAGAACTTGCCTGGATAAGAATGGCCGAATTGTGAGTCAGACTAGCTCATCTGTTGACTCTGCCAACTGCCCGGCTGGCCGGCCGTAAGCTCTTCCTGAGTTTCAGGATATAAGTTTGGGCTGATGCGATAGGATTTTTGCATCGGCCTGTTTGAGAATGGTGCTTATTGATGGACAGGGATGTGATGGCTGTTGGTTCGCCAACGGCGCTACGTGCTAAATAAAAATGGCTATCCCTCCGTTATAAGATCTCATTGGTGTGCCTTTTTTAGGATGTATGGCTTATGTTCAAAAGACCCCTGCTGCTTCTCATTTATACCTTGGCGATCATCGTTATTTCCTCGTTGATCACAACGGCCTATTTCCACTATTTTGTATTGAATCAGGGCATCGAACAGCAAGCTCTGGTTGCCGTCAGCGATGACGAGATCAAGAATAGCCCGATCAAAGAGGATAATACCATCGTCGAGATATTCTCTTACGGCTGCCACTACTGTGCCATAAACGAAGAGAATATTGCCAAGCTGGAAGCGCGTATGCCAGCAGGTACAAAACTGATCCGTCTGCATCTCAATAATGCGCAGAGCAATGGTCTGGCAAGTTTCGCCCCATTATTTGCCACCCTGACGGTGATGGGCATTGAACCTCAGCACCGTGAAAGTGCCTATAACGCCGTCATCAAACAGCAAAGCGATCTGAGTAAACCCCAAAATCTTGATAGCTGGTTGATGGAGAATGGTATCGATCTCGCGGCTTATCACGCTGCCAGCAAAACTCCGCAGGTCGCAGAGTTGCTGAGCTATATGACCATCGTGTCCGATCACTACAAAATCAACGCGACCCCAACCTTTATCGTCAGCAAGAAGTGGCTGGCTCTGCAGGATCGCGATTTCCCGGAATTTGCCGATCACCTGCTGTCGCTGCTGCAGCATGATAAACCGCTGGAGCAATAATGCGTTTCTTTGCCGTGTGGGTTTACCTGGCATGGAGAGATGCCCTAGCAAAAATCGCGCGGAGTTTTTCGCCGTTGCGCAGAGCACAGGACAAGACTGTTTGCTGGTTGCTGCGGCATGGCGATTATCGTTGGTTTCTTGGGCTGGCGGCGCTTAGCCGCTGGCTGCGGTTGAATAACCGGGGGGAGCGCAGGCGTGCTTTTGTGGCCGCAGCCAATAAGCAATGCCTGATTGACGATGACCGTAAGGTGGATTTTGCCAAGATCAGCCAGCGTCGTCGCTTGCTGGATCTGGCCGCTGCCCATGCCGCTAACGCTCACCTCCTGGCCCAGTTGGAACACTGTCAGGTACAGCTCAACGCAGTCGTCGAGCCCTTGCACCGAGCAGGGCAACCGGTGGTGCTTGCACCTCTGCATATGGTCTCTGACGTGCTGGCTGGCATGGTGGGGGCTGGGGTGTTTCCGGGGCAGGCAACGGTGGTGGTTTCTGCCAGTGCAGAGGTCTATCAGGAAAGAACGCGGCAGCAAGCGGGAATTAACCTGACTTACTGCTCGATCCATGATGATAACCGGGCGATTGCCAGCAATTTGACTAGCGCGATTATGGCGGCGGCCGATCATCAACGCAATATCATGATTTTCCCCGACATCTCACCGGATTACACCGTGAATACCAATGAGGCGAAAACGGCGAAGCTGAGTTGTCGCCTGTTTGATCGCCCGGCCAACCTGCACAGCGGCGTTATTCGTATCGCCAGAGCCTTGTCTGCGCAGGTGGTCTCTTATTACCTCTATTACGACCAGGGAATAAAAATCCACATCTATCCGCCGATACCGGCCTGCAACCTGAAAGCCAAACTGCCGGAGCTGATTGAAACGTCGATCGTCAGGCACCCGGAAGATTGGCTGTTATGGCACTCACATTCGTTATTTTTTATCAATGAATAACCTGGAAATTGAAGAAGTCAGATCATGGAAAAGATAATCCCGGCGCTGGTGTTTCAAGGCGAAACGAATGAATGTGGACTGGCCTGCATCGCCATGATGGCGGAAACGCAGGGCATCAGTGCGCCATTGGAGAGCTTGCGGGAGCGCTATCCCGCCTCGCAGCATGGCACCTCGCTGGCCACACTGTGCGACATTATGGCTGAACTGGCGATGCCCGCCTATCCCGTGGCCTTCGAGCACGGTGAACTGGCGGAAATACCGCTGCCTGCCATTTTACATTATGGGGCGAGCCATTATGTGGTGCTGGCCTACCGTAAAGGTAATCACGTTTGCGTGATGAACCCGGGCATTGGCCAGCAACTGTTGCCGATTGATGCGTTAAAAATGGAAATCAGCGGTTATGCGTTGGTGCTGGACAGTGAAACCCAGCCTGACCCTCAGGCGCTGGCCAATGTTCAGCCCAGTAAACGCTTCAGTGCGTCCGACACCATGAGCCTGAAAGAAACCGCACGTATCCCCGGTATTTACCGGCTGATGATACTGGCGTTTCTGATCTCTTTAACGTTGTTTATTATGCCGACGATGGTCAGCAGCGCCATCAATCAGGTTTTTTCCAGCGCAGGTGAAACCGACTTCCCTTACTTCTACTTCCTGTTGGCGTTTGTCGTTTCGACCACGCTGGCTTTCGGCGTGCGTTGGATCACCGAGCGCTTTATCAAACGCTTTGTGGTGATTAACAGCGTGGCGGGATTCTCGCGCCTGCTCAGTAATTCGCTGAACTTCTTTGATAAACGCGCACCGGGCGAAGTCTTCAGCCGTTTTTCCAACTGGCAGATGGCGTCGGGGACTAAAATCGAGCTGGATAACGGCCTGCGTACCGATTGGATCATCGGCGCTATCGCACTGGCGGTGATGTGCTACATGAGCCCGCTGCTGGCCATGGTGTCTGGTGTGGGGGTCACTCTGATGGGGTTGGTCAGCGTCTGGGCTATCTATCGTGACCGTTTTTACACCCAGCAGTTGCAGGTCAAGACCGCCGAGCAGAGCGACTTTATCCTGGAGAGTATTCAAGGGTTCTCCACCATCAAGTCCGCCGGATTGGACAGCCAGCGCAAGGGGATGTTTGCCAAGTTTGCTCTGTCGCTGTTTACCTGTCGCCAGCAGCAGAAGATGTACGAGCAGATCAAAAGCAGCCTCTATCAGTTGATCGGCAGCCTGGAGATGGTGTTCTTTATGTTGCTGGCGCTGCCGTTGCTGAAAAACGGCACTATCACGCTGGGTGAGTTCTTTGCCTACAGTTTTGTGCGTGAAATCTTCACCTCTTATATCACCAAGATTTTCTACTCCGTCCTGCAAAAGAATCAGTTGCACGTGATCGATACCCGCGCCAGGGACTTGTTCCCATCACGGCCTGAACAGGATAGGGCGGAGGATGCGGTACCTGCACCGATCCCTAAATTCACTTCGCAGTTACGTTATAAAAATATCGCTTTTGCCTATGACGCCCAGCAGCCGGTATTGCACGACCTTTCCCTGTCTCTCAAACCGGGGAAAAGCATTGCCATTGTGGGTGAGTCGGGGGCGGGGAAAAGTACCTTGCTGAAGGTGATGACCGGCCTGATGGCACCGCAACAGGGGCAGGTGATTGTCGATGGGCAGCCGCTCGATTATCAGCAGGTGCACGCGTTGTTCTTCCTGCAAAGCCAGGAGGACATCTTGTTCAATGCCTCGGTGCTGCAAAATATCACCCTGTTTGATGAGGGGTTTGATGAGCGCAAACATCGGCAGATCGAGCGCTCCCTTGCAGGGCTGAATCTGAGCTCGGTGATAGAAAAACTGCCGGGGGGCTTGAATGCCCTGATCCGTGAGAGTCATGCCGGGCTATCGCTGGGGCAGCGCCAACGTCTGCTGCTGGCGCGGGCTATGTACAGCGATCGTCCGGTGCTGGTGCTCGATGAGCCTACGGCCAATCTGGATGAGGACACGGCGCATCAGGTGATGACCACCTTGCTGACACATTGCCGCGAGCAGCATAAAACGTTGATCACCGTGACGCACAGCGAAAGCGTATTGCCGATGTTCGATCGGGTGTACCGCGTGAGCAACGGCCATGTGGTGAGCGTTGCTACGGAGCTTGAAGCGTCAGCAGCGTTAACCACGGCGGTGAGTTAATGAAGTTGAAAATGTTTGGCATGGATAAACGCAGGCTAGTGCCGATTGCCTTGCTGTGTCAGGTGGTGTTGATCGGCACGATTGCCTGGTTCATCGTTGGGCCTACGCACAATAATACCTATGACATCGAAGAGATCACCCGTGGCGATATCGAGAAAACCGTGTTGGCCACCGGTATCCTCAAGCCGGCGCTGCAGGTCAGCGTCGGTGCGCAGGTCAACGGACAATTGCAAAAGCTGTATGTGAAGCAGGGCGATCGTGTGACCCGCGGGCAGTTGCTGGCGGAAATCGACCCGACCTTGCAACAGAATGCACTGCGTAAATCGGAGGCTGCCCTGCAAAGCGCCGAAGCGCAAAAGCAAGTCACCCAGGCAACGCTCAAGCAGTATCAGCAGGAATTGAAGCGTCAGATGAAGCTGGATCGTGATGGTTCAGGCGTGAAAAGCGATCTGGAGAAGGCGCAGGCGCAGTTCCAAACTCAGCTTGCCCAGTTGAAGGTCAACGATGCGCAGATCGTTCAGGCGCAGATGGAGCAGCAAACCGCGAAAGCCAATCTGGGCTTCACCCGCATCGTCGCGCCGATCGATGGCGAAGTGTTGGGGATCGTCACCAAGGAAGGGCAGACCATCGTATCGTCACAAACCGTGCCAACCATTCTGGTGCTGGCGGATGTGGACACCATGACGGTACATACCCGTATTTCGGAGACTGATATCCTGAAGGTGCGCGTCGGGCAACCGCTGTGGTTCCACGTTGTTGCCGATCCCAAACAGCGTTACGAAAGCGTGATGGGCTCGATCCAGGAAGCCCCGAACGAAGCCTTGCAGGAAGGTAACTCGTCAGGCTCTGCCAATCAGCAAGCTTCGGCGGTGTATTACAGCGGCGTGTTTGCCATTGCCAACAGCAAACGTCTGTTGCGCACCTCGATGACCGCTCAGGTCTTTATTATCACCGAACAGGTGAAAAATGCCCTGCGCGTGCCGGTGGCCGCCTTCGGTGAACAACAGGGTAAAGATCGTTATCAGGTGCAGGTAATGAACGGCAAACAGCTTGAAACACGCTGGATCCGCATCGGCCTGAACGACCGCCAGTTTGCCGAAGTGAAAGAGGGGCTGAAAGAGGGTGACCGCGTAGTATTGGCGCAGCATGCCATCGGGAGTGCTAGCAATGGTTAAGCCATCCGATCCCTTGATCGCATTGAGCGGGATCTCCCGGCATTTTGTCTCCGGGTTGCAGACCGTGGCGGTGCTGAAAAATATCTCTCTCTCCATTCAGCGTGGCGAAATGGTGGCGATCATTGGCGCTTCCGGCTCGGGAAAATCCACGCTGATGAATATCATCGGCTGCCTGGACAAGCCCACGCAGGGGACGATGCAGATCAAGGGTATCTCTACACAGCTTGCCAGCAGCGATCAGTTGGCCCAGCTACGCAGCCAGTACATCGGCTTTATTTTCCAGCGTTATCACCTGATGCCCTATCTGAGCGCTGCCGAAAACGTCGCCATTCCTGCCCTGTATACCGCGATGCCTGCGGCAGAACGCCAGACGCGGGCCGAATACCTGCTCACCCGGCTTGGATTGCAGCACCGAATGGATTACAAACCGGCGCAGCTCTCTGGTGGGCAACAGCAGCGTGTCAGTATTGCCCGCGCGTTGATGAACGGGGCGGAAATTATTCTGGCCGATGAGCCAACTGGTGCGCTCGACCGTGCCAGTGGTCAGGAGCTGATGGGGATCCTGCACTCGCTGCACCGGTCGGGGCATACCATCATTATCGTCACCCACGATCGGGACGTGGCCAATCAGGCGCAGCGCATCATCGAAATCAGCGACGGCGAGATCGTGGCCGACCAGCGTAATGAGGCGGTAGCCCTACAGGAAACCAAACCTGCGTTGCCGGTTGCCGCGGCTACCGGGCGCAACCCGTTCTGGCCGAGCGTGCAAGAGGCGGTCAAGATGGCCTGGCGTGCGTTGCTGGGGCACCGGGCAAGGGCTTTTTTGTCGATGTTGGGCATCATTATCGGCGTCTCTTCCGTGGTGTCGTCAATGGCGGTGGGTGAGGGCGCACGTCAAAATATACTGAATGAAATTAGCCAGTTGGGTAGCAGTACCTTGGATGTTCGCCCCGGCCTGGGGTGGGATAAACCGCGTCCAGACCTCGCCCGCTCGCTGACGGTGGCTGATGTTGAGCTGTTGGATCACCAGCCTTATGTCGACAGCGTGTCGCCGGTGGTCAGTAAAACCGTGGCCGCGGTGCGCGGTGGCAAAGAGGCGATGGCTTCAATTTCCGGTATCAGCAACGCCTATTTTCGTGTGCAGGGCCTGAATTTCCTTTCCGGTAATGGCTTTACCCGGCGCGATCTGGATGAGCGTGAGCCGGTGGTGATTATCGATCCGCAATTACGCGACACGCTGTTTGAGCCGGATGAAGTGGCTGAGGGTGGGATCGTCCAGCTTGCGGGTACCCCTTACCGAGTGATCGGTGTTGCCGAACGTAAAGGCGGCAAATACAGCGGCATGATGTTGGGCGCCTGGATGCCTTATACCGCAGTGTTGGAGCGCATGTCCGGCGATATGCCGATCGAGTCGATTATGCTGCGTGTGCATGAAGGGACCTCGCTTATCGAAGCACAGGGGCGCGTCGAACGGCTGTTGGAACAGGCACATGGCCGGCGCGACTTTTTCACCCAGACCAATGACCAGATGACCAAGGCCATCCGTAAAGCCTCGGATTCCATGACGCTGCTGATCACCGCCATTGCCGGGATTTCACTGCTGGTGGGCGGGGTTGGCGTGATGAACATCATGCTGGTTTCGGTCACCGAACGTACCCATGAGATCGGCATCCGCCTTTCGGTCGGTGCGCGGCCTGCGGACATCATGCGCCAGTTCCTGATTGAGGCGATGGTGATCTGCTCGCTGGGCGGGTTGATTGGCATTATTGGCTCTGGGCTGGCGGGAGTTATTTTCTCCCTGGTGACGCAGGAGTTCACCATGATTTTTACCTGGCCGCCGTTGGTGCTGGCCTGTGGGTTCTCGGCGTTGATCGGCCTGGGGTTTGGTTTTTTCCCAGCGCGCAACGCGGCGCGACTGCATCCAACGGAGGCGCTGGCGCGCGAATGATGAAGAGCAAACTCCCTCTACTACTGTTGCCTCTGCTGCTGAGCGGCTGTGGCGCCTTGACGAAAAGCGACTATCAGCGGCCGATGCTGTCGGTGCCCGCCGAGTGGCGAGTGCAGGAGACCGGTTCTGGCTATCTGCAACACACTGACCACTGGTGGGATAACTTCGAGGATCCGCAGCTCTCCGTGCTGATTGGGCGGGTGCTGACCAGCAACAACGATCTGGCCATTGCCGGGCTGCAACTCCAGCAGGCGAGGCTGGCGGCCGGGCTGAAGAATACCAACCTGACGCCAACCGCCACGGCAAGCGGCGGGGTCAGTAATAGCAAGAACCTGCGTCAGAATACGAACTCCACAGAGTCTTACAACAGTGGGCTGGAGCTGAGCTATGAAGTGGATTTGTGGGGCAAGTTGGCACGAACCAGAGAGCAGGCGCAGTGGCAGGCTGAGGCCAAGGAACAGGATCGGCAAAATACCGCGCTGACGCTGATCGGCAACACGGCGCAGTATTATTGGCAGATCGCCAACCTTAATCAGCAAATCAAGCAACAGCAGGCGGGGCTGGAAATCGGCCAACAGACGCTGGCGATGGTGCAATCCCGTTATGACGCCGGTGCCGCCGGGCAACTCGACCTGCAACAGGCGCAGCAATCGCTGATCAATCGTGAGAACACCTACCGCACGCTGCAACAGCAGCGGGAAGAGAACCGTAATGCGCTGGCGATCCTGTTCAACCGTTCGCCCACCGATCGTCAGGCCGAACGCCGCTCCCTTGATATCACTCAGGAAGTGCCGGTAGCGAGCGCTTTGCCGGTAGAAGTCATTGCTCGTCGGCCTGATGTGCAGGCGGCAGAAAAGAACTTGCGTGCTGCGTTGGCAGGGTCGGATGTGGAGCGTTTGAACTTCTACCCTACGCTTTCGCTGAGCGCTTCACTCAATGCGGGCAGCACGATTTTCCAGCAGTGGTTCAGCAACCCAAGCAGAAGCTTGGGGAGCAACGTTACATTACCCTTCCTGAACTGGAATACCGTGCAACTGACCATCGAAATAGCCGATTTGGACGTCAAGCAGGCGGCGATCGCTTTCCGCAGCCAGGTCTACAACGCGTTGGCCGACGTGGATAACGCCATGTCGCAACGGCTCAGCTATCAACAGCAAAAAATCAGTCAGCAACGCAACCTGCGGCTTGGTCAGCAGCGTTTGGCGCTGGCCAACAGCCAGTATCAGGCTGGTGCAGCCTCCCTCCAGACCTTGCTGGATGCTGAGGATGCGTTATTGACCATTGAAAGCAATTTGTCAGATCTGCAGTACAACTACCTCAATGCCACCATGAAGCTGTGGTTGGCGTTGGGCGGCGGTGTGGAAAAAGACGGTGATATAACAGGATGAGATCATGAATAGAGAGGCTTTGCCACGTCGCGTGGTAGTTACAGGTTTTGGTGCGGTCACGCCATTAGGGATGAATACCGAGCAAAGCTGGGCGGCGATGATGGATTACCGCTTGGGTTATCGCTATTACGATAAATCTGCCGTGGGGATCCAGTCGCGTTTCTTGGGGGTGATCGACGACGAGCCTGACTTGAAAGGGGTGCCTGCGGCGATCCGCCGCCGTTTGCCCCGCTTTGCCCGGTTAGCCTTGGGGGCTGCCCGCGAAGCAATGGAGATGGCCTTCCATGGGGAAAGCCCGGCGGCCTATTACGATCTGCTGGACTGCGGGACCATCATCGGCAGCGGCTGGGCGGGCCAGGATGAAATACAAAACAATCATGAGGACTTTTTGCGTGCAGGACTGGGTTCGCCCTTTGGGTGTTTCCTGTCCATGCCGAATGTCGCGACGGCCGCCTGTAGCCTGTTTTGGGGGCTGCGCGGCTATCAGAATAGCCCGATTGCGGCCTGCGCCACCGGGACGATCGCCATTGGCGATGCGTTTGAGGTGATCCGCAGTGGCCGTGCCTCGATGATGCTGGCCGGGGCAGGGGAGTCGTTAAGCAGCGACACTGCCGTCTGGAATATCGATGTGCTGCGTGCTTTGACGAGTGAGCAGGACGACATCAGCAAGGCATGCTGCCCGTTCAGCCTCGATCGTAACGGCTTTGTGCTATCCGAAGGTGCTGCCGTGTTGTGCCTGGAAGAGCGCGAAGCCGCACTGGCGCGTGGGGCAACTATCCTGGGTGAAATCAAGGGCTACGGCAATTACTCTGATGCCTTCGACTTTACCGCTCCCGCAGAAGACAAGCTTGCCCGGGTGAAAACCATCCAGCACGCCTTGCGGCAGGCCGGTGTGGCGGGGGAGGAGATTGACTATATCAATGCGCACGGCACCTCTACGCCACTCAACGATCTGAATGAAACCCAGGCGATCAAACTGGCCTTCGGCGAGGCGGCCTACAGCACGCCGCTTTCCAGCACCAAGTCTTACTCCGGGCATCTGATTGCGGCGGCAGGCAGTTTTGAATCCATCATCTGCCTGCAAGCGTTGCAGCATCAGCTGATCCCAGCCACCTGTCACCTGAAAAATGCTGACCCGGAGTGCGATCTGGATTACGTCAGCGAAGGGCACCGCCCGGCCCGGTTACAGAACATCTTGAATCTGAGTTTCGGCTTCGGCGGCGCTAACGCGGCGTTGGTTATCGGGCAGGCATAAGTATGATCTTCAACTACACCCTGCGCGATGCTGAAGAGTGGGCCGCCTTTTCCGGCGACTACAACCCGATCCACTTTGATCTGGAGCACGTGCGCAAAATGGGGGCCGATCAACTGAGCGTTCACGGGATGCGTGCGATGCTGGATGTGAAACGTCATTTGAGTGCGGTGTTGCTTGCGACTCCGCTGGAGCATGACTTTTATGTTTTCAGCACCCGCATGCGCCGACCGGTGCTGTGCCAGACGCCGTATCACTTGCAGATAGCGGGCAACGGCAAGCAGATCAGCGGTGAGTTGCGGGATTGTGCCACGCAGGAAAGCTGCTTCAGCAGCAAGCTGGCTCCGGCCAGGTCACTAGACTTGGTGGCTTCCGATCACGAACATGCGCTGACCGTTAACGAGGTGATGGCACTCTGCCAGCCCTTCCCAGGGCAGGCATCGGATGCCGCTCAGGCGTGGAGTTTCTTTGACGCCCTGCTGTTCCAACTGCTGGTGAAATCCCCGGAAACCGTGGCGATGCTGGCGACGACGTTGCCGGAACTGCAGGCCACCACGCTGATTGAGGTGTTTGCCCAGAGCCCGGTGGTACAGACGCATCATGAAACCCACTTCAGTGCCCGATTATTCACCCCCGAAGCGCTTTTTGCACCCGAAGATCGGCTGTATTACCGCATTCAGCCGATGCTGGTGATCGGGAATGTAAGCAGCGGATTGGTGTTACGCACGGTGATCGAGGCCAGAACGCAGCAGCATCCGCTGCTCGCGACTTCCGTCACCTTAAAAACATGGCCAGTGGCCGATCATTAACATAGGGATATAACAATGGAAAACTACCAACAGGTTTACGACACCGTCACGGAAATGATTTGTGATGCCAAAGATCTCGATATGGCCGATCTGGCGCCAGAGATGCCCCTGCACCAGTTGAAGCTGGACAGTTTGGACTATGTGGAGCTGATGGTATTGGCCAAACGCGAGTTTGGGGCCACGCTCACCGCCGAAATGTTCATCAATCAGCCGACTATGACGCTGGGTGAACTCTGTCAAAACCTGGCCGATGCGCAAAAGTAATCTCATGACTAAACAATGGGTGTTGGTGACCGGTGGGAGCCGGGGGATTGGCCGCGCATTGGTGGAAGAATTGGCCAAGCAGTGGAACGTGGTGTTCACCTGCCGTAGCGGCCAGTCGGCCAGCGCGGCGGTGATTGAAACCTGCGCGGGTTTGCCGGGCTGGGTAGAAAGCTGCATCTGTGACGGCAGTGACGAGCTGGCGGTAGACGTTGCAGCTCCGCCGTTGCTGGCACGCCTAGGTGCGCCTTTTGCGGTGATCCATAACGCCGGGATCACGCAGGATGATTTGCATATCCAGCAAACCGGTGAGCGCTGGCGGCAGGTGATCGATACCAACCTCAACGCCATCTTCTACTGGAACCGGCACCTGCTGCCCGCCATGATGGCGCAGGGGGAAGGGGCGATGGTGCTGATGTCCTCGGTGACGGGCATCAAGGGCAACACCGGGCAAACGGCCTACGGGGCCAGTAAGGCGGCGATGATCGGCCTGGGGAAATCTCTGGCGCTGGAAGTGGCGCGCTTTGGTATCCGGGTGAACTGCCTGCTGCCCGGGATTATCGAAAGCGAGATGACGCAGGCCATTCCGCCGGAGGCGCTGAAAGCGCTGCGCAAGCAAATTCCTCTGCGTCGTCTGGGCAAAGCCTGCGAGGTAGCACGTACCACCGCGTTTCTCATCGGTGATGACAGCCGTTACATGACGGGGCAAATTTTGGTGCTAGACGGTGGTTTGACCGTCTGATCGCGTTAATACCTCCTGTATCAAGTCGGGGCACTGTCTATCGGTGCCCCTTTTTTATTGCCGTACGTTCCTGCGAATTTATTTTTATCCGTTTGATTGCCAACCCACTCTATATGCGTATTTTCCGATATGCTCACCTTTTTATATAGGTGGTGATTATGTTTTCCACTTATTTTATGTGCTTTTATTTTGGGATGATTCTCTGGCCGATCCGTTGTAGGACGCCTCTCCGTTTAATGTCCTATTGATTGTCGGGGGTGGGTATTATTCCATTTTCCATCAAGGTGCATTTATGTTGTATTTCTTGCTTTCATTATGTTGTTGTTATGTTGCATAACTCAATCCTGCTGTTTTATTAACCTATAACTGAGCTGAATTACTGATTTTAATCTAAGTGTTAGCTAAGTTGCGTTAGATCATGGGTAATTAGCATTGTTCCATGACCTGGCTGTTTCGTGATTACTTATCGGCTATACTCCGCTGAGGATCCAGGATGTTATCCGAAGGCAGGGGCAAATGCTCCTGAGCGTTGTTGTGGAAATAAAAGGGAGGAAAAATCCACATACTTTTGGTGAAAAGTCAAAGAGGTACTATGACCAGTCGTAAACATTTAACGCCTTCCGAAGTGGAAAAGCTGCTAGAGGCAACGCTGAAAGGCAAGAACCCAGAGAGAGATTACTGTTTGATTTATATGTGCTTTATTCATGGTTGCCGCGTGAGTGAAATCAATAGCTGGCGGCTGTCAGATATCGACCTTGAAGGTGGCAATATTTATATTCATCGATTGAAGAACGGCTTCTCAACGGTTCATCCTTTGTATGTGCGCGAGCGGAAATGTTTACAGCGTTGGATGGCCAAGAGAAAACAGTACCGTGGCGCGGATAGCGAGTGGTTGTTTCTTTCTAACCGGGGATCTCGTTTATCACGCCAGCGTATTTATTGGCTAATTCGTAATTACAGTGAAGCGGCCAATCTGGAGGTCAATGCACATCCCCATATGCTGCGTCATGGCTGCGGTTTTGCCTTGGCGGACCGGGGAATAGATACGCGCTTGATTCAGGATTTTCTTGGCCATAGGAATATTCAGAATACGGTGTTATATACGGCAAGCAATGCCAGGCGGTTCAAGGAAGTATGGTGATTTGAGTAAGGAAAATATGTCTAATGAGTCACTTTGAACTAAATTGCAACATACTCTAAGGATACTCAAAAATAATGTCAACACTAACTATTCAATAATTCATCTTGATTGATAAATGCATTAAATAACAATGATTTAAATAGTTTTCGCCATAAAAAACCCTCACCCAGCCTTAAGTGTTTTCTTACGTAACCACCTAAAAAAAGCCAAGAGCGAAACCCGTCCGTTTTATAACCAGTTTATAATCCTTTTATATTTGTTATTTTTAGAGCATTAACCCGCCAATTGTTTGTTTTAAGGCCATCCATGGCACGTTAAACCAAAGGAGTCACTTTAGTTCAAAATGAATCGTTTGACTGGAAAGGTATTGCTGCCCCATTGCTATTTGCGGAGGCGTGTTTCAGTCGATGAACTAAATAAAAAGGAATGACATAGGGTTATGTCAAAAATAAACAAATGTGCGTATTTGAAGTGCATTATTTAAAAGGAAAGTAGTATATGAACAAGAATCTGCTCGCCGTAGCTGTATTGGCTGCCTCCGCGTTTTCCACCGCTGCGTTCGCTGCAGACGGCAAAGTCAACTTCGCTGGTGAAATCATCGATCAAGCTTGTACCGTGCATTCTGACTCAGAAAACCAGACCGTTACTCTGGGTAAAGTGTATGTCGGTGCATTCAAGGGTGGCGCGGGTGTCACTGCTGCTTCTAAGGATTTCTCCCTGATCCTGCAGAACTGCCCAGATACGGTTAAAGCGGCGACAGTGCGTTTTGATGGTATCCAGGTCGCGGGTAACGATGCCGTTCTGGCGCTGACCGATGAGCCAGGTGTTGCCACTGGCGTTGGTGTTCAGATTGCTGACAACAACAACAAAGTGATTAACCTGCACACGGATTCAAGCGTTTACCCGCTGAGCAATACCGAAGATAACGTGCTCGGGTTTGTTGCACGTTATTACGCGACTTCAGCCACCGTAACGGCTGGCAAGGCTAACGCAGTGAGCAACTTTACCATTATCTATCAGTAAGTTTTATCCGCTCGGCTGATACGGGCGGTATAAGGCTGGTCAGGGGAGCGAAAGTCACCCCCTGGCCTTTCTCTCAATGGCCGAAGTGGTGAATAAGCAATGAAAGTCTGGCGGAGCACAATAGTCGCAGCGCTGTTACTAACCTTTGGTGCGCAGGTACAGGCGGGCATTATTGTCGGCGGAACGCGCCTGGTTTATGACGGTGGTAAAAAAGAAGCCTCCCTGGGGGTCAATAACCCGGATAAGGTGCCTTATCTCATTCAGTCCTGGGTTGACACAAACGAAGGGGATACCTCCAAGGCACCATTTATCATTACCCCCCCTTTATTCCGTTTGGATGGCGAGCAGAATAATATCCTACGCGTAGTGCGTGCAGGGGGGAATTTACCGACCGATAAAGAATCTCTCTATTGGCTGAACATCAAATCTATTCCTTCGGCCAAGAAACAGGAAAACAGTTTGCAAATTGCGGTCAAGACGCGCATCAAGCTGATTTATCGCCCTCAGGGGTTACCCGGTACGTTAGAGGACGCCGCCAAGACATTGACTTGGCAGCGTAGCGGTAATGCTGTTCAGGTGACTAATGCATCGCCCTATTTTATCACTCTATTCTCAGTCAAGGTTAATGGTAGCCCGCTGAAAAGTGTCAGCATGGTTGCACCGAAGTCCAGTGCACGCTTTGAACTACCCGAAGGTAGCTCTGGTGGGGCATTGAGCTGGGAAGTTATTAACGATTACGGCGGTATTACTAAACCGTTTATCGGGAATCTATAAAGGCATTCACCAGATTAAATACTGCTAATCCCTGCACAGGTAGTACAGGGAAGGGACGCGGCTTGCCGGAATTTACTGGCGCGGCTGATAAATGGAGTTAAATGGATGAAAAACCCGAAGCGTATAGGCTCGCGCGGATTTAACCGTACCCAGCTGGCGTGGTTAATCCCATGCCAGGTTGCCATGTTAATGGGAATGTCCGGTAGCGCACAGGCCCGCGATTACTTTAACCCGGCACTGCTGGAGCTTGATAATCCGTCTCAGCGAGGGGCTGATCTGACGGTGTTTGAAGATGGTCGGAGTCAGGCCCCAGGTACGTACCGGGTTGATATCTATCTTAATGGGGCGATGATCGATACCCAGGATCTTGATTTCTCCCTGCAACGGAGCCCGGCAGGTGAGGATAGCCTGCAGCCTTGCCTAAGCAGCGATATGCTTGAGGCAATGGGGGTGAAGATCGCCTCCTTCCCCGCTATTCCGGCCTCGGGGCAGTGCGTTAATCTGGCGCAGATCATTCCCCAGGCATCGGCCACGTTCCGTTTTAATCAACAGCGGTTGGATATCAGTATCCCCCAGGCGGCATTGAACTCGACCGTCCGTGGCTATGTTTCACCAGATCAGTGGGATCAGGGAATACCGGCGCTGTTGGTCAACTATAACTTTAGCGGTGCCAATAGCTGGGCACGAAACAGTAAGAGCTCGGACAGCAATAGCTATTATCTCAACCTGCGTTCAGGGATCAACCTCGGCGCCTGGCGTCTGCGTAACTACTCAACCTGGAATCGTGACTCTGATGGTGAAAGCCACTGGGATTCCATCAATACCTATTTACAGCGCGACATCGTAGCGCTGAAGAGCCAGTTGATACTGGGTGATAGCTCCTCTCAAAGTGAGGTGTTTGACAGTGTGCCTTTCCGTGGCGGTCAGTTAGCCTCGGATGATGACATGCTGCCAGAGAGTTTAAGAGGTTATGCACCGACGGTGCGCGGCATTGCCCGCAGTAACGCTCAGGTCACAGTTCGCCAGAACGGCTATGTCATTTATCAGAGCTATGTGCCACCTGGGGCCTTTGAAATCAGCGATCTGTATCCGACGGCGGGCAGCGGCGATCTGCTAGTGAGCATTAAAGAGAGCGATGGCAGTGAGCAAAGGTTAGTGGTGCCGTTTGCTTCCGTCCCGGTGTTACAGCGACAGGGGCGTTTCAAATACAGCCTGACCAGCGGCCAATATCGTTCATCCAACAGTAACGTGGATGATACGTTGTTTACTCAAGGCACGGCGATCTACGGCTTGCCGAGGGGGGCCACCCTTTACGGCGGTGTGCAGGCCGCCAGCAAATATCAGGCACTGGCTTTCGGCTGGGGGCAAAACATGGGGATTATCGGCGCGTTTTCTACCGATGTTACCCAGGCTTGGTCTAAACCTGAATTTTCTGCCAAAGAGCGCGGCCAGTCGTGGCGTATGCGTTACGGCAAGAACTTTGTCGAAACGGGCACCAGCTTCACCTTGGCCAGCTATCGTTACTCTACAGCGGGGTTCTATACGCTGCAGGAAACGTTAAATACCTATACCGGCGGCAAAACATCACAAAGTCAGATTCACAAGAAGAGTCGTGCTGAACTGTCGATGAGCCAGGCGCTATGGGAAGGTGCCGGTTCACTATCGCTCAGTCTGTACAACGAAGATTATTGGAACGATCGGCGCCGTAACCAGTCGGTGAGCGTCGGGTATAACAATAGCTGGAACAGTATCAGCTATGGCCTGAACTACACCTTCAGCAGAGATGGTTATGACAGCAGCGGCGAACGCGTCAACTATGACGACCATATTCTCGCCTTTAATATCAGTATGCCATTGGGCGGAAGGCTGTCTGACAGCTATGCAAGCTACAACCTCAATACCAGCCGCAAAGGCACCACCAGTAACTCCGTCGGCCTTAACGGTACCGCATTACCCAGTAATAACCTGAGCTACAACGTCAGCCAGGGATACACCAGCCAGGGCGTCGGGGCTTACGGCAATAGCAGCCTTGGCTATCGTGGCGGCTTGGGCAGAGTCAACGTGGGGTATGGCTATAACCGTTCCGATCAACGCCTCAACTACGGTGTACAGGGCGGGATCCTCTTGCACGAAGACGGTTTGACACTCTCGCAACAGATGAATGAGACGGCGGTGCTGGTAAAAGCACCGGGAGCCAAGGGTGTCAATATAGCCAACCAACCTGGGGTGACTACCGACTGGCGTGGCTATGCCGTGGTGCCTTACGCCACGGTCTATCGCAAAAACAATATTGCGATAAACACCACTACTCTGCCAGATGATGTCGATATGACGATAACCAGTCAGACGGTGATCCCAACCCGTGGTGCCATCGTGCGCGCCGAGTTCAAACCTAATGTCGGTCAGCGGGTATTGATGACCCTGTTGAGGCAGGGGGCGCCAGTACCGTTCGGTGCCACCGTAACCGATAGCAATGGGGGTGACAACGGCAGCATTGTCGGTGACGGTGGTCAGGTATTCCTCTCTGGGATGGCCGGTAGCGGCAAGTTGCAGGTCAAGTGGGGCAACGCCGCGTCGCAACAATGCCAAGTGTCTTACAGTGTGCCGGAGCAAAAAGATAGCACCGGGATCCGTTTGATGAATGGCCAATGTTTATAAAGGCTTTAATGATGAATAAATGGAAATCGTTAGTGCATTATTCAGCCATCGGGGGAGTTATTGCCTTGGGGTTGGGGAGCCTGCCATCGGCGCAGGCCGCCATCGGGCAGTGCGAACCTGCAGGTTCGACTATGGGTTATCACTTTACGTTTAATCAGCTGTTCGACCATCCGGATAAGAACACGGCTGGCAAGACGTTTTATGAGGTGAATAAGGCCGAAAATGTGTGGCAGAACGAGGGGGACGGGTATCTGGTCAACTGCGACTGCGGTAGCGAAACTCGGATGAAAGAGTCGTTTATTATGGCTGTCCCAAGGGGGGCGGCTCTGCCGGATGGGGATGGTAGTAGGCAGTTCTATTCGTTGAGCGGTAGCGAGGATTTTTCTGCCGCTATGGAGGTGTATATTGCCGGTGCGGTCAATAAATATTTCCCTGTGCCTTTCCCTGGTAACGGATGGCGGGGGAATGGCTTTTTTAACCGGCCTCAGGATTGTAAGGGCGTACTCTATGATAGTGGTGCACAAGGATTAGTTCATCTCTATTTCAGGCAGGCGGTTATTGGCACGTCGACAATAACGCATTCTCCCCTGTTGGATGTCTATATTAATTCGGATCCCAATGTAGGCCGGGGGAGCAGACCAACGGCGTCAGTGAGCATGAGCGGTAAGATCACCGTGCCGCAAAAATGCGAACTTAAAAACCCAATGATTACCGTGCCCTTTGGCAGCATTATGTCCACCGATTTTAACGTTAAAGGTCAAAAGCCAAGTACCGTCCAGATACATGAAGAAACCCTGTATCTGGAGTGCACCAACCTGTCGACGCGCGCAAAAATCAGCTTGCTGTTTGAGGGCGAGGTGAACCCTCATGATCCTACTGCCCTGAAGACCACCACCACTAATGGTTCGGTGACGTCGAATAATGATGATATTGCGATCAGAATTGAAGAAAAACGCGGCGGGAATACTCAGGTTATTTCGCCTGGGGACCGACTATCAATGGAAATGAATGGCTTGGGTAATATCAATAGTGATAGTCAGACGACATTGAACATCTACCCTATTAGCACGACCGGCAAAGCACCAAAAGTTGGAGACTTTGAGGCAACCGCGACTATTACGGTAAAAATGGAATAATCCCGTTTGCATCGGAAATCTCGGGCTTTCTGCGAAAGTAAGTTTAACTAAAATGGAGAAGGATATTTATTATGGATATGAAAGCAATTTTTAAAACGACTGCATTGTGCCTGGCTCTCGGTGGTATGGGGATCAGTTACTCGGCTTTGGCGGTCGATGCACGCATAAAGATCACCGGTACGGTTAAAGCTTCGCCGTGTACGGTCGATGCCGTAGGGGGCGATGTAAACGTGAATTTGGGGGAGATCAAGGCACATACTCTGACCGCGGGTGCGGGGAGCGATTGGGAGAATTTTAGTCTGGATCTGAGTGACTGCCCAGCCTCAACCACTAACGTTATTGCGACTTTCACCGGTACGGCAGCGGATGAAAGCACGGATTTGTATAAGAACGAGGCGGCTAATCCTGCCGGTGCCGTGCAGATTGAAATGGTTGATGGCAGTTCATCAGCTAATCGCCGGTTGGGCACCGGCAGTGATATGACCGTGGCTGTCGATCACTCCACCAGTAAGGCGAGCTTCCCGCTGAAGGCGCGCGCTTTTAGCACTAAAGGTGGGGCAACCCCAGGTAGTATTGAGGGCGTTGTGCAGGTGGCTCTCACCTATCAGTAATCACCAGTAATACCCTCAAGCCATAAGAAAGCCTGGCCCCACTTTTTTATGGTAGTTTTAGCTGTGTCTGTTGGGTTAATTGCCTGGGGCTTATTAATTATTGGTAGCTGACTTTATTTTCAATGTGTTGTTTGATCAATAAAAACAAGAAAAGATAGCCCTCATAACGATGAGAGGGAATGACATTTTTGCACACCAATTTATCAAGGAAGTAAAAAAGGGTATTTAGCAGAAATGGGAGGTTTAATATGACAATGGTTCATACTTATCAGAGAGGGAGTGCGCATTCCCCCAGCCCTTATGGGTTAAAAGGGGACGGTGTGATTGTAATGGAATCTTGCCCCATCACGGCACTCGGAATGCGTAACATTTTGGCCCAGTCCTGTGGCTTGACGGACGAGGTACAACGAGTCAGTAATCTGGAGCAAATCCCAGGATTGATGCGCCACCGCCCGGCCCGGCTGTTGATTATGGAACTGTGTGGGGAAGAAGAGTCGGTTCTGGATGGTTTAAGGCTGATTGCACAGTGCCTGGAGCATTGGCCAACCACGGCGATGATCGTGTGTACCGCTCTTGACGATCCTCGGGTGCTGCAATTGCTGACCGCATCAGGCATCAAAGGGCTGGTGCTCAAACAGGAGCCTGGCGTTGCGCTGGCGCAATGCGTAAAGCAGGTTTTATCGGGTTGTCGCAGCTATAGCCATAAGGTAAGGCAATTGCTGAGCAGTCAGTCCGCCATTGGCAAAGCCTTGACGTCCCGTGAGCTGGATGTGTTGACGCACCTGTTTTCCGGCAAAAGCGTGACCACCGCGGCGTTGATGATGCACCGTGATGTCCGCACCGTCAGCACCCACAAGCGTAATGCGATGCACAAGTTGGGCTTTCAGAATGATGGTGAACTTTATTTGCAAGGCAAGTGGATGGCAAAGACCGGCCCGGTGTTTGCCCGCTAACCCTTGATACCGCTATGCACTTATTCTCTGGATGGAATCAACGAGATATTTATACAGGAGTCGTCTATGCAACCGTTGTCACAAAAGCCGCTTGGCTTGGCGTTAATGGATCGCAGCCCACTCACACTTACTGGGCTGTCTTGCTTTCTTGGCACGCTTAACGTCGCCAATGAGATTATCGTGCAGGAAACCAGCATGGCTGGGGTTGCCGAAAGGTTGCTGTACCAACCCGTCGATATTCTCATCACCGAACTCAATGGCCTGAATGAAACCATCGCACAGTGTCGTGAAGTTCTCCTTAATTTGTGCGCGCAGCAGCCTGAGTTACGGGTCATTGTTTACACCCGCAGCCAGACAGGGGAGGATCTGTGCAAGCTGCTTGATGTGGTCAATATCAGCGTGGTGTCCCGTGGGGATGAATTGCCGCTGGTCGGGGAGTTCTTTCACCGGGTATTTAACGGTGAGCGCGTATTGAGCCCGTTGATCGGCTCTTATCTGGCGCGTAGCGATCCTGAAGATGTTTCCAGCCTGCATCATCTGACCCGTTGCGAAAATGATGTCCTGTCGTTCTTGTTCAACGGGATGAGCCTGCGGGAAATTGCTGAACTGCAACAACGCAGTATCAAGACCATCAGCGCGCACAAATGTAATGCCATGCGCAAACTGCAGGTTAAAAACGACAGCGAGCTGTTCTCGCTGAGAAAAAACATTAGCCAGCAGTTTGCCTGTGATTGATGGCTGGAAATCGCTTGATGCCCCGCCGTGCTGTCATCAAGTATGGCGGGGCATACCGCAGAGCTGACGGAACGGTACCTCGTACTGAGCCGCTATCCATAGATATTCAGAACGGCGTTCTCGAAGCGGCCAAATCTCGGCAGTATCATGATAATCGTGCCGTCAAGTTTGGCTTATGGCAATAAAGGCCAGCCCCTGATATCCCATCGTGATCGACTATGATATATAGCGTAAGAATATTGGCTGTTGCACAGCTAGCTACACTTGCGAAGTAAAGAATGCGGTGCCAGTTTGAATCGGTGGCCTGCGCTGGGTTAAATATGTATTACCCGAAAGCGTTCAACATTGCTGGCAGTATAAATAACGGTGTTCTGAATGTTGCGATGGCCCAGGTAATCTTGAATGAGTCTGGTGTCGATCCCTCTATCTGCCAGGGCATAGCCGCAGGAGTGGCGTAGCATATGGGGATGGACCTGGACGTCGATACCGGCTAATTCACCGTAGGACTTTATTAATCGGTAAAGTTGTTGGCGTGAAATTTGCCCACCGTGGCGAGAAAGAAACAGCCAGGGGCTATCAGGTTCCAGGTAGCTTGGGCGTTTTGCCAGCCAGCGGCTCAGCGCGATACGCTCGCGGATTTGAATAGGATGCTGGACCGAAAAACCGTTCTTTAGGCGGGATACGTGTAAGCGGTTGGTGGCCAGGTCAATATCCTCCAGCCGCAGGCCCCGTAGTTCGCTGACGCGTAATCCATGAATAAAGCACATCAACAGCATACAGCGATCGCGGCAACCGTTGGCGCCGTCCGGGACGGCGGAGATCATTCTCTCAATTTCAATATGGCTGAGATATTTGCGTTTTGTCATTCTCTTATCCCTAAGTTAAATAAAGCAAATATGGCGGGTGGTTTATTCATTTAAACATTGAATACCCTTATCAGCAATAAAAATAGCAGTGTGAATGCGGGGTTAATCCTGCGGTATTATCTTATCTCTAGGGTTGAAGGGGGGTTAGTGGTTATTTATTAAGAAAAAATCAACTCACTTGATCATCAGGAAATCCTGCTTGATGGGGTTGAGAATCGTATGTTTAGAAATGATTGGCCTAATCTAACTATTTTAATTGTTTATCTAAAACGACTTGAACATCTTTGGGTTTATACCTGTTTTTGAGATTTTTATTATTGTGTTAATAATATTTCTTAGCCCGATAAGCAGCTGCTTTCCCTCTATTTTCTTTAGTCATCGCCCCGCGTTTAGTCTGCACGGACAGGCCAGGGCCAGCATCTTCTCACCCAACAAAATGAGAATTGTTATTGATATCACGCTTTCGCCCACTACAATGCCCGCCAGTGCATGATTTTTGAATAGGGTTTCTGATGGAGTTGTTACGGGTGGTGTTCCAGCAGTATCGCTGGCCGTTTCTGGCGGTAATGGCGTTAACCATGGCCAGTGCGGCGTTGGGGATTGGCATCATTGCATTTATTAACGTGCAATTGATGGGCGCGGCGGGTAACCCGCTAGTGGTGTTGCCACAGTTTCTCGGCCTGTTGGCTCTGTTGATGGCGGTTACGCTCGGCTCTCAGTTGGCGTTGACCACTTTGGGGCACTATTTTGTTTACCGGCTGCGTGGTCAACTGGTGAAGCGCATATTGGATACCCATATTGAACGGTTGGAGCAGTTGGGCAGTGCCTCGCTGCTGGCTAGCCTGTCGAGCGATATCCGCAATATCACCATTGCTTTTGTCCGCCTACCGGAGTTGGTTCAAGGAGTGATCCTGACCCTGGGATCGGCTGCCTATCTTGGCTGGCTGTCACCTGCCATGCTGGGCGTGACCGCGATATGGGTGACGATCACCATTTTGGGAAGTTGGTATCTGGTCTCGCGGGTTTATAGCCATCTGAGCAGCGTGCGCGAAGCGGAAGAGCGGCTCTATCTGCATTATCAAGCGGCGATCGACGGGCGCAAAGAATTGGCGCTGAACCGCGATCGGGCAAAAATGCTATTCCAGCAGGCTTACCAGCCCGATGCCGGTGACTACCGTTACCATATTATCCGTGCAGATACTTTCCACCTTAGTGCCGTGAACTGGTCGAATATCATGATGCTGGGCGCCATCGGCCTGGTGTTCTATATGGCAAACAGCCTGGGCTGGGCGAACACCACGGTGGCGGCGACCTATTCCCTGACATTATTGTTCCTGCGTACCCCCTTATTACAGGCGGTTGGGGCATTCCCGACGCTGATTGCGGCCGAAGTGGCCTTCAATAAAGTGAAGGCGCTCAAACTGGCGGACTATGATCCGGCATTTCCGGCCCCACAGACTCGCGCGTGGCAAACGCTGGAACTGCGCGACGTGGCATTCCACTATGCGGCGGGTGAACAGCAATCAGGGTTTGCGGTTGGGCCGATCAATTTGACGTTACGGCGGGGCGAACTGGTATTCCTGATTGGCGGCAACGGCAGCGGTAAATCGACGCTGGCCATGCTGCTCACTGGGCTGTATGTGCCCGTTAGTGGGCAGATCCTGCTGGATGGTCAACCGATTACGGTTGCCGATCGTGAAGATTATCGCCGCCTGTTCTCTGCCATCTTTACGGATTTCTACCAGTTTCATCATCTGTTGGGGCCGCAAGGGGAACAACCGGACGCCGAACTGGTGGAAACCTGGTTGCAGCGCCTGAAAATGAAAAGCAAATTGGAGTTCGACGGTACGCGCGTCACCAATCCGCAACTGTCACAAGGGCAGCGCAAGCGCCTGGCCCTGCTGCTGGCGGTGGCTGAAAAGCGGGATATTTTACTGCTGGATGAGTGGGCGGCGGATCAGGATCCCCAGTTCCGCCGTACTTTCTACCGCGAGTTACTGCCTCAGCTGCGCGAAATGGGAAAAACCGTGTTTGCCATCAGCCATGACGACCATTACTTTAAACATGCGGATCGTCTGCTGCAAATGCGAGATGGTCATCTGAGCGAACTGATTGGGGATGAGCGCCATCAGGCGAGCCGGGACTCCGTTAGCCAGCTTGATTGAATTGCCGAATTTGTCGGGGCGCACATGTTCGCCCCGACATAGCGAGCCGGTTGAGAAATATCTGTCGTCCCATAGGCCTAGGCTTGTTGAGTGATTGTTTATATCGATAATCAAAATCGCCGCCAATGATTTACTCTGTGTCTAGGGGAAAACGGTACATGGCATTGCGCTCGTGGTACCGATTTCAATTGGCAACAGGGTAGCCAGGGGAGCAGGAACGCGCCGATGGACAATCAATCACTCATTCCCACCACAGAGGTCCCATTAGCGGAAACGCTATTATTTCCGCCATCCTGGCAACTCAATGAGCGGCAACAGCGCTTTATCGAAGATCTTTGGCTGGTGGAAGATCATACCGTGCCCGGTTCAGCCGATAATCTTGCGGCGCCCGGCCAGGATGCCGAATAGCATCTGCAGCAGCGTTAACCCCAGCAAAATCGTCAACGGCACCGTCCAGCCTTGCGTCAAATCATGCACCAGGCCAAACAAGGTCGGCCCTAAAGCGGCCAGCAGATAGCCGATGGACTGCGCCATCCCTGACAGCACCGTTGCCTGATGATGGTGCTGGCTGCGCAGACCAAAGAATGACAGCGCCAGCACCAACGAACTCCCCGCCCCCAACCCGGCAAATATCAGCCAGATAAGCGAGTGGGCAGGCAGCAACAGCAATCCGCCGACGCCAATAAAGATCAACAGCGAACTGACCAGTGCGATCCCCCGCTGGTCGCGTGCGCGTGGCAGTGCAAACACCATCACAAAGTTGGCGGCGATTGCCACGATCTGATAAACAAACAGCTCGAACCCCGCCTGCTGCGGTGAGGTGCCGTGGCTGGCGGCAAAGGTGCTGAACCAACCGATAATGGTGTAGAAGGTGATGGATTGCAGCCCCATGAACAAGGCTACCTGCCAACCCAGGGCGCTGCTCCAGGGGGAGCGAAAGGTTTCTGCGGCCACCGGCGAGCCGGTTCGGGTAACCGGGGTGGGCTTGCGTTTCAGTTGGGGTAGCCAGATCGCCAGCGCAATAAACGCCGGCAGGCTCCAGCACAGCAGTGAAAAACGCCAGCCGTTATCGTTGAATGCCGCTAACGGCACCGCCATGCCGGAGGCGATAGCGGCCACCAGTGACATCACGGCCGCATAGGTACTGATCATCACCGCAGCCCGATGGGGAAAATCGCGTTTTACCAGCGTTGGTAGCACCACGTTGGCAAAGGCGATGGCCGCGCCGATCAACACCGTGCCCAACCACAGCATGCCATCCCACGGTTGTGAACGCAGCACGATCCCGGCGACCAGCAGCACCAGCGCCAGCCCAAGCGTGCGCTCAATCCCGATACGCTTGGCCAGCGATGGCGTTAATGGCGATAACACCGCAAACAGGATCAGCGGCAGGGAGTTGAGTAACCCGGCGGCGGTGGCAGAAAGCATCAGCTGGTGCTGGATCTGTTCCAGTAACGGGCCTACGCTGGTTAAAGGCGCGCGCAGGTTAGCGGCCACCAGCATGATGCCGGCCAGCAATAAGAAACGCGTCAAACGACTGCGTTTAACAACACAATTTGCGGATGGTTCGGGTTGGGGCATGAGATCCTCGCATCAGGCATGCAGCCAATCATTACTGCACGACGGGATGCGTTGATTGACGTTAACGCTTACGTACTGGCAGGGCTGCCAGTATCTGCGTGCCAGTTTAGGAAAGATCGCCTCGCCTGACAAGAGGTTAAGGAAACCGCGCTTGGCAACCACCAAGTGACTTTGATCAACGCTAGGGAAACTATTGCTGGCAGCATTGCTCGCCATAACGGATAGTAACAGCAGTAAACTTATTGTGAGGAATCGCTATGTCTTCTTTCTACAGCCCCCGCCGTATTGTGCTTTACACCATCGCCGTGATCGTGATTTTGGTGATTGTCGGTCTGGTGACCCACCTGGGTGTCGGTTGGCTAAACTGAGCCAATTAACAGTTTTGTGATGTTGATCACCTAAGGAAAGAAAAGCCTTTCCGCTGCTGCCCGCCAAAGCCGCTTTCACTGTGCTATTTTTCACATACTCTTAACCTGCCGCCCTATCGGCCTGCGGCAGATTTCACTTTTCTCGCGCCCGCCGAGGAAATAGTTTCATTTCGTTTCGATCCGAAAGCTTTTTACCCCCATTTGCTGCTAAAACTGCCCTGTAACCCCGATCACAATTTCATTGCTTTCGCTTTGTTGTAATACCGCCGCAGTAGAGCGAAAGCCATCATCTCCCGGCCAAAACCGGAAACCTGAGGACCTATTGCTCATGCCAGTGAACACCGCTAAACGACGTGAACACATCATCGATCTGCTCTGCGAGCACGGAAGCGTGCGGGTGGAACAGCTCAGCAAACAGTTTGCCGTTTCCACGGTGACGATCCGCAACGATCTGCGCTTTCTGGAACGTAAAGGCTGTGCGCTGCGTGCCTATGGCGGGGCGATGCTCAACCAGCAGTTTGCCTTTGACCGCCCGTTACATGACAAAGGGCGTTTGAACCGCGATGTGAAATCACAGATTGCCTGCCGAGCGGCAAGCTACGTGCGGGACGGTGATGCGCTGATCCTGGACTCCGGTTCCACCACGGCCCAGATCGTGCCCTGGTTGAAACCGCGCCGCGATCTGGTGGTGATGACCAATGCGCTGAACATTGCCTATGAGCTTTCAGGTTACGACGGGGTGGAAGTGATGGTGTTAGGGGGAAGTGTTCGGCAGAACTCCTATTCGCTCTATGGCCCGGCTGCCGAGCAGCAATTGCGCCAGTACCGCTTCGACAAACTGTTTCTGGGCGTCGACGGTTTCGATCTGGTTGCGGGGATCACTACGCCTCACCCCGGTGAGGCACACCTCAATCGTGTGATGTGCGAGGTGGCACGCGAAATTATCGCGGTAGCGGATGCCAGCAAGTTTGGTCGCAAGAGCTTTTGCATGATCCGCGAAGTCGGGCAAATTCATCGGCTGATCACAGATAGCCGTCTTCCACAAGATTATCAGCAGGCGCTCAGCGATTTAGGCGTAGATGTGGTGATAGCCGATCGCGACTAGGGCGCCCTCATGGGGGATTCATGCAGCAGTGGTTACAACTGGTAGCACAGCACAAGGCCGGCCAGCCGGTGGGGATATTTTCCGTTTGCTCCGCGCATCCTTGGGTATTGCAGGCCGCCTTGCGGCAAGCAAAGGCACGTGGCACACCGGTATTGATCGAGGCGACGTCAAACCAGGTTAACCAGTTTGGCGGCTATACCGGCCAGACCGCCGCACAGTTTCGTGATGCACTGTGGCAGATGGCGGATGACATCGGGTTGCCAAGGAGCGCTATTTGGCTGGGGGGCGATCATCTTGGCCCCAACGCCTGGCAAGACCGCCCGGCACAAGAGGCGATGGCGCTATCCGAAACCCTGATTGACGACTATGTGCGCGCCGGATTTCGCAAGATCCATCTCGACTGCTCCATGTCCTGCGCTGACGATCCTACCCCGTTGGGAGATGAAGTGGTGGCACAGCGTGCGGCGCGCCTGTGCGCGGTGGCGGAACGAGCCTGGCAGCAAGCGGGTGGTGAAGCTCCGGTGTATGTGATCGGAACCGAAGTTCCGGTACCGGGTGGAGCGCAGGAAACGCTGCAAGGCATCCAGGTGACTACGCCACAGGCAGTCTCCGTCACGTTAGAGGCGCACCGTCATGCCTGGCAGCAGGCAGAGCTGAGCAGCGCCTGGTCTCGAGTGATCGCCTTGGTAGTGCAACCCGGCGTCGAGTTCGACCATCACAGCGTCGAACATTACCAACCGCAGGCGGCGCAGGAGTTAAGCCGCTTTATCGAACGCCAGCCGGGGCTGCTGTATGAGGCCCATTCGACCGATTACCAGGCACCCAAGGCCTATTCGCAGCTGGTGCGTGACCATTTCGCCATTCTGAAAGTTGGCCCGGCGCTCACCTTTGCGCTACGTGAGGCGCTGTTTGCCCTCGATCGTATCGAGCGTGAATGGTTAGGGGAGCATCGTTCGGCCCAGCTGTGCGCCACGCTTGAGCAGGTGATGCGCGAACAGCCGCAGCAGTGGAGCCGCTATTATCACGGCAGCCCGCATCAACAGTATCTGGATCGGCACTACAGCCTGAGCGATCGCGTGCGCTATTACTGGCCGCAGCCACAGGTTCAGCAGGCAGTGGATGCGCTGATGGACAATCTACGGAGCAACCCAATCCCGCTGGCCTTACTCAGCCAGTATTTACCCGATCAGGCGCGGGCCTTGAATGCCGGTGAGCTGAGCCAGGATCCGCAAGATTGGGTGATCCACAAAATTACCCAGGTGCTCGACGACTACCACTCAGCCTGTTACCCGGAGGTGCGCTGATATGCCCAATATTCTGATGACCCGTATCGATAACCGCCTGGTACATGGCCAGGTCGGGGTGACCTGGACCAATACGCTGGGCGCCAATCTGGTGGTGGTGGCCAACGATGATGCCGCCGCCGATCCGGTACAGCAAAACCTGATGGACATGGTGGTCGCGGAAGGCGTGCAGACCCGTTACTTCACCCTGCAAAAAACCATCGACGTGATCCATAAGGCGGCGGATCGGCAAAAGATTTTTCTGGTGTGCAAAACGCCGCAGGACGTGTTGACGCTGGTGCTAGGCGGGGTACCCATCACCTTCGTCAACGTCGGCAATATGCACTTCGCCGCAGGGAAACGGCAAATCCACAAAACGGTCTCGGTGGATGACGATGATATTGCCGCCTTTCGTGAGCTGGCGGCGTTGGGCGTAGCCTGCGAGGTGCGCCGGGTGCCGGATGAAGCCGGTGAAGCGATAGGCAAACTGCTCGCTTGAGCGCAGGGGGAAGCATGTTAACTGACGCGTTATTGATTGCATTGCTGGCGGGGTTGGCCGGGGTCGATTTGTTCGACGGCCTGACCCACTTCCATCGCCCGGTAGTGATGGGGCCACTGGTTGGCCTGATCCTGGGGGATGTCACCACCGGCTTATTGGTGGGCGGGACGCTGGAGTTGGTATGGATGGGCATGGTGCCATTGGCCGGTGCACAACCGCCTAACGTGGTTATCGGCGGGGTGGTCGGCACGGCGTTTGCCATCCTCACCAAGGCCGATCCCAAGGTGGCCATTGGCGTGGCGGTGCCGTTCGCCATTGCGGTACAGGGCTGCATCACGCTGCTGTTCACCGCGTTTTCACCCATGATGCACCGCTGCGATCGCATGGTGCAGGAACTGAACTGGCGCGGCGTTGAGCGGGTGAACTACCTCGGCATCAGCATTCTGTTTGTTTTCTACTTTGTGGTGGCGTTCTTGCCGATCTACTTCGGTGCCGATGCGGCCAGCGCCATGGTGCAGAAAGCGCCGACCTGGCTGCTGGATGGGCTGGCGGTAGCGGGCGGCATGATGCCGGCAATCGGCTTCTCACTGCTGATGAAAGTGATGATGAAGAAAACCTACGTGGCGTATTTCATCCTCGGTTTTATTTCGGTGACTTTCCTTAAGCTGCCGATCCTGGCGGTGGCGCTGGGGGCATTGGCGATCGCGCTGATCGATTTCTTTAACAGTCAACGGGCAGATGCGGACGTGACCAGAAAGCCTGTTCAACCGGAGGACGCCGAAGATGGCATTTGATGATTCTGACGATCTGCTGGCGCAAAAGGCAGCAAAACGCCTGGAACAGGCATTGGCCACCAGCCAGGTAGAGCAGGATGACTATGTTGATAGCCAGCCAGCAGAAGCGCTGACGCGCAGTGATATCAACCGCATGGCCTGGCGCTCGCTGCTGCTGCAGGCATCGTTCAACTATGAACGTATGCAGGCCGGTGGCTGGCTGTACACCCTGATCCCTGGCTTGCGCAAGATCCACCGCAATCCTCAGGATCTGGCGAATTCGATGAAGATGCATATGGAGTTTATCAACGTGCATCCCTTCGACGTCACTTTCCTTTCGGGGTTGGTGCTGGCGATGGAGCAAAACAAGGAAAAAGTCTCCACCATTCGAGCGGTGAAAGTGGCGCTGATGGGGCCGTTGGGAGGCATTGGCGATGCGCTGTTCTGGCTGACGCTGTTGCCGATTTGTGCGGGCATCGGGGCATCCCTGGCGCTGGAGGGTAGCCTGTTTGGGCCGATAGTGTTCCTGCTGTTGTTCAACGTGTTCCACTTCGGGCTGCGCTTTGGGCTGGCGCACTATGGCTATCAGGCGGGCACCAGTGCGCTGACGCTGTTGAAAACCCATACCAAACGAATATCCCATGCGGCGTCGATCGTGGGCATGACGGTCATCGGTGCGCTGGTGGCCTCTTATGTGCATCTTTCTACGCCGCTGATCATGCATGCCGGTAAGGCCACCGTCGCGTTGCAAACGGACGTGCTCGATAAGTTGATGCCCAACCTGTTGCCGCTGTGTTTCACGTTGCTGGTGTTCTTCCTGATGAAGCGCGGTTTCTCACCGGTGAAACTGATCGGTGTGACGGTGGTGATTGGCGTAGTGGGTAAATTTATCGGTTTGCTGTGAGGAAGAGAACATGCCAGGAATTGTCATTACCGGCCACGGCGGCTTCGCCAGCGGCCTGCTACAGGCGGTAGAGCAGGTGGTGGGGGAACAACCCGCCTGTATCGCGGTGGATTTCCCTGTCCATATGGGCACGGCGGAGCTGAAAGTGGCGTTGAGTGCCGCGCTGCAAGCGGTAGAGCAAGCGGACGGCGTGGTTTTTCTTACCGATATGCTGGGGGGATCGCCATTTCGGAGCGCATGCGAGTTGGCTGATGCGCATGGCAACTGTGAGGTGCTGACCGGGGTGAATATGCAGTTGGCTGCCGAAATGATGCTGGAGCGCGAAGGGCTGAGCCTGACTGAGTTCCGCGACATGGCGCTGGCCTGCGGCAAACGCGGCTTGACCAGCCTGTGGCACGAACGGCGTAAGGTGAAATGCGCCAACGCCGAGGCGGATGGGATTTAATCAAGGGGACCCGGTTCTCTATGGGAATGGAATCCCCTTGTATGTTGAGACTAACTCGGTATTGGCAACGGGCTAAGCGCCATCTGGGCCGGGCCATTTTCATCACGGCTGAAACGCCAGCAGGTCTGGTGATATTTTGCCACGCTGTTGCGGTGTGCCACGCTGACCAGCGTGACCTGCGGCAGTTCGTCAACCAGCAGGCAATACATCAACTGCTCGGTTTCATCATCCAACGCGCTGGTGGCTTCATCCAGGAACAGCACATCCGGGTGGGTCAGGATCGCACGAGCAAACGCCAACCGCTGCTGCTCACCCGGTGAAAGGCGATGGCTCCAGTTGGCGCTGGTATCCAACCAGCGTTGCAGGTGCTTCAGCCGACAGTTTTCCAGGACTTTCAACAACTGCTCATCGCTGTAGTCTTTATCCTGATGCGGATAGCTCAGCGCTTCACGCAGCGTACCGATCGGGATATAGCTGCGCTGCGGCAGGAACAGCGTCGTGAGATGTTTATCCAGGCCGATCTCACCGGAGCCGTAAGGCCAGATCCCGGCAATGGCCCGCAACAGCGTAGATTTACCGCAGCCAGAAGGGCCGACGACCAGCACGCGCTCACCGCGTTGCAGCGTCATGGTTGCCGCACTTAACAGCGGCTGTCCATCGGGCAGCGTCAGGCCAACATCGCGCAGCATTAGCGGCGAATGGTCTTCCTGTTGCAGGCTGATACCGCGGGTTTGGTTATGGACTTCGTCCACCGCCGCGTTAAAGCCAGCCAGACGGTTAACGCAGGCTTTCCAGGTGGCCAGATTGGAAAATGCGTCGATAAACCACGACAGCGAGCCTTGCACCTGGCCAAACGCGGAGGAGATCTGCATCAGCCCGCCCATCTGGATCGCACCGGAGAAATAGCGTGGTGCCGCTACCAGCAGCGGAAAGACAATGGCAAACTGGCCGTAGAAGTTACTGGCGATATTTAGCCGCCGGGTGATGCGCATGATCGACCACCAGTTGCTGCGGATGGCTTCAAAGCGGTTACTTAGCTGCTGCTTCTCTCGCGGTTCACCGTGATACAGCGCGATGGCATCGTTATTTTCGCGGATACGGATCAGCCCGAAACGGAAGTTCGCCTCATAGCGTTCCTGATTAAAGCCGAGCATAACCAGCGGCTTGCCGACCCACCAGATCAGCAACGAACCCAGTACCGCGTACAGCAGGGCGAACCACACCATATAGCCGGGCAGGGTAATGGTATGTTGGGCGATCACAAAGGTCATCGGCCCGCTGATATGCCAGAGAATGGTAATAAACGAACAGAGCGTCACCAGGCTGGAGAGCAGGCCGAGCGACAAAGATAAGGTGTACTGGGTCAGGACGTTGAGATCGTCAGAGATACGCTGATCGGGGTTATCGATAATCTGCTGCTGTTCGGTATGGTAATAGGCCTGATGTGCCAGCCACTTGCCCATAAATTTTTCCGTCATCCAGCGCCGCCAGCGCATCTGTAGGCCCTGGGTCAGGTAGATTTTGTAGACCGCCAGCACGATGAAAGCCAACGCCAGATAGGTAAAGCGCCACAGCTGGGCTTTGAATACCGGGTAGTTCTTATTCTGCAGGGCATCGTAGAACACCTGGTTCCACTGGTTGATCAGCACGCTGATATAAACCAGCCCCAGAGATAGGCCCACGATGGCGATCAGCATCGCCCAGGCGCGCCATTTTTCTTCCGAAACCCAAAAGGGTTTGATTAACTGCCAGACGGCTCGTTTTTGTGTGGTGCTCGTGTTCATAAAAATCCAGAAGGTATCGTTTTCTTCTAGCATGGGCACGAGGCTGGTAACAAACAAACCGCCACATGTAAGCAGTTTTGACGTGGCTCATTATTTGCAATACAGCGGAGATAAAGCGAGCGCTAGTAACGTTGAGTAGCGTGAGGCGAGGGTGTCATGGGCGCGGCGGCAAATCACAACACAAAATGAAATTGTTACAACTATGTTCGGGGCGAACATGTGCTCGCCCCGATAGATTTATTTCACGGCATCTTTCAGCAAGGCTTTCCAGCCTTCAACATTCCCCAAAAACTCCTGCACGGGGATCTGGGATAGCCGCCCTTGATTATCCTCCAGGGCAAAGGTTGGGAAGCCATGCCCACGGACTTTGGCGAGCAGTGCACGGCTGTCGGCAATATGCTGTGCCGTTGGCGCGCCGCTGTTCAAACGCATCTCGGCAATAAAGGCAGCAGGATCCAGGCCCAGCTCACTCGCCAGCGCTTCCAACACCGGCGTATCGGCAATACGTCGTCCTTCCCGGTAGTGAGCTTCCTGAATGCGGTGCAGCATATCCAGGCCTCGTCCGGCGAGCTGTTCAGCTGCCAGGATCGCGACGATCGGCGGCTCAGAGTCCATCACCGCCGTGGTGTCACGCAGCAGTCCGTTGAAATAACCGTCGCCGAAGGGCTGGCCGGTTAGCTCGGCAATCCGTTTATCATGCGGCATCACGTAATTGCGCCATTCTTCGTTGATGGTTCGACGGGCATTGCCGGTCATCATGCCACCGGCGTGCAGGGCAACGGTCAGGCCCGGAATAGCCTGCGCGGCCTTGGCCAGCGGTGCCGCTCCGTAGCACCAACCGCACAGCGGATCGAAAATGTAATGCAGGGTCGTCATGTTTTTGCTCCTACCGTTTTACTGCGGCCACTTCATTTCGCCTTTCAGCACCTTGGCGCTCAGTTCCAGGCTGGAACCATCTTGCAGCTTTGGATAGTGCTGCTGCATGGCCGCGATCAGTTCAGCGGAGTTCTTGGCTTTTGGCAACTCGCTTTCCAGCGTGGTCAGGTAATTGTGGGTAAAGGTCACCGACTCCAGCGTTTGTGCCGCTCCTGGCAGGAAGTGCCCCGGAATCACTACCTGCGGTTTCAACGCCTTGATGCTTTCCAGTGTTTGCTGCCAATGCGCACGTGACTCGACAGTCTGATTATCCGCAATCCACGGATGAATATTGTCACCGGCTACCGGCACGCCACCCACCACGGCTTTCAACGATGGGATCCACACAAAGGTGCGATCCGGCGTTGGGCCATTGAGGCCTTTCACTTCGACCTGCTGGCCATCAATGCTAAAGCTGCTGCCCTGCAACGGCTGCGGTACGATCACGGTCTGCGGCGCATTCTCTTTCAGGATCGGCCCCCAATAGGCAAGTTTACCTGCCTGGGTCGCATTGATCGCTTTGATCGTTTCCGGTGAAGCAATGATGTTTGCCTCTGGGAAGGCGGCTTTGATCACGTCCAACCCGAAATAGAAATCTGGATCCGAATGGCTGATATAGACCGTGGTCAGCTTCTTACCGGTGGCCTTGATCTTTTTCACCAGCTCCTGCGCGTCGTTACGCTGGAATTGGGCATCGATCAGCGCCACTTCGTGTGGGCCGCTGACAATCTCGGAAGAGACCGGGAATACGCTCTTTTCGCCTGGGTTATACACTTCCAGGGTCAACGTATTAGCCGCATTGGCGAAGGTGCTGAATGAAACGAAGCCGGTTACGGCCAGGGTCAGTAATGATTTCTTAAACATATGCAGGTGCCTTTTGGGTGTTTGTTATCGTTGGCCAGATGATAGGTTGCATAGAACGGGAGAAAAACCGGATAATAAGCAATTATTCATTGCGTAAATCGAGCGAATCATGGATCGCATTACCGCCGCAGAGGTTTTTGTCACTATCGTCGAACGCGGCAGCATGATTGCGGCAGCGGATACCCTGGCGATGTCGCGGGCTATGGTGACGCGCTATCTGGCGCAGATGGAACAGTGGGCCGGTGCGCGGTTGTTGCACCGTACTACGCGCAGGCTCAGCCTGACCGATGCCGGGGAACGCACCCTGGAGCGCTGCCGCCAAATGCTGGCGGTAGCGAAAGATATCGATCTGGTGGAAAACGAGCAGAGTGACGATTTACGTGGCCTGCTACGAATCACCTGTTCGCAATCGCTTGGCCAAACGGCGCTGGTTGGGGCGGTGACGCAGTACCTGAAGCGCCATCCTCAGGTTGCGGTGGATCTGCAAATGAATAACCGAGCGGTCAATCTGGTGGAGGAGCGGATCGATCTGGCACTACGCATCACCAATGAGTTGGATCCCAATCTGATTGCCCGGCCGCTTTCCAACTGCGCTTCGGTGATCTGTGCGTCTCCAGCCTATCTGGCCGCTCATGGCACCCCGCGCCACCCACAGGATTTAGCCCTGCACAACTGCCTGACCTACTCCTACTTTGGTAAAAGCCTGTGGCACTTTGATGAGCAAGGCGTGAAGTCGGCGGTGGCGGTCAGTGGCAACCTCAGCGCCAACGAGTCGGTGGTGTTGTTGGCAGGAACGCTGCAAGGGGCGGGGATCTCCATGCAGCCTTACTATTCCGCTGCGCCACTGTTGGCAAAGGGGGAGTTGGTGGAACTGTTACCGGGGTATCTGTCACAGACGATGGGGATCTACGGCATCTACACCTCGCGCCGCCAAATGCCCGCCACGTTGCGTACCATGCTGGACTTCCTGGTGGAATGGTTTGCCACCGATCCTGGCTGGCGTGCCACGCTGCGTTAGCGTTGGATCACCGAAGCCAGGCGGGCAGGCAACTGTTGCGCCTGCTGTTGCAAGTGCTGCACAAAGGCGTTGACCAGTGCGGAAGAGGGGCGGTGCAGCGGGCGGATCAGGCTCACGGTAAACGGCACCTCGACGCTGAAGGGCCGCACATGGACGCCATTATTGGCGTAATCCAACGCGGTCAGCGGGTTGACGATAGAGATACCGACTCCGGCCTTGACCATCGCACACACCGAAGCGGCGCTGTGGGTCTCCATCACCATCCGGCGCTCGATGCCTTGTTCATGGAACAGCGCATCCAGCAGTTGCCGATAGCTGTCGGTGCTCGACAGGCTGATAAAGTTTTCTGCGTTGAAGTCCTGCGGCGTCAGCGTGCTTTTCGCAAGCATTGGGTGCCCGGCAGGCAGCACACACACTTCATTCATCGTCATCAGCGTCATGCGCTCGGTGCCAGCGGGCGTCAGGGTATTTTCCGTCAGGCCCAGATCGTGGCGCTGTGCCGAAAGCCACTCTTCCAGCAACGGTGACTCCTGCGGGATCACGCTGAAGCTCACTTCCGGATAACGATCGACAAAAGGTTTGCACACGGCAGGCAGCAGCGATTGGGAAAACACCGGCAGGCAGGCAATAGAAAGCTGCGCCTGCTGGAATTGCCGGATACCGGCGGCCGCATTCTTGATGCGATCCAGGCCGTAATAAGAGCGCTGCACTTCTTCAAACAGCCGTAAGCCTTGCACCGTCGGGTAAAGGCGGCCACGTACGCGGTCAAACAATTGCAGCTGGATCAGCTTCTCGAAGCGGGCCAGTTCGCGGCTGACGGTCGGTTGTGAAGTTTGCAGCAGCGCCGCCGCTTCGGTCAGATTGCCGGTAGTCATCACCGCGTGGAAAATCTCAATCTGGCGCAGGGTAATAGCGTACATGGCGAAACTCCACGGAGAGGGAAAGCCATATCATAAATGAATAGACTATGGCGAAATAGATATTTTTCACACCGAGGCCGCTGCGGCATGATGGTGGAAAATTTGATTATGGGAACCGAACCATGCCACGCGCCTTGAACGACACCTCTACCGCCCTGAACGCCGCCAATCTGCTGGCGCTGCCCCAACGCTTTGGTTGCCCAGTCTGGGCCTATGATGCGGATATCATCAGCCAGCGTATCAGCCAGTTACAGCATTTTGATGTGATCCGTTTTGCCCAGAAAGCCTGCTCGAATATTCATATTCTGCGCCTGATGCGCGAGCAGGGCGTCAAGGTGGACTCGGTGTCGCTGGGGGAAATCGAGCGCGCGTTAAAAGCCGGTTTTGAGCCGGGCGGCGAAGATATCGTGTTTACCGCCGACGTGCTGGATCACGCTACGCTGGCGCGCGTCAGCGAATTGAAAATCCCGGTCAACGCCGGTTCTATCGATATGTTGGAACAGCTTGGCCAGGTGTCTGCCGGGCATCCGGTGTGGCTACGTATCAACCCTGGTTTTGGCCACGGCCATAGCCAGAAAACCAATACCGGCGGTGAAAACAGCAAGCACGGTATCTGGTACGCCGATCTGCCGCAGGCGGTCGCCAAGGTGCAGCAATACGGCCTGAAACTGATCGGGCTGCATATGCACATCGGTTCCGGGGTGGATTACCAGCATCTGGAACGCGTGTGTGATGCCATGGTGCAGCAGGTGATTGCTCTGGGGCAGGACATCACGGCGATTTCCGCCGGTGGCGGCCTTTCTATCCCTTATCAGCAAGGGGAAGAGGCGATCAATACCGAACACTATTACGGCCTGTGGAACCGTGCACGTGAGCGAGTTGCCGCACATCTGGGCCATCCAGTGAAGTTGGAAATCGAGCCGGGGCGTTTCCTGATGGCGGAAGCAGGCGTGCTGGTGGCCGAAGTACGTTCGGTAAAACAGATGGGCAGCCGTCACTTTGTCCTGGTGGATGCTGGGTTCAACGATCTGATGCGTCCGGCGATGTACGGCAGCTATCACCATATCTCCCTGCTGCCTGCCGACGGCCGCAATACCGATAACCAACCGCTGCAAGACACCGTGATTGCCGGGCCGTTGTGTGAGTCAGGTGATGTGTTTACCCAGCAAGCGGGTGGCGGTATTGAAACCCGTCCGTTGCCGCAGGTGCGGGTCGGGGATTATCTGGTATTCCATGACACCGGGGCCTATGGCTCGTCGATGTCCTCCAACTACAACAGCCGCCCGTTGCTGCCGGAAGTGCTTTTTGAAAACGGTGAGCCTCGGCTGATCCGTCGCCGCCAGACGATTGAAGAATTGATCGGGCTGGAGCTGCTTTAAGTTGAAATTAACGCGCGTAGGGGCCAGGTACCACGGACTCGCGCAGTTTTAACTCCCCGACAAACGGCGTTAGCGGTTGTAGCGCTTCGCCGTTAATCAGACGCAGGGCTTGGGCTATCGCCGCTTCGATCATCGCGTCGATCGGCAGGTAGACGGTGGACAACGCCGGTTGCAGATAGGCGGCGCTTGGCTCATCGTCGAAACCAAACAGCGAAACGTCCTCAGGCAGGCGCTTGCCAGCCTGGTGCAGGGCCTTCATCGCGCCGATAGCCATATCATCGTTGCTGGCAAACAGCGCGCTGAATGAGTTGCCGCTAGCCAGCAGGGCCTTACAACTGAGGTATCCGCCAGGTACGCTGCTATCACCGTTGGTGATCAAGGCATCATTGAACGCAACCTGGTGGTGTTCTAACGCCTGACGATAACCCGCCAAGCGGGATTGGGCAGTGGGTGTATCGATCGGCCCGGTGATGCAGGCGATCTCCCGGTGTCCTTGACGGATCAGATAATCCACCACGTTGAAAGCGGCCTGTTGCTGTTCGAAGAACACGCAGCGTTCACGAGCCTGCGGCAGATCGCGGTTAATGACCATCACCGGAACCGGCAGGTCTTCCAGCAACTCCATCAGGGCTTTTTCGCTCATAAAGCGGGTGTACAGGATAATCGCGTCGCAACGGCGATCCGCCAACAGCCGTACCGCCTGTAATTCATCTTCTGGCGTGTCGTGGCCGTCGGTGACGATCAGGTGCTTACCGCTGGCCTCGACCAGTTTGGCGGCCTGGCGCAGCAAACGACCAAAATAGGGGCCATCAAAATTGGACACTACCAGCCCAATGCTGTTGGAGCTTTTATTGGCCAGCGATTGGGCGAGAAAGTTTGGCCGGTAGCCCAGTTCATCCATTGCCTTGAACACCGCATCACGCGTGCTCTTCTTCACCTGGCCGGTGCCATTTAAAACGCGGGAAACCGTGGCTTTGGACACCCCCGCGCGCATGGAAACATCCAACATGGTGATCATCAATGGCTACCCTCTTTTAACGTCCGCTGCGGTAAATAGTGCAGAGTCTAGCATAGGGTTAGATCGGCTCGAACATGTTCGACCCCTACAAATTCAGCAACCTATGTTGTTGGGGCGCCTATCCATTGATTGGCGTAAACTGACGGTGCTGGCATTAAGGTGTTTTTCAGAGGGGATTAGTGTGTTTCGTATTGTGCATCTGGCGGACTATCCGCAGCATCAGCAACAGGTTATCGACTGGCAGTGGCAGGCGTTTGGCAGCGAAAACAGCCGGGAATTCTTTGCCAGCATGGTGGCCAGCAGCCTGCGGCATGAAGGTTTGCCGATCACCTTTATCGCCCTGTTGGATGACAAGCCGGTAGGCACCGTGGGGCTGTGGCGCTGTGATTTGATCAGCCGCCAGGATTTAACGCCGTGGTTGGCCGCGCTTTACGTTGAAGAGAGCCAGCGCGGCAGCGGGCTGGGGTTGCAGCTCCAGCAATATGTGCAGGAGTACAGCCGCCGGGCCGGGTTCAAGGAGCTGTATCTGTATGCCGAGTTTAGCGGTTATTACGAACGCCATGGCTGGCAGCACATCGGCGAGGCGCTGGAGTACCCGGATCGCCCCGTGCGCCTCTACCACCGCCTGCTAGATTAGTTTTGCTCGAAAGCGTTATTGATGCTGGCGACCGAATGGCGGCGTACCAGCGTCGGGCTGAACATATTGGTGATCTCCGGTAGCGGCTGGTTGTTGGCCAACGCTAATGCCAGCTCAGCAGCCTGCGTCGCCATCGCCACCACCGGGTAGCGGATAGTGGTCAGGCGTGGGCGCAGATAGCGCGAAATCAGCACGTCGTCAAAACCAATCAGCGAAATCTGGCCTGGAACGTCCACGCTGTTATCACTGAGCACCGAAAGCGCCCCGGCGGCCATCGGATCGTTATAGCAAGTGATGGCGGTGAACTGCTTACCACGGCCCAGCAACTCGGTCATGGCCTGCTCGCCGCCAATCTCATCCGGCTTGCCGTAGGCAACCAGCTTCTCATCCACCGCAATACCGTGCTCTTCCAATGCATCCAGGTAGCCCTGCAATCGATCGGTAGCATCTGAAATCTGATGGTTGGAGCAGATGAAGGCGATCCGCTGGTGGCCCTGTTGGATCAGATGGCGGGTGGCCAACCAGGCACCGTAGCGATCGTCAAGCGCTACGCAGCGGGGCTCAAACCCAGGCAACGTACGGTTGATCAGCACCATGCCTGGGATCTGGCGCATCCAGACGGTCAGCTCATCGTCGGTCAGCTTCTTGGCATGCACCACCAAGGCCGCACAGCGATGGCGCACCAGTTGCTCAATGGCCTGGCGCTCTTTTTCGGCATTGTGGTAACCGTTACCAATCAGCAGAAAATTATGCGTGGCGTAGGCCACCTGCTCCACGGCTTTTACCATGGCACCAAAGAAGGGATCGGAAACGTCAGAGACAATCAGGCCCAGGGTTTCGGTGGATTGTTGTGCCAGCGCACGGGCATTGGCGTTGGGGTGATACTGCAATCCTTCCATGGCGGCCAGCACGGCGGTCCGTGAACTTTCACTGGCTTTCGGGGAGTTATTTATTACGCGGGACACCGTGGCGACGGAAACACCCGCCAGCCTGGCAACATCCTTAATCGTGGCCATATCTGCAACACTTCCTGGGTAATCGCTTACATTCCTCAGTTTTGCGGAAAAAATCGCGCGCCGCAAGGGCTGGTATCGTTAACTTGTGGTGAGCGTTGCATTTATGGTTTTTAAATTCACCTTTTCGCCCCAAGCGGATCCTGGGTTAACGGGGGCTGCATGCGGTTAAGCGGGCGCAGCGCCCTTACATTGCATGGTATGGCCATTGAGCAGGCAACAAGAATAACCATGTCTATCAAAGGCAAAACTACATCGCTGGTTACACTTTGCGCCTGACTGTTGCGATTGGCCGCTGGCGAGAGTTTGGCGTGGCGGGGTAAATTGACTGTCCCAGAGGTATTGATTGGTGAGCAATCGACATACTCTGTATGTTGAAGCCATTTTCAATTGCACCAACCTACGCGGATGCGTAGGTTTTTTTTTGCCTGCCGTATAGTATTCTTCCCTCAGACAATTTTTAAGGCCATCAACCCCGAGGGAGAGTGGGATGATATATACCGTGTTACGTGCACTGTTTCGCCTGATGTTTCGTGTTCGTGTCGAAGGCGACGCCAAGCATTTTGAGCAGCAGAAACTGCTGATCACCCCGAATCACGTTTCTTTCATGGATGGCGCGCTGCTGGCGTTGTTCTTACCGATCAAACCGGTGTTTGCCGTTTACTCCAGCATTTCCGATCGTTGGTTTATGCGCTGGCTGAAGCCTTATATCGACTTCGTGCCACTGGATCCCACCAAACCGATGGCCATCAAGCATCTGGTGCGCATGGTTGAGCAGGGCAGGCCGATCGTGGTGTTCCCGGAAGGGCGCATTACGGTGACCGGCTCATTGATGAAGGTCTACGACGGGGCGGCCTTTATCGCCGCCAAATCTGGTGCCACCATCGTGCCGGTACGTATCGATGGCCCGGAGTTCAGCGTGTTTGGCCGTATGGCCGGGGTGTATAAACTCCGCGCCTTCCCACAGACCACCATCAGCATTCTGCCGCCAACCACTTTACCGATGCCAGAGGCGCCAAAAGCCAGTCAACGCCGGCAGTTGGCCGGTGACAGGCTGCATCAGATCATGATGCAGGCGCGCATGGATACCCTCAAACCGCAAACCCTGTTCGGCGCGCTGTTGGCCGCGCAGCATCGTTATGGCCGCTTCAAGCCCTGCATCGAAGACGTGGGTTTCAAGGAAGACAGCTATCATACGCTGCTCAAAAAATCGCTGGGCGTCAGCCGCATCCTGGAACGCTTTACCGCGCCGAAAGAGCATGTTGGCCTGCTGTTGCCGAATGCCACTATTACCGCTGCCGCCATCTTTGGCGCTTCATTGCGGGGCCGTATTCCGGCCATGCTCAATTACACCGCCGGTGTGAATGGGCTGAAAAGCGCGATGACCGCGGCCACCATTAAAACCATCGTCACCTCGCGCCAGTTCCTGGAAAAGGGCAAATTGACGCATCTGCCAGAGCAGGTGCCGGAAGCTAACTGGGTCTATCTGGAAGATTTGAAAGATACCGTCACCCGCGACGATAAGCTGTGGATCCTGCGTCACCTGCTCCAGCCACATAAGGCAATGGTGCCACAGCAGCCAGAGGATGCAGCGCTGATCCTGTTTACCTCCGGCTCGGAAGGCCATCCGAAGGGCGTAGTGCATTCCCATGCCAGCCTGCTGGCCAACGTGGAGCAGATCCGAACCATTGCGGATTTCACCCCGCGCGATCGCTTTATGTCCTCGCTGCCGTTGTTCCACTCTTTCGGCCTGACTGTCGGGTTGATTACCCCGTTGATGACCGGTAGCCGGGTATTCCTCTACCCAAGCCCGCTGCATTATCGCGTGGTGCCGGAACTGGTCTATGACCGTAACTGCACCGTGCTGTTTGGTACGGCAACCTTCCTCAACAACTACGCCCGCTTCGCCCATCCTTACGATTTTGCCCGCCTGCGCTATGTGGTGGCCGGGGCAGAGAAGCTGGCCGAGAGCACCAAACAGATTTATCAGGATAAATACGGCATCCGCATTTTAGAAGGCTATGGCGTCACGGAGTGCGCTCCGGTGGTGTCGATCAACGTGCCCCTGGCAGCCAAAGTTGGCACCGTAGGCCGCATTATGCCGCAGATGGAAGCACGTTTGATCAAGATGGCCGGCATCGATAACGGCGGCCGTCTGCAATTGAAAGGCCCGAACATCATGAAGGGCTACCTGCGGGTTGAGCGCCCAGGCGAACTGGAAGCTCCGGCAGCCGAGGACGAAAACGGCGTGCTGCAAGCTGGCTGGTACGATACCGGTGACATTGTCAGCTTCGATGAACAGGGCTATTGCACCATTCGTGGCCGTGTGAAGCGCTTTGCCAAACTGGCAGGGGAAATGATCTCGCTGGAGAGCGTGGAACAGTTGGCCGTGCGCCTGTCACCGGAAGGGCTGCATGCGGCCACGGTGAAAAGCGACAGCAGCAAAGGCGAAGCGCTGGTGTTGTTCACCAACGACGCCAGCATTACCCGTGATAGCTTGCTGCGGGTGGCTCGTGAGCAGGGCACCCCGGAGCTGGCGGTGCCACGTGATATTCGCCTGGTGAAGGCGTTGCCGTTACTGGGCAGCGGCAAACCGGATTTCGTTACTTTGCGCCAAATGGCTGAACAGCCGGAGAAGGCATAATGAATGCAACTGATTCCCCACTGCTGTCACGTTCAATGATCGCGGTGATCTGTGCCCAGTTTCTCTCGGCCTTCGGCGATAACGCCTTGCTGTTTGCTACCCTGGCGCTGATCAAACAGCAAATGTACCCCGATTGGAGCCAACCGATACTGCAAATGGCCTTCGTGGCTACCTATATCATCCTGGCTCCGTTTGTGGGCCAAATCGCCGACAGCTTCTCCAAAGGCCGGGTGATGATGGTCGCCAATGGCTTGAAGCTGGCCGGTGCGCTGGTGATCTGCTTTGGGCTGAACCCGTTCCTGGGCTATACCCTGGTCGGCATTGGGGCTGCGGCTTATTCACCGGCGAAGTACGGCATCCTGGGTGAGATCACCAGCGGCGATAAGCTGGTGAAGGCCAACGGGCTGATGGAAGCTTCCACCATTGCCGCCATCCTGGTGGGTTCGGTAGCCGGTGGCATGTTGGCAGACTGGCATATCGTGGCCGCACTGGCGGTGTGTGCCGTGGTTTACGGCGCGGCAGTCGTCGCTAACCTCTATATCCCGCGCTTGCCGGTAGCCCATAAGGTAGCCTCCTGGCACCCACGCGTCATGGGGAGCACTTTCTTCAACGCTTGCGTGGTGCTGTGGCGCGATGGCCAAACCCGTTTCTCATTGATTGGTACCAGCCTGTTCTGGGGCGCAGGGGTTACTCTGCGCTTCCTGCTGGTGCTGTGGGTACCGGTAGCGCTGGGCATTAGCGATAACGCCACGCCAACCATGCTCAACGCGATGGTGGCAATAGGTATCGTGGTTGGGGCCGGGGCGGCAGCCCGCTTTGTGACGCTGGAAACGGTTAAGCGCTGTATGCCTGCCGGGATCCTGATCGGCATCGCCGTGGCCTTCTTTGCCGTGCAAACCAGCATGCTGAATGCTTATGGCGTACTGCTGGTGATTGGTGTGCTGGGTGGCTTCTTTGTGGTGCCGCTGAATGCGCTGTTGCAAGAGCGGGGCAAACGCTCCGTTGGGGCGGGGAACGCCATTGCGGTACAGAACCTGGGTGAAAACACCGCCATGCTGCTGATGCTTGGCCTCTACTCTTTGGTGGTCAAATTAGGCGTGCCGGTGATCGGCGTCGGGATCGGTTTTGGCGTCGTGTTTGGCCTTGCCATCACCGTATTGTGGATATCTCAGTTCCGCTCGAAAGCCTAACATCACTGGCTCACAATGTAGGGGCGCTGCATGCTGCGCCCGTTTAGATTTTCCCTACAAATTCAGCAATATTGCTAGGATGCCATCAATTTCAGGGTGCTGCTTGCAGCACCCTGAAAGCTTTATGGTGCTGGAATGGTGAAGCGGCTGTGGATCTCTTCCAGGGCCTGCAACACCTCCTCGTTCAGCATCACGTCAAAACTGTCGATATTTATCTTCAACTGCTCCAGCGTGGTGGCGCCCAGCAAGGTGCTGGCAACAAAAGGCTGCTGGCGCACGAACGCCAATGCCATCTGTGAAGGATCCAGACCGTGCTTTTTCGCCAGCGCCACGTATTCGGCGATCGCCGCCTGGCTCTGTGCTGAAGAGTAGCGGGTAAAGCGGCTGAACAGGGTGTTGCGTGCCCCGGCCGGTTTGGCCCCGTTGAGGTATTTACCGGACAGCGTACCGAAGGCCAGGCTGGAATAGGCTAACAGCTCGATGCCTTCATGTTGGCTAATCTCCGCCAAACCAATCTCAAAGCTGCGGTTTAACAGACTGTAGGGATTCTGGATCGAGACGATACGCGGGAGTTCGTGTTTTTCTGCCAGTTGCAGGTAGCGCATCACACCCCAAGGGGTTTCGTTAGAGACGCCAATATAGCGAATTTTGCCGGCGCGGACCTGCTCGGTTAACGCTTCCAGGGTTTCCAACAGCGGGATGGTGGCTTTCTCATCGGTGTACTGATAGTTGAGCTTGCCGAAACAGTTGGTGGTGCGCTGCGGCCAGTGTAGCTGGTACAGATCCAGATAATCGGTATTTAACCGTTTCAGGCTGGCGTCCAGGGCGGCGCGGATATTTTTGCGATCCAACGCCTGCTGTGGGCGAATGCCCGCGTCATTACCCCGGATCGGCCCGGAGACCTTGCTTGCCAGCACGATTTTGTCGCGGTTGCCGCGCGCTTTGATCCAACTGCCAATGTACTGTTCTGTCAGCCCCTGGGTTTCTGGGCGCGGCGGCACTGGATACATCTCTGCGGTATCAATCAGGTTGATGCCAGCGGCTAATGCATAATCCAGCTGTGCGTGGGCATCGGCTTCGCTGTTTTGTTCGCCAAAGGTCATGGTGCCCAGTCCCAGCACGCTCACTTCTAAAGAACTGTGGGGAATACGGTGGTATTGCATTAACGGCCTTCCTTCAATGTTAGCGCTTACGGGCGTGATGCCCGGTAAAACAGAAGCCAGAGATCCAACGGCGTAGCACGCCTTACTTGACTATAACCAAGCTAAGAAGATGGTGAAAGAGGAATATAACTGCCGGAGGTAGGGCTAAACCCCTGATTGATAATCCGTCAGGGGTCAGGATGATGCGGGGGCCGGGATTAACGCTCGATAACCTGCGAGACCCGATCGCCGTTAATCTGGCGCTGGTTGCCTTGCTCGTCCTGATAGCTGATCAGGCCGGTATCCTTATCGATTTTAGGCTTACCCTGCGTGAGGATCATATTGCCGTCTTTGGTGGCCATCACATAGTCGCTGGAACAGCCTGCTAATCCGGCGACCATCATCAGGGCGGAAATAGCCATTACCCACTTTTTCATGCCGAACACCTTATATACCTGGAATAATTGTCTTAATAGAGTAGCAAACTCTGCCAAAGATGGCTTTCGGACGTATCCCATCTGTGTCAGGAGAAATGACGGTGAAAACAGGAGCGGAGGACTAATCAAAGCGTAAAGTGCCTGGCCAGCAGCACCCGGGTGAAGTTTTTCTTCAGATAGAAGCCGCGCGGCAAGGTGAGGATCGGCTGGCCCTGTTCGCCGGTGGCTTCGGTCAGTGCCTTGTTGTTGGCCGCTTTTGGCCGCAGCTGTAGCACTTCGCCATGGCGGGCGGTGATCCGCTCAACCTGGCCGAGCACGATAAGATCCATCAGCTCTTCCCAATCCCGGCGCAGCATCTCGGTTTCTTCCTGATTGGGCTGCCACAGCAGCGGGGAACCTACGCGGCGCTGTGCCAATGGGATTTGTCGTTCACCTTCCACAGGGATCCACAGCACGCGTGCCAGTTTGTGGCGTACGTGGCTGCTTTCCCAAGTGACGCCGCTATTGCCTGTCAGCGGAGCTACGCAGACGAAAGTGGTTTCCAGCGGGTTACCTGTGGCGTCGACCGGGATGGTTTTCAACTCAATGCCCAGCTCTGGGAAATCCTGCTCAGGCTTGCTGCCCGCCATGGCCCCCAGATAGAGCTCCAGCAGCATGCCGACCCAACCTTTATCCCGTTTGAGATCCTTGGGAATGCTGACCTGCGCACGGGCTGCCAGTTCGCCAAGGTTAAAGCCAGCCAGCGCCTGGGCACGGGCTAATAATTGCTGCTCGTTTTCTGGTGGCAGCGGGGATAAACACGCCATAAATCAGACCTATGCATTATGGTTAAAAAACGTACCGAATTTACTCACAGCCTTAAAAGGGAAAAGCAGGCTGGGGAAAACAACAATAGTAGCATGATTTTGCATGACTTTTTGGCTACCCCATCGCGGTAGAAAATTTTCAGTGCGGGGTTGTGCACCTGTAGCCACCGACAATAAACAGGATCTTACACCTATTTATCCACAGATTTCTGGGATAACCCAACTTTTTGCCGATCACTGGTTTGATTTACAGCCTTGACGCGGGGCATTTTTTACGAATTTGGCGGTTTTATAGGTCACTGGGTATAATAATCTGTGGATAAAATCCGCATTGGTGGATCTTTCGCCAGAGAAAGATCCAAAGCGTGCATAGATCACATTTTTACCCTGTTCATAACTGTGTTTAAGTGTTTATTGCATTGTATTTAAAGGAATAATAAAAAATTAAAAATACGGCGGATTTTAAGTTCAATCGAGTTTTCCCGGCTTATCCCTAGAGTTCTTCACACACCTATCCACAGAAAAAGTGAATAAAACCGCCCTCGAACCTCGTTACATGTTTATAACTTTGCCATTATCTGTGAGTTATCCCAATGTTATCCGAGCGACGGTGCTGCAAAGCAGTGGTTTACCGCCTGTGGCTTGTGTGAAACAATCAGGTTATCAATACGAATTTATGCTTATCGAGGTAGTCCGGTGATCGATGATGATGGCTACCGCCCGAATGTTGGTATCGTAATCTGTAATCGTCAGGGGCAGGTCCTATGGGCCCGCCGTTACGGTCAGCACTCCTGGCAGTTTCCCCAAGGGGGAATAAACCCTGGCGAAACGCCTGAGCAGGCGATGTACCGTGAGCTGTTCGAAGAAGTGGGGCTGAGTAAAAAGGATGTGCGTATCCTGGCCTCAACCCGCAACTGGTTGCGCTATAAATTGCCAAAACGTTTGGTGCGTTGGGACACAAAGCCGGTTTGTATCGGCCAAAAGCAGAAATGGTTTCTGCTGCAGTTAATGTGCAATGACGCGGATATCAACATGCAGCGCAGCAGTACGCCGGAGTTTGACGGCTGGCGTTGGGTTAGCTTCTGGTATCCGGTGCGCCAGGTGGTGTCGTTTAAACGCGACGTGTACCGCCGGGTTATGAAAGAGTTTGCCGCAACCGTCATGCCAATGCAGGAACTGGCAGCGCAGCGGCAGCCTCCTGCTTATCGCCGAAAGAGAGGTTAAGTCAAACCGACTATGCTCACGCGCTTGCGAGAAATTGTTGAGAAAGTGGCCGCGGCGGCCAGTCTGACAGATGCGCTGGATCTTTTGGTCAATGAAACCTGTCTGGCGATGGACACCGAAGTCTGCTCCATCTATCTGGCAGACAACGACCGCCGCTGTTATTACCTGATGGCGACGCGCGGGTTGAAAAAGCCCCGCGGGCGAACTATTGCCCTGGCCTTTGACGAAGGCATCGTCGGCCTGGTCGGTCGGCGGGCAGAGCCGATCAACCTGGCGGATGCCCAAAGCCATCCCAGCTTCAAATATATTCCGCAGGTCAAAGAGGATCGTTTCCGATCCTTCCTTGGCGTGCCGATCATTCATCGCCGCCAGCTGCTTGGCGTGTTGGTGGTGCAGCAACGTGAACTGCGCCAGTTTGACGAAAGCGAAGAATCCTTCATGGTTACCCTGGCCACCCAAATGGCCGGGATCCTCTCGTTATCACAGCTAAACGCCATTTTTGGCCAGTATCGCCAGACCCGCATTCGGGCGCTGGCTGCGGCTCCTGGCGTGGCTGTGGCGGAGGGGTGGTTAGATAGCAGCCAACCTTCACTCGATCAGGTGTATAAAGCCTCTACGCTGGATACCGTCAGCGAGCGCGAACGCCTGACACAGGCGTTGGAAGAGGCTGGGGCAGAGTTCCGCCGCTTCAGTAAGCGTTTTAGCGCCAGCTCGCAAAAAGAGAGCGCGGCGATCTTCGATCTCTATTCCCACCTGCTCAACGATGCTCGCCTCAAACGTGAACTGTACGCGGAGATCGATGCCGGTTCGGTGGCCGAATGGGCGGTAAAACAGGTGATTGAAGCCTTCGCTGCCCAGTTTGCGACCTTGCAAGATACCTATATGCGTGAGCGTGCCAGCGATCTGCGCGCGCTTGGCCAACGTCTGCTATTCCATCTCGACGATACCACCCAAGGGGCCAGCCAATGGCCAGCCCGTTTTGTGCTGGTTGCCGATGAGCTGACGGCGACCCTGTTGGCCGAAGTGCCACAGGATCGCCTGGCTGGCGTGGTAGTGCGGGACGGTGCTGCCAACTCCCATGCCGCGATCCTGGTGCGGGCCATGGGTGTGCCAACGGTGATGGGGGCAGACATCCAGCCTGCGCTGTTGGCCCAGCGAATGCTGATTGTTGATGGCTATCGCGGCGAGCTGCTGGTCGATCCGGAACCGGTGCTGGTGAAGGAATATCAACGTCTGATCAGCGAAGAGCAGGAGCTCAGCAAGCTGGCAGAAGACGACGTTGAACAGCCTGCAGAGCTGAAAAGCGGTGAGCGGATCCAGGTGATGCTGAACGCCGGCCTTAGCCCGGAACATGAACAACTGCTGGGCGCGCGCGTGGACGGCGTTGGCCTGTACCGCACCGAGATCCCGTTCATGCTGCAAAGCGGCTTCCCGTCGGAAGAGGAGCAGGTGGCGCAATATCAGGGCATGCTGCAACTCTTCTATCCGCATAAGCCGGTGACGCTGCGTACGCTGGATATCGGTGCTGATAAACAACTGCCCTACATGCCGATCAGCGAGGAGAACCCGTGCCTCGGTTGGCGGGGGATCCGCATTACGCTGGATCAGCCAGAAATCTTCCTGATCCAGGTGCGCGCCATGCTGCGTGCCAATGCGGGAACCGGCAATCTGGGGATCCTGTTGCCGATGATCACTAGCCTGGAAGAGATCGACGAGGCCAAGCGCCTGATCGATCGCGCCGGGCGAGAAGTGGAAGAGATGCTGGGATACGCTATTCCCAAGCCGCGGATTGGCGTCATGCTGGAAGTGCCGTCGATGATCTTCCTGATCCCTTATCTGGCCGCACGCGTCGATTTTATCTCGGTAGGAACCAACGATTTAACCCAGTACCTGCTGGCGGTGGATCGAAATAATACCCGCGTTGCCTCGCTGTACGACAGCCTGCATCCAGCCATGTTGCAGGTGCTGAAATTGATCATCGATCAGGGGGCGGCGGCTGGGTTGCAGGTGAGCCTGTGCGGTGAACTGGCAGGAGACCCTATGGGCGCTCTGCTGCTGGTGGGTATGGGTTACCGTAATCTGAGCATGAACGGGCGCAGCGTCGCACGTATCAAATATCTGTTGCGCCATATCGAACTGGAAGATGCGCAAGGGCTGGCCCAGCGGGTATTGAGTGCCCAGATGACCACCGAGGTTCGCCACCAGGTTGCGGCGTTTATGGAACGGCGTGGCATGGGGGGGTTGATCCGCGGTGGCCGTTGATTAGGCGTTGTCCAGCCCGTTAAGCGTTGACCTATTTTTTTACAGAACTTTTCCCTGCCGGCAAGCCCGGACGTGGTTAAGCCTATGTTATGATGCGCCATCTCAACGCGGTGCTCCCGTTGCACGGGCTTTGCACCGCGTTTGGCACCTGCCGCCCCCGCTTGGGGATGAATAACAGACATATTGTGGTGATAGATGAGCACTAGCTATCTGGCGTTTCCAAAATTTGATCCGGTGATTTTCTCTGTCGGCCCGGTCTCTTTGCACTGGTACGGTTTGATGTACCTGGTTGGCTTTGTTTTTGCCATGTGGTTGGCGGTACGCCGCGCAAACAAGCCCGGCAGCGGTTGGACCAAAGACGAAGTGGAAAACATGCTGTATGCCGGTTTCCTTGGGGTCTTTATCGGTGGCCGTGTCGGTTATGTGCTGTTCTACAACCTGCCGTTGTTCCTGGATAACCCGCTCTACCTGTTCAAAGTCTGGGATGGCGGTATGTCATTCCACGGCGGCCTGATTGGCGTGATCGCGGTGATGCTGTGGTTTGCCCGCCGCACCAAGCGCAACTTCTTCCAGGTTTCTGATTTTATTGCCCCGCTGATCCCGTTTGGTCTGGGCGCTGGCCGCCTGGGTAACTTTATCAACGGTGAGCTGTGGGGGCGTGTCACTACCAATACACCTTGGGCGATGCTGTTCCCAAGCTCGCGTCCGGAAGATATCGCCATCGCTGCCGCCAATCCTCAACTGCTGCCGCTGCTTAACCAATATGGCGTGTTGCCACGTCATCCGTCGCAGCTGTATGAAATGGTGCTGGAAGGTATCGTACTGTTTATCATTCTGAACCTGTTCATCCGCAAGCCGCGTCCGATGGGGGCCGTTTCCGGCTTGTTCCTGATTGGCTATGGCACGTTCCGTATTATCGTCGAAGCGTTCCGCCAGCCGGATGCCCAGCTTGGCCTGTTTGACGGGGTGATCAGCATGGGGCAAATCCTGTCCGTGCCGATGGTGCTCGCCGGTATTATTATGATGATCTGGGCGTATCGTCGTCGTCCACAGCAACAACAGTCGTGAGGAAAAATGAAACAGTATCTGGATTTGATGAACAAAGTGCTCGCCGAGGGCACCCCTAAAGCCGACCGTACCGGCACTGGCACGTTGTCGATTTTCGGCCACCAGATGCGTTTCAACCTGCAGGAAGGCTTCCCGTTGGTGACCACCAAGAAATGCCACCTGCGGTCGATTATTCATGAGCTGCTGTGGTTCCTGAACGGCGATACCAACGTGGCGTATCTGCGTGAAAACAACGTCAGCATCTGGGACGAATGGGCCGATGAAAACGGCGATCTTGGCCCGGTCTATGGCAAGCAATGGCGTGCCTGGGGCGCGGCGGATGGTCGCCAGATTGACCAGCTAAGCACCGTGTTGCAACAGCTGAAACAGGACCCGGACTCGCGCCGTATTATTGTTTCTGCCTGGAACGTGGGTGAGCTGGATAAGATGGCTCTGGCACCGTGCCATGCCTTCTTCCAGTTCTATGTGGCGGACGGCAAACTCTCTTGCCAGCTGTATCAGCGCTCGTGCGACGTGTTCCTCGGCCTGCCGTTCAATATTGCCAGCTATGCGTTGCTGGTCCATATGATGGCGCAGCAGTGCGATCTGGAAGTGGGCGATTTCGTCTGGACCGGTGGTGACACCCATCTGTACAGCAACCACATGGAACAGACGCAGCTGCAATTAACCCGTGAGCCGCGTGCGTTGCCGAAGCTGGTGATCAAACGCAAACCAGCCTCGCTGTTTGATTACCGCTTTGAAGATTTTGAGATTGAAGGCTACGATCCGCACCCGCCGATCAAGGCTCCTGTCGCTATCTGATTTGCTGAGGGCCGTATCCGGCCCTCTTTCTTAATCCCACTGAAAGTAGGCGCGCCGCATGCTGCGCCCGTGCTGTATTGCCAAAAATGCGAAGCCGTACTCAATTTCCCCCAGCTTGTTACCTGCTAAGTAAAAATTCTGCGCATCATTTGCCAGCCTGAGAAAAGGTGCCTTTCATCGTGCCTCTGGCTGATTACACTCGCCGTATGAACCGATATAAAAATAGCCCCGAACACCAGCAAGGCCTGACGCTGATCGAACTGTTGATCGTCATGCTACTGGCAGGGATGCTGACCTCTTGGGGGGTTAGTCAGTGGTATCACTATCAACAGGCGCTGCGGCTGGAGCAGACCGCCCAGCAACTGCTGGCATTCCTGACGCGCTTACAGGCCGATGCCAACTGGCATAACCGCAACGTTTTACTGTGGTTTCGGCCTGGGAAAATCTGGTGCATAGGCAGCGGCCCGCAGGCGGCATCCTGTACTGCATTGACGGACCGGGCCTTTACCCCAGAACATCTGGATGTGGAGTTACAAGGTTATACCCAAAAGGAGATGGGATTTTATGGGGTGCGCAACAATGCGCAGGCCGGGCATATCTTGCTGGGCAATCCGGCTGGCCGCATACGTCTGGTGCTCTCTGCCAAAGGGCGGCTGCGGCTGTGCAGCGAAGAAACCGCCATCCGGAGCCTGCCCTTATGCGCACCTTAGAACAAGGCTTTACCCTGCCGGAGGTACTGCTGGCGATGACATTCGGTAGCCTGATTGCATTGGCGGCGGCGAAAACCTTACCGATACTGCGTCAGCAGACGGTTGATATGGGCCGTCATTATCGGTTGGATCTGGTGTTACGCCAGCTGGCTTTCGGGATTGAAAAGGATCTGCGCCGCAGCGGGTTTTGTGCCGGGCAGTGTCAGGGGCGCTCGCTGCTGATTGGTCATGCGGCGGGGGAAGCACCGGGCAGCTGTGTGATCGTGGCCTACGATCTTAACCGCAATGGCAACTGGGAAAGCGGTGGCGATGCCGAGTATTTTGGTTACCGCCTGCGGGCCGGTGGGCTGGAGGGGCAAAGCGGCGTGACCCAGTGCCAGGGCAGCGGCTGGGAACGCTTGCTCGATCAGGAAGAGGTACGGATTGAGTCTTTTTCTGTCAGCCAGATTGCAGGGCGTGATGGCAAATCCTTGATGTTGTTTGCCCTAAGTGGCCGCTCAACGGTGCGGGCAAATATAGAACGCCGCCTGGAGTGGGCGGTCAGCATGGAGGCACCCTAGAGATGGATAGGCAGCAGGGGGGCAGCACATTGGCTGCGGTGATGTTGTTGCTGGTAATGGGGCTGATGCTGCTCACTGCCCAGCAGCGGCAATTGGACAGTGCGCTACTGCTGGCCGTCGATCAGCAGCGCTATCTGCGGGCTTATAACCAGGCGGCTTCGGCCCTAAGTTGGGGGCTGGCGCAGCCGTGGCCTCGGGAGTCTCTACAGGCGAGCCACTGGTCTTGTCAGCAGATAAGCGGCGAGGCGTTGCAAGCCTGTGCCCGGCTCTCGGCCCGTACCGGTTTGGTGATGGTGCGTGGGGCTGGGGATTTCGCGGGAGCGGAACCTTTGTGGCTATACCAACTGGCTACACAGCAAGGCGGGGCAGGTAGCCACCTGCTGAAAGCGCAAAAAGGCGGCTGGCTGGATTTTTGTCCGGAAAAGCGGGAAAGCGACTGTGCTGATTAAACCAGCTGGCCGGCGTACTCAGCGGGGTTTCAGCCTGCCCGAAGTGTTGATTGCGGCATTGTTGTTCGCCGTCTCGCTGCTCGGGCTGTTACAATATCAGCAGGTGCTGTTGCAAGCTTTTCAACGGCAGTGGCAATATCGACAGGCCTGGTCGCTGGCGCACCAACAGCTGGAAATATTCAGTGCCGGTGCTGAAATAACCCATGCCGTATCGCTACCGGCAAATTGGCACTACCAGGTCGAAACCCACCAGGCGCAAGGCTCATGCCTGCGGCGCACGGTGAAGATACAAACGCCGCTGCACCAACAGATTGAACTCAGCCGCTGGTATTGCGGTCAGTAGCGCGGGCGCAGCATGCAGCGCCCCTACGTAGTGAGCCGGTGAGGTTTGTCAGTCGTCTTGATCGGTATATTGGTCGAGGTGTTCTCGATCTGTTCCTCTCCCTTTGGCCGAAGTGTTCTCGATCGGTTCCCTCTCCCTGTGGGAGAGGGTTAGGGTGAGGGCGGTCACTGAAATTACGGCCAGTAGCACGAGTGTTGTTGGGCTTGCCCTGGACTGTTTTGGCCGAAGTATTCTCGATCAGTCCCCTCTCCCTGTGGGAGAGGGTTAGGGTGAGGGGAAACTATGTCGTCGGTAATGCCCTTTTTCGCTTCCAAGGAGCCTCATGTTTACGGTTTATCATTCCAATCAGTTGGACTTGCTGAAAACGCTGACCAGCGCGCTGATAGCCAGAGAACCTTTGGCCGATCCGTTTCAACAGGAAGTGGTGTTGGTGCAAAGCCCCGGTATGGCACAGTGGTTGCAGATGCAGTTGGCCGAGCAGTTTGGCATTGCCGCAAATATCGTTTTCCCGCTCCCGGCGACCTTTATCTGGGACATGTTCACCAAGGTATTGCCCGGCATTCCCAAAGAGAGCGCTTTTAGCAAAGATGCCATGACCTGGAAGCTGATGTGGCTGCTGCCAGGCATGCTGACCCGGCCCGAGTTTGCTCCTCTACAGCATTACCTGACCGATGATGCCGACAAGCGCAAGATCCACCAGCTCGCCGGGCGTGTTGCCGATCTGTTTGACCAATATCTGGTTTATCGCCCGCAGTGGCTGGAAAGTTGGCAGCGTGGGGAGGCGGTAGAAGGGCTGGCGGAGGCGCAAAGCTGGCAAGCCCCCCTGTGGCATCGGCTGGTGGAATATACCCACGAGCTGGGTCAGCCTGAATGGCACCGTGCCAACTTATATCGCCGGTTTATCAGCGCGCTGGAGAATGCTACTCAATGCCCTGCTGGGTTGCCGCCACGGGTGTTTATCTGTGGGATTTCTGCCTTGCCGCCAATTTACCTGGAAGCGCTGCAGGCCCTGGGTAAACATATTGATATCCATCTGATGTTTACCAACCCCTGCCGCTATTACTGGGGCGACATTCAGGACTACGCCTTTCTGGCCCGTTTGCAGAGCCGCAAACGCCGCCACTATCACCAGGCGCGGGAGCAAGGCCTGTTCCGCCAGCCGGAACAGGCAGCCCAACTATTTGATGCCGAGGGCGAACAACAGCTGAGTAACCCACTGTTAGCTTCCTGGGGCAAGCTTGGGCGCGACCATCTGTATTTACTGTCGCAGATGGAGGCGGTGCAGGAAGTAGATGCCTTTGTCGAGATCCCGGCTGATAGCTTGCTGCACGCCATTCAGCACGACATGCTGGAGCTGGAAGATCACGCACTGATCGGCACCACGCCGGAAACCCTGGATCGCAGTGACAATAAACGCCAGCTCGATCCGCAGGATCGCTCCATCAGTCTGCATGCCTGCCACAGCCCGCAGCGCGAAGTCGAGGTGCTACACGATCGGTTGCTGACGATGCTGGCAGAAGATCCCCAACTCACCGCGCGCGACATCATCGTGATGGTGGCGGATATCGACAGCTACACCCCGTATATTCAGGCGGTGTTTGGCAATGCCCCGGCCGGGCGCTATCTGCCGTTTGCCATTTCCGACCGCAAGGCCAGGCAAGCGCATCCTGCGCTACAAGCCTTTATCTCCCTGCTGGATCTGCCCCAAAGCCGCTTTACCTCAGAGCAGGTATTGGCGCTGTTGGACGTGCCCGCGCTAGCGGCGCGTTTCTCGATTCAGGAAGAGGGGCTAAGCCTGTTACGCCACTGGACTGGCGAATCCGGGGTACGTTGGGGCTTGGATGATGACAACGTGCGTGAGCTGGATTTGCCCGCAACCGGGCAGCATACCTGGCGGTTTGGCCTGACGCGGATGCTGCTGGGCTACGCCATGGACAGCAACGCCGGAGATTGGCAGGGCGTATTACCTTACGATGAGTCGAGTGGATTAGTGGCCGAACTGGCCGGGCAATTGGCCGATCTGCTGGCACAACTCAGCCGTTGGCGGCAAATCCTCAGTGAAGAGCGGCCGTTAGCCGAATGGTTGCCGCTGTGCCGCCAACTGCTTAATAGCTTCTTTGAGACGGACAGCGAAACCGAAGAGGCGTTGGCGCTGATCGAAGAGCAGTGGCAGAAAGTGGCCAGCTTTGGCCTGGCGGCGCGCTATCCCGATGCCGTGCCGTTGACGCTGCTGCGCGATGAACTGGCCGCAAGGCTCGATCAGCAACGCATCAGCCAGCGTTTCCTGGCCGGTCAGATCAACTTCTGTACCCTGATGCCCATGCGTTCCATTCCGTTCAAGGTGGTCTGCCTGCTGGGCATGAACGACGGTGTCTACCCTCGTACTTTGCCGCCGCTGGGTTTTGACCTGATGGCGCAGCAGATTAAGCGGGGCGATCGCAGCCGCCGTGACGATGACCGCTACCTGTTCCTGGAGGCGATCCTCTCTGCCCAGCAGCAGTTGTACATCAGCTTTATTGGCCGTTCCATTCAGGACAACAGCGAGCGCTATCCTTCCGTATTGGTCACTGAACTGTTGGAATATCTGCAGCAAAGCTATTGCCTGCCCGGTGATGAAGGGCTGGATGCAGACGGCAGCGCAAGAAGGGTCGGTGAGCACTTGCTTAAACGCCATGCCCGCATGCCGTTTGCTGCGGAAAACTTCCTGCCGGGGAGTGAAGATCAAAGCTATGCGGCAGAATGGTTGGCCGCTGCCGATGGTCGTGGCGCTGCACATCCGGAATTTAATCAACCGCTGGTGGTGGAAGAGAAAACTCAGGTTTCTCTTGATGAACTGCTCCGTTTTTACCGCCATCCGATCCGTGCCTTCTTCCAGCTACGTCTTGGCGTTAACTTCATTCTGGAAGAGACCGAACTGCCGGAAGACGAGCCTTTTACGCTCGATAACCTCAGCCGCTATCAGTTCAACAGCCAATTGCTGAACACGCTGATCGAAGGGGAGGACGCAGGCAAGTTGTACCAACGGGTGCGTGCATCGGGGGGATTACCTTACGGAGCTTTTGGTGAGATTTACTGGCAAAAGCAGCAGGAAGAAATGGCGGAGCTGGCCGAACGGGTGCGTGAACAGCGCCAGGAGAATGGCAGCCTGGAGCTGGATATCGACGTTGCGGGTATGCGCATCACCGGCTGGTTGCATCAAGTGCAACAGGATGGCTTGCTACGCTGGCGGCCAGCAACGCTTTCGGCCGTAGACGGCATCTTACTTTGGTTGGAACACCTGGTGTATTGCTGCGTTGGGGGGGCCGGGGAAAGCCGTATGTTTGGCAGCAAGAATTCCGCCTGGCGCTTCGCTGCGCTGACGAGCGAGGAGGCCCATGAGCAGTTGGCGGAGCTGGTGGCGGGCTACCGCCGTGGCCTGTCGCAGCCGCTGATGCTGCTCAATAAAAGCGGCTGGGCCTGGTTGAGCCAATGTTATCAGGCGCAAACGCAGCAGATAGACTGGGATGAAGAAGTTCAGGTCAAGGCGCGTGCCAAGCTGCTGCAAGCCTGGCAGGGCGATCAGCGGATCCCGGGCGAGGGGGCAGATCCTTATACTCAGCGTGTTTTCCGCCAAATGGATAATGTTCGCCTTGAACAAATCCTGAAAGAAACAGAGCGTTACCTGCTGCCCGTGGCCCGTAATAATCTTGGGTAACAACCCCTCGGTGGCACAGGCCGCAGTGAGGTGATAAAAATTTTACGCTTTTATACTCAACCATTGAGGTTAAGTCTGGTCTTACATAACGTATAGGCATATACGTTATAGAGTGGCGTACGCTACGCCCCCAACGATGTGGGCTATAGTGAGTTGAGTGTTTAAAACCGTAATGCTTTGAGTTAGAAATTGAATTTCATTGGGCATCGCTTTCGGTTGTGTCATTTTGCACCGTGCTGTCACCGTCAGGGAGTTGGCGTGACAGCCAGAGAACAGGGGTTTATTTTGGATATGCGCAGACTGTTGACCCGCATTACCGGGTTGATGTTATTGGTTATGTTTTGGGCGCCGTTAAGCTGGGCCGCACAAGGCTGGCAACCGCTGGCGGAAAAGATCAACAAAAGCGATCACGATCCGCGTGAATATCAGGCTATCAAGCTGGATAACGGCATGACCGTACTGCTGGTGTCTGACGCGTTGGCACCAAAGTCACTGGCTGCCCTGGCGCTGCCGGTAGGCTCACTGGAAGATCCCAACAGCCAACTTGGCTTGGCTCACTACCTGGAACATATGGTACTGATGGGCTCCAAGCGCTATCCAGAACCCGAGAACCTCTCCGAGTTTTTGAAAAAGCACGGTGGTAGCCACAATGCCAGCACCGCGTCTTACCGCACCGCATACTATCTGGAAGTGGAAAACGACGCTTTAGAACCCGCTGTCGACCGCATGGCCGATGCCATTGCCGAACCTATTCTGGATCCTGGCAACGCGGACCGTGAGCGTAATGCGGTGAATGCCGAGTTGACGATGGCGCGCTCCCGTGACGGTATGCGCATGGCACAGGTTGGGGCAGAAACCCTTAATCCGGCTCACCCTAGCGCACGTTTTTCTGGCGGCAATCTCGAGACTTTGCAGGACAAGCCAGGCAGTAAGCTGCATGAAGAACTCGTTGGTTTTTATCAGCGTTACTATTCTGCCAACCTGATGAAGGGCGTGCTGTATAGCAACCAATCCCTGCCTGAATTGAGAGCGCTGGCGGTCAAAACCTTCGGCCGCATTCCTAACCACGATGCGAAAGTGCCACCGATCACCGTTCCTGCGGTCACCTCGGAGCAGCAGGGCATCATTATTCATTATGTACCGGCGCAGCCGCGCAAACAGCTGAAGGTCGAATTCCGTATCGATAACAACAGCGCCGAGTTCCGCAGCAAAACCGATACCTATATCAGCTACCTGATTGGCAACCGCAGCACCAATACGCTTTCCGACTGGCTGCAGAAGCAGGGGCTGGCAGATGCCATCAATGCGGGTGCCGACCCGATGGTCGATCGCAACGGCGGTGTGTTCTCAATCAGCGTTTCCTTGACCGACAAGGGGCTGGCGGAGCGTGACCAGGTGGTGGCAGCGATCTTCAGCTATCTGAAAATGCTGCAGGGCGAAGGGATCAAACAAAGTTATTTTGACGAGATCGCCCATGTGCTGAATCTGGATTTCCGCTATCCGTCGATTACCCGCGACATGAATTACATCGAATGGCTGGTGGATACCATGCTGCGCGTACCGGTAGAGCATACGCTGGATGCGCCGTACCTGGCCGATCGCTACGATCCTAAAGCCATTGCTGAACGCCTGGGTCAGATGACGCCACAAAATGCGCGTATCTGGTTTGTCAGCCCGAATGAGCCGCACAATAAAACGGCTTACTTTGTTGAGGCACCTTATCAGGTCGAGAAAATCAGCGCTGAACGCTTCGCGAAATGGCAACAGTTGGGTAAAGATATCGCGCTTTCTCTGCCGGGGCTGAACCCTTATATTCCGGATGAGTTTACCCTGAACAAGCCTTCACATGAGTTTACCAAACCGGAAATGGTGGTGAACCAGCCAGGGTTGCGGGTGCTGTATATGCCAAGCCGCTATTTTGCCGATGAACCCAAGGCCGATGTGACGGTCGCTTTGCGTAACGCCAAAACCATGGATTCAGCGCGTAATCAGGTGCTGTTCTCGTTGATGGATTATCTGGCGGGGATCTCGCTCGATGAGTTGAGCTATCAGGCCTCGGTGGGCGGGATTAGCTTCTCTACCTCACCTAATAATGGCCTGATGTTTAGCGCCAATGGCTTTACCCAGCGCCTACCGCAGCTGTTGACCTCGCTGATTGAAGGCTACTCCAGCTTTACCCCAACGCAAGAGCAGTTGGAACAGGCGAAATCCTGGTATCTGGAACAGTTGGATTCTGCCGAGAAGGGCAAAGCCTTTGAGCTGGCGATCCAGCCGGTACAGATGCTGTCCCGCGTGCCTTATTCCGAGCGCAGTGAACGCCGTGAAGTGCTGAAAACCATAACGTTGCAGGACGTGCTGGCTTACCGCGACAGCCTGATGGCCGGGGCCACGCCGGAGTTGCTGGTAGTGGGTAATATGAGCAAGCAACAGGTGGACACGCTGGCCTCTTCACTGAAGAAGAACCTGGGTTGTACCGGTGTGGAATGGTGGCACGGCGAAAACGTCGTGATTGCCAAGAACCAGTTTGCCAACCTGCAGCGTCCTGGCAGCAGCACCGATTCGGCGCTGGCGGCGGTATATGTCCCAACGGGGTATGACGAAGTGACCAGCATGGCCTATAGCTCATTGCTGGGGCAGATCATCCAACCGTGGTTCTACAGCCAATTGCGTACCCAAGAGCAGCTCGGCTATGCGGTGTTCTCCTTTGCGATGCCGGTTGGCCGCCAGTGGGGCATAGGTTTCCTGCTGCAAAGCAACAGTAAGCAGCCAGCCTATCTCTACCAGCGCTATCAAGATTTCTATCCGAAGACGGAAAAGCGTCTGCGTGAGTTGAGCGATGCCGATTTTGCCCAATACAAACAGGCCATGATCAATGAACTGCAACAGCGTCCACAAACCTTGGGTGAAGAAGCGGGCCGCTTCAGTAGCGATTTCGATCGCGGTAATTTCGCCTTCGATACCCGTGAAAAGCTGATCGCTCAGGTACAGACTCTAACGCCTGCCAAACTGGCGGATTACTTCCATCAGGCGGTGATTAAGCCACAGGGTCTGGCACTGTTGTCTCAGGTGAGTGGCAGCAGCCAGCAGAAAGCCGACTTTGCTGCGCCGGGTGAGGGTTGGGTGACCTATCCTAACGCCTCGTCCCTGCAAAAAACGCTGCCTCGTAAAGTGGCGACGCCATGACGAAAGGCGTTCCTCAGCGGCTTGATCCACTGACGTTGCCGCTGTTTGGTGAACGGCTGATCGAAGCCTCGGCAGGGACAGGGAAGACCTTCACTATCGGCGCTTTGTATCTGCGCTTGCTGCTTGGCTTAGGCCAGGCAGCGGCGTTTCCACGGCCGCTCACGGTAGAAGAGATCCTGGTGGTTACCTTTACCGAAGCGGCGACGGAGGAACTCCGGGGCCGCATTCGCAGCAATATCCACGCATTACGCATTGCCTGCGTACGCGGGCATAGCTCAGACCCGCTGTTTGCCGCGCTGATGGCGGAGATTGGCGATCTGCCAGAGGCCGCCGCGCAATTGCTGGCTGCCGAGCGCCAGATGGACGAAGCGGCGATCTACACTATCCACGGTTTTTGTCAGCGAATGCTTACTCACAACGCATTCGAGTCGGGCATTCTGTTTGAACAAACGCTGGTGCAGGACGAACTGCCGTTGCGCCGTCAGGCCTGCGCCGATTTTTGGCGGCGTCACTGCTACCCATTGCCACTGGGCGTTGCCCGGGCGGTTAGCCAGGAGTGGAGCGGCCCAGAGGCTTTATTGAGCGATCTCTCGGGCTATCTGCATGGCGAAGCTCCTACTCTGCGTCAGCCACCGAAAGATGAAGAAACGGTGCTGATGCGCCATGAACAGATAGTTGCGCGGATCGATGCCCTCAAGGCGCAATGGCAGGCAGCGGCGGCCGATCTGGAGGCGCTCATCAGTCAGTCTGGCGTCGACAAACGTAGCTACAGCAGCAAGCATTTACCCAATTGGCTGAATAAGGTGGGCGAATGGGCGGGGCAGGAAACCGAAGATTACCAGTTACCTAAAGAGTTGGAGAAGTTTCGCCAATCGGTGCTGCTGGAGAAAACCAAGAAAGGTGAAGCTCCGCGGCATCCGCTGTTTGTGGCGATTGATGAGCTATTTGCCGAACCCTTGACCCTGCGTGACTTGATCATGGCAAGGGCGTTGAGTGAAATACGCCTTTCTATTCAACAGGAAAAACGCCAGCGTGCCGAACTGGGTTTTGACGATCTGCTCAGCAGGCTGGATGCGGCACTGCAAAGCGCCGGTGGTGAACAATTGGCGCTGGCGATCCGCCAGCGTTATCCGGTGGCGATGATCGATGAGTTTCAGGATACCGACCCACAGCAGTACCGGATCTTCCAGAAACTGTATGTTGGCCGGGAAGAGTGTGGCCTGCTGCTGATCGGCGATCCCAAACAAGCGATTTACGCCTTCCGTGGGGCCGACATTTTTACCTATATGAAGGCTCGTTCAGAGGTAAGTGCCCACTACACCTTAGAGACCAACTGGCGCTCATCACCGGCGATGGTTGGCAGCGTTAACCGCCTGTTTGCTCAGGTGGAAAAGCCGTTCCTGTTTGGCCAAATCCCGTTTATCGAGGTGGCTGCCGCAGCGAAGAACCAGGAACTGGTCTTCGAGTGGCAGAATAAGCCGCAACCGGCCATGCAATTTTGGTTGCAACCCGGGGATGGGGCCGGAGTAAGTGATTACCAACAATTAATGGCGCGCTTGTGTGCAGCCCAGATCCGCGACTGGCTGAGTGCCGGGCAGGCCGGAGAAGCCTGGCTGGTCAAAGGGGATCAACGTCGCCACGTTCAGGCATCGGATATTACCATTCTGGTGCGTAGCCGCGCCGAAGCGGCGTTGGTGCGTGATGCACTCAGCGCGCTGGCCATCCCCTCGGTTTACCTTTCCAACCGTGACAGCGTGTTTGATACGCCGGAAGCCAAAGATTTACTGTGGTTGCTACAGGCGGTGCTGGCTCCCGAACAGGAGCGAACCCTGCGCTGCGCTTTGGCTACTGGGCTATTGGGGTTGGACGCCTTGACGCTGGATGGGCTAAACCATAACGAGTCTGCTTGGGATGATTTGGTCAACGAGTTTGATGAATATCGTAGCCACTGGCTGCGCCGTGGCGTGTTACCGATGCTGCGTGAGGTGATGGCCAAGCGGCATCTGGCAGAAAACCTGCTGGCCAGCCCAGGGGGCGAACGCCGTTTGACCGATGTCATGCACCTGGGGGAGCTGTTGCAGGAAGCCACGGCGCAACTGGATGGTGAACACGCGCTGGTACGTTGGTTGGCGCAGCAGATCGCTCAGCCGAATCGCCAGTCGGACAATCAGCAACTGCGGCTGGAAAGCGACCGCCATCTGGTGCAGGTGATCACCATCCACAAGTCGAAAGGGTTGGAGTTCGATCTGGTGTGGCTGCCTTTTGTGGGGAATTTCCGCCAGCAGCAGCAGGTGCTGTACCACGATCGCCAGACCTTTAAAGCCCTGCTGGATCTCAATGCCAACGAAGAAAGCGTGGCCTGGGCGGAAGAAGAACGGTTGGCAGAGGATTTGCGCCTGCTGTACGTGGCGCTGACCCGTTCGGTGTATCACTGCAGCATCGGTATTGCGCCGTTGTTCCTCGGCACGCGCAAGAAACAGGGCGATACGGATTTGCACCGCAGCGCGCTGGGATATCTGGTACAGGCGGGGCAGGCGGGCGATGCGGCCTATCTGCAAACCTGCCTGCAACAGCTGGCAACCCAAGGCATCGCGCTGTCGCTGGTGGATGCGCCGGGTGAACAGAGCTGGCAGCCCCAGATGGCCGACGCTGCAGAACTGACGGCCAGGCAGTTTCCACGCAGGATGCAGGATTTCTGGCGAGTAACCAGCTATACCGGCTTGCAACAGCATGGCGCAAGCCGGATGCAGGAGCTGTTGCCGCGCCTGGACGTTGATGCTGTTGGTGAGGGCGATACGGCTACACCACCCGCATTTACTCCCCATACTTTTCCGCGTGGCGCGGCTCCTGGCACCTTCCTCCACAGCCTGTTTGAGGAGCTGGACTTTACCCAACCTCTAGATGAACAGTGGCTGTTGGAGCAGTTGCAACAGCAAGGGCTAGAGGAGCATTGGTTGCCGGTATTATCCGGCTGGATGCAGGTGCTGTTGAATGCGCCGCTTAATAGCAGCGGCGTCGCGCTATCCGCCTTACCGTCGGGGGCCAGGCAGGCAGAGTTACAGTTCTATCTGCCGATCGGCGGCCTGCTGCAAGCGCAGCAACTGGATGAGTTGGTAAAACGCTACGATCCCCTTTCTGCTGGCTGCCCGGCGCTGGATTTTCAACAGGTTCAGGGCATGCTGAAAGGCTTTATCGATCTGGTATTCTGCTGGCAGGGAAAATACTACCTGTTGGATTACAAATCCAACTGGCTGGGCGAAGACAGCAGCGCCTATACCCAAGAGGCGATGGCGCGGGCGATGGCGGAACACCGTTACGATCTGCAATACCAACTCTATACCTTGGCGCTGCACCGCTATCTGGGGCATCGTCTGGCGGATTACGATTACCAGCGCCATTTTGGCGGGGTGATTTATCTGTTTTTACGCGGGGTGGATGCCGAGCATGAAGGCAACGGTATTTTTGCCTGTCGCCCGGAGTTCGCTCTGGTTGAAGGAATGGATCGCCTGTTTAGCGGTGAAGCGGCCAACGTTGAGGATGGGCAATGATTGAGATTTTGCATCAGGCGTTGGCTCTGGGCGCCCTGCGACCGTTAGACGTGCAATTTGCCCAGGTGGTCGCCAACGATGATGAACCGGATATCCTGCTGGCCGCCGCCTGCCTGAGCTCGGAGGCCGGTGCGGGCCACGTTTGTCTGTTGCTCGAACAGCTATTGCCGGAGAATCTGTTTGGTGGCCGCCAGCCGGAGTTGGCCTTGGCCGCGTGGCAGGCTTGTGGGCAACCGGACGTGGCGAGTTGGCAACAGCGTCTGGCGGTCTCGCCAGCGATTAGCGATGGCAGTACGGCAACGCCGATGGTCCTGCAACAGCAGCGGCTGTATCTGCAACGCATGTGGCAGAGCGAAGGTGACGTCGCCACTTTTATCAGCAGCGACAGCGTGCCACAGGAACTTGAAGAGGCACAGCTACGCACTATTCTCGATCGGTTATTTGGCGCGGCCACGGACGAACCTGATTGGCAAAAAATTGCCGCAGCGGTAGCGGCCACGCGCCGCATCGCGATTATTTCCGGCGGCCCCGGCACCGGCAAAACGACCACTGTCGCCAAGTTGTTGGCGGCGCTGGTGCAGTTGGCGGACGGGGAGCGTCTGCGTATCCAGCTTGCTGCACCTACCGGTAAAGCAGCGGCTCGTCTAACCGAATCCTTGGGAAGCGCTAGCCGTCAGTTGGATTTAACTCCGGAGCAACGGGCCTTGTTTCCTACGGAAGCGGCGACGTTACACCGCTTGCTGGGGGCCCAGCCAAACAGCCAGCGCATGCGCTATCACCGGGGCAACCCGCTGCATCTGGATGTGCTGATAGTGGACGAGGCTTCGATGGTGGATTTGCCCATGATGGCAAGGTTGATTGCCGCCTTGCCCCCCAAGGCGCGAGTCATCTTCCTTGGCGACCGCGATCAACTGGCCTCAGTGGAGGCTGGCGCCGTGCTGGGGGATATCTGCCGGTTTGCCGAGCAGGGATATAGCGAAGCCCGTGCGGCGCAGTTGGCGCGCCTGACCGGTTGCCCTTTGCAAGGGCAGCCAGCGCAGGCCGAGGCAGCTGTGCGCGACAGCCTGTGCCTGCTGCGCAAGAGTTACCGGTTTGATGCCAAATCCGGCATTGGCCAGTTGGCTTTGGCAGTGAATGCTGGCGATAGCAAGCGCGCCCTGGCAGCGTTGAACGGCAGCTATTCTGACGTGGCGGGTTACCCACTGGCAGAAACCGAAGATTATCAACGGCTGCTGGATAGCTGCGTTGCCGGTTATCGCGACTATCTGCGGCTGGTAGCAGAAGGGGCAGGGGCCGTGACGATCCTGGATGCCTTTGGCCGCTTCCAGTTGCTCTGCGCCCTGCGCGAAGGGCCATTTGGCGTTGCTGGCTTGAATGAGCGTATCGAAAGCGGGCTGCAGCGTGCCGGTTTGATCCGGCGTAATCCTGGCCCCGCCGGGCGCTGGTATTTAGGGCGGCCGGTGATGATTGGCCGCAACGATAGCGCGCTGGGGCTGTTTAACGGCGATATAGGCATTGCCTTGCCCGGTGAGGGCGGCGAGCTGCGTGTGCACTTCCAATTACCGGACGGCAGTATCAAATCGGTACAGCCTAGCCGCTTACCGGCGCATGAAACTGCCTATGCGATGACGGTGCATAAATCACAGGGGTCGGAGTTCGACCATACGGCGCTAGTACTGCCGAATCATTTTCTGCCGGTGCTGACACGTGAATTGGTTTATACCGCCATTACCCGCGCACGCCAGCGGTTGTCGCTCTATGCGGTAGACAAGGTGTTGGTAAGCGCTATCCGCACCCCCACCCAGCGCCGCAGCGGGTTAGCCGAACGCTTGCAGATCGGGAAGTAACAACGGGTGGGCGCTTGCTAGTGCCGCCATACAATCAAACATAAAAAAACGACAGGTGATGGGGTTTGATATCGTTGACAAACCCTCGCCGGGTTCAGCACGTAGGGGCGCAGCATGCTGCGCCCGTCTGGATAATCAATGGGTTAGTTAGGGGGAGTTAAAGATCGGCCAACAGGATCTTCGAGCGGCGCTGGTAGTTATATAAAGCCTGTTTCTGCATCGGCAGCACGTCAACTTCCGCCGGAGTGAAGCCGCGCTCCTGGAACCAGTGGATGCTGCGTGTGGTCAACACAAACAACTTCTGTAGCCCCATCTGGCGAGCCTGGCTTTCTACCCGCTGCAGCAGCATCTCGCCCCGTGACGAACTGCGGTAATCCGGATGCACCGCCACGCAGGCCATCTCACCAATCTTCTCTTCCGGGAACGGATAGAGCGCCGCGCAGGCAATGGTCAGGTTATCGCGTTCGATAATCGTGAACTTGTCGATCTCCATTTCCAACTGTTCGCGCGAACGGCGGACTAAAATCCCTTGTTGCTCCAATGGGCGGATCAGCTCGAGTATCCCACCGATATCATTGATGGTTGCCCGGCGTACCTGCTCGGCGCTCTCCATAACGATTTGGGTACCGATACCGTCGCGTGAAAACAGCTCCTGTACCAGTGCACCATCCTCCTGATAGCTGATCAGGTGGCTGCGGCGTACCCCGCTGCGGCAGGCCTTTACCGCGCCGCGCAGGAAGCGCACGGTGCCGGAATAGTAGTCACCAGTCTCTTCCAACTGCTCAATGCGCTTTTGCGCATCGTTGGGGAACAGTTCGGAAAGGATATTGCCTTCCGCGTCGGTCACCCCTTGTGATGAACAGAAGCCGATCATTTTCTCGGCCTTCAGCTTGATTGCCAACTGGGTGGCGACTTCTTCCGAGGTCAGGTTAAAACTCTCGCCAGTTACCGATACCGCCACCGGGCCAATCAGCACGATGGCCTTACTGTCGAGTTGGCGATGAATGGCTTCTTCATCAATACGGCGGATACGGCCGCTGTGGCAATAATCGACGCCGTCATCCACGCCCAGCGGTTGAGCGATAATAAAGTTGCCGCTCACTACGTTGATGTGCGCCCCTTGCAATGGGGTGTTATTCAGGCTCATGGAAAGTCGTGCGGTAATATCCAGTTGTAACAAGCCGGCGGCCTGCTTGACCAACTCTAGCGTATGGGCGTCGGTCACCCGGGTATGCTTATGGTAAATCGGCTCGTAGTTATGCTGCGCCAGATTGGCGTCAATCTGCGGCCGCGCACCGTAGACCACCACCAAACGAATGCCCAGGCTATGTAACAGCCCGATATCGTTGACGATACTGGAAAAGTTTTCATGTTCAATAGCTTCGCCACCCAGCATGACGACAAAGGTCTTGCCACGGTGAGTATTGATATAGGGAACTGAGTGACGAAATCCTTGCACCAGCTCTGTACTACGTTCCTTCACGGCAAGACCTCATTTGCATATTTATACGGTATTTTTGTATTTTTATTCTTTTATCGCGCCAAAGGCAAGTAGGAAATGAGAGTGATTTTTCTGACAAATGTGCTAACTGATTAATAAATTGAAAGATCATAAAAAGATTTTCTGATGACAGCGGTGAATGGATTGGGTAAAGTTTTTGCCATTGTTTTTTTTTGCTGTTTTTTTAATCGTTATTTTTACCGGAGCCGCATGCCTAACTCTAATCACAATCCGGGTCGCCGTCGTTTGTTGCAGGGGGTTGCCGCAACCTGGTTGCTGAGTGTGAGTCGCGTTGGTTTCGCCGCTGCTTCTCATGTGATTGCCGTCCGTGTCTGGCCTTCCTCGACCTATACCCGAGTCACGTTGGAATCCAATGTTCCACTGAAATACAAACAGTTTGCCCTGACCAATCCAGAGCGCATCGTGGTGGATGTGGAAGGGGTACAGCTGAATAGCGTGCTTAAAGGGATTGCCGGGCAGGTGCGTAAAGAAGATCCCTATCTGAAGCAGGCGCGGGTCGGCCAGTTCGACAAGAATACCGTCAGGCTGGTGCTGGAACTCAAGCAAAGCGTCAGCCCAAATATGTTTACCCTGACACCCGTCTCCGAATACCGCAACCGCCTGGTGATGGATCTTTATCCAACCAAGGGGGGCAGCGGTGAAGAATATGATCCGCTGTTGGCGTTACTGGAAGATTACAACAAGGGCGATCTGGAGCGGACGTTACCGGCAGAAGCACCGCAGGCCGGTAAGGCTGGGCGCGATCGGCCGATTGTGATCATGCTCGATCCTGGGCACGGCGGTGAAGATCCGGGGGCTATTGGCAAAAACAAAACCCGTGAAAAAGATATTGTGTTGCAGATTGCCCGTCGTCTCAGTGCGCTGATCAAACGCGAACCCAACATGAGAGTGTTTATGACGCGCAATGAAGACGTGTTTATCCCATTAAAAGTGCGCGTAGCCAAAGCTCGTAAGCAGCGGGCCGATCTGTTTGTCTCGATCCACGCCGATGCCTTCAGCAATCGTTCGGCACGCGGTTCCTCGGTGTTTGCGCTTTCTACCAAAGGGGCCACCAGTAACGCCGCCAAGTTTTTGGCGCAAACCCAGAACGCCGCCGACGACATCGGCGGGGTCAGCAAGAGTGGCGATCGCTACCTGGATCACACCATGTTCGATCTATTGCAGACCGCCACCGTCAATGACAGCCTGAAGTTCGGTAAGGAAGTGCTGAACCGGATGGGTAAAATTAACCGTCTGCATAAGAATCGTGTCGATCAGGCCGGCTTTGCCGTATTGAAGGCCCCGGATATTCCGTCGATTCTGGTGGAGACGGCGTTTATCAGCAATCTGGAAGAAGAGCGCAAGCTGCGCACCAGCCATTTTCAGCAGCAGGTGGCACAATCTATTCTGGCCGGGATCAAAGCCTATTTCGCCAACGGTGGCGCATTGGCACGGCGTTAAACCAGGCGTAGCCCAAGGAAGGGCGGTGTGGTTAATTGGGAAGGTAGGGGAAATTCAGATACAAAAAAACACCCGTTAAGGTGCTTGTCTGATGTAATCAAGATTGGTTGCGGGGGCCAGATTTGAACTGACGACCTTCGGGTTATGAGCCCGACGAGCTACCGGGCTGCTCCACCCCGCGTCCGTCTTGATACTGATATTATCGAACCAACCCTTCATGTGATACCGCCATTGCCGTATCGGTTGGTTGCGGGGGCCGGATTTGAACCGACGACCTTCGGGTTATGAGCCCGACGAGCTACCAGGCTGCTCCACCCCGCGTCCGTATAATACCTTTTCTTTCATCGAATCCAACACATTTTTGATACCGTTATCACAGTATCGGTTGGTTGCGGGGGCCAGATTTGAACTGACGACCTTCGGGTTATGAGCCCGACGAGCTACCAGGCTGCTCCACCCCGCGTCCGATGGAAGCGCACTATACTCTCCAGGCATTTTGTTGCAAACCCTTTTTGCATATAATTCACCGAAAGCCATTTATATGCTGAATTAGTCCCCAATTTGCGTTTTTTTTCATCATAATCATCTGGCTGGGAATTTTTAGCGGTAGCGATTCCTTTATCTATAGCCGTTTGTTATCGTTCAGCCAGTTTACCCGTATCCATTGGGTATGGAACATATCAGTCTGAGAGAGTGTGCAATGAAAGGACGTTGGGGCAAATACCTGCTCGGTGGGTTAGTGGTTGCGGTACTGGCCGGTTGTTCGTCAAAACCGACCGACCGTGGGCAGCAGTATAAAGATGGTCATCTGGATCAGTCGCTGGAGTTGGTGAATCGTCCCAATGCCAGAGGTGCCCCGATCAACGGCCAGGATTACTCTAACCAGCTGATGGAGATTAAGTACGCTTCGCCGTCGCTGTTTAACCGCAATAACTCCACCTATCAGGCGGTGCAAAACTGGATGGCGGCGGGGGCAGATACGCGCCAACTGAACCAGTTCGGCCTCAGCGCCTATCAGATGGAAGGCGTAGATAGCTATGGCAACGTCCAGTTCACCGGCTATTACACCCCGGTGCTGCAGGCGCGTTATACCCAACAGGGCGAATTCCGCTACCCGCTGTACAGCATGCCAGCCAAAGGTAAGCGCCGCCTGCCGGATCGTGCCGGTATTTACTCAGGGGCGCTGGACAGCCGTTACATCATTGCTTACACCAACTCCCTGATGGATAACTTCATGATGGAAGTGCAGGGCAGCGGCTATGTCGATTTCGGCAATGGCCAGCCATTGGTGTTCTTTGGTTATAGCGGCAAGAACGGCCATGCTTACCGCAGTATCGGCAAGGTGCTGATCGATCGCGGTGAAGTGGCCAAGGCCGATATGTCCATGCAAGCCATTCGCCAGTGGGCGGATACCCACAGCGAAGCCGAGGTGCGCGAGCTGCTGGAGCAAAACCCGTCGTTCGTGTTCTTCCACCCTGTGCCTTTCGCTCCGGTGAAAGGGGCCAGCGCGGTGCCGTTGATTGCCAAAGCCTCCGTGGCTTCCGATCGCTCCCTGATCCCGGCCGGTACCACGTTGCTGGCAGAAGTCCCGCTACTGGACAACAAGGGCAAGTTCACGGGAAAATATGAAATGCGCCTGATGGTTGCCCTCGATGTGGGCGGTGCCATCAAGGGCCAGCACTTTGATATGTACCAGGGGATTGGCCCAGAAGCCGGACACTCGGCAGGGTTCTATAATCACTATGGCCGGGTCTGGGTATTGAAAGGCGGTAATCCTGGGGCACAGCTGTTTAGTGCCAATCAACCGTTGACCGCCTCGAGTGGTTCCCAGCTGGTTACCCGTTAAATTAGTTCGACCGTAGGGGCGCTGCATGCTGCGCCCGCAAAGCAGCGCCCAACGTTGTGATTCCGGTGGGTTTATGAGCGTCCTCAGGGCCGGATTTCCGGCCCTGACTATTTGCAACCAAGGTAATAAAGCGAAATGAGTACAGCCTATTCAGAGGCCTATCTACAGCGTTTTGGCGGTACGGCACGCCTGTACGGCCAATCGGCATTGGCCCTGTTTGCCCAGGCGCACGTTTGTGTGATCGGCATTGGCGGGGTCGGCTCATGGGCGGCTGAAGCGTTGGCACGCACCGGCATTGGTGCGATCACCCTGATCGACATGGATGACGTCTGCGTCACCAACACCAATCGGCAGATCCATGCTTTGCGCCAGCATGTTGGCCAATCGAAAACCGAAGTGATGGCAGAGCGGATCCTGGCGATCAACCCGGAATGCCGGGTGACCTGCGTAGATGACTTTATTACCCCAGATAACGTCGCCGAGTTGTTGAATCATAATTTCAGCTATGTGATTGATGCGATCGACAGCGTGCGGCCCAAAGCGGCGTTGTTGGCCTATTGCCGACGCTTCAAAATCCCGGTGGTCACTACCGGCGGTGCCGGCGGGCAGATCGATCCTACGCAGATCGCCGTGGCCGATCTGGCCAAAACTATTCAGGATCCACTGGCAGCAAAACTGCGCGAAAGGTTGAAGAACGACTTTAACGTGGTGAAAAACAGCAAAGGCAAGCTGGGGATCGACTGCGTCTTCTCCACCGAGCCGCTGGTATACCCGCAGCCTGATGGTTCAGTGTGTGCCTCACGCAGTACCGCAGAAGGGCCGAAGAGAATGGATTGCAGCGCGGGTTTTGGCGCGGCGACCATGGTCACCGCGACCTTTGGCTTTATTGCCGTCTCCCACGCGTTGAAGAAGATGGTGGCAAAGGCGGCACGTCAGGCATAGCTGGCAGCGATAGCGTGCACCCTGGCCGCCAAGGCTGCCAGGCCGCTGGCTCGGGTGGCGCTGAGCTGGGCACGCAGCGCCAAGCTATCAAACAGGGCCAAAGGATCGATAGCTAAGACCTGCTGCGGCGTTTTGCCTTCGACTGCGGTCAGCAGGATCGCCAGCAGGCCGCGCACAATGCGTCCTTCGCTGTCGCCATAAAAATGCAGTGTTCCATCAGCCAACCTCTGGTGCCCCAACCAGACCCGGTTCTCGCAACCGCTCAGCTCCATCTCCGTTTGCCGCAGATCGGCCGCCAGCGATGGCAAGCGTTTCGCCAGCATGATCAGTTGGCGGTAACGGTCTTCCCACTGTTTTAGCGCGCTGAAGGTTGTTATCAGCGTCTCGGCGGTGATTTCACGGCCAAAAGGGTGAGGGGCAAGCATCGGTTCTCCGTTGTGCATCTTATTCCGCCAGTAATTCGATGGCATTAGTTAACGCCAGCACCAGAGCATCGACGTCTTGCGGCGTGTTATAAGGCGCAAATGACGCACGTAACGTTCCGCTGACCCCTAATGCGGCGATCAAAGGTTGGGCGCAGTGTTGGCCCGCGCGTACCGCGATGTTCTGTTCGGCTAACAGGGTGACGATATCACTGTGGTGGATCCCGGCGATATCAAAGGCCAGCAGGCTGGAGCCGGAACTGCGGAAGCTGCGAAATCCGGGTAACTGTTGCAAACGCTGTTCGGCATTTTGCGCCAAGGCGCGGCTGTATTGCTCGGCGGCGGCCATATCCTGCGTTTCCAGCCAGCTCAACGCGGCACCCAGCCCCAGCACTCCGGCAATATTCGGCGTACCGGCCTCAAAACAGTGCGGCGGTTTTTGTGGCGTAAAGCCGCTGAAAGAAGCCTGCGTCAGCATTTTCCCCCCGCCTTGCCATGGTCCCATTTGGGCCAGCAACGCGGTTTTGCCATACAACGCACCAATGCCAGTTGGGCCATAGAGTTTATGCGCTGAGAAGGCGTAGAAATCGATATCGAGCCGCTGAACGTCGGCAGGGCAATGCACAATGCCCTGTGCGCCGTCGATCATCACTACTGCGTTGACCGCATGAGCCAACTCAATAGCCAGCGCGATATCCGGGCAGCCTCCCGTGACGTTAGACATTTGTCCCAAGGCCAGAATGCGGGTTTTCTCGCACAACAGCGTAGGGAGCAGCGTCAAATCTGGCAGGCGATCGGGGCCAAGCGGCAGCTTCACCACTTCGGCACCGGTCTGTTCTGCCACCATCAACCACGGGATCAGGTTGGCATGATGCTCCGCCTCGCTAACCAGGATCTGATCCCCGGGCTGCAGGCGTGGGCGAGCATAGCTCTGCGCGACTAAATTGATGGCTTCTGTGGTGCCACGGGTCCAAACGATATCGTCCGCACCGGGGGCATTAATCAAGGTGGCGACCTGCTGGCGTGCCAGCTCAAAGCGCTGGGTCAAATCCTGAGCCGCACGATGTTGGCTACGGTGTACGGTGGCGGCATCTGCGCTGTAAAACTGCTGCGTGGCGTCGATCACCGCCTGCGGTTTTAGCGCGGTAGCGGCACTGTCCAGATAAATTCCCGCCTGTTGAAGGGCCGGGAACTGGCTGCGGAACAAGGTAGGCTCAAAAGGCTTCATCGGCTGATTATCAGTGGCTTTGTCAGCCATTGATCCTGTCCTATTTTGCCGTCAGAGACAAGTTATCCCGAACAATTGTCGCTGTTTCCTGGAAATCTGACGAAAGTTTGTTATGCTGAATATTGGCGTTCGAATGAGTCCCTTAAATAACAGAAATGAGTTTTACAGCATTTTTATCTACAAGGAGTCACAAATGAACAAGACAGCCGCAGTTATCTCTGCCCTGATGCTTACGTTTACCCTATCAGCCTGCTCAAGCAACTACGTCATGCATACCAGCGATGGGCGCACCATTGTCGCCGATGGAAAACCCAAGGTGGATGACGATACCGGGATGATCAGCTACAAAGATGCCAACGGCGTTGAGCAGCAGATTAACCGTGCCGATGTGAAAGAGATGGTGGAAGGTAACCAGTAAACATTGGGCAAAAAAAAGCACCGCGAAGTTGGCGGTGCTGCATAAAATCACTATGGACAGACAGGGTAAATGTACAGGAAGTGAAAAACAGTAGCCTAGCTACCATGTCCGAATTGGCGGACAAATTGCAAACACAACATCACAACCACAAGCCAAAAGTTCATCGGCGTCCTCGACACCCAATCCCTTTTCGTTCCGGCCCAGGAAGTGTCGCCACTATAGGTATTTACTGGCGCATGCTCAACGGACAATTTATAATGGCTCGGATTAAAAAAACTAATGGCAATAGTCCACGCGGATGGGCTAGTGGCGTTATGTATCGTGCAGCCTGATCTCGTTTGCGAAACCCGGCGGCCATTTGTTACATAAATGTAACTAAAGCCGATGAATTGCAGATTGGTCGCTTAGGCGCATCCTTGCGCTCGCGGCATTTGAACATCCCTGTTCGGCACAGCCTGGCGGCGTTAAAGGCGCATTCAGCCGACAACGCCGCAGTTTGCAATACAAAAGGGTTAATTCATGTCTAAACGTCTCCCTCCTCTTAATGCTCTGCGGGTTTTTGACGCGGCAGCCCGCCATTTGAGCTTTACCAAGGCGGCAGAGGAGCTGTTTGTTACCCAGGCCGCAGTCAGCCATCAGATCAAGTCTCTGGAAGATTTCCTGGGGCTGAAACTGTTTCGACGGCGTAACCGTTCGCTGTTGCTGACGGAAGAGGGGCAGAGTTATTACCTGGATATCAAAGAGATTTTCTCTTCGATCAATGAGGCAACACGCAAGCTTCAGGCACGCAGTGCCAAGGGGGCTTTGACCGTCAGCCTGCCGCCCAGTTTCGCCATTCAGTGGCTGGTGCCACGTCTTTCCAGCTTTAACTCAGCTTATCCGGGGATCGATGTGCGTATCCAGGCCATTGACCGCGAAGAAGAAAAGCTGGCGGATGACGTTGACGTGGCGATCTTTTATGGCCGTGGCAACTGGCCGGGAGTGCGCACCGAGCGTTTGTATGCGGAATATCTGCTGCCGGTTTGCTCTCCCAGCCTGTTAATGGGCGATCATGCACTGAAAGTGCCGGGCGATCTGGCTTATCATACGCTTCTGCATGATACTTCACGCCGCGACTGGTTGGCATACACCCGCCAACTGGGGTTACAGCATATCAACGTGCAGCAAGGGCCAATCTTTAGCCATAGTGCCATGGTGGTTCAGGCAGCCGTTCATGGTCAGGGGATTGCGCTGGTGAATAACGTAATGGCGCAAACCGAGATCGAAGCCGGTCGGCTGGTCTGCCCGTTTAACGATGTGTTGGTAAGTAAAAACGCTTTTTATCTGGTATGTCATGACAGCCAGGCAGAACTGGGTAAAATAGCCGCCTTTCGCCAATGGATCTTGGCGCGTGCGGCCAGCGAACAGGAGAAGTTCCGCTTTCGCTATGAACAATAAGGCCGGCTGCGGTGACGTTGTGGCTGGTGAGTCTCGATTAAGGTGAATAATGATGAGTAGCCGTTCTATGCTGATTTTTGCTGCTATCAGTGGTTTTGTCTATGTTGCTCTGGGCGCGTTTGGTGCGCACGTATTGAGTAGTGCGCTTGGGGTCAATGAAATGGCCTGGATCCGCACCGGGCTTGATTACCAGGGGTTCCATACTCTGGCGATCCTGGGGCTGGCCGTTGCCATGCAGCGTCGGGTCAGCCTGTGGTTTTACTGGAGCGGAGCGCTGTTGGCGCTCGGCACCGTGTTGTTCAGCGGCAGCCTTTACTGTCTGGCGCTGTCTCACCAAAAGGTTTGGGTTTATGTCACGCCAGTAGGCGGGACCTGCTTCCTGATCGGTTGGGCATTGATGTTGATTGGCGCTTTGCGTCTGAGGAAAAAGGCCGAGCGCCATGAATAAGATCGCGTTGTACTGCCGCCAAGGCTTTGAGAAAGAGTGCGCGGCGGAAATTACCGACAAGGCCGCCCAGTTGGAAGTGTTTGGCTTTGCCAGGGTTAAAGACAACAGCGGCTATGTGCTGTTTGAATGCTATCAGCCGGACGATGCCGATCGCCTGGCGAAAGAAATCCCGTTCCGTGAGCTGATCTTTGCCCGCCAGATGTTGGTAGTGGGAGAACTGCTGCGTGATTTGCCGCCGGAAGATCGGGTTTCACCGATTGTTGGCATGCTGATGGGCGTGGTCGATCGAGGCGGTGAATTACGGGTAGAAGTGCCAGATACCAACGAAAGCAAAGAGCTGCTGAAGTTCTGCCGCAAGCTGACTGTGCCGCTGCGCGGCGCATTGCGTGAGCAGAAAGTGCTGATGGCGCGTGAGAATCCCTCTCGCCCGGTGGTACACGTGTTCTTTATCGCGCCGGGCTGTTGCTACGTGGGGTATTCCTACAGCAACAACAACTCCCCGTTCTATATGGGGATCCCGCGGCTGAAGTTCCCGTCCGATGCGCCAAGCCGCTCTACGCTGAAGCTGGAAGAGGCTTTCCACGTGTTTATCCCGGCAGACGAATGGGACGAGCGTTTAGGCAGCGGAATGTTTGCGGTCGATCTGGGAGCTTGCCCTGGCGGCTGGACCTATCAGTTGGTCAAACGCAGCATGATGGTGCATTCGGTGGACAACGGCCCGATGGCCCAGAGCCTGATGGATACCGGGCAGGTGACCCATCACCGTGTCGACGGCTTCCGCTTTGAACCGACCACCAGCAAAAACTACTGGGTAGTGTGCGATATGGTGGAGAAGCCGGCAAAAGTGACCAGCCTGATGATCCAATGGTTGCTTAAAGGCTGGTGCCGTGAAGCGATCTTTAACCTGAAGCTGCCGATGAAGAAGCGTTACGAAGAGGTGTCGCAGAGCCTGCAAAGTATCCACGAAGCCTTGGCCAACGAGGGGATTAGCGCAGAGATCCACGCTAAGCAGTTGTACCACGATCGTGAAGAGATCACCGTACATGTGCGCCGCATGTGGTCGGCCATTCCCGGCCGCCGCGACGAGCGCGAGTAAGGCATAAGGGCGTTGCTGTTGGCAGCGCCCTTAGTTTATTGGCAAACGTAACTGTTGCAGATTGCCATCCAGCGTCAGATCGGTACGTAGGGTGGCGACCTGTTTGCTGATATAGGCCAGTTCGCGGTGCTCTAACAGTTTGTTGTGCCACTTCTCCGGCACCTGCTCCAGGTGTTGATACAGACCATCCAGACTCCCCATCTGTTGCAGTAACAATACTGCTGTTTTTGGTCCGATACCGGCAACGCCTGGGATCTTGCTGCTACCAATGCCTGCCAGCCCCCAATAATCCGTGAGCTGTTGCGGTAACACGCCAAACTCTTGCTGCACAAACGGCATATCCAACCAGCGTTTCTGGAAGTAGTCTCGGATCTGTACGCTGGGTGCCAGCAGCTGGCAGTAGCCTTTGTCGGTAGAGACAATCGTCACCTGGTGACCCCCAGCGGCAATTTTGGCCGTCAGGGTCGCAGCCAGATCGTCCGCCTCATTGCCTGCAGAATGCCAACTGGCCACCCCAAGCTCGGCAAACGCTTCGCGTAGCTGCGGCATTTCCTGATGCAGGTTTTCCGGCATCGGGGAACGTCCGGCTTTGTAATCGGGCAGAATTTGATGGCGCCAGCTCTCGCTACGGTCGTCTTCGTCGAATACCGCCACGGCGTGGGTGGGTTGGCTGTGTTGAATCAACTGCTGTAGCGCATGCTTGCAAGCGTTGACACAAGGGGAGCTCTGCACCGCATGAATGCGGCGGATTAAGTTCAGAGCATCGACAATCAGTAAATGTATAGGCATAGGCAAGACAACAACGTCAGAAAATAAGGGCGGCTATGACGCCGCCCAGAGGTGATGATCAGGCTACAATCTCGTAGCAAGGTACGTAGGCGGTACCTGGCAGTTTCATCCGGTGCTGGGCGACAAAGCCCTGCAACAGGCTGTCCATCTGCTTCATCATCAACGGATCGCCATGCAGCTTGTAAGGGCCGAACTGTTCGATGGCATGAATGCCGTTCTCCTTCACATTGCCCGCCACGATCCCTGAGAATGCACGGCGCAGGGCCGCAGCCAACTGTTCTGCAGGTTGATTCGGGTACAGGTTGAGGTTGGCCATGTTTTCATGGCTTGGCTCGAAGGGGAGCTGCAGGTCCGGTGCAATACGCATCGACCAGTTAAAGCTGTAGGCATCACCGGTATTACGGCGATTTTCTTTCACCAGCGGCATGGCCTTCTTCATCTGACGGGCCACTTCGGCCGGATCGTCGATGATGATGGTGTAGTGACGGCGTGCTTCCTCGCCCAGCGTATTCATGATGAATTCGTCCAACACGCGGAAGTAATCGGCACTCTCTTTTGGCCCGGTGAGGATCAGCGGCAGGACCTGTTCGCTGTTTTCCGGATTCATCAGAATGCCCAACAGATACAGCAGTTCTTCCGCCGTACCGACCCCGCCAGGGAAAATGATGATGCCGTGTGCGATACGCACAAAGGCTTCCAGACGTTTTTCGATATCTGGCATGATCACCAGTTCGTTAACCAGCGGATTCGGCGGCTCGGCGGCAATGATGGAAGGTTCGGTCATACCGATAAAGCGGCTATTGTGGTAACGCTGCTGCGCATGGCCGACGGCGGCCCCTTTCATTGGTGCTTCCATGGCCCCTGGCCCACAGCCGGTACAGATATTCAGCTCGCGCAGGCCCAACTGGCTACCGACTTTACGGGCATACAGATATTCGTTTTCATTGATCGAGTGGCCACCCCAGCACACCACCATATTCGGGTCTTCGTCGAGGTGCAGCGTGCGGGCATTACGCAGGATGGAGAACACCAGATTGGTGATATGAATGGAGTCTTCCGAATTCAGGTGTTGGAAACGCTCGGCGCTGTCAATTTGGCCGTGGACAAACAGGATATCGCGCAGCACCGCAAACAGGTTGGCCTGCAGTGAACGAATAATGCGGCCATCAACGAAAGCCTCTTCTGGCGGGTTCACCAGCTCCAGTTTTACGCCGCGTTCACGGCGCAGCACGTTGATATCAAAGTTTTCGTAACGCGACAGTAGCTGTTTGCTGTTGTCGGTCTGGCTACCGGAATTTAACACCGCCAGGGAGCAGTTGCGGAACAAACGGTACAGGTCGCTGCTGGCGGTACGCTTCAGCATGTCTACTTCCAGCTGCGACAACAAATCCATAGCGCCAAGTGGGCTGATATGTGTAATCAAGGTAACTCCTTTGCGCCCATAAACAGGGCGATAATAATCCTTACCTGTCTCTATGCACGGCGGTAAGAATTTTGTATTGCCTACTGGAATGCCTGAGCAAAAAGCGGGCACTCTTGATTTAACCTTACCGCCGTCTCCGGATTTTTACCAATACAAACCGCCTGTTAGCTCAGTTGTTGAGCATTATTGGCGGGCCAGACGGCCATGCGCCGGTTCGAACGCCACATTGCTGCGCCAAGGGTTGATATCCAGACCACCGCGCCGGGTATAGCGGGCATAAACGCTCAATTGTTGCGGCTGGCAGAAACGCAGCAGATCGTTAAAGATCCGCTCAACGCATTGCTCATGGAATTCGTTGTGATGGCGGAACGAAACCAGATAGCGCAGCAGGGCTTCACGGTTGATCTGCGGACCGCGATAGCGGATTTGCACCGAGCCCCAATCGGGCTGGTTGGTGATCAGGCAGTTGGACTTCAGCAGATGGCTGACCAGCGTTTCCTCAACGATTTGGCTACCGGCTGCGCCTTCCAGGTAGCCCGTATCGAACTCGTAGTTATTAATGCTGATGTCTTGCTGATCAAGGCATTCGCCCTCCAACCGGGCGATTGGGCTGCCTTCAAGCCGATCGACGCTGAACAGGCTCACGCTGACATCCCCTTGCGCGCAGGCGGCGAGATCGCGTTGTAGCGTAGAGCGCACCGCTTCCCAGTCTGGGAAGCGGGTTTGGTTAAAGCTGTTGAGATAGAGCTTGAAGCTTTTGGACTCGATCAGGTTGACGCTGTTGGCGTTCAGGCTGATTTCTCCCACCGCGACCTGCGGCAGTCCCTTGGCATTGAGCCAGGACAGTTCATACAGCGTCCAGATATCGGCACCGTGGAACGGCAGGCTATCGGGATAAAGCCCCAGTGGCTCTCGGTTCATGCTGCGAGGAACCGCTTGTAACAGTGAGGCATCGTAGCAGTCACGGTATGCGGTTGGCTTGCCCAGCGTCAGTGCCGCCAGAGCCTGATGATCTTGATAGGAGGACATGAGCTGTCACCTTGGTGTGAGATAGGTACAATAGGCATCAGTTTACCGTATGCGAGAAAAAATATGGACCATGATGTATCGCACGCCCTGCGTGAATTTACCCAGCGCTATGTCGACGAATGGCAGCAGCAGTATGGCCATGCCCCGGCTAGCCAGGAACTGTACGGCGTGGCTTCCCCCTGTATTGTCGAAAATCGCGATGATACGGTGCTGTGGCTGCCGCAGCCTTTCACGCCAGCGGCCAGCCTGGAAAAGGTGGAGCAGGCGCTGGAACTGCAACTACAGCCGGATATCCACACCTTCTATACCCAACAATATGCCGGGGATATGAGTGCGCAGTTTGGCGAGCATCCGTTGACGCTATTGCAGGTCTGGAGTGAAGACGACTTTATTCGGCTGCAGGAGAATCTGATTGGGCATCTGGTGACGCAAAAACGCCTTAAGCTCTCGCCTACGTTATTCCTGGCGACCACAGAATCGGAAATGACGGTGGTGTCGCTGTGTAATGTCAGCGGCAACGTGCTGCTTGAGCAATTTGGTAGCAAAAAACGCACGCTATTAGCCGCCTGTTTAGAAGATTTTCTCGATGCTTTACGCCCCAGAGTTAATTAATCGACTAATTTACCTTTAGTGCGTGTGCGAGATCTCTTACAAAAGCTGTGAGAGATCGCTTTTAATTTTTCACTTTAGTTAGCCTTTTTTTAATTATTAATTATATATATCAGTTTGTTATGTATTTTTGACGATGTAGGTTAAGTCAAATTTACCGTAATCCGTCCTACATGCCCTTGTTAACGGGAAGGAAATAAGCGATCTTATGTCTACCGGAAGGAAGCCGGATGGAGCAGGAAAGCGTCAGGATGATGCAGCTTCAGGAAGAAGAAAGGGATGCACTCAGGAAGAGTGGAAAGGATTGGTATCAGGATGATACACAGGATGTTTCAGGATTGAAACCAAGGACACCTCCAGGACGGAGATAGAGAGCCAACACAGGATTGTTGGTGGGTCAGGAAGGCCGAGGAACCGCGTCAGGACGATGCTATAGGATTTTGCGAAGGATTGTTTTGGTCAGGATGGCCGAAAGGAAAAGTTTTCAGGGATTGAGCAGGGAGCACACTTGTAGCGGGATTAGCTATAAAACGAACCGGGGGCACTGTTAACGCAGTGCCCCCAACTTTTTGTCTGGAGCAAAGCCAGACAGCAAATTCTGCCTGACTTCCCCCTCAAGGTTTACCCGATTGCCCCCAACGTATCGCCCGTGCTTTGTTTCTTCGGTAGCAGGAACAGCGTGGCGAAAATATCCAACAGGTAAATAGCGGCCAGCAGGCTGATCGCAGCGGTAAAGGAAACCTGGGTGACCAGCGCACCGATCACCAATGGCCCCAGCCCACCGACGCCACGGCCCAGGTTGAACAGGATATTCTGCGCCGTGGCGCGAGCCTGTACCGGGTAGGTGTCAGAAATCAGCGCGCCGTAGCCGCCAATCATTCCGTTAACGAACACCCCCATCAGAGCACCCGCGAACAGCATCAGCGTCGGATCGGTGAGTTGCGCATAGCTTATGACCATCACCACGGCGCCAACCTGATAAATGACAAAGATGATCCAACGGGGAAAGCGGTCGGCCAATACGCCGAACAGCCAGATACCGAAGGTCATGCCGATCACCGTGACTCCCGTCCAGACGCCGGATTTGGTCAGCGAGAAGCCAAAATTTTTGGCCAGATAGGTCGGCATCCAGATCATCAGCCCGTAATAGCCAAAGTTCTGCACCGAGCAGAGGATAAAGATCCCCAGGCTGGCCTTGCTGGTGGCGCGATCTTTAAATAGCAGCTTTAATCGTTGAGTAAAGGAGAGTTGCTGTTCGCTGGTTTTTTGCTGCGTAAACTCTTTAGGTTCGCCCATGGTTCGGCGAATAAGGAAGGAAACCAGCGCTGGCAGCAGGCCCACCAGGAACATGCCACGCCAGCCGATATAAGGCAGCAGCAGCGGGGTGAGGAAGGCCGCTGCAAGCACGCCAAGCTGCCAACCCATACCCACATAGGCCGAGGCGCGGTTGCGCTTCTCTGCGGGCCAGGCTTCGGCGATCAACGCCATACCAATACCGAATTCGCCACCCAGCCCAATCCCGGCCAGGGTGCGATAGGCCAGCAAGTCCCAGTAGCCGACGGCAACGGCGCACAGGCCGGTAAACAGCGAAAACATCAGGATAGTGATGGTCAGCACGCGGATGCGGCCAAAACGGTCGCTGAGATGGCCGAAGATCACGCCGCCAATCACTGCGCCGATCAATGTCCAGGTCACCAGCGAACCGGCTTGTGATGAGGTAAGACCCAGTTCAGTGGTGATCACCGGGAGCATAAAGCCGAGTATCAACAGATCGAAGCCGTCCATAGCATAACCGGTAACCGAAGCCAGCATGGCTTTACCGGGCGTAGCGTGATTTTTATTGAGTGATGTTGCGGGCATGTCTTTTATCATGAGTGATTTTTGGGTGCGCGTATTGTGCCGTGCCAGGCGTGGCGCCACCAGATAAAATTGGGTGCTTTGGGCTTAAATGTTATGCTTTGCGGCTCTCAGCCATAGGCTGATTTTACATACCTATACCCTATAGATTTCAAGTTGTGGCTAGGCGACAAGCTTACTCATCCCCAGGAGCTTACTTTTGGGTAAGTGACTGGGGTGAGTAAGCGCAGGTAACAACGCCACAGCTTGAAAGATGACGGGGATAAATTGTTCGGGAATGTCGATGAGTATATCCAACCAGGTTCGCCACAATTTACAGGCGATTGAACAGTCCATGCGGGATCTGGCGCTGTGGCAGTTGACACCGCCGCAAGCCGAGGCTTTTGCCAGCACGGAACCTTTTTGCATCGACAGCATGCAGGCCGAAGAATGGTTGCAGTGGATACTGTTGCCAAGGATGCACGCGCTGCTCGATGCCAATGCGCCACTACCAACGCGTTTTGCCATCACCCCCTATTTTGAAGAAGCGCTAAAGGATAAACAGCCGAACTGCCTGCCGCTGCTGTTGCTGCTACAACAGCTGGATTCACTGCTCAATATCGAGCTGTAATCGCGCTGTAAGTTAGACCTGCATGTTCGATCTGTATATGAGACCTGTATGTTCGACCGTAGGGGCGCTGCATGCTGCGCCCGCTTAGCCTCTCTGTTGTGGGCTTTACCAGCAATTTCCGATTTATGCGTAGCAATGCGCAATTCACGCGGTATGGCTAAAATAGAGTTTCCACCACCGTGTGGAACTAGTGGATAATGTGCACATTACCGCGAGTCACCAGGGAGGGTTTCGCTTGCTCAGACAAAATATATTCGGTTGGTCGGGGATCGCGCTAGGCGGTTTGGCGCTGTTATTGGCGATGGTGCATTTCTATGCCGGTCCATTTGCCCCTCAGCAGACGTTGGAAAGCCTCGTTGCGGGCAAAGCGGTGGCTATCAAAGAATCACTGCTGGCCTCATTGGCTGGCCATCAAATCCCTGAAAAGGTCTCGCGGCCTCATTATGATGTGGATCGGATATTGAAGATCGTCACTGCCGTATTGGCGGTGGGAGCCGTGGTCCTGGGCGCTATTGCTGGGGCGTGTAAGGAAAACCCGCGCGCGGTTTCTGCTGCGGTCATGCTCGGTATTGGTACGCTGGCTTTTCAAATGGCCATGTTTGCTTTTGGCGTGATCATGACCATTCTTCTTATTGTATTAGTGTTGTCACTGATTTCTGGAATTGGTGCAGGCTGTTAGCTGCTTAGGTTCCGCCGTCGGGAACCTTGTCTCTGGGTGTCTTTCAAGGATTAATAAGGTGCTGCAATCATGGATTTGCTGAAGTTTATCCTCCGTTTGCCTTTTACGTTGATCAAAGGCCTGTTCCGCCTGTTGGCCGTGATTTTTGGCCTGTTGGGGCGGCTGTTCAAGCCGGTGGTGGGCAACCTGAACTGGAATGCACCTGCCTGGTGGGCAGCGGTATCCGGCGGGGCGAAGCGTGGCTTCCTGCGGCTGGAAGGTGGGGTAGATAAATATCCCAAAGCCATTAGCCTGTCGTTGCTGGTGCTGTTGTGCGCCGCGGGTGGGGCCTTCTACGGATGGCACTGGTGGCTGAATCGGCCACAGCCGATTGAACCGGCACCGATGGTGTATCAGGAAACCAGCGTGCGGGTATCCGATCCTGAACCGGTTAACTATGCCGTGCAGAAATCTGCGCCACAGCAGGTCACCCTCACTTTTAGAAACTCCGTGGCACCCTTGACCGATGCCGGCAAGGCCGTGGAAAAAGGTATCTCCATCAGCCCGGCCCTTGAAGGGCAGTGGAAGTGGAATAACGCCTGGACCCTGGTCTTCACGCCGAAAAACCCATTGCCGATGGGCAGCAAATATGAGGTTAAGCTCGAACCCGCCGTGTTGCTGGCCCCGCAGATTAAACTCGCCAATACCAACTACAGCTTTAGTGCCCCGGCTTTTGACTATCAACTTGGGCAAGCCGAGTATTATCAAGACCCACAAGATCCGCAAAAGCGCAGCGCTATCTTCAACGTCAAATTCAATGCGCCAGTAGACGTGGCCAGCTTTGAAAAGCAGATCGCCATGGGGTTGATCGAAGCCAACGCCAAATCTGAAAAGAAACTCAATTTCTCCCTGGTCTACGATGCCAAGAAGCTGAACGCCTGGGTGCATTCTGAACCGCTGAAAGCGCTGGATCACGGTGGTAAAGTGCATCTGGTACTGGGTAAGGGCATCAAGTCGGTGGTGTCTGCCAATGAGATCGCTCAATCAAAAGACGGTTGGGTATCGGTGCCAACCCTGTATAGCCTCACGGTGAAGGATGCCAGTGCTCAGGTGGTGGATAGTGATGGTACCAAAGGCCAACGTGCGCTGATCGTCGCCTTCAGCGATGCGATCAAAGACAAAGATGCCGGGCGTGCGGTCAAGGCCTGGTTATTGCCGCAGCATAACCCTAACGATTCCGAAGCCAGTAACGAACCGGATGATTTTTATCAGTGGGGCGGGACTGAGAGCATCGAAAACAGCGTGATGGCCCAGTCTACGCCGCTGACGCTGACCTTGAATGAAGCGGAAGAGACCTATCAACCGCAGTTCAGCTTCAAGTTTGACGCACCGGCTCACCGCTTTATGCTGCTGGAGATCACCAACCTGATGACCTCTTCGGGCGGATATAAAATGCCGGAGAAGGTCTACCGTATCGTCGAAGTACCCGATTTCCCGAAAACCTTGCAGTTTATGTCACAGGGTTCTCTGCTGTCGGTGAATGGTGATAAGCAAATCAGCGTGGCGGCGCGTAACGTGCCCGGCCTGCGTCTGGATATCAAGCGGGTGATCCCAAGCCAGCTGCAACATATCGTCTCATTCAAAAGCAGCGAATACTCTTCGGCCCAGTTCAACCAGCTCAACGATGAATATTTTACCGAACACTTTAAATATCAAACGGTCATCAACAACGATCAGCCGGGTGAAGTGAGCTACAAGGGCATCGATCTCTCACGTTACCTGTCCACCAGCACGGATTCCCATCGCGGTGTGTTCCTGCTGACGCTGTCGGAATGGCAGCCGGAAAAGAAAAAGACGCAGGCCGCAGAGGATGAAGGCTATCAGGGCGAGCAGGAAGGGGATGATTCACCAAGCGTGGGAGATTCACGCTTTGTTGTCGTGACCGATCTGGGGATTATTGCCAAACGTTCGCAGGATAAAACGCGCGATGTGTTTGTCCAATCTATCCACAGCGGTGCGCCAGTCGGTAACGCCAAAGTTTCGGTGATCGCCAAAAACGGTGTGACGCTGCTCAGCCAGGTGACCGATGCCAATGGTCACGTGCGTTTCCCATCGCTGGACGTGTATACCAACGAACGCCAGCCGGTGATGTTCCTGGTGGAAAAAGAGGGCGATGTCTCCTTCTTGCCGACCACCCGCTACAACGACCGCGGGCTGGATTTCTCCCGTTTTGATATTGAAGGGGAAGAGACCCCCATCGATCCACGCACTTTGAGCAGTTACCTGTTCTCCGATCGTGGTGTGTACCGTCCAGGCGATACCTTCAATATTGGTCTGATTACCCGTGCGGCCGATTGGGGCGTTGCCCTGGCTGGCGTACCAGTGCGTGCCGAGATCCGCGATCCGCGCGACAAACTGATGACGACGGTGCCGCTGACTCTCGGCGGCAGCGGTTTCAATGAATTGAGTTACACCACAGATGAGAACTCGCCAACGGGTGAGTGGAACGTCTACCTGTATCTGATTGGCAAAAATAACGACACTTCGACCTTGCTCGGCCATACCGCGGTCAACGTGAAAGAGTTTGAGCCAGACCAACTGAAGGTGAAGCTGGAGTTGACGCCGAACCGGCAGCAAGGGTGGGTAAAACCTTCTGAGCTGCAGGCGAACATCGATGTGCAGAACCTGTTTGGCACACCTGCCCAGGATCGCCGAGTTACCTCGAAGCTGACGCTGCGCCCGATGTACCCAAGCTTTGATCGCTTCCCGGATTACGCCTTCTTTGAGAACAGCCAGAATAGCGACGGTTTTGAAACTGAACTGGAAGACCGCACTACCAACGAGCAGGGCGTGGCGAACATTCCGCTGGATCTGAAGTCCTATGCGGATGCCACCTATCAGTTGCAACTGCTGTCGGAAGCCTTTGTGGCCGGCGGTGGACGTTCCGTTGCCGCCACCGCTCGGGTGTTGGTATCGCCGTATGACTATCTGGTGGGCGTGAAGCCAGACGGTGATTTAGGCTATATCAACCGGGGTTCGGCGCGAAATCTGAACGTGATTGCCGTCGATCCTTCCCTGAAACAGATTGCACTCGCCGATCTGAAACAGGTGCTGATCGAGCAGAAATACATCTCGGTGCTGACCAAGCAGGATTCTGGCGTTTATAAATACCAGTCGAAGATGAAAGAGGTGCAGTTGTCCGAGCAGCCGTTGGCGCTGAGCGAGCAGGGCACCGATCTGACCTTGGCAACCGACACCCCGGGGGACTTCGTCCTGGTGATCGAGGATGCACAGGGCAAGGTGCTCAACCGTATCGCTTATAGCGTGGCGGGCAATGCTAACCTCAGCCGTTCGCTGGATCGCAATGCCGAACTGAAGCTGAAACTGAATCAGGCGGAATATCAGCCGGGTGAAGAAATTGAAGTGGCGATCAACGCGCCTTATACCGGCAGTGGTTTGATCACCATCGAAAAAGACCGTGTCTATGCCTGGCAGTGGTTCCACACCGACACTACCAGCTCAGTGCAGAAAATCCGGGTTCCGGCCGGGATGGAAGGCAACGGTTATATCAACGTGCAGTTTGTCCGCGACGTGAACTCCAGCGAGATCTTTATGAGCCCGCTGAGCTATGGCGTCATGCCGTTTAAAATCAGCACCAAAGCCCGGCAAAACGGCCTGGAAATAGTGACACCTGAGGTGATTAAGCCGGGTGAAAACCTGACGATGACGGTGAAAACCGATGGTCCTCAGCAGGTGGCACTGTTTGCCGTAGATGAAGGGATCTTGCAGGTAGCGCGTTACCGCCTGAAAGATCCGCTGGAGTACTTCTTCCGTAAGCGTGAACTTAGCGTGGAAAGCTCGCAGATCCTCGATCTGATCCTGCCGGAATTCAGCAAGCTGATGGCGCTTTCGGCGGCACCGGGCGGTGATGCGGGGGAAGGGCTGGATCTCAACCTGAACCCGTTCAAGCGCAAGCGCGACAAGCCGGTGGCCTACTGGTCTGGCATTACCGAAGTCAACGGCGAGAAGCAGTTTACCTATCCGGTGCCGGATTACTTCAACGGCAAGATCCGCGTGATGGCCATTTCGGTTACGCCAAGCAAAATTGGCAAGGCCCAAACCTCCGCGACGGTACGTGACAACTTCATCATGACGCCGAACGTGCCTTACATGGTGGCTCCGGGGGATGAGTTTGATGTCAGCGTAGGGGTTAGCAATAATCTCGAAGGGTTGAACGGTAAACCTGTGGCGATCGCCGTGCAGTTGACGCCACCGCCGCAGTTGGAAGTGGTGGGTAAGGCCGAGCAAAGCCTGTCATTGGCGGAGAAGCGTGAAGGCGTGATCAACTTCCGCCTGCGTGCCAAGGCGGCACTGGGTGATGCTCCGCTGGTGTTTGATGCGCGTTATGGTGATAAAACCAGCCGCCGTACCATTAGCACCTCGGTACGTCCGGCAATGCCTTACCGCACCCAGACGGTGATGGGCCGCATGAGCGGCAGTAGCCAGAATATTGATAATCTGCGGCAGATGTTTGATGCCTATGCGCAGCGTAGCGCGGCGGTATCTCACTCCCCGTTGGTGCTGACCAACGGCCTGGCGCAGTATCTGGCGGATTATCCGTATTACTGTTCTGAGCAGATCGTCAGCCGTTCCATTCCGCTGATCATGCAAAGCCAGCATCCGGAAATGAAAAGTAGCCTGAGCCAGGCCGAAGTCAGCAAACAGCTGAAAAACCTGCTCGGCGTACTGCGTTCCCGCCAGAACGACAGCGGGGCCATTGGTGCCTGGCGTTCATCGCCGGAGACCGATCCTTTCGTCACGCCATACGTGGTGCAATACCTGCTGGAAGCCAAAGCGGCGGGTTATGCCTTGCCGGTAGGGATGCTGGAAGATGCCAACGGCGCGCTGCGTGAGCTGGCAGCCAACCGTTATGATGATATGTATCATCTGCGTCTGCGTACCTGGGCGGTCTACCTGCTGACCTTGCAGGGCGAAATTACCACCAACTCGCTGGCCTCGGTGCAGGATACGTTGCAGAAACTGTATCCAGACAGCTGGAAAACCGATCTGAGCGCCCTGTATCTGGCATCGTCTTACCGTCTGCTGAAAATGGACGATGAGGCTAATGCCTTGTTGCAGCCTAGCTGGAAGCAACTGAGCAAAGCCTATGACAAAGGCTGGTGGACGCAGAATTACTTCGATCCGCTGGTGCAGGACGCAACACGTCTGTACCTGATCGCTCGCCACTTCCCGGAGAAGGTCTCTTCCATCCCTCCGCAGGTGCTGGAGAACATGGTCAAGGCGTTGAAAGAAGAGCGCTACACCACCTATTCTTCGGCGATGAGTATCCTGGCGCTGGAAAGCTACTCGGCTCAGGTGGCGGCGCAGGCCAATGCCACAGATTCGCTGACGATTGCGCAGCTTGGCAAGCAAGGTAACGTCGATCCGCAGGTGATTTCAGAGATGATAGGGCTGTTTGCCAAAGGTCAGTTTACCGCCGAGGCCAAGGCTATTCGCTTTACCAACAGCGCCGACGCTCCGGCCTGGTATGTGGTCACTCAGGCTGGTTACGATCTGGCTGCTCCACAGAAAGCCATTGCTCGCGGTTTGGAAATTACCCGTGATTACACCGATGAACAGGGTAAACCTGTCACTCAGGTAACGTTGGGGCAGAAGATCAACGTTCATCTGAAAATCCGCGCCAATTCGAAAGAAGGGCAGAGCAACCTGGCGATTGTCGATCTGCTGCCTGGCGGATTTGAAGTGGTGCAGCAAACGGCACCAGAGCCAGAATCGACCGGCGAAGACGGTGAAGCCAACGAGAATACGGACGCAGGGTGGCAGTCGCCACTGGCTGCCTCGGGTTCCACTTGGGCACCTGATTACAGCGATATCCGTGAAGACCGAGTGATCATCTATGGTAGCGCCAGCACCGACGTGCAGGAGTTTGTCTACCAGATTAAAGCAACCAACACCGGTAGCTTTGTGATCCCTCCGGCTTATGGTGAAGCCATGTACGATCGTGAAGTGCAGGCCATGTCGGCCAGCAGCGGTAAACTGGTGGTTGTACCGGCGGAAAGTCAATAAGCCATCGCGATGCCCCGCAGCGTTGAGCTGCGGGGTTCGTGGGTACCGAGACTCCATGAAAATCCTTCCTGCATCTGCTGTGGCAAAACGCTGGCTGCAAAATATCTTGATGGCGGTATTTCTGCTGGCGCTGGGCCTGGTAGGAGCGCGGCTGTGGCCGCATCCTCCTCTTTCGCAGGGCGTGCCCTTCTCCACGGTTTACTACGATCGCCACGGGACGCTGATGCGCCTCACGTTAGCCAATGACGATCGCTATCGCCTGTGGACGCCGCTGGAAAAGATCTCGCCGCTGGCGGTGCAGGGTATTTTGCTGCATGAAGATCGCTGGTTCTATTACAACCCCGGATTTAACCCCGTCAGCCTGCTGCGTGGCTTTTGGCGCAGCTACGTAGCCGGTGGCAAAATGCAGGGCGGTTCGACCATCACCATGCAGTTGGCGCGCATGCATTGGCATCTGAATACCCGCACACCTGGCGGTAAACTGATGCAGGTACTGCGGGCCGTTCAGTTAGAACTCAGCTATTCCAAGCACGATATTCTGGAAGCCTATCTCAATTACGCCCCCTATGGCCGCAATATTGAAAGTATCGGTGCGGCCAGCCTGATCTATTTTGCCAAGGCACCGCAGGATCTGACCTTGCCGGAGGCGCTGACGCTCTCGGTGTTGCCGCAGTCACCCAGCTATCGTATCGACCCTAAAACCGGCGTGTTGGGGCAAGCCCTGACGCAGGCCCGTAACCGCCTGTTTCAACGCTGGCAAGGCGTGTATAGCACCGACAGCAGTCAGCGTGCCCTGTTTCAACTCCCTTTGGCACTGCGCCAGCCAGAACGGATGCCGTACATTGCTCCACACTTTATCGAACAGTTGCGCCAACAGACCCAGCAGTTAGTGCAGTTGGATACCCGTGTGGATACCACGTTGGATGCCGGGCTCCAGCGGCTGATCGAAAGGCAGGTGAACGCGTTTATCGTCCGTAACCAGAGCCGGGGGATCCATAATGCCTCGGTGCTGTTGGTGGACAGCCGTGATATGGGGATAAGGGCGCTGGTAGGCTCTGCCGATTATTACAACCGTGAGATCCAGGGGCAGGTGAACGGGACCAATGCCAAGCGTTCCCCTGGCTCGACCCTCAAGCCCTTTATTTATGCCTTGGGGATGGAGCAGGGCGTGTTGCATCCGATGACCATCCTCAAGGACGTGCCTTCATCCTTTGGTGCCTATGCGCCAGAAAACTTTGACCGACGTTTCCTGGGGCCGGTAACGGCGACAGACGCGTTGAATTTCAGCCGTAATATTCCAGCGGTGTACGTGGCCTCCCAGCTACGGCAGCCGACGTTTTATCAATTTTTAAGCCTGTCCGGCATCGCCAACCTGGCCAGTGAAAACCATTATGGGCTGTCGTTGGTGTTGGGGGGCGGTGAAATCACAGCCCAGGAACTGGCGAAGCTGTATGCGCTGTTGGCCAACCGGGGCGCATTGCGCCCATTACGGATGCAAAAGAGTGATGCCTATCCGCCACCAATCCGTTTGATTAGTGAAGAAGCCAGCTTCACTACGCTGGATATGTTGCGTCAGCACCGCCGGCCTGGTGACACTTTGGCACAACGCTCGTCATCGCTGCCGGTCTATTGGAAAACCGGGACCTCCTGGGGCTTCCGCGATGCCTGGAGCGTCGGGATCTTCGGGCCTTACGTGCTGGTGGTATGGGAAGGGAATTTCGACAGCAGAGGCAACAATGTGTTTGTGGGGGCCGATGCGGCAGCCCCGCTATTTTTCAATATTATCGACAGCATTAACGCCAGCTATCCGGCCTTGCAGGAGCCGAAACATCCCTTCCCGAAACAGTTGAAGCGGGTGGATATTTGCCTGGCCAGCGGCAACCTGCCGACGCAGTGGTGCCAGCAGAAAGGCAAAACCTGGTTTATCCCCGGCAAGTCGCCGATCAAGGTCGATACCGTCTATCGTCCGGTGGTGCTGGATATTAACAGCGGTGAGGTGGCCTGCCCGCCGTATGATGAAACACAAACCCGCACCGAAGTGTTTGAGTTCTGGCCTTCAGATCTGGCTAACGTGTTTGCGCAGGCTGGATTACCCAAGCGGGCTCCGCCGGTAAACCATTGCAAGGATAATGCGGTGGCGATCGGTGGCAGCCCGCCGCGCATTACCTCGCCGCTGAAAAATACCACCTATACCTTGCGGCAATCTCAACAGGGGCGTGACAAAATCTCCTTCAATGCGGTGACGGACGCGGACAGTAAAACGGTGTATTGGTTTGTCGATGATATTTATCTTGGCAGCAGCGCCAGTAAAACCGCCATCGATTGGCGGCCGGTAAACAATGGCCAGTATCGCATCCGGGCGGTGGACGATCATGGGCGGGCCGATAGCCGCCTGATCACCATTGAGTTGGTGAACTAAGATGCCTCTCCCCTCACCCTAACCCTCTCCCACAGGGAGAGGGGACAGATCGAGCGTGTTTGAAATGGTAGTGACTTACCTTGGATAAAGAAGGTTATTGAGTTTGCTTCTACTTCCAAATGAGCTGTTCGAGTTTGCTTGAGATTATCGCTTTACTTGCAAAAGAGCAGGGCCCATCAGCTCGCTATCCTTGCGAAAGAGGGTTGGGATGAGGGGGCGTAAATGCCCGCTTTCTGCGCCATCGTCTGCAAATGACCAAAAACATTACCAACGCGTAAGCCGTTATGCTCATACTCGTTGGTGATCCACGGCGTCAAATTACCCACCTGTTGCGCCGTCGCCAGCGAGAGCTTCAAATCGACATACATATCGCTGAAATAAATGGCGGCAAATACCGGTACCTGATTGTCGAGCAGGCGATCGCTGTCATACAGCGGTGACCACACGCGGCGATCGGCCAGCAGCTTGGCGGGCTCATTGAAGGGGCGCAGAGCGGCGATCTCGGTGAACATCCAGGGATAGATCATTTCCCCGGTCAGGTAGAGCGGGCGCCGATCCTCGGCGAAAGCATTGAAGTTGCCCCGTTGCCGCTCGGCGGCCCAGTTGGTGGCCTTATCCTGCGCGTAAATACTTTCATGCAGCGCGGCAAACAGCGGATTCTCCGCGTAACTGGTCAACGCCATCACCTGCGACAGGAAGGTGTCGCTGAATTCACCGTCTGGGTTAAAGGCTTCGTCAAACAGCCAAAGTAGCCGCTCGTAACCTTCACTCATGCCAAGATCTATCCCCAGGCTTTGCAGGCGGCGTACGGTCAGCCGGTCGCCATCGGGCAACAACACTTCTTCCTGCTCCAGCCTGTCGGCAATCTGGCCAAGCAGCGGCTCCAGATGTGGGTAACGCTGATAGAAGATGCGATTTTTGGCGATCACCTGCGGATAGGTATGAGCGTAGACTTCATCGGCATCGGGCTGCAGGCTGGCCAGTCCGCCGGTCATAAAGCAGCAGTGTAGGCCTTCTGGAGCCTGAGAAAGATAGGTCAGCGTGATAAAGCCGCCATAGCTTTGCCCTAGCGTACTCCACGGGCGATCGCCAAAGCAGTTTTTACGCAGATATTCGGCATCGCTCACTATCGAGTCGGCGCGGAAGCAGGCCAGGTAATCTGCTGCCTGGTGGGCGGTTAGCCCGGCCAGACTTTTTCCTTCAATGCGGCTGCTGCGCCCGGTGCCACGCTGATCGAGCAGGATCACTCGATAACTTTTGAGGGCTTCGGCAATCCAACTGCTGCGTGCCGTAGGGCGTGGGCTTTTTCCTCCAGGACCACCTTGTAAAAACAGCAGGCAAGGGAGTTGTTCATCACGGCGTAACGGGTCAACCAACTCACGGGCAAAGATCTCAATGGTGCGGGTATCCTTGTTATCGAACCAATTCAGCGGGACCTGGACCAGGTGTTCACGTACCCAGATCGCTGGCAACAAATATTCTCGTTCAACGCTCATGTTTTTCTCTCCCTGTTATGGTGTTCTTTTTTTTCTGCCGGTTATTTTAATGCCATATCGGTGTTTACCTGGAGCGTTCAGATCTACTCTATTTTATCGATAAGCAACAATGGTCCGGAGTTTGAAGAGTGAACATCAGCGTAACAGGAGGAAGGAACTTAGCAAATGCACAAATGATTAAATTTTAGTCAAAATAGGCCAGAGTGTGACTGAATAAGTATTCTCATCTGAGAATTTAGAGGGTGTGCTGGTGGCCGTGGGAGCCACCAGTCATCATCGATCGGGCTCAGGCGTTATCTATGACGTCGGCAGCAAGGAACTCAAAGGGAGGGCTGATTTTAAACTCAGCGGAAACCTCACCGGTAAAATCTGCCATCTCATCTTTACCCAGCACCAGCTTTTTAACCGGAGCGCCAGCAGCAAAGTCGACCCGTTTCAGATCTACCCAAAAAGTACTGCTGCCCAGTGCCGATTCAAAGTAGTACAGCTTGTTCTTTTGATCGGCCAAGGTGCGCCAGCGAGTGGAAGAAATATTAGGTTCTTCAGGGGTCGTGATGCCAAAGGGCACAGAAACATTGCGCATAACGCTCAGCACGCTAGAGGCTGCCAGCCTGGCCTGATGATATTTCGGGATAGCGTTGATATAAAACTGTGCGCGTACAAAACGGTCGGCAGCACGGTTTGTGCCAGGCAGCATGACGTTACCCCCAATCCCTTGCCAGTACTTGGTGATGGCCAACTGCTGCTCGAAGGTAGGGGAATTGGTCAGGACCTGATAGTCACGGCTATGGTGAATCACTAATTTGCCGTTAATGTATTCGAAAATGGCACTGTCCCCACTGGCATCGGACAACGACAAATGAAGGGAGGCCAAACGTTCCTGGCCAGGCACACCGCCGGTTACTACGATAAAGGGGGATTTTTCCAGTGCGTTAACCGCTTCTTGCACCGTGGCGAAGTTATCCAATGCATACTGTGCCCATGCTGCCAATGATAAGGTTGGCTGCTGGCCATCGAATGCCGGGTATTGAGATTCAACCAACCACAGCATATTGGCTACCAGGCCTTTTTCATTCATCCCATCGGTGGTTGCAACACCATAGGCGGAAGTCACGACGCTGCCGTATTTGGATGTCCATTTGATTGAGTTGCTGCCTGCATTACCACTGCGCTCCATTCCTTGTGGGAAAATCCACAGGTCAGAGTGCAACTGTTCTTTCCAGTCCATAGTGCGGCCGGTGATCACCAGGTTATCTTCGCCGTGGTAGACCGCGCGAGTACAGGCCATTGCCAACTGGGGTGAAAACAGAATGCCGCACATAGACAGTAAAAGGGGGGCTATCAAAAGCGTTATATTCCAATTCACTGTTATTTCTCCTTGCTACTTTTTGTACAGTGTAGGCACTACTGACCCGTGGGGCAAAAACGAGAGCGCCAAACGGGATTTTCGTTTCGTCATTATTTATGTTTGACGATAGAATCAATCAATTACCTATTTTCTCCCCCCTGCAAACTGGCCAGCAGGCTGCAGCTTGCAGGGGCAAGGAGATAAAATGCATGATTAATCTATGGAAAAAATCACTCTATGAAGGTGTTGTACCAGGACGAACATCTGATCGCCGTTAACAAACCCTCAGGTTGGCTGGTGCATCGTAGCTGGCTGGACCGTCACGAGACGAGGTTTGTCATGCAAACCGTGCGCGATCAGATTGGCCAGCACGTATTTACCGTACACCGTTTGGATCGTCCTACTTCCGGCGTATTGCTGATGGCGTTGTCCAGCGATGTGGCTCGGTTATTGTCGCAACAGTTTGAACTGCATCAGGTACAGAAAACCTATCACGCGGTGGTGCGGGGCTATGTTTTAGAGGGGGGCACCGTTGACTATGCGCTGACGGAAGAGCTGGATAAGCTGGCGGATAAACATGCCAACCCGGACAAAGGTCCAAAACCGGCGGTAAGCCATTATCACCCCTTGGCAACGGTAGAGATGCCGGTGGCGATTGGCCGCTATGACACCTCGCGCTATAGCCTGGTTGAGCTGAAACCAGAGACTGGTCGTAAGCATCAGCTGCGCCGTCATATGGTGCATCTGCGCCATCCGATTATTGGTGATACCGCTCACGGCGATTTGCGGCAAAACCGTGGGATGGCCGAACATTTTGGTTGTTCACGCCTGATGTTACACGCCAGCCATGTTCAACTTACTCATCCGGTGAGCGGCCAACCGCTGCATATTTCCGCGCCCTGGGAAGCGGATTGGCAAGGTGTCATGTCACAATTTGGCTGGCATAACGTGCTGCCAGAACTTGAGTTTCAGCAGGCTAGCGGTCAGGATAGCTAATCATTTTTTAACGGTCATAAGGGAGCAGCAACGATGGCTCAGGTCGGCATTTTCGTTGGAACGGTCTACGGTAACTCTTTGTTAGTGGCGGAAGAGGCAGAAAATATCCTGCAACAACAGGGCCATGAGGTCAAAGTGTTTGAGGAAGGGACGCTGGCAGAGTGGCAGTTTTACCGCCAGCATTATGCGCTGGTCGTGACTTCCACCACCGGGCAAGGAGACTTGCCTGACAGTATTGCACCGCTGTTCCAGGCTATCCGCGACCAGGTGGGCTATCAGCCGGAGCTGCGTTATGGCTTGATTGCACTGGGCGATAGCAGCTATGACAACTTCTGCGGTGCCGGGCGTACCTTTGATGCTTTGCTGCAAGAGCAGGGGGCGACGCGTGTAGGTGATGTGCTGGAGATCGATGCGATCGAGCAACCTGAACCGGAAGTGGCTTCCTGCCCGTGGGTAGAGCAGTGGGGCGCCTTGTTGAAATAGCCTCTCGATGCCTGGTGGCGAGCAGCCAGGCACGACTTTATTCCTCCTATCTCCTGTGGTGATGATAAAGCAAAAAAAAACCTAATCCCTTAAGCACTCAAGGCCGCAGCCAGCAAGCGTTAAAGAATTAGGTTTTGCCTGCCGGAGCAGTAACAACCCTATCGATTACCGATTTACCCTATCACACAGAAAACCGGCAAAATGTGAACCCGCTCACCCTAACCCTCTCCCACAGGGAGAGGGGACTGAACGTGCCACAATTTACCACCTGTACCTGCCTGCGACTCCGGGCTCGCTCCCTCTCCCAATCTCTGTGTTTATGAGATCCCTGGACTCTACAGCGGGAGAGGGCAGGGGTGAGGGGCGACCAATCGTCCTAAACTGACAAGTATTAGGCCGATAGTGGTGGTTATTTACCGCGCGTCAGTTTTTCCAGATCGGATTCAATCTCGGCAATCTTGTTGGTGACCACGTTTTGCAGATGCTGCAGGTCATCGAGGATCTTGCGTTTCAGATCCACTTCCACCTGATCGCGCTGGCAGAGTTGATCCAGTTCATCGATCACGTAGCGCAGGTTAGGGTTGATCTCATGGATCTCTTTGTAACCCTGGCCGGCATTGTCTGCCACCACGGTTTTGCGCTGGCGCGGATACTTGAACTTCACGCTCTTGGCAAAGAACTCGCCCTTATCTTTGCGGAAGTAAATCTTGAGGATGTCGTTATTGGCCTCCTGACGCAGGCTATAGCGATCGATATCTTCCGGTTGATTGATACCCAAGCTTTTCAGGTTGTCATACATAATAGCGCCACCTTTTAATCAACTATATTTGCCTGATTAGCCAATATGCAGTGTTGTAAGCTGCAAATCGAAACACATCAGGAATATTCCACTGCCAGAGAGTATGGCGAAAACGCCCGTCACAGACTGTGACGGCCCGCGTATTGAAGGCAAAAAAATGGCGGGTAATGCACCCGCCGTTCAAGCTTAGTCGATAGTGCGCAATAACTCATTAATCCCGACTTTGCCACGGGTCTTGGCGTCCACTTTCTTGACGATCACAGCGCAATACAGGCTGTAGGAACCATCTTTGGAAGGCAGGTTGCCGGATACGACCACGGAGCCCGCAGGTACGCGGCCATAGTGCACTTCACCGGTTTCACGATCGTAGATACGGGTGCTTTGGCCCAGATAAACGCCCATTGAGATCACCGAACCTTCTTCCACGATCACGCCTTCAACCACTTCTGAACGCGCGCCGATAAAGCAGTTGTCTTCGATGATGGTTGGGTTGGCCTGCAATGGTTCCAGCACGCCACCGATACCAACGCCGCCGGACAGGTGAACGTTTTTGCCGATCTGTGCACAAGAACCTACGGTGGCCCAGGTATCTACCATGGTGCCTTCGTCGACGTAGGCACCGATGTTGACATAAGAAGGCATCAGCACGGTGTTACGAGCGATAAATGCCCCCTGACGCACGGTTGCCGGTGGCACTACGCGGAAGCCTTCCTTCTGGAAGCGAGCTTCATCGTAGTCAGCGAATTTCATCGGCACTTTGTCGTAATAGCGGGTTTCTGCACCGTCCATTACCTTGTTGTCGTTGATACGGAAAGACAGCAGGACGGCTTTTTTCAGCCACTGATGGGTAACCCATTGCCCCTCGATCTTCTCGGCAACGCGCAGGGCGCCGCTGTCCAGCAGGGCGATCACCTGGTTTACCGCTTCACGCGTTACGGTGTCTACGTTGGCCGGGGTAATGTCCGCACGGCGTTCGAAGGCGCTTTCAATAACGTTCTGTAATTGCTGCATGCTGTTCTCTGTCCTGATTTTATTTACGAAAGGTTACTTTTATCACATTTTATCGGTTGGATTGAGTGCCTCTGTCAACCGTTGTTCTAATTTTCTGCGTGTTTGCGGATCCAGCGCCCGGCGATCGGCATCGGCCAAAATAAACAAATCCTCGACCCGTTCGCCGATGGTGGAGATACGTGCGCCGTGAAGCGACAGGCCCAGATCGGCGAAAACTTCACCCACGCGCGCCAGCAGGCCGGGCTGATCGAGTGCGATCAGTTCCAGATAGCTGCGGCGATCGGTGTGGGTTGGCAGGAAGCTGACCTCGGTCGGCACGCTGAAATGGCGTAGCTTGGACGACGGACGCCGAGCGCGCGGCGGTTGATAATCTCGCTGGGTGATCGCTTGCTCCAGCGCATGGCGGATCGCGGCATGACGATCCTGGGCCAGCGGGCTGCCATCCGGCTCCAGCACGATAAAGGTGTCCATGGCCATGCCGTCGCGGTTGGTGAAGATCTGGGCGTCATGCACGCTGAGATTGCGCCGATCCAGCTCACCGGCAACGGCGGCGAACAGGTAAGGGCGATCCGGGCTCCAGATAAAGATCTCGGTGCCGCCACGCGTAGCCTGGTGGCTGACTAGCACCAGTGGCTTGGTTGAGTCATGGGCCAGCAGGTGGCGGGCGTGCCAGGCGAGTTGATTCGGCGAGTGGCGCAGAAAATAGTCGGCGCGGCAGCGGCTCCAGATATGGTGCAGCGCCTCTTCATCGATATTGTCCATGCGCAATAGTGCCAGCGCCTGTAAACGATGGTGACGCACCCGCTCGCGCAGATCCGGGCTGTTCTGCATGCCACGGCGTAGTTGCTTCTCGGTGGCGAAATATAGCTCGCGCAACAGGCTCTGCTTCCAACTGTTCCACAAGGTCTCGTTGGTGGCACAGATATCGGCGACCGTCAGGCAAACCAGGTAGCGCAGCCGGGTTTCGCTTTGCACTTCGCTGCTGAACTGCTGGATCACGGTCGGGTCCTGAATATCACGCCGTTGCGCGGTAACCGACATCAGCAGGTGGCAGCGTACCAGCCAGGCAACCAGCTGAGCTTCGCGTGAGTTCAAGCCATGCAATGCAGCGAACTCCAAGGCGTCTTGGGCGCCTAAAATGGAGTGATCGCCGCCGCGCCCTTTGGCGATATCGTGGAACAGCGCCGCCAGCAACAGCAATTCTGGGTGAGGCAGGCGAGGATAGAGCTCCACGCACAGTGGATGGCGTGGGCGTGTTTCCTCATCGGAGAAGCTTTCCAGCTTTTGCAGTACGCGCACGGTATGTTCATCGACGGTATAGGCATGGAACAGGTCGAACTGCATCTGGCCGACGATGCTGCCCCATTGCGGCATATAGGCCCACAGCACGCTGTGGCGATGCATTGGCACCAACGCCCGTGAGACCGCGCCTGGATGTCGCAGAATGGCCATAAACAGCTCTCTGGCCTCGGGAATGTTGCACAGTGGCTGTTTCAGGTGGCGGCGCGCATGGCGCAACTGGCGTACGGTGGTGGAGTAGATACCTTTGATTTCACGGTTGCGTACCATCAGGTAGAACATGCGCATGATGGCTTCGGGCTGGCGGATAAACAGCGTTTCGTCGCGCAAATCGATCAGATCGCCACGCAGTTGAAAATCATCGTTCAGCGGGCGCGGCTTCTCCGTGGCGTCCAATGCCAGGATCGCTTCATCGAACAGCTGTAGCAGCATGTGGTTCAGCTCGCCGACGCGGCGCGTCATACGATAGAAATCCTTCATCATGTGCTCTACCGGTTCATTGCCTTCCCCCTCGTAGCGCAGCAATTGGGCCACGCTGAGCTGGCGATCGAACAGCAGGCGGTTGTCATAACGCGGTAGCGCCAGGTGCAGGGCAAAACGAATACGCCACAGGAAGCTTTGGCATTCGTTCAATTCGTTGCGCTCGGCCTGGGTCAGGAAGCCAAAACCGACCATCTCATCGAGCGAGGTGGCGCCGAAATGGCGGCGGGCCACCCACATCAGCGTATGAATATCACGCAGGCCACCGGGGCTGCTCTTGATATCCGGCTCCAGGTTGTAGCTGGTGCCGTGATAGCGCTGGTGGCGTTGTTGCTGCTCGATCAGCTTGGCGTCAAAGAATTTGGGCGAAGGCCAGAAGCCGTCGCTGAAAATGTGCTTCTGCAATTGCAGGAACAGGGCGACATCGCCGCAGATCATGCGGGATTCGATCAGGTTGGTGGCAACGGTCAGGTCCGCCAAGCCTTCCAGCAGGCACTCTTCCAGCGTGCGCACGCTGTGGCCGACTTCCAGCTTGAGATCCCACAGCAGGGTAATGAATTCACCGACGCGAGCGGCCTGTTCATCGGTCAGGCGAGTCTGGCTGAGCACCAGCACGTCGATATCAGACAGCGGGTGCAGTTCACCACGGCCATAGCCGCCGACGGCCAGCAGCGCCGTTTCGGGGATAGTGTCAAAGCCGTAAAACAGCCACAGCCGCCGCAATAGCCGATCGATGAACTTGCTGCGCGCCGCTACCAGGCTTTCGGCACTGGCACCGGCATTGAAGGCCGCTGCCAGCCACTGCTGAAACTGCTCAAGCCGCTGTTTGAGGACCAGGCAATTGATCTCTTCATCGCCATAGGTGCTGGGAGCATCCGGCTTCTTGGGTACGGCCGGGGTCTCTAGCTCACGATAATTTTCAGACATGTTTCGCCGCCCATAAAAAAAGCCGGCATAGGCCGGCTTGTCACAAGAACCCTGTGGTTCTTACATCTCGTGCGTAATGATGTTGGGGATGGTGTCATCCTTGCGCAACGTCATTATCTCGCAGCCGTTATCAGTCACCACAATAGTATGCTCATACTGTGCCGACAAGCTGCGATCTTTGGTTTTCACCGTCCAGCCGTCTTTCATGGTGCGGATGCGGTAATCACCGGCGTTGACCATGGGCTCAATGGTGAAGGCCATACCGGCTTGCAGCACCACGCCGCCGTCATCGGCATCGTAATGCAGTACCTGCGGCTCTTCGTGGAAACCTTCGCCGATGCCGTGGCCGCAATATTCGCGCACTACGGAGAACTTCTCTGCTTCAACAAACTGCTGGATGGCTTTACCCAGTGTGCGCAGGCGGATACCCGGCTTGACCATCTTCAACGCCAGATACAGGCTTTCCTGGGTGATGCGGCACAGGCGCTCGCCCAGAATGGTCGGTTTACCGACGATGAACATCTTGGAGGTGTCGCCGTGGAAGCCGTCTTTGATTACGGTCACGTCGATATTGACGATATCCCCGTCTTTCAGCACCTTGTCGTCACTTGGGATGCCGTGGCACACCACTTCGTTCACCGAGATACAGACCGATTTTGGGAAGCCGTGGTAGCCCAGGCAGGCCGAGATCGCCTGCTGTTCATTGGTGATATGCTCGTGACAGATCCTGTCCAGCTCGCCGGTGGTGACGCCGGGTTTAACGTGGGGCTCGATGATTTCCAGCACTTCTGCGGCCAGGCGGCCCGCAACGCGCATCTTTTGAATGTCATCAGGTGTTTTAATTGAAATTGCCATGAAAGTTAGTCCGCAGGTGTCGTTATGGTCGACAAGGTAGAAAGATAAGGCATTGAGTTATGGTATCAGCCCGGCTTGAGGCTGCCAAATTTCATTTGTGAAGGGCCAGGCCAACTGCAACAAAAGTTGGTGTCTGGGGCGGGTTTATGGTATAAAGCGCGCCGGCAGATCCGCATTCGGCCTTAAGTGCCAATGAGGAAATGACCGAAGTAGTTCAACTGCACTCACATTGTGTAAATAACACACACGTATCGACACATCCGCCGGGGTGCCTTGAGATGACTCACGTCATTGTCCGGGTCGGCGTTATGGGATACGTGGAGGCATAACCCCAATCAACTCTAATAGAGGTTTTAATCATGGCAACTGTTTCCATGCGCGACATGCTCCAGGCTGGTGTACACTTTGGTCACCAGACCCGTTACTGGAACCCGAAAATGAAGCCTTTCATCTTCGGCGCACGTAACAAGGTTCACATCATCAACCTGGAAAAAACCGTACCAATGGCCAACCTGGCTTTGGCTGAACTGACCAAGATCTCTTCCCGTAAAGGTAAGATCCTGTTCGTTGGTACCAAGCGCGCAGCAAGCGAAGCGGTAAAAGAATATGCTAACGGCTGCGATCAGTTCTTCGTGAACCATCGCTGGTTGGGCGGCATGCTGACTAACTGGAAAACCGTTCGTCAGTCAATCAAACGTTTGAAAGATCTGGAAATCCAGTCCCAAGACGGCACCTTCGACAAGCTGACCAAGAAAGAAGCGCTGATGCGCACTCGTGAACTGGCCAAGCTGGAAAACTCCCTGGGTGGTATCAAGGACATGGGTGGTCTGCCAGACGCTCTGTTTGTTATCGATGCCGATCACGAACACATCGCGATCAAAGAAGCCAACAACCTGGGTATCCCGGTATTCTCTATCGTTGATACCAACTCCGATCCAGACGGCGTTGACTTCATCATCCCTGGTAACGACGACGCAATCCGTGCAATCAAATTGTACCTGACCGCCGTTTCTGCCGCCATCCGTGAAGGTCGTTCTCAAGATCTGGCCGTTCAGGCGGAAGAAAGCTTCGTAGAAGCTGAATAATAAGGTCAAGCCCTTATTAACCAGGTATTGAATATGTTGGTTAGGGGGGCCTTTAAGGGCCCCCTTTGCTTATCTGAATGAGAACTATCTCCGAGCGAGATAACCGAGGAAAAAGAAATGGCTGATATTACCGCTGCCCTGGTAAAAGAACTGCGTGAGCGTACCAGCGCAGGTATGATGGATTGCAAAAAAGCGCTGATCGAATCTAACGGCGACATCGAGCTGGCAATCGAGAACATGCGTAAATCTGGCGCGATCAAAGCGGCGAAAAAAGCAGGCAACGTAGCTGCTGACGGCGTGATCAAAACCAAGATCGAAGGCAACTTCGGCATGATCGTGGAAGTTAACTGCCAGACCGACTTCGTTGCTAAAGACGGCGGTTTCCAGGCTTTCGCTGACAAAGTGTTGGATGCGGCTTTTGCTGGCAAAATCACTGACGTTGACGTGCTGAAAGCGCAGTTCGAAGAAGAGCGCGTTGCGCTGGTGGCAAAAATCGGTGAGAACATCAACATTCGCCGCATTGCTTCCCTGGAAGGCGACGTGTTGGGTAGCTACCTGCACGGTGCTCGCATCGGTGTTCTGGTTGCCGCTACCAAAGGCGCGGATGAAGAGCTGGTTAAGCAGCTGGCAATGCACGTTGCCGCTAGCAAGCCTGAATTCGTCAAGCCTGAAGACGTGTCTGCTGAAGTGGTAGAGAAAGAGTACCAAGTTCAGTTGGACATCGCCATGCAGTCTGGCAAGCCGAAAGAAATCGCAGAGAAGATGGTTGAAGGCCGCATGAAGAAATTCACCGGCGAAGTCTCCCTGACCGGTCAGCCTTTCGTGATCGAACCAAGCAAGAGCGTTGCTCAGGTGCTGAAAGAGCACAACACTGACGTAACCAATTTCATCCGCTTTGAAGTGGGTGAAGGCATCGAGAAAGTTGAAGCTGACTTTGCTGCTGAAGTTGCAGCAATGAGCAAACAGTCTTAATGCTGTTAATGGAGCCGCCGCGAGGCGGCTCCATTTTATCCAGCCAGAGAAACGCCGATGGTGGGCCCCGCGTGCCCAGGCTAATCGGTTGAAAACCCCAATACTATTACTACTGCTTCTTAGGACAGAACACCATGGCAACCAATGCAAAACCCGTTTATCAGCGTATCCTGCTCAAACTGAGTGGTGAAGCCCTGCAAGGTGCAGAAGGCTTTGGGATCGACGCTAGCGTTTTGGATCGCATGGCTCAGGAAGTAAAAGAGCTGGTCGAGCTGGGCATCCAGGTCGGTGTAGTTATTGGCGGTGGCAATCTTTTCCGTGGTGCAGGTCTGGCACAAGCCGGCATGAACCGCGTAGTGGGCGACCACATGGGAATGCTGGCTACCGTGATGAACGGCCTGGCTATGCGTGATGCACTGCACCGTGCCTATGTGAACGCCCGCCTGATGTCTGCCATTCCGTTGAATGGCGTATGTGACAACTACAGCTGGGCAGAGGCGATCAGCCTGCTGCGTAACAACCGCGTGGTGATTTTCTCCGCCGGTACGGGTAACCCGTTCTTTACCACGGATTCTGCGGCCTGCCTGCGCGGCATCGAAATTGAAGCCGATGTGGTATTGAAAGCGACTAAAGTGGATGGTGTATACTCCGCTGACCCGGTGAAAAACCCGGACGCAACGCTGTACGAACAGATCACCTACCAGGACGTGTTGGAGCGTGAGTTAAAAGTGATGGATCTGGCGGCGTTTACGCTGGCCCGCGATCATGGCTTGCCGATCCGCGTATTCAACATGAACAAGCCGGGCGCACTGCGTCGCGTGGTGATGGGTGAGAACGAAGGTACTCTGATCACCAAATAACGGCTGTTTGGCCAAATTTCGCAGGAGCGGGTAACGCCAGGCGTTGTGTGCTTCTGATAAGTAAAATTCACGGGCTATACTTTTCAGTACTGCCTGCCAAGTAACCAGCTTCCAAGGGTTCGCAACGTGATTAATGAAATCAGAAAAGATGCTGATTCACGCATGGAAAAAAGCGTCGAAGCATTCAAAAACCAAATCAGCAAGATCCGTACTGGCCGTGCTTCTCCAAGCATCCTGGACGGCATCATGGTGGAATACTACGGTGCAGCAACGCCGCTGCGCCAACTGGCCAACGTCACGGTAGAAGATTCCCGTACGCTGGCGATCAACCTGTTTGACCGTTCTCTGGGCCAGGCAGTAGAAAAAGCCATTATGTCTTCCGATCTGGGCCTGAACCCAAGCTCGGCTGGCACTGTGATCCGCGTTCCGCTTCCTCCGCTGACGGAAGAGCGCCGTAAGGATCTGATCAAGGTCGTACGTGGCGAAGCCGAGCAGGGCCGTGTGGCCGTGCGTAACGTGCGCCGCGATGCCAACGATAAAGTGAAGGCACTGCTGAAAGACAAAGAAATCAGCGAAGATGAAGATCGCCGTTCACAAGACGATATCCAGAAAATGACCGATGCCTACATCAAACTGCTTGATGCGGCATTGGCCGATAAAGAAAAAGAATTGATGGATTTCTAATCTCCATCGCCTTGAAATAAAGCGTCGCCTTGGCGGCGCTTTATTTTTTGTGGTGCAGATCTCGTTTTATCGTACGCACAAAGCGTAAACCAGCCGTGATGCAAGTTACACTGTGGTGTACTTCCGATCTCATCACGCAGTAGATTCAGAGCGATCTCATGAAGCAACTGACAATTCTGGGTTCCACCGGTTCCGTGGGCACCAGCACCCTGGCCGTGGTCAGGGAAAATCCCGACCTTTTCGCGATCAAGGCACTGGTAGCTGGCCGTAATGTGGCGGTCATGGCGCAGCAGTGCATAGAGTTCCGCCCGAGCTATGCGGCAATGGCCGATGAGCAGGCCGCCAATGAGTTACGCGCCGTGCTGGCAGAAAACGGTGTGAAAACCGACGTGTTGGCAGGTGAAAAGGCAGCCTGCGAGCTGGCCGCATTAGACGATGTCGACCAGGTGACGGCCGCCATTGTCGGGGCCGCTGGGCTGTTGCCCACCCTGGCCGCTATTCGTGCCGGTAAGCAGGTGCTGCTGGCGAACAAAGAGTCTCTGGTCACCTGTGGCCGCTTGTTTATGGACGCGGTGCAAAAGAGCCAGGCACAGCTGCTGCCGCTGGATAGCGAGCACAACGCTATCTTCCAGAGCCTGCCAGAAAGCATCCAACGCCAACTGGGGTATAGCTCTCTGGAAGCCCACGGCGTTTCGCGCATCGTGCTGACCGGTTCCGGTGGCCCGTTCCGTACTACGCCGATGGAACAGTTCGCCACTATGACGCCGGATCAGGCCTGTGCGCATCCCAACTGGTCGATGGGGCGCAAAATCTCGGTAGATTCCGCCACCATGATGAACAAGGGGCTGGAGTATATCGAGGCTCGCTGGCTGTTCAACGCCTCGGCAGAGCAGATGGAAGTGATCCTCCATCCGCAGTCGGTGATCCACTCCATGGTGCGCTATGCCGATGGTAGCGTGCTGGCCCAACTGGGTACGCCGGATATGCGCACGCCTATCGCCCATGCCATGGCTTATCCGCAGAGGGTCCACTCCGGGGTGGCAGCGCTCGATTTCTGCCGTATCGGGGCGCTGACCTTCTCTGAGCCGGAACGTGAGCGCTATCCTTGCCTGTATTTGGCGATCGAAGCCTTCGACGCAGGCCAGGCGGCGACTACCGCACTCAACGCGGCCAATGAAATTGCCGTAGCGGCATTTTTGCAGCAACAAATTCGTTTTACTGATATTTCAGCCGTGAACCAAAAGGTTGTTGAATGTATGTCGCTGGCGGAGCCCACCAGCATTGAGATGGTGCTGGAGATCGATCGTCAGGCGCGTGAGGTGGCTGGCGGTCTGGTTCGTAACCTGCGGGTTTAATCACTTGAGCGGGTTATACCGCGGGTAAATTCGGCTCTGCTACATTGTCTGAATTTGCTGGTAAACTCGCCAGGCCGCCGTGTGGCCGTTTGTTCAGGCTTCACGGAGGTGTTATAGTCTGCGCCATAATCACCGGTTATACCGTTGAATAATGGCCGGATTGGCAGCTCTTTTTACCTGACAAACGCGGCCAATAGGGCAGTGCCAAGCCAGAAGACGGGGAAAACTTACGCCAATCTTTGCCGGGAGCTCCTTGGGGCATCAGGCAGGCAGACTGAAAAGCTGTGTCAGGCACACGGCTTTTTTTGCGCGTAAGGTCCGATATTCCGGCAAGGCTGTGGTGTTTCTACCGAGGAAATAAGTACGAGTTATGTCGTCCGCAAACCAACAAGAAGCTAATCTTTCTGCTCATGGGCCACGTCATGTCGCGATCATTATGGACGGCAATGGGCGTTGGGCTAAACGCCAGGGCAAGTTACGTGTCTTCGGTCATAAAGCAGGGGTGAAATCGGTACGCCGTGCGGTCAGTTTTGCCGCCAGTCACCATTTAGATGCACTCACGCTTTATGCCTTCAGCAGCGAAAACTGGAACCGCCCGGCGCAGGAAGTCTCCGCGTTGATGGAGCTTTTTGTCCGCGCACTGGACAGCGAAGTAAAAAGCCTGCATAAACATAATGTCAGGTTGCGTGTGATCGGCGATGTCAGCCGGTTCAGCGCACGTTTGCAAGAGCGTATCCGCCGCTCGGAGCAACTGACAGAAAATAACGATGGCCTGACGCTTAACGTTGCCGCCAATTACGGTGGCCGTTGGGATATTATTCAGGGAGTGAAGGATCTGGCCGAGCAAGTGCAGCAAGGTACGCTGTGCGTAGATCAGATCAGCGAAGAGTTACTGGGCGAGCGCGTCTGTATGAGCGATCTGTCTCCGGTGGATCTGGTGATCCGTACCGGTGGCGAACATCGCATCAGTAACTTTTTGTTGTGGCAAATTGCTTACGCCGAGCTTTACTTTACTGATGTACTCTGGCCAGATTTTGATGAACTTGTCTTTGAAGGTGCGCTGAATGCATTTGCACAACGCGAGCGTCGCTTCGGAGGAACAACACCTATCGACGCCAATGCGTCCTAGGGGGAACTTTTGCTGAAGTCTCGCATCATAACGGCTCTGATTTTAATTCCGATTGTTATCGCAGCGCTGTTCTTGCTGCCGCCGATGGGCTTTGCCCTGGTAACACTCGCTGTGTGCATGTTAGCCGCCTGGGAGTGGGGGCAGTTGGCTGGCTTTGCTGCCCGCCCCCAACGTATCTGGTTGGCGATATTGTGCGGTTTCCTATTGGCGCTGATGATGCTCAGCGTGCCTGCCTACCATCAGTCTGTTCACCAATTGCAGATCGCTGGCCCGCTGTGGTTATCGCTGGGATGGTGGCTGGTGGCTCTGCTTCTGGTGCTGTTCTATCCAGGCTCGGCGGCGCTGTGGCGTAATTCGCGCACCTTGCGGCTGGTCTTTGGCCTGTTGACCATCGTGCCGTTTTTCTGGGGCATGCTGGCACTGCGTCAGTTCGGCTATGAAGAGAATCATTTTACCGGTGCTTGGTGGTTGCTGTACGTTATGCTGCTGGTCTGGGGCGCAGATTCTGGCGCCTACATGTTCGGCAAGCTGTTTGGCAAACACAAGCTGGCCCCGAAGGTCTCCCCGGGCAAAACCTGGGAAGGGCTGGTCGGCGGGCTGGTCACGTCTGCCGTGATTTCGTGGCTGTTTGGCCGCTACGCGCCGCTAAACGTGGTGCCTATGACCCTATTGGTCTGTTCGGTGATTGCGGCCCTGGCTTCGGTGTTGGGCGATCTGACGGAAAGCATGTTCAAACGTGAAGCCGGTATCAAGGACAGTGGTCATCTGATCCCGGGGCACGGCGGCATTCTGGATCGTATCGATAGCCTGACCGCAGCGGTACCGGTATTTGCCTGCTTGATGCTGTTAGTGTTTTAATCCGTCATCGGCGGGGGGAGTAAAGGGATTCTATGGTCAGCGTACTCTGGAACTTGGTCGCGTTTATTATCGCTCTGGGTATATTGATCACCGTGCATGAGTTCGGGCACTTTTGGGTGGCCCGCCGCTGTGGCGTCCGTGTGGAGCGTTTCTCTATCGGCTTTGGCCGTGCACTATGGCGCCGCACCGATCGTCAGGGCACCGAATATGTCGTCGCCATGATCCCCCTTGGCGGCTATGTCAAAATGCTTGATGAGCGCGTCGAAACGGTAGCTCCCGAGCTGCGTCATGAGGCGTTCAACAATAAAACCGTCTGGCAGCGCGCGGCGATTGTCAGCGCGGGCCCCATTGCCAATTTCCTGTTTGCCATTCTTGCCTATTGGATCGTCTTTATCATCGGCGTGCCGAGTTACCGCCCGGTCATCGGTGAAATTACTCCGCAATCCATTGCCGCCCATGCCGAAATTTCTCCGGGAATGGAACTTAAGTCCGTTGACGGTATCGAAACGCCTGATTGGGAATCTGTTCGTCTGGCGTTGGTGACCAAAATCGGTGATACGCAAACCGAGGTGGAAATTGCTCCGTTTGGTTCTTCACAAAAGGTGAGCAAGACCCTGGATTTGCGCCACTGGAGCTTTGAGCCGGACAAAGAAGATCCCGTGCGTTCTCTAGGCATGATCCCGCGTGGCCCGCAGATTGAATCCGTGCTGGCAGAAGTCCAGTCCGGGTCAGCTGCGCAAAAGGCAGGTTTACAAGCGGGGGACAGGATCGTTAAAGTCGATGGTCAGCCACTTGGCCGTTGGGTTACGTTGGTTAAACGTATCCACAACGCACCGGGGCAACCGCTGGTTTTAGAGATAGAAAGAAACGGCGCCCCCTTGTCTTTAACGCTGATACCAGATACAAAGCCGGTGGGAAAAGACAAAGCGGTGGGGTTTGCCGGGATTATACCTAAAGTTATCCCTCTGCCGGATGAGTACAAGACCATCCGTCAATATGGGCCGTTCTCTGCGCTTTATCAGGCGGGGGACAAAACCTGGCAGCTGATGCACCTTACGGTCAGCATGATAGGTAAATTGATTACCGGTGATGTGAAGCTGAACAACCTGAGTGGCCCGATTTCCATTGCACAGGGAGCAGGGGCATCAGCAGAGGTGGGTTTTGTGTATTATATGATGTTTCTGGCGTTGATTAGCGTCAACTTAGGGATCATCAACCTCTTCCCATTACCGGTATTAGATGGTGGGCATCTCCTCTTCCTGGCGATAGAAAAGCTGAAGGGGGGGCCAGTTTCTGAGCGAGTACAGGACTACAGCTACCGCATTGGTTCGATCTTGTTGGTACTGCTGATGGGTCTTGCACTTTTCAATGATTTTTCTCGTCTTTAGGGGCGGGGACAGGTTAGGAAGAACGCATAACAACGATGGCGATGAAAAAGTTGCTCATAGCGTCGCTGCTGTTTGGCAGCGCCACCGTATACGGTGCAGACGGGTTCGTAGTGAAGGATATTCATTTCGAAGGCCTGCAACGAGTCGCCGTCGGTGCGGCGTTACTCAACATGCCGGTTCGCGTAGGCGATACCGTCTCTGATGATGATATCGGTAATACCATCCGTGCCTTGTTTGCCACTGGCAACTTCGAGGACGTTCGCGTACTGCGCGATGGTGATACGCTGATTGTTCAGGTTAAGGAACGCCCTACCATTGCCAGCATCACTTTCTCCGGTAACAAATCGGTGAAAGATGACATGCTCAAGCAAAACCTGGAAGCCTCTGGCGTCCGGGTTGGTGAAGCACTCGACCGCACCACCTTATCCAGCATTGAAAAAGGGTTGGAAGACTTCTACTACAGCGTCGGTAAATACAGTGCCTCGGTGAAAGCCGTTGTCACGCCGTTGCCGCGTAACCGTGTTGACCTGAAACTGGTGTTCACGGAAGGGGTTTCCGCCAAGATTCAACAAATCAACATTGTCGGCAACCAGGCCTTCACCAACGATGAGCTGATCGCGCACTTCCAGTTGCGTGATGACGTGCCGTGGTGGAACGTAGTGGCCGATCGCAAATACCAGAAGCAAAAGCTGGCGGGGGACCTTGAGAGCCTGCGCAGCTTCTATCTGGATCGCGGCTATGCCCGTTTCAATATCGATTCGACACAGGTCAGCCTGACGCCAGACAAAAAAGGCATCTATATCACCGTTAACATCACCGAAGGTGAGCAGTACAAGCTTTCCGGCGTGGTGGTGAATGGCAACCTGGCCGGTCATTCGGCAGAAGTGGCCCAATTGACCAAGATTGAGCCGGGTGAGTTGTTTAACGGCACCAAAGTGACCAAAATGGAAGATAACATCAAGAAGATGTTTGGCCGTTATGGTTACGCCTATCCTCGCGTACAGACTCAACCTGAAATCAACGACGCGGATAAAACCGTGAAGCTGAACGTCAACATCGATGCGGGTAACCGTTTCTATGTGCGTCGTATCAAGTTCGAAGGCAACGACACCAGTAAAGATTCCGTTCTGCGTCGCGAAATGCGCCAGATGGAAGGGGCGTGGCTGGGTAACGATCAGGTCGAGCAGGGTAAAGAACGTCTGAACCGTCTGGGCTACTTCGAGACGGTCGATGTTGAAACCCAGCGTGTCCCTGGCTCTGCCGATCAGGTTGATATCACCTATAAGGTGAAAGAACGTAACACCGGGACGCTGAACTTTGGTGTGGGTTACGGTACCGAAAGTGGCGTCAGCTTCCAGGCGGGTGTCCAGCAGGATAACTGGCTGGGCACGGGCTACTCTGTTGGCATCAGCGGCACCAAGAACGACTACCAGACCTATACCGAGCTGTCGGTGACCAACCCGTACTTCACCGTTGACGGTGTGAGTCTGGGCGGCCGTATCTTCTATAACGACTTTAAAGCGGATAACGCCGATCTGTCCGACTATACCAACAGCAGTTACGGTATTGACGGCACGCTGGGCTTCCCGATCAACGAGAACAACTCGCTGCGCGCTGGCCTGGGTTACGTCCATAACTCCCTGTCAGAAATGCAGCCTCAGATCGCCATGTGGCGCTATCTGAACTCGATGGGGCAGGATCCTAACCTGATCGATCGTGCCAGCTTTACAGCAGATGACTTCACGCTCAACCTGGGCTGGACCTATAATAATCTGGACCGTGGCTACTTCCCTACCCAGGGTAACCGCACTACGTTCAACACCAAGGTGACCGTGCCGGGTTCCGACAACTCATACTACAAGATGACGTTGGACACCGCGCAGTATATGCCGCTTAACGATGACAAGACCTGGGTGTTGCTGGGTCGTGGCCGTCTGGGCTATGCCGATGGGTTGGGCGGTAAAGAAATGCCGTTCTATGAAAACTTCTATGCGGGTGGTTCAAGTACCGTACGTGGCTTCCAGTCCAACACCATTGGTCCAAAAGCCGTGTACTACAACTCCAACTCGTATTCTTGCCAGTACGCGCCGGGAACGACTACCTCTCAGCCGATTTGTAGCTCGAACGATGCGGTGGGCGGTAACGCCATGGCCGTGGCAAGTATGGAATTGATCACGCCTACGCCGTTCCTCAGCGAGAAATACGCTAACTCGGTGCGTACTTCGCTGTTTATCGATGCCGGTACCGTGTGGGATACCCACTGGGAAAACACCGATCAGACGCTGATGTACGGGGTGCCAGACTACAGCAAAGCGAGCAACATTCGCGTGTCTGCCGGTCTTGCGCTGCAGTGGATGTCTCCACTGGGGCCGTTGGTCTTCTCCTATGCGGATCCGATCAAGAAATACGACGGCGACAGGTCGGAGCAGTTCCAGTTTAACATCGGTAAAACCTGGTAATAACCGGTTTCACCCGTGGGCATAGCGGTACAAGAATCGCAAATGCCAGGCTTAAACAAGCTCATAGCGAGAGAAATCTCATTGTGTAATGTGATAAGTCTGGCAGATTGTGTACTTTCAAAAGTGTCATGTGACACAAATGGGTGATGGTAAGGAGTTTATAGTGAAAAAGTGGTTATGTGCCGCAGGCCTCGGTTTAGCAATGGCTGCTTCTGCAGGCGTTCAGGCAGCTGACAAGATTGCTGTTGTTAACGTTTCTAGCATTTTCCAACAGCTGCCAGCTCGTGAAACCGTAGCCAAGCAATTGGAAAGCGAATTCAAAGGCCGCGCAGGCGAACTCCAGAACATGGAACGCGATCTGCAAACCAAAATGCAGAAACTGCAGCGTGATGGTTCTACCATGAAAGCCAGCGATCGCACCAAGATGGAAAAAGACGTGATGGCTCAGCGTGAGAAGTTCTCTCAGAAAGCGCAGGCTTTCGAGCAGGACAATCGTCGTCGCCAGATGGAAGAGCGTAACAAGATCCTGAGCCGTATTCAGGATGCTGTGAAAGTCATTGCCAGCAAAGAAGGCTATGACGTCGTCGTCGATGTTAACGCTACTGCTTACTTCGCGGCAGGCAAAGATATTACTGCAGACGTGCTGAAACAGGTTAAATAACGCCATGCCTTCAATTCGACTGGCTGATTTAGCGCAGCAGTTGGATGCACAATTGCACGGTGATGGCGATCTCGTCATCACCGGCATTGCTTCTATGCATTCCGCACAGCCTGGCCAAATCACGTTTTTGTCAAACAGCCGCTACCAACAGCAGCTGGCTTCCTGCCAGGCGAGTGCCGTGGTACTTACCGAAGCAGACCTGCCACACTGCCATAGCGCAGCGCTGGTGGTTAAAAACCCTTACCTGACCTATGCGCGTATGGCGCAGTTGATGGACACCACGCCAGCACCCGCAGCAGATATCGCGCCAAGCGCGGTGATCTCTCCTGAGGCCAAGCTGGGGCAGAACGTTGCTATTGGGGCGAACGCGGTTATCGAATCCGGTGTTGAACTGGGCGATAACGTGGTCATCGGCCCGGGCTGCTTTATCGGCAAGCAGGCACGCATCGGCGCAGGTACGCGTCTGTGGGCCAACGTGACGATTTATCATGAAGTGGAAATCGGCCAGCACTGCCTGATCCAATCGGGAACGGTAATTGGTGCGGACGGTTTCGGCTACGCCAACGAGCGTGGCAACTGGATCAAGATCCCGCAGCTTGGCACGGTGATTATTGGCGATCGCGTTGAGATTGGTGCCTGTACCACCATCGACCGTGGCGCGTTGGATAACACCCAGATTGGGAATGGTGTTATCATAGATAACCAGTGTCAGATTGCACACAACGTGGTGATTGGCGAGAATACCGCCGTCGCGGGCGGTGTGATCATGGCGGGTAGCCTGAAAATCGGGCGCTATTGCCAAATTGGCGGCGCCAGTGTGATCAATGGTCACATGGAGATTGCTGACCAGGTAGTTGTCACCGGGATGGGAATGGTTATGCGACCAATCACCGAACCTGGGGTATACTCCTCTGGTATTCCGTTACAACCCAACAAAGTTTGGCGTAAAACCGCGGCGTTGGTGATGAATATCGATGAGATTAGCAAGCGCTTGAAAGCTGTCGAACGAAAAGTCGGAAAAGACTAATCACCACGGCCCGGGATGCTGGGTATAAAACGAAACGCGTTGGCAATGATGCCAAAAGCGCAAAGAGTTGTTAATTTGCGGCCTGCCTGATGATCTCCTTTTTGGGGTCAACGCAGGCCGTGTTGTTGATGCCATCAGTTTTTAGAGACAGGAAGAGTATTTTGACTACTGACACTCATACTCTAGATATTGCAGAAATTCTGGAACTGCTTCCTCACCGTTATCCATTCTTGCTGGTTGACCGTGTATTGGATTTCGAAGAGCATAAATATCTGCGTGCAGTGAAGAACGTATCCGTTAATGAGCCGTTTTTCCAGGGGCATTTCCCTGGTAAACCGATTTTTCCAGGCGTGCTGATTTTGGAAGCTATGGCTCAGGCCACGGGTATCCTGGCATTTAAGAGCGTGGGTAAACTGGAACCGGGCGAGCTGTACTATTTCGCCGGTATTGACGAAGCTCGCTTCAAGCGCCCTGTGGTGCCTGGCGATCAGATGATTATGGAAGTCACTTTCGAGAAAACCCGTCGTGGTCTGACCCGCTTTAAAGGCGTGGCGACCGTCGATGGAAAAATTGTCTGCGAAGCAACCATGATGTGTGCCCGCAGCCGGGAGGCATAATCCGTGATTGATAAAACCGCCTTTATCCATCCAAGCGCGATCGTTGAAGAAGGCGCCGTTATCGGCGCTGGTGCGCATATAGGTCCCTTCTGCTACGTCGGCTCCCAGGTGGAAATCGGCGCGGGTACGGTCCTCAAATCGCATGTGGTGGTGAACGGTATCACCAAGATTGGCCGCGATAACGAGATCTATCAGTTTGCCTCTATCGGCGAAGTGAATCAGGATCTCAAATACGCTGGCGAACCGACTCGGGTTGAAGTTGGCGATCGTAACCGCATTCGTGAGAGCGTCACCATTCATCGCGGTACTGCACAGGGAACGGGCCTGACCAAAGTCGGTAATGACAACCTGCTGATGGTCAACGTGCACGTTGCTCATGACTGCGTGGTTGGCAATTCCTGCGTGTTGGCCAACAACGCTACGCTGGCTGGTCATGTGGAGATCGACGATTTCGCCATCATTGGCGGCATGACCGCGATCCACCAATTCTGTGTGATTGGTGCCCATGTGATGGTCGGTGGTTGCTCCGGTGTCGCTCAGGACGTACCGCCTTTTGTCATCGCGCAGGGTAACCACGCTACGCCATTTGGTATCAACGCCGTAGGTCTGAAACGCCGTGGTTTTGATAAGGATCAAATGCAGGCGATCCGTAATGCCTACAAGATCCTCTATCGCAGCGAGAAGACCTTCGACGAGGCTAAAGCAGAGATCGAAACCCTGGCGCAACAGCAGCCAGTGGTACAGCAGTTCCTCGATTTCTTTGCGCGTTCTACCCGTGGGATTATTCGCTGAGTTATGCCAAATCGTCCATTGACTATCGGATTGGTCGCCGGGGAAACCTCCGGTGATATTCTGGGTGCCGGATTAATTCGTGCGCTTAAGACGCACTACCCAAGCGCCCGCTTTGTCGGTGTCGCTGGCCCGCTGATGCAGGCCGAAGGGTGTGAAACCTGGTACGAAATGGAAGAGCTGGCGGTGATGGGCGTGGTAGAGGTGCTTGAGCGTCTGCCACGCCTGTTGAAGATCCGCAAGGATCTGACCCGCCGGTTCAGTGAGCTGAAGCCTGACGTGTTTGTCGGTATCGATGCGCCAGACTTCAACCTCACGCTGGAAGGCCGCCTGAAACAGCGCGGTATCCGCACTATTCACTATGTCAGCCCGTCCGTGTGGGCCTGGCGTCAGAAACGCGTTTTCAAAATTGGTAAAGCGACCGACCTGGTGTTGGCGTTCCTCCCTTTCGAAAAAGCGTTTTACGATCGTTTCAACGTCCCTTGTCGCTTTATCGGTCATACCATGGCCGATGCGATGCCACTGCAGGCGGATAAGCTGGCCGCACGCGCTACGCTGGGCATTGACCCGGGCGCTCGCTGTTTGGCATTGCTACCCGGCAGCCGTAATGCCGAAGTGGAAATGCTCAGTGGTGATTTCCTGCGTACCGCCCAACTGCTACGCGAGCATTATCCCGATCTGGAAGTGGTGGTGCCTTTGGTCAATGCCAAGCGTCGTGAGCAGTTTGAGCGAATCAAGGCCGAGGTTGCGCCGGAGCTCAAGGTTCACCTGCTGGATGGCAAAGGGCGTGAGGCAATGGTGGCCAGCGATGCCGCTCTGTTGGCTTCCGGCACCGCAGCGCTGGAATGCATGTTGGCAAAATGCCCGATGGTGGTGGGTTACCGCATGAAGCCATTTACCTTCTGGCTGGCGGAGCGGCTGGTGAAAACCCCGTATGTCTCATTGCCTAACCTGCTGGCGGGGCGTGAAATCGTCACCGAACTGCTGCAACACGATTGTGTACCGGATAAGCTGGCCGCGGCGTTATTGCCGCTGCTGGAAGACAGCCCGCAGGCGGAGCTGTTGAAACAGACCTTCCTTGAACTGCATCAGAGCATTCGCTGTGGTGCCGATGAACAGGCCGCTCAGGCTGTGTTGGAGCTGGCAAAAGCATGATGGAACCCTTTGTTTACCCTGCCGCCCGGCTGTTTGCCGGTGTGGATGAAGTAGGGCGCGGGCCTTTGGTGGGTGCCGTTGTGACCGCTGCGGTGATCCTCGATCCTGCACGGCCGATTGTTGGCCTGGCGGATTCCAAAAAGCTCAGTGAGAAGCGCCGCCTGGCGTTATACGACGAGATCGTGGAAAAGGCGCTGTCCTGGAGCCTGGGGCGTGCTGAGCCGGTCGAAATCGACCAACTGAATATCCTGCATGCCACCATGCTGGCGATGCAGCGCGCGGTTGCGGGTTTGCATATCGCACCGGACATGGTGTTGATTGACGGCAACCGTTGCCCCAAATTGCCGATGCGCTCGTTAGCGGTGGTGAAAGGGGATAGCCGGGTTGCGGAGATCAGTGCCGCGTCAATTCTGGCGAAGGTAACCCGCGATCGCGAAATGACCGAACTGGATGCGATTTTCCCGGATTATGGCTTTGCCCAACACAAGGGCTATCCCACCGCGTTCCATCTGGAAAAGCTGGCCGTGTTGGGGGCTACCGAGCATCATCGCCGCAGCTTTGCCCCGGTAAGACGGGCGCTGGAGTCTGGCTCGTCAGCTAAGTAACCAAGCCGCATAGTTCACACGATGCTTAATATTACGCCCCCTCTCCTTTTGGGAGAGGGTCGGGGTGAGGGGAAATGGCTACGGTGATCTTCCCCACACCCTAATGTAACCCCGGTTCAGCAAGCTGAACCCCAACACGTTGGTATCTGGATATGGCCGAACCTCGTTTTATTCATCTGCGCGTGCACAGTGACTACTCCATGATAGATGGATTAGCCAAGATCGGCCCGTTGGTGAAAAGAGCTGCCGCGTTAGCCATGCCAGCCTTGGCCGTCACCGACTTCACCAATATGTGTGGTCTGGTGAAGTTTTATGGCAGTGCGCACGGTGCCGGGATCAAACCGATCATCGGTGCGGATTTCCATGTGCAGAGCGAAGAGCTGGGCGATGAGCTGGCACAGCTTACCGTGCTGGCAGCCGATAACGTTGGCTATCAAAACCTCACCCTATTAATCTCCAGGGCGTATCAGCGCGGTTATGGCCCGGCAGGCCCGGTGATCGATCGCGACTGGCTGATAGAACATCGTAGCGGGTTGATCCTGCTTTCCGGTGCACGCATGGGCGACGTCGGCAAGTTTCTGCTGCGTGGCAACCAGGCCCTGGTCGATCAGTGCCTGGAGTTTTACCAGCAGCATTTCCCGGACAGCTATTATCTCGAACTGATCCGCACCGGTCGTGGGGATGAGGAAAACTATCTGCACGCCGCCGTAGCCCTGGCAACCGAACGTGGGTTGCCGGTAGTCGCCACCAACGACGTCCGTTTCCTGGTGGAAGATGACTTTGACGCCCATGAGATCCGCGTAGCGATCCATGATGGCTTCACGCTCGACGATCCCAAACGTCCGAAAAACTACAGCCCGCAACAGTACATGCGCAGCGAAGAGGAGATGTGCGAGCTGTTTGCCGACATCCCGGAAGCGTTGCTAAACAGCGTGGAAATTGCCAAGCGCTGTAACGTCACCATCCGTTTGGGCGAATATTTCCTGCCACAGTTCCCCACCGGCGATATGACCACCGAAGATTTCCTGGTGCTCAAGTCCAAAGAGGGGTTGGAAGAACGTCTGGAATTCCTGTTCCCGGATCCGGAAGTCCGTGCCGAACGACGTCCTGAATACGATGAGCGTCTGGATCTGGAACTGAAAGTAATCAACCAGATGGGATTCCCGGGCTACTTCCTGATCGTAATGGAATTCATCCAGTGGTCGAAAGATAACGATGTGCCGGTAGGCCCGGGGCGTGGCTCTGGTGCCGGTTCGCTGGTGGCCTATGCGCTGAAAATCACCGATCTCGACCCGCTGGAGTTTGACCTGCTGTTCGAACGCTTCCTGAACCCGGAACGTGTCTCGATGCCCGACTTCGACGTCGACTTCTGCATGGAAAAACGCGACCTGGTCATCGAGCACGTGGCGGAGATGTATGGCCGTGAGGCGGTATCGCAGATCATCACCTTCGGAACCATGGCGGCGAAGGCGGTTATCCGCGACGTGGGGCGCGTGTTGGGCCACCCTTATGGCTTCGTCGACCGTATCTCCAAGCTGGTGCCGCCCGATCCGGGCATGACGCTGGAAAAAGCCTTTGCGGCAGAGCCGCAACTGCCGGAAATCTATGAGGCAGACGAAGAGGTCAAAGCGCTGATCGACATGGCGCGCAAGCTGGAAGGCGTGACGCGTAACGCCGGTAAACACGCCGGGGGCGTGGTGATTGCGCCAACCAAGATCACCGACTTTGCACCGCTGTATTGCGATGCCGAAGGTAACCACCCGGTTACCCAGTTTGACAAGAACGATGTGGAATACGCCGGGCTGGTGAAGTTCGACTTCCTCGGCCTGCGTACGCTGACCATCATCGACTGGGCGTTGGAGATGATCAACGCCCGTCGCGCCAAGACCGGGTTAGAGCCGATAGATATCGCGGCCATTCCGCTCGAAGACAAGAAAAGCTTCGACATGCTGCAACGCTCGGAAACTACTGCGGTATTCCAGCTTGAATCGCGCGGCATGAAGGATTTGATCAAACGTCTGAAACCTGACTGCTTCGAAGACATGATCGCACTGGTGGCGTTGTTCCGCCCCGGCCCGTTACAGTCCGGCATGGTAGATAACTTTATCGACCGTAAGCACGGGCGCGAAGAGATCTCCTACCCTGATATCCAGTGGCAGCATGAATCGCTGAAGCCGGTGCTGGAGCCGACCTATGGCATCATCCTGTACCAGGAACAGGTAATGCAGATCGCTCAGGTACTGGCTGGCTATACGCTGGGCGGGGCGGACATGCTGCGTCGTGCCATGGGTAAAAAGAACCCGGTCGAGATGGCCAAGCAGCGCGGCGGTTTTGAAGATGGTGCCAAATCGCGCGGCATTGACGGCGAATTGTCGGTAAAAATCTTCGATCTGGTAGAGAAGTTCGCGGGTTACGGCTTTAACAAATCGCACTCTGCTGCCTATGCGTTGGTGTCTTACCAGACGCTGTGGCTGAAGGCCCACTATCCGGCCGAGTTTATGGCCGCGGTCATGACCGCCGATATGGATAACACCGATAAGGTGGTGGGGCTGGTGGATGAGTGCTGGCGCATGGGCCTGAAAATCCTGCCGCCGGACATCAACAGCGGGCAGTATCACTTCCACGTTAATGACGAGGGCGAGATCGTCTACGGCATCGGCGCCATCAAAGGCGTGGGGGAAGGGCCGATCGAAGCGATTATCGAAGCGCGCAATTCTGGCGAGCAGGGGTATTTCAAAGATCTGTTCGACCTGTGCGCCCGCTCCGATATTAAAAAGCTCAACCGCCGTATTCTGGAAAAGCTGATCATGTCCGGGGCGTTCGATCGCCTGGGGCCACATCGCGCCGCCTTGATGAACTCCCTGGGGGATGCGCTTAAAGCGGCCGATCAGCACGCCAAAGCCGAAGCCATCGGCCAGGCGGATATGTTTGGCGTGCTGGCGGAAGCGCCGGAGCAGGTAGAGCAATCCTACGCCAACGTCCCCCCTTGGCAGGAACAGGTGGTGCTGGATGGTGAACGGGAAACGCTGGGGCTGTATCTAACCGGCCACCCGATCACCCAGTACCTCAAAGAAATCGAACGCTATGCCGGTGGCCAGCGCCTGAAAGATATGCACCCGACGGATCGCGGCAAGATGACTACCGCCGTCGGGTTGGTGATTGCTTCCAAGATCATGATGACCAAACGCGGCAACCGCATCGGCATTTGTACGCTGGATGACCGATCTGGCCGTCTGGACATCATGTTATTCACCGATGCCTTGGAAAAATACCAGCATTTGTTGGAAAAAGACCGTATCCTGATCGCGACTGGACAGGTCAGCTTTGATGACTTTAACGGCGGGCTTAAAATGACCGCTCGTGAATTAATGGACATCAGTGAAGCACGTGAAAAATACGCTCGCGGGCTTGCTATCTCGCTGACGGACAGGCAAATTGATGACCAGCTTTTGAACCGTCTCCGTCAGTCTTTGGAACCCCATCGCTCGGGGACGATTCCAGTGCATCTCTACTATCAACGGGAAGATGCACGGGCAAGATTGCGCTTTGGTGCAACTTGGCGCGTGACGCCGACCGACCGCTTGTTGATAGATTTGCGGACCTTGGTAGGTAATGAGCAGGTGGAACTGGAATTTGACTAAAATAGGAATGCTATGAGTCTGAATTTTCTTGATTTTGAACAGCCGATTGCAGAGCTGGAAGCGAAAATTGACTCGCTGACCGCAGTCAGCCGTCAAGACGAAAAATTAGATATTAATCTGGACGAAGAGGTTCAGCGCCTGCGTGAGAAGAGCGTTGAGCTGACGCGCAAGATTTTTTCCGATCTTGGGGCCTGGCAGATTGCCCAATTGGCACGCCACCCGCGCCGTCCTTATACCCTGGATTATATCAAACACATCTTTACCGACTTTGAAGAGCTGGCAGGCGATCGCGCCTATGCCGATGACAAAGCCATTGTCGGTGGTATTGCGCGCCTCGATGGCCGCCCGGTGATGATCATTGGTCATCAGAAAGGGCGTGAAACCAAAGAGAAAATTCGCCGCAACTTCGGTATGCCAGCACCGGAAGGCTATCGCAAAGCGCTGCGCCTGATGGAAATGGCCTCCCGCTTCAAGATGCCGCTGATCACCTTCATCGACACCCCAGGTGCTTATCCTGGCGTGGGTGCGGAAGAGCGTGGCCAGTCTGAGGCGATCGCCCGCAACCTGCGTGAAATGTCTCGCCTGAATATCCCGGTGATCTGCACCGTGATCGGCGAAGGCGGCTCCGGCGGGGCATTGGCGATCGGCGTGGGCGATAAAGTGAATATGCTGCAGTACAGCACCTATTCGGTGATCTCGCCGGAAGGCTGCGCCTCGATCCTGTGGAAAAGTGCCGATAAGGCACCGATTGCCGCAGAAGCGATGGGCATCACTGCACCGCGCCTGAAAGAGCTGAAGCTGATCGATTCTGTGATCCCAGAGCCTTTGGGCTCCGCTCACCGCGACGTACCGGCAATGGCGGCTTCGTTGAAAGCCCAACTGTTGGCGGACCTGGCGGATCTGGATGGCCTGAACAACGAAGAGTTGCTCAACCGTCGCTATCAACGGCTGATGAACTACGGTTATTGCTAAGTGGGCGCAGCATGCGGCGCCCCTACGGCGGAACATGCTAGCCCTTACAAACGTCCACTCAGCAATATGAAACCGCCTCTCGGGGCGGTTTTTTTATGCGTGTAAGACAGCCCCGGCTTTTTATGTTGTTATATACCCGTCGTCTTTCAAGCTGCAGCGTTGTTACCTGCACTTACTCACCCCAGTCACTTACCCAAAAGTAAGCTCCTGGGGATGAGTAAGCTTGTCGCCTAGCTGCAACTTGAAATCCATAGGGTATAAGCGACAGAAAGTTAACTGACAGGACCGACTTGATGAATATCATTGCGATCATGAGCCCGATGGGCGTTTATTACAAAGACGAGCCTATCCGCGAGCTGCACGTGGCGCTGGCCTCAATGGGTTTCCAACTGGTGTTCCCGAAGAACAGCGGTGATCTGCTCAAGCTGATCGAGCACAATGCGCGTATCTGTGGGGTGATCTTCGACTGGGACGAATACAGCCTGGAGCTGTGCAGCGAAATCAACGAGCTGAATGAATACCTGCCGCTGTATGCGTTTATCAACACCCACTCCACCTTCGACGTCCATCTGCACGAAATGCGTATGGTGCTCTATTTCTTCGAGTATGGTCTGAACGCTGCCGACGATATCGCCCAGCGCATTCGCCAGTATACCGATGAGTATATGGACACCATCATCCCCCCGCTGACCAAGGCGCTGTTCACCTATGTGAAGGAGGGGAAATATACCTTCTGTACGCCGGGCCATATGGCGGGCACCGCGTTCCAGAAAAGCCCGGTGGGCTGCCTGTTCTACGATTTCTTTGGTGCCAACACCCTGAAGGCGGATATTTCCATCTCGGTGACGGAGCTCGGCTCGCTGCTGGATCACACCGGCCCGCACCTGGAGGCGGAGGAGTACATTGCCCGCACGTTCAACGCGGAGCAGAGCTATCTGGTGACCAACGGCACCTCCACCGCCAACAAGATTGTCGGCATGTATTCGGCTCCTGCCGGTAGCACGGTATTGATTGACCGTAACTGCCATAAATCGCTGTGTCACCTGCTGATGATGTGTGACATCGTGCCGATTTACCTGCGCCCGTTGCGTAACGCGTACGGTATTTTAGGCGGTATTCCCCAGCGCGAATTTACCCGCGACAGCATTGCCAAGCGGGTGGCAGACACCGCCAACGCCAGCTGGCCGGTGCATGCGGTGATAACCAACTCTACCTATGACGGCCTGCTGTATAACACCGATTACATCAAGCAAACGCTGGACGTAGCGTCGATCCACTTCGATTCGGCCTGGGTGCCTTACACCAATTTCCACCCGATTTATGACGGCAAGAGCGGCATGAGTGGCGATCGCATCCCGGGCAAGGTGATCTATGAAACTCAATCGACCCACAAGCTGCTGGCGGCGTTCTCTCAGGCTTCGATGATCCACATTAAAGGGGATTATGACGAGAACACCTTTAATGAAGCCTACATGATGCACACCACCACTTCGCCGCATTACGGCATTGTGGCTTCGATGGAAACCGCTGCGGCGATGCTGCGTGGTAATCCGGGGCGGCGCATGATTAATCGCTCCGTGGAGCGAGCCCTGCATTTTCGCCGTGAAGTGCAACGCCTGCGTGCCGAGAGTGACACCTGGTTCTTCGATATCTGGCAGCCGGAAGAGATTGATGAGGCACAGTGCTGGCCGTTGAACCCAGACGACAACTGGCATGGCTTCGGCCAGACCGACAGCGATCATATGTATCTGGATCCGATCAAGGTCACCGTTTTAACGCCGGGGATGAACGAACTGGGTGAGCTGGAGGAAAGCGGGATCCCTGCCGCGCTGGTAGCGAAATACCTGGATGAGCGTGGGATCGTGGTGGAGAAAACCGGCCCGTACAACTTGCTGTTCCTGTTCAGCATTGGCATCGACAAGACCAAGGCGATGAGCCTGCTGCGCAGCCTGACGGATTTCAAACGTGCTTACGATCTTAACCTGCGGGTGAAAAACATGCTGCCGGATCTGTATGCTGAAGATCCGGACTTCTACCGCCATATGCGCATTCAGGATCTGGCTGCCGGGATCCACCAACTGATCCGCCAGCACGATTTACCGGGCCTGATGCTGCGTGCGTTTGACGTCCTGCCGGAGATGAAGCTGACGCCTTATGAGATGTTCCAGCAGCAGGTGCGCGGCAATGTGGAAACCTGCGAGATTGACCAGTTGGTCGGCAAGGTAGCGGCGAACATGATCCTGCCTTATCCGCCGGGCGTGCCGGTCGTGATGCCGGGGGAGATGATCACCGAGGAGAGCCGCGCGGTGCTCGATTTCCTGTTGATGCTGTGCTCGATCGGCGAACACTATCCAGGTTTTGAAACCGATATCCACGGGGCCAAGTTGACCGAGGATGGGCGTTATCTGGTGAAGGTGCTGAAAACCTCACAGATTGACTCTTAAACCTGATTACGGCTCCGTATCAGCTCCCTCTCCCTGTGGGAGAGGGTTGGGGTGAGGGGTCACTAAATAACTTACGGAGTTCATCCATGTTGGCATTACGACAGGTTCACCATATAGCGGTGATTGGTTCTGATTACGCCGTCAGTAAGCACTTTTACTGCGATATCCTGGGGTTCACCCTGTTAGCGGAATATTACCGCGAAGAACGTGACTCCTGGAAAGCCGATCTGGCGCTGAATGGCCAATACGTCATTGAACTGTTTTCTTTCCCATCTCCTCCAGCCAGGCCGAGCCGCCCGGAAGCCAGTGGCCTGCGTCACCTGGCATTCAGCGTAGAGGATATCGAGGCATCAATAGCGCATTTACAGGCGGCCGGGGTCGCTTGCGAGCCAATTCGGGTCGATCCCTATACCCAATCCCGCTTTACCTTTTTCAGCGATCCTGACGGATTACCGCTCGAATTATATGAACTATGAATGCTTAATCTGCTGAGAACGGCCCAAGTTATGGGTCGTTATGCTATCATCGCGCCCTTGCCCTCAGTGTCCACAGAGTTATTTCCGCCATGCAAGAGCCTGTTTTCCGCGTCGGGGAGTGGCTGATCACCCCGGCCGACAACCGCATAAGCCGTGATGGGCGTCAACGGACGCTGGAACCGCGCCTGATCGATATGTTGCAGTACTTCGCTCAGCACCCGGACGTGGTGCTCAGCCGCGACGAGCTGATTGATAACATCTGGAAGCGCAATATCGTCACCAACCATGTGGTGACCCAGTGCATTTCCGAACTGCGCAAATATCTGAAAGACGGCGATCCGGACAGCCCCGAATACATCATCACCGTCCCCAAACGCGGTTATAAACTGACTGCACCGGTCATGTGGTGTGAAGAGGGGGAAGATGCGCCGCCGTTGGTACCCCAGGTAGCCGTGGTAATGCATGAACCGGAAGATGGCAGCGAAGAAGAGGCCCCCGCCTATATACCGCCGCGTCCGGCTACCAAGCCAAAGACCCTGTTACCCACTGCGGCAGGTCGTTTTTATCAACGCTCACCCTTTTGGGTCTGGCTGACTTTCCTGGCGGCGCTGTCTGCCTGCGTCGCCTTTGTCGGCATTGCGACCCTGTCTCAGCGCATTCCGGTGTCCACTATGCCGGTGTTGCTCAACCCGCGTGATATCGATATTCGTATCCAGGGCGGTAACAGCTGCAGCAACTGGACGCCACAGCTCTCTTACGTGGTTGGTGTGAGTGAACTGGTCACCGACGCGCTGAATACCTATTCCACGTTCCTGGTACACGATCAGACCAACTACAATTTTACCGGGCCGAGCAGCTCCGGCAAGTCGTTGTATATCGAGTTTGTTAACCAACGCCATTACCGTGCCCAGCAATGCTTCCTGTCGGTGCGGCTGGTGGATAATGCCGACAGCTCGATCATGCTGGATAAACGCTACTTTATTACCACCGATAATCAGCTAAAAATTCAGCAGGATTTCCTTACCAGCCTGTCGGCGGCGTTGAAACAGCCTTGGCCGCAGCAACTGGCACTGCGTTTGGCGCAGTTGCTGCCGCAAAATGGCCCGGCGCTGCAACGTTTCTATCAGGCACATCAGTTGCTGGTACAGGGTGATGCGGACTCACTGACCCGCGCCAGCAGCCAATTGGAGGCGATAATCAAAGCCTCGCCGGACTTTGAGTATGCCGTTGCCGAAAAAGCGCTGGTGGATTTGCTGCGTAACTCCTACCAACCTCTTGATGCGGCCGAACTGGCACAGCTACGAACGGAAATTACCCGCCTGGAGGCGTTGCCGGTATTGGCTGATGCCCCCATCTTGCAGCAGATAGTTACCGTCGATGCGCTTTCCCAAGGGAAAACCGATGAGGCTTACCGCGCCATTAATAAAGCTATCGATCTACAGATGTCATGGTTGAACTATGTATTACTAGGCAAAGTCTACGAAATGCAGGGCCATAACCATCAGGCTGCGGATTCTTATATTACCGCCTTCAACCTTCGCCCCGGTGAAAACACGCTGCATTGGATCCGTAATGGCGTATTCCAGACCTCAGTGACCGCAGTTGTTCCTTATTTAGACAATTACGACACGCAAAAATAACTCCATTGCCAACCGCTGGCACAAATACAGCGACACTAAAAGTCTAAGGCTGGTGGGAGTCATACGGTTACGACCGTTGAGCGCAGGGATGCGCGATTCGAGCCCCCAAGGATGGGTTTACGGCGTGTCGGCGTTCTGCATGGCTCCCATCTGTTGCACCATTATTTACAGCTACGCATAGAATTTATCTTATTGTTTCTAAACAAACTTTATCTTTTCTTTAGCTCATCCTGCGATCTTGATATGTGAGTTAAAAACCTCCGGATATCATTTGTAGGATCATGAGCGTAATTTCACCTTATCTTTAGGACTTTATTTTGGTCTATCGTTAGCATCCTGATTATCAAGTCTGTTCATTAATCTCGCCTCTTAATGCTCAGCACTTATCAGCATCGATAATCAGGAGAAACTGACCATGGCTTCATCCAAGAAAATAGGGCTTATTGCCTGCACCGGCGTCGTCGCCGGTAATATGATGGGGAGCGGGATTGCCTTATTACCGGCAAACCTGGCAAGTCTGGGATCTATCGCCATCTGGGGATGGGTGATTTCTATCGTCGGCGCGATGTCATTGGCTTATGTTTACGCCCGCCTGGCGACCAAAAACCCGCAGCAGGGTGGGCCAATTGCCTATGCTGGGGAAATCTCCCCGGCGTTCGGTTTCCAGACTGGCGTGCTTTACTACCATGCCAACTGGATCGGTAACCTGGCAATCGGTATTACCGCCGTTTCTTATCTCTCTACTTTCTTCCCCGCGTTGAATAATCCAGTTCCGGCCGGGATTGCCTGTATTGCCATCGTCTGGATATTCACCTTTGTCAATCTGCTGGGGGGCACCTGGGTCAGCCGTTTAACCACGCTGGGTCTGGTACTGGTCTTGATCCCGATAGTGATCACCGCCGTGGCGGGGTGGCACTGGTTTGATGTTGCAACCTATCAAGCCAACTGGAATACCTCGGGTACCACCGACAGCCATGCCGTGGTGAAAAGTATCCTGCTCTGCCTGTGGGCGTTTATCGGCGTTGAATCCGCCGCCGTCAGCACCGGGATGGTAAAAAACCCTAAACGTACCGTACCACTGGCGACCATGCTCGGTACCGGCTTGGCAGGGATTATCTATATTGCTGCCACTCAGGTAATGAGCGGGATGTTCCCTGCGGCGCAAATGGCTGCCAGCGGTGCTCCCTTCGCCATCAGCGCCTCCGCCATTATGGGTAACTGGGCGGCCCCGATGGTTTCCGCTTTCACCGCCTTTGCCTGCCTGACCTCGTTAGGTTCCTGGATGATGCTGGTAGGTCAGGCCGGGGTGCGTGCGGCTAACGACGGCAACTTCCCGAAAGTGTATGGCGAACTGGATAAAAACGGCATTCCGAAGAAGGGCCTGCTGTTGGCAAGCTGCAAAATGACCGCACTGATGGTGTTGATCACCGTGATGAACTCCAGCGGCGGCAAAGCTTCCGACCTGTTCGGTGAACTGACCGGGATTGCGGTGCTGCTGACCATGCTGCCTTACTTCTACTCCTGCGTTGACCTGATCCGCTTTGAAGGCGTCAACGTGCGTAACCTGCTGAGCCTGGTGGCGTCGGTACTGGGCTGTGGATTCTGCTTTATCGCCTTGATGGGCGCCAACTCCTTCGAGCTGTCCGGCACCTTTATCGTCAGCCTGATCATCCTGATGTTCTATGCCCGCAAAATGAATACCCGCCAGGTTGCCAAAGCAGCCGCAGCGGTCAACGACAGCACCACGGCCAAAGCGCACTAAGATTGCGTGCTCTGACCCACTGAATTTACCCAGCCCCTTTCTTTCCGACCTGTCAGCCGCGACGGGAAGGGGCCCGCTTTGCCTGGAGAAATGATTATGAACGTTATCGCCATCATGAATCACATGGGTGTCTACTTCAAAGAAGAGCCGATCCGCGAACTGCATCAGGCGCTGGAAAGCCTGGACTTCCGCATCGTCTACCCTAATGACCGTGAAGATTTATTAAAGCTGATCGAAAATAATGCCCGCCTGTGCGGCGTGATTTTCGACTGGGACAAATACAATCTTGAGCTGTGTGAAGAGATCAGCCAGCTCAATGAATACATGCCGCTGTATGCCTTCGCCAACACCTATTCGACGCTCGATGTCAGCCTCAACGATCTGCGCATGCAGGTGCGCTTCTTCGAATACGCGCTGGGCGCGGCAAAAGATATCGCCGCCAAGATCAAACAGAACACCGACGAGTATATCGATGCCATCCTGCCGCCGCTGACCAAGGCGCTGTTCAAATACGTGCGTGAAGGCAAATATACCTTCTGTACTCCAGGCCATATGGGCGGCACCGCCTTCCAGAAAAGCCCGGTAGGCAGCCTGTTCTATGATTTCTTCGGCCCGAATACCATGAAGTCTGACATCTCCATTTCGGTTTCCGAACTGGGTTCGCTGTTGGATCACTCCGGCCCGCACAAAGAGGCCGAAGAGTACATCTCCCGCGTATTCAATGCCGAACGCAGCTACATGGTGACCAACGGCACCTCTACCGCCAACAAGATTGTCGGTATGTATGCCGCTCCGGCAGGCAGCACCGTGCTGATCGACCGTAACTGCCACAAATCATTGACCCATCTGATGATGATGAGTGACATCACGCCGATCTACTTCCGGCCAACCCGTAATGCCTACGGTATTCTCGGCGGCATCCCGCAGAGCGAATTCAGCCGTGCCACCATCGCCAAGCGGGTGAAAGAAACGCCGAACGCCAGCTGGCCAGCGCACGCGGTGATCACCAACTCCACCTACGACGGCCTGCTGTACAACACCGATTTCATCAAAGAAACTCTGGACGTTAAATCGATCCACTTCGATTCTGCCTGGGTGCCTTACACCAACTTCCATCCGATCTACAAAGGCAAATGCGGCATGAGCGGGGGCCGGGTTGAAGGCAAGGTGATCTATGAAACCCAGTCAACCCACAAACTGCTGGCGGCGTTCTCGCAGGCTTCGATGATCCACGTTAAGGGTGACATCAACGAAGAGACCTTTAACGAAGCCTATATGATGCACACCACCACCTCGCCGCATTACGGCATCGTGGCGTCCACCGAAACCGCCGCTGCGATGATGAAGGGCAACGCCGGTAAGCGCATGATTAACGGTTCCATCGAGCGTGCCATCAAGTTCCGTAAGGAAATCAAACGGCTGAAAGTGGAATCTGAAGGCTGGTTCTTTGACGTCTGGCAGCCGGAGCATATCGATGAGCCAGAATGCTGGCCGCTGCGTTCCGACAGCGCCTGGCACGGCTTCAAAAACATCGATAACGAACACATGTATCTCGACCCGATCAAGGTGACCATCCTCACCCCAGGGATGAGCAAAGAAGGCGAGATGCAACCGTTCGGTATCCCGGCCAGCCTGGTCGCCAAGTACCTGGATGAACGCGGCATCATCGTGGAGAAAACCGGCCCGTACAACCTGCTGTTCCTGTTCAGTATTGGTATCGATAAAACCAAAGCGTTGAGCCTGCTGCGCGCGATGACCGATTTCAAACGTTCGTTCGATTTGAACCTGCGGGTGAAAAACATGCTGCCATCGCTGTATCAGGAAGCGCCCGAGTTCTATGAGAACATGCGCATCCAGGATCTGGCGCAGAACATCCATCGCCTGGTCGAGCATCACAACCTGCCGGACCTGATGTACCGTGCGTTCGAAGTGCTGCCAACCATGGTGATGAACCCTTACCACGCCTTCCAGAAAGAGCTGCACGGCGAAGTGGAGGAAGTCTATCTGGAGGATATGGTCGGCAAGGTCAATGCCAATATGATCCTGCCTTATCCTCCAGGTGTACCGTTGGTGATGCCGGGTGAAATGCTGACCGAAGAAAGCCGCCCGGTGTTGGAGTTCCTGCAAATGCTGTGTGAAATCGGCGCGCATTATCCGGGCTTTGAGACCGATATTCACGGGGCTTACCGCCAGCCGGATGGCCGCTACACGGTGAAAGTGCTGAAAGCGGAATAATGGCATCACAGGGGAAAGCATAGACGTTTTCCCCTTGGTTATCCTGATGGGAGTACACCATGAAAACACCCTCACAGCCGCGCGCTATCTACTATGTCGTTGCGATCCAAATCTGGGAGTATTTTAGTTTTTACGGCATGCGCGCGTTACTGATCCTCTATCTGACCCACCAGTTAGGCTATTCCGATAGCCACGCCATCACCCTTTTCAGCGCTTATGCCTCTTTGGTTTATGTCACCCCCATTCTGGGGGGCCTGCTGGCCGATCGCCTGTTGGGCAACCGCGTCTCGGTGATTGCCGGGGCAGCATTGATGACCTTGGGCCACATCGTACTGGGGCTGGGGGCAGTCTCGGCCAACTATCTTTACCTGGCGCTGGGCATCATCATCTGCGGCTACGGCCTGTTTAAATCCAATATCAGCTGCCTGCTGGGAGAGCTGTATCAGGCGCAGGATCCACGGCGGGAAGGCGGGTTTTCTCTGCTGTACGCTGCGGGGAACGTTGGCTCTATCCTGGCTCCTATCGCCTGTGGGTTGGCCGCTGAACGTTATGGCTGGCACGTCGGCTTTGCGCTGGCGGGAATAGGGATGTTTGCCGGGATGATGATCTTCCTATCGGGGAGTAAACATTTTCGGCATACGCGTGGGGTGAATATTCCGCTGATACAGGCCACTACGCTAAGCTTGCCACATTGGTTCTGGCTGGTAGCCGGGGTGTTGTCTGCTCCGCTGTTTTTCGCGCTGTTGTTCATTCACGATTGGGCTGGCTATTTGCTTGGCGTCGTGTGCGCCGCTGCGGTGGTGATCGTCATGCGTATCCTCTGGCGGGTGAGTGGTGAGCAACGACGGGCGTTATGGCAAATCATCATCTTGATGCTGCTGGGAACGCTGTTTTGGGCCTTTGCCCAACAGGGCGGCAGCTCGATCAGCCTGTTTATCGATCACTTTGTTGACCGGCAATGGTTCTCCTGGTCGGTGCCTACGGCGCTGTTCCAGTCGGTAAACGCCTTTGCGGTCATGCTGGGCGGCGTGCTGCTGGCCTGGCTGATGCGTGGCAACCAGGGGAACGCTCAAACTGTGCGCATCTGGTGCAAGTTTGCCTTTGGCCTGCTGTTGATTGCGGTGGGCTTTATGTTGATGGCGCTAAATGCGCGCTGGGGGGAACTGCATGGCCAGGCCTCGATGGGGATGATGGTAGCCGGGCTGGCGGTGATGGGATTTGCCGAACTGTTTATCGATCCGGTGGCGATGGCCCAAATCACCCGGTTGGATATTCCTGGCGTCACCGGCGTGTTGACCGGTATTTATATGCTGGCGACCGGCTCTGTGGCTAATTATCTCGCGGGCCTGATTGCCAACCAGACCACCGAAAGCCAATTGGGTAATGCGATGATTGAAGCTTACGGCAAGGTTTTCACCCAGATTGGCTGGGGAGCTGCAGGTTGTGCCGCCTTGGTGCTGGCGGCTCTGGTGTTGTGGTGGGGAATGACTCGGCGCAATGATAGCGCGGTTAATGCTTGATTGATGGCGGTGGGCTGGTTAACGTGCAGCTATGTAGATGTCACTAAGCCCAATTGATGAAGACTCACCACCTCCTGACACAGATTGCCGACCATCTAGGGGCTGAACGCCAACTGCTGCTGGCGTTCAGCGGCGGCCTGGATTCCAGTGTGCTACTGCACCTGTTGGTGCTATTGCGCCAGCAGCAACCGGACATTTCCCTGCGCGCGGTGCATGTCCACCATGGCCTGAGCCGTTTTGCCGATGATTGGGTGGCACATTGCCAGCAGCAATGCGAACGCTGGCAGGTACCGCTGGTGGTACAACATGTACAGCTTGAGGGACGGCCAGGGGGCATCGAGGCCGCGGCCCGTTCGGCCCGCTACGCCGCTTTTGCAGAAACGTTGGCCGTAGACGAGACTTTGCTGACGGCGCAGCATCTTGACGATCAATGTGAAACCTTCTTGCTGGCCTTAAAACGGGGCAGCGGCCCTGCGGGGCTGTCTGCCATGGCCGCACAAACCCGGTTGGATAATAATCCCTTATTGCGCCCGCTGTTGGGAATATCGCGCCAGCAGTTGGAAGACTACGCACAACAGCACCAACTGCAGTGGATCGAGGATGACAGCAATCAGGATCCCCGTTTCGATCGCAACTTCTTACGTCTGAACGTTCTGCCAATAGTGAATCAGCGTTGGCCGCATTTTGCTGCCGCCACCGCGCGCAGCGCTGAATTATGTGCCGAGCAGGAGCAACTGCTGGATGAGCTGCTGGCCGAGCAATTAACCCAACTGCTGGATGGCGAAAACTCACTCGCTATCGCCGAATTGGCTACCTGTTCTGCGGCTAGGCGCTATGCTTTGCTACGGCGCTGGATTGGGCTGTTTGGCGTCACTATGCCAGCGCGAGATGGTTTGCATCGGCTATGGCAGGAAGTGGCGTTAAGCCGGGAAGATGCCGAACCGCAGCTGCAACTCGGGAACTACCAGATCCGCCGTTTCCGCCAGCGCTTGTACCTGCTACCGCTGTTGGCTGATCTGAGTGGCACACAATTGCCTTGGCCTAATAAGGCTCCACTGGCGTTACCAGACGGACTGGGTACTCTGTTCGTGGGCGAAGGTGAATGCCAGATACGCGCCCCTTTAGAGCATGAGTCGGTCAGTGTGCGTTTTACCGCCAAGGGCAGGGTACGGATTGTTGGCCGTGCCGGTTCACGTCCGATCAAAAAACTGTGGCAAGAGTTGGCTATTCCACCGTGGCAGCGTGAACGTATCCCATTGGTCTATTATGATGAGCAGTTAATCGCTGCCGTGGGCGTATTTATTACTGAGGAAGGGCAAGCGTCTGTGGGGCAACCGGCCTGGCGGCTTGGCTGGAAAAAAAATAAAAACAATCTGCTGTGAGGAGTGGGCAATGAAATTGGTGAGCGTAATGGTAGTGATGGCCAGCGTGCTGAGTTTTTCCGCCATGGCGGCGGGCGATGCGGCGGCAGGGAAGAATAAATCGGCCAGCTGCATGGCCTGCCACGGCGCGGAAGGCAAGGTTTCGGTACCTATGTACCCGAACCTGGCCGGGCAGAATCAAATGTATCTGGAGCACTCTTTGCAGGCTTACAAGAAAGGGGAGCGCTCTGGCGGGCAGGCGGAAGTAATGAAGGCCTATGTCTCGGGGTTGTCGGATGAGGATATTGTCGACCTGGCGGCCTATTACGCCAGCCTGAAGCCTTAAATGACGAGGGCAGCCCTTGGGCTGCCCTGTGGAGATGGCGTTACCGCTATATCAGTCTGACAGGCTGACAACCACGGTACCGATTTCCGGATGACTGAAACTGAGGATGTGATCCAGACGCAAGTTGAGAGCGCTACCGGCCTGATCGACAATCAGGTACTCAACGCCCTTGGTAAATTTCAACTCGGTGGCAATGCCTTCGAACTTCTCTCCGTCGCGTAACTCTAGCTTCAGAATGTAGTTATGCTGACAGGCGAGTTCCAGGCTTTCATAGTCATCGCAATTGATGGATTGGTACTCATCATTCATCAACATGGTCGCTCACCAATAAGTTAGCGGCGGCAAATGCCGCCTGTTCCCTAACGGAGGACGGTAGCTCGCTATTCGCGGCAACCTCGTCCAATGCCTTTAACACACATGCTAGTGCATCCGGCACGTAGCCTAGATCTCCACTGCCGATCTGAGCGTAAAAACGTCGTACTAACTCACAGTATTGTTGCACAATGGCCTCCCTTTAGGATCTCTGCATTATCGCCACGCAGGCTGCAATAAGGCACAGACACTCGGGGTTAAATCCTATCTAAAGGACTATAGCACAGGTGTTAGTGAGTTATTAGTTCCTCTTTTTGGGCATTAGTCCACTCCTGACGCTCCCCGTGCTGGCTGCGGGCTACCCTGATCAAGTACAATGTGGCCTGTTAATAAAGAGGTTACCCATGGCGCTGAAAGCAACAATTTACAAAGCCACGCTCAATATCGCTGATATGGATCGTCACTTTTACTTTGATACCACACTCACCCTGGCCCAGCATCCTTCAGAAACCGAACAGCGCATGATGCTGCGCCTTCTGGCCTGGATCTGTCATGCGGATGAACGCCTGGTGTTTACCAAAGGCCTGAGTGCGGAAGACGAGCCGGAAATCTGGCGGCGCAACGACCATAACGGGCTGGAAATGTGGATAGAGCTGGGGCTGCCGGACGAGAAACGCATCAAGAAGGCCTGCAATCAGTCACCTCGGGTGGTGCTTTACGCCTATGGCGATCGCGCCGGGCATGTCTGGTGGCAATCTATGCAGAGCAAGGTGGCCAACCACAAGAACCTGAGCATCCGTTTTCTTGATGATGAACAACTGTCCCGCTTGACCGCGTTAGCCAGCCGCAATATGACGCTACAGGCCACGCTGCAGGAAGGTACCATCTGGCTGTCAGACCTTCAGAATAGTCTGGAAATTCAATTTGCCGAATGGCAGCAGGCGCAGGTATAACCGGTGCTGGAACTGTCAAGAAACGTAGCCATACCGGACAACGAAATAGAATTAACGGCGATCCGCGCGCAGGGTGCGGGTGGCCAGCATGTGAATAAAACCTCAACGGCGATCCATTTGCGCTTTGACATCCGGGCGTCCAGCCTGCCAGAGTACTATAAAGAACGGCTGCTGGCGCTTAATCATCATTTAGTGACCGGTGATGGGGTGGTGATTATCAAAGCGCAGGAATATCGCAGCCAGGAAATGAATCGTGAAGCGGCACTGGCCCGGCTGGTGGCGCTGATCCAGCAGGCGATGGTGGTCGAAAAGACGCGCAGGGCAACCAAACCCAGCAAAGGGGCCAAATTACGCCGTCTTGAAGGCAAGGTGCGCAAAGGTGCCACCAAGGCATTGCGCGGCAAGGTTCAGCCTTAGCCTACGCCGTGGATATCAATGGATGACAACAGGAGAATAACTTGAAGCAAATAACTATCGCCCTGTTTTTAGCGGCAGGAGCCCTTTCATTGCTGGGATGTAACAATCAATACCAGCCAAAAGAACAAGCGCTTCAGCCGATGCAGCAGAGCTATCAGGGCTTATTGCCTTGTGCGGACTGCACTGGGTTGGACACCTCGCTGTTCCTCGATGAGGACGGCACCTTTGTGTTGCAGGAAACCTATCGTGGCGCTAAAGGTGGCGATCAAACCTTTGCCAGCTACGGCACATGGGCGCGTACGGCAGATAAGCTGGTACTGACTGAAAGCAACGGTGAAAAACGCTATTTCCACCCGGAAGGCAAGCAATTGAGAATGCTGGACCGCAGTGGAGCACCGATTGTCTCCCAGCTTAATTATGTACTGACGCCGGTCACTAAAGCCTTGCCGAAAACGCCGATGCCATTGACCGGGCTATATACCTATATGGCTGATGCAGCGGTATTCCAGGATTGTGCCACCGGCAAAACCTTCCCGGTAGCGAATAATATCGCGCTGGAGCAGGGCTATCTGAAGGCTCAACGGGCGCCGGGCGAACCGGTATTCCTGATGTTGAACGGGCATTTCAGCGTGCAGCCTTCCATGGAGGAAGGGCAGATGCAAAAAGCGCTGATCCCGGAGCCCGGTGGCAAGATCGCTTTCGACAACAGCAAGAGCTGTGCTAACTGACCAACGGCGGCTAGCTCACTTTGTAGGGGCGCTGCATGCTGCGCCCGCTTAGCTTTGTTATCAATTTGAGCCTCTTCATTTTATGAGGGGGCTGCTAATTTGATCGGTTGATGAGGGCAGGTCTGTTGCGATTGGCTGGTTTTTTGCCAGCGCCCGCGAACGTAAATAAATCCCCGGCTTGATATGGCCAACGTAAACCAGCGCTTTGCTAGGTGCCAGCGTAGCAATATCCCCTTCACGCATATGCAGTAAATCGCCCGGGCTGACCCAGCCAGGAGCGGCCAACGTCAACGGATGCCCCGCGTTTTCAAACGCGGCAATCACAAACTCCGAGCAAAAATAGGACGACTCTGCGCCGGTCGGCGACTTGAGCTGGGCTGCGGCCAAACCTTTGACACATTGCTGGCGGAAATCGGCAGAGAAGGGGTTCAGCGAACACAGCTGCTTGGTCATCATAAAGGGCACCATCTCGGCAATGCCCAGATAATTATACCGGCTGCCGGCCTTTTGGCTGGCGAATTGGCGGATCTGGCTAGCCTGCTCCGGTGTCAGATCGGGGATGCGCAAAGCAAACATCTTGTCGCTATGGGTCAGCGCGTCTTTCAGGCTGATAATCTGCACGCCTTCCCCTACCGCTTCGGCAACCTGGCCTTCGCCAATATACACGGCCACATGGCTGACTGACGAAGTACTCAAGATACGGATCCCGAGTGATTTCAAACCAATCGTTGAGGAGAACAGCAGGTCTCCCTCTTGCAGGTCGGCCTGATTGATTTCGCGCAGCGTTTTTCCTGGGGCGGAGCTTAACGATTGGAACTGAACGTTGACGGGATTGATGGAGTGTTTTTCACGGTCGGATAAGCCTACGTCCATGGTGCAACCGGTCAAAAACACCGAAAGCAAAGCAAACAGGCGGGTAGCCGAGGGGCTGCGTAATGGCATAAGTTAATCCTTTAACAACAACATCCATTAATAAAGCCCCCCATCTGGGGGGCTTTGTCTAACGATTAGCGTTGGATCTGGCCTAGCAGGAAATCAACGATTTCGCCGGTTTTGATCATCTGCTTCTCGCCAACACGGCGGTTTTTGTACTCAATTTCTTCGCTGTCGAGGTTACGATCGCCGATCACGATGGAGTGAGGTACGCCGATCAGTTCCATATCGGCAAACATCACGCCCGGGCGTTCTTTACGATCGTCCAGGATCACATCGATGCCGTGTGAACGCAGGGTATCGTACAATTCCTCAGCCAGTGCCTGCACGCGGAATGACTTGTGCATGTTCATTGGCAGAATAGCTACCTGGAACGGGGCAATCGCGTCCGGCCAGATAATGCCACGGTCATCGTGATTCTGTTCGATGGCCGCAGCCACCACACGCGTCACGCCGATGCCGTAGCAACCCATGGTCAGCACTTGATTACGGCCATCTTCACCCTGTACGGTGGCTTTCATCGCTTCTGAATACTTGGTACCGAGTTGGAAGATGTGGCCCACTTCGATACCGCGCTTGATCAGCAGCGTACCTTTACCGTCTGGGCTGGCATCGCCTTCCACCACGTTACGGATATCGGCACTCTGTGGCAGCGGCAAATCACGCTCCCAGTTGATGCCAAAGTAGTGTTTGCCATCGATGTTGGCACCGGCGCCGAAGTCGCTCATAGCGGCTACGCTGCGATCGACAACCACTGGGATCGGCAGGTTGACTGGACCAAGGGATCCTGGGCCTGCGCCGACGATTGCACGGATTTCTTCTTCCGTGGCGAAAGTCAGTGGAACCGCGACCTGTGGCAGTTTCTCGGCCTTGATTTCATTCAGCTCGTGATCGCCGCGCACCAGCAGGGCAACCAGCTTGTGGCCACTCTCTTCACGGGCGTGCACCATCAAGGTTTTCACCGTTTTCTCTACTGGCAGTTGGAATTGCTCTACCAATTCGGCGATGGTTTTGGCGTTCGGCGTATCGATGATGCGCAGTTCTTCCGTTGCCACAGCACGTGGCTGAGCAGGGGCAACCGCTTCGGCCAACTCGATGTTGGCAGCATAGTCGGAACCGGTTGAGAACACGATATCGTCTTCACCGCTGTCTGCCAGCACCTGGAACTCATGTGAAGCGCTGCCGCCGATAGAACCGGTATCGGCCAGCACCGGACGGAAATCCAGACCCATGCGGTTAAAGATCTTGCTGTAGGCCTCGTACATCGCGTCGTAGGTGACCTGCAGGGATTCCTGGGTGGTGTGGAAGGAATAGGCATCCTTCATCAGGAATTCACGCGAGCGCATCACGCCAAAACGTGGACGAACCTCGTCACGGAATTTGGTCTGGATCTGGAAGAAGTTCAGCGGCAGCTGTTTGTAAGAGCTGATTTCGTTGCGGATCAGATCGGTGATCACTTCTTCATGGGTTGGACCAAGCACAAAGGGACGCTCGCCGCGATCGACAAAGCGCAGCAATTCCGGGCCATACTGCTCCCAGCGGCCGCTTTCCAGCCAGAGGTCTGCGGGCTGAACAACCGGCATGGAAACTTCGATCGCGTTAGCATTGTTCATTTCTTCGCGAACGATGTTTTCAACCTTCTTCAGAACGCGCAGGCCGGTCGGCAACCAGGTGTAAAGACCGGAGGCCAGCTTGCGGATCATCCCGGCGCGTAGCATCAGCTGGTGGCTGATCACTTCGGCGTCGGCAGGTGTCTCCTTCAGTGTGGAGAGCAGATATTGGCTTGTACGCATGGTGTTTTGGTTCCGTTAGAACTGCAAATTGCATCGGGCTGCCAGGGTTGGCCGCCAAAATTTTCAAAAGTGGTTTAGTTTACCAGCGCAAGCCGGTTGTCAAAAGAGAGCGGGCGGAATTTTAACGGGCGTCGAGCGACAACACTTCGCTTTGACTATCAACGATCCGCCAGCGCACGTTGAACTCCAACAACCATACCGCATATTCGCGCCCGCTGGCTTCTTCTTTTCGATAGGCGGGGCGAGGATCTTGCGCCAGAACCTGAGTGATAAAACGGCGCAGGTTGGGGTAGCGCCGCAAATGTTGCTGTAGCTGTTGTTCCGCTTCGGGTGAGAAATACACCGGCATATCACCAGCCGGAGCCGCCTGAGCAAAACCGGCTCGCGCTTGCGGATGGCTTTCGGCAAACGGCAAATAGGGTTTGATATCGACCACCGGCGTACCGTCAACCAAATCCAGGCTGCCCAACTCCAGTACCACCTCGCCCCCTTGAGTCCGTATGCCTTTCAGTTCGATCAAGGACATACCCAACGGGTTAGGGCGAAAGGTCGAACGGGTGGCGAACACGCCCATACGTGCATTGCCGCCCAGACGAGGAGGCCGCACGGTAGGACGCCAGCCTCCTTCCATGGTTTGATGAAACACAAACATCACCCACAGATGGCTGAACTCGCTGAGGCCACGTACCGCTTCGGGCTGATTGTAAGGCGGCAACAGCAACAGTTCACCGCCGCCGTCTTCAACTAGCCCAGGCTGACGGGGAACCGCGAATTTCTCTTTATACGGAGAACGGATGGTGCCGATCTGCTCAAAAACAAATTCGGTCATTTGGCAGAGACGTTAAGCGCAGAGCCTTGACAGATGGCCTGCTGGTAACAACCGGCGACGCCGCTGACAATCTGACAGTCATGCAGTAGCACCGCATTGGCCTTCATGTAGGAAGCTCGGGTCTGCATACGCTTACGTGCGGTATTCAGATTAGGCGGAGAGTCCTGAACCGTGGTCTGACAGGATTCGCCAGAAACCTCACCTAAATCGCGGAAAGGCTTGCCGACCAGTTCTTCTGCACTCTTGTACAGTTTTACCGGGGCCGGGCGGGCTGCTGGGGTGGCTTTTACCGGAGCGGGAGCGGCCGTAGTTGTTGTGCTGTTTGTTGTGGATGGAGCCGTGTGCTGCGTTGAGCATCCAGTCAGCGCGAGCGCTAACAAACAGAGAGGTAAAACACGCATTGAGAGTCCCTGCCATTTTATAATCAAAGTGGCGCTATTGAAGCAATCTCTGGCACAAATAACAAGACGGGCCGTAGCCCGTCTTGCAATTATCGGAATAAAATGGCTATTGAATGATTACCAGCCTTTTACTGCGCCACCGTTAAAGATCTTGTTGGCCGCTTCGTTAACTTCGTCAGACTGGTAAGCCTGAACGAATTTCTTCACGTTTTCCGCGTCTTTGTTATCTTCACGGGCAACCATGATGTTGACGTAAGGTGAGTCTTTATCTTCAACAAACAGACCGTCTTTGGCCGGCGTCAAACCAATCTGGCTGGCGTAAGTGGTGTTGATGATGGCCAGAGCGATTTGCTGATCGTCCAGTGAACGTGGCAGCTGTGGCGCTTCCAGTTCAACCAGCTTCAGGTTTTTCGGGTTCTCGGTCACGTCCAGCACGGTCGGCAGCAGGCCAACACCGTCTTTCAGCTTGATCAGACCCTGTTTTTCCAGCAGCAACAGTGAACGGCCCAGGTTGGTTGGATCGTTAGGCAGTGCTACCTGTGAACCTTCTTGCAGCTCATCAATGGATTTGATCTTTTTGGAGTAACCGGCGATCGGATACACGAAGGTGTTACCCACCGTAACCAGCTTATAACCACGATCCTTGATCTGTTGATCCAGGTAAGGCTTGTGCTGGAAGGCGTTGACATCGATATCGCCTTTGCTCAAGGCTTCGTTTGGCAACACGTAGTCGTTGAAGGTGACCAGCTCAACGTCCAGGCCATACTTATCTTTTGCCACTTTTTGTGCCACTTCAGCCACTTGCTGTTCAGCACCGACAATAACACCCACTTTGATATGGTTTGGATCTTTTTCATCCTGGCCACAACCGGCCAGAGCCAGAGTACCGATCAGTGCGCCGATTGTTGCGATGGATTTAAATTTTAACGACATATCCCTTCCTCAATTAGACTCGCATATGAAATACGCCTTACTCTTTATCCTGCCAGATGCAGCAAAGCTATCGAGTAGATGTCAGCGCGTGGGTAAAGTTATTTGTGGGTAACGGCCTTCACGATACGGTCGCCACCAAACTGGATCAGATACACCAGCACCACCAGTAATATTAATACCGTATTCATCACGGTAGCGTTATAACCAATATATCCATACTGATAACCAATTTGACCTAAGCCACCGGCACCGACGGCACCGCCCATTGCAGAATAGCCCACCAGGGTGATCAGCGTGATGGTAGCGGCATTCACCAAACCTGGCAGCGCTTCAGGCAGCAACACTTTGGTGATGATTTGCATTGGGGTCGCACCCATGGCACGAGCGGCTTCAACCAGACCTGACGGAATTTCCAACAGCGCGTTTTCTACCATACGGGCGATAAAGGGAGCCGCGCCCACGGTCAGTGGAACGATAGCCGCCTGCAAACCGATAGAGGTGCCAACGATCATGCGAGTGAACGGGATCATCCAGACCAGCAAGATGATGAACGGAATGGAACGGAAAATGTTCACCAACCCGGACAACACCTTATAGACGGTATTGTTGGCAATGATTTGCCCGGGGCGGGTCACATATAACAGTACGCCAACCGGTAAGCCAAGAACAAAGCCAAAGAAGCCGGAGACAAAGGTCATCGTAACGGTTTCCCACACGCCACGTGCCATTAACCACATCATTGCCTCAGACATAACCCAGAACCTCTACTTTTACCTGATTTTCTTGCAGGAACTCAATCGTTGCCTGTGCATCTTCATCGGAGCCGTGCAGCTCAGCCAGCATCACGCCGAACTTCACGCCGCCAGCGTAATCCATCTGTGCACTGATAATATTGCTGTTCACGTTAAAACGACGGGCCGCTTCTGACAGTAAAGGTGCATCGACCGAGCGTCCGGTAAACTCAAGTCGCAACAGTGGTTGACGGCCCCCGGTACGTTCAGGTACCAGACGTGCGGCATAATCATCCGGAATATCCAGATGCAGCGTAGCTTGGATAAACTGCTGTGCCAGCGGCGTCTTGGGATGGGAGAACACTTCGCTAACGCTGTCTTTCTCAATCAATTGACCTTGGCTGATAACCGCGACCTGATCGCAGATACGTTTCACTACGTCCATTTCATGGGTGATCAGCAGGATGGTCAGCCCCAAACGGCGGTTGATATCTTTCAGCAGTTCGAGAATGGAACGGGTGGTGGCGGGATCCAGCGCACTGGTCGCTTCGTCGCACAGCAGCACTTTAGGATTGCTAGCCAGCGCACGGGCGATGGCCACACGCTGCTTTTGGCCGCCTGACAGATTGGCAGGGTAGGCATCGTGCTTGTCAGACAGACCAACCAGCTCCAGCAGCTCGACCACGCGTTTTTTGATTTCCGCGCGTGGGGTGTTGTCCAACTCCAACGGTAGGGCAACGTTTCCGAAGACCGTACGTGAAGAGAGTAGGTTAAAGTGTTGGAAGATCATGCCAATCTGGCGGCGTGCGCGTGTCAGCTCGCCTTCAGACAGGGAAGTCAGATCCTGGCCATCAACCAGAACGGTACCTGACGTTGGGCGCTCAAGCATGTTGGCGCAGCGGATCAGCGTACTCTTACCGGCGCCTGAGGCACCGATGACGCCATAAATCTGTCCGGCAGGAACGTGAAGAGTCACGTCGGAGAGTGCGCTAATGGAACGCGACCCCTGCTGGAACACTTTGGTGATGTTGGAAAGTTTAATCATATTCTTCTTATTTTTAGCTTGGTTGCCGTGGCCTAATAAAGAGAGACCTTGATCAGCGCCAAGGTCTGGATCAGATGTTAAGGCGTCTAGACGTCCAAGTCAACGTTAACGCTATTCTTCATCATTCTCAGTCTCGGCGAAAACATGCGATACTGTGGCGGTTTTCAGGCTTTCAGGAGCATACCGGTGACACAACGCGTTCCAGCAATTTTCTTAGATCGTGACGGCACGATTAATATCGATCATGGCTACGTCCATGAAATAGATGATTTCCAGTTTATTGATGGCGTGATTGACGCCTGTCGCGAACTGAAAAGCATGGGCTTCGCACTGGTGCTGGTCACCAACCAGTCTGGCATTGCCCGTGGCAAATTTAGCGAAGACCAGTTTATGCGTCTGACAGAATGGATGGACTGGTCGATGGCCGACCGCGATGTCGATCTGGACGGCATCTATTTCTGCCCACATCATCCTGAGGGAGTAATAGAAGAGTATCGCCAGGTTTGTGATTGTCGCAAACCTCAGCCGGGCATGTTGTTACAGGCGCAGAAAGAACTGAATATCGATTTGGCCGCTTCTTATATGGTTGGCGACAAAATCGAGGACATGCAGGCAGCCGCGGCGGCAGGGGTAGGCACTAAAGTATTGGTGCGTACCGGCAAGCCAGTCACTGAAGAAGGTGAGAAAGCGGCGGATTGGGTGCTAAACAGCCTGCAAGAGCTGCCTGCAGCGATTAAAAAGCGGGTTTAAGCAGCGTTATGCATGAATAGTGAGCGGTCGGAAGAAAAGTGCATATTATCCCTTGTCATTCTGAACCAGCTCCCTATAATGCGCCTCCATCGACACGGAACATGTGAACAACTTCACAGAGTCTCCGGGGGTCGCAGAGAAAAAACCTGAAATTAAGGTTGACTCTGAAAGAGGAAAGCGTAATATACGCCACCTC